>Ga0187875_10000060_pt1 | contig 95922 bp, 81 predicted proteins | sample June2016WEW_17_1_2_FD_132978 | JGI IMG/M metagenome (GOLD analysis project Ga0187875, IMG submission 132978) | Peatland microbial communities from SPRUCE experiment site at the Marcell Experimental Forest, Minnesota, USA - June2016WEW_17_10 | ecosystem: Environmental > Terrestrial > Soil >... | reverse complement strand
GCCGACGTTGAGGCCGAGGGTGAAGAAGAGGTTGTGCTTGCTCAGGTCCATGTCCCATTCCTGGGCCCAGATTTGCGTGAAGCCGGGATCGAGATCGAAATAGGCGCGGCGTTTGACACGGCGCAACAGATCATCGTTCTTGAGCGCGCCGCAGAGATTGATGAGCAGGGCGCAGTCGCCGCACAGGGAGCGCACCTGCTGTTCTTTGATACCGAAAACTTCGCGATCGTCATACATGACCGCCCAGTTTTCGCCGAGGCCGAATCGCTCGCACTGCGCCTGGAAGGCGTCGACCAGGTCGGCGGGGGAGCGACTCTCGTGTTTTTTGGGCGGGCCGAGAATGTCGAGCCAGAAGACCTCGAAGCCGAGCGCACGGAGGCCGGCGAGGTAGTGGAGATTGAGCCATTGCATCCCGCCGCCCTCGGGATAGCCCGCGCCCCAGCCGCTGGTGACGATGATCTTATCCATGGATCGTCATCAGGCCGGGCCGCCGAACTGGAGTTCGCACACGCGGGCGTAGTGCCCGCCGCGCGCGACCAGATCGTCGTGGCGTCCGCGCTCGACGATTTGGCCGTCGTGCATGACGAGCAACAGGTCCGCCTGGCGGACGGTCGACATTCGATGCGCGACGACGAACACCGTGCGGCCTTTGCGGAGGCGGTCGAGGGACCGCAGCACCGCGGCTTCCGTTTCCGCGTCGAGCGCGGTGGTCGGTTCGTCGAGGATGAGAATGGGCGAGTTTTTGAGGAAGGCGCGAGCGAGCGCGAGGCGCTGGCGTTGACCACCCGAGAGCGTCACACCGCGTTCGCCGATGGGCGCGTCGTAGCCTTGCGGCATCGCGCGGATGAAATCGTCGGCCTCGGCCTCGCGGGCGGCGGCGACGATCTCGTCCAATGTCGCATTGGGCCGGCCGTAGGCGATATTGTCGCGGACGGTGGTCGAGAAGAGAACGGGTTCCTGCGGGACGACGGCGATCTGGCGGCGGACGGAGCGATATTGGAATTCGCGGATGTCGTGGCCGTCGAGGAGCACGCGTCCCTTCTGCGGATCGTAGAACCGGAGCAACAGGCTCAGGAGGGTGGATTTGCCCACGCCGCTCGGTCCGACCAGCGCCACCATCTGGCCCGGTCGCCCCTCGAAGTCGATGCCCTTGAGGACGGGCCGGTTCGGGTCGTAGCCGAACCACACGTTCTCGAAGCGGACGATGCCGTCGGAGCGCACCAGCGGGCGAGCGTTGGGCGCGTCGTGGATGGTGGGATTCGTTTCGAGAATCTCGATGACCCGGCGGAACGGGGTGAGCGCGCCTTGGATCGCGGTGGCGATTCCGCTGATGGTGCTCATCGGCCCGTAGAGCATGCCGACGTAAGTGATGAACACGAGCAACTCGCCGATGCTGAGCCGGCCTTCGAGCACGCGCCGGCCGCCGATCCAGATCATCGCCACGGTGCCGATGGACGTAATCAGGCCGACGACGAACGAGGACACGACCTGCACCTTTGTCATGTGCACGTTCGCTTCCACGCTTTGCGCCGCGCCTTCGCCGAAGCGGCGAATTTCGTCCTCCTCGCGCGCGAACGCCTGGACGGTGCGGATCGACGAGAGCGATTCCTGGATCATCGCGCTGACCCTGCTCTCGTGAGTGTGATATTGCGTGGACACATCCGCGATGAGCCGGTTGTAATGCTTGATGGTGAACGCCAGCGCGGGCGCGACGGCCAGCGCGAGCAGCGTCAGCACGACGTCAAAGCGCAGCATGATGATCACCATGCCGAGGAGCGTGGCCGCCGAAGACACGAGCGGGATGAGGCCGCCATTGAAGATGGTTTGAATCGAGTAGGTGTCCCACGTCACGCGATAGATCGAATCGCCGACGGCGCGGCTGTCATGAAACACGAGACTCAACTTCTGCAAGTGCTCGTACACGCGGTGGCGCAATTCCTGGGTCATGCGCAGGCCGGCGCGCACCAGATACGTCGTGCCCCACGCGCTCAGGCCGCCGCGGACGAGGTAAATTACCAACAGCGCGAGGCACACGACCAACAGGGCCGCCGCTTTGTCGTTGGCAAACGCGCCCAGCCATGTCGGCATCGGTACGGCGCCGAGGATGCTGTCCACAATGATTTTCAACGGCCATGGCTGCAACAGGCTTGCCGCGATGCTGAGAATGGTCAGCGCCAAGCCGACCAACGCGGGGCGTTGCTGACCGCGGATCAGCGACCATGCCGGCGGCCAAAGTTTGGGTGTCTCGTTCATTCCGTTCCCACCGCATCGGCCATGCTGCCAAATCCGTCGCGCGCAAGCAATCGCAGGAGTCCGCGATTGATATTACGCACGATGGACGGACCTTCATAGATCATGCCCGTCCACACCTCGACAAGGCACGCGCCGGCGCGGATTTTTTCGTACGCATCGTCGTCGGTGAAAATGCCGCCCACACCGACGATGGGTAAACGACCATTGGTTTGTCGGCGGATGTGGCGAATGCACTCGGTCGCCCGCGCCCGCAACGGCGCGCCGCTCAACCCGCCCTCCGGAGGTGTCGGATGATCGGTCGTCGTGTTTGTGGCGACAACGCCGGCAAGCTTGTGTCGCTCGACGAGGCTGACCACATCATCGATTTGGTCGAACGTCAAATCCGGTGCGATTTTCAAGAGGACGGGCACGACGATCCGCAGTCCGGCAACCCGGCCCAACAGCTCATCCAACATCTCTTTGTCCTGAAGTTTCCGCAACCCGGGCGTGTTGGGCGAGCTGACGTTGATGACGAAGAAATCTGCGCAGTCGCGGAATTTATCGATGGCGGCCGCGTAATTCTCCCCGGCGCGCGCCAGATCCACGTCGCGGTTCTTGCCAACATTGACGCCGACCGGAATGCGGTGTGGTGGCGCCGGAATACGAGCCGCAACAGCCTCGGCGCCATCGTTATTGAAGCCCATGCGATTGACGAGCGCGCGCTGCCCGGGTTGACGGAAGAGTCGCGGCGGTTCGGTGCCCGGTTGCGAGTGCAACGTCACGCTGCCGATCTCCACAAAACCGAAACCGGTCGCCGGCCAGAATTCCAATCCGACCGCGTTCTTGTCGTAACCCGCGCCCAATCCGACGGGATTGGGAAACTCGATTCCGAACACGGTCTGGCGCAACCGTCGGTCCTCGAACGCGAATGCCGTCTCGATGGCGTCACGCGCAATGCGGCAGCGCCCGATCGACGCGGCCAGAATCAACGCGCGCTCGTGGGCCGTTTCGGGATCGGTCTGAAAGAGCCAAGGACGCACCAAGGCCTTGTAGAACATGTCGCTACCATGACAAAATGCGGTGGCGCTTGCTATATTTTTGTAGCGGTGCCATAGTAATAGAGGAGTTCGAGCCATGAAGCCCGAAGTTCAGAAACACGTCGAATACGCGTCCGGGTACCTGGACCTGAAGATGTACGACGATGCCGTGCGCGAAGCCGACATCGCGCTCGCGCTCTCACCAAATCTCCCGCAAGCGATCGCCATCAAGTCCGCCGCGCTCTGGCAGGCGAACCGATTGACCGAAGCCGAGCCGTTTATCGCCAAGCTTGCCGAGCTGAATCCGCGCGACGCCGGCATTTGGATCAATCTGGCCTACATTCGCCGGCGCACGCAGTCGCTCGACGCTGCCGTGAACACGCTGCAACGGGCCTTCGACGCCAATCCCCAGGACGCTCTGGCGCATTACAACATGGCCTGCTACCGCGCCATGCAGCAGCGCCCGCAAGAAGCCATCGAGATGCTTCGAAGCGCCCTGCATCTCGATCCGAAATTGAGGGCGCTCGCGAAGGCCGAACCCGACTTCTCCGAGTTGCGCCTGTCCCCCGCGTTTCAGCAACTGCTGAAAGGCCACTGAGCGTCGCCGTCCCGCCCCGCATCTTTTTCGCGCCGCGCGGTATTTCGCCTTGTCAGCGCCGCCGATCTCTGCGATTCTAAACTCAGCGAGTTTGGGCAGCGGGCATGGCGTCCCGCCCAATGGAGGAAACTTGGAGGACAATCTTATGGACAGCAACGCAGCTCCGCAGTCAGTCATTTCCAGCGAGGTCGAAATCACCGGCACCATCAAAGGATCGGGCTCCCTGCGCATCGACGGGAAGCTCGAGGGCGAATTACATTGCACCGGCGACGCCGTCATTGGCAAGACCGCGCAGATCAAGGGCAACATTGTCGTCAGCTCCGCCTGCATCGAAGGCGCGGTCCAGGGCAATATCACCGCCAAGGACCGCATCGAGATGAAATCGACGGCCCGCGTCACGGGCGACATCCGCGCGAAGCGCCTGAGCGTCGAGGACGGCGTGACGTTCATCGGCCGTTCCGAGGTCAATCCATCGGGGTCGCCCATCAGCGGCGTGGCGCCGGTCGTGAGCGCGGCGGCTGAGGCAGCCGACGAAGAACACGCCGAAGCCGCGACGGTCCGATCATTTGCGCGGCGTTAACGTGCGCCGTGCCGTTCGCGGCGCGCACGAAGACGGGAGCGAGCGGTGGCGAAGAACCGCAAGGTCAATACACTCGATAGCTACGCGACCATTCGCGCCGTCGCGCGCACCAAGCCGTTGCCCGCCACGCAACCGCCCACGCCGGCCCCGGGCGCATCCGACGAAGCGGCGCACGATCCCCAGAAACCGGGCGCGCGGGTGGCGCGGACCGCCGTTCCCGTCAAACACCAGATCGACTGCTACGAGTGCGGGTACAAGTTTCAGGTGCATGGACGCGTGACCAACACGCATTGCCCCAAGTGCCGCGCGTTGCTCGACCTCAGCGATCACGTCATCGACACCGAGTGGGTCGATACGATCAAGACCGCGGGCACAATCCGCCTCACCCCGACCGGCATCCTGAAAAACGGCGATCTCATCGGCGCCGACGTCATCCTCGAAGGGATCATTGAAGGCGGACGGGCGCGCGCGTTGCGGACGCTCGAACTTGGCGCGGGCGCGATCTTTTCCGAGAGAGCCGTGTCGGGTCCCGATCTTCGCATCGCCTCGGGAGCGGATTTCAAATTCAAGCAGGAAGCGAAATATCACAACGTCGAGGTCCATGGCACGTTCCGCGCCCGGCTCGAAGCCACCGGCGTCGTTACCATAAAACCCGGCGGCCTGCTCGAAGGCGAAGTTCATACCGAGCACCTCGTCGTCGAGGACGGCGGCGGTTTGAACGCGGACCTGCGCATCGGCCCGAAGGTGGAACTCGCTCCCGAAGGTGAAGAAGCGGCCTGATCGCGGCCTACTCATGTCCCAGGTCGGCGTGGTATTCCTGCAGCGAGCGAACGCTGAGCCCCTTGTCCCGCATCGCCTTGATGCCGAGCAACGCCGCGTTCGCGCCCGCCAGCGTCGTCATAATCGGGACCTTGCGGGCCACCGCCGCCGACCGGATCCGCACCTCATCCACCCGCGGTGATTTGCCCGCGGGCGTGTTGATGATGAGCTGCACCTCGCCATTCTTGATCATATCGAGCACGTTCGGCCGGCCTTCGGCCAACTTGAACAACGTCTCGACCTTGACCCCGCCCGCCTGCAACACCTTCGCCGTGCCGCTCGTCGCGCACAGCTCAAAACCCAATTTGCCAAACTCCTCGGCCAGCGCCACGACGTTCTTCTTGTCGGAATCGCGCACGCTGATGAAGATCCGCCCGCTCTGCGGCAACGCCGGCGCGGCGGCCATTTGCGATTTCGCGTACGCCACGCCCCAATCCTCGCCGATCCCCATCACCTCGCCCGTCGATCGCATCTCGGGCCCAAGCAAAATATCCTGCCCGGGAAATTTGCTGAACGGGAACACCGATTCCTTCACCGAAAAAAACTTCGGCCGGACCTCCTCGGTGAACCCGAGCTCCGTCAGCTTCTTCCCCGTCATCACCTTCGCCGCGAGCTTGGCCAGCGGCACGCCAATCGCCTTGCTCACAAACGGCACCGTCCGCGACGCGCGCGGGTTCACCTCCAGCACCCACACGTTCCAGCCCTTGATCGCGAACTGCACGTTCATCAACCCCGCGACCTTCAGCTCCCGCGCCATCGCCTCCGTGTGGCGCCGCATCGTCTCGATGTTCTTGTCCCAGATCGAATGCGGCGGCAACACCATCGCCGCATCCCCGCTGTGGCACCCCGCGAACTCGATGTGCTCCAGCATCCCGCCGACCACGACCGTGTTCCCCCCAACGCCAATGTCGGCAATGCAATCCACGTCCACTTCAAATGCTTCTTCCAAAAATTTGTCCACCAGCACCGGCCGCTCCGGCGACGCTTCCACCGCGAACCGCATGTAATGCCTCACCTCGTCGTCGCTGTACACGATCTGCATCGCCCGACCCCCGAGCACGAACGACGGACGCACCAGCACGGGATAACCGACCTTGTGCGCCGCGGCCAGCGCCTCCTCCTCGTTCGTGGCGAGGCCGTTCGGCGGTTGCGGAATCCCGAGCTTGTCGAGCATCGCGGAAAACAATTTCCGGTCCTCGGCGATCTCGATGCTCTGCGGCGTCGTGCCGATGATGTTGACGCCGTTCTTCTGCAGGCCGAGCGCCAGGTTCAGCGGCGTCTGCCCGCCGAACTGCGCGATCGCCCCCCAGCAGTTCTCCCGCTCGTAAATGTGGAGCACGTCCTCGAGCGTCAACGGCTCGAAAAACAGTTTGTCGCTCGTGTCGTAGTCGGTCGACACCGTCTCGGGGTTCGAGTTGACCATGATCGTCTCGAACCCCAGCTCCTTCAGCGCGAACGCCGCGTGCACGCAGCAGTAGTCGAACTCGATCCCTTGGCCGATCCGGTTCGGGCCGCCGCCGAGGATCATCACCTTCCGCGTGTCGGTCTTCCGCACCTCGTCGTCGCCCGTGTCGTACGTCGAATAGTAATACGGCGTGTACGCCTCGAATTCCGCCGCGCACGTGTCCACCAGCCGATACGACGGCGCCAGCCCGACCCGCTTCCGCAACGCCCGCACCTCGTCCTCCGTGCTCCCCACCAGCAGCGCAATCTGCCGGTCGGAGAACCCCATGGACTTCGCCCTCTGAAGAAGTGACAGTCTGTGGTTGCTCGCCATCGCCCGCGACCTTAGCGAACCCTCCCGGTTTTGACAAGTAGCGGCTGAACTCATGGCAAATCTGCGGTCAATTGGCGGTCCGCGGGTGCCAACCGAACCCAATTCTTGGCCAAACGAACCCAACGTGAAAACACCCCCATAAAAACCCATAACCACTTGCGCCGCAGGCTCACTCGACACATGTTTTTGTCAACAAAACGTTGGGTTCGTTTCGCAAAAAGTGCCTTTTGTGCGACCTTCTGTCCCTTGACGCCCCGGTAGGGCACGCTGGCCCAGCGCGCCGCGTCGTTTGGAGGGCCACGCTCTGTCGTGGCCGCGTCCCCGGCCCCCGTCTCCTCGCCCCTTGGGGGGAGCCGAGTCTTCGAGACGCGACCTCGTCGTGCCTTGGTCGCAAAGGACCAAGGTGAGGGGTTCTTCCCATTTCCCATCTCCGTTCCCTCTTATGTCAAACAACCCAAAACGCCCCGACTATACATATTCGCATATCACTTGTCCACATAATTCCGACGGCAGGTCGAAAAAGTGTAGCGTGCGCTGTCACCAGCGCATCCTCGCCGATCCTCTTCAAATCGTAGGTTTACCCGCCCCCGGCGGGCTTGCCCACCTCTGGCGGGGCGACCGTCCCGGTTGCCGTCGTTCTCCATCCCCAAAGCCGTCATCCTGAGCTCGTCGAAGGATCGCCGTCGTGCCCGCCCGCCGTTGTAGCCGCGCCGCTCTGCCGGCGCACTCCCCTTATACCCTCCGCACTTGTCGAACGCCCGCCGCCCGAGTACGCTCCACGCACGAAATCTGTCAGCGCCCTATCATGACAATTACCGAATCACATCTGCAACTTCTGGATCAATCCGCCTGTGCTCGATAGTGTGGGTCTTCAATTGGAATTCCACGGGCGGCGGTCTTGGAAGAGGTTTCCAGCGCTGCTCAATGACCCAGGCGTATTTGAGATCTGTCTTTCGCCCCTTCCTATCGTTGTCCGCCCATAGCTTCTCAAGTGGAGGCACGTCTACCTTTTCGATCAGATCAAGATTCGTGTTAAAGACCCAAAGTTCCTCCCGACAAGATGCCCCGCGCCCTCCCATAAGGACCATCGACTTCTCCTGCTCGTTCCAGAACGGAGGCCAACAAATCCTGAAGTCCCGTGGCGTTTCTATGGTTTTCAAACCACTATCGAAGTCGAGTACGCCGTACCGCCATGCGGCGCCGAGGAGAGCCTTGGTTTGATTATCTATGATCCGTAGAAAGAACCACCCGATCTGATCGATGGGAAACGTGCCGTGGGTGGAGGCTCCCGTGCGCAAATCGATTACCTGAAAATTGTTTGTTCCCCCCTTAAAAGCAACAAATGCCTTCTCCTTTGCCCACGAAACATCAAACCCCGCGATCGTGCTCCATGAATCCATTTTAGTAGGTCTCTGCGATTCCGAATTGGGAGAGAACCCTTCCTGACGTTAGTTGGCAAACAACCTCGGGATCGTCTCCATTCGCTTTACTGCGGCAAAGAAATGATTTCGACCAAAGGCGACGCGACACATCTGTCCAATAGCTATCCATCGGACCAGAAGATGCTAGCGCCTTTCCTTTCTTCTCTTGCGTCACAACCTTGATGAAGTACGCGACATCTCCGGTGGGAGACAACTTCGGTTCGGAGTACGCCACGTTGACCTGAGACCACGGTATATAAGGCGGGGGTATGCAGAGTGCACACGAGAAGAACGATATCCCTGAGAGCACAATGAGCAAACCGCACAGCAAGAGAGAAATGAATTTCGGATGCTGCTTTCTTCGCGTAGCGACTATCGAGGAGCCAATGAACCAAACAAAACAAAACCCTGCCGCACCCAACGCAAGGACGCAAAGTATGGCAAAGAAACCACTCATCGCCCCTGTTCCCCAGCGTGTTGAAAAACGGGTGTCGTCCCATCGGAATGCGACATGGGACCAAGCGTAACGCACATTATGCACGTTGACAAGCGGCGGATGGAAGTCTGGGCATCGTCGAACTCCGCCACGCCAGCCGCCCCAAACTTTCCAACTCGCCCCGGTTGCACTACACTAGCCCGCAGTTCTCATAACGGAGAGCATCAATCATGGACTACGTGAATTTGGGAAAAAGCGGACTGAAAGTGTCGCGGTTGTGCCTCGGGTGCATGAGCTACGGGGTGCCGGAACGGGGCAGTCACCGGTGGTCGCTCCCGGAAGATCAGAGCCGGCCATTCATCAAACGGGCCCTCGAAGTCGGCATCAACTTCTTCGACACGGCCAACGTGTACTCGGACGGCACGAGCGAGGAGATCGTCGGCCGGGCGTTGCGCGATTTCGCGAAACGGGACGAGTTCGTGTTGGCGACGAAAGTTCACGGCCAGATGCGGCCCGACCCGAACGGAAAAGGCCTGTCGCGCAAGGCCATCATGGGCGAGATCGACGCGAGCCTCCGCCGCCTCGGCGTGGAGTACGTGGACCTGTACCAGATTCATCGCTGGGACTACGACACGCCGATCGAGGAGACGCTCGAAGCGTTGCACGACGTGGTGAAAGCGGGCAAGGCGCGGTACATCGGCGCCTCGTCGATGTTCGCGTGGCAATTCTGCAAGGCGCTGGACCTGGCCGAGCGCCGCGGTTGGACGCGCTTTATCTCCATGCAGAATCATTACAACCTTCTCTACCGCGAAGAAGAACGCGAGATGATGCCGCTCTGCCAGGCGGAAAAAATCGGCGTGATCCCGTGGAGCCCTCTCGCACGGGGACGATTGACCCGTCCCTGGGAGCAGCAATCGACCACCGCGCGGTCGGGCTCTGATGAGTTCGGCAAGACGCTCTACGGCAAGACGGAAACGGCGGACAAACTGATCGTCGACCGCGTGACCGAGCTCGCCAAAAAACGCGGCGTCCCGCAAGCCCAGATCGCGCTGGCGTGGATGCTCCAGAAACCGTTCATCACGGCGCCCATCGTCGGGGCGACGAAACCGCAACATATCGAGGACGCCGTCGCCGCATTATCGATCCGCCTGACCCCGGAAGAAGTCACCGCGCTGGAACAACCCTACGTCCCGCATCCCATCGCCGGCTTCGCCTAACCGGGTCACCGCTGGGAAATGAACCCTCACCCTGACCCTCTCCCTTAAAAAGGGCGAGGGAACCACACTTTGTCTCCTCTCCCCGCGTGCGGGGAGAGGATTAAGGTGAGGGGCAACCCGTCAAATGAGCTGTTACAGAACACTTAGCCCGATTGACGCCGACCGTGCTATCAAACCAAGCGGCGCGGTCGGGAGACCGGCGCCGAACAACAGTCTTGTCACGCGCCTACACCAGCGCCTTCAAGCTGCCCGCCTTCGCCAGTTCTTCCTCCATGTCCACGATTTCCTTGATGTTGTGGAGGAACCAGCGGTCGATCTTGGTCAGTTGGTAAATGGCATCGATGTCGAAGCCGGCGCGAAACGCGTGGCGAATAAAGAAAATGCGTTCGGCGCACGGAGTGATGAGTTTGCGCTCGATCTCCTCGCGCGGCGGAATCTCGCGGCCGCCCCAACGTCGTCCCCCGCTCAGGCCGGGCGCGCCGATTTCCAGCGAGCGGAGCGCCTTCTGCAGCGCTTCCTTGAACGTGCGCCCGATCGCCATCGCTTCGCCAACGGATTTCATCTGCGTGGTGAGCGTCGGATCAGCCTGCGGGAATTTCTCGAAAGCGAACCGCGGGACTTTCACGACGACATAGTCAATGGTCGGCTCGAAGCTGGTGGGAGTGGACTTGGTGATGTCGTTCGGGATTTCATCGAGCGTGTAGCCGACCGCCAGCTTGGCGGAGATTTTCGCAATCGGGAACCCCGTGGCCTTGGACGCGAGCGCGCTGGAACGGCTGACGCGCGGGTTCATCTCGATCACGCACAGCCGGCCGTTGTCGGGATTGACCGCGAACTGGATGTTCGAGCCGCCCGTCTCGACGCCGATCTCGCGGATGCAGGCGAAACTCGCATCGCGCATGATTTGCCATTCCTTGTCGGTCAGCGTCTGGATCGGCGCGACGGTGATCGAATCGCCCGTGTGCACGCCCATCGGATCGACGTTTTCAATCGAGCAAACGATGACGCAGTTGTCGGCCTTGTCCCGCATCACCTCGGTCTCGTATTCCTTCCAGCCGATAAGCGATTCTTCCACGAGAATTTCGGTAACGGGCGACGCATCGAGGCCGCTCTGGGCCATGGCGTCGAACTCCTCCCGATTGTACGCGATGCCGCCGCCCGTGCCGCCGAGCGTGTACGCCGGCCGGATGATCACCGGGAACCGGCCGATCATCCGCGTAATCTCGCGCGCTTCCTCCAACGTGTGCCCCACGCCGCTAACCGGCACATCGAGCCCGATCTTCTGCATGCACTGCTTGAATTGTAACCGGTCCTCGCCCTTCTCGATGGCCTCGGCCTTCGCGCCGATCATCTCGACCCCGTGCTTTTGCAGCGTGCCGTTGCGCCACAACGCCATCGCCGTGTTGAGACCCGTCTGGCCGCCGAGCGTCGGCAGGAGCGCGTCTGGTTTCTCGCGTTCAATGATCTTCTCGACCACCTCGGGCGTGATGGGTTCGATGTACGTGCCGTCGGCGAACTCGGGATCGGTCATGATCGTGGCCGGGTTCGAGTTGACCAGCACGACCTTGTACCCTTCCTCGCGCAACGCCTTGCACGCCTGCGTGCCCGAATAGTCAAACTCGCAGGCCTGGCCGATCACAATCGGGCCGCTGCCGATGATCAAAATCTTATGGATGTCCGTCCGTTTGGCCATACTCGCGCGTGCACTCTAGCCACAGACCCGCTCCGATGCACTCAGATTTTGCGCGGGCGAGACCCCACGTCCGCCCGATCTGCATTGCGCTCTTGAACCCACCCCTCGCCCCTCCAGAGGAGGGGAGATCCGATTGCCGATTCCCCTCTTGGGAGGGGTCAGGGGTGGGTCCGGGCCGAGGATCAAGCCGAGGGGGCCGCCGCCTTCTTCCGGAACGGCGAGTGCAGGTTGAAATAAACCCCGCACAACGGGCGCGCCTTGTCGTTCTCGCTGATCATGATCGTCACATGACGATCCAGCGCGATCCCGTGACGCAGCCCCGGCGCGCGATTCTCGAACGCGTTGATCGCCTTGCCCATCAGCGATTGCAGGCTCTTGAGAAACTCGTCCGGCGTCTTCTCGACGCACACGACGAATTTGTCGTAGCTCTTCACCGCGTCGGCAATCTCGTGCTGAAAATCTTCGATACCCAGTCCCATGGCGGCTCCAGTATTAGCACACCCCCGCGCCGCTGCAAGAACATGCACCGTCGCCGTCGAGCCCCGGCAAGGACAAGAAAGCCGCATTTTTCACTCGAACAGCGGAATTTGGATTGACGGGCGCGATGCGCCACGGCATTCTGTGGCCAACGGTTTCACCAAGGAGGGACCGTGATCGAGTCGTGATCAAGTTTCGTTGCCTGAATTGTGGCCAGAAGCTTGCCGTCGTCGAAGATGGCATTGGCGCCGTTGTCTCCTGCACGAATTGCGCAGACCAGATCGTCGTGCCCCCGTATTCCATCACCGAATTTTTCCCGGCGGAACCGACCCGGCACGCGAGTTCTCCCGTCGCCGGCGGAATGGAATTGATTCAGCCCGCTGCGGAACGCGCCGCAGGCGGGTCCATGGCCCTGCGGATGGCGTTGATTCCGCATCTGGCGCGGATGATGATGAACCGGCTCGTGCAGGCGCTGTTCGCGCAACGCGAAACCCTCATCGATACGCAGGCCGAAGCCACCAAACGCATGGCCGACCTCGAAGAACGGATCGCCAAGGCCCAGGTGAACGTCCAGGACCGGTTCGCCGCCTACGAAAACCGCATCGCCGAGCTGGAGAAACAGTTGCTCGCCGTCGAAGAAGAGAAACGCGAGTTGATGCGGCAGAACTTCCAGCTCGCCCGCAAAGCGCTCGAAGCCGAGAACGGTCCGGCGCAGCCAAGCCGCGTGAACCTACGCGACGCCGGGTTTCTGCTGCGCGCGTAACGCCTGCTCGTAGCACTGCAGCGCTTCGCCGTAGCGTTCGAGCCGATTGAACACTCCGCCCTTGCTGAGGTAGGCCATCGTCATCGAGTTGTCCAGCGCGATGGCGCGGTCGTAGCAGTCGATGGCCTCGTCGAGCGATCCCAGGCGTTCCAATGCCATCCCCTTTTTGACGAACGCTTCGGCGTTCGTCGGGTCGAGCCCGATCACCTCGTCAAAGCACGTGAGCGCGGTGTCGGCCTGCTGCAAATTGAGATGCGCCTGGCCTTTGCCGAGCAACAACGCGATGCGGGCATCGCGCTCGCCTTGCTCGGTCTTGGCGCGGGTCATGGCGGAATCCGCCTCTGCCGCTTCCGTCCGCGCCTCCGCAGCGTCCGTCGGCAATTCGCCCGGTTTCTTCGGCGCGCCGGTCTCAAGGCCGCGGGTCGGTCCCGCCGCGCCTTCGAGTTCGTTGATGCGTTGCTCCAGCCGCTCGATGGTGTTGAGGAACCGCGTGGTGGATTGATCGACCCGATTGAACGGGATCACCTGCGTCTCACCCGTGCCGAGCGCGGCGGGGTTGAAACCGGGCCCGAGCGCGTGCGCGGTGAACTGCGCGATCATGGTTTCGGTGCGGCGGTTCATGATCCGCAGCAGGAATACCGACAGGAACAGCATCCCGAAGAACCCGACACCGGCGAAGACGCTCACCATGATGAGGGTGAACCGATGCGAGCTTTGCATCACCTCGATCTCGCGTTCGCGCTCGGCGGTGACGGATTGCTCGATGGTGTTGAGACGCGATTCGACCTCCTCGGTGTTGCGTTTCGCGGCGGCTTCGGCGTCCTCGCGGGCCTGTTCCACGGCGCGGGCGTTGGCGGCCGCGTCTTGGCGCTCCTGCTCGATCTCCCGCATCAGGGATTGCTGCTCGTCTTGCAGTTGTTGATACGACTGGACAACGTGCTGGGCTAACGCGGCATTATCGGAAGGCTGGTCCTTGGCGGCGGGCGCGGAGTTGGTTTCGGTGGCCCCGAACGCGGTCGGGGCGGCGGCGCAAACACACACCGCCACGAAGAAGGCAACGGTTGCCGAGACGAACCTCGGGCTTCGGCGATTTCCTGCCATCATTCAGGGTCCCCCAACGCGGAACCTAGAAGAAACAAGCCTGAAATTCAATGCAAAAATCAGTGTCGTATCCGAGCATCGCCGCCGATGGAAGTCGGCTTTTGTAGCCGCGAAACTCTTTCGCGGCGAGAACAGACCGCGAATAAGATTCGCGGCTACAATTCAGTGGCAGCGTCAAGTTGCGCGTCCTTCCAAGCTTCAAACGTGGTCTGAAATCTCCCTGGCGCGCAGCCGTTGACACGCGGGCGCCGCAATCCTATAGTCGAGGTGTAGTTTTTCCCGACAAGGAGACGACCGACCGATGCCCGAGATTGCCTACGTCAACGGAGAGTTTCTGCCTCTCGAACGCGCCACCGTTCGCGTGCAGGACCGTGGATTCCAGTTCGCCGACGGCGTGTACGAGGTGGTGCGCACCTACAACGGCAAACCGTTTGCGACCGCCGAACATCTCGCGCGGCTCGCCCGCAGTCTCGAAGCGATCGAACTCAAGAACCCACTCGGTGCCGAGCAGTGGACGTCCATCATCGACGAGGGAATCCGACGGTCCGGGTTTGCCGAGGCGATCGTGTACTTGCAAATCACGCGCGGCTACGCCCCGCGCCATCGCGGTATGCCGAAAGACGTCGAACCCACGATTGTGATGACCGTGCGTCCGTTGGGTCCGCCCGCGACGAAGATTCGCGAGACCGGCATCGGCGTGATCACGGTGCCGGAGTTTCGCTGGGCGCGGTGCGATATCAAAAGCATCGCCCTGTTGCCAAGCGTGCTGGCGTATCAAGCGGCCAAGAAAGCCGGCGCAAACGACGCGATCTTTGTCGGGGACGACGACACCGTGAACGAATCGACCGCCGGCAACGTGTTCGTGGTCACGCGCGGGCGATTGCGCACGCCCCCGAAGAGCACACGCATTTTGCCGGGCGTCACGCGGGACAAGCTTCTGGAGGCAGCCCGCGCCGCCGGGGTCGAGACGGCGGAGGAACGGGTCATCAGGGCGGAGCTTTATCTGGCGGAAGAAATGTTCCTCACCAGTACCACAGCCGAGGTGACGCCGGTGGTGACGGTGGACGGAAAACAGATTAGCACTGGGAAACCGGGGCCGATCTCGGCCAAGGTGTACGACCAATTCGCGCGGATGTTTATCCGCAAGTAAGGGTTACTCGACCGGGTCCGGCATCTTGTCGAGCAGGTAGTCCCTTGCCGGGACCGTCGTCGCTTTGATCTCGCCGTTCTTGTCGGGAGCGGTCGGTGCAACGAACACGAAATCCATCAGCGTCTTCGCCACATGGCCGGTATCGATATGCACGGGGACATCCGCGACGGCGAGGGCACGCGCGTCATCGCGGCGCGCATGGTCGTAGGTCAGGTTGAGGTTCCCGAGCTGGTGGTAAAGTTTTTCCACGCGCAGGTCGCGTTCTTCCTTCGCCAACTCGGCGACGTACCGTCGCGTTTTCAGGTCACTCAACGCGTGGGCGGCCCTGATCCGAGCTTCGTAGTCGTTTTGGATGATCCGCCCCTGGATCTGGCGAAACGCCTCCATCAAAAGGGAAAAAGCCGTGTCCTGATTTCGCAGTTCTGAGATTGGACAGGCCGATTTGGTTTGGGCGACGGGTTGCGAGGCCGCGTTGGATTCCACCGAGAAACACGGTGTGCCGACCAGCATCGACAGCATTAGCCCTAGCGCCAAACCCGTGTTCTTCATAGCTGACAGGCTAAAAGCGCGTTGTGTGCCAGTCGCGTTCAGGCGATCCGCGATCCCCGGTGATGCAGCCGCGGAAGACGGCTTTCCCAGTGGCACGCGGCGTGGTATTGATCAAGAGCGAGTGGGGCTGACCATCAACATGCCGTCGAGTACGGGCCGCTCACAACCAACGGTTGCGAGCCGACTCGTTGGGACCGTCTTTTTGTCCTTCTTTCTGGGGATGGGCTTGCTCTTCCTGGTTCTCCTGTCGCGGGAGATTCTTAAACAAGCGCGGACGTACACTTGGAAGCCCGTCGATTGCGTTGTCGTATCGAGTTCCGTGCTGGATTTGCCGAAAGCCTACGGCATCCAGCTCCAATACGAATACGACTTCGCCGGCCAGCATTATCGCGGGACCAACTACACGGTCGGGGCGTTCACCACCACCGACTATCACCGCATCGCGAGCATCGTGGATTCGTATCCGAGCGGAAAGAGAGCCATGTGCTTTGTGAATCCGCACAATCCATCGGATGCAGTGCTGCAACGCGGCAGCCTGGCGATGATTCCATTTGTTCTCCTGCCGCTCCTCTTCATTTTGATCGGGGGCGGCGGCATTTACGCAATATGGCGTCCCAAACCGGCGGCCGGGGCACCCCGCACAACATCGCCAACCGCAGCCCGAGGCTTTCTCATAGTGTTCTTTTCGATATTCTTTGTGGTGGGGGGAACGTGCACGTACTTCTCTTTTGTCCGTCCGATGCTGGGAATCGAACAAGCCCGCCATTGGCCCGCCGTTTCGTGCCGCGTGATTTCCAGCCGCGTGCAAAGTCATACGAGCAGCAAGGGCGGGACGACCTACAGCGTGGACATTCTCTACGCGTACAATGTAGACGGCAGGGAATACCGCTCGAATCGCTACGATTTCATGGGCGGGTCGTCCAGCGGGTACAACGGCAAGGCCAAGATCGTGTCACGCTACCGCCCGGGCACGACGGCGAGTTGCTACGTCAACCCCGGCGACCCAGACGACGCGGTTCTCGAACGTGAGTTCACCCCCCAGATGCTGATCGGGCTGTTCCCCGCGGTCTTCCTGTTCGTGGGTCTCGGCGGTTTGGTTTGGGTGTTTGTCGGCGGCGGTGGCGGCCCAAAATTGGCGGACGGACGGTCTGGAGATCCGCCGTGGATGCGGCGTGAAGATTGGGCTCGCGGTCGAATCGTGTCATCAGCGAAACCGGCCGCAATCGGCGCCTGGATTTTCGCGGTGTGCTGGAATGCGCTGTCGTTGCCGGTGCTGGTGGTTCTGCTAAACGAATGGATGCGGTCGGGCAATCAAACGTTGCTGATTGGATTGTTGTTCCCAGCCATCGGCGTTTGTCTGATTGTTTGGGCGATCCGGGTGACGACGCGATGGCTCAGGTTTGGCGAATCGGCTTTTGAGATGGCCGCTGTGCCGGGCGTCGTGGGTGGCGCGCTGCAAGGAACTATTCGCCTGAGCCAGCCCGCGCGAACGGCAGACGGGTTCGAGTTAACACTCACGTGTGTGAATCGCGTCACCACGGGCGGTGGGAAGAACCGCAGCACAACGGAGCGCGTCCTCTGGACGGAAGACCAGCACGTCGAGGCGGCACTGGGCGACCGCGTGCCAGTCGCGTTCTATATCCCGCCCGATTGTCGTGAAACGGATTCCGACGATCCGAACAATGTGGTCATCTGGCGCCTGAAAGCGACTGCGAAGGAACCCGGCGTCGGTTATAAAGCGCGATTCGAGGTGCCGGTGTTCAAGATCGCCCAGACACCGCAGCAGGTGGCCGCGGCGGAGACGATACTTTCGCATGAGCGGGCGGCCATTGAAAGTTATCAGCCTCCAGCCAATTCACGAATTCGCGTGCGGCCCGCCGCTGGTGGCGGTCAAGAATTCTATTTCCCGGCGATGCGCAATGCTGGCTCCGGGTTGGGATTGATGACGGTCTTTGCGATCTGGTCGGCGTTCTTCTGGATGCTGGTCCATGTCAAAGCCCCGATGCTCTTCCCGATTGTGTGGGGATTCATCGACGCATTGATTTTCGCGGGCGTGGTGCATTTTCTGACTGGCACGACGCGGGTTGTCGCCAATGCGTCGGGTCTGACCATCACCAAGAAAATGATTGGCATTGGGCGGACGCAGGCCATTCCGGCTGGGGATGTGACGGAAATCAAGACCAAGATCGGCACGACAACCGGACAAACTGCGTACCAGAATATCACCGTCGTGTGCTCCAATGGCCGCCAAGTCACCGCCGGCAGCGCAATCCGCGATTCACAGGAAGCGCAATGGCTGGCGGCGGAGATGTCGAAATCTCTCCGCGGGTAATGTTGAAGTCCTTCGCATCCAGCGGGTTTCCTCGATGGTTGACAATCGAGTCACGCCTGCTATGATGCGCCTTCCCTAAGAACGGGGCAGACACATGAAACGGACATACCAGCCGTCCAAAATTCGGCGGCAACGAAGATTCGGGTTTTTGAAACGGACGCGCACGAAGAGTGGCCGCGCGACCTTGAGTCGGCGACGGCGCAAGGGACGCAAGCGCCTTTCCGTGTAGGATACGGGCCGTTTCGGCGTCTTGACGGAGGCCGGGTTGCCTGGCAGCAACACATTACCGAAACGCGAGCGACTCAAGCGTGGTTCGCAGTTTCGGCACGCGTATGAACACGGGCGCAAGTTTATCGGCAAACAGCTCGTGCTCTACGTGGTTGACGATCAGCCGGACAGACCCGTGGCAACAGGACAGGCGTCGCGCGCCGTGGGGGTGGTCACGAGCCGCAAGGTCGGCAACGCCGTGACCCGCAATCGCGCCCGGCGGCTGTTGCGCGAGGCGTATCGGCTGAACAAACAAAAGCTCAACGAAAATTTACAGATGGTGATGGTTGCCCGTAGCGCCATTAACGGCAGGCGGCTGCAAGAGGTCGAGGCGGAGTTGCGGCGATTGTTCCGCGCGGCGGGCATCCTCAACGAGACGTGATCAAACGCTTACTCTTATTCCTGCTGCGACTCTATCGGTATCTGTCGCCGCTGAAGATGCTGTTGCCCGCCCCGCCGCTTGCGGGCGGCTGCTGCCGGTTTTACCCCACCTGTTCGTGCTATGCCCGCGAGGCGGTCGAGAAACACGGTTCCGTGCGCGGCCTGTGGCTGACGGTGAAGCGGCTCGGACGTTGCCATCCATTTAACGACGGCGGATTTGACCCGGTGCCTGACCGATGATGGATCGAAAAACAATTCTGGTAGTGATCGTCTGCATCCTCGCCCTCGTCGCGTCGCAGGCGGTGATCAACAAGATGTACCCGCCGCATCCGAAGCCGCTTCACCCATTGGCGGCGGTTGCGACGAACGCGGTCCCGCCCCAAACGCAGGCTCCGGCGACCGCGCCGGGCGGACAAACCCTCGAATCGACGCCACCAGCGTCGGTGCCGCAGGCCCCGTCGCGACTCGAGCAGCCAAAGGCCCCCGAGCAGATCGTCACGCTCAGCAATGCGTTCATGCGGTTGGACTTTACCAGTTGGGGTGGCGGTGTGCGTTCAGTCGAATTGCTTCAGCACAAGGGCCACAGCAACGAGGTTGAGATTCTGAATGGTCCGGGATTTGTGCCCGCATTATCGTTGGTCGGCGTGGCCGGCGCGGGAAGCAACGATGTGTTCACTGTCCAGGCCGTGGACCCGAAGACCGTGCAGTCGCGCAACGCCAGCGGCGTTGTCAAAACCTTTACACTCAGCAACGACTATCTCCTGGCCGTCAACATCCAGTTGCCGGCGACGCTGGCACCGGCCGGCACGGTCGACGTGGTGATCGGCACTACCGCGCCCACACAAGCCCGCGAGATCCCCAACTACATGGTCGTGGATTGGGAAAACGCATCGAGGTTTCGCAATCGCACGCTGCCGCGCGTGGCCGACCGGGTGAAAGCCGGCAAACCGCACGAGGACATCTCCGCGGGATGGGTCGCGGTCAAGAGCCAGTATTTCACCATGGTGTTGTCGCCCACGACCAACGTGACCGGCGTGACGTATGGGACCGTGGACCTGTCGCCGCCGGGCCAGACACCCATCGTCCGCGGGTTGACCGCCGCGGCCGATGTGACCATGACGCGAGGGGCGGATGGCAACGCCGCGTGCGCATTCACCTGGTACGCCGGGCCGAAGGACTACAACCGCTTGGCGGCGTTGGGCAAGCACCAGGAGGAACTGATGGATTTCGGGACCCCGATGGATTTCTACTCGGGACTATTCGGAGTCATGTTGCTGCACAGCCTGAACTTCTTCTACGGACTGATCCCGAATTACGGAGTCGCCATCATCCTCGTGACCATCGCGCTGAAAATCATTTTCTGGCCGATCCAGGCCAAGAGCATCCAGTCGATGAAAGCGATGCAGAAGTTCCAGCCGCTAATGAACAAGCTGCGGGAGAAATACAAGGACGACCCGCAGAAGCTCAACACGGAGATGATGAAGTTGTACAAGGAGCACAAGATCAACCCGTTTTCCGGGTGTCTGCCGGTGCTGGTGCAACTGCCCGTGCTCATCGCGTTTTACCGCGTGCTGCTCAATGCCATCGCCCTGCGGGGCGCGGGTTTCCTGTGGATCCACGATTTGTCGCAGCCGGATACCGTCGCTGTGATTGCCGGTCTGCCGATCAACCCGCTCCCGCTGGCGATGACGGCCGGGACGTTTTTCCAACAGAAATTGACGCCGACTGGCGGCGATCCGCAACAACAGAAGATGATGATGTTCATGCCGGTGATGATGCTGTTTTTCTTTTACCGACTGGCGGCGGGTCTGACGCTGTACTACACGTTGCAGCAGTTGCTCTCCGTCCTGCAGCAATGGCGCGGTATGCGCCAGCGGAAGGCTGACGCCGCCGCCGCGTCCGCAATTCCGGCTGGAAAAGGCAAATGATTTCTGGTACGATGTCTCACAACTTGGCATTCAGTGGCGTCGTAGCTTTACCCCGATCCAATCGGGGTGCGCCCCACGTGAGGGAAAGCCGAACGCCCAAAACACAGGAGCATGGTTATGGAAACTGAAGCACCGACCTCATCCGCTTCCTCCGTTCCCCCGGGCCCCGCGCTTGATCCCCGTGACACGTTGCAGAAAATGCTCGATGGACTCGGCCTCCAGACCAAGGTCGAGGTGGTCAACATGGACAACTCGACGCTGTTGCACATCGCGACCGTCGAACCCGGCCGCCTCATCGGCAAGCACGGCCAGACCCTCAGCCAGTTGCAGTTCCTGCTCAACCGCATCCTCCAGCGGGGCAATCCCGACGCCCCGCGCGTGATCGTCGATTGCGAGCGGTACCGCGAACGCCAGCGCGACGACATCCTCAAGAAGGTTGTCGAAGCCGCCGACAAGGTGCGCCGCTGGGGCGAAGCCGTGAAGATCGGGCCATTCAACGCGTTCGACCGCCGCGTGATTCACCAGCACATGGAGAGAGACCGCGAACTCGAAGCCATCAGCGAAGGCGAGGGCGACGAAGCCGGCATGAAGCGGATGATCATCCGCGTCCGCGAAAAACCCAGCACGCCGCAAGCGGCGTAATCCGCTTCACGACATCTTTGTGGTACCGGCCTCCCGGCAGCTTGCTGACTGCCGCTCCTCTTTCTGTCATGCCGAGCTTGTCGAGGCATCTCCCGAAGAATAGACGGGAATCTGAGAAAGACTCGGCATGTTCGCCGGTCATTTCGACCCGTGAGCAACTGACTGGTAAACTACGTAGAAAACCAAGATCGCATAGAGGAACACGTAGGACACCACGTTGGCTTTTCGGACAGCTTTCCCGACCGCTGAAGTTGTATCCGAAACCTCCGAAGCCCACACCCAGACACAGATACGCCGTTCGATCCACACGGATATGTAGAAGGTTGGTATCAACAACACTGCGGCAGCAATTAGAATCTGCCACGCCTCATCTCCGGGTACCCACGCTGCAACGAATGGAACCGAGGCAATTCGCAGTATAGGGCTATTGAAACATACGTGCTCAATCGCGGGAAAAAAATGAGTGACGCCCATGAAGGCAGCGCCGCTTGCAAGCTCCACTCCCAGCATAACAATCCAGGCGAGAGGGAATCCCAAAATTGTGGACGCAAGGTTCGCTAGGAAAAGTCCGGAGCCTGCCTTGCTAAATCCAATCCCAAGGCTCCGATTCACGACAAACGACTCGAGCAGGACGACGGGAACGAAAAGAATAGCCATGGCAGGTAATTCGAGCATGATCATGGGAATGCCCATGTCTGCCAGCAACGGCGTCATGCCTTCTTGAATCCCTGTGTCATGCTATACGTTTGATCCTCACATTACCTGTACCTCAGCAGCCGCATTGCATTCAGGATCACGATGACGCTGCTGAACTGGTGGGCGATGGCGCCGCCGATCATGTGGAGGTGGCCGCTGGAGGCGAGCGTGACCATCGTGACGTTGTACACGAGCGCGAAGATCAGCCCCTGTTTGATGATCCACAACGTGTGACGGCTCAGGCCGACCGCGAACGCGATCTTCGAGAGGTCGTCGGCCATGAGCGCGATGTCCGCCGCCTCATGCGCCACGTCGGTGCCGCTCACGCCCATGGCGATGCCGACATCGGCCACGGCGAGCGCCGGCGCGTCGTTGATGCCGTCGCCAACCATGGCGACACCGGTGCGGCCCGGTTGCTTCAACGATTCAATGTGCTCGGCCTTCTGTTCGGGGAGCACGTCGGCTTTGACTTCGTCGAGGCCCAGTTTGCCGGCAATCTGCATGGCGACGCGCTGGTTGTCGCCGGTGAGCATGACGACCTTTTCCACCCCGAGGCCGCGCAGGTCGCGGATCGCTTCGTCGGCCCGCGCGCGGACGGTGTCGGACACACAAATCGTGCCGCAGACCTTGCCGTCGTGGGCGACGACGACGGTCGTGTGGCCTTCGTCGTGATGTTCGTCCATGTGCTGCTGCAACGCATCGCTCACGGCAACGGATTGATCGTCCATCAAACCCGTCTGGCCGACGACGAGTTTCTGGCCGTTGCGCTCGGCGACGACGCCGCGGCCATGGTGCGCTTCAAATTGGGACGGATTGCCTGTCGAAAGACCCAGCGCCGCCGCTTTGCGCAGGATGGCGCGGGCGACGGGATGAGCGCTCATTTTCTCGGCGACGGCGGCAATGGCGACGAGTTCCGTCTCGCTATGTTCATCAAAGCGGCTGACGTGGGTGACCTCAGGCTCGCCATAGGTGAGTGTGCCGGTCTTGTCGAACACGATCGTGTGCAGGCGGGCCGTGGCTTCGAGGTATTGTCCGCCTTTGATCAGCACTCCCGCGCGCGCGGCGCGGGCAATGGCGGCCATCATGGCCGTGGGCGTGGCCAGAATCAGGGCGCACGGACAGGCAACAATCAACACCGTGATCGCCCGCGCCGTGTCGTGAGTGAACCCAAACACCAGCGCGGCCAGCGTCAGCATGATGGGCACGAGCCAGCCCGCCAGGCGGTCGAGCGCGCGTTGGATCGGCGCTTCGCGTTGCTGGGCCTGTTCGACCAAGTGCGCGATGCGCGCCAGGGTCGTGTCTTCGCCCACCCGCCGCGCTTCGACGATCAACGCCCCCGTTTCCGCCAGCGTGCCGACGAACACTTCGTCGCCCTCGCTCTTGTCCACCGGCATGCTCTCGCCGGTCACGGGCGCTTGGTTCACCGATGCCAGTCCGCTTTGCACCACGCCGTCCACGGGAACGCGTTCGCCGGCGCGGACGACCACGATATCGCCGACCAGTAATTCCGAAGCCGCGACAAGCTCTTCCTTCCCATCGCGCCGCACGCGGGCGTTGGGCGGCACCAGCGACAGCAAACTCCCCAGGGAACGCCGGGCGCGCCGCACGGTGTACTCTTCGAGTTGCGCCCCGAGCAGCATGATGAAGGCGACTTCGCCCGCGGCCACGAACTCGCCCACGGACGACGCGGCGATGATCGCGATGGCCACGAGCACGTCGGCGTCGAGCCGTTTCGCCAACAGCGCTTTGATGGCGCGAAGACAAATCGGATACGCGCCCAGAACCACCGCGACAATCACCATCGCGGTCGAAACGGATGTCGGCACAAGCTTGGTCGCGCCCAGGAGCCAACCAACGAACAGCAATGCGCCTGTGCCGACGACTTTGACAAGTGCGATTCGCGCCGCGCGGCGTTCTTCGGCGTCGCGGTCCTTCGCGGGCAGGTGCGCGCTGTACCCCGCGCGTTTGACGGCATCGATCAGGGTTCGTTCGGCGGTCCGGGCGTCGGACAGGTCAATCGAGGCGGTCTTGGAAACGAAATTGACGGAGGCTCTTTCCACGCCGGGCACGGCGCCAAGCGCTTTCTCGACCGCCTTGGCGCAACTCGCGCACGACATGCCGTCGATTTGGAGTTTTACCGTCTTCATCTCGTTTCGATGCGGTAAGCATAATCTTCATTGCGGAAAAAGTCGAGGTGGGCCGGGTAGGGGGCTCCGTGCGCGCCTGGCAGGGAGAGGCGAGGAGAACGCTTGCTCGGCGGTACCGCGAGAGAATGGGACACCGGAGAAAATGGCCACCCGAGCGGCGCGGAAATTGGCCCACGAATCCCGGATAAATTCGGTGGCCGAACCCCCCAGCGCGCGGAAGGCCTGACGATGGTCCCAGGCCACAACCGCACTGGCCGCCGCAAACATGGCCGATAGCACCAGCCACCACAACGCGCGAGCCGGCCAGGGCCGACGCGCGAATGTTTCATGGAAGCGCTCGCAATGGAATCGCACATGGAATTTTTCGTCGGCCAGGATTTGCTCGCAGACGATTTCGAGGACCGGGGCGCGGCAGCCTTCGCGAATGGCACCGTAGTATTTCAGGGCGATGATCTCCGCCATCAGGAGAACCGAAATCTCTTCATGAAATCCCAGCAGGTGACGGCATCGACGGAACAGAGAATCGGTCCAATGATGGCGCAGGAGGGGCGCATTCAATTGATGCAGGACGTTGGCCAGGAGCCGGGAATGTTCCTGCTCTTCGGCAATGAACAGTTCGATGGCGTCCGCGTACGCTTGGTCGCCGGTCTTTCGGGCGAGCCGGCGGGCCCGGGCTTTCAGGCGCGCGCCATCGGAACTTTCACCCAACTGAAAACTGGCGAGTGAACGGGCCAGCAGGGCGCGCAGACACGGGTCGAGTTGAATTCCCTCATGCCAGGCGATGCCGCGTCGGTCGAGTTGGTTTTGGCGGAAATACGCGAGCCAGTCAGACGAGTTCATGCAACGCTTCCCTTATGCTTTGTGCTACAAAGTATCTGTTCAAAAAAAGACGGCCCCCTAGCGGTGACGATTCACAATGTGCGCCAGCCCTTCCAGGTACCGCGTGAAGGCGGCCCGGCCGGTTGCGGACAGCGATACCAGGGTGGTTGGTTTGTTGGGGTTGCCGGTCTTGCGCAAGCGGATCAGAGCGGCGTCTTCCAGTGCCCGCAGATGGGCCGCCAGATTGCCGTCGGTGAGGCGCAGTCCGTCACGCAACTCGATAAACGACAAGGATTCATTGGCAGCCAGCAGCGACACAATCGCCAGCCGGGCCTTGGTGTGGATCGCCGGCTCCAGCTTCTCGAACGCCTCGCGGTCGGCTGCCAGCTTTGTTGGGTTGAGTTTTGTGGATTTGTCAGTCATTGAAGTGTTCCCGCATCAGTAATTCATTCGGTTGGTTGGGAGACAGCGAGACGTTCGATTTGCGCCCAGAACGCGCGGGCGCGCGATTCGCGCCGTTCGGCGATGAGCACGGCGACGCCGAACCCGATGTGGGTTACGCCAAAGCCGACGGCCATGGTCAGAATTGGGTAGGTGTGAGGCGCGAGCAAACTGACGAATCCAAGCCCGAGGCAGGTTGCGCCGAGCCAGGCGATTGAGCGTGGGGCGAAAAAGCTCGTGGCCAACGTACCACAGCCATACAGCGTGAGCCAGAGCGCCGGCAGCAAATCCAGACGACCAAGGTGGGACATCACGACGGTGAGGGCAATCGCGGCAATGAAACCCGGTACCACGGCCAACAAGACCGTGCGGGCCTGACGCGACCAGGCGGGCTCGGCGCGTTGACGGGCGCGCCCGAACGTGAACAACAGGTGGCCGGCAAGGGCAACGGCAAACACGGTGCCCCAGACAAGGGCAAAATTGGCTGGGTACGCGAAGGGAAGCAGGTCCAGACGAAGGACGGCGCATCCGAGGATGGTCACGGCGCCGCCGACAAGACCCGAGTAACCCGAAATGTGTTCGTAGCGTTGACTGCGTTCCATCAACGTGCGGATGGTTTCCAGCGTGTGCTCGGCGTGTTCAAGCTGCATGACGATGTATCCTTCGTGCTTTGTGACACAAAGAACAAGCAGATTGTTCAAAATTCCGCGACGAGGACCGCTCTTACAGTGTCCGGCGGAACAGGAGCGTCGCGGCGGCCATGGTGAGCGCGGCAAACCCAAGCAGATACGCGATGTCGTAGCTGACGGCCATCAACCCCGTGTTTTTCAGGATAAGTTCCTTGAACCCGTGTACGGCGTAGGTCATCGGATCGACCGCGGTAATCACTTTCATCCAGCCGGGGAACGACTGGGTCGGGTAGACCGCGCCGCTGGGGAAGAACAGGACGGTGTTCAGCACGCCGAAGATGGCCCGCGGCACCAACGGATCGCTGACGCGCACCATCAGGAGAAACATCATGCTGATCAACGCCAGGGAGGTTGCCATCACCACCACCAGCATTCGCGCCAAGCGCGCGGCGTTGAACGGGTCGGGAATCCCGGCGATGAGCGAGCCGCAAGTCACCAGGACCACCCCGGCGATAACGGCCTTGATCGCGCCGGAGAGGTTGAATCCCATGATCAGTTCGAGCTTCCGAATGGGCGTGACCAGGTAGCCTTCATGGAGCCCGCGCGCTTTGTCGTCGATATAGATGATGCCGCCGCCGATCATGGCGGACACGAAGATCGCCAGCACGATTGTGCCCGGCAACAGGTACTGGATGTACGGCACGTAGGGGTAGATCTCGACGATCGACAGCGTCGCGTCCGGGGACAAGCGGGGCGGAATTGACTTCGTGTTGTAGGGGACGAGGAGTTGATCGAGCGTTCCTTCCAGGGCCGACGCGGAAAACTGGTCGGTGTTGTCCTCGACGAGCGCGATGCGCGGGGAATTTCCTGCAAGCGCGTCCCGCGAGAAATTCGGCGGGATGTTCAGCACACCGTTGATCCGGCCGTTGCGAAGGTCCCGCAGGGCGATGGCCTGGTCGGTGTAGGGGATCGTGTCGAACGTGCGGGCGTTGGCGGCGACGGCCTGAAACATCTCCTTCAGCTTGACGGCGGGGACGCCATGGTCCTGGTCCACGACGCCGACCTTGAGGTTCTTGATCTTGCCGCCAAACGCGTAGCCGAGCACCACCAGTTGCACCAGGGGCATGACCATGGAAACAATGATCAACGTCGGGCTGCGCCGGAAGCGGCGGAGGTCGCGTTCGATGATGGCCCAGATTCGATTCATGGTCATTTCCGGTCGTACATAAACTCGCTGCTGTATCCGGGCGCGCTTTGCAGCGCGTCGCGCAACTGATGCCCGGTGTAGTGGACGAACACGTCATCCAGCGTGGTGCTCTGGACGGAGAGCGAGGCCACGGTGACCCCGGCTTTTCGCGCGGCTTCCAGCAGTTCGATCGTTGTGCGCGGGCCGTTGTTGGACGAGATCCGGAACACGTGGTCTTCCCCTTTCACCTCCGCCACATCCGGCAGACGTTTCAGGACATCTTCCCAGCCCGGCGGAATCTCCGAAAAGCTGACTTCGAGGATGTTCTTCCCGGGGATCGACGCCTTCAGCTTCAACGGTGAATCCAGCGCCACGAATTTCCCGTGGTCCACAATGGCGATGCGGTCGCATAGTTTGTCGGCCTCATCCATGTAATGGGTGGTGACGAGAATGGTCAGGTCGCGTTCCTGCTTGAGCCGGGCGAGCATGTCCCACACGGCGACGCGCGAGACCGGGTCGAGGCCGGTCGTGGGCTCATCGAGGAAGAAAATTTTCGGTTCGTGCACGAGGCCGCGGGCGATTTCCAGCCGCCGCCGCATTCCGCCGGAGAACATTTTCACCGGTTTATCGATCCACTGTTCGAGGTCAACGGCTTTCAGCAATTCGCGGATGGTGCGGCGGCGCTTGTCCCGGGGAATGCCGTAGAGCTTGGCAAAGATGCTCATGTTCTCCTCGGCGCTCAAATCGAGGTCCGACGTCATCGCCTGGGGAATGACACCGATGGACTGGCGGACGCTGTTCGCGTCGCGGACGATGTCGAAGCCGAAGATGCGCGCGGTGCCGGAGGTGGGCGGCACGAGCGTCGTCAGCATGCGGATGAGGGTGGACTTGCCCGCGCCGTTCGGGCCGAGCAGGCCGAAGATTTCGCCGTGCTCGACAGTGAACGTAAGCGCGTCCACGGCGCAGAAATCGCCGAACCGCTTGGTCAGGCTTTCCACCTCGACATCGGCCATGGCTACGGTCTCCCCAGCGGCAGCAGGACGTAGGCGGTCATGCCGACCGCCAGACTGCGGTCGCCGTTGTCACAACGGAGACGAACCTCAAAGGTTTTGATGTCGCGTTTGGTGCGGCTCACGTCCCGCTGCGTTGCGTAATCGGCGTCCACGCTGCGATAGAATACGGTCCCTTCGCGCGTAGCGCCGGAGGGCAATCGAACGTTAAATTTGTCACCGAGGCGAATCCGGTCGATGTACGTCTCCTCGACATCGGCGCGTACCCAGAGATTGTCGGGGTTGATCAGCGTGACGATGCCCTGGCCGGGATTGACGACTTCGCCCTGCAACGCCGCGCGCGTGTCCACAGTCCCAGTGATCGGCGCGTGGATTTCGGTGTAGCCCAATTGCACCCCGGCTTTCTCCTGCTGGGCGCGGGCCGCCTGGATTTGGCGGCCGAGAGCGTCGACGCGCGCCTTGGCGCCGTCGCAGGTCGTCCGCGCCGCGTCATACGCCTGGGCGGAATCGGCCCCCGTCTCGAATAATTTCTGTTCGCGCTGGTAATTGAGCTGGGCGTTTTCCAAATCGGCTTTGGCCTGGGCGAGCAGCGCGACAGCCTGTTTTTCGCTGCTCGAGTAAAACGCGAAATCGGCCTGCCATTCCTGGGGCTGGATCACCGCCAGCAATTCGCCATTGGTCACCATGTCGCCCTCTTGGACGAACAGGTGCTGCAATCGCCCCTGGATTTCGGAGCTGACGATCACCTCGTCGGTCGTCACGATGCCGGTGAGAACGAGGCTGTGGGGATGGCGAGCGGTGGCGTAGTAGAGGACGGCGCCGATGGCGGCCAGAATCACAATCAGGATGAGGATTTTGCGTTTCATATCAGGGATTCGGATGAGTGAACAGGCCGTGACGAATAAACTCGAGCACTTCCTGTTTGCGTCGTTTCAAGTTGGCATCGCTGTAGGCGTCGATGTGCCCGAGCAAATGGAGGACCCGGGCCGCGGAGAAATAGAAGACGATGAGGGCCACGATGGAAACCGACATATGGAAAGGATCGACCCGTCGGAACTCACCCTCGCGCATCCCACGGGTGAGCAACTGGTGCAACGCCCGGCTCCGCGGGGCGAAGTATTTGCGGACCAGCCGTTGCATGGGCTGGCCGCCGCCGGTCATCAGTTGATGGAACAATCGGGCCTGGCCATGCCGCGCGCTGACGAAATCGAAATGCAGGTTCACATAGCGCAAGAGAATCGCGCGCGGCGAGCCCGGGGCGGCAAGCACGTCCAACGCGGCGCGGTTGAATTCCTGGAGGTGATTCTCCACGACGGCCTCGTACAACCGCTGTTTGCTCTGGAAATAGTAATAGAGCAGGGCCTTGTTGACGCCGGCGGCGGCGGCAATGGCGTCCGTGCGCGCCCCGGCCAGACCGGACTCCGCGAAGACGCGTTCGGCGGCGGCGAGGATCGCCGCCTGCGTTTTATCGCTGCGGGCCTGCCGATGGATCGGGGGTTGGGCGCGGGTTGACATAATTAACTAACTGGATAGTTAATTTTAACCCAAACACCCCATGGAGTCAACTGCCGCGGTGGGTGGCGGGAGGGAACCGTGAATTTCTTTTCTCGCCACCGGAACCGGAACCGGGTAACATCCGAGACGGTTTGGGTCGATGGCCGAGGATTTACGGGAGGACGATCGATCGACATTTACTTTTTCTGCGGGTCGTGCGGGCAGCGCATGGTGATCGATGAGGCCGGCGTCGGTCTTGTCATCCCGTGCCCGAAGTGTGCCAAGGATGTGACCGTTCCCGAGAGCAACCAGCCAACCCCGACTCCGCCGCCCGCGACCACCTCCCAACCCGAGAAGGAACGGACCGTTGCCCTCAAGTGGGTTCCGCCTCCGTCCGGCGCGACCAAATAGAGACCGGGCTGAGCCGGGCGCGGCCCCGCGGCAGGGGTCGTTGAAGGATTTCCCCGGGTTTGTGAAACGCGTGGACGCGGGCGGATCCCGCGGGGAATGGTTCGAATCAAGGCGAGGGCGCCTTTCCCGCCGCGATCTCTTCCAGAAGTGTGCCACATCCTATCCGGCTGACGGAGCACGCCGGTTGAGATCGGTTTCTGAGCGGACGGCGTAGACGAGGTTGGCAATGCCGGGGCCATCTTGGAGCGACGGCATAAGGCTCAGTATTGGCTTGGCGGCATAGTCAAAGGTGCTACTGTGAGTGCTCGTCGGACTGAATGGTCCGCGATCGTCGCGGGTCGTAAGTCATATGGGAAACGTCAACTTGACCTTCCATCCGCCGATGGATATTCCTCATTTTTGGATGGAACAACACGGTACCCGGCGCACCACGATCCAAGCCGTCGGAATTTCGCAAACGATCAAAAACGACATGAGATCGCGCCCAAATCCTCAAGGCGTTCTTGGTGGCTCGCCGCGTTTGAGGGGCGACCGGAGCGTTCCCGCGTTGAGCATCACACTCGCCAACGACCCGGGGACAGGGACCTCAAGGTGACCATGTTTCAAGGAGGCGCACAAACGGGACGGAAGGCGGCATTCGTCGGGCTGTTTGTGTTGTTTTGGCTGGCGCTGCTCAAGCTGTCGATGCGAGGCCTCACTCTCCAAGTGGACACGTCGTGGCAGGGCGCGTTGAGCTACTTTGCTTTCAAGAAGCTGCAGTTCGGGAAAGACGTGATCTTCACGTACGGTCCACTGGGATACATCACCTCCGACACGTATTCGGGCTATCTTCTGGCCAGCCGGTTTGGTTTCGAACTGCTGCTGAAGGGCGTTTTTGCATCACTCATGGCGGCGCTGGCGCTACGGCTGCGCCCCGTCTTGCGGTCGTGTTTTATCGTGAACATCGTGGTTTGTTCCCCGGCGTCTCCCGATGCGGTGTACTTGTTTGCCATTGTCCTGTCAGCCTGTTATGCGATCGAAGCTGAAGCATCCCCCGTCGTGGCTCTCGGCGTGGGGGTTCTCTTTGCCGTTGTCTCACTCACCAAATTCACATTCTTCCTGCTATGCGCGGCCAGCCTGCTGATCGTTGTCGTGTACGCACTGTCGAAGCAGAAACGGCTTCGGGCGAGTGGACTGGCGATGACCTATCTCGTTTGCCTGTTGTCGTTTTGGTGTCTCGCCGGACAGCAGGTCTCGGGGTTTCTGCCTTTCTTGCGCGGGGCCTGCGAACTGGCGTCTGGCTACGCCGCGGCGATGTCGAGATACGAGTCGTGGCCGCTATTCTGGAGCGGGCTTGGCGCACTCCTGTTGGGTGGTGCGTTGTTCATCGGCCTGGCGTACGGCAGCAAGGAAAAGGGCCGCGACCTGGCAATCCTGTTCGTCTTTGGCGCGGGTTTGTTTCTCGCCTGGAAAGAAGGGTTTGTTCGTGCCGACCGCTTCCACGCAGGGACCCTGTTTATCTTTCTGCTCTTCTCCGAGCCGGCGGCGTGGGCTCTCTTTCGTCCACCCGCCAGACTCCGTCGACTCTTGCTGGGAATGACGCTGATCGCGCTGGCGTCACCGTATGTCCTCTTGTTTCTGATCCGCCCGGGGGACTTTGCGTTGTTGGTCCGCCGCGTCGGCGCCAGATTCATGGTAAATGTCGCGGGGTTCGTCTACCCGTCCGATTTTCGCGCAACGCTCGACGGCGAGCTGTCACGGATCAAACAGGAAAGTGCTCTGCCCGGAATGAAACGCCTGATCGGTCAGGAGTCAGTCGATGTCTTCGGCTATGAACAGGCGATTGCCCTGTTGAATGATTTGAACTATCAGCCTCGACCCGTGTTTCAGGGATACTCCGCCTACACGCCGTTTCTTATCGCGCGCAATCGAGACTTTTATCTGGGGGCCACAGCTCCTGCATTTGTGATTCTCAAGTATCAGACCGTTGATGACCGCTTCGCGGCCGAAGATGACGCGGGAGTGCTGGAAGTGATCCTGCGGAACTATGAGGCGGTCGCCACGGAGAACGAGTATATGCTGTGGAAGCGGAAGGCTGTGAGTCCGCCGCTTGCGCCCCACCGCCTGCTTCGCGAAGGAACGGCCACTTGGGGCGAGCCATTGCCGCTGTTGTCCAACGAGTGTCCCGTGTGGATCGAAGTCGAGATTGGCAACACCTGGCTGGGGAAGCTGTGCGAGTTTCTATACAAACCGGCGAAGATCACCATGACAGTGGAGACGGTTGATCACGACACGCAGCAGTACCGTCTCGTTTCCCCACTGGCCCGAAGCGGGTTTATAATCAGTCCGGTGCTTCGCAAACAGGACGATTTGTTGGAGATGTACCGGGCCCCCGGAAAGGGGAACGTTTCGTCAGTCACGATCAGCGTGGCGGATTCGGCACGGCCGCTCTATGGGAACGGGTATCGTTACCGTCTCTACACTGGGGACGAATTCTCCCCCGACGGCACGGGTGGGGGAACTGGAATTGATCGGAACCCATCCCGCGACCAGCACTGAGCGACCGGTCTGGCTCGTCAAACTGGACGTGCTCCATTTGCCGGATGTGTTACGTCCTCACGCTGGACACCACAAGTTCATGGCCCCAGTCGGATCCGGTAATAGCGGGATGGACGGTTGGTCGCGCCGCCCGCGTCGATGTAATTCGTGCTCGTGTCACCGGAAATGTTGAGGATGATTGGCCCGCTGATGTCCTGAAAACTGTTACTGTAGCCGCCCGCGGCACTGCCTTTCGTCGCCTGCACCACATTGGTTCGCACACCGGCCGTCTTCCAGGTGACCACCATATTCGAGCCCTGGCCGGCGAGGGAGGTGATCCGCAGCACCGAGTTTGCATTGGTCGGATTGAGACCGGCGAGGAACTGGTTGGTATTGCTCATCCCCTTGCCCAATGGATCGGCATCGGGCTGGGCTTGAGGACAGTCTGTGCAGCGGAAATACTGCATCTGCCAGGCTTGGAAAACTGTCATCGCCATGACCGCGTTCGGCTGGGTGCTGGCGTCGACACCACCGGGACCGGTGACCACGACTGTGACGGTATAGGTGCCCAGTGAGTACGTGTGGGTAACGCTGGGAGTTGTGACGTTCGTTGTGCTGCCGTCGCCAAAATCCCAATACCAGTTGGTGACGATGCCGATCGATGTGTCGGTGAAGGTCACCGTCAACGGTGCGATACCGCTGGCTGGATTGGCGAAAAAGCTCGCTGACGGAACCGCCGCCACGGGGGTATGCCAGAGGGCAATGTTGGATGCTTTCCAACCACCAGCCCGGCTGAAGTAGCCGCCGACGAGCAGACTCGTTCCATCCATTGCCATGGATTCGACATATTCGTTGTCATTGGCATCGTCATTCGCGGTTCCGATACCGCTGCCGAGAGCGGACCAACTGGAGCCGTTCCAGATCGCAATGTCGTTGGCCGCCACACCGCCGGCATTGGTGAACGATCCGCCGACGTAGACATTGGTGCCGCTGACAGCCAGCGCTTGCGCATAAGCGCCCTCGTCGTCATACACCCCACCGCCGAGCGCCGACCAACTGGAACCGTTCCACACGGCGATATTGTTGACCGCGACGCCCCCGGCATTCGTGAAGTATCCTCCCACATATAGGTTGGTGCTGCTGACCGCCAGCGCGTAGACGCCGCCACTCACGCCGCCACCGAGCGCCGACCAACTGGAACCGTTCCACACGGCGATATTGTTGACCGCGACGCCCCCGGCATTCGTGAAGTATCCTCCCACATAGAGGTTGGTGCTGCTGACCGCCAGCGCATCCACGTAGCCGCCGTACAGGCCGGCGACACCGCTGCCGAGAGCGGACCAACTGGAGCCGTTCCAGACAGCAATGTTGTTGGCCGCCACACCGCCGGCATTCGTGAAGGATCCGCCCACATACAGGTTGGTGCCGTTGACTGCCAGCGCATCCACGTAGCCGCTCACGCCGCTACCGAGGGCGGACCAACTGGAGCCATTCCACACGGCAATGTTGTTGGCAGCCACGCCCCCGGCATTGGTGAAAACCCCGCCCACATACAGGTTGGTGCCGTTGACTGCCAGCGCATCCACGTAGCCGCCGTACAGGCCGGCGACACCGCTGCCGAGCGCCGACCAACTGGAGCCATTCCAGAGTGCGATGCCGTTGACGACGTCGTTGGTCGTTCCTGCCGTGGCGAAGTAGCCACCGACATACAGATTGGTGCCGCTGACAGCCATGGCGAGCGCGTCGGCATCCAGTCCATTGGCCCCAAATGGCGCGGTTTGCCAATTCATGTCCCCGGGAAACAGGATGCGCAGAGGTTTGAAGTCGACCCACCATTGTTGGGTTGCGTCTGGGAGAATCTCGTCGAATGTCGGGTCGGGAAATGAGTCGGCGACGATTCGGGGGTGCAGGTTGAGGGGATCGATTTGAATTTGGGGGAACAGGCTGCGGAGATTGACAGGGCCGGTGTAGAAGAAGGGGGTCAGATCCACGGTCAGCGTCACATTGGTGTCTTTGAAGCTGATCAATACCGGGCCGTACAAGGCATCATCGAAATCGAGCATTCCCTGCATCAAGCCCGGGCTGCCGAGAGGCCGGCCTCGCTGGGCATACACGGCGGACGAGCCATCCTCAAACTCGTTGATCGCGGTATCGAGGGCCGTGGCGGCGGAAGGCAGCGAAGACGTGGCTACGGACGTCGGCGTGAGAAACTGTGGAGACGCCGCCAGAAAGCTGTTGAGGTTGAATGTGCCGGCCTCCAGGTTCGACACGATGGCGCTGACGTTAGCGTCGAGGTTATAGCTGTTGAGGGTCAGGATCGCGCCTTGGGCGGCCTGGAGGGCAGACTGGTAGAGCACCACCTCGGCATTGTAGTTCACTTCATATGAATTGGTTCTGTTCAGTTCCGGCCCGATGACAGTGGAGTAGCTGTGCGGCACATGGGTGAGGTTGGTGAGAGCCCCGGCGATTTGCGGCAGTACGGTGTTGGTCAACACGCCCAGCGCGACGCCCTCCGTGGGACAGTTGGTGGGCAGCACGATCTGATTGAACAGGTTCCGCTGAAAATCCGCCGTCCACTTCCACGGGTCTCGCCCGGTCGTCGGGATGCCGTATTCGGTGAGCAACTGCGCCACCGGTCCAGCAGGCGGATTTGTCTGACACGGCAGGACGGCGATCCGCGTGAACGCATAAAAGAAGTTGGCGTCTGGATTGGAGGAGCCGACCGCCACGGCATTGCTGAAATCGGTATTTGCCGTGAGAATGTCATTGGAAACGAGTGCCGCCCGGCCCATGGCGACCCACTGCGTGACGGTCTGGCTCGAGGCCGAGCAGGCCAGCCAGCTCGTCAGAAACAGCACGGTGCAAACGACGTTGCGAATCTGTTTTCTAATGGTTCGCGGCGAGCGAGGTAGCGAGCATTGCGCGTTTTTCATATTGAGTGATCTCCTGGGCACTGGTAACCGGTTCAAGTCTTACGTTGAACAACTTGTGACTGTCCTTCTCAATCCCTGCAGCATTCTTGAAAGCGTACCGTCCCTTGACCGCAAAGAGTCCCAACTGCGGCCACCATACGACCTGATCAGTGCTGAGTTGGCTGGCGGTGGCATCCGTCGTGAGTACGACTCCGCCATCCAGAAGCAATTGACCTTTGGGGAGCGGAAATGATCTGGCCGCTTGGATGGTCGTCACAAAGCCGGCAGGGCTGTGAATCGTGACCTTGAGTCTGTGGATTTCGAAATCCTGGATATCATTCCACTGCAGGAATCGCGGGATTTCTTTGATGGAATCAACCAGTTTCGGCAATTCCCCTGTTGTGGCGTCGGGTTCGGAAATCGATCCGTTCAGCGGACTGCTAACGTCAAGCTCCACATTGCTCATATCGAGCATCGTCACCGAGGCCAATCCCAAGAGTCCTGCCCGCTTCTGCTGGCGCTGGCATTTGCCCACCTTGAGCAACGAGGAGCGTTCGCCGTTATCGTTGTATGTGGGAATGGAAAGCCCTTCCGCGGGCGGGAGCGTGAAGGAGGGATTGCCCAACGGTTTGTGGCCGTTGCACACCCCGGAATTCCGCATGGACAGCGCGCCAATAACGCCCACCGTTAGCGTAGCGGCGACGATACCCGGAACGAGGAGATGACGAGTCATTTGCTCCAACGCGCGCATTCGCAGATCACGTTTCGATGTCAAATCCCACCCCAAATACGGCGACAGACGAACCCGCAACAGTGAGGTCGGCAACGGCGGCTAAGGCATTTACGAGGGTTGGATGGATCCATAAAATATGCGGGGACTCGCTCTCCGCGTTGTCGTGAACTCCTAGCCTCGCGCAGACGGGACGCGCTGGGGCCTGAGACGCCAGCCCCACAAACGAGGTGATACTTGGCTTATACGCCTGCGGGTATCGAGATTGCAAGACATTTTATCTGAGGATTTTGACGAGGAAAGCCTTATCGGATCAGTCTGTCCCCACTCGAAAGACAGGCCGGGCCCCGTTTCCTCGAAGGGAGAGCTTCATTTCCATCGGGATTTTGGGTATCACGATTGGGTGAATTCGGGACGCCAAATTGAGGCGGCGGCATGAGCAATCGTTGGACGCTGGTGGACGGGTACAGCGTGTTGCACGCGTGGCCGCGGTTTACGACGCGCAAGTCGCGGCAGATGTCGTTGCAGCAGCGGCGGGAGGCGTTGGTGGCGGCGTTGCGGCAGTACGCGGACCACAGTCGCCGCCGGGTGACGGTGGTGTTCGATGGGTACGCGGCGAAACACAAACCGGAGGTGGCGGAGCCGGCGCACGGGGTCGAGGTGCTGTTTTCGGAGAGGGGCAAGACGGCGGATGACCTGATCGAGCGGCTGGTGGGGCAGTCGGCGCATCGGGCGGGCATCGTGGTGGTCACGTCGGACAACATGGAACGGCGGACGGTGGAGTCGTTGGGGGCGCAGAGCGTGTCGGCGGAGATTTTTGAGGAGGAGGTGGACGCGGCGTTGCGCGAGCTGGCGAGGGAAGTGCGGTCGCACAGCCGGCGGCGGAATATCGGGCACGGGAGGGGGGATTGGGGGGGTGAAGGGGGTCATTGAAGGCGTGGTTGACACGGGTGCGGATATTTGGCTAGGATGCGGGCAGACTTTCCGGAGAATCTCTGGACGGAGGAAGCCGCGCTATGAATAAACTCGGTAAAATTGCCCCGATCATTGTCGTCATCGTCAGTCTCGGGTCGCTGTATCTGGCGTTCCGGCTGGATGGCATGAAGAAGGCCCAGAAGGCCAAGATCGCGGAGTTGAACGATTCGGTGACGCGGACGACCGCCGAGCTCAGCAAGACCAAGGGGACTTTGAAGCAGGCCCAGGCGGACTTGAAGAAAGCCAAGGGTGATTTGGATCAGGCGAATGCGACCCTCGCGACGACCAAGGCGGCGCTCGACCAGAAGACGCAGGAGGCCAGCGCCCTGCAGACACAATTGACGGACGCGACGAATCAGCTGGCGGCGACCAAGGCGGATCTGGCGACGGCCCAGGGAACAGTGGACAAGATTAAGAAGGGCTTGGAAGACATAGGTATCACGGACGTCAGCAGCATCGACAAACTTCGTGACAAGATCGTGTCCATGGGAGAAGAGAACAAGGTTCTCGGCCAGCAGCTCATGGTGATGCATACGGAGAACAATCAACTGAAGGCGAAGATCGAGGAATTGACCACCACGCCCGTCGGATTACGCGGCCATGTGTCCGTCGTGCAGGGCAAATGGGGTTTTATTGTGATGGATCTTGGCCATGCGCAGCGCGTCCAGCCCAACACGGAATTTCTGGTGTACCGTGACTCCAAGTTCGTCGGCAAGGTGCAGGTTGTCTCCGTCGCGGCGAATAATTGTATCGCCCAGATTCTGCCGGATTATCTGAAGCGTCCTCCCCAGCCGGGCGATCTTGTGGTACATTAGCCCGGGCAGGCGGTCAAATGATGAAGGCGTTCCGTACCATTCTGCTTTTTGCCGTAATGGCGACAGGCCTTGTGCTGGTCAATGGATGCGCCACGACCAATGATGATAACAACGTCAGTTCCATCCCATGGGATCGGCCCCAGCAATGGGAAGGCAGCGGCGCGTTGGGCGGATTCCAGGGACCCGGCGGCATGGGCCATTGAGCGCCGCGGCGCGAGTCATCGCGACTAGGCCAACAGTTCGGCAATCTGCACCGCGTTCAACGCGGCCCCCTTCAACAATTGGTCGCCGCTGACGAACAGGTCGATTCCGCGCCCGTCATCCCGTGACACATCCTGCCGAATCCGGCCCACGAGACAATCATACATTCCCGACGCGTCGATGGGCATCGGGTACTTCTTGTTGGCGGGGTCGTCCACGACCTGCACACCCGGCGCTTTCGCCAGGATCGTGCGCGCCTCGGCGGCGGTGATGGGGCGTTCAAACTCGATGTTCACCGCCTCGCTGTGGGCGCGGTACACGGGCACGCGGACGCAGGTGGCGCTGATCTTGAGCGTCGGATGGTGCATGATCTTGCGCGATTCATTGACGAATTTCATCTCTTCCTTGGTGTAACCGTTGTCGAGGAAGACATCCACATGCGGGAAAAGATTAAACGCGATGCGTTGCGGCAGCGCCTCGGCTTTCACGTCGCTCTTGCCGTGCAACAACAAATGGGTTTGTTCCTCGAGTTCCGCCATCGCCTTGGCGCCTGCGCCGCTGGCGGCCTGGTAGGTGGAGACGATGATGCGTTTCACGGGGTTCGCCTTGTGCAATGGGTAGACGGCGACCAGCATGATGGCGGTCGAACAGTTTGGGTTGGCAATGATCCCTTTGTGCTTCTTCGCGTCCTCGGGGTTGACCTCCGGGACCACGAGCGGCACGTCGGGTTCCATGCGGAATGCCGACGAATTGTCGATCACCACCGCACCCTGTTTGGCCGCGCCATGGGCGAATTCCTTCGACCGCGATGCGCCCGCGCTGAACAGGGCAAAATCGATTCCTTGGAACACGCCGGCTTTGAGCAGCTCGACACTCACGTCCGCGCCTTTGAACTTGAGTTTCTTGCCCACGCTACGCTCGGATGCGAACAAACGCAGGTTCTTTACGGGGAAGCCGCGTTTTTCCAAAGTCTCGATCATCTCGACGCCGACCGCACCGGTCGCGCCGACAACTGCTACGCTATATCCTTGTGCCATGACGTGTTCCTCAATCCCATTCGGGGCGGTGAAGTATACCCATGTTGGGCCTAAGCGCAAGCCCGCCTTGGGGCCGAAACTCAGCAAGAAACGGGTCGCCGGCGGACGGGCTTCGGGGTAGTGTCTGGCCAGTTATGGAAGCCACGTTGCCAGAAACCGCCATCCACAGCGCAGCCGGGCCGTTTTCGCAGGCGGCGGTGGACTACGCGAGGATCGAGCGGGCCTTGCGCTTCCTCAATGCACATTATCTCCGTCGGCCGACGCTCGACGAAATCGCGGCGCACATCCATCTTAGCCCGTTTCATTTCGAGCGGCTGTTTCGGCGGTGGGCCGGCACCAGCCCGAAGCGGTTTCTTCAGTATCTCACGAAAGAACACGCGAAGACGCTTCTTCAGGATTCGGGAAGCCTTCTGGATGCCGCTTACGAGTCCGGTCTTTCCGGCACCGGACGGTTGCACGATTTATTCGTTTCCTGCGAAGCGGTGACGCCGGGCGAGTACAAACGTCGCGGGGAGGGCGTGACCATCGAGTATGGATTTCATCCCACGCCGTTTGGCGAATGCCTGTTGGCCAGGACGGAGCGCGGCATTTGCGCCCTTCGGTTCCCGCCCACACCGTCGCGGCAGACAGCCCTTCGGGAATTACGCGACGATTGGCCCGCCGCCAGGTTTGTGAAAGACGACGACAAAACCGGAGAGATTTGCCGTCGGATTTTCGGCGGCGCGGCGGAAGATCCCCGAACGCCGTTTCACCTGCATCTGCGCGGCACCAATTTCCAGTTGAAGGTATGGCAGGCGCTATTGACGATCCCCTCCGGCAAACTGGTGAATTACGGTGGTCTGGCGGCGAAGATTGGCGCGCCGAAAGCCAGCCGGGCCGTGGGCTCCGCCGTGGGCCGAAATCCTATTGCCTGGCTGATCCCCTGCCATCGCGTCATCCGCAGCCTCGGCGTCATCGGAGACTACCACTGGGGCCGGGAACGCAAACAGGCAATGATTGCGCGAGAAGCGGCCTGTTTTGCCGGCGGGTAGCGCATCAGCTGAACAGGTGCTCGACTTCGATGCCGTCGTCGAGGTCGTCCCAGTAGATGGCGATGCCGCGTGGTTCGATGTGCCACTTGCGGCGCTGCTCTTGGGTCGCGCGAGCTAACCACGGGAAACGTGATAATGGCACGCCAACCTCGCGGTCATCGGCCAACTCGACATAGAGCATTTGGCCGGCAAATCGAACACCGGTTGCCGCTCTCATACGCGTGATGTTATAGCACAGATGTACCGTCGAGCCAGCCGAATCTTCTCTAGTCCAGAGGACGGGCACCGACGAGAAGGAATAAGAGATGCCCCGACAAGCTCGGCATGACAGCGGAAACAGGAAGCGGTCGCGACGGAGCCGACCCTCCAAGTGCTTCGTGTCCTTCGTGCCTTCGTGGTGAGAATGGCCGTCTCTTACACCGCTGCCGCGACCAGATCGCCGACTTCCTTCGTGCCGTAGCCCATTTTGCCGGCAGCGAGTGACTTGAGTTTTTCGCGGACGGTCTTGATGACGGCGTTCTCGATGGCGGCGGCGGCTTTCTTCAACGGCTCCGCGGATTCGCGGTCGCCGAGAAAATCGAGCATGAGACCGCCGGCGCAGATCGCGGCGAGCGGGTTGATGACGTTCTTGCCGGTGTATTTCGGGGCGCTGCCGCCGATGGGCTCGAACATGCTGGTGCCCTCGGGATTGATGTTGCCGCCGGCGGCGATGCCCATGCCACCCTGGATCATCGCGCCAAGGTCGGTGATGATGTCGCCGAACATGTTGTCGGTCACGATCACATCGAACCACTCGGGATTTTTTACAAACCACATGGTCGTGGCGTCGACGTGCGCATAATCGCGCTTAATGTCGGGATATTCTTTTTGGCCGATTTCATGAAAGGCGCGTTCCCAGAGGTCGAACGCGTAGGTGAGCACGTTGGTCTTGCCGCACAAGGTGAGTTGGGCCTTCTTGCCGGCTTTGACGTCTTCGGGTTTGAGGCCCTTCCACGGCTTGCCGCCGCGCCGTTTCCGGGCCAGCTCGAACGCATAACGCAGACAGCGATCGACGCCGTGACGGGTATTGATGCTTTCCTGCACGGCGATCTCGTTCGGCGTGCCCTTGAACACGAACCCGCCGCTGCCCGTGTAGAGCCCTTCGTTGTTTTCGCGAATGACGACGAAATCGATGTCGGCCGGTCCCTTGTCCTTCAGCGGACAGAATCGCTCATCGTACAACTTCACGGGGCGAAGATTGATGTACTGTTCCATCTCGAAGCGCAGCCGCAACAGGATGCCTTTCTCGAGGATGCCAGGCTTCACATCGGGATGGCCGATCGCGCCGAGGAGGACGACGGGGAATTTGCGCAATTCGCCGACGGCGCTCTCCGGCAGCACTTCCTTGGTGCGCAGGTAGCGGTCGCCACCAAAATCGTAGTCCGTATAGTTGAGTTTGACGCCAAATTTCTTCGACGCGACGTCGAGCACCTTGATCGCTTCGCGAACGACCTCGGGACCCGTGCCGTCGCCGCCGATAACTGCCACGTTGTATGATTTCATCGGAATACCTTTCGCCAAAAACCCGGCCCTGTGGGCGGGAGTCGTGATTCTAAGCCCTGCGGAGAGGGTTGCAACCGAATTTTCTCTTCGCCACGCGGGCCGCGCGCCAGTACGATTCGCGGAGAACTCCGGATGCGCCATTTCGCGATGAAATCGGAAGAATCTAGGCTTGGGGCGTGTTGGCTGGCGGTGTTGCTGTTTGTGACGGCCCTGGTTGTTTACGGCAACAATCTGCACGCCGCTTTCATCCTTGATGACGTGCCGTGGATTCTCAAGAACCCGAACATCCGCTCATTCTGGCCGCCCTGGCTGCCGCTCCTGAACACGTCGCGCCCGGTCGTGCAATGGAGCCTGGCGCTGAATTATGCGATGGGCGGCCTCAATCCGGTTGGATATCACCTCGTCAACAACCTGATCCATGCATTGACGGCGCTGGTTTTGTTCGGCGTGGTGCGGCGGACGCTGCGGACGGAAAAACTCACGCCGACTTTTGGTGACGCGGCGGACGGCGTGGGATTCGCCGTGGCACTGCTTTGGGCGTTGCATCCGCTCGATACGGAGAGCGTGACCTATGTGATTCAGCGCTCAGAAAGCCTGGCCGGACTGTTCACGGTATTGACCCTGTATTGCGTCATCTGCGGGGCGACGGCGGACCGGGCCACCGCGTGGAATTTTCTAGCCATGCTTGCCGGCGCGCTGGCCGTGGGGTCGAAACCAGAGGCGGTGGTGGTTCCCGGGTTGGTGCTGGCGTACGACTGGACATTCCTCGCAGCAACACGCAAGCGGTGGCGACTGTACGTCGGGCTGATGGTGAGTTGGTTGCTGGTTGCCGTCTTCCTCGTTGCTGGCAGACGAGAATGGATCGGGAGCGCGGGCGCGGTGTCCGGCAGCGGGGCGATCACGTGGCTCGATTATGCAAAGTTGCAACCCGGAGTGGTTCTCCATTATTTGCGCCTGAGCCCGTGGCCCGACCGCTTGTGCCTGCTGTACAGCCGTCCGCAACCACCGACGGAATTACGGCTGTGGATCCAATGCGGAGTGGTGGCCATGTTGCTGGTCGTCACCGCGTGGTTGCTGGCTCGAAAGAGCGCCATGGGATTTCTCGGCGCGTGGTTCTTTCTCGCGTTGGCGCCGACCTCGTCCGTGATTCCGCTGCTGAACCCGGTGTTCGAGCACCGGATGTATCTCCCGCTCATGGCGGTGGTCGCGATGATCGTGTGCGCAGGGTGCGCGATATTCGACAAACTTCCCGTGCGTAGCGAGGCCAGGAAACAGCTCGGTTTGGGGACGCTGGTTCTTGCCGGGCTCGCGTTGGGCGCGGCCACCATGCGACGCAACATGGATTATGGAACGGAGGTCTCCATTTGGCGGGACACGGCACAAAAAGCGCCGACGAATCCCGACGCGCACTATGGTTTGGGACTCGCCTTGGCAACGGCGGGACATATCGACGAAGCGGGTGGGGCGTTTTCCGAGGCGTTACGGTTGAAACCCGATTTTGCGCAGGTGCAATATGACTGGGGCATGGTGTTGATGAAGACGGGACGGGAGACGGAAGCCCTGACGCATTTCACTGCGGCCCTCGGGATTAATCCACGATATGCGGCGGCAGCGGACGGAATCGGTGTCATTCTTTATCACCAGGGCAAACTGGAGCAAGCCATCGGGCGCTTTTTCGAAGCCACGCGTCTCAATCCGGATGACGCCGAGGCCCAACACAACCTGGCCATGGCACTACGCGAACAACGGCGGGGGTCAGGTAATCAGAACTGATTCTGGTTGGACCCGGTTTCTTCGTGCGTAGAGCGCGATCGCAGAGACAAAGGCAGCCAGAGACGCGATGGATATCCACGTTCCCACCCGAAACCCGACCGGCGCGTATTCGATTTGGATGTGATGGTGGCCTTGTGACAGCGGGATGGCCCGCAGAACGTAATTGGCCGGCAAGACATCGTACGTGCGCTGCACGCTGCCATCCAGCGGACGGGCCCGCCATCCGTCGCTGTACGCGTCCGTGATCAACAAAATCGCCGGGTGCGGGAGATCGGCCTCGACCGTCAGTTGATTCGCGGATGAATCGATGAGTGTGACCGTCCCCTTTTCGGCGGAGGGTTGCGGCACGGGGTTGGGCTCGGTTTCGAGGATGACTTGTTGGCTCGGGTCGAACGACGGGGAGTCCATCGCCCACAGGATTTCGTCGCGACCCGAGATGACGCGGTATTGTTGCACCAGTTGGACATGCGACATGACTACATTCTCCGTCAGGACCCGGTCGCCATTCTCGCTGGGGAGAAAGGCGTACCGCCAACGCAACATCGCGGACAGCGGGTGGAACCCCGAAAACCTGACGTGTTGGTCGTTTCCCTCCATCGGTTGCCCTTGCGTGAACGCCATGAATTCCTTGTACCGTTTGAGCGTAAGCGGTGCGTACCCCCAGACGTCTTCCTTGCCGAGCCATATGGCGATGTTGGGGATTCGTTGATAGAAGATGCGATAATCTCCCGGACGTTGGTCGAGAAAGGCCTTCAGTTTTGGCGCCTCCGTGTACGCCAGATCAAACGTAGCCAGTGATGTTCTGGCGAAGACGAAGACCTCGGCAATCGCCATGAGCGCCGCGGCGTACACAACCCATCGGGAAGCTCCGGCGAACAGCATCAGTCCGCTCAAAGCCAGCAACTCCGCCGCGGCAACAAACAGACACCATGAGGCGAATACTCCAGCCTGCTTTTCGAACGACGGATCGGCGCTGATTGCCGCGGACGATTCTGGTGCGGCCTGAATCGCCTGCATCGTTCGGAACCACCAGTTGGTTGGCTCCGGGGCGAGCGCCATCGACCGAAGTCGCAACCCCGCACACATAATCGTGATACCAGCGACCAGTAAGCCCAACGCGAGCCATTTGTTTCCCTTTGGATTGGTGAGCAAGCGATCCAGTCCCGCACCCGCCAACATGGCCAGGAAGAGCGATGCATCCATGATAAACCTGGAGTTGGCGCGAAACCGATCAAAGCCCGGCACCTCGTAGTAGAGGAACTTGAACAACGGGGTATTCGCACCCAATGCCAACACCAACATGATTGCCAGTAGTGGGATCAACCCCCGCCGAAGCCCGCGTTTTCCACGAGCGGCGCCATAAACCGCCAGCGCCAGCCCGCTCACCCCGATGAACAGGCACATCTCCCACCGAAACCAGCGTCCCCAGTAAGGCAGGGTTGGGTCATTGCCGAAGAATCTTGGTGCCAACAGTGTCAGCAAGTTCTCCGGCGGAAAGGAAAAACTCGAGGCAAAAGCATAACTGATCCCGCCGCCGCGAATGCTTTCGGACGCGGCTTGAAAGCTGGTCAGGAGTTGGACCGCGCCCAACGCAGCGGCCCCGGCATACATCCCCCCAAAGCCCAGAAGGACGATTGTCCGGTGCCGGGAACCGATCAATCCAAAGAGCATGAGCAAACCCGCCGCCACCGCCGTGTAAAAGCAGGCTTGGAAGTCGCCGGCGAATATCTGCATGGTGATGGCGGCCATGCCGGCCAACACCCAACCCGGGGTTCGTGTCTGTGTCCACTCGTCAACCGAAGCGAGCACGAGGGGCATCCACGCGATGGCGTACAACAACGACAAGTGCCCGGCGTAGATGTGAAGAAAGTACGAACCGGAAAACATGAACAAGGCGCCCGCGATGACCGCGGCAACCGGATGCAGTCCACGGCGCAGACCCCACAGGTACGTAAACAATCCGGCGAGAAGAACATGGAGCGCGATGCCGAGATTGATGGAGCGGTGGAGCGGCAACACCAGATCGAGCCAGTTGGTCGGATACAAGACCGCGGTTTGCGCCCAGCCCAGGTACGGCATGCCGCAGTAGACGTAAGGGTTCCACAGCGGCAGATGACCGTGCCGGAGTTGATCGGCGGTGAACACCCGCCAGTAGATGAATTGCGAGGCAAGATCGGTTCGGTTGTCCGACAACACAACGGGCCGGGTCGTGAACAGAACGTCGCCAAACACGCCGAGGGTCAACCCCAACAAGATCGCGGCTCCGATCCAACGGGAACGGACCGAGGCGACTGCTTTGTTTGTTATGGTTGGATGCAAACCGACGAACAGGATACTCCGGTCAGGTGTGTGGGGGAAGTCCCGGATGTGGGCGCCAAAACCGGTTCTTGCGGTTCTCGAACAGGGGCCGTAAACAGGATGAAATGACATTCACGCCAGAGCGGACGTCGTCACCGCGCGAGCGGCTGACCGATTTTCTCGGTTTACGGCGGAGCATTGTCGGGTTGCTGGGGATGGTCGTGTTGGTGGGCATGGGCGAGCACATGGCCGAGCAATTCCTTCCGCTCTACCTGCTGGCGCTCGGCGGCGGTTTCATCTCGATCGGCTTCCTCAACGCCATGGACAACCTGCTGGGCGCGCTCTACTCGTTTCCCGGCGGGTACCTTTCCGACCGGCTCGGGACGAAGCGGGCCCTGCTGGTATTCAACGTCGCGTCGATGGTCGGGTTTCTGATCGTTGTGTTGATCCCGACGTGGCAGGCGTTGTTGGCCGGCGCGGCGCTGTTTCTATCGTGGACCGCGATCTCGCTGCCGGCGACGATGGGACTGGTCGCGAAGGTGCTGCCCAAGAACAAGCGGGCGATGGGCGTTTCCCTGCACTCGCTGGTGCGGCGCGTGCCCATGGCGCTGGGGCCGGTGGTGGGCGGCGCGTTCATCAAGGCGTGGGGAGTCGAACGGGGGGTGCGGCTGGCCTTCATCGGGGCGTTGGCAATGGCGGTGATCGCGGCGATCTTGCAACAGTTCCTGATTGAAGACGACGCGCCACGCGAAAAAACCGCGGCGGAACACAATCCCTTGCGCCTGTGGCGGTATGTCAACGCCGATCTGAAACAGTTGCTGGTCGCGGACATTCTGGTGCGGTTCTGCGAACAGATTCCGTATGCGTTCGTCGTGGTCTGGGCCGTGGGGACGGCGAATGCGCCGGGGCCGGTGAGCGCGCTGCAGTTCGGCGTGCTGCGCACGGTCGAGATGGCGACGGCCATTCTCGTTTATATTCCGGTGGCGTACCTGGCCGACCGCAGCCACAAGAAACCGTTCGTGGTGATGACGTTCGTCTTCTTCACGTTGTTTCCGCTCCTGCTGCTGTACTCGCGGACCTTTGGCATGCTCATCGTGGCGTTTGTGCTTCGCGGGTTGAAAGAATTCGGCGAACCAACCCGCAAAGCGCTGATCATGGACCTGGCCCCGGAAGATCGAAAAGCGGGCGTGTTCGGCCTGTACTACCTGGTTCGCGACGTGATCGTGTCCATCGCGGCCCTCGGCGGCGCGTTCCTGTGGCAGGCCAACCCGCGATGGAATCTGCTGTCGGCGTTTGTCTTCGGCGCGCTGGGCACGATTTGGTTCGCGCTCCACGGGCGTGATCTCGGGCGATCCAACGCCTAGGATTTTCCAAGCGGGCGTGCGAACAAACGGAAGCCGTTGCGCTTCGGCATTATCTCGAGGCCCGATTGAATCATGACTGACACGCTCAGGTAATGCACGGATTTTACTTGGAGGACACTGGAAGTTGGCGGAATATTCCCAGTGGCAACGGCGGTCGCTTCGTGCATGCAAGCGTGAAGCGCATCGGCTTTTCTCGGGGATCGCATTATGCAAGGATCATTAGATTCAAACCGGCACATCGAAGTGGCGGCAGGTGACACCGTGGGTTTCCGTCTCGGATTGATTTCAACGTTGGCTGGCGGTATTGGCATTGGCGCCGGGCTTATCGCGTATTTGTTGCTCAAGCTGATCGGCCTGTTTACCAACCTGTTCTTCTTTGGCCGGCTCTCCGCAGCGTTCACGAGCCCGGCCGGAAACCATCTCGGCCTGTGGGTAATATTGTTGCCGGCGGCGGGCGGGCTTGTGGTCGGGTTGATGGCCAAGTACGGCACGTCGAAAATCAAGGGCCACGGCATTCCCGAGGCGATGGAAGCGGTGCTGACGAGCCGCAGCCGAATTCATCCCAAGGTGGCCGTTCTCAAGCCGCTCTCGGTGGCGGTGGCCATCGGCACCGGTGGGCCGTTTGGGGCCGAGGGCCCGATTATTCAGACCGGCGGGGCGGTCGGCTCGCTGGTCGGACAAATGGTCCGGATGACGGCCGTTGAGCGCAAGGTGTTGCTGGCATGCGGCGCCGGGGCGGGAATGTCGGCGACCTTCAACACGCCCATTGCGGGAGTCATACTGGCGATCGAACTATTGCTGTTCGAATTTCGGCCGCGTTCCTTCATTCCCCTCGTGGTTGCCAGCACCCTGGCGACAGCCACGCGGTTTGTGGTGATGGGGCGCCAGGCAATGTTCGAGATGGGCAGCGTGGATTTTGGGATTCCGTCGAATTTGTTGTACTACATCCTGCTCGGCGTGGTGTGCGGCTTTGCGGCGGTCGGATTCAGTCGGGCATTGTATTGGGTGGAGGACCAGTTCGAGCATCTGCCGATCGATGAACTGTGGTGGCCCGCGATTGGGGGATTGGGGCTGGGGGTCATCGGTTTTTTCATGCCGCGCGTGCTGGGTGTCGGCTACGACACGATCTCCGATATTTTGAACGAACGGCTCGCGCTGAATCTGCTGCTGGGCATCATGGTGTTGAAGGCGCTGGCCTTGCTGATCTCGCTCGGTTCCGGGACTTCCGGCGGGCTGCTGGCGCCGATGTTTATGACCAGCGCGGCCATGGGCGCTGTGTTCGCCGCGGGGGTGAATCATCTGATACCCGGCGCGCACCTGCCTGCGGGGGCGTTTGCCCTGGTGGCCATGGGAGCGGTGTTCGGCGCGGCGGCCAACGCGACGTTTACCTTCATCATTTTCGCCTTCGAGATCACCCGTGACTATAACGCGGTGCTGCCGTTGATGCTGGTCTGTGTTGTCGCCAGCGGCATTGCGCGGCAGTTCATGCGGGCATCGATCATGACCGAAAAGCTGGCGCGTCGCGGTCTGCGGGTCGACCAGGAATACGAGACGAATGTGCTTCAGCAGGTGACTGTCGGTGAAATCATGGACAAGCGGCCGCCGACCGTGTCCTCCGCGATGAAGGTGGCCGAGCTGGCGGACCAAATCGCGCAGAATCAATCGTCAGCCCATCGGCGGCAGGCGACCCTGGTTCTCGACAACACGAATCGGCTGGTCGGAATCGTCACGCGCGGTGATGTGCTGCGACTGCTGAAGGACGATCCAACGGGAGCCGTCACCGTGGGAGAGGCGTGCTCCACGGTCCTGATCGTGACGTATCCCGACGAGAGCGTGCAGGAAGCGATGACGAAACTGCTGGTCAATAACATTGGGCGGTTACCCGTCGTCCAGCGTGAGTCGCCGCGTGCGGTTGTGGGTTATCTGGGCCGGGCCGAAGTGATGGCGGCGCGCACGCGGCGGCATGAGGAAGAACATGTGCGCGAGCCGGGCTGGCTGAGCCGCACCGCATAGGGGCATCGGCGGTGCGCGGCTGCTAGTGCCGGCGACGCGTCCGGCCCGCGTTGGCATCGCATCATGTCAGGCTGAACCACCATTGTTGGTAATGCCTGACTGAACCGCCCTCGTTTGAAAATTGGTGTTTACTGGATGGCCCGATTCAGGTCGGCGACCAACGCGTCGATGTCCGGACAGCCGCGCGCGCGGGCGGTCTGTTCGATGGAGTGCGCCCCGCCGCAGCAAAAGTCCACTTTGTGATTGCCGAACACCGCGACCGTTTGCGGCCAGCGATCCGCGACTTCGCGGACGATCATGTCCCTGGTGATCGTCTTCGGCGCGGCTTCCGCAGGCGGTTCACCATGACCGCAACCGCAGCCACAACCGCCCTCACGATGGGCAGCGAACTTCTCTTTGATCGTCTTGATAAGACCCATATTACTTTCTCCTTTGGATTTCTTCGTTTAGAAGGTTGATGAGGGGTTGCGGGTCGATCCCATGTCGGCGCGCCGCGAACTCGATGGTGACAAAGCGGGGCGGGTCATGCTGCATCGCCGCCAGGCCCGCCAGCCCGCCATGAATCAGCACCGGCCGAATTTCCGGATGGATTTCCAGCAATTCGGCGACGCGCGTGGTGAGCTTGACGATGGAGTCGCGGGTAAACTTCTCGGCCCGGGTGCGCAGCGTCATGGCGATGTTCACCGCGAACATCACCAGCGCGCTGAACACGAGGAACCCTGCAATGCCCGACCAGGCGTAAGTCCACGCCGTCTCGAATACACGGTTCAAGGCCATCGAGAACGCCAGCGTGCTGCCGGCAGCGAGGCACCAAAATGAGGCGCGCATCAGTCGATTGCTCCACAGATTCACGCCGTTAAAGATCGGCAACACGCGATAGCTCACGCCGAAAATCAGCGGGGTGATGAACCCGATAGCCATCGTGTGACGAGCGGACGCGCTGAGGCGGAACACGTCGGCATGGAACGGGGTCGCGGCGGCGACGAGCAGCCACGCATAGCCGAGCTTGACGAACCACGCAAAGGCGTTGTCGACGCCCTGGATTTCAATTTTCGTGCGGCGGCGGGCGAAGACGCCCAGGGCCCACACGAGGAGCACGATGGCCAGGGCTTCCAAGACCGACGCTGTCCAGGCGAGTTGTTCCACCGGATAGCGGAGAAAGATGGCGGCATTCCACAACACAAACGCCACGTTTGCCGCCCACGTTTTTGTGTCGCGCGATCCGAGGAAATGGGGCAACACGCGGAGCGAGAACCCAAAAATCATGTTGGCGATGAAACCGAAGAATGCGACATGAATCCACAAGGCGTCCTGCAAGGCGGGAATGCCGACCGACCGTTTCAGAAACATCTGCGACACAATCCAGAAATTCCACACACCGAGCACGGCGAACCAGGTGACGCTCGCCCAGATGAATTTCTCGTGAAACTCATGCTTCTGTCGCGAGCGCGCCATCGACCCGCCGAGCAACCACACGAACAACCCAATGGCCGCCAACTCCATGGCCCCGGAGATCAGCAACGCGGTCGCACCGACCATGTGGCGCGCCAGCGGTTGCACGATGACGCGGACGAGCACACCACCGAGCATCAACACGAAACACCATTCGGCCGCACGCGCGGGCCGCAAGGGTTGCATTCTTATCCGTGGCACCGCGTGGAACGCCACGCCCATGATGAACAACCCGACCCAGCCGAAGATTTGGGCGTGACCGTGGATCTGTTTCAGCACGCCGCTGATCTCGTAGTACGACTGCGCCAGCGAAATCCGCGTGAGATTGACGACGCCGAGGCCGAATCCAGCGGTGAGCGCCACGAACAACGCGCCGAAGACAAACCGTTTGTATAGATTCTCGCTGGCCAGCTCGGTGACGCCCGTCACACAGCGCTTGGCGGTCTCGTCCTTCCATTCCCCGCGCAAGGCGCGGTTCAGTTCGTCCACGAACTCGCGCAACGGCACGCGGTGAGCCGCGGCGAAGATAAACAACGGCTCCGGGGGACCGTACTCTCCGCCGCACCCGGCGATTCCATATTTCTCGAAGACGGGCCGGCACTGCGGATACTGCCGGCTGATGTCCGAGACCAGCATCGAATGATGGATCGGTTGGGATGGCGTTGGTTCACTTGCCGTCGTCGATATGGTGGTGTTCATGGGTGCACCAGGCAGCCTTTGCAGCGGACGGGGTCCTTGTCGGAGTGATAGATGTCGCATTGCGGATGGCCGGCGACCTCGAGGTAGCCGACCGCGCCCTGCTCGACGCGGAAGATGGCGTGATCGACCAGCGTGTACGAACCCGGCACTTTCGCGTCGAACTCGACCACGGTCGCGCCGCCGGCGGGGACGAGGGTCGTTTGGATGCTGTGCGCCGGCGGGTCGACGAGACCGCCCTCGCGATACACTTTATCGAAGATCTCTCCGATAACATGGAATGAGGAGATGAGATTCGGCCCCGCGTCGCCGAAGTAGATGCGTACGCGTTCGCCGACGTTGGCGTGGAGCGAGTTCTTTCCCATCAGTGAACCGACGCGGCCGTTAAAGATTACGAAGGTCGGGCGCTCTTCGAGGCCTTTCTCGTGCGAGTACTCGAGGAACTCCGCGTCCTCGGGCGCGTCCTTCGTGTAAATCTCGCTCTGCATCACGTAGAACTCGCGGTCGACCTTCGGCAGGCCGTTCTTCGGTTCGACGAGGATCAGGCCGTACATGCCGTTGGCGATGTGGTCCATCACGGGCGGGGCGGCGCAGTGGTAAAGGAACAAGCCGGGCTGCAGCAGCTTGAACCAGGAGACGGCCTCCTCGCCCTTCACCGTCGTCGTGACCGGCGCGCCGCCGCCGGGCCCGGTTACAGCGTGCAAATCGCAGTTGTGCGGTTTGCCGCTGGCGTCGGTGTTGGCGACGTGCAGTTCGAGCGTGTCGCCGACGCGCGCGCGGATGAACGGTCCGGGCGTGTGCCCGTTGAAAGACCAAAAGGCGTATTTCACGTCGCCTTTGAGCTGGTTCGTAAAGACGCCGCTGGTCAGGTGGACTTCGACGATGGCCGGTGGCCGGCGCCCAATCGGCGGCGGCACTTCGGGGGCGTAGGTGAGCTGGGCCTTTACGTGCAACGGGGCTCCTGCAACCACGTGCGCCAGCGTCATGATTCCGGTGAGAGCCAGCAATGTGTTCAGCCGTTTCATCGTCAGTGACATCCTTTCTTACTGGATGCACGGTAGCACCGGTGCGCGGGAAGCCGATTGACCCAGGTCAACAAACCAGAGACTTAGATTCGCTCGTCGCCGCGGGCGATTTTCTCGAGGCGCGGGCGATTCTGGACGCGGATGAGGTTGCCGCGGTAGGTGAGGATGCGGTGACGGGCGAGTCGGGCGAGCAGGCGCGAGAAGGTCTCCTTCGTGGTGCCGATCATTTGGGCGACGGTGGTCTTGCTAACGGTCACCTTGATGGGGTTGCCCGTCGCGACCGGCAAGCTGAGCACGTAGCTGGCGAAACGCGCGGGGACTTCCTTGAGCGTGAGATCGGTCAGCGCGTTGCGCATTTGCGACAGCGATTTGACGAGCGTACCCATGATCTTGAAACCCAGGTGGGGGTCGCGCAGGAGGAGTTGTTTGAAGCCGTTCTTCTCGACGTACACAATCGTGCTCGGGCCGAGTGTTTCCGCCGTGGCGGGATAGGCGTCCATGAACATGGCCGCCTCGGCAAACGATTCGCCCGTTTCGACGACGTGGAGCACCCGCTCTCGTCCATCGGGGCCGACGCGAAAGATCTTCACGGCACCGCTGGCGACCAGAAAAAACCCCCGCGACGGGTCCCCCTCGGTGAACACAATCTGGCCTTTCCGGTAATCCTTGCGGCGAGCCAGCGGCAGAAGCTCTTGGAGTTCGCGCTCGTTCAAGTCGGAGAACAAGTGGCAACTGCGGAGCAAATAGGTCAGATCCATCGCTTGATTGGCCCGTGTCTATCACGCGGCAGGCAAGCTTGTCGAGCCGGCGAGTGCGTTGCCCCCCGATGGAAACGGGGCGCGTGCCATTACACGGTCGGGTGAGGATTATTCCAACCCGGTGACTTGGGCGTTGAACAGGGCGAGCGGCTTGCCGTTCTCGACCGTGACCTTCGAATCGACGAACTTGATGCCCTGAGCATGGTAGATTTTCATGGGCTCCTTCGCCGAGATGGTCACGTTCGACAGGGTCACGTTGGAAATGGGGGCCTCAGGCAACCCGCGAATCGTGCCCGCGGTGGGGCAGTCCGTGGCGGTCACGTTGCGGATGACGATATTCCTGTTGATGGGGGTGTGGCTGTCAACGGGCTGGGGCTTCTCCGTTGCCGGATCCTTGGGGGCGTTACGTTCCGGATACCAGTCGATGATGTAGATCGGATTCTTCACGGCGGTCATGGTGAGGTTTTCGTAGGTGAGATTTTGCAACAGACCGCCGCGCCCGCGCTGGGTCTTGATGCGGATGCCGGAATCGGTGGAGTCGAACGTGCAATTGCTCACCCGCAGGTCCTCGATGCCGTTGTCCGTATTCGAGCCGATCGACATGCCATGGCCGTGCCGGAACGTGCAATTCGTGATGACAAAGTTTTTGTTCCCGGGCGAGCGGGAGTTGTTGCCAGGTTTCACCGCGATGTTGTCGTCGCCGCCGTCGATCGTGCAGTTGGTGATGAGAAAATTCCACCCTGACGGATCGATGCCGTCGGTATTGGGAGCGTTGGCGGGCGACTGGATGGTGATTCCCTGGATGGTCACATCCGTGCAATTTTGGGGCACGAGATGGAACATCGGCGAATTGCAAAGGGTGATCCCGTGGACGTAGACGCGGGTGCACTTGGAGATTTTGACCATGAAGGGGCGGTGGGTCATGGATTTATCGGCGCGAAACGCCTCCCACCAGACCTTGCCCTGGCCGTCAATGGTGCCATCGCCGCTGATTTCGACATCGTGCGCGCCGACCACGGAGATGCAATCCTGATACCGTTCGTCCGCGCTCGGATAATTTTTCATGTCGTCGGAGATCAGAATTGTCGCGCCCTTGGCCAACTGAAGATTGATCTGGCTGGCGAGCGTGAACGGGCCGGTCAGGAATTTGCCTTCGGGAACCAGGACAACGCCACCGCCGGCGGCGCTGGCAGCATCGATGGTTTTCTGGATGGCCGCGGTATTGAGGGTCGTGCCATCGCCGACCGCGCCGTACTTGGCTATCGAGAACGTGTTGCTGGGGATGACGGGCAGAGGCGGGTTTTGAGCGCGGGCGGTTCCGTTGAATGCGAAGCAGAAGACGACAAGCGAGAGGACTGAGACATTGATGTGTTTCATAGCGGCAATTCCTTTGGTATCCGGTCGGTGCTCACATAGTGGCGACAGGGCCCCCGCGCGGTCAAGGGATTTCACATGCGGAAATAATCGCTGCGGTTGGCGCTACTTCCGGGATTTTTCGGACTGGTAGACGACGCCGATTGCAGCGCGCCAGCGGTCGAGGGCTTTGATGTTGCCGAGCGAATCGTCCCAGGTCATGGCCGGCGACTGGCGGGCCTCGATATGCGCGGCCACGTTGTCGGCTTCGATGGCGTAGAGGGGTTGGGGCGAGTCGATGACGATTTCGCGTGGTGATTCCCCTTTGCGTTCCAACACGATCGTGGTCTTGCCGCCGTCACGGGACGGTCCCCACGGCGCGGCGACGAAAATATTTCCTTCCGATCCGAAAATGCGCAGGGCGCTGTCCTGTTGGACCTGGGTGCTGGCGGAGACGGCGGCGAGGATGTCGCCGGGGAATTTCATCGCGGCGATGGTCCACAGATCAACGCCCGTGGTGGCGAGGTGGCCGGATGCATGGAGTTCGGTCGGGTCGGCGAACGGTTGGCCGATGGCGACGCCGGCGATGAGACGCGACATGGATACGGGGTAACAGCCGATGTCGAGGATGCCGCCGCCGCCGAGTTCGTGGCTGAAGAGACGCTGGTTGGGGTTGAACTCGCGATGAAAACCGAACGACGCCTGGATGATGCGGACCTCGCCGATGGATTTCTGGCGGATGAGTTCGACGAGCTTGAGCGTTTGCGGATGGCACCGGTACATGAACGCTTCCATCAGGAAGATGTTGTGGCGTCGGGCGGCGTTGATGACGGTGACCGCCTCGGCGTGATTGAGCGTGAGCGGTTTTTCGCAAAGGATGTGCTTGCCGGCCTTGGCAGCTTTCAGGCACCACGCGGCGTGCATGGGGTGCGGCGTGGCGATGTAAACGGCTTGGACGGATGGATCGGCGAGCAGGGCGTCGTAGGAGCCGTGGCATCGCGGCGCGTGGAACTCCGCGCCGAATCGGTCCGCGTTGATTTGGGAGCGGCTGGCGACGGCGGCGAGGTTGCCGGTCTTGGATTGGGGCAGGAATTTCGCGAACACACCCGCGATGCGGCCGGTGCCGAGGATGCCCCAGGAAAGCGAGTTCATGTCTGGACACTCCTAGGTCGGTTTGCGGCTCGGGACAAGGAAAAAGAGCGGGCGGCGAGTAAGCCACAGATGAACACGGATGGGGGCGGATGTTCCCCACCCTTCGACTGTGCTCAGGGTAAACTCCGACACGAAGGACGCGAAGGCCGTGTTTGTCGTGGCATGTTTGGCAGTTTATGGATAGCACTATCCATAATTTTTTATCGGTAGGCGGCCACGACGGAGCGTGGCCCTCCAGTGGGGCGCGGAGGATGGCGGGCAATCGGCTGGTGACAGCCGACGCTACACAGGCACGCGCAGGGGGCCGGCGAGCGACATTTTGATGTCTGTCGGATGTTTGGATTTGACAGGATTATCGTGTTGCGATATGGTCTGGCGTTTGGTGTTCTTTGACATAGGGGATGAGGGGCGACCGGGGAGGCGGCTCGCCGGGAGGCTCGCCCTCCAAAGGAAGACCCGATTCGCGGCGGCGGAGCCGCCGTGGCTACAAGGGGCCATCCGTCCAAAAGGGTATTTTCGTAAAACGAACCCAAGTTTATTCAAGCCGGCGTGGAATTTTTCAAAAAGCAAAGCCAAAAACGAACCCAAATTCACGTGGTTACAAGGGTTCTTTGACAAGATAGAGGCCAGCGATCGGCCCTCGGGGTGCCGTGTCAGGCCAGGCGGATCAGATGGGAGTGGCGGCGGGCGGGGCGATCTTGTCGTGGTGCAGGGCGGGTGGGCGATGAGCTTTAGCCGGGGTATGGGGCTGGGGAGCGGGGATGGTCGCGGCCGGGCGAAGGGCGCGTTCGATGGTGCTGATGACCTCGGGGATTTTGAACGGCTTGCCGATGTAGGCAAATGCGCCGAGTCGGAGGGCTTCCTCGGGCGTACAGCGCTCGGAATACCCCGTCATGACGATGATGGGGATGTCGGGAAAGACTTTTTTGGCGGCGGTCATGAACTGGACGCCGTCGATGCCCGGCATGGCCAGATCGGTGATGATGAGGTCGAATCGTTTTCGGGAGCCGGTGACGTAATCCATTGCGACTTGGGAGTTTGAGGCGCCGGCGACGATATAGCCAAAAATGTTCAACATCTTCGATAGGGCGGTAAGAACCACGATATCGTCATCGACAACCAGGATGGTGGAGTTTGCCATCGGGCCTTTGGGTATGACGTTGCCATGGATGGGAAGCACCAGACGTGCCGGAAATGTGAATCGTCGCTTCAAGTGCTTGAATGCTGGCAAGATAAGCGTTTTACCGCCTGTAAACAAAGCCTGGGGGTTCGGCAGGTTTTGCAGCGTCGGTGGGACGTTCGCCGTCTTGCTAAACAGGCGGGCAATGGCGAACCAAATCTGCGATTCTTTGCGCCGTCTAGCAAGAATGGGACTATCGAGACCGGCCGGACGCAGGTCAGCGTTCCACGGTGAACACGGCATCTCGGAGACCGTCGCGATCGTTTCCGTCGGCGTAGTTCTGGCACACGCTTTGGACAACGAAGCCGTTTTGGAGGCGGGTGTAGCGCAGGGGGCGACCGTTAAACGGGTCGGGCGGCATCATGCCGGGGGCGATTCCCGACGATTCGAGTTCCCCGAGAGACTGCGGCAAGTGGTTGTAGGCCAGACGGTAGCGTTCGACGGCGATGGCGACCCGGGCTTCGCGGAGTCGGGCGGCGAGGGCGGCGTCTTTGAGGATGACGCGTGGACCGTTCATTCCGCGCAGCCACGCGCGGGACAGCGAGTGCAGTTGGGATTCGTCTGCGAGCGTTTGGCGGAGCGCTTGCGTGGCGCCAATCCGTTCGGGGAAGGGCATTTGGGCCGTCTGGACGCAGTGATCCATGAACCGCAAGTAGTTGAGTTCATCCCACCGGAGCAATCCGCACAAGTCATACAGGTAGCCGGGCGAACCGAAGAAGACGCCGAGATTGATCAGAAACCTCTGGCCGAGCGGATACGAGCGCGCCACCGGCAGGGTGGTCAGATCCATGACATGTTGCATCATGTCGAAACCGTAAAGGCCGATGCAGCGTTGGCCGATGAATGCGCGGGCCAGCCCGCGTTGATCGTCGGCTTTGTCCAGAGCATCCCCGAGCGTGTCGAGCTGTTTGTCCGTCAAGCTGGTCCCGTTCAACAGGTTCTGGAGGCTGTTGACGGCGATATGTTGGCACTCGAGACGCGCGAGATGAGACCGCACCAGTGGTTCCTTGGCGAGCGCGTGGGACAGGGCGAACAACGATTGGACGGAGGCGACGGCTGGTTGAGGGTCAGCGCAGACGGCATGATTGGCGGCGTCGGCTTCGAGCAAATGAGCGCTGTAAATGAGATTCCCCAAATGCCGGTAGGGCGCAATGGAGAGCGTTCGCAGGTCGATGGGGAACCGGCACCGGGGAGCATTCGATGCCTGGTGTAGCAGCGCCAGCACGTCGTCATTTCCCCCGAGGGAATCCACGGTGGTTTGCGTCGGGGGGGCCGACAACAGGGCAGGGCGCGAAGAAACAAACGCGGGATCGCCCTGGAATTTGTCGGCGCGATCCGATGGGTGGGGCAAACCGGCGAACGCCTTGTCGAACAAGACAGCGCCGTTGTCCACGGGAGCAACGCGGGGATACCATCGATTCAGTTCGACAAGCGTTACCGGATAGCCTTTCTCACGGATCCCGGCAATCTGGCCGGCAACGAATCCATCGAGGGCAAATCGCCAGATGCCGAAGAATAGGGACAGACCCAGTACAGCCAGTGTGGCCCGCCAGGCCCATTGTTTCCAGCGCGGCACCGGTTGCTGCACGCCAACGTTCACGTGCTGATTCTAGCACCACTTAGCGCCAAACGAAAGCGTCATCATCGGAAACGGGCGGGGTCGCAGTCGCTCCCGGATCGTTCTTCCCGGCATCCGGCCCCGGCGTCTTCTCGGGCGATTGCGCGGCCACGTCTCCGTCATCGTGTGATTGCGCGGGAGCAGTCGGCGGGGGTCTTGTATGGCTGCCTGATGGCTTCAAGTGCGTGGTATCGGTGCCCAGAACCAGCACGGCCTCCGCACCGTTGAAATGGAACTGTACCGCCAGAATATCCAGCAGTCGCCGGGTCGGTCCGCTGGGATTGCGGCGTTGGTGCTCCAGGTATTTGACCTGTTTGACGGACACACCAAGCCACTGGGCAAATTTGGCCTGGGTCATGCCGGCGTGCTTGCGCAAAGACAGGATACGACTGGCTCCCCATTCCATCATTCCTTATGAGGGAACCGTGTTCCCCCACCTCCTTGTGACAAATGGGTAACAAAGTTCAGGTCAGGATGCAACTCCGAAATTCAAAAAGCGGAAGTTTTAGGGCGGCGGTTTCCGACGTCGGCCCCGACAACACGTGCACGCCACGTTGCAAATCGCAAGCATTCTGGCAAGCAGCCCGGCTCAGCGCTCGACCGTGAACGTGATGTCCTTCTTCTCGTCCCCACCGTCATCCTTCCCGTCCTCACCGACGCTGTAAACGACGTACCCTTTCGTCAGCTTCCTATAGCGCAGCGGCTGCCCGTCGAACGGGTCGATGGGAACGGCGTCGAGAAACTTTGGGACGAGGTCGCCGAGCGAATCGGGCAGTGCGCCATTGGCGAGCCGGTAGCGTTCGACAGCCAGGGATGCACAACAGCATCGGAGGGTTGCGGTCACAGAGAAGTCCTTCACAATATACGCGCTCATACCGCTGCCTCCGCATGTGAGCCAGCGTGACATGATGCAAAACCTTGGCAGCTTACTGAAGTCTTTATCGATGGATCTTGCGACGGTAAGCCTTTCAGGTAGCGGAAGTCTTAAAGCGGCAAGATACTTTTCCATGATGCCGCAATAGTGAAAGAGATCGATCTCCAACAAACCCGATGCCCTGAGGAGGTAGAACTGTGGACGCCTGTACCACGTATTCGGGATCACGCCAATGATGGTTTGAAAAGTATGCGGTTCCGGTGGGGGCGGTAGCATAACACCAAGCTGTCTATCCACGGGCACACTAAAAAAACTCGTGTTATTGGCGATCTCGCCCACAAATGCACGTGTGAGGGAATTTGTAATCTCGCGATTGGCGAAGACGGTGTAGAGATCTCGCAACTGCGTATCTGTAAATGGTGTGCAATTGAGTGCATCCTCCAGCCTCGATGCCGCCATCTGTAACACGGCGATACGTACGAGTTGGCTGATCCCATCGGGTTCATCCTCCAGAGAGCGCGCCAGAGCCGCTGTCGCGGCCACGGAATCAGCCACAGCTTCTCCGTCACCCTTGTCAGAGCGCCAAACGGCTTCAAGACCAAGCAGTCGCGCTCCTTGTCGCACTCCGTTCACGTGAGGCACCGGTGTGTCAAACCCCGCAGAGTAACTGACCGGATACCGACAACGCTTCCTTGCCACCCCATCGTGTAATAGCTTCACAGCCGATCGATTATCAGCCATGTAGCTCGCAATCGCATCGCGTACGTCGCCTGATAAAGGAACGCCACGCTTTGGAAGCGTCGCATCGCCAACCAAAGGGAGGACTCGAATGTGTTCATAATCCCATCTCGCGTACCGGGTAAAGGCATCCTCATAAATCTCCGCCGCGTTCTCGCCCGGCGGCGGTTGCGGATACCACTTATCCAGTTCGGCGAGAGTGACCGGGTAGCCCTGTTTGCGGATTTCGTCGAGCTTGGCTTCGACCAGGCAGTGGAGCGTATAGCGGTATGCGACGTAAAGGGTGGCAAGGACGAGTACGACGATCAGCGCGTTTCGCAAATGGCGGCATGCCTTCGCGCTCATGGGGCCATGATACCAGTTGGCGGCGCGTTGACAACACCGGGATCGTCCGCTAGCCTCACAGGGTTATGATTCGCCGGTACAGCCGTGAGGTGATGCGCCAGATCTGGACGGAGGAGAACAAGTTCTCCATCTGGCTGCAGATCGAGATTCTGGCATGCGAGGCGCGCAAGATTCCCGCGAAAGACCTCGCGACGATCAAGCGGCGGGCGAAATTCGACGTCAAACGGGTTGGCGAGATCGAGCGCACCACCAACCACGACGTGATCGCGTTCCTCACCAACGTCGCCGAGAACGTCGGCCCGGCGTCGCGGCACATCCACGAGGGGCTCACGTCGTCAGACGTGGTCGACACGGCGCTGGCAGTGCAGATGGCGCAATCGGCGGACATTCTCATCGAAGACGTGAAGAAACTGCGCGACGTCGTCGCGAAGAAGGCGAAGAAATACAAGCTCGTGCCGATGATTGGCCGGACGCATGGCGTCCACGCCGAGCCGATCACGTTCGGGTTGAAAATGGCGCTGATGTATGACGAGTTTGGCCGCGCGCTTGAACGGCTCGTGCTGGCCCGCGACATTATTGCCGTGGGCAAGATTTCCGGCGCGGTCGGCACGTACGCGCACATGAACCCGCGCGTCGAGGCGTATGTCTGCAAGAAGCTCGGGCTGCAACCGGACAGGATCTCGACGCAGATCGTCCAGCGCGATCGTCACGCGGAGTTCATGAGCGCCCTCGCGCTGGTGGGCTGCTCGATTGATCGTTGGGCGCTGGAGTTTCGGCATTTGCAGCGAACCGAAGTGCTTGAAGCCGAGGAGTTTTTCGCGGCGGGCCAGAAAGGCAGCAGCGCCATGCCACACAAGCGCAACCCGATCACTTGCGAGCGGCTGTGCGGACTGGCGCGGGTGTTGCGCGGCAACGCGCTGGCGGCGATGGAGAACGTCGCGCTGTGGCACGAACGCGACATCTCGCACAGCAGCGTCGAACGCATCATCCTGCCGGATTCGACGACGTTGCTCGATTACATGCTCGTGACGCTGACGGATGTCGTGGACAAACTGCTCGTGTACCCGCAGCGGATGAAGGCCAACCTCGAATCGAGCAAGGGGTTGATTTATTCGCAGGCCGTGTTGCTGGCGCTGACGAAGAAGGGCATGACCCGTGAAAAGGCGTACGCGCTTGTCCAGCGCAATGCGATGAAGACATGGACCGGTGCCAAGGCCTTTCGCGACTTCCTCCTGCTGGACGCGGATGTCATGCGCCATCTCACACGACGGGAGGTGGACAAGCTGTTCGACCTCGACGTTCACTTCCGCGAGGTGGATAACACTTTCAAGAAAGTTGGGATTCGATGAAAGCTCGCATCATTGTCATGCCGAAACGCACCGTGCTGGATCCGCAGGGGAAGACCGTCAAACACGCGCTGGAGTCGATGGATTTTACCGGGATCAAGGACGTGCGGATCGGAAAGTTCATGGAGATCGAACTGGAAGGCGGTAACAAGGCCGAGTTGCAGAAGAAGATCGACGAAGCCTGCCACAAACTGCTGAGCAATCCGGTCATTGAAGAATATACCTTTGAGATCGAATGAAATTCGGCGTGATCCAGTTTCCCGCCAGCAATTGCGACCAGGACGCTTACCACGCGCTGGCGGACGTGCTCGGGCAGCCGACGCGTTACATCTGGCACAAGGACGGCACGCTCGGCGACGTGGATTGCGTCATCGTGCCCGGCGGGTTCAGCTACGGCGATTACCTGCGGACGGGGGCGATCGCGCGGTTCGCGCCGGCGATGAAAGCGGTCATCAAGCACGCCAAATCGGGCGGGCTGGTCCTCGGCATTTGCAATGGGTTCCAGATTTTGTGTGAAGCACACCTGTTGCCCGGCGCGCTCATTCGGAATCGCGGGCTGAAACTCATCTGCGATCAGGTCCACGTGCGGGTCGAGACGACGGACTCGCCGTTCACCAATGCCTGCCAGAAAGGCCGGGTCTTGCGCATCCCGATTGCCCACGGCGAGGGCAGCTATTTCGCCGAGCCGCAGGTCATCGAGCAACTGAAGCGCGACGACCGCGTCATCGTCCGCTATTGCACAAAGGACGGCGAGATCACTGATGCCGCCAATCCGAACGGCTCGCTCGACAACATCGCCGGCATCTGCAACGAGATGAGGAACGTCTTCGGCCTCATGCCGCATCCCGAGCGCGCCAGCGAAAAGCTGCTGGGCAGCGACGACGGGCGGGTGATCTTCGAGAGTATTCTGGCGAGTCACAGCTTGGCGAAGTGACCGCGAATGAATGCGAGTGTGCACGTATCACTCGTATCCCGTTGTGGCGATCCGTATCGGCCATGAAACGAGAAACCTCAACACGAGACTGGCTGCCGCTGGCGAAGCGGGGCGAGGGCGGCGCGGAATTGCCGACAGGCGAGGCGTTCCGGGGTGAGTGGATCGATTTCGAGCGCGGGATTCGGGTTGGGAACATCGAGCCGCACGAGCGGATCACGCAAATCCTGAAGTTTTTCCTCGAACAACGGTATCAGACGGCGTTCGTAACCGACCGCTGGGGGCGCGGCGTGTATTGGCAATGGATTTGTTGGATCCCGCGCGCCAACCGCGAGGCCAAGCCGATCTCGAACAAGGTCAATTTCGGGTGCGCGAAGCTGTTCATCTCGGCGGACACGGACACGAAAGTGTTCCAGAGCGGCCTGCAAATCGAACGGGGCTACACGCAGGGACCGGAACCCTATCCAGGCTGTTTGCTGAAGGACGATTGGGACTGGCATCGGCTCATCAAACAAAGCGCGACAGGCTCCGAGTTGGACGGGGAACTGCAACGACTGGTGAAGCGCGAGGGGTTCGTGGTTGAGGTGGGCGATTGGGAAGCGAACACCGTCTTCACGAAGAAGAACTTCACATCCGCCCGGCAGATTCGCGAGGCCACCCGGAAATATCCGAAGCGCGACAAGTGGGCCGGGTTCCAGCTCTATTATCCGATGCCCGAACGCGACGTCCGCGTGAGCAGCGGCTACGAACTCGTGAAGGCCATCTCTGGCGTCTTTGCGGAAGTAGTTCCCGCCATGAATTGCTGCATGCAGGTGCCGCTGGCGCCTGGCTCACTGCACAGTTGCGGCGGACAGGGCTGACTGGGCGGTCGCGCGCACCTGTTCCGAGGAATCGGAGGTCGCGGTCCGCTGCAGCAACGCCACGGCCGCGTCGCTGTGCACTTGCGCCACCGCCGACACCGCGTTTTCGCGAATCGCTTCGTTCGGATCGTTGAGCAATTGTTGGAACACGCTCAACGCCCCGGCCCCATAAACCCGGGCCAATTCCTGGATGGCCGTTTCCCGGATGCCAATGTCCGTATTGCCTTCCGCAACCCCCGCGAGGGCGGTCTGGGCGGCGTCGTTGTGAGTCGCGCCGATAGCCATGATCATCTGCTTCTGCACATCGGGGTTCGTTTCCGACTGGAAAAGCTGCGTTAGCACGGGCAGGGCGGACGGCTGGCCGGCCAGGGCTTGTACGGCGGCGAACCGGAGTTGTTGCGAATCGGTCTGATTGGCCACAATCTGGCTGAGGATCGCCACCGCCGCGGGATCCTGGCGCTCGCCCAGGGCCGCAATCATTTCGCGTTGGAGACTGAAAATGCCCTCCCCGGCGAGCAGCGATTGAAGCGTCGCATCAGCTGCGTCGTCTTGGATCGCGCCCAGGGCGTGAATCAACATCAGCTTGGCGTGCATGTCATCCGTCGCGCCGTAGCCGGCGGCGATGGCTGCGGCGCCGCCAGCGCCCAAGGCCGCCAAGCGATCCTCCATCGCCTTGGTGTCCTGCTTGCGTTTGGCGATCAGGGCCTTGGCATCATCCCAACTCAGCGCCCCGGCGTAGCCGTAGAGCTTTTTTATATCGTCGAGCGCCGCCGCGACGGACGCTTTCTGGGCGGCCGAAGGAACAACCGCCGTATTCGGTCCCGCTGGAGGATTGACGGGTTGCGCGGCCTGGGGCGCCGGGCTGGCGGCGGGCGTGGGAGTACCTTCCGGAGACGGACTCGGGGCTGTCTCACGCTGGCTCGAGGTTGACGGAGTGCTCGCCGCCGGTGACCTCGAGGTGCCGGATCCTTCCGGCCTCGTCAGCCACCAGATCCCAGCAATTGCCGCGAGGACAACGCCGCCAAGGGCGATCCCTTTCCACTTCATGGCACCACTCCTAGACGGCTAAACGGCATCACCACCAGTAGTTGGACTCTTGCTGGTACTCATCCTGGAACTGGGAGCAATTACCGAACTGCCAGTCCTGATAGCCCATGACGCCGAGAGTCTCACAGAACGTCGTGCACCCGACCTTGGCGGTCACCCCGGGCTGGCCAATCATGACGGTTACGCACACTTGACGATTGGTGCCGTTGAAGTTGATGCCTGAGGTGGGGCACTGGAACTGGAAGACGCCGCCCTCATTGAAGTACGTGGCCGTTGCATTGTTGCTGGCGCACGTCTGCTGCGTGTAGAGCAGGCAGTTCGATGACACCGAGTTCGGGTTTCCGCACGCGTACCACTGGAGGGTGTTGCCCGGAACCAGTCGGTCGGGGAACGTGCACTGGATCGTCGTGCCGGACTGCGAGAACGGGAACGTCGAGGTGGCAACGTTGTTGGAAATGGAACAAATCGGGATCCCGTCGCACGTGACCGTGATCGGCTGCGACGCATTCTGGAAGGCATAATAGAACCGCGTCGAGGTGGCGCCGATGTTCACCGTCGAGAGCTCGCCACAGTTCTTATTGTGGGTCGCAGACGAGTTCGGCATATTCGGATCCATCAACGCATTGTAGCACTGGTTATCCGTGAATCGGCAGATCGACTGCTCGTAGTTGTTGTTGCCGTAGTACTCCCACGCTTCGCCGCCGCAGCCGTCGTTCTCGACGTTGCAGAGGACCAGGCTCTTGCAGTACACCACATTCGTGCCGATCGTCACCTTCACCGAATAGTAGCTGTTCGATGATGTGCGGAAGTCACTTGGCTGATCGCCATCGGACAAGGTGAGATTGCCTTCGAAATCGGCAAACTGACCGTTGCCGTAGTTATCGAAGTGATGGTCGCAGTAGGACGGAGCGAAGGTGATCGTATGGCAGGTCACCGGGGTCGTCACGACGATGACTGCAGCCTGGCAGGTCGAGGTATTGCCGCACGAGTCGGTCGCGGTGAACGTCACCGTGTTCGTGCCGATCGAGAAGTTCGCCGGCGCATTGTTGGTCACCGTGGCGCCGGTGCCGCAGTTGTCGCTGGCCGTGACCCCCTGCAGGAACGCCACGATCGCCGGAGTGGAGGCCGGCACGGTATTGGTGCAGAAGGACGACGTGACCACGGTAATATTCGTCGGGCAGGTGATGCTCGGCGGCGTGGTGTCGTCAACCGTAATCGTCTGCGTGCAGGTGGCGCTGTTGCCGCACGGATCCACCGCCTTGTACGTGCGGAGGACCGTGTACCGATTCGGGCAGGTCTTATTGGTGATCACATCTCCCACCCAGGTAACGGTCGGCGTGCCACAGGTAGCGGAGGCAATCACGGACGCCACATTGGCTGCCGGCACGTTCGACGCGCATTGAACCGTCACACCGGCGGGGCAGGTGATGCTCGGCGGCGTGGTGTTCGCTGTCCAAGTGTAAACGACTTGTGCGGACGTGGAAAGGCCGCAGGTATCGGCGGCCGTGATCGTGAAGGTATTGGTCTCGGCGCAAGCGGAGCCGCTGAGCGCGGAGGTGACCGTGATGGTCGGCGTACCGCAGGTAGCGGTGGCCGCCACCAGTGCTTTCACGCTCGTGACAGAGGGCAGAGAGGCCGGATTACAACCCAAGCTGCCACCGGTTGGAAGCGAGGTGAAGACTGGCGGCGTGGTATCGACTGTCCAGGTGTACACGACCGTTTGCGGGGCTGAGGTATTACCACAAGCGTCGGTGGCCGTCACCGTGAACGTGTTGGTCTGGGCGCAGGGTGAACCGCTGAGGGCGGACGTGACAGTAATGGTCGGTGTGCTGCTGCAGTTGTCCGTCGCCGTCACCAAGGCCTTCACACTGGCGACAGAGGGCAGCGTTGCGGGATTACAGCCCAGATTGCTGCCGGTTGGGACCGTAACAACCGGCGCCGTGGTATCAACTGTCCAGGTGTAGACGACCGTTTGCGGGGCTGAGGTATTACCACAAGCGTCGGTGGCCGTCACCGTGAACGTGTTGGTCTGGGCACAAGAGGAGCCGGTGAGCGCGGACGTGACAGTGATGGTCGGCGTGCCGCTGCAGTTGTCCGTCGCCGTCACCAAGGCCTTCACACTGGCGACAGAAGGCAGCGTTGCGGGATTACAGCCCAAGCTGGCACCCGCCGGGACCGTAACGACCGGTGCCGTGGTATCCGCCGTCCAGGAGTAAACCACTGTTTGCGGGGCTGACGTATTGCCGCAACCGTCGCTCGCCGTCACCGTGAACGTGCGTGTGATCGTGCAGCCATTGGTCGTATCCACGGACGAGACATTGACGGTCGGGGTAGAGCAATTATCCGTCGCCGTCACCAGAGCCGTGACGCTCGCCACAGTGGGCAGAGTCGCCGGGTTGCAGCCCAAATTGCTGCCGGTCGGAACCGTGACGACCGGTGCCGTGGTGTTGGTGAAGGTAATGGATTGCACGCAGGAAGCGGAGTTGCCCGAGGCATCAGTGGCCGTCCACGTGCGATTAATGCCAGCCAAGCCCGTACAAGTGACCGCGCCGGCAGAATCGCTGTACGTCACAACCGGACTGGGATCACAGGTATCGGTGGCCGTGCCTGTGCCGGTGATGCTGGTGTTGGTCGACTGGCCGCACAACAGCGTGACGTTCGCCGGGCAGTAAACCGTCGGGGGATTTGTGTCCACCACGATCACATCGAACGTGCACACGTTCGTGTTGCCGCTGCAGTCACTGGCCGTGTAGACGATCAGGTTCGTGCCCAGGGGCAGCACGCTCCCATTGGTCGGCACACAGGAGATCATCACGTTCGGACAGACGTCGAAGGCCGTCGGCTCCTGGAAAGTAATCGCGCCGCCCACAGGCGTGTTGGCCATGCATTCGAAGACCTGGTTGCTGACGCAGTTAATGGTGGGCAGCTGGTCGTTCACGACGAGAACTTCGCATGTGGCCGCCGCGGTGTTGCCGTGGAGATCGTCGGCCACGGACGTGATCAGATCGGTGCCGGTGCATGTGACCGGGAAGTCGCCGCTCATGGTGCCGTCGCCGTTGTTGGTGAGGAGAATGACCGCGTTACTCTGGTCCACAGCCGACACGGTGACGGTAGCCAGGCAACATTCGTCGAAGGCCGTCGGTATCTGGAACGTGAACGGGGCGTAGCACGCGCCGGTAGCATTCGTCAGCACGAATGGACTCACCTCGCATTCGCCGACGATGGGGGCGTTTGTCGAGATGACTGGCGGCGCCGTATCCACCACAGTGACGATAAACGAGCAAGAATTCGAGTTGCCGGAGGCGTCGGTGGCCGTGAGCACCACCGTGTAATTCGTCGACTCATCGGTGGGATCCAGCGCAAAGAAGCTGCCCGACGGCGGCGTGTAAACGAACGTGGGATTGGTCGTGCAGTTGTCGGAGCCTGTCGGGGCCGGATACGTGTAGAACGCGCCGTTCTGTCCGCCGCTGGAGGCATTGCACTGGAGAACAATGTTGGTCGGACAGGTGACGCTGGGCGGAATGAGGTCCTCCAAGCCCGCGGTGCCTTTGGCCGCACCGTTGAAATTGGTCGAGAACGATCCCGTGAACGTGGAGCCGTCGCTGGTTATGGTGACGCCAATATCTCCGCACGAGAAGTAGCTAAGCAGTTGGCCGCCGTTGGGATTAAACCGACAGTCAAACGCAGAGATGGCCCCGCCGCTCGGTGCGAAGCCAAACCCGGTCACCGAACCCGTCAACAGCACGCCCGTGTACGTATTGGTCACACCGCCGCTGACAACCTTTACTGTCCCGGAGAGGACGAAGTCGTTGCCGGCGTTGGCCGGCACACCGCCGATCAGGTTGCCATTGTTATCGACCAGGATATTTATGGTCAGGCTCTTGGTCCCGGAGATCAGTATGGCCGAAGACGAGCTGGAAAACTGTATGGATGTGGGCGTGGAGGCGACCTTGAAAACTTCGTTGCTTGCCGTGTACGTTATCGAGGTCCCACTGGCGCTTGTGTACGCGACGCGCGGGTAGATTACGATGTCGACGCCCAGAAGAGTTGCGAGCGCCGATGCCGCCACCAACGTCAACCCTGCGATTCCCAAAACGTAAAATGCGACGCTATGCTTCATAATCTTGGATCCTTTCCGACCGCTTCTCCACGTTTTCTCACGTCCACATCGCCGCGGCACACCAGGACCGCACAGCAATGCACATCACTACTCTTTTTTCCCCGGTATCAATGTTTTCTCACACCCACATCGCCGCAGTACGCCAGCACCGCATAGCAATGCATACTCAGTAGCACGTTGACGTGTGGCGGGCTACGCCCGGTTTGACAATTCCTTCGCTCGGATTGACCGGGCCTGGCATGCCCGACAATTCCGAAGGCGAGCACCCTGTTTTCTACCCAACCCACACACATTTCCCGCACTAGCACTACACCCGACTTCAGCCGCGCGAACGCAGCCGCTTGTTTGCCGTGGCGCGATATGCGCCCACACAAACAACGCAACCAACCAACAAAAGCAAAATCGAAGATGGCTCGGGAACCACCACAATGTCCGCGTCACTTGAACCGCCTGCGGACTCGAGATTGTCAAAATCGCCGCTTCCCCAGTTGCCGGTGAATGCGGTGTCACCCTGGGTAGGATCAAAATACGCACTCAGGAGTATGTCGGCTTGCGTGGAGCCGGGCCCACCAAAATTGGCTACGATTGTCGGATCGCCTCCGGTCACCTCAAACGGAAACTCAAAATACGTGAAGCCATTTTCCGCGATGTCAGAGGCTGAAGAGGATCCGAAAGCCACCCCGTTCGCACCCGTGATCAGCGTGCCCATCAGCAGAGGTGTCTCATAGTTGTTGCCGAGGCCGAGGTCGCCATTGAGGGTGAACGAACCGGCGGTCAGCGTGCCGGCGGAAGTGATCGTCGCTGTCAACGAGAAATCGCCATAAAAGCCGCCGGCGTCGGGGCCCTCACCGACCGGTAATCCGTAGTTGTATGCGAGAATAGACTGTTCCGGCCCTGTCGGCTGGGCGGTAACTTGAAACGTCCCACTGCTATAACTTAGGTCCAAGGATCCAACGGCGAAATCCGCTCCGCCCTCCGGCTCCGTTGAAACAGGCACTGGCGCTAAAAGCGTGCCCTTGGACTGAGTGTTGGCCAACAGCGAGAACAGACCGATCACGGTCAGAACTCGCACAATTTTCGTCACCCCGTAAATTCGTTTCATGCCCCAATCTCCATGGTCATTGGCATTGCGACTTAGAAATGAAAATAAAATAGCAGACGCGTCCGTCAGGATGCTTTTTCTACGGATAATGCTTCGTCTCATAACTCGCCAACTGCTTTCGCAATTCACGACAGCCTACTCCCGAGTGGGCCGAACAGTAAAACATCGACCGCACCGGAAGCAAGACAATTCTTCTGCTACGAGCGAAATTTATAACCTTTGGGCTTATGAAAAGCAAGACAATTCCCCCGCTTCCAACACTTATTGGGCACCCATTGGAGAACTATTGACTCAAAAGAGAGAAGGGAAGCATATACTCTACGCAAGTAGTTGTATATCAGATTATTACACCCAATCGCCAGATTCGGGGTGACCCTTTGAGTATCCATATAATCATGCTTTTCAGGGAAAACAGCACCCGGCAGGGAATCCGACAGTCTTGCGCCTCGTTCAAGAGTGGCGCCGTTGCGCCAATCCCCTGACGAACATCCAAGCGTATCCCGCGCAAATCTGTGGTGAAACCCGCAGGCTCGACATTCCGTCAAAAATAAAATACTTCTTCCCGCCAAACATTCACCGGAAACGAGTCGCCAATGAATCGTAACCATACATCGAAAGCCCACATCTCATGCGTAACCTGTTGAACCAGTTCACTGGCCGCCAACACTCCCCGCTGGTCCAGTTCATCAAGTACGCCATCGCCGGCGTCATCGCCACCGTCGTCCACGTCAGCCTGTTCTACTGCTGCGCGCTCAAACTGATGCCGGGCCTCACCCCGAACGACCCCGTCGCCAAACTGCTCCACGTCCAGGTCGGTCTCGTGTCTGATGCCGTCCGCGCCCGCAATTCCGTCATCGACAACGGCGTCGCCTTCCTGTTCTCGAATCTCACGGCGTACCTGATCAACATCGTTTGGGTGTTCGAATCCGGCCGCCACAACCGCGTCCGCGAAATCCTCTTCTTCTACCTCGTCTCCGGCATCAGCGTCGCCCTCGGCAGCGCCCTCATGGGCTTTCTCATCAATCATTTCGGCGTCATCACCACCCTCGCGTTCGGCGCCAATGCCGTCGTCTCCCTCCTCATCAATTACGCCCTCCGCAAATATTTCATCTTCAAAGGCTGATTTTGCTTTTGTATTGGAGGGCGAGCCTCTTGGCGAGCCGTTGTGATAACGCGTGGCTCGGCCCTTCTCTGCGTTCTCTGTGTCTCTGTGGTGAAATTTGTCGCCTACGTCAGTGATCGCAGCACCACCCGTGCGGGCGCGCCGTCGGCATCCTTCAACTTGAGCGGTAGCGCGATCAATTCGTAGTCCCCGGCCGTCACCCCGGACAGGTTCAACCCCTCGATGATCACCACGCCCGCTCCCAGCAGCGTGTGATGGACCGGAAACCGCACGCTGCTGAATGCTTCCACGGACAAATAATCGACCCCGACCAGTTTGATCCCGCGCGCGACCAGATACTCCGCCGCCTCGGCGGTGACCGCCGCGAAGTCCCTGTCGAATTCGCGTTCATCGTTTGCCCAGCGCCGCGAGTTGCGCGTCTTGAACAATGCCCGTGTCACCGATGCCATGTCGCACGCCTCGAGGGCCGCGCGCGTCACGTGCCCCGTGCCGCTGGAAAGATCGAACACCCGGCACGGACCGATCAACACCTCCAACGAAAGCTTGTCGATGCCGGAGCCGTTTGGCTTGAAATGGAACGGAGCGTCCATGTGCGTTCCCGTGTGCGCCCCCATCTCGATCCGCGTGACGTTCGCCACGTCTCCCTCGGAGATGCTGCTCGCCAGGCTCATCGACAATTTCGGGTCCCCGGGCCAGATCAACATCTCCCCGTGCAACAACACGCTTACGTCATGGATTTTCATTTCGGAAACTTTCTCCCCATTGAAAGTGCGATTGACAGGCCGGTGATTCGGCTCTACGATTTTCAGTGGTTGAAGATCGCATGCGGTCGTGTCTTTAGCAAAAGACAGCGTCCGATTAAAGAGGCTTGGTGAGGGAATATGACGCAGCGAGCTCTCCCAATATACGCGATATACGCGATAACCGTCTGGGCACTCGTACCATCGTTCTTCTGGATCCGAGGCCTGTGGAGAAACGACTGGAAGGACCGTCTCGCGGCCCTCATCATCAATGGGGTCTTGGTCATTACGATTGGGACGACAATGAATTCGTGTGGCGCGCTCAACGCCGCCGGAGTATGGTTTTTCGCGGCGGGAGTGCTTACCCTTGTGCTAAGCGCATTCCGCAGGGTGAGACGCTGGGAGAGATCGATCGCGGCAGGCACCGCGATGACCGTAGCAGGCCGATTCTTGATGTCGCTGCTCTAAGGAAGTGAGGAGGACGCACAAGTTGTGCGAGCTAACAGGAATCACACGCCCGCTCACTTCACGTGCGTATCATACACCCGCAGCAATTCGCTCACGCTCCACGCTTGCGCGAAGCAGCCCGCGGGACGATGCGGCGGATTCCCGTCAAAAATCTCCGCCACGCTCCCCAATCCCGCTTCCTCCATATGATGCAACAGCGGCGCGATGATCTTGCCGATTTCCTTCCGGTGCGTCTTGCCGTTCCCATTCACCCTCGCATACGCATCGCAGTACGGCCCGATCAACCACGGCCAGACCGTTCCCTGATGATAGGCGCAATCGCGCTGCCACTGGTTGCCTGTGTACCGGCCGCAGTAGCGCGAGTCTTTCGGCGACAGCGTCCGCAAACCGTACGGCGTCAACAACTGCTGCGTTACCACGTCGAGCACCGCCTTCTGCTGCGTCTTGTCCAGCGGCGTGTACGGCAGGCTCACCGCGAAAATCTGGTTCGGCCGCACGCTCGCATCGTGAAAATCTCCCTGAATCACGTCGTACAAATACCCGCCGTCGCGATTCCAGAACGCCTTCACGAAATTCGCCGCCACCTGGTCCGCCAGTTTCCGCAGGATCACCGCCGAATGAATGTCCTGCGCCAGTGTCTCTTCCATCTCCGCCAGCATCAGCAGCGCGTTCAACCACAGCGCGTTGATCTCCACCGGCTTGCCGTGCCGCGGCGTCGGCACATACCCGTCCACTTTCACGTCCATCCACGTCAACTGCGTGCCCGGCGTGCCGGCGGTGATCAGCCCGTCGTCGTCGGCGTGGATGTCGAACCGCGTGCCCTCCTTGTAAAACTTCACCACGTCGGCCAGCGCGGGCAACAGTTGCCGCGCCCCGTCGTCGTCGTGGCTCGCCTGCCAGTATTTCCAGGCGGACACCACGAACCACAGCGACGCGTCCACCGTGTTGTAGTCGGGCGTCTCGCCCTTGTCCGGAAACACATTCGGGATCATCCCCTTGTCGCAGTACTGGGCAAACGTCAGCAGGATCTTCCGCGCCACGTCGAACCGCCCGGACGTCAGCGTCAGCCCCGGTAAGGCGATCATCGTGTCCCGTCCCCAATCGGTGAACCATGGGAACCCCGCCAGCACCGTCAGGTTGTCTTTCCCGCGTCGCGCCAGGAACGAGTCCGCCGAAATCAGCAATGCCTGCCGCGCCGGGTCCCGTTCGCGCTCGAATTCCTTGCGCCGCGCCCGCTCCCGCGCCGCCAGGTCGTCGGGATTGACCGCGCCCTTCTTCTCGATCGTCGCCACGATGTACGCGGTCTGCCCTTCCGCCAGCCGATACGACAGCTCGAACGGGGTGAACAAATCCTCCTCGAAATCCAGGCCGCGCTCCTGCTCCACCGGATACGTGAACGTGAGATACCAATCCGCCTTCGCATCCACCGCCTCGGCCTTTGTGTGGAAATACAACCGCGGCTTGTCCTTGAAGGGTTGGACGGACACCACGCCGTTGCCGCGCTCGACATCGAGGTCTACGTCGTCATTGCGCTCGGCCAGCGCATTGTAATCGCGGAACGCCAGCAGCGGACGCACCTTCAGCCCGATGGGACCGCGCGACCGCCGGTTCCGATAACCGACCACCACCGTGTTCTCGCCGGCCACGAGAAACACGCTCCGCTCGATCTCAAAATCGTTGTTCGCGTACCGGAACACCGGCCACGGCCGCAGCCGAAACTCCATCTGGATGTTGAACCCGTGGGGAAACACCGTGCCGGGATACAGGTTCGTGCTGATCGCCGATTCGTGGCCGTCCACCACCACACGCTCCTCGAATTTCGACAGCAACACATGCCGGTCCACCGGGGGACGCAGCGACGCGACCAACAACCCGTGTTGCCGGCGTGTGTTGGCCCCGATGATCGTGGACGACGCGAATCCGCCCAGGCCATTGGTCTCCAACCATTCCTTGGCCAGCGCGTTCTTGAGGTTCTGGCAGTCGCTCGAATCGAAAACAGTTTTCATGTCGCGTCTCGCTCGCAACAACGTCCAAGCGGACTGACTGTAATCGGTGATCGCGCCCGCGAAAAGAACATTTCGATAGCATCCTCACAGGCCAGAAAAAACAATGTCCCCACAACAAAACAAAAACACACCACTCGCGCACGTCTTCCTCGCCAGTGCTGGTCCTGGGTTCGGCTTGCCGCCGCTATCATGAGGTCCGTTTGGGCGCAAATGTCCGAATCAATGCCCTGGCCGCCTGGCGGGTCTTCCAGACAGCGATGTCCAGACCGCGGTTGCACGCGACGAGCACGGCAAAGTCAATTTCGGGTGCGATGAACGCGGCGCATAGCCACTGTCCGTTGCCTCCGGCGTGCCAGAGACGGCGGCCAGTGTCTCCAGGCTGGGTGCCTTTTGCCCAACTGGCTGGGCTGATAGCCCATCCCGCACAGTAAGTCCCGGCGGGTGTGGCATCACCAGTTGCCAGGAAGTTTATCCTGCGCATTATCCACCCCATAAAATAAGTTGTGGTGGGTGCGACCGAGTGCAATTCCGCAAATGTATCCAGCTTGAGCAGCGCGGCCTGGCAATGCGGATTGGCCGGATCTCCGCGCAAATGGAGCCCGATAAATTTTGCCCAATCGGTAATTGTCATGTGTGCCAGGCCGGCGGGGCCGTAGTACAATGGGAATTCCGCGGCAGGGCTGCCCGGGTCAATCGGTTTGCCAACGACCGAGGAGTGGCCCCAGGGTTGATCGGTGTTACCAGCGGCGCCCGGCGGCCCGAATCCGCCCGTGCTGATGCCCAGTGGCTGAAACAGTCGTTCGCGCATCAGGTCTTCCCACGCACGACCGGTGAGGTGTTCCAGCACTGCCCCCGCGAGAATGTAGCCCTCATTGGAATAGAGAAATTTGGTGCCCGGGGGGAATCTTGGCGGGCGCGAAAGGGCCTGCCGCGCGATTTCCAGGCGTTGCTGCGGCAAAGTTTCCCCGGAAGAACGCATCGACTCGGGACGGCTGCGCAGGCTGGCGTAGGGTGCGAGGAACAGGTGGTTAAACACCCGAGCTAGACCGTTCGGGTCCAAGCGCAAGCCGGAGCGGTGTGCGAGAACCTGCGGCAATGTCACTTTCTCCCACGCCGGGTGCATGGGCTTCACCGTGTCGGCAAAAAGTTCGCCCAATGTGGTGGTCCAATTCAACTTGCCTTCCTCGACGAGCATTGCGACGAGCGTCGCGGTCATGGCTTTGGTGCAGGAACCAAGGTGAAATCGATCATCGAGCGTGATGCGCTCTGCGGTCCCTCTCTTTCGAACCCCGGCGGCACCTTGGGCGATGATGCGGTCGCCCCGCAGAACGGCGGCGGTCATGCCGAAACGTTCACCGCCCCAGCCGAGTATCGATTGCAGGATGGCATCAACATTGACCGGCGCGTTGTCCTCCGTCTCCTCGTCAGGCAAACCCGCAGGTTTCAGTGCATTGGGTTTTGGCGCTTCACTCATGTTTTGTGAATCGTCTCACTCCGCCCAGCCCCGGGCCCGCGCCACGGCTTTTTTCCACTTCGCGTACAGACTTTCGCGTGTCGATTCCGGCATCGCCGGCTCGAACACGCGCTCGACACGACGATGCGCGAGAAAATCCGCCGGGCTTGACCACATGTTCGCCGCCAGACCCGCCAGACCCGCCGCACCCAGCGCCGTTGTTTCGATCACGGCGGGCCGCTCGACCGGCACGCCCAGAATGTCCGCTTGGAACTGCATGAGAAAATTGTTCGCGCAGGCGCCGCCGTCCACTTGCAGCTTGCGTAGCGGCGCGCCCAATTCCGCGCCCATGATGTCCGCCACGTCCCGCGTCTGGTACGCGATCGCTTCCAACGCCGCCCGCGCCAGATGCGCCCGGCCCGTGGCCCGCGTCAGGCCCACGATTGTCCCGCGCGCCGCCGCGTCCCAATACGGCGCGCCCAATCCCGTCAGTGCCGGCACAAAATACACGCCGTCGTTTGAGGACAGGCCCGCCGCCAGCGATTCCGTCTCCGGGGACGTTTTCACGATCTGCAACCCGTCGCGCAGCCACTGCACCGCCGCCCCGCCGACAAACACGCTGCCCTCGAGCGCGTAATCCACCCGCTCGCCAATCTGCCACGCAATCGTGGACAGCAGGTGCTCGGAATCCCGCGGCTGTTCGCCCATGTTCATCATCAGGAACAGCCCGGTGCCGTACGTGTTCTTGATCACGCCCGGTTCATAACACCCCTGCGCAAACATCGCGCCCTGCTGGTCGCCCACCACGCCGCAAATCTTCGCGGAAAACCCGAACACCCCCGGCTCGACCACGCCGAAATCACCGGCGCTCGCGCGCACGTCGGGAAGCGATTCCCGCGACACGCCAAATTGTTTCAGCAGATCCGCGTCCCATTGGCGCCGGCGGAGATCGAACAGCATCGTCCGTGACGCGTTGCTCACGTCCGTGGCGTGGACCCGGCCCCCGGTCAACTTCCACACAATCCACGAATCAATCGTCCCGAAAACGCCATGCCGCGTCGCCGGCACGTTTCGCAGCAGCCATTCGATCTTCGTTGCCGAGAAATACGGGTCACACACGAGCCCCGTGCGCCGGTGGATCTCCGCGGCAAACCCGCTCCGCCTCAGTTCCTCGCATCGGCCGGCTGTGCGCCGGTCCTGCCACACAATCGCGTTGTGCAGCGGCTTGCCCGTCTTCGGGTCCCAGCAGACAACCGTCTCGCGCTGGTTCGTCACGCCCACCGCGGCAATCTCGTCGGTGTTCACCCCGGCCACGGCCTCGTCGATCACCGCACGCGTTATTTCCCAGATCTCCTCGGGATCGTGCTCGACCCATCCCGGTTGGGGAAACAATTGCCGAAACTCACGATAGCTCGACCCGACCACGCGCGTCTCACGGTCGAACACAATCGCGCGATTGCCCGTGGTGCCCAGGTCGATGGCGAGAATCAACATGCGTCGTCGCGTCACGCGGTCGGGGACGGAAAATGTTCGGCGAGCAGCCGTCCAGCCGTGCTAACGCCGTGAACCACTCCCTCGGTGAACTTTCCCTGTCGAAAATGGTCGCGCATCGCTGCGACAACGTCTTCCCAAAACGGTTCACCGCACTTCGCGTGCACCGCCTCGTCTCCGATCACGGCAAAGTTCTGCGATTCCGGCGCGATAAAAATCAGGACCGCGTTGCGGTGCCTGGTTTTGTCGAGGCCGAGCTTGACGAACTGGTGCGTGGCGGCGTGGCGCGGGTCGTGCACCTTGCGATGGCTCACGTACACGCGGATTTCCCCGGTCGTGTGTTTCTCCGCCTCGGCAATGGCCGCCGTGATCCGGTCGTGATCCAACTCGCGAAATAAATGTTTCATTCTCATCGCGTCACCAACTTCCCCCGGCGCCGCCCCCGCCAAACGATCCACCGCCTCCCGAGAAACCGCCACCTCCGCCGGAGAATCCACCACCGCCGGAAGAAAATCCACCACCGCCCCACATTCCGCCAAACCCGCCGTAGCTGACGATTCGTCCGGACCGCGAATACACGGTGCCACCCGCGCCGTAACTGAGAAGCCGCCCAAGAAGAATAATAATGATGAATGCAACGAGGAGCCCGAAACCCCAAGCCGACCCGCCCGATTGGTTCGACCGGGATCGGTCCGCCACCGTCTGACCTGTGCCCTTGTACTCGCCCTTGGTCGCCGCCAGGATCGCCGTTACACCCGCCCGCAAGCCCCTGGTAAAATCGCCGTTGCGGAAATAGGGCTTGATCTCGTTCTCGATGATCTGTTTCGCCAGCGCGTCGGGCAACGCCCCTTCCAGGCCGTATCCGACCTGGATGTACATCTTGTGGTCCTCGACGAACACAAACAGCACCGCGCCGTTGTTCTTTCCCTTCTGCCCAACGTCCCACGACTGCACGACGCGCACCAAGTAATCCTCAATCGACGAATCCGATTCCATTTTTGGATACACCACCACAAGGATCTGGCTGGAAGTGTCGCGCTCGAATTGCTCGAGCTGGCTGTTCAACTCCGCAACGGTCGCCGGTGACACCACATGCGCGTAATCGTTGAAGTATTGCGGCGGCTTGGGTGGAATGACTTCCACCGCGAACGCAAACGGCGCAGCCAGCATCGCCACGAGGAGGCAAGACAATCTCATGAGTGCCGATCTCGTGGACTACTTCGTCGACGTCCCGGTGGCATTAAAGTCCACCTTCGGCGGGGTTTCCGCCCCGGTCGTTGCCTGGAAATACGGCTTCTCCTTGAATCCAAAATAGCCCGAGTACAACATCGTCGGAAAACTCTTGATCGCCGTATTGTAGGCCTGCACGACATCGTTGTACCGGCCGCGCTCGACCGAGATGCGGTTCTCCGTTCCCTCCAATTGCGCCTGGAGTTCCAGGTAATTCTGGTTGGCCTTCAGGTCGGGATAACGTTCCACCACCACGAGCAACCGCGACAGCGCGCTGCTCAATCCCGCCTGCGCCTTTTCAAACGCGGCAAATTTGGCAGGGTCGTCCGCGACCTGGCTCGCATCGATCTTGCCCACCGAAGCGCGCGCCTGGGTGATCTCGACCAGGGTCGACTTCTCAAAATTCGCCGCGCCGGACACGGTGGCGACCAGATTCGGGATGAGATCGGCGCGCCGCTGATAGACGTTCTGCACCTGCGCCCATTGTTTCTCCACACCCTGCTGCAGGCTCACCAGGCGGTTGTACCCGCAACCTTGCACCAGGGTCATCATCGCCAGTGCCCCGACAACAATCGAAATCCGTTTTCGCATGGTTCACCTCAATTCAGTTGGCCGACGTGCGCTCGAATACTGTGCCCCCGCGTCTCCCCAAAGCAATGTCAAAGTTGCGGCGACCACCGCGGAAAAGATTGGCGCTCCCGGCCCGATTCGAACGGGCGACCTGCGGTTTGGGAAAACAGGGGAAGCGAAGCAGCCATCGTCGCCACTACTGGTTGATGTGAACGACCTTGGCCGGTGGGAACCCGTTGAAGTACGTCGAGGAGGCCGCGCTGTAGGCGCCGATGCTTTCGCTGTACAACAGGTCACCGAGTTCGAGATCGGCGGGCAAGTGCTCGGCCATTGAAACCACGTCCAGTGCGTCGCAGGTCGGTCCAAACACCGAGCAAATTTGCGGCGCGCTTTTCCGGAATGCCTTGAGATGGTAGTGGCAGTGGTCGAAGATGACGCCCGAGAACGTGTGGTAAACGCCGTCGTTGATGTAGTAGCACAGTTTACCGTCGCGGACGGCCTTGCCGATGATTTTCGAGACCGCGATACCGGCCGTGGCCACCATAAAGCGCCCCGGCTCGGCGAGAACCTGGATGTCTTTCGGGAAGAGCCGGTCAATTTCGCGGTTGAGAATCTTCGCCAGCTCACGGAACGGCTTGACCGTCGCGTCATACGGCGCGGGGAAGCCGCCGCCGATGTCGAGCAGGTTCATCTTGGTGTAGCCGCGGGAGCGCGCTTCCTTGAAGATGTTCGCAGCCAGGTTGATGGCCTGGACATAGTTCTGGAAGTTGGTCGTTTGGCTGCCGACGTGGAAACTCAGGCCCTCGACCACCAACCCCATCTTGTCGGCAGCCAGAATGAGCTCGACCGCCTCTCCCGGGGCCGCGCCGAATTTCGAAGAAAGTTCGACCATCGCGCCCGTATTCGGCACCTTGAGGCGCAACGCCAGCCCGGCCCGTGGGGCGTACTTCTTGATCTTCTTGATCTCCTCGTAGTTGTCGTAAGTCACCAGCGGCCGATACTGGTCAAGTTCCTGGAGGGTTTCATTGGCCTTGATAGGATTGGCGTAGATGATCTTGTCCCAGATCCAATCCTGCCGCTGCCGGGCCGGCAGGTCCTTGATGTACTCATACACAATCATGAACTCCGGCATCGAAGCCACGTCGAAACTCGCCCCCGCTTTGTAGAGCGTCTTGACGATCGCCGGGTCCGGGTTGGCTTTGACGGCGTAGTAGGCCTGCACGCGCGGCAGGTATTTCTTGAACGTGGCGTAGTTGCGCCGCAGGGCGTCGTGGTCCACCACAAACAGTGGCGTGCCATGTTTCGCGGCCAGTTCTTTCAACGTGCTTCGCGAGACCATCTTAATCTCCGTCCGTAATAAGGAAATTCTTGAATTGCCATGGATCGTCCCAATCAACCGCCGGATTGTTGTGTCCCTGGAATGCGTTTGTGTAATGCTTCAACGGCGTCCAATCGGCCGGCCTGGAGATCCACCGGCCGAGGTAGGGCTTGGAGATCTTCAGGATGTAGTCGTGCGGAAGATCGTCGGGCACACACACGCCTTTGGCCGGATTCTCGATCATCCACATCACGGCGGCTACGACGGAGACGGCCACTTGCATGGTCGTGGCGTTCTGGTGCGGCACCAGCCGCCGCGATTCCTCAATGCCAAGGTCACTGCCGATCCACCACGCGTTGTAGGCGTGGCCCATCAGGAGCGCGCCGAGAATGTCCGCGCCGCTCGTGATCTCGTCATTCATGATCCGTTGCTTCTTTTGGAGCTTGTAATCGTAGCCGCGCAACTCATTCAGGGAGGCAATCGCGCAATCGCAGGGGCAATACGCATAGTGCACCGTCGGGCGATAGATCGGTTTGCCGTCCTGCCACACGGTCAGCCGGTCAGAAATCGTGAACGCCTCGCCGTGTCGCACCACCATGCCGTGGATGCAATAGTTGGGCACCCAGGACGAGACCCAGGTGTTAATGCCCATGCGAGCGAGGCAGATTTGATTGCGCGGACCTTCCGGGTGCTCGTAGGCGAGCGCCGGCAGTTCCTTTTCGTGCGTGCCCCAGCCCATCTCCGCTGTCGTCGTGCCTTCCTCGCGGAAGCCTTCGACGCTCCAGGTGTTCACGAACTCGTCCACCTGCTTCGGCTGGTCGGTGATCTGTGTGTCGCGCTCGCTGCAATGGATGACCTTGACCCCGAGTTTCATCGCCAACCGATTGAACGCGCGATCCTTGGTGAACTGCCCGATCTCCTCCGCGTCCAAACCGTTGACCTTCTTGTCCGCGATGAGCCGCCGGCCGATGTCAATCAACCCCTGTTTGGTGAAATGCGAAATCAGGCCCGGATTCGCGCCGTGCTCCAGCACCGCGGTCGGCCCCGGCTTGCTCCAGTTCGCAATCAGGCGGCGGATGTTCAAATGCCGCCAGTACAACGTGCGCTCGGTCGGGTGCTTGTTGTCCGCCCCGGCGTACGGGTCCCAGACTTCGACGGAGGTGTTGACGTAGAGCACGCCGGTGTCGTGACACCACTGCAGGATTTCGCAGGCGTCAATGTTCCACGCCAGATCAACGAGGATGTCACCGGCGCTGAGATGCCGGCCCAGCAGGCTGCCGAGGTTGTCACGCGTGACGCGTCGGCGCACGAACCGCACGCCCCGCCTCAACCAGGGTCGCAGCGATGCACGCCGATCCTCGAAATCCATGACCGTGATGTTCTTGCACGGCACGTCCATCTGTTTCACCAGGATTGGCAGCGTGCACTGTGCCACCGCGCCATAACCGACAAATAGAATTCGATTTCTGACTTGGATCATTAATTCTTTCTCCAAAAAACTCGAGCCGCCGCACTCTGTCTGAAACAGCAGGGTGTGACAAGTGTTTTCTCGGTTTGGGGTTCCGCGCGTTGACCTTGCCGATGTCAACAGGGCGGTGAAGCGCAAATACGAAACGCACAGAAGATGGCCGATCAAGCCGGAGAACGCGGTTTCGATCCACCGCCACCAGTGAGGCCATGATTCACATCGCCACGACCGCCTGATGTTGCGCCGACTGTATCCTTGAATTCTACGATTGATACTCGCGGGAAAGATTGGCGCTCCCGGCCCGATTCGAACGGGCGACCTGCGGTTTAGGAAACCGACGCTCTATCCATCTGAGCTACGGGAGCGCAAGCACTTACAAATACGCGACTGGCTTAGTGGCAAATAAATGCACAAGAAAAAGAAGCCGCGAGATCAAAACCATCCGCATCATGGCGCCAATACTAGAGCGCGAGAATGCGTTTGGTCAAGCCATGTGGAAGATCACCGTAATGATTCAGTGCAAGTGTATCCGCGAGATGTTCAAGACCGCTGAGACTTCGGCAGAGGGTCGCGTTGTTCCAGTCTACCCAGTAACCGCAAAAGCCCGTCGAGTATCGTCAGCGGGTGCGGCGGGCAGCCGGGGATGTAGAGGTCAACCGGCACGACGTTGCCGGCGCCGTTGTGCTGTTCGGGATGGTCGATGTACGGGCCGCCAGATATGGCGCATGCGCCAACCGCGATGACAATCTTCGGTGTCGGCACCGCATCATACGCCTTCTTCAGCGCCAGCCGCATGTTCTCGGTCACAGGTCCGGTAATGAGCAGGCCGTCCGCGTGACGCGGCGAGGCAACCATCTGAATCCCAAACCGGCCGAGGTCGAAAACCACCGTGCTCAACACGTTCACATCCGCCTCGCAACCGTTGCACCCGCCGGCGCTGACCTGTCGCAGTTTCAATGACCGACCGAACAGCCGACGCGTCTTTTTGTCGAGCGCTTCCGCCAGCTTGAGGCTTTCACCGCCCAGCACGAGGTCATCCCGCTTGCGCGCCGCCAGGCGAAAGTCCTGCGTATAACGGATCGCCTGTTCCGGACACACCTCGACACAGTCGGTGCAAAACAGACACCGGCCCAAATCCAGTCGCAGTCCCTTGTCATCAATTGCGATCGCGTCCGTCGGGCACGCCTCGGCGCAGTCGCGGCAACCGACCGGGCATTTCGACGGATCCGCCACCGGTCGACCGCGAAACCGATCCGGCATTGTCGGGTCGGCCTTCGGAAACTCGATGGTGCGATGACCTTGCTGGAGGCGAATGACGAGGTTTCGAAGCATTGGTTACCTCACAAATCGTGTCCGCAGTAGGACAAGTTGAAACTCTTGTTGCAGAGCGGGAAGTCGGAGATTTGCTGGTTGCAAAACGCCAGCGCCAGGCCGAACCAGTTGTGGAACGACGGATCAACCACTTTGTACCGGGCGAATCGCCCGGTCGCGTCCGTCAACACCACGTGGCAAATCTCCCCGCGCCAGCCTTCCACCATGGTGACGACTGCCGCATCGTTTGCCAGCGAACCGACTGTTGCGCGCACGGGCCCGGCCGGCAGCGCGTCGAGTTGCTCGCGCACGAATGCCACCGACCGCTCGATTTCCAGCCAGCGCACATAAGCCCGAGCGAAAACATCGCCCGTGTGATAGGTCGAGACGGGAATCTGCCCGAACCGGTAAATTCCCGACGGGAATTCATGGCGTACGTCCCGCTCCAGTCCGCACGCCCGCGCTACCACGCCGACCAGCCCGATCTCGCGAGCGGTCTCCGTCGTGAGCGCGCCGGTTCTCTCGAACCGCCCGCGCACGGATGAGGTGTTCCACAGCAGGTTTGCCGCGCCCGTCACATCGCGCAGCGCCTGCTCCAGCCGCTCGCGCAACTGCCCGATGCGCACCTCGTCCATGTCAAAGCCCACGCCACCCGGCCGCACCAGTCCCCGGCCAAACCGGCTGCCGCACACCAGTGCCGTCATGTTCAGGAAGTCGCCGCGCAAGCGTCCACAGAATGACTGCGTCGGCAGATACCCCACATCACCCGCCAATGCGCCGAGGTCACCGGTATGATTGGCGAGCCGCTCCAGTTCCAGCGCCACGCCACGCAACAGTTGCGCCCGGGCCGGTGGCTTGCAGCCCGCCAGGGCTTCGATGGCCTGGCAATACGCCGTCGCATGCCCGACCGTCGTGTCGCCCGCCAGCGTCTCCATGTAATGGATCGTGCGTTTGTTCGGCCCACCCACCAGCGCTCGCTCGACGCCGCGATGCTGGTAGCCAAGGGAAATCTCCAGGTGCAACACATCCTCGCCATGACACTGGAAGCGGAAATGCCCGGGTTCGATCACGCCCGCATGCACCGGCCCGACCGCCACCTCGTGAATCTCCTCGCCTTCGACGCGGTAGAAATTGGTTACGCCGATGAGCGGCTGCTCGTCGGCGGCCCGGCCCCAGGCGTCGCGGTCCGAGCGTTGCGATTTGACGAAGCGCACCGGCTTCAGCCACGGATGGCCTTGCGGGGTCAGGCCGCATTGCTCGGCGATCTCGCGCTCGAACCAGTGCACCTGCGGAACGTCGGGCGTCAGCGACGGATACTCACCGCTGGTTTCCGTGGCGACCAACTCCAGCATCCCCGACATGCCATTGGCCAGTACAGCCAGCACCGGCACGCCGCCGTTGCCCGGCAGGCCGAACAACGCCGCGACGCGGGCCCCCTCGCGCACACGCGCAATTACCTGTCGACGAAACTCCGCAACGTTCTGGCGCGGAATCTTTCCGCGATTCAGTAGTTCGCCGTTGTGGAACGAGAGAGTCATCACGGGTGTCCCAACAACCGGGCTGTCTCCTGAAGCAGTTGCGTCAACCGGCCCGGCAAATAAACACCCAGCATCAGCACCACCGTCGCCAGTACCGCCGGCGGCACAATTGCCGTCCAGGATTCACGTCGCGGCTCGACGCGCACCGATACGCCCTGGGCCATCCGCAGCATGATCGTCGCCATGCCAATGAAGATCACCGCCAGCAGTGCCAGGTACGTCACCGCCACGCCGGTGCGCCCGGCATCCAGCGCCGCCTTCAAGATCGTGAACTCGCTCAAGAACAGCCCGAACGGCGGCGAGCCGGTGATCGCCAGCAAGCCCGCCACCCAGAGCACACCCGACACCGGCAGCACCCGCAACACGCCCCGCACATCCGCTGTGGATTTCGTGCCGTAGGCGCCGAGGATATTGCCGGCCACGAGGAACAGCATCGCCTTCGTCAGCGAGTGATTCACGGCGTGCAGCATCGCGCCGAACACACCGGCGCCACCCAGCCCCACGCCGAGAGCGAGGATGCCCATGTGCTCGATGCTGGAGTAGGCCAGCATCCGTTTGAAATCCGTCTGCCCGACGATGAACACCGCCGCTACCGCCATCGAAACCAGCCCGAAGCCGACCAGCAGCGTCCGGGAAAAGTCGCCCAGCCCCGCCGCGGCGCAGACCTGCTGCGTACGAATGATTCCCAGAAACGCGCAGTTCAATAGCGCGCCGGACAACAGCGCCGAGATGACGGACGGTGATTCACTGTGCGCATCCGGTAGCCACGTGTGCAGCGGCGCGAGCCCCATCTTGGTCCCGTAACCGACCAACACCAACAGAAATGCCGCCTTCAGCCAGGGCACGTTGAGCTGGCCGGACCGCGCGACCAGTTCGCTGAACACCAATGGTGTCGGGCCCGCCGCCACCGCCAGAAAGAAATTGCCCAGCAACGCCAGCGCGATCCCCACCGAGCAGATCAGCAGATATTTCCAGACAGCTTCGAGCGACCGGTGATGCCGGTGAAAATAAATCAGCGGGGCGCTGGCCAGCGTTGTTGCCTCCACCGCCACCCAGAGCAGACCGACGTGCTGGCTCACCGTCACCAGCGTCATCGCCGCCAAGAACAATAGCAGACAACCCGTGAACGTGGCTTCGGGCGCGTTGGAAAACAGGAAACCTTCCACCGCATCGCGTGTCACATGATCATGCTCGCGTCGCAGGTAAGGGACCGCATAGGCCGTCGTCACCAGGAACAGCGCGCTCGTGATGCTCAAGAACAACAGCCCTGCCGCATCCAGCGCCAACCACCCGCCTGCCGCCGCGCCCGGCCGCCATACCCAGCACGCCACCGTCAGCCCGGCGTGCGTCACGGCGGTCGCCACCAACAGCACGCGGCGCAATGGATCGTTCCGCACAAAAAATGCGCCGGCACCGATCACCGCGGGAATCAAAATCAGAGCAAGCACCATGATCATCAGTCCTTCAGGGTCGTCAGTTCATGGGTGTCGATGTGATCGAACTCGCGGCTGATGTGGAAGAGGGCGATGCCCATCACGAATACCGCCACGAACACGTCCAGCATCACGCCGAGTTCCACCAGCAACGGCGACTCCCGCACCAGAGCCACGCCGAACGTGTAGATGCCGTTCTCCATCACCAGAAACCCGAGCACCTGGCTGATCGCCTTCTTGCGCGCCACGATCAGGAATAAACCGACCAGGATGGAGAACAAGGCAACCGCCACCAGCACCGACGAATGCGCCCCGTCCGGCAACGGCAGCCGCTGCGCCAGCCACAACGACACCCCCAGCGCCGCCACACCGGCCAGCAGAGAAGCGATCGGTCCGACGAACGGTTCGACCTCACGTTCCACATCCGCCGACCGCAGCGCCCGCAACAACAGCCACGGGAACACCACGCCCTTCAGCACCGCCCCGCCCACCGCCACCAGCCACACGCTCACGGACGGTTCGCCGTGATGCGCCAGCAGCGCCAGCAGTCCAAGCAGAATCCCCTGTACCGCCACCGTGCGTACGCTCGCCCCGATCCGGCTCGCTCCCAGCAGTCGCAAGTTGGTCAGCACGACCAGAATCAAGATGGTATCCAGAGTCATTGCGTCACTTCAGGGTCAGGATCAGCGCGAGTGCCGCCAACGCGCCGGCACCCACCAGCAATTGCGGCACGCGCAGCAACCGCAGCCGCGCCATTGAAGACTCCACCACACCCACGGCCACCGCCACGGCGAACATCGCGCCCAACCCCGCTCCGATGTCCAGCCACGCGTTGCCCGTGCGCACGGGCAACATCAGCCCCACCAACAACGCCGCCAACACCCACAATTTCAACGCCGCGCCATACAGGATGAATGCAAGGTCGGGCCCACAGTGGTCCAGCGCCATCACTTCGTGGATCATCGTCAGTTCGAGATGCGTGTTCGGATCGTCTACGGGGAGCCGCGCGTTCTCGGCCAACAGCACCACCATCAACGCTGCGGTCACCAGCGCCAACACCGGGCCGGCCTGCCGCCAGGTTTCCAGCGCCATCGCCGTGGACATGCCGGACAGTGACAGACTCCCGGTCAGCCGCGCCATCGCCGCCAGTCCGAGCAACAACGCCGGCTCCGCCAATGCCGAGAACGTCACTTCGCGGCTCGCCCCCATTCCCTCGAAGCTCGATCCGGTATCCAACGCTGCCGTCACCGTGAAGAACCTCATCAGCCCCAGCACGCACGCCAGCAGGATCAAATCCCCCGTGAACGCCAGCGGCGCCGGTTCGCCGCCCAGCGGCACCAGCACCGTCGCCACCAGCACTGCCGCCAGCCCGACAATCGGCCCGGCGCGAAACACCCAGGTTGTCGTCCGGCTATACACCGCGCCCTTTCGCAGCAACTTCGAGAGATCGTAATACGCCTGCAGCACCGGCGGCCCACGCCGTCCCGCAAACCACGCCTTGGTGCGGTTGATCACGCCAAACATCAGTGGCGACAACACCAGAGCGAGTACTGGTTGGATGAGGGAGGTTGCTTGCATCGTTTAGCCCAACTTCCACACCAGCAAAACCAGCAATGTCAGCGCGATGTAGAGCACGTAGAGCTGGATGCGGCCCTGCTGAAGCCAGCGCATCCGCGCGAGCACCCAGCCCACACCGGAAAACGCCGGCTCATACAACGCAACCCGTGCCGTGTCGGGTGTCGTGGTGGACAATGACGCTGCCCGCGGGAAATATCCTTCGGGTGCAGCCAGTGTGCGCCGCGTGCGCAGCAGCGGCGCGAACAACGTCGTCAGTGGTTGCGCAAACGACGAGGCGGTATATTGCATTCGTGCCGACGGTTGCGCGTAGCCGCAGTCCCAAGTCACGGTTTCCGCCACTGCCCGCCCTCTCAGCAATCGTCGACGTAACCACGCCAATCCGGCCACGAGCACCAGAAACGCGACGCCACCGGCGGCTACGAACCCCAACGGATCAGCAGCGTCGCCCAACTTCTCACCGACCGTCTCCGGCGCCAGCCCGCTCACCAACGGGAGCACGCTCGCCAACGGTCGCACTACGAATGGCGCGCAAAAACCGATCAGCGCACAGCCGACGGCCAGCAGCGCCATTGGCCACCGCATCGCTGCGCCGGCCTCGTGCGCGTGCGCCGCGTGCTCGCTGCGGGGTTCGCCGAGAAAAACAACTCCAAATGCTTTCGTGAAACAGGCAGCGGCCAGACCCCCGATCAGCGCCAGGCCGGCAATCGCCGCCAGCAGCGGCACTGCCATTTCGGCACGTTGCGTGACGCCATTGAACGCGCCGAGGTAAATCAGGAACTCGCTGACAAAACCGTTCAGCGGCGGCAGACCTGAAATCGCCACTGCGCCCACTAGGAATGTTGTCGCCGTCCACGGCATTCGTTTAGCGAGTCCGCCGAGATGATCGATCTCCAGCGTACCGGCTCCATGCTGCACTGACCCGGCGCCGAGGAACAGCAGCCCCTTGAACAACGCGTGGTTCAGCACATGCAGCAACCCGCCACCGAAGCCGAGCACCGCCAGCACGGGCGACCCGTTGCTCACGCCGACCAGCCCAACGCCCAATCCCAACGCGATGATTCCAATGTTCTCCACGCTGTGGTAGGCGAGCAGGCGCTTCAGATCATGCTGCGCCAAGGCAAACAGCACGCCGAGCACGCCCGATGTCAGCCCGACACCGATGAGCACCCAGCCCCACCACGCCGGGGGCGGTCCGAGAAGAGTCAACGTGCGCAGCAGTCCGTAGATCCCCATCTTGATCATCACGCCCGACATCAGGGCGGACACATGACTCGGCGCGGCCGGGTGCGCTTCCGGCAGCCACACATGCAACGGCATGAACCCCGCCTTCGTTCCGAAGCCCACCAGCGCCAACAGGAATAGCGCGCTGGCATTGGCGGAAGAGTACCGGTCAAAATCGAGCGAACCGCTGCTGCGGCCCAGCAACACAAACATCGCCAGCAGAAACGCCGTGCCGAGATGTGACGCCACCAGGTAGGTCCAACCCGCCTCGCGGACACTGTCCTGCTCGTGATCAAGCGTTACGAGGAAGTATGACGTCAACGCCATCATCTCCCACGCGGCAAGAAACAGCACGCCATTGCGGGCCAGCACCACCAGCACCATGCTCGCGACCAGCAAATTATAGAAGAACCACACCGCACCGAGCGATTTGCGTCCGCGCCAAGCCTGTAGATACTCCGTGCCGTACACTGCCGCCAGCGCAGACAGGCCGAAGATCGGCAGGAGAAAGAACGCCGAGAGCACGTCCACTTGAACAAAAAACGTGCCATAGGGCACGTTCCACGCGAGGTGCAACGATTCGGCCGGTGCGCCAAACAGAACGGGCACGGCAGCGATCAACCCAATGGCGCAGGCCACCACCGCGCCGCCCGCGCCGAGCGCCGTTGCCGCCCGCGGCGACCTGCCGGCCAACAGTGCGGCCAGGGCGCTGCACACGAGAACTGCGACGGCGACCAGCAACCCCATCATCGTTGCCCCTCCTTGGTGGCAGCGATGACGGGCTGGGCAAGGCCGGCTTCAACGCGATGGGCCTCTTTCAGGATTTCGTCCGCGGATCCGCGACGCGCTACTGCTGCCTTGAATCCGTCATCGCGCAGGGCAAACGCCAACCGCGACAACAAATGCAGGTGCGTCCGTACCGTTGGACTGATCAGCGAAAACAACGCATGCACCGGTTTGCCGTCCATTGCGCCAAACTCGATGGGAGTGGCGAGCAGACAAAGGCTGACCATGGCTTTCGGAACATGCAGCACCACGGGGTTGCGCACGTGCGGGATCGCAATGCCGTCGCCAACGCCCGTGGATTGCAGGGCTTCGCGCGCCAGCAGCACATCGAAGAGAAGTTCACGATCCACGCTGTCGGGAAGGGGCATTCTCTTGACAATTTCTCGTAATACCGATTCGCGGTCGGAAACTCCAACCCCATGGAAAACTCCCCCGACCTGCAGGGCGGCGGCCAAACTGGGCGGCGGCCCAGAGCCGTTTTCCTGTCCACCGAAGATCTCGCTGGAGAGATGGACCTGGCGCGCCGTGGCCCATTCCAGCAACTCGGCCCGGTTGAATCGGTACTGGCCGCTGATCTGGCTGGCGGGCAGACCTTTGTCCTTGATCCACTCGTAGATTCGCTTTTCTGGGACAGCGAACAGCTTCGCTACTTCACGAACACGCAATTCCATGGTTTGTCTTCTCTATCGTTTCAAACAAAAGGGTTCCCCGGCTCAAAAATCATTCGCTCGTGCGGAATATTACGCGACCTGTCCCGATGCCTGCCCTTTCGGTCGGACATCGTGCCGAACGTTTTCTCCTGATGGAGTTGACAACACGTCCCGACGGCTTTCGCCCGCACTTTGACCCGTCCTGATACTTCCCGCCTCGCTCACATTCACTTTGTTCAACATGTCCAGCAGTTCTTCTGGTCGGTTGCACGCCATGAGCGCGGTCAGCCACCCACACAGGCGGGATTGCCGGGCCAGCGCCGACCCGACGGCCAGATACAACTGCGTGTCGACTGACGGGACGCCAATCAGAAATACCGCGTGCACCTGCGAGCCGTCCCGCCAATGAATCCCCTCTTTCGAAAGACCCAGCGCCAGAGAGAAACGATGGATTCCGTGCCCGCGTGCGTGGGGAAAGGCCACTCCGCCCTCAATCGCTGAAGATGAAAGGTAATCGCGTTGCAGAGCCGATTGGAAAAACGTCAGCGACTCTTCGATTCGCCCCGCGCCTTGCAGTCGGTGGCTAAGTGCATGAATCGCAGTCGCTTGGTCCGCGCCAACCAGTTGCGGAACCAGTAAGCTTAACTCTGTAAAATCCCCCACGGTCATCGTCATAGCATCACCTTAAACAATCTGTGTGCCAGTCCGGATCGCTATTACCTAACCGCTTGCAGCGGAATGTGCTGTGTATCAACGGACGAGAGGGCCTGCGCCGACCAAGCCGATTGCGGCATTGTGTCGCGCAAGTTTTGCACTCGCGCGGGCCAACGCGTGCACAGACCTATCAACTAACCCTGTCGCTGACTGTGTGAGTGACGGGTCTTGCACACTGGGTATGCTTCCTTGTGCAACAATTGTCCAAAAGCTCCGGTACGACGCCGCGATACACAAGCGAGCACGCCTCCTGACTTGCGTAACCGATAGCGGTCAAGCTGCTTGGGCAGATCATGGCTTGCATGGCATTGCTAATGCCATCACAACGCCATGTGTGATTCGTACTACCAACCAAAGGAAAAAATCATTATGACTCAACCAACTCATTCGATCAATCAACCGACTCAACAGTCGGCCGCTCCGACACAAAAAGAACACGTCGTCGTGGCAGGAGAGACTGTCGAGCAAATCGCCAGGAACTACGACGTGCCCGCGAAATATTTGCGGCAGCTCAACAAATTGAGCGGCCCGGTCCAACCCAATCAGAAGCTCAGGATTCCCATGGCGCGAGCGGCGGCAGCGTCAGCGCTGCGCCCGGTCCCCCCGGCAAAGCCCGCACCGACTGCATCAATGCCGACAGGAACGACACCCGGTGCGACAAGGTGACCAGGTTTCAGCCGTAGCTCGCGACGAGAGGCCACTCCCTCGTCCGACGAAACACCGCGTGTTGTCAGGGGAAACGCTTGAAAGTATTGCGGACCGGTATGGCTTGTTTACGGTTGAACTCCGTCAGGCGAACGACCTGTGGACGCGCTCGCTCCAGACAGGCGAGACGTTGACGATTCCAGCTACGCATCCGCAACAAAATCCCGCTGCAAAACCCTGACAGCAATCAACGGCAGCTTGTTGCGAGTGTAGGTCGATGTTCGGGAGAGGGGCCAAACGCCTCCTCCTTGAACACGTATTGTGTTTGCACGGGAAAGCGCGGGTAGGATCGCCACTGGATTGTTGGTCAGAAAGTGGTGGATTTCGTCGCGATACCACTTGTTCGCCCTTCCTTTTCAGCAGATCGCGGGGACATGGCTTTGATGGCGGCCACGACGTCGGTTTGCTGTTGGATCTTGCCGTCGGTGTCGATCATGCGAAAGGCATCGCGCAGCGAACGCGAAACCCCTGTAACCGTCATTTCTCCGCCGCTGGACCGAAAGGATTCGGCGCAGATGACGAAGCCGGCCACCACCAGGGTACTTAGCGTCGTCACTTCAGAAAGATCCACGATGACCCGACGTCGCCCCTCTCGTGCCAATCGCTTGAGCGCTGTCTCTAGTACGCCAAGTTCAATCTTCTCCATCGGGCCTTCGGCAAACAGAATGGTCAAATCATCTCGCTGCCGTTCTTGAAGCTCGAATGGCCTTTCAATAGTGAAACTCGCCATAGGATCCGTACCTCGCGTCGGTCGCCATTGCCTTTAGCAACGGGAGTGCCACACAGTTGCCTCGATTGCGAATCCATTCGGCGGCAGCACGTTAGCGTTTACCCACCGATTGCCCCTCGGCGCACGAGACGCGTGCGCCGCTGTCTCCGTGCAAGTTTTGCACGATGCCACGGATGCGTCGTGCAATCCCATCCCCATCCTTGCCCGGCCTGCAAATCGTGTTACCATCAAGTTTGTGGAAAGGATTTTTGCCAAGGCCACAGGACAGACCGTTCCGTCGCAGGAATTGCAGCGGTTGACACAAGAGCAGAAGCGCGATTTGTTGACCCGGCTGCTCGCGCATGTAGCTCACGAACTTCGCAATCCACTCAGTTCGCTCGATATTCATGTGCAACTGCTCGAAGAGGACGTAGCGGTTGGCGGCGCGGATCTCGCGCAGCGAACCGGGGACCGATTTCAAATCATCCATGGCGAGTTACATCGACTGGAAAACGTCGTGACGCGGTTCCTACAGCTCGCGGGTCCGCCGTCTTTGAGCCTGGCGCCCCTCTCCGTGAACAAATTGATCAGCCATACCTGCGAGTTGCTGCGACCACAGGCCGAAGAACGGGGTATCGATCTGGTTGTGGAGTTTGGTGACGCGCTGCCCGACGTTGAAGCCGACGCCGATCAGTTGATCCAGGCGTTGATCAACCTGGTGATCAATGCCTTGCAGGCCGCTTCCAAAGGGGGTCACGTGCACGTACGCACGTATGCGCGCGAGGCCAACATCAACGTTGAGTTCGCCGACGATGGCAAGGGGATCGCGCCCGAGAACCAGGACAGAATTTTCGAGCCGTACTTTACCACCAAGGCTGATGGCAGCGGTCTGGGGCTGTGGATCACCCAACAGATCGTTCACGCCCACGGCGGAACCCTGCGCGTCGAAAGCGCGCCCGCCAAAGGAGCGACGTTCATTCTCACTCTGCCCACCCGGATTACGCATGGATAAATCACGGATTCACATCCTGGTGGTGGAGGACGAGCCGGGCTTGTGCGCGGGCATCCAGGAAGCGCTGCAACGCGAAGGATATCCGGTGGCCACGGCCGGCGACGGCCCAAAGGCTATCGAACGGTTGGAGCAGCGTCTCTACAATCTCGTGATCTCCGATGTTCGCCTGCCCGGACTCAATGGCCCGGACCTGCTGGCGCACATCAAGGTGAAAAGCCCGGACACGATCGTGATCCTGATGACAGCTTACGGCACGGTGACAACCGCCGTCGAAGCCATGAAGCAAGGCGCGTACGATTACCTGCCCAAGCCACTGGACATGCGGCGACTACGCGCCCTCGTCAGCAAGGCATTGGAATACCAAGCCGTGATTGCCGAGAACAAGGAACTGAGGCTGCGCTTGCGAAAGCGCTCCGAACCCAGCCCGCTCCTTGGTTCGACTGAAATCATGCGCGCCATCGGCCGTCTCGTCGAAGAAGTTGCGGCCAACGATGTAACCGTTCTCATCCAGGGCGAAAGCGGCACCGGCAAAGAATTGGTCGCCCGCGCCATCCACCAACAAGGCTTGCGTCGCGACCGACCGTTCATCTCCGTCAATTGCGCCGCATTACCCGAACAGTTGCTGGAGGCCGAACTGTTTGGCCACGTCAAGGGCGCATTCACCGGCGCGTACACCGATCGCCCCGGCCGATTTCAGATGGCGGAGGGAGGCACGCTGTTCTTGGACGAAGTGGGAGACATGCCACCCAAAGGACAGGGCGACCTATTGCGCGTTATCGAAGATGGCATGTTTCGCCGGGTTGGCAGCAGCGATCTGACCCGCTGCAATGTCCGCATTATCGCCGCCACCAACAAGCATCTGGAACAACACGTCAAGGACGGCCGCTTCCGCGAAGACCTGTTCTATCGCTTACACGTCGTGCCGATCCAATTGCCGCCGCTCTGCGAGCGCGTCGAGGATATCCCGTTGCTCATTGAAGCGTTCCTCGCTCACTTCACCGCCAAGCACAAGCGCCCCGCGAAAGTGATCTCGCCGGACGCCCTTCAACTTTGCCAGCGCTACCGCTGGCCCGGCAACATCCGCGAACTACGCAATGTCATCGAACGAATGATTATCACCGTCCATCACAAGGTGGTTCAAGCCGCCGACCTGCCGGAACCAATCCGCCAGGTTGCCGTCACTCAAGTCGAGTTCACCGTACGCCCCGGCATGACGATCGACGCCGTGGAAAAGGAACTCATCCGCCAGACGCTTCTCCACGTCTCCGCCAATCGCGAACTCGCCGCCCGAGCCCTTGGCATCAGCCGTCGCACCCTTCAATACAAGCTCAAGAAATACGGCCTGCTGACGGCTGGATGTGTTGCGGTGCCCTAGTATCGTACCGTCCGCACATGGAAGTTCTCACCCATCAGAGCCGTCAGAGCCACGATCTCCCCGGCAGCGAGTTGCACAGAACGGTTTGCCCCGTGGCAAAAGTGACGTGAGCGCAGCGAGGTGCGTTCCGCCCTTTATTTATAGGTATTTCCCACACTTCTGCAACCTTCCACGCCGTGCTTTAGGAAACCGACGCTCTATCCATCTGAGCTACGGGAGCGCAAGCGCCGTTCACAAGGTAGGCGAAATGATGCGACGGGTCGAGTGAGATTTGCGCGCGTAGCGAACGTTCGGTGGGCCAGGCGCGAACACGGCGATTGTCAGGGTAGGACGCGTCAACGCGTGTGTCAATTTGCCCTCCGTAGCCTTGGCGGAGGAGGGTTGCCTGCGGCAGGGTAGAAGTCTATGGGGAACCTCTGCTGAGGGTGTGGGCTGTCCAGCGGTGTCGCGCGTCCCGCGTGCGTAGACGGTGGACAAGCCCGTACGGTTCTTCGCACGACAAAGCGCGTGTGTTCGACTCGGGAAGTGTATAAAATGTCGTCACGCCGATGATGTTTTTGCGACAACCTTACGAGGGGCTGGTCGGTGCGGCACAATGACAAACGCGTGGAAATCACTGGGCGCTGTGTGCCTGCTGGTCATCGGGATGTACGCGTACACCGCCCCGTTGGCCCGGTTGGAATCGTTGATTTCGAAACCGGCGGAGAGTTACTACAATTTACTGGTGCAGGGGTTTCGCAGCGGTCACTTGGGCCTGAAAAAAGAGGCGCCGACCGGACTCACGCGCCTCGCCAACCCTTACGATCCGGACGCGAATAGCCGCTACCAGGGCCTGCGTTACGGGCTGCGCGACATGAGCTACTACAAGGACCGGCTGTACTTGTACTTCGGGGTTACGCCGGCGTTGATCTTGTTCTGGCCGTTCGTTGCGCTGACCGGCCACTACCTGTCTGACCGACTGGCTGTGACGATCTTTTGCGCCGTC
>Ga0187875_10000059_pt1 | contig 95977 bp, 91 predicted proteins | sample June2016WEW_17_1_2_FD_132978 | JGI IMG/M metagenome (GOLD analysis project Ga0187875, IMG submission 132978) | Peatland microbial communities from SPRUCE experiment site at the Marcell Experimental Forest, Minnesota, USA - June2016WEW_17_10 | ecosystem: Environmental > Terrestrial > Soil >... | reverse complement strand
CTCCGCGCTGCGCCCGACCTGCACCGGGGCGGTGGCGATGGCCTGCGTCTCGCGGATCAGGGTCACCTTGATGACCCCCGGGTACTGCATCTCGCTCTCGATCTCGCGGGCGATCTCGCCGGTGAGGGCGGGCATCTCCAGGTCCGCCACCTTGCCGGCCTTGACGAAGATCCGGACCTCGCGCCCCGCCTGGAGGGGGAAGGCCCGCTCCACCTGGGGATGCCGGGTGGCGATGCCCTGGAGCTGCTCGAGACGGGCCAAGTAGGCGGCCAGGGTGTCCCGCCGGGCACCGGGCCGGGAGGCCGAGATGGCGTCGGCGCAGATCGTGAGCATGGCCAGGTCGGTCGACGGCTCCACATCGAAGTGGTGGGCCTTGACCGCGTGGACGATGGTGGGGTCGATGCCGAGGATGAGCAGCAGCTCGCCCCCGATGATGGCGTGGGAACCCTCGACGTCGTGGTCCACCGCCTTGCCGATGTCGTGCAGGGTGCCCGCCTCCCGGGCGGCGCCCTGGGAGAGGCCCAACTCGGCCGCCAGGACCCCGCAGAGGTAGCCGGTCTCCTTGCAGTGCAGGAGGGCGTTCTGGCCGTACGAGAAGCGGTAGTGGAGGACACCCAGCAGCTCGGCCAGCTCCGGGCGTCCCTCCATCGCCATCTCCCACATGGCGCGTTCGCCGAGGTCCTCGATCGCTGCTGAGAGGCGGCGGCGGGTGCGGAGCAGGAGGGGTGGGACATCCGCCGCCTGCATGCCGCGGTCGAGTACCTCGATCGAAGCCTGTCGCGCGACCTCCCGTCCAACCGGGTCCAGGCCGCGGAGCGTCGCCTGCTCCCGCTCGTTGTCGACGCCCAGGTCGGTCCCGGTAGACTCCGCGACAACCTGCAGGGCGGTGAGGAGCCGCTCGCGGCGGGTCTCATCGAGTCCCTCGAGGTTGATGGGGGAGAGCCGAGGCGCGGTGTCGACGTGGCTCTCGGACTGACGCTCGATCGCTCCCACCAGGAGGGATCGGACCGCAACCTCGGGCTCGCCCGTCTCCTCGGCGATGAGCTGAGCCACGCGTTCCGCCCGCTCCGCCTCCAGCTCGGTCTCCAGGTTCTCCAGCACCAGCCGCTCGGCCGTCTCACGGTCTGCAGCCGCCCGCTCGGCGATCGTCCGGCGCACCTCCTCTCGAGCCGCCCCGACCTCGGCGACCCGTTCGTCGATCTCCTCCCGGCGCTTGCGGTGAGCGAAGCGCCGCTCGTCGAAGATGGCCCGCCGGTCCCTCCAGGTGCGTTCCCGCTCGGCGAGGGCAGCCTCGCGGGCCTCCAGGGCGGCGCTGCGGACGGCGACCTCCTCGGTGGTCGCCTCTCGGATGGCGAGGGCCTCCGTCCTCGCGGCGGCGACGATGGCCGCGGCCTCGGTGCGGACCTGGGTCGGGCTCGGAGGCGCCGCCGTTGCGGGCGGCGCTGCGACCCGACTCCGGGCGACGAGCACGATCACGACCGTGGCAACGACCAGGACGGCGGCAGCGGCGAAGAGGATTGCGGCCATGACTGGTGGCTCAGTCTACGGTGGAGACGCCCGCTCAGCCCGCCCCGCTCGCGCGGGCCCGACAGTTCCCCAAGTTACTCGCCCCCGGTAGAATCGGCCCGGCCACTCGTGGAGGAAGCCGCCAGCAGGAGCCGGAGTCCCATCCAGTGATCTCTCAACTGACCGACCGCATCTGGACCGACGATCTGAGCGACCGTGCCGGCGAGAGGGTGCAGCTCAAGGGCTGGCTCCACCGGCTCCGCCGGCTCGCGGGGGTCAGCTTCCTCATCCTCCGCGACGCCCGCGGCACCGCTCAGGTGGTCGTTCAGGACCCTGAGCTGGTCGAGCGGCTGGCACGGCTGCAGAACGAGTCGGTGATCGGCGTCGCCGGCGTGGTGGTGGCCGAGCCGCAGGCTCCCGGGGGGGTCGAGATCCACGACCCGGCGGTGACCGTGATCTCGGAGGCCGACGAGGCTCCTCCCTTCGACCTGTACCGGCCCGTGATCAAGGCGCAGCTGCCGACCATCCTCGACAACGCCCCGGTGGCTCTCCGGCATCCCCGCCGCCGCGCCTACTTCGCCATCCAGGCCGCCTCCATGGCCGGCTTCCGCAGCAGCCTGCACGATCTCGGCTTCACCGAGATCCAGACCCCGAAGATCGTCGGCTCGGCCACCGAGTCGGGGGCCACCACCTTCGCCCTCGACTACTTCGGCAAGACCGCGTACCTGGCTCAGAGCCCGCAGTTCTACAAGCAGGTGATGGTTGGCGTCTTTGAGCGTGTCTACGAGGTCGGCCCCGTCTTCCGGGCCGAGCCGCACGACACCGCCCGCCACATCAATGAGTACGTCTCGCTCGACGCCGAGGTCGGATTCATCGAGAACGAGTACACCGTCATGGCCGTGCTCACCCACACCATCGCCGGCATGCTGTCGGGCATCGAGCGGGATGCGCCCGGGGCCGTGGCCCTGCTCGGACTGGAGCTGCCCAAGGTCCCGCAGCCCATTCCCGACGTCCACTTCCTGGACGCTCAGGCCATGATCACGGCCGCCACCGGCGAGGATCTGAGCAACGAACCGGACCTCTCGCCGGCCAACGAGCGCTGGCTCGGGGAATGGGCAAAGCGCGAGCACGGCTCGGACTTCCTCTTCGTCCGCGGCTTCCCGATGAGCAAGCGCCCCTTCTACACCCACCCGGACCCGGAACGGCCGGGTTTCGCGGCCGGTTTCGACCTCCTCTTCCGGGGGATGGAGCTGGTCACCGGCGGTCAGCGGCTCCACCGCTACCAGGACTACGTGGATGCGCTGGTCGCGAGGGGTGAGGATCCCGAGAACTACGCGGAGTACTTGATGGCCTTCAAGCACGGGATGCCTCCGCACGGCGGTTTCGCCATCGGGTTGGAGCGCTGGGTCGCCCAGCTGGTCGACGCCGCCAACGTGCGCGAGACCACCCTCTTTCCCCGGGATCTCAACCGCCTCGCTCCCTGAGAGGCGGTCGAGGCTCGGCCCGTCCCGGGTGGCAGTTCGTTGATTCGGCTCGTGCCGCCGAGGAGATAACGCATCACGATGTGATGCTATGATGCTGTGATGCGAACCACCCTAAACCTCGATGCCGACGTGATCGAGGCGGCTCGGGCCGTGGCCGACGCCGAGGGCAGGTCGTTGGGCACGGTGGTTTCCGATCTCGCCCGGCGCGGGCTGATGCCCCGGGAGTCTGCGCTGGACGAGGAGGACGGATTCCCGGTCTTCCGGGTGAGCCCCCGAGCCTCGACTATCACCCAGGAGATGGTTGGGGCGGCCCTGGAGGAGGGGTGACCGACCTCTTCGACGTCAACCTGCTGGTCAGCCTGGCCTGGCCCAACCACGTCCACCACGAGCTAGCGCGGCGGTGGTTCCGCAGCCGGGCGGCCGAGCCGTGGGCCACCACCCCGGTGACGGAGAGCGGCTTCGTCCGGGTCTCCTCGAATCGTGCCGCGATCCCCACGGCGGTCGCCCCGTCCGAGGCCATGCTTCTGCTCGGCCGCATCCGGCGCGTGCCCGGGCACGTCTTCCTTGCCGACGACGTCGAGGAACTCTTGGGGGGACAGATCGATCCTGCCCGGGTGGTGACCCACTCCCTGGTCACGGACGCTCACCTGCTGGCTGTGGCGAGGCGTCACGGGGCGCGACTGGCGACGCTGGATCGCGGCATGGCGGCTCTCGCGGGCGACGCCGCCCGCGACGTCGTGGTGGTGCGCGCGCCCGCGAGCTGACCCGCTCGGCCACCTCATGGGCGGCCGGCCCCGGGTGCCCCGGCTGGCGGATGAGGGAGGGCGTGCGGAGGCGCCCCCCCGGAGGAGCCATGGCCGCCATGGCGGTGTCAGGCGGCGACGCCCATGAGCAACGGAAAGTTGGTGGCCGCAGGCACCGGACCCTGGATGACCGTGGTCGAGCCGCTCTCGGAAATGTGCAGTACCTCCTCCTGGAACTCGTCACCTCCCACCTGCCTCGTCGCCTCGACTGCGAACCCACCGCCGGGCAGTGCCCCTCCGCCTTCACCGAAGACGCCCAATGTCCAGCCCGACGGCGGAACCACGGGGTAGAGCCGGCCCTGGCTGACGACGTCAGTCGTGAAGGACGTCTGGAACATCAGAGACCCGTCGTCGGCGACCTCGATCCCCAGGGTCCCGGTCATCGCCGCCGCCGGGAGTGTGTATACGGTGTTGAGGGTGCCGCCGGTCGGCCCGGCACCGATGGTGGCCGTCCCACCGGGTCGGGCAGTTGTCGTCTCCCGCGACAGACGTGCTTCCTCGGTCCCATCGGGGCTTCCGTAGTCCTCGACGGACGTGGTGGTGACGGAGGTCGGGCTCGACTCCACCAAGGTGTGGACCGCGCCGGTCAACGGGTTGATGAGGTAGTCGCACGAGGCGGCCACGTTGCCAACGCATTGCATCGTGGTGTGGATGCCGTCACTCAACCAGGCTGAAGCACTGGCACCGCCCAGGTTCATGACGCGTCCATCCACCTCAGGCTCGAGCTGCCGTAGCAGCGCACTGGTGGCCACGTCGAACACATCGAGAGCCGGCAGCTGATTGGCTCCGGCCACGATCGGCACAGCCAGATCGATGCCGCCTGGGGACGGGAATACCGCGCCGTCCACGTCCTCCAGGGGAATGGCCCGCTGGGTCCCGGTGACCAGATCGGTGAGCTCGAACCCGGCACCGGGGGCGTCAGGCGCGCTGGTGACGGCACTTACCAGGTGATCTCCCACGATGACCGGCTGCCCGTAGACACCGCATTTGCTGACCGTTCCGATGCGCCGCAGTGGGTCCCCGATGACGGGCTCGGTCTCGAGTGTGAACAGGCAGGACGTGCTGCCCGGAGACGTCCCCATCGTGAACACCAGCAGAGCCCCCGACGTCCCCGCCCCGGTGGGGCTTCCGGAGTGGGTGAGATACAACGGGATCGCGATGGCGGCCGCCAGCGCCGCGGCCAGGATCCCCTCGAGGATCCGGCGGCGGTGCGATGGAGGTGGAGGGGGCGGGAGCTGCGCCGCCGCGGCCAGCTGAGCGCGCGCGATCAGGCCTGGGGGGAGCGGTGCGTGCAGGCTACGGAGCCTCTCGTGCAGATCGTCGGTGCTCACTGTGCTGCCTCCTGGAGGGCGCCGCGGAGGGTGGCGAGGGCGCGGTGGCAGGCCATGACCGCGGCCCCTCGTGAGGTCCCGAGTGCCCGGGCCACCTCGGTGAACTCGAGGTCGGCGCCGTAACGGAGCGCGATCACCGAGCGCTGCAGACGGGTGAGACCCCGGATCCCGGCGAGCAGCCGCTCGTCGGAGATCCCGGCCGGGATGTCGTCAGAGGTGTCTCGGGGGCGGTCCAGCGCGACCAGCCGCTGCACGAGCAGCTCGCGCCGCCGCGCCGCCCGGCCGGCATCGCGCGCGGTGTTGACCACGATCCGCCACAGCCAGGGCGCCGGCTCGCCCCGCCGGGGGTCGTAGCGGGGGAGGGCGACCAGCGCCTTCTCCAGGGCTGTCTGGGCCAGGTCCTCGGCCTCCAGGGTGCTCCCCGCGACCATGGTGGCGAAGCGGAAGACGAGCGGGGCATAGCGGTCACAGAGCTCGCTGGGGGAGAGCATCCCCGCCACGTCGCGCGAGCCGGCCAGCTCACTCATGGCCACGGCGGTCGGTGAGGGCCGGGGGGCACGTCATGCCTCCACTACGCAGGAGCCTCACGGCGGATAACGCGAGGGCTCCATCAGGAGCGGCGCAAATGTGAACCCTCCTCCACCGGGTCGGTGAACCGGTCCCGGACCGTCCGCTACCCGGTGGCGGTGCGACCGGCGGGTCCGGCCACCCCCTCGACGATCCGGCGGCAGAAGAGCTGGGCTGCCGGCGGCAGGGTGCGGCGCCGGTCCCAGGCGATCGCCATCGTGCGCGCGATCGGGGGGTCGCGGAGTGGGATCACGACCACCCGGCTGGAGGGGGTCGGCAGGGGCATGGGCAGGAGGGTGATTCCCAGTCCCGCCTCGGCCAGCCCCTGCACGATCGCGAAGTCATCCCCCTCGTAGGCGACGTGCTCGCTCAGCCCCTGGCGGGCAAAGGCATCGTCGATGACCCGCCGGAGACCGGTGCGCGACCGGGGGAGGATCAGCGGTTCGCTGGCGATGTCCCGGAGGGTGACCGAGGATCGACCCACCAGATGATGCTCGAGGGGGACCACGACCGCGATGCGCTCGCGGAAGAGCGGGACCAGCTCCAGCTCCGGGGTGTTGGCCGGCGGGGGGCCCAGGATGCCCAGGTCGTATCTGCCGTCCAGCACCCCGGCGACGACCTCGCCCGTCGTTCCCTCCTCGAGGATGAACCGCACCCCCGGGTACTGGTCGAGGAAGCGGGCAAGCCGCTCGGGCAGCCAGCGGGCCCCGACGGTGTGGAGGAATCCGAGGTGGACCTCCCCGGTCTCGGCGGACACGGTGCCGGCGGCCTCCGCGACGGCGTCGCGCATCTCGCTGAGGATCCGCTCCGCCCGGCCGACGAAGCGTCGCCCGGCTTTGGTCAGCCGGATCGAACGGCCGATCCGCTCGAAGAGGGGCACTCCCACCTCGTGCTCCAGACGTGCGATCTTCCGGCTCACGGTGGACTGGTCATTCTGGAGCGCTTCGGCCGCTCGTCCCAGATGCTCCAGGCGCGCCACTTCGATGAAAGTACGCAAGAGATCGGCATTGATGCGATCCATGCATCAATCTGACACCACCGCGGCTGTTGATGTCAACGACCCATCGGGCTAGCCTATGGGGCGGAACCGCGACGCGGCGGGTGTCGCGGGTCACAGGAGAGTCGCATTGCTCATTGAGAACGCTACCCAGGAGGTCCACCGCGCCCGGCGACGCCACCATCTCGAGGTGGTGGAGCGGACGCGGCTTCGCCGGCTCGTGGAGCGGGTGGACTCCGCCATCGAGCTCTGCGAGGAGACGCACCTCCAGGGGATGAAGGAGGTTCCGCCGGACGTTGCCGTGCGCGCCCAGCGGGTCTTCACGTTCGCGCGCAAGGCGGTTCGCCTGACCGGCGACGAGACCGCGTGCCGTCAGGTCGACGAGACCCTGGCCCGTCGCCACGTCAAGATCACCGAGATCATGGACATGCTCTGGACGATCCAGGAGATCGTCTTTGACCTCATGCTCCCCTGGCGCACCGAGCTCCCCGAGGACGTCGAGATGGACGACGACGAGCCGGGGGCGGGGGAGTGGCGCCACTTCAACCCCGCCGCCTGATCGCGGCGTCCATTTCCGCCCAGCTCGGCGTCTGCTCCGCTGCTCGGTCGGTCGTGCACGTCAAGTGCACTCCCTTCCTGCGCTGCTCGCTTCCTTGATCTGAGCGGCCTGGGCGTCGCGGTTTGCGGGGCGGCCGGATCGACTTCCGCCCAGCTTGGGGTCAGTCGCCCCCTTTGGCCGGTTTCGTCCGTCGCGTGGTGGCTTTCTCCGCGTCGCCCGCCTTCTCGGTGTGGCCTTCCTCGGCGGGTGCCGCCGGCGAGAGGCGATCCGCGACGACGCCGAGTAGGCGTTTCCCGAGCTCGTCGGGGATTGGCGGGATGGGCCGGTATTCCCAGTCGAACTCGCTCTCGAACGGCTCGGGGAGTCGCCACCACCGGATGGTGATGAGCCCGCCGGCGGGCTGTGGCGGATGCGGGGCGGGGTCGTTGTGGGCGGCCTTGGGCATCCGGGTAACGCTACCTGATCGCACCTGATCCACTGCTACCTCGCCGTCGGTCCGGCCCTGGACATGAGAACGGCCCGCCGGTGGATACCGGCGGGCCGTACGAGTTGGGGGGGTCAGTTAGCTGTCGTGCCTGGTCATCTGGGCGATGCCGACGGCCGGCACCGATCCCACCGGGCTGAAGGCGGGAGCCGGGACGGTTGCGGGCACCGTCCCCCGGGCCTCAACGCGCCAGCGCCAGAGCTCGAAGATGAAGGTGAGCAGGACCACGCCCGCGGCGATGGTCAGCCCGATGGCGGCGTAGAGGGCGTAGGTGCCGACCGTCCACCAGCCGTAGGCGTTGAGCAGCATGCTGCGGAGGGTCGTGCCCTGGAAGACGGTGGCCTCAGTCTGGGCGTCCACCGTGCTGGTGGGGTTTGCCCGAGCCAGGCCGCTCGCCGCGTCGTAGGTGGGCATCTCGCTCAGGTGCACCTTGATGAAGTTGTCAGCCCAGACCTCGGCCTGGGGGCCGGTGGTCATCACGTCACCGGCGTACTGGCGCATGGCGGCGGCGTCCACGGCCGGAAGGGAGGTGATCTCGGCGCTGTTGGCCGCCGGGAACGTGATGTTCTGGGCCGCGAGCTGGGTGGTCACGGAGTTGTGGGTGAACCCGGCCGCCCAGAAGGCGAAGCCGGCGACGAAACCGAGGATGAGGACGAGTCCCGCCTGGAGTACGAGGACCCGCCAGCGAAGTGCCTTGGTCATGGTGAGGTCTCCCTAGTGGTGTCAGGCCGTTATGCCTCCATGCTGGGGGCTCCTCCCGATCGCAACCAGGGCCAGCCGTCATTAACAAATATGACCAGCGGCCCAGCGTATAGAGGGTCTACAACTGGGCCGATGAGTGACTTTGTCCTCCGGTGCCGATCGCCGGGATGCGGGCATGATGGTCGGGTCAGGTCAAGCGAGGGGCCCGGCCCGCTTCACGTCGTCAGTGAGGAAGCACTGGAGGCAACCGCCCCCGGAGCGCCGTGGCCCCTCCACCTGGCTCCCCTCGACCCGCGCCCGCCTTCAGGGTGCGGCCGGCACCCGCCAGGTGACGACCGTCCCACCGCCACGGCGGGCGCTGAACTCGCAGACGCCTCCCAGTGAGTCGGCCCGGGCCTGCATGTTGTCGAGGCCGTGACCGTGCTGAGCGTCCTTAGAGAAGCCCACTCCGTTGTCCGCGACGCGGAGGGTGATCATTCCCGAGCCGGCCCGGACGAGCACCTCGACCGTGCTGGCGTTGGCGTGCCGGGCGACGTTGGAGAGGGCCTCTCGCAGGGTCTTGAGGAGCTCCTCCTGGGTGGTGGCGTCGCTGGCGGCGTCGAGCGGTCCATCCATGTGCACCCTCGGTTCAAAGCCGAGGGTCGCCGCCGTCTCGCCGGCCAGGGCCAGCACCCGAGCTCTCAGGCCCGCCTTCTCGGCGTCGCGGGCCTCCAGGTCGAAGATGGTGATGCGGATCTCGCGGATGGTCTCGTCGAGCTCGTCGACGGCCTGCTGCAGCCGCTCGCTCAGGTCGCTGCCGTCCATCCGGCCGACCAGGCTCTGGAGACCCATCCCGGTGGCGAAGAGCCGCTGGATGACGGTGTCGTGGAGGTCGCGCGCGATCCGCTCCCGTTCGCCGAGGACCGCCAGCTGCTCCAGCCGCTGGTGGAGCCGGGCATTCTCGATGGCGACCCCGGCCGCGCCCGCGAGCGCCACCACCAGCTCCTCGTCGGCCTGGGAGAACTCCGCAGCATCCTGTTTGTCGGTCAGGTAGAGGTTGCCGAAGACCTGGTCGCGCACCGTGATCGGAACCCCGAGGAAAGACCTCATCGGCGGGTGGTTCGGGGGGAAGCCCGCCGAGGCGGGGTGAGCCCCGATATCCGCGATCCGCCGCGGCCTGGGGTCGGTGACCAGCAGGCCGAGGACGCCGATACCCCGGGGGACGCGGCCGATGGCCCGGATGCCCTTGCTGTCGATTCCGGTAGTGACGAACTCGACCAGGCCCCGTTCCATATCGGACTCGCCCGCACCGAGCACGCCCAGGGCCGCGTAGCGCGCCCCACTGACCGCCGCCGCCGCCTCCACGATTCGTTTCAGGACATTCGGAAGGCTGAGATCGGCGGAGAGGGCGACAACGGCGTCGAGGAGTCGGGAGGTCCGGGTCGCCTCGGTCATGAGGCGAAGTCTAGGGTGAGAGACCTCGAGGTAGGGGCCATCGGCCGGGGGCGGACGGCCCGAAGGTCGCTCGCCCGGGACCGCCGCGCAGCCCCGGCAGCCGCCGTTGGCACGCGAGCGTTCCGGAAGCGGTCGCTTTCTCGGTATGGTGTTCGCAGCGCAGCGAGACCGCGAGGAGGAGCCGATGACCACCAGCCAGAGACCGCTCCACGACCTCAACCGGAAGGAGTGCCTCGAGCTCCTCCAGTACCACTCCTTCGTGGGCAGGCTGGGTTTCCTCCTGGACGGTCGGCCGATGGTGCTCCCTGTCAACTACCTGGCGGACGAGGACGCCGTGGTCTTCTGCACGGCCGAAGGCACGGCGCTCGGCGCGGTCGGCGAGGGTCAACAGGTGGTGTTCGAGGTCGACGAGAGCCATCCCCTGGAGCGCTCCGGATGGAGCGTGGTGGTGCGTGGAACCGCGAGTGTGGTCAGCGACCCCGGGGAGGTCGAGGCGCTCCGGCGGGGGCCCCTCCACTCCTGGGTCACCAGGGCGCCCGAGCGCTGGGTGCGGGTCACCATCGAGGAGGTCACCGGCCGGCGCCTCGGTCAGCGCTGATTCAGATCGCCGCCAGGAAGAGGAAGCCGAGCAGCGCCACCGCGGTGATCACGAGCAGGGCCGTGATGACGGCCCAAGCGACGTTGTCGAGGCTGTGCATCAGATGCGCCATGGACGCATGGTCGATCGGCGCCGGCCCCTCCGCCAGTGTCCTTGGGGTCCCTCCCGCGCGGGCCGATGGCGGCCTCCGGGGGGGTCTATTGGCCGCGGTGGTCACTCTCGGATAGGGCCGCAAGTCCCGAAATGAGTGAGCCGCTTGCCCCTAGCCTCCGCAGGCTTCTGGCGGGGATGCTGGGGGTCCATGGAGCACCGCCTCTTCAGCCTGCGTGAGCTGTCGCGCGCCCGCTGTTTCGACCTGCTCGCCACCGAGGCGGTCGGGCGGGTCGGCGTGAGCGTGCGGGCGCTTCCGGTCATCCTGCCCGTCGACTATTTCGTGGCCGGGGAGAGGGTGGTCTTCCGGAGCGCGCCCGGCGTCAAGCTGGACGCGGCGGTGCGCCGCTCGGTGGTCGCCTTCGAGACCGACCGGTACGACCCGACCGGTGCCTGGGGCTGGAGCGTCCTGCTCCAGGGGGTGGCGTCGGAGATCTCCGGCGCGGCCGAGCTGACCGAGGCCCGGGCGATGCTGGCCCGCGAGTGGCCGTTCGGCAGCGAGGAGGGGGTCGGCTTCGTCTCGATCGAGGGCACCTTCGTGAGCGGGAGGGCCTTCGGGCCGGTTCCGGCGCTCTGACCTGGGGAGTGTCCTCAGGAGGCGCTTCGCCGGAGCGTTGCCGTCGCCGCTGCGATGAGTGCCACCGCGAAGGCCACCACCACGGCGATGTCGACCAGCAGAGGCCCGGACGCCAGCCCGTCGCCCTTCAGCATCACGTCGCGCAGCCCGTCGACGCCATAGGTGAGCGGCAGCAGCCTGGACACCACCTGGAGCCAACCCGGCTCCGTCGCGACCGGAAAGACGATCCCGCTCAGCAGCACCTGGGGGACGATCGTCAGCGGTATGAACTGCACCGCCTGGAACTCGGTGGTCGCGAACATGCTGAGGAAGATGCCGAGGTTGACCGCGACCAGGGTCATCAGCAGGGTGAGCACGACGATCAATGCCACGTCGCCCTGGTTGTGGACGTGGAGCGCGTAGAGGGTGAAGACCACGACCTCCACCGCCTGCACCGCCGCCACCACCATGAAGCCGCCGATGTATCCGACCACGATGTCGGCGCGCCGGAGCGGGCTCGCCATCAGCCGTTCCAGGGTTCCCTGGCTGCGCTCCCGCAGGAAGGCGATGATGGTGACGACGAACACGAGGAGGAATACGACCAGCCCGATGAACGCACCCCCGAAGTAGTCGAGGGTGTCGAGACCGGGCCCGCCGTGAAGGTAGTCGAGACCAGGCAAGAGCACCGGCACCCGAACTCCCGCCGCGGCCGCCAGGTTGCGGGAGGCGCGTGTCACCGATTGATCGAGAGCCAGCAGCACCGGCTGGGTGAGCGCGGGCTGGGTGCCTTCCAGATGGACCGTCGGAGCGATGACGTCGTCGCCCAGCGCGCGCGCTGAGAGATCGGCTGGCAGGACGACGTAGGCGGCCACGGTGTCGGCGCTCAGGTCGCTCGCCGCCTTTGCCTCTGTGGTGCGGGTCACGCTGATCTCGGTCGATTGACCGAGGTCGGCGGCGAGGACCGCCCCCAGCGGACCCTGGTCGAGGTTGACCACGTCGACCGCGGGGAGTCCGGAGCCGCCGCCGGTCAGGAAGTAGAAGAGGCCGAGCAGGATGATCGGCACCCCGAAGAGGAGCATCAGGGTCCGGCGGTCATGGCGGAACTGGTGGAGGATGCGGAGGCTGATCGCACCCGCACGGCGCCCGTTCACGAGGTGCTCTCCGAGAGGACGAGGAAGGCGTCCTCGAGCCGCTCGACACCGGCCAGCCGGCGCAGTTCGGCGGAGGTGCCCTCGGCGAGCATCCGGCCGAAGCGCACCAGGCCCAGGCGCCCACAGCGCTCTGCCTCGTCCATGACGTGGCTCGAGATAATGATGGTCGTCCCCTCTCCGGACATCGCGGTGAAGCGCTGCCACAGCTCCGCCCGCAGCTGGGGATCGACCCCGACCGTGGGTTCGTCGAGGAGGAGCAGGCGCGGCCGGTGGACCAGCGCGCATGCCAGTGACACGCGCTGACGCATCCCCCCGCTCAGGGTGGCCACGACCGAGCTCCGCCGCGAGCTGAGGTCGACGAGCTCCAGCGCCTCCGCGGTGCTCCGCGCCGCCGCATGCCGCTCGAGACCGTGGACCGAAGCGAAGAAGTGGACGTTCTCGTCCACCGTGAGATCGGCGTAGAGGGCGGGCGACTGGGGCATGTACCCGACCTCGGCCAGGATGGCCCGGTCGGGCAGACGGCAGCCGAGCACCGTCACGGTCCCTGCGTCGGGGGTGACCAGCCCGACCAGAGCGCGGATGAGCGTGGTCTTGCCGGCGCCGTTGGGCCCGAGCAGGCCGTAGATCTCACCGTCGCCGACGGTCAGGGAGACGCCGTCGAGGGCTCGGATCGTCCCGAATGCCTTGGCCAGGCCGTCGACGCAGACAGCCACCGCGGGAGTGCTCATCGGGACGCCTCCCCGGCGGGCCGCATGGCTCGCAGCCATCCGGACGACAGCTCATCGGCGACGGCCTCCCACGGGGTGTCGAAGCCGAAGGCCCGCTCCGCGAGGTCGCGGGTCATCAGGTGCATCATCAGCGGGCCGACGAAGGCCATGAGCGCGAGCACCGGATCCATCTGCCGCAGACGCCCCTCCGCCATCTGCCGGGTCAGATACGCGGCGAGCGGGCCGATGGTCTCGGAGAGCGCGAGCTGGCGCGCGAGCGCGGCGTCGACATCCGGCCCCGTTATCGCGACGAGGAGGATGCGAACCAGTCCCACGTGGCCCTGAGCGCTGCGGACCAGGGCCCGCGCTATCGCCGGCATCAGCTGCTCCGGAGGGTCGTCTGCGTGCTGGGCGAAGGCCATCGCGACCGGGATGAACGGCGCGTTGTCGCGCACCACCTCCCGGAACAGGGCAGCCTTGCCAGGGAAGAGCCGGTAGAGGCTGGCACGGGAAACGCCGGCGCGCTCAGCCAGGTCATCCATGGAAAGACCGGACAGGCCGTGGGCACCGAAGAGGGTGACGGCCTCGGCCAGCACCCTTTGACGCGCGCTGGGGTCGGGCTCGATCTCGAGAACCCGCAGCAGCTCGCCTCGGGATGCCACCAGTCGGTAGAGCGTGGCCCGTGAGACACCCGCCTGACCGGCGAGCGTGGAGAGTGAAGGCAGTCCCCCGGTGCTCAGGGCACGCCGGGCGGCACCGAGGATCCGATCGCGTGCGCTCTCTGTCGGGGCGACGCCGACCGTGCCGCTGACGGCTGGGGTTGTCGTCATGCGACGATACTAGATGATACGTCTCGTCTTGTCTAGTATCGCCGCGATCGGCAAGTCCCCGGGGACGGCCGGCGCTTCCGAGGCGTCAGTCGAGGTGCGCCGAGGTGTGGTGCGGAATGTCGCCGAGGAACCGAGGCAGCTCATGGTCGCCGATGCCGGCGACGCGCTGCCGGAAGGCTCAGCCGACCCGGACCGGGTGGTGATGCTCCGCCCGGCGGAAGACCTGCACCGCCCAGCTGCTCGCCCGCTCCTGCTCCCCGTCCATCAGCTCGGACACCTGACCAGGCTTCACCAGGAAGCTAGCCGGGCGGGTGACCAGGTGGCAGCCTCGGCGGCGGAGGGCGCGGTAGAGGGCTAGGGCGGCGGTCCCGTTGAGGACGCGCAGACCCGGCTCCCGGGTGTCGTAGGTGGCGGCGGAGAAGCTCGGCCGCGGCGGGAGGTGGTCCAGCCAGCCCCGCACCCCGGCGGTGGGCGGGCGGAAGTCGCGCAGCACGTGGGCTGCACTCTGGGTGCGGGCGACGTCCGCCCAATCCTCCCAGTGATGGGTCGGCCCGCCCACAACCAGGAACTCCACGCCGTCGAGCTCGGCGAGCGGGATCTCGTGCACCTCTCCGACGATGACCGGGCCGTGCACGGCGGCTTCGGCGGCGATGATCCGGGCCACGGCCGCGCTGCTGCCCTGCGTCCCCTCGTACACGATCGCGGTGCGCATCAAGCCGATCCTCCTAAGGCATCCCAGGGTGGCCTCTGCAGTTCCCGCGCACCAGAGCCCAATGGCCCCTTTACACCGATGTCCCGTGCCTCCCTCGGCGCTGTGGTCTCCGACCCCTGAGGCGATGATGTTCGGGCCAAACCCGACTGCGCCCGGGGGCCGTCCGGGGCGGAGCTTGCCGAGGGGCCCACGACTTCCACCCAGATCATCCGCGCGGTCTTGGGCGCGAGGGCGATCGCGTGCTGCCGGGCACCCACGGTCAGGGTGATCTCGTCCGCGCTCCCGCCGGGCTCGACGGTGACCTCGACCCCGGTGCCCACCCCGGCGGCAGCGAGTGCGCGGAGGAGCTCGAAGGATTCGTGCTCGATGATCTCCGAGATGCGGCGGACCGCCCCCGCCGCGCCGGGACAGAGGTCGGCGAGCGCGACCAGCTGTCCGTACGGCGCCGCCCGCCCCGGGATGGCGTGCCCGTGGGGGCAGATCGCCGGCTCGCCGAGCGCGATGTCGAGCCGGGCGAGGACGGTGTCGGAGAGCGAGGCGGAGAGGCGGGTCGCCTCCAGGTGAGCGCTCGCCCAGTCCAGCCCGAGCAGGTCGGTGAGCCAGCATTCGGCCAGTCGATGACGGCGCACGATGGTCTGGGCGGCGGCGAGGCCCGCCGCGGTGAGGGTGACCCGCCGGTCCAGCTCGGTCTGGATCCATCCTCCGGCTCGAAGCCGCCGGAGCCCGATGCTCACGGTGGGGGCCTTCACCCCGAGCCATTGGGCGATCCGGCTCGGCCGGACCGGCTCGTCCTCGGCGGCGATGCAGAAGATCGTCTCCAGGTAGCGGTCGATCGCGACCGTCCGCTGGGGCGGCCGGCTGACCACCCGAGACCTTTCGCGCGTCCGGTGGCGGGGGAGGCCTCTCGCCGGCCCGTCCTCGTTCCCTCGAGCGTCGGCGCGCCCGGGTGCAGAGGGTTCCAACGGGCGGAGACCCGGGGTCGCGGCCGCCTCGGGTGTCACCCGGTTCGTGTTCCCACCGCCGAGGATGTTCCAGCGGCCTGCAGCCGGGCCTGCGCGGCGCCGTCGGAGAAGCGCTCGGCGACCCGGGCCAGGAGTGCCCGTACGCTGGCCTCGGCCAGCCGGTGGAGGAGCATCCGGTCCACCTCCCGCCCCAGCGGCCCCAGCGGCGGCACGTAGCGGCCCATGAAGCTGATCGAGGTCATGGACGTCCCCATCGGAGTGAACTCGAGCTCAGCCACCATGGCGGGGAAGAGGCCGGTCGCCCCCGACGCTCGCCAGCGCAGCGGCTGGGTGACCCGGTCGGGCTTCACCACCATCTCGCCCAGCTCCGCCCACACCCGCTTGCCGACCCGGATGGGGCCGATCGACGAGATCACGCGGAGCGAGAGCTGCTCACCCTCCTCGTAGGCGGCGACCAGGGACTCCGCGAGCCAGCCCGGCCCCGCGGTCACCAGCTCGTCGCGCACCGCGTCGAACGGCCGGTCGATCTGGACGAAATCGGACACGAGCATCAGTCGAGCATCACCGGCCCGGATCAACCGGGATAGGGGCCAGGGTCACTAGCAGATGAGGCCGTTGGCCTCTCCTGCGTTATGACCTCGGGGTCTCCGTCTTCTCGTCGTGGTGGGCGTGGAGCTGGTGCTCGGCGGCCCGGCGTGCGGCCCTGCGCTTGGCGCTGGCCTGCAGCAGCTTCTCCTTCTCACCCTCCAGCGGGACGCGATGAGAGGGGCGGACGGGGCTGATCACCTCGTCCCGTCCCTTGCGGCGCGGGCCCGACCAGAGTGCCGGTGGGGCGTCGAGCCGGAGCGCGAGACCGTAGGCGGCGGCCTCGTAATTGACCCGCCAGCCGTGGAAGTGCCTCCAGGCCTCGTCCTGGTCTCTCTCCAGCTTCCACCCCACCGACCGCAGCCGTTCGACCGCATCATCGAACTCGGCGCGGGAGAGCTGGATGGGGTCCGCGGGGTCGGGGTCGGGATCGACGGTGATCCCGAGCGTTCCGGCCAGATCGCGCAGGGCCACGTAGCCCATGCGCAGGAGGGGGCGGGCCGACGCCGGCGCCGTGATCGGCGAGAGGCTGAGCTGAAGCGCCGCCGCATCCAGCACCGCGAGCAGACCGACGACCCAGGAGCGGAGGGCCTTGGGAGAGCGGAAGTAGAGCAGCTGCGGGTAGGTGGTGTGGGACTCGGAGACATCAGCGGCCCACTCGGTCCAGCGCTCGTAGAACCACCCGAGCCGCTCCTTGTTGTCGATCAGCTCGTGGCGGATGAGGATCTCGGGGCCCCAGGCCGGGACGCCGCCCAGGAACGCGAGCATGGTCACGAGCGTCTCCCGGCGGTTAAACGCGGCATAGAGGGTTGGCAGGTAGGCGATCTGAAGGGCGACGATCACCAGACCGCTCATGGCGCAGAGGAAGGCGAGGGCGACCGGGGCCGTACCCCGTGGGGTCTCGAAGCCAAGCGTGAACATCGACGACCCGGTGATCTGGAGCGCGCTGCCGAAGCTGTCCACGAAGGGCCAGAAGAGGAGCGCGTAGCCGAGAAAGACGAGGCCGACCCAGGCCACCAGAAGGCCGATCAGGAGGGCCGGGCCGTTGAGGGCCTCGATCCGGTCCCGTGTCAGGTAGTCGTCCACCCGGTCGGTGACCAGCAGGAAGGCCCGCCGGACCACACCGGTGATGAGCACCGTCAGCCGGGGCGCGGTGGCCCGGGGGACGACGAGCGTCCCGAAGACGCTCGCCGCGGTGAGCAGCAGGACGGCGATGCCGGCGGCGAAGCCGGCCCAACTGACGGCGGCCACTGCTTCGAGAATAGGGGGCCTCCCGCGTCCGCCGCTTTGCAGGGTGCCTCAGCACCACCGGGTTCCGCGTCAGAGTGCTGAGGCGGCGCCCGTCAGGTAGCGGATCACGTCGTCGGCGCTGTACTCGTCCCGGTCGGCGGGGAGAAGGCCGACCAGCCGGCCCAGGTCATCACCGCTCGTGACGATCGGTGGCTCCACGGTGCCGTCCTTCTGCACCTGGGGGTGGCCACAGGTCGCGAGCAGACCATTGCAGAGGCAGCGCCGCCCCGCCGCGTCTTCCTCCGAGCCCCCCTTGGCGACGTAGGCCGCCACCGGCTCAGCCGCGCAGCGGTAGGTGATCGAGCCCCCACCTGTCGACACCGGCTCGCGCAGATACCCGTTGTCGCATACCCGCGGCCGCGCCTCGTACACGCCGGGCTCCGAGACGCTGCCCTCCATCTGGACCACCTTGAAGGGGTATCCCGTCGAGGAGGCGCGAGGATCGGTGCGGACCTCGGCTCCGCCCTCGCGGGCGTCGCGGATGATCTTGACCCGCAGCTCCGGGTCCATCCCCGACTCCCGGGAGAAGGCGAAGAGGGTGCCCAACTGGATCCCGGTCGCTCCCGCCTCCCGGGCAGCGGCCAGGCTCTCCGGGGAGCCGGTGGCGCCGGCCAGCCAGAAGGGGAGGCCCAGCTCGGCCATCCGGGCGGTGTCCACCTGGTCGCGCTCGCCGTACACCGGCTGGCCGGTCTCGTCGAGAACGGTCCGGCCTCGGGGCGGCGCGTTGTGCCCCCCGGCCAGCGGCCCCTCGACGATGAAGCCCTCGACGCTACCGGTCGAGCGACGGAGGAGCATGGCCGCCAGCGAGTCCGCGGAGACGATGGGGAGGAAGGCGGGCCGGGGGAGCTGCGCCGCACCGTAGCCGACGCCCGCGGGGTCGAAGCGGAGCATCGGCGCCGGCGCGTCGGTGGTGGGGCCGTCGAGGAGGCGCAGGCTGGCGCCCCGGCCCTCGGCGAAGGCGTCGAGGACCCCGGGGATCTCTCGGGGGATGCCGGCGCCCATCAGGATGCAGTCGACTCCGGCGAGCATGGCCCCGTACAGGGTGGGCAGGGTCGGCGCCTTGACCTTGGTCAGCAGGTTGATCCCCACCCGGCCCTGGTGCCCCTCCCGGGCAAGGACCACCTCGACGAAAGCCGCGAGAACCGTGAGGTCGCGCACCAGGGGCCGCTCCACGTGCGTCTGCATCCCCACCCGGCGGTACGGCGTGGCCGCCCCCTTGCCCATCGGGACGAAGAAGCGGTCCAGCACGCGGCCCGCCACCCCCTGGTCGGGGAACGCCTCCATGGCGCGGCGGAGATGGCCGCCGGTGTCGCCGTCCTGGAGCCGGCGCGCCACCACGCTGTCGAGCGCGGTGCCCGAGACGACCCCCATGCAGGCGCGGTGGGAGGCGACGGCGCGGGCGAGCCGCCATCCCGAGATGGCGACGCCCATCCCCCCCTGGATGATGCGGACCTGGCGCAGCCAGCCGTGGCGGCCATGGGTCTCGTCGCTGACGGTGCTCACTCTGATCAATGTTCCCGGCTCGCGCGGCACATAGCATCGGCAACCAGGGCCAATTCGTCCTGACCCTCAGGGCCAGGTCCGGCCTGTGTGGAGGGGCAGTAGGGTCGAATGGCCTTCTCGGATGGGGGACTTTCAGACCTCAGGGATGGGACCGCGGGCTTCTCCGGTCCCTCTGATCGCGGTCCTCCCGGCCCTGCCGGGGCGGCGTTTGCGGGCCGCCGCAGAGCGGACGGTGAGGACCTTTGGTCCGCGCTAACTGACGTCTCTCGACCCTGTTGCCCCCGCTCCGTTTCTGATTGACTCGTGAGGTCCGAAATCCAGGCAACGGGGTCGCTTCGCAGCGGCTCGTGCGGCGGAGGTGACACCGAAATTTTGACTAGATCCGCGCGCATCTGCATCGATGGCAACGAGGCCGCCGCCCGCGTGGCCTATGCCCTCTCTGAAGTCATCTCTCTGTACCCCATCACGCCCTCCTCTCCGATGGGCGAACACGCCGACGACTGGGCTGCCGCCGGAGTCCCGAACCTCTTCGGCGAGGTCCCCGACATCGTCGAGATGCAGTCCGAGGCAGGTGCCGCCGGCGCCCTCCACGGTGCCCTCCAGAAGGGCACGCTGGCGACCACCTTCACCGCCTCGCAGGGGCTGCTGCTGATGGTCCCCAACATGTACAAGATCGCCGGCGAGCTGCTGCCCGCGGTGATCCATGTCGCGGCCCGCAGCCTTGCCACTCACGCGCTCTCCATCTTCGGCGACCACGCCGACGTGATGGCGGTCCGTTCCACCGGATGGGCGATGCTCTCCTCCGCGACCGTGCAGGAGGCGCAGGACCTCGCCCTCGTCGCCCACGCAGCCACCCTCACCTCGCGGGTGCCCTTCCTCCACTTCTTCGACGGTTTCCGCACCTCGCACGAGCTCTCCAGCGTCACCCCCTTGGAGAACGAGGACCTGGCCGCGCTGATCGACATGCGGGCCATCGAGGAAGTGCGTCTCCGAGGCATGAGCCCAGACCACCCTGATGTGCGCGGCACGGCGCAGAACCCGGACGTCTTCTTCCAGGGGCGCGAGGCTGCGAGCCCCTTCTACCGCGAGATCCCCGGCATCGTCGCCCATGCCATGGAGGAGCTGGCCCAGCGCACCGGACGGCGCTACGGGCTGGTCGACTACGTGGGGGCACCCGACGCCGACCGCGTGGTGGTGCTGATGGGCTCCGGCTGTGGTGCGGTCGAGGAGACGGTCGAGGTGCTGCGAGCCCGCGGCGAGCGGGTCGGCATGCTGAAGATCCACCTCTACCGTCCCTTCCCGAGCGCGGAGCTGGTCGCCGCCCTGCCACGCACCGTGAAGAGCATCGCGGTCCTGGACCGGACCAAGGAGCCGGGCGGGGTCGGCGAGCCCCTCTATCTCGACGTGCGGGCCGCCCTCGACGAGGCCATGGAGTCCGAGAATCCCCCCTTCACCGCCCCGCCACTCGTCGTGGGCGGGCGCTACGGGCTCTCCTCCAAGGAGTTCACCCCGGGCATGGCCAAGGCCGTCTTCGACGAGCTGGCCGCCAAGAAGCCCCACCGCCACTTCGCCGTCGGCGTCAACGACGACGTGAGCCTCACCAGCCTGGCCTGGGACCCGGAGTTCGCCGTGTCCCGACCCGAGGGCGAGCTCCAGGCGATGTTCTACGGGCTCGGCTCCGACGGCACCGTGGGAGCCAACAAGAACAGCGCGAAGATCATCTCCGACGGCACCGGCAAACATGTCCAGGGCTACTTCGTCTACGACTCCAAGAAGTCGGGCACGACGACGGTGTCGCACCTGCGCTTCGGGCCGCAGCCGATCCGCTCCACCTACCTGATCACCGGTGCCGACTTCGTCGCCTGCCATGACTACGGTCTTCTGGAGCGGGTCAATGTGCTGGACTGGGCCAAGCCCGGCGCCATCTTCCTGCTCAACTCGCCGTATCCGTCCGACGAGGTCTGGGGGCGGCTGCCCCGGACCGTGCGGCGGGAGATCGTGGAGAAGAAGATCGAGCTCTGGGTGGTCGACGCCCAGCGCATCGCCACCGAGGCACAGCTCGGGTCGCGCATCAACACCGTGATGCAGGTCTGCTTCTTCGCACTCGCCAAGGTCCTGCCCGTCGATCAGGCCATCGCCGACATCAAGGGGGCGGTGATCAAGACCTATGGTCGGCGCGGCCAGACCGTGGTGGACCGCAACATCGCCGCCATCGACTCCGCGCTCGCCGGGCTCACCCGGGTGTTGCCCGGCGAGGGGGCAGTCGGCGGCGCGGACGGCTCCGGGCTGGTCCGCGACTTCAGCCACGCGCCCCGCTTCGTGCGCGAGGTCACCTCGGTCCTGATCGCCGATCGGGGCGAGACGCTGCCGGTCTCGGCCATGCCGGCCGATGGGAGGTTCCCGTCCGGCACCGCCCGCTACGAGAAGCGCGCGATCGCCTCCGAGATCCCGATCTGGGACCCGGTCATCTGCAGCGACTGCGGCAAGTGCGCGATCGTCTGCCCTCACACCGCCGTGCGGATGAAGGTCTACGCTCCGGAGGCGCTGGCGGAGGCTCCTGCTGATTTCCCTTCCAAGGCCTTCCGATCCAAGGAGCTGGCCGGCCACCTGCTGACCATCCAGGTCGCGCCCGACGATTGCACCGGCTGCGGCCTCTGCGTGGAGGTCTGTCCCGCCCGCTCCAAGACCGAGGCCCGGCACAAGTCGCTCAACTTGGAGCCCGTCCTCGAGCACCGCGACCTCGAGCGCACCCGGTGGGACTTCTTCCAGTCGATCCCGGAGCTGGACCGCAGCCTCCTCGCCCACAACACCGTCAAGGGCGCCGCCGTGCTCGAGCCTCTCTTCGAGTTCTCGGGGGCGTGTGCGGGATGCGGCGAGACCCCGTACCTGAAGCTCATCTCCCAGCTCTTCGGCGATCGCCTGCTGGTGGCCAACGCGACCGGCTGCTCCTCGATCTACGGGGGCAACCTTCCGACCACGCCCTGGGCCGCCAACCGGCAGGGGCGCGGCCCTGCGTGGGCAAACTCGCTCTTCGAGGACAACGCCGAGTTCGGTCTCGGTATCCGCATCGGCCTGGAGGCCCAGCAGCGGGCCGCCCGGTCGCTGCTGCACGGACTCTCGGCGGCGGTCGGAGAGCCCCTGGCGGACGCCATCCTGGGGGCCACCCAGGCGGATGAGGAGGCGGTCTTCACCCAGCGTGAGCGGGTCGCCTCGCTCAAGCAGCGACTCGCCACCCTGAGCCCTGCGGGCAACACCCTTGCGCGACAGGCGGCTCAGCTCAACGTGCTCGCCGACAGCCTGGTCCGCAAGTCGGTCTGGATCGTCGGCGGCGACGGCTGGGCGTACGACATCGGCTTCGGCGGGCTCGACCACGTGCTCGCCTCCGGTCGCGACATCAACGTTCTCGTGCTCGACACCGAGGTCTACTCCAACACCGGCGGGCAGGCCTCCAAGGCCACCCAGCGCGGCGCCGTCGCCCGCTTCGCGGCCTCCGGCAAGGGCACTCCCAAGAAGGACCTGGGCGCCATCGGTCGCGCCTACGGCAACGTCTACGTGGCCCAGATCGCCATCGGGGCCAACGACGTCCAGACCATCAAGGCGCTGCTGGAGGCCGACGCGTGGCCCGGACCATCGCTGGTGATCGCCTACTCGACCTGCATCGCGCACGGCATCGAGATGTCGACCTCCATGACCCACCAGAAGGACGCGGTGCGCTCCGGTTACTGGCCGCTCTACCGTTTCCACCCCAGCGTGGAGGAGTCCGGCCAGCCGCTCACCCTGGACTCGCGTGAGCCCTCGATCCCCGTCGCCGAGTTCGTCAAGTCCGAGGTGCGCTTCTCGTCCCTCGCCCGCAGCGATCCGGATCGCTCGCGTGAGCTGATGAAGCTGCTGGAGCGCGATGCCGCCGAGCGCTGGCGCTACTACAGCCAGCTCGCCGGAGTGCACCGGACCCTCGTCAGCGACGGCGTCGAGGACGACCAGGAGGCGGACGTCGAGGGCGCGGACGGCAGCGATGCGGCTCCGGCCCCAGCAGCCGCCGATGAGGAGGCGTAGCCGTGAGCGCGAACGCCGTCGACCTGACCACCACGTACCTCGGTCTGACGCTGCGGTCTCCGCTCGTCGCCTCCCCGAGCCCGCTCACCGGGGACATCGAGTCCGCCCGACGTCTCGTCGCGGCCGGCGTGGGTGCCCTGGTCCTCCCCTCCCTCTTCGAGGAGGAGATCGTTGCCGAGGAGCTGGGGCTCGCCGCCGCCCTGGAGGCGGGTGCCGGGGTCAACCCCGAAGCGGGCGACTACTTCCCCCCCATCGCGGGCGCCACCCTGGCCGACAGATACCTGGCCAATCTGGGGCGGATCAAGTCGGCGGTGGACGTTCCGGTCATAGCCAGCCTCAACGCCACCTCGGTGGGGGCGTGGAGCCGGTACGCGGAGCTGGTCGCCAGCGCCGGTGCTGACGCCGTCGAGCTGAACGTCTACCGGGTGGCCGCCAACCCCCAGTTTGCCGCTGCCGACATCGAGACGGCCGATCTGGAGCTGATCTCCGAGGTCTGCGCCAAGGCCAAGGTTCCGGTGGCGGTAAAGCTTTCGCCCTACTACTCGTCGCTGGCCCACTTCGCCCGTCAGGTCATCCACGCGGGCGCCTCGGGCCTGGTGCTCTTCAACCGCTTCTACCAGCCCGACATCGACCTCGAGACCATGGGTGTCCAGGTGCGCCTCGAGCTCTCCACCCGCGTCGAGCTGGGTCTGCCGCTGCGCTGGATCGCCATGCTCCGGCCGCAGATTCCTGACTCCGTGTCACTGGCGGCGACCTCGGGTGTGCACTCGGGTGAGGACGCCGCCAAGGCGCTGGCGGTGGGCGCGAACGCGGTGATGATGACCTCGGAGCTGCTCCGCTCCGGGCCCGAGAGGGTCGCCGGGGTGGAGGCGGAGCTCCGCAGCTGGCTTGCAGAACACGAATACGATTCGGCCGCCCAATTGCGCGGATCGGTGTCTCGGGTGACCGCGGAGGCCGGCGAGGCCTTCGAGCGGGCCAACTACATGGCTACCCTGCGCTCCTGGGTTGGCGTGGGTGCCGGACCAAGGAGGTAAACGCATGAAGGTTTGGATCGACCAGAAGTACTGCACCGGAGACAACCTCTGCGAGGATCTCTGCCCGGCTGTCTTCACCCAGCTCGATGACGGGCTCTCGTATGTGAAGCAGGACGGGGTGGTGCTCGACCAGCCCGGAGGCAAGGGCAGCATGGCCCTGGTGCTCACCGAGCACGAGGAAGGCGTTCGAGACGCCGTCGCCCAGTGCGCCGGCGAGTGCATCTTCATCGAGGAGTAGCCGATGACCGTGGCGGCCGACGCGCCCCCCGCCTCCCCACCCCGCGACGACAAACGCTGGCGTCAGGTGGATGTCCGCATCCGCCGCCTGGGGGCGAGGCCGGACGGCCTCATCGAGGTCCTCCACACCGTCCAGGAGGTCTTCGGCTACCTGGACGACGACGCCCTGACCTACGTGAGCGAGGCGCTCGGAGTGCCCCCCAGCCGCGTGCTGGGCGTGGCCACGTTCTACTCCCACTTCGTCCGCAAGCCTCAGGGAGAGCACACCTGCGTGGTGTGCATGGGGACGGCCTGCTACATCAACGGGGCGGCCGCCATCCTCCGCCGGATTCACGACCAGCTCGGCATCGACGCGGGTGGCACCACCCCCGACGGCCGGATCTCACTGCTCCGGGCCCGCTGCCTGGGGGCCTGCAGCATGGCCCCCGCCGTCGTCGTCGATGACGAGGTGCACGGCCGGATATCTCCCGACAGCGTGGAACAGATGCTGGAGGCGCTATGACGGAAGCGGCAAGTCCGACACCGGCGCGCCGGCGCCGCCAGGAGTCCCTGATCCCCGAGGGCCCGGTGCGCGCCTCGGCGAACGTCTGCATGGCCGCGGGCTGCCTGTCGATGCAGGCCGACAGCGTGTTCGACTCGCTCTGCGAGCGCGTCACGGCGTGCGGCCTGACCGACGTCGCCGTGAAACGCGTCGGCTGCCTGGGGCTGTGCGCCGCCGGGCCGCTCGTCGCGGTCCCGGAGACGGAGCGTCTCTTCGACCACGTTACCGCCGGAGACGACGCCGCCCTGGACGGTGTCGTCGACGGGCTCACCGGCGGCAAAGGTGGCCGGCCGACCGCCACCGACCCCTTCTTCTCACACCAGGTCAAGGTGGTGCTCGAGCACTGCGGCCGGATCGACCCCGAGCAGGTCGACGACTACGTCGCCGTCGGCGGCTACGAGTCGCTGACCAAGGCGGTCACCACCATGTCCCCGGCCGAGGTGCTCGGCGAGGTGACCCGGAGCGGGATCCGCGGCAGGGGCGGCGCCGGTTATCCCACCGGTCTCAAGTGGACCACGGTGGCCAAGACGGAATCCCCGCACGGCAAGTACGTGGTCTGCAACGGGGACGAGGGCGATCCCGGCGCCTTCATGGACCGCAGCGTCCTGGAGAGCAGCCCGCAGCAGGTGCTGGAGGGCATGGCCATCGCGGGCTACGCGGTGGGCGCCTCCCAGGGCTACGTCTACGTCCGGGCAGAGTACCCGCTGGCGGTCAAGCGCCTCACCACCGCGATCCGGCAGGCGGAGCACGCCGGCCTCCTCGGTCCGAGGATCGCCGACACCAGCTTCGAGTTCGAGGTCGAGATCCGCATTGGTGCGGGCGCCTTCGTCTGCGGCGAGGAGACGGCCCTGATCGCCTCCATCGAGGGAGGGCGGGGCACGCCCCGGCCCCGGCCGCCCTACCCGGCCGCATCCGGTCTGTGGGGCAAGCCGACCCTGATCAACAACGTGGAGACGCTGGCCAGCATCCCGGCCATCATCGGCCGCGGGGCCGAGTGGTACTCGGCCATCGGCTCCGGCAAGAGCCGGGGGACCAAGGTCTTCGCGCTCGCCGGGGCCGTGGTCAACACCGGCCTCATCGAGGTGCCCCTCGGCCTCACCCTGCGCGAGATCGTCTTCGACATCGGCGGCGGCCTGCCCGGAGGCGGGAAGTTCAAGGCCGTCCAGACCGGCGGTCCCTCCGGTGGCTGCATGCCCGAGGCGCTGCTCGACATGTCGGTCGACTACGAGTCGCTCGCCCAGGCCGGCTCGATCATGGGCTCCGGCGGCATGATCGTCATGGACCAGGGGACCTGCATGGTCGATGTGGCCAAGTTCTTCATGGACTTCTGCCGCGAGGAGTCGTGCGGCAAGTGTGTGCCGTGCCGTGTCGGCACCGTCCAGATGTACCGTCTGCTGGACCGCATCACCCGCGGCCTGGCCAGCCGTGACGAGCTGGCCGAGCTGGAGTCGCTTGCCGGGATGGTCCGGGACACCAGCCTCTGCGGGCTCGGCCAGGGCTCGCCCAACCCGGTCTTCTCCACCCTCCGCTACTTCCGGGACGAGTACATGGCCCACATCGACGACCACGTCTGCCCGGCGGGGGTCTGCACGATGGAGCCTCGAGAAGCCGCCGTCACGGCCGGGGAGGTTGCACGATGAGCGTGCTCACCCTGACCATCGAGGGCCGGGACGTCGCCGGTCAGACCGGACACACCATCCTTCAGGTCGCACGCGAGAACGGGATCGACATCCCCACCCTCTGCCATCTTCAGGGCCTCTCCGACGTCGGCGCCTGCCGGCTCTGCGTGGTCGAGGTCGAGGGCCAGCGCAAGCTCTTCCCGGCCTGTGTCACCGCGATCGACGAGGGGATGAACGTCACGGTCAACTCCGAGCGGCTGGCCGCGCACCGGCGCCGGATCGTCGAGCTGCTCTTCACCGAGCGCAACCACATCTGCTCGGTCTGCGTCGCCGACCGCAACTGTGTTCTCCAGGACCTCGCGGTCGAGCTCGGGCTCACCCACTTCGACCTCCCCCTGCTCTCTCCCCAGGCGAGCGTGGACGCGACCCACGAGCGCTTCGGGATCGACCACAACCGCTGTGTGCTCTGCACCCGCTGCGTTCGGGTCTGCGACGAGATCGAGGGGGCCCATACCTGGGATGTGATGGGACGCGGCACGGAGGCCCGCCTGATCACCGACCTGGGCATTCCCTGGGGAGATTCCAACACTTGCACCAGTTGCGGGAAGTGCGTCCAGGTATGCCCCACCGGAGCGCTCTTCGAGAAGGGGAGGTCGGTCGCCGAGGCGCGGCGCCGCCGGCCCTACCTGCCGTACCTGGTGGCACATGAGGGACGCACGCGATGAGCAAGCCACGCCTCGCCACCATCTGGCTCGATGGCTGCTCCGGCTGCCACATGTCGCTCCTCGACATGGACGAGCGTCTGCTCGAGATCACCGAGCGGGTCGACATCGTCTACGGCGCCTTGGTGGACATCAAGGAGTTCCCCAAGGACGTCGACGTGACCCTGGTGGAGGGGGCGATCAGCTCCGAGGACGATCTTCGCAAGATCCACGAGGTGCGCCGCAACACGCGCATCCTGGTCTCCCTCGGCGACTGCGCGGTCACCTCCAACGTCCCTGGGATGCGCAACCAGATCGGGCCGGCTGCGATCCTCGAGCGGGCCTACCTGGAGAACGTCACCATCAATCCCCGGCTCCCCGGTCCGATGGTGCCGCGGCTCCTCCCCATGTCACGTCCGGTGCACGCCGTGGTCAAGGTCGACGTCTTCGTGCCCGGGTGCCCGCCCTCGGCCGACCTGATCCACAGCGTCCTCGACGACCTGATCTCCGGGCGGGTGCCCGTTACCGCGGGGGTGACCTGCTTTGGCTGACACAACGATCGTCATCGAACCCGTGACCCGGATCGAGGGACACGCCAAGATCACCATCCAGCTGGACGAGTCGGGCCAGGTCGCCGACGCCCACTTCCATGTGACCCAGTTCCGCGGTTTCGAGCGGATCAGCCAGGGCCGGATGGTCCACGAGATGCCCTCCCTCATGGCGCGGATCTGCGGCATCTGCCCGGTCAGCCACATGGTCGCCTCCGCCAAGGCGTGCGACGAGATCCTGGGGGTCACCGTGCCGCCGGTGGGCGTCCGGTTGCGCCGCGTGCTCAACCTGGCCCAGATCGTCCAGTCCCATGCGCTGAGCTTCTTCTACCTCTCCTCCCCCGACCTGCTGCTCGGGTTCGACTCCGACCCTGCCCTGCGCAACCTGGTCACCGTCGCCCGGCAGACGCCCGACCTCGCCCGTGATGGCGTGGCCCTGCGCCGCTTCGGTCAGCGGATCATCGAACGGCTGGGCGGGAAGCGCATCCACCCGGCATGGGTGGTCCCTGGAGGGGTCAGCCGTCCCCTGGAGGCGTCCGAGCGCGACTCCATCCTGGCCGAGATCCCCGACGCGCGGGCGCGGGCCCACCGCACCCTCGAATGGTTCAAGAAGAACGTGGCGTCGTGGGCCGACGAGGTGGCCCACTTCGGCGACTTCCCGAGCCTGTACATGGGGCTCGTCCACGAGGGCGGCAACGCCGCCTACTCCGACGGCCTGCTGAGGGTCGTCGACAGCAGCGGCTGGGTGATGGCCGATGGGGTCGATCCCCGCGCCTACGGGGACTACCTCGGAGAGACCGTCGAGCCGTGGTCGTACCTGAAGTCGACCTACTTCAAGCCGCTCGGCTACCCGGCGGGGATCTACCGCGTCGGTCCGCTGGCCCGGCTCAACGTCGCCGAGCGTCTCGGCACCCCCGCGGCTGACGCCGAGCTGGCCGAGTACCGCGAGCGTCTGGGGCGCTACCCCTCCAGCTCCTTCCATTACCACTACGCGCGGCTCATCGAGATCGTCCACTGCATCGACGTGATCGCCGAGATCCTCTCCCGGCCCGACGTCCTGAGCCCGCATGTGCGGGCCCGCGCCGACATCAACCGCCACGAGGGCGTGGGTGTCTCGGAGGCGCCCCGCGGGGTGCTCATCCACCACTACCGGGTCGACGACGACGGGCTGGTGGAGTGGGCAAACCTGGTCATCGCCACCGGCCACAACAACCTGGCGATGAACCGGAGCGTCCTCCAGACGGCTCGCCATTACATCAAGGGCGATCAGGTCAAGGAGGGGATGCTGAACCGGGTGGAGGCGGTGATCCGCTGCTACGACCCTTGCCTCAGCTGTTCCACCCACGCCGTCGGACAGATGCCGCTCCAGGTCGACATCCGCGACGCCGAGGGGTCTCTGCTGCGCGAGGTCTCCCGCTGATGGGGGTCGGAAGGACCATGCGCCCGGCGGGGCAGGTCTGAGCCCGGCGTCGGGGGGCGAACCCGTGGAGCTGCTCCATCGGGGAGTGCTGGTCGTCGCCTGCGGCAACACGCTGCGCGGCGACGACGCCGTGGGCCCCGAGGTCGGCGAGCTGCTCGCCGCCCGGCTGGATGGTACCGGGGCCTCGGTGATCGTCTCGGATCAGCTCCTTCCCGAGCTGGCCGACGACGCCAGCCGGGCGCGGCTGGTCGTGATCGTCGATGCCGCCGCCGACCGGCCGGTCGGGTCAGTGAGCGTCCGGGCGCTGGCCCCCCGGCGGACCACGGATGCCGTGGCGGGGGCGGGCCCGGCCGACGGCGAGGCGGCGCGCCCGCCGGGTCCCTTCTCCCACGGCATGGGCCCGGAGGACCTCCTCGCGCTCACCCGCGATCTCTACGCCGCCACCCCCGACGCGGTGCTGGTCAGCGTTGGGGCGGAGAGCTTGGAGCCGGGTGCCGAGCTGAGCGAGAGTGTGAGGCTCGCCATCCCGCGCGCCGTGGAGGTGGTTCTGCAGGTGATCCTGGAGGGGACGCGGGGCGTCTGGACACCTCATGCATGAGCTCTCGCTCGTCACCGAGCTCGTCGCCGAGTGCGTGCGGCGCGCCGGTGGGCGTCAGGTGGTCGCGGTGCAGGTGCGCTGCCCTGACGGGGTCGATGCCGGCGAGCTCACCGATGCATTCCGCCAGCTCACCGCCGGCGGAGCGCTGGCAGACGCCGCTCTGGAGATCGAGACCGTTCGCCAGGTGCTCACCTGCGAGTGCGGCTTCGCCGGCGAGGTCGATCCGGAGCAGTGTGCCGGCCACATGGTGGTCTGCCCCGCCTGCAGTCGGGTCCACGAGGCACCCGACGCCCTGGAGCTGATCACGGTTCGTTTCCCCGACGAGGATCCCACCGTTCTGTAAAAGAGAACTTTAGCCGTGGCTAACAGTCCTTGATGCAATAGGTTGGCACATGCAATAGTCAGCCACGCGGAATCGAGGTTCATCTGGCCCGGTTGTCTGCGTCCCGGTTGCCAGCACCCAGGGGCCCCCACCAGCTTCTCGATGAGATAGACAGAGCCGCTCCATGCCACACACGACCCCGGAGGTCGACCCCATCGGAGGCGGCGTCCAGCTCTTCCGCAGCTGCATGGTCTCCAGCGAGTACCCGGGCGCCGAGGCAGCCACGAAGTGGCTCTTTGAGAAGCTCGGGGTGGAGTACATCGTCAACCCCGAGCAGACCTGCTGTACCGGGATGGGCTACTACACCGACCTGATGCCCTTCGCCACCACCCTGGCGATCGCCGCACGGAACGCCTGCGTGGCGGTGGAGGCGGGGCATCCCATCCAGGCCTACCTTTGCTCCACCTGCTACGCCATCAACAAGAAGGCGCACCGGGTTCTGGAGGTCCCCGAGCATCGCGAGGAGGTCAACCGCTCCCTGGCTGAGATCGGACGCGTCTACGACGACACGATCGCCCAGACCATCCGGCATCGGCACGTCCTCGAGGTGCTCTGGTCGCAACACGAGAAGCTGGCCGGGCTGGTGAAGCGCCGCCTGGGCGGCATCCGGGTGGCAAGCCACCCCGCCTGCCATTACTGCAAGGTCTTCCCCGACGAGGTCCTGGGTGACAGCGAGAACCTGATGCTCGCCGAGGACCTCCTCGAACCCGCCGGGGTGATCAGCACCGGCAACTACCCGGAGAAGACGACCCACTGCGGAGCCGGCTTCCGCCAGCGCTTCGTCAACCCCTCGATGTCGATGGCCGTGACCCGGGAGAAGCTGCGCCGCCTCGCCGCCGAGAAGGTCGACGTCTGCGTGCACATGTGTCCAAACTGCGCGGTCCAATTCGACCGCCATCACGCCATCATCGAGCGCGACTCCGAGGAGGAGTATCCCTTCGTCCATCTGCATGTGCAGCAGCTGGTGGCGCTGGCGCTCGGTGCCGACCCGGACACCGTCTGCGGGGTCGCCGCCCACTCCCAGGACCTGGAGCCCCTTCTCACGCGGATCGGGGCGCGCCAGGCGGCTCCCCTGTGACCCGCTGCGGCGTCTTCCTCTGCGAGTGCGGGGGCAACATCTCCGGCGTCCTCGACCTCCCCGCGCTCGCCGCCACTGGGCGGTCGCTCGACGGGGTCGTGAACGTCGCCGTCTCCCAGTTCCTCTGCGGCACCGAGGGGCGCCGCCTGATCGAGGACGTGGTGGCCGATCGCGGCCTCGACCGGATCGTCATCGGCTCCTGCTCCCGGCGCTTCCAGGGCCCGACCTTCGAGCGGATCGCCCGCGACCTGGAGCTGGGTGAGAACACCGTTGCCTTCGCCAACCTCCGCGAGGGCTGTGCCTTCATCCACCGCCGCGAGCCGGAGAAGGCTCAGCGCAAGGCGCAGACCGTGCTCGCCGCGGCGATCGCGCGGGCGGGACGTCAGCGCCCGCTCCAGCCATCCCGCACCTTCCTCAACCGCTCCGCGCTGGTCGTGGGCGGCGGCATCGGCGGGCTCTCGGCGGCCGAGGAGCTGGCCGGCGCCGGGATCACGGTCCACCTGGTCGAGCGGGAGCAGTCGCTGGGCGGGTACATGGCCCGGCTCTCCAAGACATTCCCCACCGAGGACTGTGCGATGTGCTCCCTGGGGCCGCGGCTCGCCAACGCGGCGACCGACTCCCGGATCAACGTCCACACCCTGACCGAGGTGACCGCCCTCAGCGGACCCCCCGGTGAGTTCCGGGCGCGCCTCCGGCACAACCCCCGGTTCGTGAGCGACCAGTGCGTCGGTTGCGGAACCTGCACCGAGGTCTGCCCGGTGGATCTGGAGAGCGAGTTCGATCTCGGCGTGACCCGGCGCAAGGCGATCTCGCGCCCGTTCGCGAACGCGGTCCCCTCGACCTTTGCCATCGACAACCGGGGCTGGGCCCCCTGCACCGCCACCTGCCCGGCGCACACCGCCGCTCAGGGCTACATCGCGCTGGCTGCCCAGGGCCGGTGGGCGGAGGCGTACCGGGTGGCCAGCGCCCCCAACCCGTTCCCGAGCGTCTGCGGGCGCATCTGCCCCCACGAGTGCGAGGAGCAGTGCACCCGGGGCCGTCTCGACCAGCCGGTCGCGATCGCCGCCATCAAGCGGTTCGTGGCCGATCAGGCCGGCGCCGCCGGCCCCGTCGAGGTTCCCGTCCGCCGGTACGAGGAGCGGATCGCCGTGGTGGGGGCGGGCCCGGCCGGACTGACCGCGGCGCGCGACCTGGCCCTGCTCGGGTATCAAGTCACGGTGTTCGAGGCAGAGGCGGTGGCCGGCGGGATGCTCCGCCTGGGCATCCCGGAGTACCGGTTGCCCCGCGAGGTCGTCGCCTCCGAGGTGGAGCGCGTGCTCGCTCATGGCGTCGAGCTGCGCGCCGGCGAGCGGTGCGGCGAGGACTACACGGTGGACTCGCTGCTCGCCTCGGGATACCGGGCGGTCCTGCTCGCGCTGGGCCTGCCCCAGGCTCGGCTGCTACCCCTCGAGGGCCGGGAGCTCGCCGGGGTCATCGGCGGTCTGGACCTGCTGCGGTCCCGGGCGCTGGGCGACCCCATCGCCCTGGGACGGCGGGTGGTGGTGGTCGGCGGCGGCGACGTCGCCGTCGATGCGGCGCGCAGTGCGCTGCGCCTGGGCGCCGAGCGGGTGACCATGGCCTGCATCGAGAATCGCGCAACCCTCCCCGCCCAGCCGGGTGAGCTCGCCGAGGCGGTCGCCGAGGGGGTCGAGCTAGCCCCCTCGCTGATGCCGGTCGCGCTGCTCGGGGACGGGGTGGTCAGCTCGATCCGCTTCCAGCCCTGCACCCTGGCCGAGCCCGACGCCCGGGGCTGGCGGCCGCCGCTGCCGGCCGACGGGGAGCCGCTGGAGATGGAGGCCGACACCGTCGTCTTCTGTGTGGGGCAGGCACTGGGCGATGACGCCCTCACCGGTGCCTCCGGTGTCGCCGTCGCGGGTGGCCAGATCGTGGTCGACCGGGAGACGATGATGACCGGTCGCCGCGGGGTCTTCGCGGCGGGGGATGCGGCGGGCGGAGGCGGGCTGATCGCGATCCAAGCGATCGCCGCCGGTGCGCGCGCCGCCCGGGGCATCCACAACCACCTGCGCGGCGACAAGCTCCTCGACGTCTGGCCGGTGGAGCGGGATCGGGCCGAGGTCACGGACGGCGAGCTCAGCCGGCGGAAGACGCGGCCGCACCAGGAGATGCGGCTGCTCGCGCCGGAGGAGCGCAGGACCAGCTGGCAGGAGGTTCGCCTGGGCTTCAGCGAGGAGGAGGCGCTGGCCGAGGCCAGGCGCTGCCTCTCCTGCGGTGGCTGCTCCGAATGCGGCTCCTGCGAGCAGGCGTGCCCGGCCGGCGCCATCGACCTCGCCCAGAAGCCGTGGGAGGAGGAGGTGACGGTCGGTGCCCTGGTCATCGCCACCGGGCATCAGGAGTTCGACGCGCGGCGCAAGCCGCCACTCGGCTACGGCCGCTACGCCAACGTGCTCACCCAGAGCCAGCTCGCCCGCCTGCTGTCGGCATCGGGCCCGACCGGCGGCGAGCTGCGCCGTCCCTCGGATGGGCAGGTGCCAAAGCGCGTCTTCATGCTCCAGTGCGTCGGGTCGCGCGACTCCACCTCGCGGGGCAACGAGCACTGCTCGGCGATCTGCTGCCTCTTCGCCACCCTCCACGCGTCGCTCATCCGGGAGCAGTATCCCGGCACCCAGGTGACCATCGCCTACACCGATCTGCGGATGCCCGGCAAGGGCCACGAGGAGTACCTCAAGCTGGTCGCCGAGCGGGGCGTCCGGTACGTGCGCAGCCGGGTCGGCGAGCTCGCCGAGGAGCAGGACAAGAGCCTCCGGGTGCGCTGGGAGGACACCGTCACCGGCGGCAAGCACGAGGAGCTCTTCGATCTCGTCGTCCTCTCCGCCGGGCTGGAGGCGTCCGCGGGCACCACCCAGATCGCCCGCGTGGTCGGTTTGCAGCAGGGTGCGGCCGGCTTCCTCAAGGAGTACCACCCCAAGCTCCGTCCCGTGGACTCGCAGCGCGCCGGGATCTTCATCGCCGGCACCGCACAGGGGCCCAAGGGCATCCCCGAGACCATCGCCCAGGCCAAGGCGGCGGCGGCCCGGGTGACCTCGATGCTCCAGGGCGGCATGGCGGCCACCCCGGTCGACGTCGCCTTCTCCGACCCGGGGGTGTGCATCGGCTGCGGGGTCTGCGTGAGCGTCTGCCCCGAGGGTGCGGTGCGCCTCGTCGACGGAGAGCGGGCGCACGCGCTGGTCGACCAGGCGAGCTGCCGGGGCTGCGGCATCTGCGCCGCCGAGTGCCCATCGGGCGCGATGACCGTGGGCGGCTTCTCCGACGCCGAGCTCCTCGCCGAGGCGACGGTGTGACCGCGCCGGCCGTCGCCACCCCCCAGGCCCGCGTGCCCGAGCTGGGCGCGGCCGACGTCCCCGGGTCCGATGTCATCGCGGATGCGGCCGACGGCGAGCGCACCATCGTCGCCTTCCTCTGCCGCGAGTGCGCGTACAGCGCCGCCGACGCCGCGGGCAATGCGCGCACCCCGCTGCCGCCGACGATTCGCACCATCATGGTCCCCTGCACCGGCCGCGTCTCGCCGCTGCACCTGCTGGCCGCCCTCGCCGACGGCGCCGACGGCGTCTACGTCGGCGGCTGCCTGGAGGGGCAGTGCCATCACCGGGTGGGCAACTTCCACGCCCTCGACAGGGTGGCCTTCGTGCGCCGGCTGCTCGAGTCGGTCGGGGTCGAGCCCGAGCGCGCCGCGATGTTCACCATGAGCGCGGCCGACACGCCGCGATTCGTGGCCACCGCGCGGGGGATGGACGCGACCATCGCGCGCCTTCCCCGGCTTCCGAGGTCGTGACCACATGCCTCTGAGCGCACGCGGCAGGCAGATCGCCGGCGAGCTCCGGGGAGCCACCTCCGGGGTCAGCGCCGGAGTGCTGGGCTGCGAGGTGGTCCGCCACGACGAGCTCTGCGTCGGCTGCGGGCGCTGCGTGAGCGCGTGCCCCACCGGCGCCATGCGCCAGGACGACTGGTTTGACCCGGCCCAGCTCTTCGCCGCTCCCGCGGGGACGGCTCGTGGCGCGCTGGCGGCGGCACTGCGCCGGATCGCGCGCCACGAGCCGAGCGGCCCATTTCGCGTCCCCGAGCGCATCCGCACCTTCCGCGGCATCCTCTTCAGCGCCGACCTCTGCGCCGGCTGCGGGGCCTGCGTCCGCGCCTGCCCGACCGCGGCTCTCGAGGCCTGCTCGGTGCCCGTCGGAGGGGTGGAGGCAGAGCTCCGGGCGCCGGCCGCGTTGGGGGCGCGCTCGTGACCGGCGACGGCACCCGCGTGCTCCTCTGCGAGTGCGCCGGCACCATGGCGGGCAACCTCGACTTCGATGTCCTCGAGCGTGGGCTCTCCGCCCCGGACGTGACGGTCGAGCGGCGGGCCATGTGGTGCGGCCGCGAGGCGAAGGGCCGCCTGGTCGAGCTGCTGGAGCTCGGTGACGCTGCCGGCCGTCTCCTCCTCGCCGGCTGTTCGTCCGACTTCGCGGCTCGCCGGCTGCAGGGGTTGACGGACCGCGGCCTCCGCCTCGAAGCTGCCGACATCCGCGAGGGGTGCTCGTGGGTGCACGGCGACGCCCGTCAGGCCGTGACCGACAAGGCGCTCCGGATCGCCCAGGCGGCGATTCGCTTCCCGGCACGCCAGGAGCGGAGGGTCGCGCCCCGGCCGAGCGCCAACAGGGTCGCGGTCGTCGGCGGCGGGGTCGCGGGCGCGCAGGCGGCGGTCGAGCTGGCCCGGATGGGGCATCCCGTGGAGCTGCTCGAGCGCCGGCCCTTCATCGGAGGGCGCGCCACCGCCATCGGCGCCGTCTTCCCGACCGGAGATTGCGGTCCGTGCCTGCCGGCGACCGTGGCCCAGACGGGCGTGCGGAAGTGCCTCTATCGCAACGTCGCCGTCGACCACCCGAACCTCCGGATCCGGCGGCGGACCACGGTCCAGTCGGTGACCGGGCGGGCCGGGGACTTCACCGTCCAGGTGCGCACCCTTCCCGAGATGGTGGGCACCGAGTGCATCGACTGCGGGCTCTGCGAGGCGGCCTGCCCGGTCCCGGGCCCGGCGGGCCAGGCCACCGCCATCACCGGCGAGGTGTATGACGGACGCGTGCTGCGCTCCATCGACCTCCACACCTGCACCTTCTGCGGCGCCTGCGCGCAGGTGTGCCCCATCGACGCCATCGATCTGACCCCGGCGGCCGAGCTGGAGCAGCTCAGCGTGGGAGCCGTCGTCATCGCCACCGGCTGCGAGCCGGCACCCGGGCATCTGGTCACCCACCTCGGGTATGGCCGGTCTCACGTCATGACCCAGGTCGAGCTCGCCGAGAAGCTGGACAGCTGGCAGGAGCAGTCGTCGCAGGGCCGGGCACCGGCGCGCCACCTGGTCATGATCCAGTGCGCCGGGTCGCGGGACGAGCGCCGCCTCCCGTACTGCTCCCGGCTCTGCTGCATGATCGCGATCAAGCACGCCATCCGTCTGCGCGAGCTCTTCCCGGAGATGCGGGTGACCATCTGTTTCCAGGACCTGCGCACTCCCGGGGCCCGCGACGAGACCTGGTACCTGGCGGCACGGCGCGCCGGCGTCGAGTTCCTGCGCGGCTCACCCGCGGAGGTGCAGATGGATGGCGAGGGCCGGCCGGTGGTCCAGGTCGAGGACATCGGGGCCGGGGAGCTGCGCCGGCTGCACCCCGACCTGGTCGTGCTCTCCACCGGGCTGGTGCCCGCCGAGGACTCGGCGGAGGTCGCCCGCCTGACCGGGGTGCCGCTCGACGCCGACGGCTTCGTCGCCCAGCTCGACGCCAAGAACCGGACCACCGAGACGCGCGCCGACGGCGTGTTCGTCTGCGGCTCCGCGTCGGGTCCCAAGACCATCGCCGAGTCCATCACCGATGCCGCGGCCGTCGCCGCCAGGGTTCACGAGTACCTGACCTCGGGCGGCCGGCAGGATGTCTGCCCGGCCACCGTCGATGCCGCTCGCTGCGTCGGGTGCGCCGCCTGCGTGGCCGCCTGCCCCTTCGGCGCCCTCGCGCTGGTCGACCGGGACGCCGCGACCCCTCGCCCGGCCAGCGTTCTCCCGGCCGCCCAGGTCGCCGTGGTCGATGCGGACGTCTGTCGCGGCTGCGGCATCTGCGCCGCCAGCTGTCCGGAGCTCGCGATCACCCACTCGCTGGACGATGAGACCCTCCTCTCCCGACTCCGGATGATCGCCGGCGGAGTCGATGGCCCCGTGGTCGGTTTCACCTGCGCCGAGTGTGCGGCCGCCACCTTCAACCTGAGTGGCCAGCGCCGCGACCGGTACCCGGAGCGGGTGCGCCTGATCGAGCTGCCCTGCCTCGGCCGGATCTCCGCGCTTCACCTTGTCGAGGCGGCGCGCCTCGGTGCCGCCGGGGTGTTCCTCGCCGGCTGCGTGGAGGGGCGGTGCCACTACCAGCGGGGCGACTCCAGTGCGGCCGAGCAGGTCGCTCTCGCCGCGGATCTGGTGACCCAGATGGGTCGCACCATGCCCATCGAGCAGTGGCATCTCTGCGCCGTCGACCACACCGGCATCGGGCACCGGCTGCGGAGCTTCTGCGATCGTGTCGACGAGGTGCAGGCCGCCGTCCGTCAGCGAGAGCTGACGTCGCCCGTGGGGGAGAGGTGACGCCTCCGGTCGCAGAGAGGACCCGCGTGGCCGTCGAGGCCTTGGCGGAGAGCTGCCGCGCCTGCTATCAGTGCGGTCGCTGCCGGAGTGCCTGCCCCCAGGGCCTGGACCTCGCCGATGGACCGCGCGCCGTGGTCCGGCTCGTCATCGCTCAGGACGCCGAGCGCCTCCTCGCCTCCGAGGACGTCTGGCGCTGCAGCGAGTGCGGGGCCTGCACGGAGGCGTGCCCCATGGGGGTGGACGTCGCAGGTGTGCTCGCCGAGGTGCGGGTGCTGCAGCGCGCCGGCGATGGGGTGCGCTGCCCCGAGCGCAGCGGCGCCGACCTGGCCGCGCGTCAGCTTCAGCACCGCCGGACCCTCAACAGCCTGACTCTCGGGCTGCGCATGGCCATGCGCGGTTTCCTGCCCCGGGGCCCGCTGAATGCGCTGTCTCTCGGAGCCGGCGCCGTCCGCGCCCAGGTGAGGCGGCCGTCGCGCCCGGTCGCGCCCGCCGACGATCTCGAGGTCTTCTACCCCGGCTGCGCGCTGCGTGTTGATCGGGAGGCATATGAGGCCACCCGCGCGCTGGCGGCGGGAACCGGGATGAGGCTCGCCGAGCCCGACGAGGCCCGCTGCTGCGGGCACCCGGCCCGCGATCGAGAGGTGGGGCCGCCGGTGTTCACCGGGACCATGCTGACCGCCTGCCCGGCCTGCGAGCGAACGCTGGCCGCGGCCGGTACGCCAACCGTCCCGGTGTGGGCTCTGATGGTGGAGCGCGCGCGTCACGGTGAGTGCCGACTCACGGCCCGGAGCGCCCGGTTCGTGCCCTACGTGGGCTGCCTCTCCGACCGCGACGCCACGCTCGCGATCATGGCCGAGGCGGCGGAGCTGGCCGGCACCGAGCCGCTGCTGGCGCATCCGTCGCTGCACGCCAGCTGCTGCGGTGCGCTGGGAGGCGCCTACCGCGGTCCGACCCGAGGGGTGACCGAGCTGGTCCGATTCGCCGCGGAGCGGCACGCCCCCATCGTCACCCCCTGCCTGCTCTGCCGCGACAATGTGCGGCTGGCCGTGCGCCACGAACGCGCCGATGTCGACGTCCATTTCTGGCCAGAGTTCTTCCGGGCGGCGCCCGCGGCGGCGGCGGTCGCGTCCGCGGCCGGTGGGGAGAGAGCATGAGCCCGAGTGGCGGCGCGACGGTGGGCCCGGCGAGCGAGAACGGTCACGTGAATCCGGCGAGCGACGACGGCCTCGCGAACCCGTACGCGATCATCGCCCGCAACGTCTTTCTCGACGAGGCCCCGGCACCCGACCTTCTCCAGCGCATCCTCGCCGACCCGCGCATGCACGATCACATCGGGGGCTTGCTCTCCTGCCTGCAGTGCGGCATCTGCACCTCGGGATGCCCGGCGGCCCGTTTCGCCGACTACTCGCCGCGAGAGATCTCGCGACGTGCGCGCGACGGCGATCCGACCCTGCTCGAGGACGACTCGGTCTGGCTCTGCTTCTACTGCTACACCTGCCAGAGCCGCTGCCCGCGGGGCAACTCGGTCGCGGTCATCAACCAGGTGATCCGCGGCATGCAGGTGGAGGCGGGCCGCGGGGTGAGGCACGTGGAGATGTTCGCCGACTGGGCTATCCAGTTCTACGAGAAGGGGATGGGGGGCACCCCCCCCGAGTTCCTCCCGCGGCTCGCCGAGGCCTTCGGCCCGAGATGGAGGGGGTTCATCGACCGCCGCGAGGAGATCCGTGCCCAGCTCGGGCTCGGCAGCATGTATCCCTCGGAGCACGCCGCCGGTGAGATGCGCGTGCTCATGGATGCGACCGGGTTCTCGGACCGGCTCGCCGCCATGGGCGCTCCGGTTCGACCCGGTATGGCGCGTGAGGGCTCAGTGCGCGCCGGCAACCGAGCGCCGCGGTGACGCGCTAATCCTTCTCGGCCAGGAGCTGGGCGTGCGCCTTCTTGAGGTCGGCGATCGCCGCCGCGTCGAGCTTGGGGAACTGGGGGTCGATGGCGGCCAGGGCGTCGACGACCACCGCCGAGACCGCCACCCGGGCAAACCACTTGTGGTCCGCGGGGACGACGTGCCAGGGGGCGTGCTCCGTGCTGGTGTTGGCGAGAACCTCCGAGTAGGCGTGCTGGTACTCGTCCCAGTGTCCCCGCTCGACCAGATCCGCCGACGAGAACTTCCAGTTCTTGGTGGGGTCGTCGATCCGCGCCAGCAGGCGCTTGCGCTGCTCGCCGGGGGAGAGGTTGAGGAAGATCTTGACCACGCGGATGCCGTTGGCGGTGAGGTGGGCCTCCCACTCATTGATCGCCCGGAAGCGCCGCTCCCAGACGTCCTTTCCCCGGGACTCGGCGGGCAGGTGCTGGCGCTCCAGGTTCTCGGGATGCACCCGGACGACCAGCACCTCCTCGTAGTGGGAGCGGTTGTAGATGCCGATGACCCCGCGGGGCGGGAGGTCACGGGTGTAGCGCCAGAGGAAGTCGTGGTTGAGCTCGTCGGGGGACGGGATCTTGAAGCTGCGCACCCAGACGCCCTGCGGATTGACGCCGCTCATGACGTGCTTGACGGCGCCGTCCTTGCCCGCGGCGTCGAGCGCCTGCAGCACCACTAGCACGCCGTACGTGTCCTGCGCCGCCAGGCGCGCCTGGTACTCGCTGAGCAGTTGCACCCCCGCCGCCAGGGACTCTGTCGCGTCGGACTCGTGCACGAAGGTCGCGGTGTGCCCCGGGTCGAAGCCATGGGGCAGCTTGACCTTCGTCTCCGGGGGAACGCGAAGCTGGTGCGCCAGGCGGCGCAGGGTTGCAAGCTCGTCAGTCGCCACTGTCCATCCTCCGGCTGTCGATGTCCGCCGATTCTGCGCCGTCGGGTCCCGGGCCGGCCAGGCCCGCGTCCTCCAGGAAGCGCACCTGCTCGGGGTGCATCTCGGCCGGGAGCCGGCGGAACCACCCGTGTGTGTCGGCCTCAGCGTTCACCGCCAGGGGCCCGGCGTGACGCGCGACCAGGAAGACGATCCCGACGGGACTGTCCAGGCCGCTCTCCCAATGGCTCGGGTACTCGATGTAGCCGAGCATCCGGCTCTCCAGGACCTCGATCCCCAGCTCTCGCCGGGCCACCCTGGTAACCGCGTCGACGAGCCGTTCCCCGAATCTCACGGTCCCACCCGGGACGTGCCACATACCTCTGCAGGGCTCGATCGCCCGGCGGGTGAGCAGCACGCCGCGCTCTCCGGTCACCACGACCTCGACCGTGAGGCGGGGGACTCTGCGGTAGATCTCCCAGAACTCCTGCTCGGAGAGCGGGTCCTGGTCAGCCATCCCGCGATCGTAGGCGCTGGGGAGACCTCTGGTGCCTTGCTAGGTGCTCGGACCCGGCACGGCCGGCGCGGGCGGACCCGTGGGTGAGGGTGGCGGCGGTGGCGGGGGTGAGGGAGACGTGGGTAGCTCTGGTGGCTGGTCCCCGCCGGCCGCCGCCCGTCGGCGGCTCTGGCGATGCCGAACCGTGAGCAGGCCGCAAGCGCCCGCAATGGCAAGCGCTGCGAGGAGCAGCAGGAGACCAAGCCCATCAACCCCTCCCCTGGTCCCCCCTGGTGAGCTGCCGGCTGGGGAGAGCGCGGCCGGCGCTGGAGTCTGCCCGCCTCCGACGGCAGCGCCGGATGCGGGGATCGCCGGAGGGGTCGTGCCCGGGTTCGTCGTCGGACTGGACGTCGTCGCTGTTGTCGGGGTCACGATGGATGTCGGCACCGCGTTGGGGTGCGGCGTCGGCACCGGCGTCGGCACGGGTGGAGCGGTCGGTGTGGGTGTGGGCGTCGGCGTGGCTGTCGGCCCCGGAGGCGTGCCCTCCAGGACCTGCTCGACCCCACCGCTGATCGCGCTGACCGAGGCGGTGCCCGGGCAGCCACCCTCGTTGGTGCTGTTGCTCGCGAAGGTCGCGCTGACCGTCCCCCCATCGGCCGTGACGTCGGTGAACCGCGCATCGGCGGTGATGAGGGCTGAGCAGCTGGCGAGGCCGCTGTACAGCTCGGTCCACATCACCGACCCGTCCGACCCGGAGAGTGCTCCCCAGCTCGCTGGCACTCCGACGTACCCGACCACCTCGATGGCGCCGCCGTCGGTCGGGTCTGATCCTGAGAGATCCTGCACCGCCGCGCTCCAGCACGGCCCGGCTGGCGAGCAATCGGAGGTGGCGACCGAGGCGACGCTGAGGCTGTAGGTGTGCCCCACCACCCAGTCGTACTGGAGGCGCACCGTGTACCCACCGCCGGTTTCGCTGAACGGCTGCGCGTACTGGGGCCCCGTGGCGCTGACGGCGTTCCAGATCGAGAGGATGGCTATCTTCCCGGTCGGGTCCGAGCCCTCGGTCTGCAGCCCAAAGTATCCGGCCGTGGGGGTGCCTCCGACGTCCGAGTTGACGAACCAGAACTGATGGGACCAGAAGATCCCCTCCGGGCTGGGGTCGGTCTCCGGTGTCAGGTCCCACTCGAAACTGCTGTACCCGGTGCCCGGCCAGGACCACCAGGTGTACGTCCCCGGTGCGCTCACGTCCGCGTATGCCACGGGCGTCGTCAGACTTGCGGCCGCGGCCACCATGGCCACTGCCAGCGCAGCGAACCCGAGCCTGCCGGCGCCCCAGGTTCGCCCGCGAGACGGGGACCTCACGCTCCTCCGGCCACCGGGTGGCGGATGATCGTCCGCAGCCTCTCCGGCGCGGCCCGGCGCGGGTCGCCCAGGTAGATCTCGTGATGGTCGCCCCGAAGCTGGAGGCCCTGGGATGCTACGAAGGCGTGCAGCCGCTCGATGGTGGGGGCCTCGGCGCTGTACGGACCGACGTGCATCACCTGCGCGCAGCGACCCTCGCACCAGCGCTCGTGGCGCAACCGGTCGAGGGCCGGCGTCGTCCCCTTCTTGGCGCGGACCTCCATCACGGTCGCCTCGACGACCTCCGGGGTGACGTCGTCGGACACCGCGATGAGCGCGCGCCAACTCCACCCGGCCGCCGGGCTGGTCATGTCGAAGGTCGCCCCTCCGGCGCTGAACCAGAGCGCCTCGAGGGGGAGGACGGGCACCACCAGGCCGTCTCGCTTGAGCGCGAACTTCGCGGTGTAGAGGACGGAGTAGAGGGCTCCGATGGCGAGCTGGAACTCGCTGGGTGGGCCACCCTCCTCGCTGGTGGGGGGCCCCTCTCCGTCCACCATCAGCCATCCCAGCTCGGGGACATCCACCAGCACCGGCTCGCGCGGGGGGGCGAGCAGCGGCGCCAGGCGCTTCTTGAGATCCGGGGCCGCGGGGGTTGACATGGCTGGCCTCATGAGCCCGACGGCTCGGAGCCGGTGACCGCCGTCTCGCCACCCGCCGGGCGCGCTGATGGTAGCCGTCCCGGTGGCCCTCGAAGTCTCCGCCTGGATCCCTCTACCCGAGCAGGATGCCCAGCACCCGCGCGGTGTCGGCGAGGTTCTCCAGCAGGGCGTCGGCGTCCAGCCCGCGGACGGCCTCGAAGCCGTCCCGCCCCGTGCCCACGAGGAGGCAGCGCACCCCGGCCGCGCGCCCGCAGGCCAGGTCGCGCGCCGTATCGCCGATCACCCACACCTGCTCCGGCTCGTACGTCTCACCGCGCAGCTCCCGCGCCCGGCCGAGCGCGATCGGGACCAGCAGCTCCCGCTCCGCGCTGTCGTCGCCATAGGCCCCGACCGGGAGGTCGAAGTACCCCTCGAGGCCGAAGGCGCCGACCTTGACGGCGGCGTTCACCGCCACGTTGCCGGTCAGGAGCGTCTGGCGGACGCCCGCGGTGCCGCTCAGCTCGTCGAGGAGGCGCCGGACCCCGGGGTGGACGTACCCCTCCCGTCCCATCCGCTCTCTCCAGCCGGCCAGCGCCCGCTTCGTCTCGGCCAGGGCGACCGGCACCAGGGTGTCGAGGTCGGCCGGCGCCACCCCGGCGCCGAGCAGCATCTCGCCGGCAATTTGCGGGTCGGTCTTGCCGCCCATAGGGAGGTGGGGGAGTGCCGTCAGTCCCGAGGCCAGCCGCGCTCCCATCTCCAGCGCCTCGCGACCCGCGGGTCCGCACGACACCAACGTGCCATCGACGTCCCAGAGGATGAGGCGGCGAGCCGCCTGGTCCTTACCCCGCGCTGTCACCTCTCCGGCGCGCGCCCCGCAGTCTCCTGCGACGGCGCGGCGAGCACCTGGCGCACGCCGCGGGCGATCTCGACATCCTCGCGCGCCGTGATCACCAGGGTCCTGACCGAGGCGCCCTCCGCCCCGATCTCGCCGTCCCCGGCGGCTCGCGCGTTGGCCTCGGGGTCGAGGTCGATGCCCAGGAAGCCCAGCTCGGCGGCGGCCCGCTCCCGGATCGGGGCGGCGTGCTCGCCGACCCCTCCGGTGAAGACCAGGGTGTCGAGCCCGCCCATGGCGGCGGCCATGGAGGCGATGCCCGCCCGCAGCCGGTGGAGGTAGACGCCGACCGCGAGCGCCGAGTCCGTGTCGCCATCGGCCTCGGCCTGGAGGATCACCCGCATGTCCGGGCTGCCGCAGATTCCGAGCAGCCCCGAGCGGTACTCCAATGTGGTCGCCAGCTCCGACGGCGGCATCCCAACGTGCTCCTCCAGCCAGAGGAGGAGGCCGGGGTCGACGCTCCCCGAGCGGGTCGCCATCACCAGCCCCTCCTGGGGGGTGAAGCCCATCGTGGTGTCCACCGAGACCCCGCCGCTGACCGCGGCGAGAGAGGCGCCCGCGCCGAGGTGGCAGGTGACGATCCGCAGCTCCTCCAGCTTGCGGCCGGTCAGCTCGGCGGCTCGCCGCGAGGCGTAGGCGTGGGAGAGGCCGTGGAAGCCGAAGCGCCGGAGGTCCCAGCGATGCCGCCACTGCGCCGGCAGCGCATAGGTGGCGGCGGCCGGCGAGATGCGGGCGTGGAAGGCGGTGTCGAAGCACGCCACGGCGGGCACGCCGGGGAGCAGGCGGGTGACCACCTCGAGCCCGCGGAGCGACTTGGGCTGGTGCAGTGGCGCCAGGTCGGTCAGCAGCTCGAGCCGGCGGAGCACGCGGGCGTCGATGAGCACCGGCTCGGTGAACTCGGTGCCGCCGTGGACGATGCGATGTCCGACCGCGTCGATGGGGGAGTTCGCCGAGATGGCGGCCCGCAATGCCGCGTCGTCGATGCGTCCGACCGGAGCGTCGACGGTCTCCGACGCCAGCGAGCTGTCGGCATCGTCGAGCACGGACAGCTTGAGGCTGCTCGACCCGGCGTTGACGACCAGGATTCTCACGGTCCGGACTTTCGCGTCAGCTCAGAGCGTCCAGGTCCAGTTGCTGATGTCCGGTGGATCCTCGCCACCGATCCGGGTGAACGCTCGGCAGCGCACCCGCTCGTCGACCATCCGCTGGCGCAGGGCGGCGGCGTGCGACTGCAGCCCGGGCACCCGGTCGATCACGTCCAGCACCAGGTGGAAGCGGTCGAGGTCGTTGAGCATCACCATGTCGAAGGGAGTGGTGGTGGTGCCCTCCTCCTTGTAGCCGCGGACGTGAAGGTTGGCGTGGTTGGTCCGACGGTAGGTGAGCCGGTGGATCAGCCAGGGGTAGCCGTGGTAGCCGAAGATCACCGGCTTGTCGGTGGTGAAGAGGATGTCGAACTCGCGGTCGGAGAGACCGTGGGGGTGCTCGGTGTCCGGCTGCAGTCGCATTAGGTCGACCACGTTGACCACCCGCACGCGGAGGGCGGGCAGCTCCTGGCGCAGGATCGCCACCGCGGCCAGGACCTCCAGGGTCGGCACGTCGCCGCAGCACGCCATCACCACGTCGGGTTCGCCCTCGTCGTTGGAGGCCCACTCCCAGATCCCGATGCCGCGCGTGCAGTGGAGGATGGCGTCGTCCATGGAGAGGTAGTTGAGCTGAGGCTGCTTGCCGGCCACGATGACGTTGACGTAATGGCGGCTGCGCAGGCAGTGGTCTGCAACCGAGAGCAGGCAGTTGGTGTCCGGGGGAAGGTAGACGCGGATGATCTCCGCCTTCTTGTTGACCACGTGGTCGATGAAGCCCGGGTCCTGGTGCGAGAAACCGTTGTGGTCCTGGCGCCAGACCAGGGAGGAGAGCAGGTAGTTGAGTGAGGCGACGGGCCGCCGCCAGGGGATCTCGCGCGTGACCTTCAGCCACTTCGCGTGCTGGTTGAACATCGAGTCGATGATGTGGATGAAGGCCTCGTAGCAGTTGAAGAGCCCGTGCCGCCCGGTGAGCAGGTAGCCCTCCAGCCAGCCCTGGCACTGATGCTCGGAGAGCATCTCCATGACCCGGCCCTCGGGTGCCAGGTGGTCGTCGGTGGGGAGCGTCTCACCCTCCCACTGACGGTTGGTGACCTCGAAGACGTTCTGCAGCCGGTTGGAGCTGGTCTCGTCGGGACCGAAGATGCGGAATCGCTTGGTGTTGGCCCGGGTCACGTCGCGGAGGTACGAGCCGAGCACCTTGGTGGGCTCCGAGAAGGTCGTCGCCGGGCGCGCCACCTCGACCGCGTAGTTGCGAAAGTCGGGTAGCACGAGGTCCTGGAGCAGGAGCCCGCCGTTGGCGTGCGGGTTGGCGCTCATCCGCCGGTAGCTCTTGGGCGGAAGGGCCTTGAGCTCGGCGACCAGGGTCCCGTTCTCGTCGAACAGCTCGTCGGGGCGGTAGCTCTTGAGCCAGGTCTCGAGCAGGGCGAGATGGTCAGGGTTGGTCTTCACCTCGGCCATCGGCACCTGATGCGACCGCCAGGTGCCCTCGGTGGGCAGCCCGTCGACCATCTTGGGCCCGGTCCACCCCTTGAGGCTCTTGAAGACGATCATCGGCCAGGCGGGCCGGGTGGTGTCACCGGTCTCGCGGGCGTGCTTCTGGATGGAGGTGATCTCGGCGATCACCGTGTCGAGGGTCTTCGCCATCAGCTGGTGCATCTTCGCGGGGTCGTCACCCGAGACCCAGTACACCTTGTGCCCGTAGCCCTCGAGCAGCGAGGTGAGCTCCTCCTCGGGGATGCGGGCGAGCACCGTGGGGTTGGCGATCTTGTACCCGTTGAGATGCAGGATCGGCAGGACCGCTCCATCGGTCGCAGGGTCCAGGAATTTGTTGGAATGCCAACCGGTGGCGAGCGGGCCGGTCTCCGCCTCACCGTCGCCGATGATGCAGGCGACCAGCAGATCGGGGTTGTCGAAAGCCGCGCCATATGCGTGGGAGAGCGCGTAACCGAGCTCACCGCCCTCGTGGATGGACCCGGGGGTCTCCGGAGCCACGTGGGAGGGGATGCCGCCGGGGAACGAGAACTGGCGGAAGAGCGCGCGCAGCCCGTCCTCGTCCTCGGTGATGTGCGGGTAGACCTCGCTGTAGGTGCCCTCGAGATAGGCGTTGGCCACCGCGGCGGGGCCGCCGTGCCCAGGCCCGACGATGTAGATGGCGTTGAGGTCCCAGTTGCGGATCACCCGGTTCATGTGGGCGTAGATGAAGTTGAGCCCGGGGGTTGTGCCCCAGTGGCCGAGCAGCCGGGACTTGACGTGCTCCGGGCGCAGCCGCTGGCGGAGCAGCGGGTTGTCGAGCAGGTAGATCTGACCGACCGAGAGATAGTTCGCCGCCCGCCAATAGGCGTCGATGAGGGCCAGATCGTGGTCGGAGAGGGGGCCTGCAGCAGCCGCGTCGGTGGACGTCTGGGTCATTGCGCTCCTCCCATCAGTGCTTCGCCCCCAGTATGGCTGGCCGCGGGCCGGCTTCGCCGCTCCCGCAGTCGGGCTCCCGGCGGGGCTTCCGGAAGGTGTCCGGCGGACCGCGTCCGGGCCTTCGGACACCCCACGTGCGGACCTTCGGCCCGGACACTTCCTGTCCATGGACCCTATTGCAGATGCGTCGATGAGGCTTGACTGGACGTCAGCACACCACCACGAGATGAGGAGCCGGAGATGCACTGGCCCATGGACGCGGCGACACGCATCGCCGAGCGGGAGGAGCGGGAGGCACTCGAGCGCTACCTGAAGGCGCGCACCCTCCCCGTGCCGGAGGCCTGGGTGGAGGCCGTCGGCGAGGCCGGCCGCCGGGCCGAGGTGGCGATCAGATTGGAGAGTCAGCTCGAGCGGATGCGCTGAGCGCCGACTCATGACCTTTGGGCCTGTCATCAGGCACCCTCTCGACCCTATCGCGACGAGCCGAGGCGCGCTTGACTGGGGGTGCCGGAGGACTTCCCTCAGCCCGCTCCGATCCGGTCGGACCGCCAGAGACCATCCGATGTTCCACAGCATCCTGGTTCCCGTTGATGGATCGGCCCACGCCGACGCCGCCCTCGACCAGGCGGTGGACCTGGCGCGCTGCCAGCGAGCCCGGATCACCCTTCTCTGCGCGTGGCGTCCGTTCGTCTGGTATGGAGGTGCGGTCGCGCCGGTGGGGGTCGACGTCGAGCAGCTCGAGTCCGACGTGGAGGCGGAGACGCGGCGCATCGCGGAGGCGGCGCGGGACCGGGTGCCGGACGGGATCGAGGTCGACACCGCGGTCGTCTGCGAGCGGCCCGCGGACGCCATCATCCGGGAGCTCGAGCGCGGCGGGCACGACCTGGTCGTCATGGGTTCCCGGGGACGCGGCAGCCTGCGCTCTCTGCTCCTCGGCAGCGTGAGCACCAGCGTGCTCCACCGGAGCCGGGTCCCGGTGATGGTCGTGCACGCCACCGGCTGCAGCGAGGTGCTCAGCCTGCACCGGGCGACCGAGCACCGGCTCGCCGGGGTCGCGCACCACTAGCGGGGTCCTTCCGCACCCTGCAAGCCTGAGCCGGGGCCTGCCTCGCGGCAGGCTACATGATCCCCACCATCATCATCGCCCGGAGCAGCGCCGAGAGCACGTCGGGATCGGTGCGCACGTCGATCAGCGCGGGGCCGCCGGCGCTCGCCGCGCGCTCCAGAGCGGGACGCAGGTCGGCGAGCTGCTCGACGCGCTCCCCGTGGCAGCCGAGCGCCTCGGCGAGCCGGTCGTACCGGGTGTCGGCGAGGGCGCTCGCGACCTCGCGGTGGTACATCTCGCGCTGGTGGTGCCGGACGTCTCCCCAGCCGCCGTTGTTGGCGACGACCACGATGACCGGCAGGTGGTGACGGGCGGCCGTGTCCATCTCCATCGCGCTCAACCCAAAGGCGCCGTCGCCTGTGATGAGCACCACCGGCTCCTCCGGTCGGGCCACCCTGGCGGCCAGGGCGAAGGGCAGACCGACACCGAGGGTGCCGAGTGCTGTGGTGGTGGAGAGCAGCCGTCCCGACCCCTCCGCCTCCGCGTAGGCCAGCGCCCACGTGAGGGTGTCGCCGCCGTCCGCCACCAGGGTGGAAGCACCGCCCCACGCCTCACGCGCGAACGCGGCGACCTCGCGCGCCAGGGCACCGGGGTGCACCAGCGCTCCCTTGTAGTCGTCGATCTGCTGGTCCCACATCTGGCGCGAGATCTCCACGAGCTCGCGGCCCTGCTCCAGCCACGCGCGCCCGGAACGGCTGCGCAGACCACTCTGCCGCATCTGGGCCACCACCTCACGGACGTCGCCCTGCACGGCGATGTCTGCGCGCCGGTTGCCGCCCACCTGGTCGCCGGCGATGTCGACCTGGATGAGCAGCTGCTCGTCGTTGAAGAGCGGGGGGCCGCCGTACACGAGGTTGCCGTTGAAGGCGCTGCCCAGCACCAGCACACAGTCGGCCGACACGACCGCGGTGCCGGCGTGGACCAGGGAGCCGAGGCACCACGGGTGCGAGTCGGCGACCAGACCGCGGGCGGCGCTCGTTGTCGTCACCGGGATCTCGGCGGCGGCGCAGAAGGCCGCAATCTCCTCGCCCGCACCCGACCAGAAGCTGCCGCTGCCAGCCAGCACGACCGGGCGGGACGCGGCCTTGAGGGCCTCGAGGGCCCGCTCCAGCTCACCCGGCGAGGCCGCGGACCGTGTCGGCGATGCCGGGAAGCCCCAGTGCCCCGCCGCCGGCTCCATCCGGGTCATGAAGACGTCGTGAGGCACTTCGAGGTAGACGGCCCCGGGGCGTCCGCTCGCCGCCTGATGGAAGGCCTCGTCGGTGAGCCGCTGGAGGGTCTGGGCGTTGTAGGCCACCGCGTGCCATTTCGCGATCGGAGCGAGCATCCCCTCCTGGTCGACGTCCTGAACCGCCCCCCGGCCGCGCCTCTTGAGCGCGGTGCGGCCGCCGATCAGGATCAGGGGCACGTTCCCGACCGCCGCGTCGGCGAACCCGGTGACCGCGTTGGTGAAGCCTGGACCCGCGGTCACGGCGGCAACCCCGGCGTGGCCCGTGGCGAGCGCGAAGCCCTCGGCCGCCATCGTGACGGCGCACTCGTGACGAAACCCGATGACCCGGACCTTGGCGTCGATGCAGCCGTCCAGCAGCTCGACGATGTGGCCGCCCCCCAGCGTGAAGAGCGCCTCCACGCCATGAGCGTGGAGGCGCTCGGCCACTAGACGACCACCGTGAGGCGGGGGGGTGAGGCTCTCAGCGGCGGCCGCCGTCATGTCGATTCCTCACTCTGCCGTTGCGTGTCGGGCCCTCACCAGGGTCCGCGGCCCCAAGTCTCGACAGGACCTTCGGTGTTCGGGCGGCCACACGATCCGGGCGCCCCGCCCCGCGGCCCGCCCCCGGGCCGATATGGTGAGGTGCGATGGATCGGCAGCCGCTATCCTCCGCCCCCGCCAGCCGGTTTCGCGTCCGTGTCGAGGGGGTGGTGCAGGGCGTCGGGTTCCGCCCCTTCGTCCACGGTCTGGCATCGGCGCGTGGCCTCTCCGGTCTGGTCGGCAATGACCCCGCAGGGGTCTTCATCGAGGTCGAGGGGGATCCGGGGGCGCTGGATCAGTTCCTGGCGGCGCTGGAGGCCGAGGCTCCCCCGCTGGCGGTCATCGATCGCGTCGAGACCGAGGTTATCAGCCCGACCGGGAGCGCTGGTTTCGTGATCGTCGAGAGCGACCCGGCCGGGGAGCGCCAGACCTTGATCTCCCCGGACACCGCCACGTGCGACGAGTGCCTTGCCGAGCTGTTTGACCAGGGAGATCGTCGCTTTCGCCATCCGTTCATCAACTGCACCAACTGCGGGCCGCGGTTCACGATCATCCGCGACGTTCCCTACGATCGGCCCCTCACCACCATGTCCGGGTTCGCGATGTGTGCGGATTGCCGGCGCGAGTACGAGGACCCACGGGACCGCCGTTTCCACGCTCAACCGGTCTGCTGTCCCGCCTGCGGCCCGTCGCTGCGCTTGATCGATCGCGACGGCGCGCCGATCGCGGGCGACCCGGTCGCCGCCGCCGTCCGGGTGCTGGCCACCGGCGGCGTGCTCGCCGTCAAGGGGGTGGGCGGCTATCACCTGGCCGCCCTCGCCGGGTCGGAGCCCGCCGTCACCGCCCTGCGCTCGCGCAAGCATCGCGAGGACAAGCCGCTCGCGGTGATGGTCGCCGACCTGGAGGGCGCCCGAGCCCTGGGGACGATCGGTGCGGCGGAGGCGCGCGCCCTGACCTCCCCGCGGCGCCCCATCGTGCTGCTGCAGCGGGATTCCGGTGCTCCCGTCGCCGCCGCGGTGGCTCCCGGAAACCGTTCGCTCGGGGTGATGCTCCCCTACAGCCCTCTCCACCACCTGCTGGCGCGCGGTCTCCAGGCCGCCTTTGTCCTCACCAGCGGCAACGTCTCGGACGAGCCCATCGCCTACCGCGACGATGAGGCGCTGCCCCGCCTGCGCGGCATCGCCGACGCGTTCCTCACCCACGACCGTCCGATCCACATCCGTACCGACGACTCCGTCATCCGGGTGATGGGGGGGAGGGAGACCCCTCTGCGCCGCTCGCGCGGCTTCGTCCCCCAACCGGTGACCGTCGCCCACGCCTTCCCCCGGCCTGTGCTCGGCTGCGGCGCGGAACTGAAGAACACGTTCTGTGTCGGCAAGGGCCGCCGCGCCTTCGTCTCCCACCACATCGGCGATCTCGAGAACTACGAGACCCTGCAGTCGTACATCGAGGGGATCGAGCACTTCATGCGCGTCTTCGACGTCCACCCCGAGGTGGTCGCGCACGACCTGCACCCGGAGTACCTCTCGACCAAGTTCGCCGTCGACCTCGACGGCGTGGACAGGATCGGGGTCCAGCACCACCACGCCCACATCGCGTCGTGCCTCGCCGACAACGGGGAGGCGGGACCTGTGATCGGGGTCGCCTTCGACGGTCTCGGCTTCGGCACCGACGGCTCGATGTGGGGCGGGGAGATCCTGGTCGCCGACCTCGTCTCCTTCCGGCGGGCCGGCCACCTCGCCCCGGTTGCCATGCCCGGCGGGGTCATGGCGATCAGGGAACCCTGGCGGATGGCGGCAGCGCATCTCGCCGCCGCGTACGGCGGCGACCCACCCACCGGCCTGGCGGTGATGCGCGACCACGCCGATCGCTGGGACGCGGTCAGCGCCCTGGCCCGCACCGGGACCGCCAGCCCGATGACGACCAGCGCGGGCCGCCTCTTCGACGCCGTCGCGGCGCTCATCGGGGTCCGGGACCGGATCAATTACGAGGGCCAGGCGGCCGTGGAGCTGGAGCAGCTGGCCGACCCGGCGGAGACCTCGGCCTACCCGGTGGCGATCGAGGAGGGGGAGCCGATCCAGATGGCGACGGCCGGCCTGGTCCGCGCGGTCGTCGCCGACGTCCGGGCCGGGGTGGCGGGGCCGGTGATCGCCGCCCGCTTCCACAACGGCCTCGCCGACGCCGCGGTCGCCGCCTGCCGGCGCGTGCGCGCGGCGAGCGGGCTGGAGGTGGTGGCGCTCTCCGGCGGCGTCTTCCAGAACGTCCTGCTCACCGAGCGCGTTCGCGCGGGCCTCCTGGGCGGCGGTTTCCGGGTGCTCACCCACTCCCGGGTACCGTCCAATGACGGTGGCATCAGCCTCGGCCAGGCCGTCGTGGCCGGGGGGCGGGACGCCGCCGGCCTGATCTGACCCGGTCTGTCCGCCCCCGTCAGCTGGCCGGCCAGGTCTGCCCGTTGCCCAGGAAGGGAAGGCTCTCGCCGATCTTGAAGATGACCGGTGCGACCTTGCTCTGCATCATCTGGATGTGGACGTTGCGGAGCACGCCGAGGACCGTGCTCAGCTGACCGATGTCCGCGGCCGGCGTCGCGGACGATCCCGAGCTCACCTCTCCTTCCAGCGCCTGGAGTTGTGGTTGACTCAGCGCGATCGAGGCCGCGGGATTGCTGGCGACGAGCTGCTGGATCTGCTGGAGCTCCGCCACGGAGACGGGAGTGATTCCGTCGATGGGCGCGGTCGTGCGATCGACGGTGACCAGGCCGTTGAGCAGGAGGAAGAGCACCACGAATGCCAGCACCAGGCTCAGCACCGCGCCGCCGAGCCGGTCGAGGAGGCCCATCCCGGGGATGAGACGGTAGATGCGGGGCGCGACCAGGTGCGCCACCAGGAAGCCGACCACGGTGAACACCACGACCACGACCAGACCCATGAGCGGTCGCCAACCCGCGCTCGGAGCGAACCTGGCGGCCACGCCCGGATGGCCGAAGCCGACCGCCACCCCGGCGATGACGAACGCCCAGGTGATCAGCGGCCGGAAGAGGCCCTTGAGGAGACCGTGCAGGAGGGCCAGCACGAGGATGGCCACGCAGGCGATGTCGATGTAGCTCACGGCCCGACATCGTAGCCTCCGGTGCCGGGTGGTGGCGCCCGCCCTCAGCAGATGCGCGGCAGCGGATCACCCACCAGCATGTCGACGATGCGCATCCCGCCGAAGCCGGTCGTCACCAGGACCAGCCCGGGCGGGTCGTCGGCGATCCGTCCGATCACCGCGGCGGCCCCGCCCTCCGGATGGGTGCGCAACGCCGTCACCGCCGCCTCGGCCTCGTCCCCGGCGACCACGGCGACGAAGCGTCCCTCGCAGGCCACGTAGAGGGGGTCGATGCCGAGGATCTCCGAGGCTCCGCGCACCTCGGGCCGCACCGGGATCGACTTCTCGTCGAGGACGACCGCGACTCCCGAGGCGAGGGCCAGCTCGTTGCAGATGGTCGCCACGCCGCCCCGGGTCGCATCGCGGATGAATCGGGTCCGCGGCGCCGCGTCCAGCAAGAGGGAGATCAGCTCGGTGAGCGGTGCGGTATCGGAGCGCAGATCGGACTCGATGCCCAATTCCCCGCGGGCCAGCATGATGGTGATCCCGTGGTCGCCGACCGGACCGGAGACGATGACCGCGTCGCCCGGGCGCGCCGCCGCGGCCGACAGCCGCACCGGCCGCTCCAGCACGCCGATCCCGGCCGTGTTCACGAAGCAGCAGTCCGCCTTGCCCCGCTGGACGACCTTGGTGTCACCGGTGACGATCTGCACCCCGGCACGCTCCGCGGCCCTGGCCATCGAGGCGGCGATGCGCCGGAGGTCGGCGATCGGGAATCCCTCCTCCAGGACGAATCCTGCCGAGAGGTATAGGGGCCTGGCTCCTGAGACGGCCAGGTCGTTGACGGTGCCGTTCACGGCGAGGTCACCGATGTCGCCTCCGGGGAAGAAGAGCGGGGAGACGACGTAGGTGTCGGTGGTGAAGGCGAGCCGCTCCGCTCCGACGGAGAAGACGGCCTGGTCCTCGAGTGGTTCGAGGAACGGGTTGCGGAAGGCCTCCAGGAAGAGTGCGTCGATCAGAGTGTGGGTGGCCCTTCCCCCCGAGCCGTGCGAGAGCGTGATCCGCTCGTCGGTGATCCTCGGCCGCCGGCGACGGATCCGTTCGATCCGCTCCAGGACCTCCTGCTCGCTCCGCTCGGTCACGCCGAGCCCGCCTGCCGGACCCGAAGCCGGGTGAATCGCCCGAAGTTGTAGTAGGCGGCGCAGGCCCCCTCCGAGGAGACCATGCACGTCCCGATCGGCGTCTCCGGGGTGCACGCGGTGCCGAACACCTTGCACTCCCATGGCTTGATCGTCCCGCGCAGGACCTCTCCGCATTGGCACGCCGGGGGGTCGGCCACCCGCGTGGCCGGGACGTCGAAGATCCGCTCGGCATCGAAGCGCGCGTACTTCTCGCGGATGCGCATCGCCGAGTCCGGGATCCATCCGAGTCCGCGCCACTCGAAGGTGGGGCGCGGCTCCATCACCTCGTCGATCGCCTGCAGCGCCCTCTGGTTCCCCTCCCAGGGAACGACGCGGGTGTACTGGTTCTCGACCTCCGAGCGGCCGTCGCGGAGCTGGACGAGGAGCATCTGGATTGCCTGGAGGATGTCGAGTGGTTCGAAGCCCGCAACCACGAAGGGACGTCCGTGCTTCTCGGCGATGAAGCGGTACGGCTCGCAGCCGATCACGGTGGAGACGTGGCCGGGGCCGATGAAGCCGTCGATGTGGAGGTCCGGGGAGGCAAGGATCGCCTCGAGTGCCGGGATGATGGTGACGTGGTTGCAGAAGACCGAGAAGTTCTCCAGGCCCTCGGCGGCGGCCCGGAGCACGGTCATCGCGGTCGAGGGCGTGGTCGTCTCAAAGCCGATGGCCATGAACACGACGCGCCGATCTGGGTTGTTGCGCGCGATCCTCAGCGAGTCGAGCGGTGAGTACACCATCTGGATGTCGGCGCCGCGCGCCTTGGCGTCGAGGAAGGAACCGCTGGCACCGGGTACACGGAGCAGGTCACCGAACGACGTCATGATGACGCCCTCCTGCTCGGCGATCCAGATCGCGTCGTCGACCCGGCCCATCGGGATCACGCACACCGGGCACCCCGGCCCGTGGACGAGCTGCACCTCCTCGGGGAGGTAGTCCTCGATGCCGTGCTTGTAGATGGTGTGGGTGTGTCCGCCGCAGATCTCCATCAGGCCGTAGCGACGTCCCGGTTGGACGAGCGTCGCGATGTTCGCCGCCAGTGCCTGCGCCTTCTCGCGGTCGCGGTACTCGTCGACGAAGCGCATCCCTTCCGGGCCCATCAGTCGATGCGCGACGAGGCGATCGCCTGCAGCTCGTCGCGGTACGCCTGGCCCATCTCCTCCAGGTGGGAGAGGGTGAGCCGCGCCTCCTCCTCGTCGATCTTGGCGAGCGCAAAGCCAACGTGGATGAGCACCCAGTCGCCGGGCAGGACGCCGTCCTCCTCGATCAGCATCACGTTGACCTGCCGGCGGGCACCGCCGACGTTGACGGTGGCCATGCCGGGGCGCTCCGCGTCGAGGGTGAGCACCTCGCCCGGGATGCCGAGGCACATGGCTAGGCCCTCGCGACCACGGCGATCGCCTCCCCCGCGTGCACCAGGACGGTGTCGCCCGGCCCGGCATCCACGAGGGCGACGCTGATCTCCTCGCTGAACGCCTCGGTCCCCACCAGGGCTGTGCCCAGCTCACCTAGCTCGATCACCCGCCGGGGCACCGCCTGATCCGAGCAGGTGATGCAGACCTCTTCGTGGCAGGTCGGCGCTGCCGGATCGGCACCGGCGCCGCCGTTCTGGTTTACTCCGTCCATGACCACATGCTACGGTCCCCGACCCCCTCTCCGGCAGAGCCGAAGGACCCATGGTCGCGGGGGCCGCCACCCCCGGCCGGGGCACCCCGGGATCAGCTGGCCGCGTGGGCTGGTGGCACCGCCATCCGCCGCCGGCCCGGGGACGCCGCCCCCCGCCGCCTGATCTCGACGTCACCGCAGACGTAGCAACGGCTGATGACCGCGTCGGCGGTGACCGTGATCAGCCTCTCGGCGTCGCCGCAGTCGACGCACCTGACCGCCAGGATCGAGAGCACGCGAGCTTCCATGAAGAGATTCTCGGCGGGCGCGACGCTCAGAGCATTGGACCTTCCGCACAAGATCACTGGAAGCGCGTTTGGTCCGGCCGCGCACGGCGGGCCGCCGAGCCGGGCGCTTCCGGACCCTGCTAAGCCTCCCCCAGATGCAGCGCCTCGGCGGGATGCTCGCCGCCTCCGGGGAAGGCGGACGTCTGTCCGGCGGTGGTGAAGGGCAGGTGAGCACGCACCGTGAAGCCCTCGGCGCGAAGCCTGCGCTGCAGGTCCACACGGACGCCGAGAAGCATCTCGAACTCGAACTGGTCCGACCCCCACCCCGCGCTCCGCGCCAGGGCGGCGATGCGGCCGACGAGCGTCGCGTCATGGGTGGCGAAGACGGGCCGCAGTCCCGCCTCGCGCGCCTCGGGCGCCAGCATCCTGGTGGCCAGGGCCAGATAGGCCGCGCTGACCGCCCGCCCGCCCTGGTGGTCGTGCTCGGCATCGGCGGGAAACGCTCCCTTGACCAGGCGCACTGCGGTCGGAAGCCTGAGCAGCGGCCCGAGGTCGTCGGCCGTCCGGCGCAGCCTCGCCTGCAGGGTAATGCCGGCCGGCAGGCCCAGTGCCAGCAGCTCGCGGTGGAGGCGCAGGGTCGGCTCGACCAGCGTCAGGTCCTCCATGTCCAGCATCACCAGGTTCAGGCGACCCGGTCGCTGCTCGGCGACCGAGCGGGCGATCCGCTCGACGTGGCGGCGGCAGGCGTCGGCGTCGGAGAGCAGCCCGAGGGCGGTCGGGTCGATGGAGAGACTCGCGGCCAGACCCGCTGACCCCATCAGGTGACAGGCCTCGATGGTGCTGGAGACAGTGCGCTCGACGAGTTGGGGATCGCTGACGTACTCACCCAGGAAGAAGAGCTCGGCATCGATCCCCTGGCTGTCGCGCAACCGCCGCGCCGCCGCCACGGCGGCCTCGGCTCCCACCGGCACCCGGCCGGCGATCTCCTCCTCGAAGCTCACCTCCTGGACCCGCTCGTAGATCTGGTAGAGGTCCGCGTCGGCCAGCTGGTGGTCGAGGAAGGGGACGAGCTCGCCTTCCACCGCCTGCAGGTGGCGTCGAAGGAGGCGGACCAGGGTCGTGATGTGCCGCCGGCTGCCCACGTTGTCGTGCACGCCGCCGCGGAAGCGGGCGTGGTCGTGCAGAATCCGAGCCGCCTGACGCTCCAGCTCCTCGCAGTTGTCGTTGAGGCGGCGCACCAGCCCTGGATCGATCCCTGTCAGGCGCTCGGCCTCGGGATAGACCGCCGCCTGCTCGGCCCGCAGATGGGGCAGCACCACATCCTGGAGGTAGTCGGACACCCTGGCGAATGCCGCCAGCTTGGCTTCTTGATTGCCCCGCTCGCGGAGAAGGTCCTCGAGCTGCGAGACCAGCGAGACCCCGCCGCGGAGCCGATCGTGGACGTGCTGGAGGAGGTCGTTTTGGGGCATATGGCGACCCGTGTGCTGGGCCGACCCCACCTTCGCAGCGTGCGGCCCTGATCGCCAGGGTCGAAGCGCACCCACTCGGTGGGACCAGTCAGGCCGCAGGTTCCACGGCCACCACCCGCCCCTGCTCCAGGGTGACCACCGCGTCCACCTGACCGGCGATCCCGGGCTCGTGGCTCACCACCAGGACCGACCGCGAGCCCGCTGAGCCGAGCAGCTCGGCCAGCACGTGACCCGATGACCACGGGTCGAGGTGTGCGGTGGGCTCGTCCAGGAGGAGCAGCTCAGCGCCGGACAGGAGCGCTCGCGCCATGCCGAGACGCTGACGTTCACCAGCGCTGAGATCCCGTCCCCCGGCCCCGAGCACCGTCCCCGCACGGTCGGGCAGGGAGCGGTACCAGCCCCCCAGGCCGACCTGATCGAGGGTGGCGACCAGCTCGTCCTCGGTCGCCTCCGGATGGGCCAGCCGCAGGTTGTCGGCCAGGGTGGCTGCGAAGAGATGAGTCTCCTCGGCCAGCCAGGCCACCTGACCGGCCATCGTGGTGCGGGTTATCAGCTGTACGTCGATGCCCCCGATGCTGGCCGTCCCCGAGGAGGCCTCCAGGAAGTGGAGGAGGACGTGGAGCGCGCTCGACTTGCCCGCCCCGCTCCGGCCGACCAGCGCGAGGCGCCGCCCCGGCGGCACGGTCAGCGAGACGTCATGAAGGATGGGGGTGGCCAGGATGGGCGACGCCGAGATGCCGTCGATCGGGCGCGAGGCGGACCGCCGGGCGCCCGGAGCCAGCACCTCGACGTGGTCGAGCACGGCGCCCTCTCCGATGTCGGGTGGGCCCGCATCGGCGAGCGGCTCCCGGACCGGCGGGTCGAGGTCGGCGAGCTCCGCAAGCCGGGCTGCGGCCGCGTTCCCGGTGGTTCGTCCGGCGAGGGCCGCCGGGAGCAGGTTGCCCTGGTCGAGGGTTGCGACGGAGACGAGGACCAGGACGGTGAGCATGATTCCCGAGAGCTGACCGGCGCGATGGGCGGCCAGGCCCACGAGGACGACCCCGATGAGCCCTGCGCCGGCAGTCCACGTGACCAGTGCGCGGGCGATACCCCCGCCGAGCGCCTGCCGGAGCGCCGCGGTGCGGGCGCGGCGCCGGGCGCCCTCGAGCCGCGCGGCGATCACGTCCTGGCGGCCGAAGGCGACCAGCTCGGGCGCTGAGCGCACCGTATCCACCACCTGGCCGGCCAGCTCGGCGCGGATTGCGGCGGCTCTGCCGGCGGCGGACCGCCCCAGCCGAGCGCCGAGGGCCGACATGGCGACCCCGACCGCCGCGCCGGCGAGCAGGATGGCTCCGGCCACGGGGTCGAGCAGCGCGGCGACCGCGGTGCCCAGGATGACGCTGGCGCTCAGGTCGATCGTGATCGTCGTGCTCTTGGCGAGGGCCTCCGTCACGTCCTCGGTGTCGGCGACGAATCCGCTGAGCAGCGATCCCACCGCCCGGGAGGCGGCCGCCGGCGGGCCGGACCGCGCCGCGCGCAGGCCGTCCGGGACCAGCGGTAGGACGGTGTCATACAGCCAGAGACGGAGCCGGGAGAGCGTCCCTAGGGAGAGGCCGTGAACGGCCAGCCGCTGCGCGTAGCGGGTGACCCCGCGTCCGAGCGCAAACGCCTGCACCGCGCCGATGGCGACTGCCAGGTCGAATACCGGCGGTCGTTGAGAGGCGCGGGTGAGCAGCCAGCCCGAGGTGGCGAGGAGACCTATGGCGCATGCCGCCGAGAGCGCTCCCGCCGCGGCGGCCACGCCCAGGTCACGGCGCGCCGGTGGCACGGCCGACCGGCTGAGGCGCAGGGCGCTCACCCTCCGGTGCTCAGCCCGCCTCATCGGTGCGGCCCTGGTAGGGTGGCGTCGGTTGCGGTGCCGATGCTCGCGTCCGGCGCCGCCACGAAGCACCCGCCTCGCAGGGTGACAACGCGGTCGGCCAGCCTCAACACCGCCGGGCGGTGCGTGACGATCAGGGCGCTTCGTCCGGAGAGAGCCCGGCCGAGCGCCTCGACCACGTTCGCCTCGGTCTCGTCGTCCAGGTGGGATGTCGGCTCGTCGAGCAGGTGGAGGGAGGCCCTGCGCAGGACCGCCCGGGCCAGCGCGATCCGCTGGCGCTCACCGGCGGAGACCTGGCGACCGCCCTCCCCGAGCTGGGTGCTGAGCCCGTGGGGCAGGCTCGCCACCAGATCGCCCGCGCCCATCTCGTTGAGCACCTCCCGCAGCCGGTCGTCCCCGGCGGCGGGATCGGCGAGCCGGAGGTTGTCGGCGAGGGAGCCGGCGATCAGGGTCGGGCGCTCCGAGAGGTAGCTGAGCCGGCGCCGCCACGCCTCGGGATCCAGGCCGCGCAGGTCCGCTCCTCCGACCGTCACCGATCCACTCGAGGGAGAGATGAACCCGAGCAGGAGGGAGAGGGTGGTCGACTTCCCGGCGCCGTTCGGCCCGACCAGGACCACCTTCTCTCCCGGCAGGATGGTGAGTGACGCACCGTCCAGCACGGCCGCTGAGCCTCCGGGCAGCTCCACGCGCACGCCGTGGAGTGCCACCGGTACGTGGGCCGGATCGCCGGGCTCGCGAGGCGCCGCAGTCGCAACGTCCCCGGCTCGGCTCGTATCGCCTCGCTCCGAGCTCGGACCGCCGCCTTCCATGACATCCATCGCCCGCCGCGCCGCGGCGAGGCCCTCGGTGCTCTCGTGAAACTCGGCGCTGGCGCGGCGCAGGGGCAGGAAAACCTCAGGGGCCACGATCAGCACTGCCAGCGCCGGAGCGAGATGGATCGATCCGGAGAGCAGCCGCAGCCCGAGCGGGACCGCCACCAGGGCGACCGACACCGAGGCGAGGGTGTCGAGCACCAGCGCCGAGAGGAAGGCGACCCGGAGAGTGGAGAGGCTGGCCAGGCGCAGGCCCTCGGCGGCGTCCGCGATCCGCTCCCGCTGGCGGGTGGTGCGTCCATACGCCTTGAGCACCGGCAGCCCCTCGAAGACGTCGGCGATCTGCCTGCCGAACGCCTCCACGTGGCTCCAGCGCCGCGCCGCCAGCCGGCCGCTCGATTGCCCGGCCAGGATGCCGAACACCGGGAAGAGGCAGAGGGCTGCCACCACGATGATCGCGGACACCCAGTCCAGGGCCCCGATCACCGCCAGCAGGGCGAGCGGCACCGCGACGGCCAGCACCAGGTCGGGGAGGCAGCGGCCGATGTAGGCGTCGAGGGCATCGAGGCCGCGACCGGCGACGGTCGCCACGTCGCCAGCGCCCACCCCGCCGCCGGCCGTGCCGCCACCCGACGCCCGCTGCAGAGCCGCGTCGAGCAGGCGCCGGCGGAGCTCCGCCTTGGCCACCACGGCGCCGCGTCCCGCGAGGAGCTCGCCCGCGAGGGCGCAGAGGCCGCGGATGGCGATCGCCCCGGCCAGCCAGAGGATCGGCGGTAGGACGGCCTCGGTCGCGGATCCTATAGCGCCGGCGAGGAGGCCGGCGAGCGCCAGGGCCTGCACGACCACGGTGGCTGCGGACACCAGGCCGATGACGACCGAGACCGCCACCGACCGGCGCACTGCCGGCTGCCGCAGCAGCCGGCGCTCCACCGGTCCGATTGCGCTCCCCGCCGCTCTCCGGGCGATGCCGGCGCCGGCGGGCAAGCTCTCAGCCTCCGCTGGCGCTGGGTGCCGCGGCCGCCACCGCGGCCGGCCGCTGGAGACGCCGCCGGAACACCCAGTAGGTCCAGCCCTGGTAGAGGAGGACGAAGGGGGTGAAGATCGCGGCCACGACGGTCATGACCTCCAGGGTGTAGGGATGCGAGGCGGCAGCCGCGACGGTGAGACCGAGGGCGGCGCCATTGCTCGCCGGGATCACGGCCGGCCACATCGCCCCGAAGACCGCCCCCATGGCGAGCAGGATGGCCGCCCCGGTGCCGGCGAACGCGAGGCCGTCCCTGCCCCGGACGACGAGGAGGGTGGCGACCGCGAGAGCCACCACCGCCAGGACGCCAAGGACGAGCGGGATGGCGCCGGGGAGCGCGCCCGCCAGGGTCTGCCAGGGCCGGCCGCTCGCCGCCACCCAGGCGACGGTGGCGGCGAGGAGGACGACGGCGGCACCGCCGGCCACCCGGGCCAGGCGCTGAGCCCGGTCCATCAGCTCGCCGCTCGTCTTGAGCGAGAGGAAGACAGAGCCGTGGAAGGCGAAGACGGCGAGGGTCGCCAACCCGCCGACCAGCGCCAGGGGGTTGAGCAGGCCGATCAGGCCACCCGTGTAGCCGGCCGCAGACAGCGGCAGCCCGTGGACGAAATTGGTGAAGGCGACACCCCAGATGAGGGCCGCGACCAGGCTGCCGGCGAAGTTGGCGACGTCCCAGACCCGCCGCCACCGGGGATCGTCGAACTTGGCGCGAAACTCGAAGGAGACGCCCCGCGCGATGAGGGCGAGCAGCACCAGGAAGAGGGCGAGGTAGGCGCCCTGGAACAGCAGCCCGTACCAGAGCGGAAAGGCGGCGAAGGTCGCGCCTCCGGCGACCAGCAGCCACACCTCGTTGCCGTCCCACACCGGCCCGACCGCATTCATGCAGAGCCGGCGATCGGTGTCGTCACGGCTCACCAGTGGGCTCACCATGCCCACGCCGAAGTCGAAGCCCTCGAGGAAGAAGTAGCCGGCCCACAGCAGCCCGATGAGGGAGAACCAGAGAGCGCTCAGCCCGGTGTACGTGGACACATCAGGCTCCTCAGTAGACCAGTCCGGGAGCGGAGGCGAGATCCGCGTCCTCGGGGGGCTCACCGATCTCATCGAAGGGGTGGCGGGCCGCGTGCAGCACCAGCACCACGGCGAGGACGGCGAGGACGGTGTAGACGGCGACGAAGGCGGCCGTGGTCAGGGCCACGTCCCCCCCGCCGACCGTCGAGACGCCCCTGGCCGTCTGCATCAGGCCGTAGACGATCCAGGGCTGCCGCCCCGCTTCGGTGAAGATCCACCCGGAGGCGTTGGCGATGATCGGCAGCACGGCGCCGGCCACCGCGGCCCGCAGGAACCACCGGGTGGCCGTGAGCCGCTTCCGCCACCAGAGCCAGACGCCCCACGCCGACACCACGATCATCAGGATGCCGGCGCCCACCATGGCCCGGAAAGACCAGTAGGTCAGCCAGAGGACCGGCGCGTAATTGCCCGCCCCGTACTTGGCGACCTCGCTGGCCTGCATCTGGTTGATCCCGACGACCTGGCCGTTCCAGCTCAGGTCGGCGATCAGCGACAGCAGGTGGGGTACGCGGATCTGGAACACCGGTTGGCCGCTCAGGTTGCCGATGGTGAGCAGCGAGAAGCTGGCCCCGTTCTGGGTGTTGTAGAGGGCCTCGGCGGCCGCCATCTTCATCGGTTGCTGGACGTCCATGAGCCGGGCCTGAAGGTCGCCGGAGATCGCGGTCACCACGACGGTGACCAGCACCACCGCGCAGGCGAGAGCGGTGGCCCGCCGGTAGGCTTCGCGCTCCCCGTCGTCGGGGGCGCGGCGGGCGCGCCAGATGCTGATGCCCAGCACCAGCGCCCCGCCCGTGGCGAGGGCGGCCGCCACGGTGTGGACGAAGGACGCCCAGAGGGTCGAGTTGCCGAGCACGGCCCAGAAGTTGGTGAGCACCGCCTGCCTGCCCTCGACCGTGTAACCGACCGGGTGTTGCATCCAGGCGTTGGCGGCCAGGATGAAGAAGGCGGAGAGCGCGGTGCCGATGCTGACCAGCCAGATGGTCGCGAGATGCACGCGCGGGGAGAGGCGTCCCCTCCCGAAGATCCAGAGGCCGATGAACGTCGACTCGATGAAGAAGGCGAGCAGACCCTCGATGGCGAGGGGGGCGCCGAAGATGTTGCCCACGAAGATCGAGAACGCCGACCAGTTCAGGCCGAATTCAAACTCGAGCACGATCCCGGAGACGACACCGACGGCCAGGCTGATGAGGAAGATCCGGCCGAAGAAGCGGCTCAGCCGGTCCCAGGTCTCGTCCTTCCGGATGAGCGCCAGGGTCTGCATCACGGCCACCAGGAACGCCAGCCCGATCGTCATCGGAACGAAGAAGAAGTGGAAGACGGTGACGATCGCGAACTGCCAGCGCGCGAGATCGACGGCCATGCGCGGCCGATTCTCCTGGCCCCTGAGAAGCCGGACCAGGGCCGGAGGTCCTCACTCCCGGGGTATGAGGTACCTGGCACGGCGTCGCAGCCGGTGCCGACCTCGACCCCACCCCGGAACCGCGGGTGCGCGGGGCATGTCCCGCGCTCCCGGCACTTCGACGGACGCCCCGGCGTCCCGGGACCCTCCTCCTAGTGCCCGGCCGAGCCCGGGCGGCGCAGGTGCCGCGCCTCCATGACCGGGTCGTGCGCGACCGCCTCCACCCGGACCTTGACGTCGACAGCGACCGCGCCGGCGGGGCTGACGATCACCGGGTTGAGGTCCATCTCGGCGATCTCGGGAAGCGCGGTCACCAGGGCGCTGATCCTCTGGATGATCCCGGCGAGCGCCTCGGTGTCGCAGGGGGATGTCCCCCGATACCCGAAGAGAAGCGCCGAACCCCGGGGTTCGCGGATCAGCTCGCTGACGTCGCGGTCGGTGAGCGGCACGGCGCGAAAGGCCTGGTCGCCGGTCAGACCGACGGCCGTCCCACCCGAGCCGAAGACGAGCAGCGGCCCGAAGTGGCGGTCGCGAACGACGCCGACGATGGTCTCCACACCGGCGCCCAGCATCGGCTGGACGATCGCGCCTCCCATCTCGTCTCCGAGCCGGGCCTCCATGGTGTCGAAGGCGATCCGCAGCGCCTTGGCGGAGGCGATGTCGGTGAGCACCCCACCGCGCTCGGTCTTGTGAACCATGTCGGGAGCGGCCGCCTTGAGCACCACCGGGTACCCCATCGCCTCGGCGACGGCGACGGCCTCATCGGCGGTGTCGGCCCGGGTGGTCATCGCCACCGGGACGGCCACCGCCCGCATCAGCGCGGCCGCGTCGAGCGGACCGAGCTGGCAGCCCTCGGGATGCGCGGCCAGCGCCTTCCGCACGATCTCTCGGGCGGCTCCCAGGTCGATGTCGGCGGGCATCACCACGGTCCCGGGGTCGCGCCGGCGCCAGGAGGCATAGTCGGTCACCATGCCGAGCGCATAGGCGGCCGCCTCGGGGAAGGTGAACACCGGCATGTCGTGGCTGGCCCGGAGCCGCTCCTGGGCCTCTCCGAAGACGGCGGCGAGCACCGGCTTGGTGGCCTCGCGAGCCACCGTGCGGATCGACTCGGCGATGCCCACGGCGTCGGTGTGCAGCGGGGTGAAGATCGTGATCACCGAGTCGACGGCGGGGTCGGCGAGCACTGCCTGGAGCGCGGCCCGGTACTCCTCCGGTCCACCCATCGCGGTCATGTCGATGGGGTTGCCGATCGCGGCGGCGGCGTTGAGCGTCGCCCGCAGCTTCTCTGTCGTCTCGGGCGCCAGCTCGGGGACGACCAGGCCGGCCGCCTCGCAGGCGTCCGCGGTGAGGATGCCGGCGCCGCCCGCGTTGCCGACGATGCCGACCCGGTTGCCGGCCGGAAGCGGGGCCGTGGCCACCACCCGGGCGACGTCGAAGAGCTGCTCCAGGGAGGCGACCCGGATCACGCCCGACTGACGGAAGAGGGCGTCGACGGAGACGTCGGGCGAGGCCAGGGCGGCGGTGTGCGAGGCCGCGGCCCGGATGCCGGCCGAGCTCCGCCCGCCCTTGACGGCGATGATCGGCTTGCGTCGTGAGACCCGGCGGGCGATCTCCGCGAACTTGCGCGGGTTGCCGAAGGATTCGAGGTACAGCAGGATCACGTCGGTGCGGTCGTCCTGCTCCCAGTACTGGAGCAGGTCATTGCCCGAGATGTCGATCTTGTTGCCAGCGGAGACGAAGCCGGACAGCCCGATTCCGAGCCGCCCCGCCTCGTCGATGACCGCGACCCCGAGCGCCCCCGACTGCGTGAAGAAGGCCATGTTCCCGGGGGGCGGCTGGCTGGGGGCGAATGTCGTGTTGAGCCGGACGTTGGGGTCGGTGTTGATGATCCCCATGCAGTTGGGCCCGACCAGGCGCATGCCGTAGCTGCGGGCGACGTCGAGCAGCTCGCGCTCCTTGGCGGCACCATCGCTGCCGGTCTCGCCGAAGCCGGAGCTGATGATCACCAGCGAACCCACGCCGGCCTCGCCGCACTCGCGGACGGTGGCCAGGACGGCGTTGGCAGGGACGGCGATAACCGCCACGTCCACCTTGGTGGGGATGGCGCCGATGGAGGGCCAGGCGGGGACCCCCGAGACGTTGTCCGCGCTCTTGTTGACCGGGTAGACGCGGCCGTTGAAAGGGCCCAGGACGAGGTTGCGCAGGATCGCGTGGCCGATCCCGCCGGGGGTGCGCCCGGCGCCGATCACGGCGACACTCTTGGGCTCGAGCAGACCGCGCATCGCGGCCACCGACGCGAGCCGCTCACGCTCACCGCTCGCCGCCCTCACGCCGCGGACGTCGCTGATGTCGAGGCTGACCCCGACGACGCCCGCCTCGGGCGTCCCCACCCTCTCGATGAACCCCGCGTGGCGGAAGACGTCGAGCATGGGCAGGTTCTCGGCGTAGGTCTCGGCGCGGAAGCGGGTGATCCCCACCGCGCGGCCCACCTCGGCCAGGTACTCCAGGAGCAGCGAGGCGACGCCTCGACCGTGGAACTCGTCGCTGACCACGAAGGCGACCTCGGCCTCGCCGGGCGCGGAGACGCTGAAGTCGCCCACACCAACCACCCGTCCGGCGTGGAAGGCGCCGAGGTGGGTGTGGGTCGCGGCGTCGCTCGTCGTGAGCCGGATCAGCTCCTCGTCGGTCAGCTGGTGGCTGGCCGAGAAGTAGCGGAGCCGCAGGCTCTCCGCCGAGAGGGCGGTGTAGAAGCTCCGGAGCGGCTCGACGTCGTCGGGTTTGAGCGGGCGGATGGTGATGGCCGCCCCGTCGACGAGGGCGGCGTCAGCGCTCCAGGTGAGCGAGATCGGAGGTGGGGTTGCGGTGTCGCTTGTCACCGTCCCAGCCTACGGAAACCGGCCGCCTGATGTCGTGGGCCGATGGTCACCGAGACGATGGGCCTCGGCCTCGCCGCAAGCTCCACCCTGCGGGTGTGCGTCCACCGCGGGGTGGAATACGATCCCGCCTCGCTCCCTGCGGCCACCGGAAGCGCCGGGGAGAGCCCACACCATCGGCGCCTGGAGTCGCAGGGAGCTCGGACGGGTCGTAACGGTCAGGCCTCGGAACCAGAGGTTCCCGGGCCCACGCTCGGAGCATCCCTGCGCCGTCACCCTCTGGACTAGGGGAAAAGGTCACTACTCTGGTGGGGTCAGGCGGCCGTGAGGGGTTCGGGCCTGCTGGGCCGTCGCGACCACGGTCCCGACCCGCGGGGGTCGTGTGGCCCTTCCGGCGCGAGGTGCGGGAGGGGGACCATCGGCTCGCCCAGCCGCCGCACCGTGAGCCGCAGGGGATGTTCCGCGTCGCCACCGACCGTCCCGCGATGAGAGGGCAGCACTGATGTCGCTGCAGCAGTGGGGTTTGGCCTGCCTCTGGCTGGCGGGGACATTGGCCCTGGTGGTGGTCGTCCTCTGCATCGTGGCGCTCGCCGACCGCGCCCGGCGCCGAGGGGGCACCGGGGGATCGGGCGGCTGACCACCCGGGCCGCGGCCTCCACTCAGGGCCGCTCCGATCCGCGCGGCCCCAACCCTCCGGGCCTCGCGGACCCGGGTTCTGGTGACCGAGGACCCACAGAGGGGGTCCCTTCAGGGCAAGGTTGAGCAGTCATGAGCGTAGACTTCAGGGCCATGGAATCCAGAGACACCATTCGCGTCTTGCTCTGTGACGACCATGAGTTGGTCCGGCTGGGCCTCCGGCGGCTTCTCGAGACCGAGCCCGACTTGGACGTGGTCGGGGAGGCCGGAGATGCGGACGCCGCTCTCGAGGCCGTTGCCCGGCTGCACCCCCAGGTGGTCGTGATGGACGTCCGTATGCCGGGCCGCTCCGGGATCGAGGCCTGCCGGGAGATCCGTTCGGCCCACCCCGAAACCCACGTCCTGATGCTCACCTCGTTCGCGGACGACGAGGCGCTCTTCACCTCGATCATGGCCGGGGCGTCGGGTTACATCCTCAAACAGATCCACGGTGGCGACCTGATCGGGGCGATCCGCCAGGTCGCCGGGGGTCACTCGCTGCTCGACCCCCAGGTCACCGAGCGAGTGCTGGCCCGGCTGCGCGGCGAGGTGGTCACCCCCGGGGACATCATCAATGACCTCACCCCCCAGGAGCGCAAGATCCTGGCCCTGGTCGCCGAGGGGCTGACCAACCGGCAGATCGCCGAGCGGGTGCATCTCGCCGACAAGACCGTCAAGAACTACGTCTCCAACATCCTCATGAAGTTGGGCCTGGAGCGGCGCGCCGAGGTTGCCGCCTTCGTCGCCCGGCGCAAGGAGAGCCAGCCCAGCGAGTGGCCCTGAGGCCGGCACCGGAAGCCCCTGGGACACCCCGGCCGGCTGCTCATCGAAGCCGGTCGCTCTCTGGCCAGCTGTCAACTAGCTGGTGGTCGAGGACTCGTTCAGGCTGATCGCAGCTCGAACGAGAGTCGCGAAAGCCTTCTCGTCGATCTCATCGTCCTCGTGGAAGTCGATGGCGCGCCGGGCGTTGCCTTCGAGGCTCGAGTTGAACAGTCGCGTGGGGTCCTTCAAGGAAGCCCCCTTGAAGAAGGTGATCTTCACGACGCTCTTGTACGTCTCGCCGGTGCAGATCGGACCGTGGTGGGACCACACCGGAACCCCCTCCGGCTGAGAGGGCTTCTTCCACTTCGCCTCCTCGACCACCTCGGGGTCGGCCCGCTTGATCAGGGCGCGAATCTGCGACAGCTTGGTCTCGCGCCAATCCGCCACCCCGTTCCTCACTTCGTCATGCTCCGGTATCCGCTCCGCGTACCGGAGCGTCCTGCGCTCGGAACGAGCGCCCACGGGCCCTCGTTCCTCACTTCGTCATGCTCCGGTAGTGCTCCCGCCAGATGAGCTTGTGGACGGGGATCCAGCGTGGGATGTCGCGCAGCCCGGGGATGAAGGGGACGAGCAGGAGGCCCAGGCTGAGGAGGGTCATGACCGCGACCACCAGCAGGTCGGCGTTGCTCGCCGTGCTGAACGGCGGGATCTGGTACCAGAGGGTGTAGAGCCAGAGCCACGCCTGGCCGGGATACCGCCCGGTCTCGTTCATCATTCCCCACTGACTGCCGGTCAGGTCCTGGGCCTGAGCGAGGCCTTCGAAGTAGCCGCCATCGCTCAGGAAGAGCAGGGGCCTGCTGTAGTCCGTCTGGTAGAAGTGGTCGCTGGTGAGCAGCAGCGCGTCCAGGCCCCCGCTGCGGGCGAGGGTGAGCAGACGGCTCATGAGCACTGGCACCGGGCCGTAGTCGCCCCTTGGCACGCTGACCTCGTTGCTGACCAGCTGGGCGCTGCCCAGGGCCTGGTCGTAGGCGGCGAGCCACTTCCCCTGTTGGGTGGCGCTCGCATCGTTGAACGTGGTGAGCGCCGAGGCGAGGGTCTGGTCGCCGACCGTGGCCTGCGAGAGAGGCTGGAGCACGAAGTCGAGAGGCGCGTTCACGGCGACATGCACCCCGGCCCACACCTGCGGCTCGATCGGGCCGATGCTCTGCACCGACCCGCTGCCGGTCGTGTACGGGGGCCCGTATTGGGCGGTGGTGGTCTGGCCGGACAGCTCGCTTGCGGCCGTCGTCACGAAGTCCACCGGATCCGACTTGGCCCATGCCTGGATGGTCGCCGAGGGGACGTCCGGCGAGGAGAGGATCGCCGAGAGGATGAGCACCACGACCAGGATGCCCACCGTGGCGATGGAGATCTCCTTGATCAGATCGTAGGGAGTCATTCGGACCCCGCGGTAGTAGTCGGCCTTGTCGAACTTGGGGCGGTGGGCGTTCATCGGGGGGCTCCTGTGGACGCTCGTTCCCCGGTGTCCGGCACGTACGGGTCACCCAGCGGCCGCACCACCCCCCGGCTCCTCACCTGCACGATGTGGAGCACCACCAGGAGGGTGAGGGCGATCGGGAAGAGCATCACGTGGATGCCGTACATCTGCCCGAAGTTGAGGACGTTGAAGAACCCGCCCAATCCCGTGGAGTTGATGGCGTCCTTTGCGTTGACCGCGATCCACTGGGAGTCGAAGTTCTGCTGGACCAGGTAGCCGGTGAAGGCGGTGACGATGCTGACCAGGAAGAGCACCACCCCCACCATCCAGGTCTTGGCGCGTCCATCGCGCCAGCCGGCGCCCCAGTACTGGCCCCAGAGGTGCAGCACCATGAAGATGAAGAACATCTGCACCGACCAGAAATGGATGCTGTTGAAGAAGTGGCCCAGGTTGGAGGTGTGCCACCAGGCCGAGCCCATGATGGCGAGGACGCACCCGCTGACGAGCACCCAGACCAGAGCCGCGATGGTCACCACCCCGAAGACGTACACCCAGGAGCCGACGAAGGCCGGCTGGCGGGTGGGCAGCACCTCCTCGAGGGGGAGGCGGCCGTCCAGGCGGCGGCGCAGCGCGGCGGTCCACCCGGGCTCACCCTCTGCGGTGGAGCCGCCGGCAGGCAGGGGAGCACCCCCGCCCGATCCCAGGTCGCCCGCCTCACTCATCGTCGTCGTCCCGGTGCTTGGCGCGGTTGTGGGGGAAGGGGGCGACAAGAGCGGCCACGAAGAGCAGCACCATCACCCCGATCAGGACCAGGTTGGGCAGCGAGATGAGGATGAATCCCCAGTGCAGGTACGGCGCCGGGCTGTTCATGGGAACCTCCGGAGGGTGAGCGGGGGCACCGGCCAGGGGAGCCCCCCAGAAATCGTCTCTCTGACCTTACAGGCTATGGGTCCCCGATCACAATGTCATGTGACATAAGCCGGTGAATCAGCCAGGACTTATGGCCATGGCCAGGGCCGCGGTCCCGGCGGACCATGGTCCGGGGGATTGCTGGACACGTAGCGAGATAGGCACCGAGACACCCATGTCGACCCCGGCCGACCGACTCTTCCTCCTCCTCGACCCGCACACCCGGCGGGTGGCCGACATCTGCACGGGCCCGACCGCGACCGGTGACTGCCCCGCCTACCTCGCCGGTCAGCCCCTCACCTGTGCGGGATTCCGGGTGGTGCCGATCCGCCAGACGTCGGCCAACGGTCTGCCCTTCCTGGTGGACGAGGGCGAGGGGCCCCGCTGTCCCCTGGCCTGGCTCGACGACGGAGAGCCGAAAGAGGACGCGGGCCGAGCGGGTGTGACGGGTTTCGCGGCTCCGTCCTGATCTCGGCGGCCCTCCCCGCCGACCCCTGAGCCTGCCCCCTACTGCTCCCGCCCCTCGTCGCACACCATCCGGAACTCGCAGTGGCCGCAGCGCCAGCCGCTCGGCCTGGGAGGGAAGTCGTGGGTGCGGCGGGCCTCGGCCAGCTCGCGGGCCGTGCTCTCCACCTGGAAGTGGAAGCGGCCCAGGGCGACCGAATCGAACGTCATCCGGCTGACCTCGGCGGTCTGGAGCCAGTGCAGCTCGACCGTGGCCTCGTCGCTGTGCTGCTCGCGTGCGAGCGCCACCGCGTAGGCGCGGACCTGGAGGTCCTTGCGCAGCGACTCCTCCTCGCGCGGCGGGCCCGTCTTGTAGTCGATGACCACCTGCACCCCGCCCGGCCCGGCGTCGATGCGGTCGAATCGCCCGGTCACGTCGCCGGCGCCCACCCCGAGGGTGAAGGGCTGTTCGACCATGAGGGGCTCGGCGTCACGCCACCCGGGTGACGCTGCGTAGCGCCGCAGCTGGCTCTCGCCCAGGCTTCGCAGCTCGGCGTGAGCGCCCTTGGGGCCCCGCGACGCCTCCCAGGCCTCGGCCCACAGCCGGGCCGCCTCGTCGGGCCCGGCCTCGCCGCCGGTCTGGCGGAGGGCCGCCAGGGCCTGGAGGACGGTGTGGACCAGGGTTCCGTACCAGCGCTGGGGCGAGGCCGGCACCGGCAGGCGGTAGACGCTGCGATAGGCGTAGCGGCGGGCGCAGTCCTTGAAGGCGGCCAGGTCGGAGACGGATGCTCGGATCGTCGCCGTGGGCAGGCCCATCGCCGCGGCGGGCTGGCGGCGAGCGGGTGGCCGGCTGCCCTCGATGGCCCGTCGGGTCACCCCATCGGCCCTGTCCAGGGCGGCCAGGAAGGGGCTGGGGCGCTCGTCGCGGAAGGAGTGCGGGTAGCGTCGCGCGTGGACCAGGACGAGGCGGTCGCGGGCCCGGGTCGCCGCCACGTAGAAGAGGCGGCGCTCCTCGTCCCGGCTCGCCTCACCTTCGGGGGCGGGCTCCGGAACCAGCTCGTCGGGGAGGGTCAGACGGGCGGGGAAGCCCCCCATCCCCGGCCAGCGCTCCTCGGTGCAGCGTCCGAGGAAGACGACCGGCCACTCCAGGCCCTTGGCCGCGTGCGCGGTGAGCAGGCCGATCCCCACCGTCGTGGCCTCGACCGCCGCGATCTCGTCCGCCGCATGGCTGCTCCGCAGGATCTCGAGGTACCGCAGCGCCAGGGCCAGGCTGCGGTCGTTGCTCCAGTCGGCGAAGCCCTCCAGGAGCTCGCCGAACTTGTTGAGGTTGGCTCCGAGCTGAGCCCGCGCCAGTGGCTCGGCGTCGTCCAGGACGCCGAGGAACTCGCTGCCCTCGAGGGCGGCGTAGAAGACGTCGCGGACATCGTCCCGGGAGGCCTGCGCGTGGAGATCGACGAGAAGGTCGATCAGCCGGCGGGCGGTCGCCAGGTCCTCCGCGCCCAGCTCCGGCAGCTCCCCGGCGATCACCGACGCGAGCGGGAGGTCGCGGTCGCGGGCGGCCTGGCCGAGCGCGAGCCGCCCGCCATTGCTCACTGCGAAGGAGGGCAGGTGCAGGCAGCGGAGGACCGCCTGGGAGTCGCCGGGGTCGTTGATGGCGCCGAGGAGTCCCATCAGGTCCTTGATCTCGCGCCGCTGGAAGAATCCGCGGCCCCCGTGAACCACGTAGGCCACTCCCGCCTCCTGGAGGGCGCGGGTCGCGGCCTGCATGTCCTCGTGGCGCCGGAACAGCCAGGCGATGCCGGTCGGGTCGGCCCCGGCGTCGATCAGACGCCGGCACTCGGCGGCCACCTCGACGACCTCGCCCCGCTCGTCGGCGGCTCGCCACACCTCCACCTGACCACCGGCGCCCCGGTCGGCGACCAGGCGCTTCTCGATGCGCGAGCCCGGGGGCGCCGCTCCGATGATGGCCCGGCTCGCCTCGACGATCTCCTGGTGGGATCGGTAGTTGCGGTCCAGGATCACCCGCTCGTGGGCCGGGTAGATGCGGGCGAAGCGGTCGAGGTTGGCGAGCGACGCGCCCCGGAACTTGTAGATGGACTGGTCGTCGTCGGCGACGACCATGATGTTGCCGCGCTCCCCGGCCAGCACCTCGACCAGCCGGGCCTGTGCGTAGTTGGTGTCCTGGTACTCGTCCACCATCACATGGTCGATGGCCCCGGCCACCGCGACCCGGACGTCCGCGTGCTCGCGCAGCAACCGTTCCGCGTAGAGGATGGTGTCGTCGTGGTCGAGGACGGCCCGCTCCATGAAGGTCGCCTCCAGCCGTCGGTACACCTCGGCGCACTCCCGGTGCCGGGTCAGCAGCTCGCGCTCCAGGCTGGCCCCGGCCCCGGCGACGGCCAGGCGGGACTCGGCCCAGTCCGCGTAATCCTCGGGTGAGACCAGCTCCTGCTTGGCCTTCTCGATCACCTCGAGGATGGCGTCGACGAGGTCGTGGGAGCGCAGCGGGTTGTAGAGGGTGGTCGGCCGCAGCTCGCCCAGGATGCCGTCGACCACCAGCCACCGCTCCGCTTCGTCGGCGATCCGGAACGCCGGCGAGATCCCGAGCCGCCAGCCCCAGTGGCGCAGCACCCGCTGAGCGAAGGAGTGGTAGTTGAGGAGGGGCGGGTCGCCTTCGAACGGGCCGTGGGCGCGCTCGACCCGGTCGCGCATCTCGGTCGCCGCCTTGCGGGTGTAGGTGAGCACCAGCAGGCGATCCACCGGCGTGCCCTCGCGGATCAGGCGGAGAAACCGTTCGACGATGACCCGCGTCTTGCCGGAGCCCGGTCCGGCCAGCACCAGGCACGGCCCCGCACCGTGGCCGACGGCTCGCCGCTGCGCGTCGTCCAGCTCCACAGCGGCGGCACCGGCCGCCTCCGGCGGGAAATCGAGCATTCGCCGATGATAGCTGATGGTTCGTACATCTGTTTGCAGTGGGGCCCCCGCCGCCCAGCCGGACGCCTGCTAAAGTGATGCCTCCGTTCGGCCAGGGCTGGAGCCCGCGGCGAGCGCGACGGCCGCGCCGCCGTGCCACCCGTCCCTTGGGGGGACGAGCGGTGTCCGCATCAGTCAGGCCGCCGGTGGCGGCGCCGAGGAGGTGATCCCCCAACCGTGTCGGAGGTCAAGGTCCGCGAAGGCGAGACCTTCGAGAGCGCGCTGCGGCGTTTCAACAAGAAGATCAAGCAGAACGGCATCCTCTCGGAGGTCCGGCGCCGCGAGCACTACGAGAAGCCCTCGGTCCGTCGCAAGCGCAAGCTGGTGGCCGCCCGGAAGCGCCGGGCGAAAGCTGGCTGACGCCGTCATCACCACTTCGGGCTCGCCCAGCGGCGAGCCCCTTTCTTTCTGCGCCACCATGAGTTCCCCATGCGGGTGACCGTCCACCGCTCGCCCACCCTCGACGCCGCGAGCCTGGCGCTGGTCCGCGACGGCGGGCTGGCCCCCCTGCTCCGCGGCAGCGGAGATCTCCTCGGCGTGCCCGCCCGCGCCGGTCTGGCGGTGCGGCTGACCGACGACCAGGAGCTCCGCCGGCTGAACCGGGATCACGCCGGGGTGGACGCCGCCACGGACGTCCTCGCCTTTCCGGGCGACGGGCACGAATGGGTGGGCGACATCGCGATCTCGGTCGAGAGGGCGCGCGCCCAGAGCCCCGCCGCCTCTGCCGGCGAGCTCCGCCTGCTGGCCGTCCACGGCTTGCTCCACTGCCTCGGCCACGATCATGACGAGCCGGAGCGGGCGGCGGCGATGACCGCCCAAACCCGGAGGCTGCTCCCGGGGCAGGACGTTCCCGACCTCGCACCGCATTGATGCCGCGAGAGCGATGGCGACGCTGATCATCGGCCTGGGGAACCCCGGGGGCGAGTACGCCCACACCCGGCACAACTGCGGGTGGATGGTCCTCGACGTCGTGGAGGGCCGGGGCCGGTTCGCACGCGCTCGGCGGGAGGGGCCCGCCAAGGTGCGCGCTGGCACGGTCGACGGATTCGATGTCGTCCTCGCCCGCCCCACCACCTACATGAACCTGAGCGGCCGGGCGGGCGTGCACCTGGTGCGCGTCCTCGGCGTGCCGACCTCCGACGTGGTCGTGGTCCACGACGACGTCGACCTCCCCTTTGGCCGCCTCCGTCTCCGCCGGGGCGGCTCGGCGGGAGGCAACCGCGGCGTGCGCTCGCTCATCGAGTCCTGGCAGACGCCGGACTTCATCCGGGTCCGGGTGGGGATCGGCCGGCCCGCGGCCGGCGAGGACACCGTCGACCACGTCCTTGATCCCTTCACGCTCGAGGAGCGGCAGGCGCTGCCCGCCATCCTCGACCGTGCCGCCGACGCGGTGACCGCCATCGTCCGCGAGGGCCCGGAGCGGGCCATGAGCCAGTACAACGGTCCGCTGCCGCCCGGGCCGGACGGTGCGGAGGGGCCGCCACCCGGTGATTGAGCCACCTGCCGGCGACGCGCCCACGCTCGCCTCCCGCCTGGACGCCGTCGCCCCCCTCGCCGCGCTCGCGAGCGGTTCCCTGCGCGTCCTCGGCGGGGTTCCCTCGGCCGCCGTCGGGCTGATCGCCTGGTGGGTTCGCCGTCACGCCTCCGAGCACGTCCTGGTGATCGCCACCGACCCGGAGACCGTCTATGCCGACGCCCGCCTCTGGGGTGGCGAGGCGCGGCTGGGCCTCTGGCCGGCGGCGGACACCCCCGGCTTCGACCGCATCCCGCCCTCCGAGGAGGTGGTCCGTCGCAGGATCGCCACCCTCGCCCTCCTCCGTGACGGCCAGCCCGCCCTGGTCGTCGCCTCCCCGGCCGGGCTCCTCCGCCCCACCCTCCCCACTGGCGCGCTCGACAGCGCCGTCGAGCTCGGCCGCGGAGCTCGGATCGGCCGCGACGCGGTCATCGAGCGCCTCGTCCGCCTCGGGTACCGGCGGGTGACGGCGGTGACGTCTCCCGGTGAGATGGCCGTGCGCGGCGGGATCGTCGACGTCTTTGGCCTGGATCGGGGCCGCCCCTGGCGGGCGGAGTGGTTCGGCGACGAGGTCGACGAGATCCGGGCCTTCGACGTCGACACCCAGACCTCCGTGGCCCGGCTGGAGCGGGTGTGGTTGCTGCCCGCCCGCGAGCTCGACCTGAGCTCCGAGGCGGTCGCTCGGGCCCAGGCGGCGGTCGCCGGCCTCGACGTCGGCGGCTGCCGGCCGGAGGTCCGCGAGCAGTGGCAGCAGGACCTTGCCCAGCTCGAGCTGGGTGTCTACGACGACGGCATCGACCTCTTCGCGCCGTACCTCAACCAGGGTTCCAGCCTCTTCGACCACCTGGGGAAGGGGGCGCTGGTGCTGGTCGCCGGCGGTCGCGAGCGGGCCCGGCGCGCGGCCGTCCGGCACCTCGAGGAGATCGAAGGCCTCCGGGAGCAGGAGGAGGCGCGGGGCGAGCTCCCCGCCGGTGCCCGCAGCGGCCTGCTCGACGTGGGCGTGCTCGACGCCAATCTCGCTGGCGCCGTCGACTTGGTGCCCGGCGATGCCGAGGGCACGGCGGGTGCGGCGACGGCTGACCTCGGCTGGCGGGGCGCCGAGCCGTACGCCGGGCGCTGGGACGCCTTCGCCGCGGCTCTCGGCCAGGAGCTGGCCGGGGGCGGCTGCTGCGTGGTCGTCTCCCGGCAGGAGGGGAGGGTGGAGGAGCTGGCCGGCGACGCCGGGCTGCGGACCACCATGGTCGACGATTCGGACGCCGCCACCCTCCCGGCCGCGGCCGGTGCGCTGCTGGTCACCGCCGGCGAGGCGTCCGCGGGTTTCCGGCTGCCCGACCTGGGGATCGCCGTGTTCAGCGACCACGAGCTCTTCGGTGCCGTGAAGCGGCGCGGCTCTCCGCTCGCCCGCGGGGCGCGGCGCGCCGAGTCGACCTCCGCGCGAGGCGCTCGCCGGGCGGCCGCGGGGCGGGCGGCGGCACCGGGATTCGTCCTCGAGTTCGCCCCCGGCGACCTGGTCGTCCATCGCGACCACGGCGTCGCCCGCTTCATCGAGATGCGGCGCGTCTCCGAGGAGGAGACCCCGGCGGCGGGCGGAGCTGGCGGCACGGGCGGACCGGGATCCCGCGCCGACCGCGGCTCGTCCGCCGCGGGTGCCCCCGAGAGCCCGGCGAGCGCCACCGAGCAGGAGTACATGCTCCTCGAGTACGCCGACGGCGACCGCCTCTTCGTCCCGGTCCAGCACCTGGACCGCATCGATCGCTACGTGGGGGGGTCCGACGCCCATCCCGCGCTCTCCCGCCTCGGCACCGGCGAGTGGGAGCGGACCAAGCGGCGGGTGCGCGAGCGGACCGAGGCCGTCGCCCGCGAGCTGCTCAACCTCTACTCACGCCGCGAGGCCGCCTCCGGCCACGCCTTCTCCATCGACTCCGACTGGCAGCGCGAGCTGGAGGGCTCCTTCCCCTTCGAGGAGACCCCCGACCAGATGCTGGTGCTCGACGACATCAAGCGCGACATGGAGGCGTCCCGGCCGATGGACCGCGTCGTCTGCGGCGACGTCGGATTCGGCAAGACCGAGCTCGCCCTGCGAGCGGCGTTCAAGGCGGTGGCGGAGGGCCGCCAGGCGGCCGTCCTGGTGCCCACCACCGTGCTCTGCCAGCAGCACTTCCTGACCTTCTCGGAGCGCCTTCGCCCCTTCCCGGTCATCGTGCATCAGCTCTCGCGCTTCTGCACCGACGAGGAGCAGCGCGCCACCCTGCTCGGGCTCAAGGCGGGCACCGTCGACATCGTGGTCGGCACCCATCGCCTGCTCCAGCGCGACGTCGAGTTTCGCAACCTGGGCCTGGTCATCATCGACGAGGAGCAGCGCTTCGGTGTCCTCCAGAAGGAGCGTTTCAAGGAGCTGCGCGTCGCCGTCGACGTGCTCTCGCTCTCGGCCACGCCGATCCCGCGGACGCTGCACATGGCCCTCGCCGGCATCCGCGACCTCTCGGTCATCCAGACGCCTCCCGAGGAGCGCCAGCCGATCAAGACCTACGTCACCGCGCGCGAGGGATCGCTGGTCCGCGAGGTGGTGACCCGCGAGCTGGCCCGGGGCGGCCAGGTCTTCTTCGTCCACAACCGGGTGCAGTCCATCGACAGAGAGGCTCAATGGTTGCGTGCCCTGGTTCCCGAGGCGCGCGTCGCCGTCGCGCACGGGCAGATGCACGAGGACCTGCTGGCCTCGGTGATGCGCTCGTTCGTCGAGGGCGAGGTCGACGTCCTCGCCTGCACGACCATCATCGAGTCGGGGCTCGACATCCCCAACGCCAACACCATCGTCATCGACGACGCCCAGCGGCTCGGGCTGGCCCAGCTCTACCAGCTGAGGGGCCGGGTCGGGCGGGCCGGGCAGCGCGCCTACGCGTACCTCCTCTACCCGCCGGAGCGCACCCTCACCGAGCGCGCCGACAAGCGCCTCGATGTCATAGGGGAGCTGCAGGACCTGGGAGCGGGATTCAAGCTGGCGATGCGCGACCTGGAGATCCGCGGGGCCGGCAACCTGCTCGGCGAGGAGCAGCACGGCGAGATCGCGGCGGTCGGCCTGGAGATGTACAACCGGCTCCTGGAGCAGGCGGTGCGCTCCCTGCAGGGGCGGCCGATGGCGGAGCTGCCCGCCCAGGTCACGGTCTCGCTGCCCCAGGCGGCGTTCCTGCCCCCCGGCTACATCGGGGAGGAGCAGCTCCGGCTGCGCTGCTACCAGGACATGGCCGCCTGCGTCACCGAGCCTGAGCTGGAACGGCGTTCGAGGGGACTCGCCGACCGCTTCGGACCGATGCCACCGGAGGCGGAGGCGCTCGTCTTCTCGCTGCGGGTGAGGTTGCTCGCCGTGGCCGCCGGGGCTCAGGCCGTCGAGACCTGGCGCGGCGAGGCGGGCCCGCGGCTCGCCCCCGGGGTCGCCGGCGGGCGCGGCGTCTCGGGGCGGATCGGTGCGGTCATCCAGCTCCCCTCCGGCCATGGGCTCGACCTGGAGGTGGTGGCACGCCAGTTCCGGGCGTTCGTCGAGACCTCGCCGACCCGCGTCTACTGCCTACCCCCGCCCGGGCGATCGCCCGACGCGGAATGGGAGGATGTGCTCCTGCGCGTGCTGCGGGAGCTGGGCCGGCTGACCCGGGCCCGCCAGCCCGTGCCGGTTTGACCATCTACACGAATGAAGGGAGCGACGTGACCAGCAACATCCCGCTCGACCTCCTGCCGACGCTGGTGCTGGTCGGGATCATGGCCATGTTCGTCTGGTTGATGCTCCGGCGACGGGAGCGATGGTGAGGGATGGAGGAGCCACCCTGGGGCTCCCCTTATCCAGATAGGAGGTTGCGATGCGTGAGGAGGCGGCGCAGTCGCTGCGCGAGCTCAATGAGGTCGTCGAGCGCCTGCGGGCGCCCGGTGGTTGCCCCTGGGACCGCGCCCAGACCCATCGATCCCTCCGCCCCTACCTTCTCGAGGAGACCTACGAGACCCTGGAGGCGATCGACTCGCAGGGTACCGCCACCCTCCGCGAGGAGCTGGGCGACCTCCTTCTCCAAGTGCTGATGCACTCCGCCATCGCCGCCGAGCGCCCCGACGGCTTCGACATCGGTGACGTCGCCGAGACCACCCGGGCCAAGATGATCCACCGCCACCCCCACGTCTTCGGAAGCACCACCGTGGCCGGCGCGGAGGAGGTGGTCGTCAACTGGGAGAGGCTGAAGCGCACCGAGAAGCGGGAGCGTCTCTCCCTCCTGGAGGGCGTCCCCCACGCCCTGCCCGCGCTGGCCTTCGCCCAGGGGGTGCAGAAGCGGCCCGCCCGGGTCGGATTCGACGAGACGCCGACGGTCGCCGCCGCCCTGGCCTGGGTCCGGGACGGTGTCGATGCCCTCGCCCGCCTGGCCGCCGACGCACCGGCCAGGGCCGACCGGGGGGCGGACTGGTCCCCGGTTCGCGCCGACACCGTCAGCGGGGAGGGTCTCGGCGAGCCGGCCGCCGCCGGAACCGTCGCCGGCCACGCGCCGCCCCCGCCCCCGGCGAGCCGGGATCTCGAGGCGGCGATGGGCGAGCTGCTCTACGCCGCGGTCGCCCTGGCCCGCCAGCTCCGGGTCAATCCCGAGGATGCCCTCCGCGGGCGCACCGTCAGCTTCGCCGACCGCTTCCGGAAGCTGGAGGCCATCGCGCGCGCCGATGGCGTCGACCTCCACGATCTCAGCCCCGAGGAGTGGCGCCGGCGCTGGGAGGCGACGGTCTAGGGGTTTCCGCGGAAGGCGGAGCCGCAGGGGGTGCTTCGCGGCCCCTCCGCTCGGCGTCCTCCGAGAAAGGAGGAGCCGCGAGGGTGGTGCTTCGCTGCGGCCCGGGCGTTCGATCGCCCTGACTGGCGATCGACGCCCTCCGCTCGGCGCGGTTGCAACCCGCGCCTGCGCAGAGCCTTCGCTGCGCACGCACCCCCGCGCCTCCTCCCGCTGCGGACACCGAAGTAGGTGGCACAAGATCCTCGGCGGTGCGGTGAGCGCGACGTGTAAGGCGACGTGACCATCGACAATCGACGGGTGAGCACACCACGGGCGCCCCTGGCCGCGCTGACGCTGCTTTCGCGCACGATGGTCATCGGCGCGACGTTCGCGGGCGTCGCGGGGGCGATCGCCGGGCTGGTATTGGGACTCCGCGCCTATGCACCGACGGCGTGGTTCGCCGTCGTCGAGTTGGGGCTGCCGGCCACCCTCGTTGGTGCGCTCGCCGGCCTCGCGGCGGGTTCGGTCCTTCTCGCCTGTGGGCGGATCGCTCGCTGGCGGCGCCCGTAGGCCACCTGCAGCGCCTTCCCGACGCTGTCTCCAGTCATCTCTCCCGAGGCTACGGAACAAGGTGACCGAATCCTCCATGGGAGGACAACTTCACAGCACTCGTAGGGCGGCCGTGTGCGGTTGCGGAGACGCGGGGTGCGTGCGCAGCGAAGGCTCTGCGCAGGCGGCGGTTGCAACGCCGCCGAGCGGAGGGCGCGGCACGCCGGTCAAGGCGTGCCGACGCCCGGGCCGGAGCGAAGCACCACCACCGCGGCTCCGCACCCCACAACATGCGGGCATCTCTGACGGGTCCGCACACAAAATGGCCGAACCCCGTTGCGGTTTCCGCGACTGCGTAGCAGACTACGCATCCCGCGGCCAGTTCCCGCCCACGTCCCCCCAAGGCCCGCAATGAACGTCCCTGCTCCTCAGCGACCCCGCCCCTTCAGGGCGCGGCGGATCCTCGCCCTGGTCGTGGCCGTCGCCTGTGGCTGGGTGGCTTACGCGCTGTACGGCGCGGCCGCCACCGACCACGCCGCCCTCGCGCGGGTGACCCAGCTCCAAGAGGCCAACGCCGCCCTCACGGCCCAGATCGCGCAGCGCTCCCAGGAGGTCAGTGAAGCCCAGGGCACGGCGTGGCTGGAGGACCAGGCGCGCAAGCTCGGCTACCACCTCCCCGGTGAGAAGGTCTACGTCCTCGATCCGGGCGCCAAGTCGGCGCCCGCCTCCGGTGGCCTCAACGCCCCACCTCCCACCTTCAGCCCCACCCCGGTCCCCACCCCCATCCCATCGGCCACCCCCACCCCGTCGCCCTCGCCAGCGGGGCCCACCCTGGTGCCGCTCAGCCCGACCCCTGCCGCCACGTCGCCGTCCCCCGCCGCCACGTCGCCGTCCCCCGTCGCCACGTCACCGTCCCCCGCCCACTGACGATGTGGCGACCGCATGGTCGCCCGGCGTCCCGGGGTGGATGGGCGGCCAGCCTTGTGCAACTGCGGCGTGGGGCGCCCGGCCCGCGCTATGCTCCCGATGCGGCGTGGAGCAGTGGAAGCTCGTCGGGCTCATAACCCGAAGGTCGCTGGTTCGAATCCAGCCGCCGCAACCACTCCTCCCCCCTGCGTCGGTGCCGATGTCGTCGCTGTCCGGCATCCGGCCCCCGGCGCTTCCTCCGGCGGTATAGCTCAGGTGGTAGAGCGCCCGGCTCATACCCGGTATGTCCCTGGTTCGACCCCAGGTACCGCCACGTGGGCCCGGCAGTTGCCTCCGGGCGAGCGGGTCGCCGCCGTCGGCCGGCTCCGCCGCGCCGTCGCCTCCGCCGCCGATCGGCGCGACGTCATCCGCCCCGGCGAGACGGTGGTGGTGGCCTGCAGCGGGGGGCCGGATTCGACCGCCCTCGTCGATGCCGTGGCCCGGCTGGCGCCGCCCCGCGGCTGGCGCCTTCACGTCGTCCACGTCGACCATGGGCTGCGGCCCGGGTCGGCTGCCGAGGCGGGACCGGTCGCCGCCCTGGCCGCCCGGCTCGGCCTCGGTTTCGAGGCGGTGAGGGTCGAGGTCGAGAGCGGCCCCTCCATTCAGGACCAGGCCCGCCGGGCCCGTCACGCCGGGCTCGCGGCGGTCGCCGACCGGCTCGGCGCCACCGCCATCGCGCTGGGCCACACCGCCGACGACCAGGCGGAGACGGTCCTGATGCGCCTCCTCACCAGCGCCACCCCCTGGAGCCTGCGGGCGATGGCGGAGCGCGAGGGTAGGCTGGCCCGCCCGCTTCTCCGCGTCTGGCGCCAGGCGACCCTGGACTACTGCGCGGCCCTCGGTCTCGAGCCGATCGACGACCCGAGCAACCGCGATCCCCGCTTCCTGCGCAGCCGGGTGCGCCACGAGCTCCTGCCGGCGCTGGAGGAGGTCTTCCCGGGCGCGCGCCGGCGGCTGGCCACCCTGGCGCTGCGGCAGCGCAGCCTCCTGGAAGAAGGTGGCGGGGCCGGACCCGCAGCAACCGGGAACAAGGCTGTCACTCCACGATCGCGCCTCCCGCGCAGTTCGGAGCCCCTGCTATAGACTGGCTCGGATGCGCAACTCTCGGCGCCCCTTCTCCTGGATGCTCGGCGTGCTCCTGGTCGTGGTCGTCCTGCTGGTCTTCTACGGGCGCTCCGGCCCCGCCTCGACCACCGAGACGAGCGGCCAGCTGCAGGCGGCGGTCACCCTCTGGGAGAGCAACCACACCGCACCCCAGGCCATCTCCAACAGCAAGAGCGACCAGACCCAGATCAGCAGCGACGGGAGTACGGTCACCTGGTATGACAATGCGGGGAGCCTCTACACCACCACCGTCGGCGACAGTGACCAGGTCACCCACGAATTCCAAACCGCCGGCTACACCAACTACACCAACGACGGGAGCGACTTGACCGACATCCTGATCAGCCTCTTGCCGACGCTGGTGCTCGTCGGGATCATGGTCTTCTTCGTCTGGTGGATGCTCCGTCAGAGCCAGTCGGGGAACAACCAGGCGATGTCCTTCGGTCGCAGCCGAGCCCGGCTGGTCGCCGCCGACAAGCCGTCGGTCACCTTCATGGACGTCGCCGGGGTCGACGAGGCCAAGCAGGAGCTCGGTGAGATCGTCGAGTTCCTCAAGTACCCGGACAAGTTCACCGCGGTGGGCGCCCGCATTCCCAAGGGCGTCCTCCTGGTCGGCCCCCCGGGAACTGGCAAGACCCTCCTCTCCAAGGCGGTCGCCGGCGAGGCGGGGGTGCCCTTCTTCAGCATCTCCGGCTCGGAGTTCGTGGAGATGTTCGTCGGCGTGGGCGCCAGCCGGGTGCGTGATCTCTTTGACCAGGCCAAGAAAAACTCGCCGTGCATCGTCTTCGTGGACGAGATCGACGCGGTGGGGCGGCAGCGCGGCGCCGGTCTGGGCGGCGGCCACGACGAGCGCGAGCAGACCCTGAACCAGCTGCTGGTGGAGATGGACGGGTTCGAGACCGCGACCCACGTCATCGTCATCGCCGCCACCAACCGTCCTGACGTCCTCGACCCAGCCCTGCTCCGTCCGGGACGCTTCGACCGCCACGTGATGCTGGACCGCCCGGACATCCGCGGCCGTCGCGCCATCCTGGAGGTCCATTCCCGGAACAAGCCGCTGGACCCGGCCGTCGACCTCGAGGTCCTCGCCAAGCAGACGCCGGGATTCTCGGGGGCCGACCTCTCCAACCTGATCAACGAGGCGGCCATCCTGGCGGCGCGCCAGAACCGGAAGCTGGTCAGCATGCCGCACCTCGAGGAGGCGATCGCCCGCGTCATCGCCGGGCCCGAGCGCAAGAGCCGGATGATCAGCGAGAAAGAGAAGGCCACCATCGCCTATCACGAGATGGGCCATGCCCTGGTCGGGATGACCCTGGAGCACACCGACCCGGTGCACAAGATCTCCATCGTCAGCCGCGGCATGGCCCTGGGCTGGACCCTCTCGCTGCCCACCGAGGACAGGTACCTGGTCAGCAAGGCCGAGCTCCTCGACCAGCTCGCCCAGATGCTGGGCGGCCGCTGCGCCGAGGACCTCATCCTCGGGGAGGCCAACATAACGACCGGGGCGAGCGACGACATCCGCAAGGCCACCGACCTCGCCCGCAAGATGGTCACCGAGTGGGGGATGAGCGACAAGCTCGGTCCTCGCACGTTCGGTGAGCGCCAGGAGATGGTCTTCCTGGGTCGGGACCTCGGCGAGCAGCGCAACTACTCCGAGGACATCGCCTCCGAGATCGACCAGGAGGTGCACCACCTGGTCGAGACCGCCTTCCTCCGGGCCAAGGAGGTGCTCCGCCGGCGCGAAACCGTGCTCCGCGTGCTGGCCACGCGCCTGACCGAGGTCGAGACCATGGAGGGGGCCGAGATGAAGCGGATCATGGACGAGATCGACGGCGCCCAGGAGCCGACCGGGCCCGAGCTGGGCGAGGTCGCCGCCGGGGTCTGACCCCGACCGCGCACTCCGCACCGGTGTCGCGCGAGCCCGCCATGGGGGCGGGCTGCGACCGAGCCGCGACGGCGCCGTTCACCGTCGGGGGAGCGGGGGCTGGGAGACTCCCCTCGATGCCGGACGTCACCTGTCCCAACTGCTGGCTGTGGCAGCCGCTCGGGCGATCGACAAGCTGTCGTGCCTGCGGCGCACCGCTGATCACGCCGATGGGCGCCCGGGTCGACCAGGTCTGGAATCCGGTCGGCGCGGCCCCGATCTCGGCGACCGGAGCCGATCCGTCAGGCGGAGCCGCGTACGCGCCCTCGGCCTCGTGGATGCCGATCGGGTACGCGGGACGTCCCACCGTCGAGGAAGCGAGAGGCACGGACTGGGTGCTCTGGGTGCGGGTCGCGCTCGCGGTCCCCTCCCTGCTGCTGGCGGCGCTGGTCATGCTTCTGGGCCTGCTCTTCCAGCACATCACGCTGCCGGCGGCGGCGGGACAGGTACCCCAGACCGTCGACATCGGTCCCATGGTCGTGATCTTCCTGGCGATCTTCCTGTCGATCACGGCGCTCATCGTCTGGCTGGCCCGGTTCGCAGTATTCCGGGCCATCCTGCTCATCCTGATCGTGGTCAACGTGGTGTCCGTGCTGACCCAGATCGGCGTCGCGATTCCCGCCGACCGGATCGCCCTGCTGGTCGACGTCGGCTGGGACATCGGTTACGCGGCCCTGCTGATCCTCTCCCTGACCTCCCAGCGGCCCCAGCTGCGCTGAGGCGCCGCCGGAATCGCGGGCGGGCTCGCGGGCGGGCTCGCGGTACACTCAGGCGAGGCCGGTCCCATCCGGAGGTCGCGGGCCCGGGGACGCCAGCGGGCGCCTCGAGGTTCCTGACGCCGCCTCCGGCGGGGACGGGCACCCAGCAGCCCGCTTGGATCCAGAGGTGACCGAGACGGTGACAGTTCGCGACGGCGAGACGGCGGCCCCGAGCCCCTCGGCGGGCGCCTGGCCGGCCACCATCGCCGTCGTCGGCGCCGGGCGAGCCGGCGGCGCTCTTGCCGCGGCCCTGACCGCGGCTGGTCGCTCCGTCGTCGCCATCGCCAGCCGGGATGCGGATGGAGCCGCTGCTCTGGCCGCACGGGTCGGCGCCCGGCCGGCACCCACCGCGCTGGCGGCGATCCGCGCCGCCGATCTCACCCTCCTAACCGTCTCCGACGCCGCCATTGCCGGGGTCGCTGCCGCGGTCGCCGCCACCGGTGCCGATCTGACGGGTCGAGCCGTGGTCCACTGCAGCGCGAGCCTCGGTATCGAGGAGCTGGCGGCGCTGCGCCCGACCGGCGCCGGCCTGGGCTGTCTGCATCCTTTCCAGGCGCTCGCCGGCGCCGGGTCGGCCCCGCTCCTCCAGGGTGCGGTGATGGCGATCGAGGCCGACCCCGCCCTCGAGGCACCGCTCCGCCACCTCGCCGCGGATCTCGGCGGCCGTCCGGTCGCGCTGCTCCCCGGAACACGGGCGCTGTACCACGCCGCGGCGGTGCTGGCGGGCAACGCACCCCTCGCCCTGCTCTCCGTCGCCGGTGAGCTGCTGGTCGCGGCGGGACTGGAGCAGGCCGCAGCCGAGGAGGCCCTGATCGGCCTCATGGAGGGCGCCCTCACCAATGCCCGCCGCGACGGCCCTCGCGCCGCCCTCACCGGCCCGGTGGTGAGGGGTGACACGGCGACCGTCGCTCTCCACCTCGCCGCTCTCGAAGGGCGGCCCGAGACCGACGCCCTCTACCGCGCCCTGGCCCAGGCGATCCTGCACCTGGCCGGGGAGGAGGGACGAGAGGAGATCGCCCACCTGTTGACTCGTGTGCCCGAAGGGCGCACACGGCTCGAAACCGCAGACGCAGGCGGACACCGCGAAGGCGGAGCGGGGCTGCGTGCGCAGCGCAGGCTTGGCGGAGGCGCGGATTGCAGCCGCGCCGAGCCAAGGGCGCCGAGCGCCAGTCAGGGCGCTCGGACGCCCGGGCCGCAGCGAAGCACCAGCTCCGCTCCGCCGTACTCAACGGAGGACCCGAGATGCCAGTGACCATTCGCAGCCTGGTCGAACGCAAGCGCCGCGGCGAGCGGTTCGCAATGCTGACCGCCTACGACTACACGACCGCCCGGATCCTGGCCGAGGCCGAGATCCCGGTCCTCCTGGTCGGCGACTCCCTGGGCATGGTCATGCTCGGATACCGCAACACCCTGCCGGTGACCATGGAGGAGATGCTCCACCACGCCCGGGCGGTTGCGCGCGGGGCCCCCGACCAACTCCTGGTGGGGGACATGCCGTTCAACTCGTACCACGCCTCCGACGAGCAGGCCATCGCCAACGCGGCCCGCTTCCTCCAGGCGGGGATGCACGCGGTCAAGGTCGAGGGCGGCGGCCGGGTCGTCCAGCTGGTGGCGAAGCTGACCGAACGGGGCATCCCGGTGATGGGCCACCTCGGCCTGACCCCGCAGTTCATCAACCTCCTCGGCGGCTTCCGCGTGCAGGGGAGGGAGGCGGAGGTGGCTGCCCGGATCGAGAGCGATGCGCGGGATCTGGAGGCGGCGGGCGCCTTCGCCCTCGTGCTCGAGGGCATGCCGGCGCCCCTGGCGGCGTCGGTGACCGCCTCCCTGACCATCCCCACCATCGGGATCGGGGCCGGCCCCGGCTGCGACGGCCAGGTCCTCGTCTTCCACGACATCCTGGGGCTGAACCGCGACCCGCTGCCCAAGTTCGTCAAGGTCTTCGCCCCGCTCGGCGACGAGGCGGTCGCCGCCACCCGTGCCTATGCGGCCGAGGTGGCCGCCGGCACCTTCCCCGACGATGCCCACACATACAGCTGACCGGCGCCCTCACCTCACCCGGGTCGATGGCCCGGAGGAGCTGCGCCGCCGTTGCGATCGGATCCGGGCCGCGGGGCTCAGCCTCGGTCTGGTGCCGACCATGGGCGCGCTGCACGCCGGGCATCGTCAATTGATCCAGAGATCGAGGGCGGAATGCGACCGCACGGTGGTGAGCATCTTCGTCAACCCGACCCAGTTCGGGCCGGGCGAGGACTTCGATCTGTATCCGCGCCCGCTGGACGCCGACCTTGCCGTCTGCGCCGAGCTGGGGGTGGACCTGGCCTACGTTCCCAGCGAGGCCGCCATGTACCCGGAGGGTTTCGCCACTCGGGTCTCTCTGCGAGGTGCGCTCGCCGAGACCCTCGAGGGAGCCCACCGCCCCGGGCACTTCGATGGCGTGGCGACGGTGGTGACCAAGCTCCTCGTCACCGCGCGGCCGGACCGTGCCTACTTCGGGCACAAGGATGCTCAGCAGTGCGCCCTCGTCCGCCGCCTCGCCGCCGACCTGAACACCGGCACCGAGGTCGCAGTCTGCCCCACCGTCCGTGACGCGGACGGTCTCGCCCTCTCCAGCCGCAATGCCCGCCTCGACCCCGCCGAGCGGCTTCAGGCGCTCGCCATCCCCGCCGCCCTGGCCGCCGCCGACGCCGCCTTCCGGCTCGGCGAGAGGGACGCGGAGGCGATCCGTGACCTGGTCCTGTGGCGCCTCGCCGATAGCCCCGGCCTGGCGGTGGACTACGTGGCCGTGGTCGATGCTGAGACGTTTGCGCCGGTCACGATCATGAACGTTCGATGCGAAATTCTCATCGCTGCTAGAATGGGTTCGGTCCGGCTGATCGACGTGCTCACGCCGGGGACCGATGAGAGGCTGGTCGTCGGTGTGGGGGGTTGACCCCTATCAGCCTGGATTCGGAGAGGAGCGAGGAGTGCCGCGCACCGTCGTCAGGTCCAAGATCCACCGCGTCACCGTGACCGGAGCGGACCTGGACTACCTCTCCCCGAGGCGATGACGCCCTGAGCGTGACCGCCAGACTTCGAGGAGCTGCCCCCGACATCGTGGTCGTTGGCGGGGGCGTGGCCGGGCTTGCCGCCGCGCTCACCGCTGCTCCGCGCGCCCGCGTGCTGGTGGTCAGCAAGGGCAGCACCGACGACGGCTGCACCGCCGCCGCCCAGGGTGGCATCGCCGCCGCGGTCGGCCCCGACGACTCCCCGGAGCTGCATTTCGAGGACACGATGGCCGCCGGCCGGGGCCTCTGCGACGAACGGGCGGTGCGCCTGATGGTCGAGGAGGCCCCCGCCCGAGTGGCCCAGCTGGCCGCGTGGGGCGTGGCCTTCGATCGCGACGGGGACGGCGTCGACCTCCACCGGGAGGCGGCGCACAGCCGGGCGCGGGTTCTCCATGCCGGCGGCGACGCCACCGGGGCGGCCATCGAGTCCGCCCTGCTGCGGCGCCTCCACGAGAGTGCCGCCACCGTCCTCGAGGGCCAGGTGGTCACCCACCTGGTGCAGGACGGGGCCGGCGGCGTGGTGGGGGTCGAGCTCTGCGATCCCGCCTCCGGGGAGCGGGCAATGGTGCCTGCGGGGGCGGTGATCCTCGCGACCGGCGGGGCATCCGCTCTCTGGCGCCACACCACCAATCCGGCCGGAGCCACCGGCGACGGCATCGCCCTCGCCTACGAGGCTGGCGCCGAGGTCGCCGACGTCGAGTTCATCCAGTTCCACCCCACCGTCCTCGCCCTGGCGGGGGCCCCCGCCTTCCTCATCAGCGAGGCGGTCCGCGGCGAGGGCGGACTGGTCGTGAACGCGGAAGGGCGGCGCTTCCTGCTCGACGCCGATCCCCGGGGCGAGCTGGCCCCCCGTGACATCGTCGCCCGGTCGATCTGGGAGGAGATGGCCCGGTGCGGCAGCGCCTCGGTGTTCCTCGACTGCCGCGGCGTCGGCGCGCGCCTCGCCGAGCGCTTCCCGACCATCGTCGCCACCTGCCGGAGCCACGGGATCGACCCGGTCGAGCAGCTGATCCCGATCGCCCCCGCCGCCCACTACACCATCGGTGGCGTGGTCACCGACCTGGACGGGGCGACCACCGTCCCCGGGCTCTACGCCTGCGGCGAGGTGGCCCGGACCGGGGTGCATGGCGCCAACCGGCTGGCCAGCAACTCGCTGCTGGAGGGATTCGTCTTCGGACGGCACGCCGGCGGAGCGGCCGTCGCCGGGCTGGCGGGCCGGCCCGCGGGAGCGGTGACCCAGCTGCCCGACGTGGCGGTGGAAACCCGGCTCGCCGATCTCGCCGCCGAGCAGGAGCTGCGCGAGCTGATGTGGTCGGCCTGCGGCATCAGCCGCACCGGCGCTGCGCTGACCGCCGCGCGGGAGGCGATCGCGCAGATGGGAGAGGAGAGGGGAGAGGGCACGACCTGGCTCGCGCAGCGGCGCGGCCGGCTCGCCCGCACCGCGGCCCGGTTGATCGTCGAGGCCGCGCTTCACCGTGAGGAGAGCCGGGGCGCTCACCACCGTGGTGACTTCCCCACGAGCATCGACCGCTGGCGTGTATCCCACGTCATGCGGGAAAAGAGAGGAGTAGAGGTTGTCCACGACCCTGCAGCCCATCACTGAGACGCTCGCGCCCGAGCATCTCGACACCCTCATCCGTGCGGCTCTCGACGAGGACCTCGGGGCCGGTGACGTCACCACCGATGCTCTAATCCCTGCGGCCATGACCTGTCGAGGCAAGGTCGTCTGCAAGCAGGACGGTGTCATCTGCGGCCTCTCGCTGGCACGCCGCGCCTTCGAGCTCCTCGACGAGCGCGTGCAGTTCGACGCCAAGGCCAAGGACGGCGAGAAGGTCCAGGAGGACCAGATCGTGATCCGCCTCTACGGCCCGGCGCGGGCCATCCTCAAGGCGGAGCGGGTTGCCCTCAACTTCCTCCAGCACCTCTCCGGGATCGCCAGCATGACCGCCCGCTACGTCAAGGCGGTCGAGGGCACCAAGGCGACCATCCTCGACACCCGCAAGACCACCCCGGGGCTGCGCTCACTGGAGAAGTACGCCACCCGCATCGGCGGTGCCGACAACCACCGCTTCGGTCTCTACGACGCCATCCTCATCAAGGACACCCACCTCGCCCTGGTGGGCGGGGTCACGCCGGCGCTCCGCGCCATCCGCAAGGCGTACCCCGAGGACGACGTGATCGTCGAGGTCAGCTGCTTCCAGGAGCTCCAGCAGGCGCTCACCGACAAGGCGCCCCGCATCCTGCTCGACAACTTCTCGCCCGGCCAGGTGCGCGAGGCCATGGGCCTGATCCGGGGCCGTGCCATTGTCGAGGTGAGTGGCGGCGTCCAGCCGGGCAACGCTCGGGCGTATGCGCTGGCCGGGGTGGACTACATCTCGGTGGGAGCGTTGACCCACAGCGCGACAGCGCTCGACCTCTCGTTGAAGGTGACGCGGTACTAGGAGCTTGTGATGGCGCGGAGTCGCCGGGGTGGTGCTTCGCTGCGGCCCGGCCGTCGGCACGCCTTGACTGGCGTGCCGCGCCCTCTGCTCGGCGGCATTGCAACTGCCGCCTGCGCAGAGCCTTCGCTGCGCACGCACCCCCGCGCCTCCTGAGGGCTGCCGTTCCGCGTCCCCACCTCGGCGGCAGTGCAGCTGCCGCCTACGCAGAGCCTTCGCTGCACACGCACCCCGCGCCTCCTGTGCGGTGCGGTTCTTCACGGTGACCGGGGATAGGCCGCGCCGATAGACTTCGATTCGTGATCGAGATCAGGCCTGTCCATCCTGAGGAATACGAAGAGGCCGGACGCGTCACCGCATCGGCCTGGGAGCCCTGGGACGACCCCTCATATGAGCGTTTCTCGGCGTACCTTCGCGACGTGGCGTCGCGAGTCAAGGTCGCCCCGGTTTTCGTCGCGGTCGATGACGGCGCGATCCTTGGCTCGGTGACCCTGGAGATGCATGAGCGCCTTCCCGAATTCGGTCAGGAGCACGGGCCTCTGCCTCCGGGTGAGGCGCATGTGCGCAGCCTCGGCGTCGCGCCTTCGGCGAGACGACGTGGGGTGGCCCGCAAGTTGATGTTGCATTGCATCGAATACGCGAGGAGCAACGGGAAGTCCTGTATGACACTCAACACCGGCGAAGGGAATGTCCCTGCCCAGCGGCTGTACGAATCACTCGGGTTCAGGCGCGGCCTGGACCTCGTGGTCCGGGCAGGTTTCGGTGTGAGGTCATATCAGCTTGACATCTGACAGGGGGAAACCCTGATGGCGGCCACGGGCTGCCCCTGAGGTTCGGAGCCGGAAGGGGGCTCAGGATCACGCCGAGAGATCTCAGAAGGGCCACCCGATCACCGAGGAGGCGAAAGGGATGACAAGCCTGGGCGACGGCGACGACCAGAGGCCCGTGACGGCGGGCAGCGGGTCGCCGGCTCGAGACCCGAAGCGGTGGAACTGCGCCTTCTATGGCTGCGCGATCCTGTTCGCCGTGGCCGCGCTCGTCGGCATCCTCGTGACGGTGCTGACGACCCCCTACTCGCAGCAGCAGCTCGAGCAGGCCCTGGTGGTGATCGGGGCACCTCCGGGATTCTCGGATGGCCACTTCGTGCCGGGTAGCGGCGGCGGTATCTACGGCCCGCAGCAATACGTGCGTGAGTACGACGGCACGTCGTCGGGGGCCGCGGTCAACGCGTGGTGGGCCAGCCGGCTCGACGCACTGGGTTTCGAGGATGTCAGCGCGACTGACGTCTCATGCGGTGGCTTCTGGGCCACCTACGACGCATCGAATAACTCTCTGCTGGGAGGCGGCCCTGTGACCATCGTGGACATAACCGATGCAAGCGCCGGAGGATCTGTTTGGGGCATTGGGTGTCCATCGGGGCTCTTCGGGTGAGGCGCTCCCCCAATCCCATCGCGGTGCGGAGACTGATCACCGCGCTCGTCCTCGTCATCGTGACGGCGGAGTCGCTTCTACTCCTTCTCCTCGCCGGCATCGATTGGACGTTCAGAGGTTTCGAGATCGGAGGCACGCTGTCGTCACAGCAGCTCGCGGCCAACACCGCCTGGGCCGTCGCGGAGTTCGCTCTTACCGGGGTCAACCTGATGGGCGCAGTCCTCTTCGCCGTCAGACGGCGCGGCCTGGGGCTCGTGGCCCTCTGCGGTGTTCAGGCCATGGATATCGGGTTCCTCGTCTTCTTGATGGTGGGTTGGGCCGAGGCCGATGAGTGGTCATGGGTCTCCGACGCCATTGGATACGCCCTCCTTCCCGCAACCGCGCTTGCTCTCCTCGTCACCATCGCCCGGAGGTCACATGACGTCCGTCCGCGGCGGGTCAACCGGACGCTGGGCCCCCCTCCCTTGACCGACCCGCCCTTGGTGCATTCGCCCACCCGCCCATAGCGGGGCGGCCACCCCTCCAGGACGGCGATCAGTTCCTCGATCAAGGCCGTGGCCGGAGGACGGAAGCTGCGCTACATCGGTCTGCAGCGCAACCGGGCGTGGTTCGTGATGACCGGGGCGGTCTACAACCTCATCCGGATCGCCACCCTGGACGCCCTGATCCGAACGCCGAAGGACCTCCCGGCGGCTCGCCGGGGATCGCCGCCTCCACCAAAACGGGCCTTGCTTGCCCACCAGGGCGACCTCTCAGCTCTCCCTCGCTCCCCCGGAACCGAGGATCAACACCCTGCCAGGCGCGGTTCACGAACTGCCCGGACATTCGAAGCCGGGAGGAGGTGGCGGTCCGCCCGAGGGGGCCGGCGCTCCTATGAAGACCCAGCCGCCGCTGCGTACGAGCACCTCCACGTCCCCGAAGACGAAGCTGTCCTGCTTAAGCACCTTGCCCGTCGCCGCAGAGGTCACCGTGACGGTCCATGGCTGTCTCGGGGCCGATCTCGTGTCGATTGGAGCGCCACTCCCGCATTCGACGCTCGTGGCCGGACCGTGCGACCACGGAGTAACCACCACGTTGGGACCGTCGAGATCGTCGACGAAAAAGACGGACGGCGGGGGTAAGAACCCGCAGGCCACCCACCCCGCCAGGCAAAGACACACCAGCACGATGGCGGCGACGAGGCGGCGTCTCATCGCACCCTCTCCCACCGGCCAGGCCAACGGCCGTGGTCACGTCTGGCATTGATGGTCACCCCTACCCCTCCAGGACGGCGATCAGCTCCTCCTGGATGAGGCCGAGGGCGAGCAGCACCCGGAACTCCGAGGAGTTGCGCAGGGCCTCGTCTGCATGCTGCTCCCAGCCGTCCTCCTCCACGCCCATGAGCCCGCCGGCGGTGATCCGGAGCAGGTTGAGGCCGCGTGCCCAGGCCAGCGCCTGCTCCTCGGTGAGCACGGTGACGTCCTCTCCCGAGCCGATGCAGTCCCGCATCACGTCGAGGTCGGCCTCGCGGCTCCGCTCGATCTCGGGGCGCACCCACCGGTCGTATTCGGCCTGGAACTCGGGATCGTCGTAGGCGACGGGGACGGTCCGCCGGACCTCGCCGAGGCTGGGGGCGAGCTGCTCGACGATCATCAGCAGCACCGCCCTCTCGTCGGCGTCGAGACGGATCTGGATCCGCCCGCGCCGCTTGCGGACCTCGGCCACCGGCGTCCTACCCGCGGCCCATGGTCGCCTGCAGACCAAAGCCGTGGAGCCGGGAGACCGAGACCTCGGCCTGCTCCCGGGGCTGGGTGGCGACCACCGCCTTGCCCTCGTGGTGCACCTGGAGCATCAATCTGGTCGCCGTCTCGAAGTCGTAACCGAAGAGACGTCGGAAGACCAGAACCACGTACGACATCAGGGTGATCGGGTCATTCCAGACCAGCACGTCCCAGCCCGGGTCGCGAACCGGGTGCTCGCTGCCTGCCGGGGTCTCGATGGGGGTGTTTGCGGGGGCGGCGGGAGGCTGCGCTGTCGCCGGTGCCATCGGTTTCCAAGGTTAGTCCACTCGGAGGCGAACGCGGACCAGATGGAGAGGATCCCGGGAAGGGAGGCCGAGGGTCGGAGCCCTAGCTGGCAGATCCCACGTCGGAGAGCTTGAAGATGTCCTTCCACACCGCGAAGGCGGTCTCTGTCTGGCGGGCGGCGGTCGGCCCCTCGAGGACGGCCTGGAGTGGCAGCTCGCAGTTGTGGCAGATGATCCAGATCGGCCCCGGCTCGCTGATGCGACGCTCGAGCCGGTGCTTGTGCCCACACTCTTCGCAGGTGATCGTGACCCTCATGGCGTCACCGAGGTTCGCACGGCGGTGCGACGCCGTCCCCGAGGGTCCTGTATTGCCCCGGTCACGGGGTGCAACGATCTCCTGACGTCAGCCGCCGCCCGGCGGACAGCCCGCCCATCCGCATCACGTCAGACCCCGCCATCGCCGCGGCAGCTAGTGTGTTTTCATCAGCCGGCTGGGGCGCCCGCACCGGCCTGACGCCCCCTGCCGGCGCCGCGCCGGGGGGGTCTCGTCGCTCTCCGGATGGGTCTGCCCGCACGGCGCGGGTGGGCCCCCGCCCCCTCCCGGTCCTGTCGCGGTACCCTGATAGACTGCCCGTGTCGCACGGCAACGGTGCAAACGCGCCCGTTCTTCGCCTCCAAGCGGCACCATTCGGGGTCCCCGGGCCCACATCCCTCGGCAGCACGCTCCCCCCGAGCTGCACGGCGAGAGAGACAGAAGGAGACAGTTGGCCCCCAGCGTAGAAACACCGGAGCGCGAGCCGCTCACCATGGAGGACCTTCTCCGCGAGGAGGAGGGCAGCGTCAAGTCCCTTGCTTACGGCGACATCGTCGAGGGCGTGGTGGTGCGGGTCGATCCCGATGAGGTGCTCGTCGACATCGGGGCCAAGTCGGAAGGGGTGATCTCCAACCGGGAGCTCTCCGGCCGCAACGAGGCCGCGGTGATCCTGGTCTCCGGCGAGCGGGTCAAGGTGTACGTCCTCCAGCCCGAGGACGAGGAGGGGCGGGTCATCCTCTCGCTCCGCAAGGCCCGCGCCGAGTCGATCTGGCAGGCGGTCGCCGAGAAGGAGTCGGAGGGCGAGATCCTCGACGCCGAGGTCCGCGAGCAGAACAAGGGCGGCCTGATCGTCAACATCATGGGGCTGCGCGGCTTCCTGCCCTCCAGCCAGGTGGCGCGCCAGTTCTCCGGCAACCTGATGGAGCTGGTGGGGACCAAGATCCCCGTCAAGATCCTCGAGGTCAACCGCAAGCGCAACCGGCTCATCGTCTCCCAGCGCGCCGCGCAGGACGAGGACAGGGCGCGCCAGCGCGAGGAGCT
>Ga0187875_10000058_pt1 | contig 96111 bp, 82 predicted proteins | sample June2016WEW_17_1_2_FD_132978 | JGI IMG/M metagenome (GOLD analysis project Ga0187875, IMG submission 132978) | Peatland microbial communities from SPRUCE experiment site at the Marcell Experimental Forest, Minnesota, USA - June2016WEW_17_10 | ecosystem: Environmental > Terrestrial > Soil >... | reverse complement strand
GGCACATACATCCAGAATGCCGCATCCTGCTGACTTCCCGTGGTGGCGATTCCCCCTCCTGTGTCGTACAGAACCCGGTCGCCCTTCAGCAAAATGGGCGAGACCATGCGAATCTGATTCGCGTCGGGATCAAGATTGTGTTCCAGGTCCATCGTCGCAAAATACGGCACATGATCCAGCCACTCTCCGGTCACCGTGATCGGTCCGAGTTTGTCAACGTCGATCCGCAGCGTCTTCCCAGGCTCGAACCAGAATCGCTTTTCCGGCACACTCTTCATGGCTTCGCCCGCTCCCTCATTCGAGTGCACGCCCTGCGCAAAATACGTCTTGACTCCAAGTTCGACGCGGTCGCTTTCTTTTGAGAGCAGCCTGATCCTGTAGGTCAACATGCCGTCACTCAAGCCATACGACATGCCGCAGTCGGAGTATTCCTTTTCTTCGAAAGACAATCCGCATGGAGTCACTTGGCCCCGTTCCAAAGCAATGTTCAACATCATCATCGTTTCACGCGCGTGCGCGCGGACCCCTACCAGGGTAAGGCCGGAACTCAGCCCTACGATTCCCATTAGCAATAGTGCAAATGCAAATCTCGGAATTCTCATCGTCTCCCATCCTTTCTGCCACCATGTTGATAGAATCGCCTGGCGTTTTTCCCAGGCCTGGGGTCTCGCTTCTTCAAGCGATTCCATGCTCGCTACTCGGCGTAACTCCACGCCGATCTCGATGTATTCCTTCAGCCGCTCCTGGCACGATGCGCACGCGCCGATATGTCCGGCTGCTGCCTGCGGAATCGTTTCGTAGTCGTAAAGTGCGGAGACAAACTCCGCTGCTTCTTCACAGGTCATACAGTCCTCCTTCACGCTTCAACGCGTTTCCTCAACCAAATTTTCCGTAACGCTTCCCGGGCCGCAAACAACCGCGATCTCACCGTGCCGACGGGAATTTCCAGATTCAGTGCCAGTTCCGCATAAGACAGCCCTTCGACTTCACGCAACCACAATAGGGTTCGTTGTTCCTCTGGAAGCCGATTGAGCGCATCCCCCATGATGGAAGCGGACTCTGTCCGGCACAGACTCTTTTCCTCCTCAGCCGCCGGCGTACCGGATGGCTGTTTTCGCCACCATTCCGAGGCTTGTTTTTTGGCAATTCCAAACAAATAGCCGCGAAGCGTCCCGCGCTCGGGTTGAAAACCGTTGGGGCGATTCCACATATCGGTAAACGTGTCTTGCGCAATATCCTCGGCTGTCTGAGGATTGCCGACGACTTGCCGCAGAAATCCTCGAAGTCGAGGCGCATTTTCCCGGTAGAACGCGTCAAACGCGTCCGCATTTCCCCGTGAAATCTTCTTCCAAACTTCCCGGTCGTCCGTCAATGAACTTCTCCACCCAGTTATTCGGGTTTGTCAGGCAAAAGGTTCGCTCGCGCTCCATAAAACCCATAAAAAAACACGGGCGCATCCCGCGAGGGGATGCGCCCGATGGCGATGAACCAGGAAAGGAATGCCAGGACGGCCAGTCCTAAGCGGCTGCTTCCTTTGCTTCTTCTTCCTTCTTTTCTTCTTCCAGGTGCTTTTCCAGCTCGGCCCGTTTCTTGGCTTTCACTTCGTCGCGTTTCTGGCGCTTGGCATCGAGCTGCTTCTCGGCGCCTAGCAATTCGATGAACGCCTTCGCGGCCCCATCGCCCTGCTGAAATCCGGTGCGGATAATCCGCAGATAGCCGCCCTCACGGTCGCCGTACCGCGGCGCCACTGTTTCGAACAGCCGCGTCACGGACTTGTCGGTCATCAGAAAGCTGAGCGCCTGCCGGCGCGAGTGCAGATCGCCCTTTTTGCCTAGGGTGATCATCTTTTCAATCAGTGGACGAACTGCCTTGGCCTTCGTCAGGGTAGTCTCCACGCGGTCTTCCACCAGAACGGACGTAACCAGGTTGCGCAAAAGCGCGCGGCGGTGGCTGGTATTGCGTCCGAGCTTATATCCTGCATTGCGATGGCGCATAGTGAAACTCTCTTTCGATATCAGTGTTCAGTGTTTAATGGCTAGTGATTAGTTTTCAGTGTGAAGCCAACCGTTGGTTTCCTGGCGCCTCTGACTGATCACTGACCACTATCCGCTAACCACTGTCTTAAAAATTCTCGTTCTCAGTCGGCAACTGCAAATCCACTGAATCCAGCGGCTCGTCCTCTTCGTCGTAATGGCTATAACTTGCCGCCAATGCTGCAGCAGGAGGAATGCTGGTCGGCCCCGGAACCGCGTTGCCCTGTTCGTCGATCTTCATGCCCAGCGACAGACCCATCTGCGCCAGAATTTCCTTGATCTCGTTCAGGCTCTTGCGTCCGAAGTTCTTGGTCTTCAGCATCTCCGCTTCGGTCTTCTGCACCAGCTCGCCGATCGTCTGAATGTTGGCATTCTTCAGGCAGTTGTAGCTGCGAACCGAAAGCTCCAGCTCTTCCACTGAGCGATTCAGGTTGTCGTTACGCAGCAGCCCGCGCCCTTCTTCACCGCGCGACTCAGCTTCGATCTCTTCCTCGAAGTTGATGAAGATGTTCATGTGGTCCTTCAGCAGTTTGGCGGCCAGGCCTACAGCGTCGGCAGGCAGCACGGCTCCGTTGGTCCACACTTCCAGGGTCAGCTTGTCATAGTCCGTGATCTGTCCCAACCGAGCGGCTTCCACAACATAATTCACGCGGCGCACCGGCGAGTGGACCGAATCTACAGGAATAAATCCCAGGCCAAGATCAGCGTCGAAATTCTTGTCTGCGGAGATATAACCGCGCCCTCTCTTCAGGCGCATCTCCATATCCAGCTTGCCGCCTTCTGAAAGCGTAGCCAGGTAAATATCCTTGTCCAGAATCTCCACGTCCCCGTCGGCTTCAATCATTCCCGAAGTCACTACGCCGGGCTGGTCGGCGCGCAGATACAGCGCCTTGGGACCGTCGCCCGCAAGCTTGAAGGGAATCTGCTTCAGGTTCAGGATGATGTCTGTCGCGTCTTCGACCACACCAGTGATGGACTGGAACTCGTGCAGCACGCCTTCAATGCGAATCGCGGTCACCGCCGCGCCTTCGATGGAACTCAGCAGTGTCCGGCGCAGTGCGTTGCCGATGGTAGTGCCAAAGCCGCGCTCAAAAGGCTGGGCGCTGAACTTGCCAAATGTTTCGCTAAGCGTCTCGGCATCCACTGCCAAACGCTTCGGTTTTTGAAATCCTCTCCAAAGCATATCGTTGTCTCGTTTCCGGCGCGGCATGTACGTCGCGATGCATTTTGCGGCGGCCGCGCAAGTTCTCCTTCTGTTGAAATTCAGTGATTAGTGGCTAGTGATTAGTGGTCAGAATGGCCCTATCGGGAACAACTAACCACTATTCACTAACCACTATCCACTGTTACTTGCTATACAATTCCACAATCAGCTGCTCGTTGATCGGCAAGTTAACGTCCGCTCGCTTGGGCAGGTGCAGCACTTTCCCTGACAGATTTGCAAAATCCGCTTGCAGCCACGTGGGCACTGGATTCTGCGCGGCATACTGCGCTCCCTGCTCCACGATCAGCAGTTTCTTCGCGCTCTCACGGATCGCGATTTCGTCGCCCACATTCAACTGGTAAGAGGGAATGTTGACCTTGCGGCCATTGACCGTGACGTGGCCGTGACGCACAACCTGCCGGGCCTGACGGCGCGAAATGGCGAATCCTAAACGGAAAGCCACGTTGTCCAAGCGGCGCTCCAACTGCTGGATAAGCAACTCGCCCGTAACGCCGGCGGCACGGTTGGCCTTCTCGTAGTACTCGCGGAACTGGCTTTCAAGCGTAAAGTACATGCGCTTGGCCTTCTGCTTTTCATGCAGTTGCAGCCCGTAGCCCACAATCTTGGCCTTGCGGTCCTTGCCGTGCTGCCCCGGCGGAAAGTTGCGCTTCTCCAGCGGGCAACGGTCTGACAAACATTTGGTGCCCTTCAAAAAGAGCTTGGTGCCTTCGCGACGGCAAAGGCGGCATACTGCTCCGGTATAACGTGCCATTTCTTCTCCTGACTTCGGATGACGGCCGGTTTACGTGTCCGGAGGACATTTCGTCCCGGCCCAGTTCAGTTTTCAGTGGTCAGTTATCAGTTTTCAGTTGTTGCCCTTACCGGACTGACAACTGACCACTGATAACTGACAACTAGCTTCTCTTACACTCTGCGTCTCTTCGGCGGACGGCAACCATTGTGTGGCACCGGCGTCACGTCGCGGATCGAGCGAACTTCTACTCCCGCCGCCGCCAGGGCGCGAATGGCCGACTCGCGGCCCGAACCAGGACCGGAGACCCGTACATCCACAGCTCGCAGGCCGTGATCGCGTGCCATGCTGGCGGCATTTGAGGCAGCCTGCTGCGCCGCGAAGGGCGTACCCTTGCGCGAACCGCGGAAGCCCAGTGATCCCGAACTTTTCCAGCTCAGCGTATTGCCCACCTGGTCGGTGATGGTGACGATGGTGTTGTTGAACGTCGCCTGAACGTACGCAATCCCAAACGGCACATTCTTGCGCTCGCGCTTCTTGAACTTCTTGCTCTTGCCGGTCTTTCCGGCTCCGGGTTTCTGCTCTGCTTTCGCCATTAGGTTTTACCCGTCGCTTTCTTCTTGCCGGCAATTGTGCCTTTGCGCGGTCCCTTCCGGGTGCGGGCGTTGGTGTGGGTGCGCTGCCCGCGCACTGGCAGCGACCGGCGGTGACGGTTGCCGCGATAGCTCTGGATGTCGATCAGACGCTTGATGTGCATCTGGGTGTCCTTCCTCAGGTCACCCTCCACATTTCCCTCGTCCTCGATCACCTGGCGGATACGGTTGACCTCTTCCTCACCCAGATCCTGGACTTTCTTGAAGGGATCTACATTCGCCTTCTCCAGAATCTTGAGCGCGCGGGGATTCCCGATGCCGAAGATGTAAGTGAGCGCGATCCTGGCCTGCTTGCCGCGGGGCAGATCGACGCCGGAAATACGTGCCATGCTGATTCCTTTGCGTTTTCAGTTTGTGTGCCCCCGGCCTCAACCGGTTCGCACTGTTAGTGCGTTTGCTTTCAGGGGTTCATCGCAAGCCTTGACTCCAGCTAACTAGCCCCGTGTCAGGGGTCAGAGATCGGGGATCAGGGGACAGTTAATCGTGTTACCAACTTGCTTCTACTGATCCCTGATCCCTGAACCCCGATCCGTTTCGAAAAGCTTCCGCGTTCTGCCAGACTACCAACTAGCCCTGGCGCTGCTTGTGCTTTGCGTTCTCGCAGATCACCCTAACTACCCCCTTGCGGGTGATGACCTTGCACTTGACGCAAATCTTTTTTACCGATGCCCGAACTTTCATCACTGCTGCCCTTCTCCGCGCTCAAAATCATGGCGCGAAATATCAAAAATTCTTACTTGTAGCGGTAAACAATCCGCCCGCGATTCAGGTCGTAGGGGCTCAGCTCCACGGCCACGCGGTCGCCGGGCAAAATGCGGATGAAGTTCTTCCGCATCCTTCCCGAAACATGGGTCAGCACCTCGTGATTATTCTCGAGTTTGACCTTGAACATGGCATTGGGCAGTGTCTCTGTGACCACCGCCATTACCTCGATCGCGTCTTCCTTCGACAAACTGTGTCCACTTCCGCCGGCCCGCTTTTCAAGGGCTCCGGCCGTTATCCCGAGCGTGCTACTCGGTTAAAACCCTGGCTCCGGTTGCGGTCACCGCCACCGTGTGCTCAAAATGAGCGCTCATGCTTCCGTCCGCGGCCACCGCCGTCCAGCCGTCTTCCAAAACCACCACGTCCGCCTTGCCGGCATTCACCATCGGCTCGATAGCGATCACCATTCCGGTTCGAAGTTTCATGCCGTGGCCACGTTGGCCGAAGTTCGGCACCTGCGGATCCTCGTGCATGTGAACCCCGATGCCGTGGCCCACAAAATCCCTCACCACCGAAAAACCCTCGGCCTCAACCACTCCCTGCACCGCGGCGCCCACATCGCCCAGGGTCGCCCCGGGCCTTACTGCGGCAATTCCCGCGTGCAATGAAGCTTCCGTCGCCTTCAACAGCCGCACGGTGCCTGGGTCAATCTTCTCGCCCACCGGCACAGTGATGGCTGCATCTCCGAAGTAGCCGTCCACCACTGCCCCAAAGTCGAGCGATACGATATCCCCTTCTTTCAGCACCCGCTTGGCTGACGGTATGCCGTGCACAACTTCGCTGTTGACTGAAGCGCACAGCACACAGGGATAACCGTGGTACCCCTTGAATGCCGCCTTCACTCCCAATTCGTTCAGCCGTGCCTGAGCCGCGTTCTCCAAGTCCAGAGTCGTGGCGCCCGGCTTCACCTTGCTTCGCACCAGTTCAAGAACCTCGCGGACCACCCGGCCAGCGCGGCGCATCTTTTCGATCTCCTGGGACGACTTCAGAACAACTGCCACTCAACCAGCTTTCAGCCCGTTACTCACGCACAAACTCGCCGTTCGGCTACACTGCTCCGCGTAACCGCTCGACGGCGGCAACAATTCCGGCCGCAATTACCGGGATCGGCCGGTCACCATCCACTTCAGCAAAACGTCCCATAGCCCGGTAGTGCTCGATAACAGGTGCGGTCAGGGCCTCATAGGCGCGCATACGCCCCTTGAAAACCTCTTCCGTGTCGTCGGCTCGCTGGACCAGCGCCGCACCCTCTATATCGCAAATCCCATCCTGCTTCGGGGGATTCACGTAAACGTTATAGATGGTCTGGCAGACAGGACAATTCCGGCGCCCCGTAATCCGGCGCAGTAACTGATTATAGTCCACTTGGATGCTGACGGCAATCACCGGCAGACCCGTCCCGCCCTCGGCCTTCGACTGTGCCGCCAAGCGTCCATCCAGCCAGCCGGCCTGTCCCAACGTGCGCGGAAATCCGTCCAGAATATACCCGTTAGCGGTATCCGGCTGCGTCAGGCGCTCTGCAACCATTTCGTTGACTAGAGAGTCCGGAACCAGCTCGCCCCGTCCCATGATCTCCTTCGCAACCCGACCCAGAGAAGTCCCTTGGGCAACGTTGGAGCGCAGCAGGTCGCCGGTCGAAATCTGCGGAATCCCCCACAGCTTTACCAACTCCTTGGCCTGGGTTCCTTTTCCCACGCCCGGCGCGCCCAATAAAAGAATCGGGCCGGGTGTAGTCTTTCGACCCGTTTCCCGGCCTGTTTCAACAGCAGTTATAGGTGAAGACATTTACCACGTTTTCCTTCCGCGAATGCGACCGGAACGAGGGGAAAAGCCGTCATAGTGTCTCATGATCAGCTGCGATTCGATCTGGTTGATTGTATCCATGGCCACACCCACTACGATTAAAAGTGAGGTGCCGCCAAAGTAGAAATTGACCCCCATACCATGTGTTGTCCAGTTGGGCAGATTCTCAAATAACCTCCCCACCAAAAATAGGTGGTCCAATCGAATGCCCGAGATCATGAAGGTGGGCACCAGGGAAATCACAATCAGGTATGCCGCCCCCACAAGAGTAAGACGAGTAAGAATGTCGTTGATGAAGTCCGAGGTGCGCTTGCCGGGCCGGATTCCGGGAATGAATGAGCCCGACTTGCGGAAGTTGTCCGCAATGTCGTCCGGCTTCATCACGATGGAAATATAGAAGTAGGCAAAGAAGATGATGCCCAGCATGTAGAGCAGCTCATACCATGGCTCGCCAGGATAAAGCGCCCGAATAATGGGCTGAAGAAAGCGGCTGTTCTGCACCCAATCCACCTGCGCAAACAGCATGGGAGCAGAAAGGATCGAACCGGCGAAGATCACCGGCATCACGCCGCCGGCGTTCACCTTCAGCGGCAAGTGGCTCGATTGCCCGCCCATCATACGTCGGCCCACAATGCGCCGCGCGCTCTGGATGGGAATGCGCCGCTCGCTCCGCTCCACAAAGACGATAAAGGCCACCACCGCAACCATGCCCGCCAACAACAACAGCACGGCCAGGAAGGTAAATGTTCCCCAGGCGTTGGTCTGGACCTTCAAATAGAGTTCATGCACTCCGCGTGGAAGCCCGGCCACAATTCCGGCAAAAATAAGCAGGCTCATCCCGTTGCCGATGCCGCGGTCGGTAATCTGCTCGCCCAGCCACATGATAAATGTTGTTCCTGCGGTGAGAGTGAGCACCGTCATCAGGCTGAAGCCGATGCCCGGGTTCAAGACCAGGTTCTGCTTAGTCAGGATGGCCGCGATACCAATCGACTGCAGAACTCCTAGAATCACCGTCAGATACCGAGTCCACTGCGTGATCTTCCGCCGCCCCAGTTCGCCTTCCTTTTGGATGCGCGCAAGCGGTTCATAAACCACGGTTAAAAGCTGAAAGATAATCGAGGCCGTAATATACGGCATAATGCCCAGGGCGAAGATGGTCATCCGGCGCAGGTTGCCGCCGCCGAACAGGTCCATCAACCCCAACGCCGATCCACTCTGCTGGCTGAACATCAACTCCAGCTGGTGGCCGTTTACGCCCGGCGTGGGAATATGCGCGCCCAGCCGATAGACGGCCAGAATTGCGAACGTGAACAATACCCGCTTGCGCAGGTCGGGAATCCGGAAGATATTTAGAAACTTCTCAAGCATAATTGGTTATCCGATTCAGGGCGTTACCGCCACTTGATTCACTGCCACAGCTTATCCTACCCGTGCCTGGCCAGCAGTGTCCTAACTCACACTGTCCCAGGAAACCCTTTTGTTCCCACCAACACGGGGTGCCCCAAGTCTCGATTTTGAGACCTGGGAAACGACAATCGCCTATTCCGCCGGCGCCTTAGCCACCTTAGCCTTGGCCTTCGCCTTAACCTTTGCCGGAGCAGCCTCAACCTTTGCCGGAGCAGCCTCAACTACCGCCGCAACAGCTTCTTCGCCAGCCACTACTGCCTTGCCGCCGGCCTTTTCAATCTTCTCCACCGCCGACTTCGAGAACTTGTGCGCATGGATCGTAAGGGCCGACTTAAGCTCACCCGAGCCCAAAACCTTGATCAGCGCCTTCTTGCTCGATACCAGGCCTAGTCTCTTGTAGTCGTCCAGGCCGATCTCGGTAACTTCAAGTTCCGCGATCCGATCCAGATTCACCACCGAATACTCGGTACGGAAGATGTTAATAAAACCACGCTTGGGCAACCGGCGGTGCAGCGGCATCTGGCCGCCCTCAAAACCCCGCATCAGGCTGAAGCCGGAGCGCGAACCCTGGCCCTTATGGCCGCGAGTCGATGTCTTGCCCATGCCGGATCCCATGCCCCGGCCCACGCGCTTGCGCCCAGTATTAGCCTTCCGGGGCGCGCGCAAATTCGATAAATTCTTCGCCATAATTTCCTCGCTGTAGCGCCGGGGAGAAAGCAGAACCTCCGCCGACTCGCGTTGTTAAAGCAGCCATTAGCTTTTAGCTCTTAGCCTTTAGCTCCCGTTTGCCTACCCAGGGCCGGTGAACCAGAACCCGGCAGGATGAGCTAAAAGCTAATAGCTAACAGCTAGAAGCTAGCTCTCCAAAATCCTAACCAAATGCGGCACGGCCTTGACCATGCCGCGAATGGATTCATTGTCCACCCGCTCTACAATCTGATTGAGCCGCGTAAAACCCAGACCCTTCACCACCAGCTTGTGCTTGATGGGCGTCGAATTCTTTGAGCGGTAGTACTGAATGCGAATCTTTTTGATCTTGGTCTTAGGCATGGCTCACATCTCCTCCACGGTCTTGCCGCGCATCGTGGCCACTTCGCTCTTGTCGCGCAATTGTGTCAGGGCGTCGAACGTTGCCTTGACCACATTGTGCGGATTGGGGGAGCCAATGCTCTTGGTCAGCACATTTTGCACACCAGCCGAGGTCATCACCGCACGCACCGCGCCGCCGGCAATCACGCCGGTGCCTTCGGGTGCCGGCTTCAGCAGTACCTGCCCGGCGCCGTATCGGCCCAGGACCAGGTGCGGAATCGAGGTATCGGTCAGGTTCACGCGGACTAGGTTCTTCTTGGCCGCTTCGATCCCCTTGCGAATTGCCTGGGGAACCTCCTTGGCCTTACCTGAACCGTGCCCCACCACCCCTGCGGCAGCATCACCCACCACCACCAGCGCGGCAAACGACATATTCTTGCCGCCCTTTACCACTTTGGTCACACGATTAATGGCCACCACCTGATCCTTCAGGTTGTATTGGTTGGCATCGAGTTTCTTTTTCAAAATCGTCATTGCTCTCTCGTCTCTCCAGTGGACAGTGAACAGCGGTCAGCTTTTCCTATTCCCTAGTCCCTATTCCCTAGTCCCCGTTTTTAGAACTCCAGCCCGGCTTCGCGAGCCGCATCGGCCAGGGCCTTGATGCGCCCGTGATACAAGTAGCCGCCGCGGTCGAAGACCACCTTCTTGATGCCCTGTTTCACAGCCAACTCGGCCACTGCTTTGCCAGTTTCTTTAGCCGCGGCCACGTTCCCGCCGCTCTTCAATTTCAGCGTCAGCGAAGAGGCCGAAACCAACGTCTCGCCCTTCAAGTCATCGATCACCTGCGCGTAGATGTGGCCCAGCGAACGGTAAACGTTCAGCCGCGGCCGCTCCGTGGTTCCGGAAAGCTTGCGGCGAATGCGCTGATGAATGCGCTGACGAATCGCGTTTCTCTTTGTCTCGGTATTCATATCTCTCTCGTTCCTATCAGCGGAGCAGCCCTGCGGCCCCGTTCGGTTATGGTTAGCGGAGCTAGCGGAGTTAGGGAGTTTAGTGGAGTAAGCTTTTCCTAGTCCCTATTCCCTATTCCCTGCCTTTGTTACTTCGCCCCTGTCTTGCCGGCCTTCTTCTTCAGCTTCTCGTCCGAGTAGCGCACGCCCTTGTTCTTGTACGGATCGGGCTTGCGCAGCGAACGCATATCGGCCGCCACCTGGCCCACCTTCTGCCGGTCGATGCCGGTGACGGTCAGGTGAGTCTGCTTGGGATCGATCGCCACTTCAATTCCTGATGGGAGCGGAACTTCAATGGGATGCGAGTAGCCCAGCGTGAAAACCACCGTGCCCTTGCCCTTCATCTCGGCGCGATAGCCGATGCCCACAATATCCAGTTCCCGCGTCCAGCCCTTGGTCACGCCCTGAACGGCATTGAATACCAGCGCCCGCGTCAGCCCGTGAAATGCGGCGTGCTTGTCGCTGTCGCGATTCACATGCAGCTCGGCACCCACTGTTTCCAGCGAAATCCCCTCGGCGATCAGCGCCGAAACCTTGCCCTTGGGCCCCTCGACCAGAACGGTATTGCCCTCGACCTTATACTTCACGCCCGCGGGCAGCGGGATCGGCTTCTTTCCAATGCGCGACATCGTTTCAATCCTTCTAATGGCTTGCGAGTCCCGAAAAAGCAGTTGTCAGTGATCAGCTTTCGGTGATCAGTTGCAACGCGCCATCGTTCCACTGCAGCCCGTAAAACAGCTTCCAGCCGCTCTACCAAACTTCACAAAGCAACTCGCCGCCCACGCGCTCGCGGCGCGCCTGACGGCCTGTCATCACGCCCTTCGGTGTGGTCATGATCGATATGCCAAGACCCCCCTGCACTCGCTTGATCTCGTCGTGGCCGATATACACACGGCAGCCGGGCCGAGAAATGCGCGCCAGGTCGCGAATGGCCGCTTCCGTGCCGCCGTACTTCAGATACACGCGCAGCACCAGCTTGCCTTCTTCTTCCTGGGTCTTGTAGTTCGAGATATACCCCTCCTCCTTGAGGATGCGGGCAATCTCGGTCTTCAGCTTCGAAGCCGGTACATCCAGCTTCTGATGACGCGCCCGGATCGCATTCCGGATCCGCGCCAGAAAATCTGCTACTGGGTCGGTCAGACTCATTCCTTCTCCTTCATTCCCCGTTCGTCCGCCGTAACGGAAACCTGCGGGAATGTTTACTACAGTTGTCAGGGGTCAGGGATCAGGGGTCAGCTTAGAATCTACCGATCCCTGATCCCTGAAACCTGATCCCTAAAAAACTACCAGCTCGACTTAACAACGCCTGGAATCTCGCCCTTCAGCGCCAGCGCCCGGAAACACAGGCGGCAAACGCCAAACTTGCGCAGAAACCCGCGTGGCCGCCCGCACAGTTGGCACCGGTTGTGCTTGCGGCAGCTGAACTTCGGCTTCCGCGCGTCCTTCACCCTTTTTGCAGTAGTTGCCATAAACCCTCAAATCCCCTTTACGCGCCCTGCCGGAACGGCATGCCAAAGTGCTTCAGCAGCGCCCGCGCCGAGTTGTCGTCCTTCGCCGAGGTCACAATCGTGATGTTCATGCCCTTCAGCTTTTCCACCTTGGAGTAGTCGATCTCCGGAAAAATCAGCTGGTCGCGCAAACCGAGCGTGTAGTTGCCGCGTCCGTCAAAACTCTTCGTTGACACGCCGCGAAAATCACGAACCCGCGGCAGCGCCGTCGAGATCAGACGGTCAAGAAACTCGTAGGCCTTCTCGTTCCGCAACGTCACCATGGCGCCAATCGACATGCCCTCACGAACCTTGAAGGCTGCAATCGACTTCTTCGCCTTGGTGGTCACCGGCTTCTGCCCCACGATCGCCGTCAGGTCAGCCACCAGCGGATCCAGCAGCTTGGTATTCTGCGTAGCCTCGCCCAGACCCATGTTGACCACAATCTTCTTCAGTTCCGGAACCGCCATCGGATTGTCGAGACCCAGCTCCTTTTGCAGAGCCTGCTTGATCTCCTTGTGATACTTCTCTTTCAGCCTTGCCGCCATTTTGCTTTGCTCTCTTTCTTCCGGCTCTCGGAGTGGGCTCACCGCCCGTTTACCGTTTCGGAAGGTGCTTGCCGTTCAGACAATCGCGCTTCGCGCCTTTTCCGTCCGGCCCTTAAACCTTGCTATCCATTGTCAGCTTCCTCGGCATCTCGCTTCAGCACGAACCCGCTGACCACTGACAACTTACCACTGACAACTGTCTTACTACTTCTTCGTGGACAATTCCTGCCCGCACTTCTTGCAAATCCTCATCTTGCTGACGCCTTCAACCTTGTATCCCACGCGAGCCGGCCCGCAGTTGGGGCACACCAGCACGACGTTGGAAACATTGATGGGCGATTCCTGCTCGGCAATCCCACCTTTGGTCCGCTGTCCCTGCTTGCTCGAAACCGTCTTCTTCACCACCCGCACGTGCTCCACAAGCACCGTGCCCTTGTCCGGGAAAACGCGCAGCACGCGGCCCGTCTTGCCGCGATCCGAGCCCGTCAGGACCTTGACCGTATCGTTGCGACGAATATTTAAACTCGGCATCTTCTCTCCAAAATCAGCTATTAGCTCTTAAACAACCTCGGGAGCCAGCGAAACAATCTTCAAAAACTTCTTCTCGCGCAGTTCGCGGGCCACCGGCCCGAAGACGCGCGTGCCCACTGGCTCGTGGTCGTCGGTAATCACCACCGCCGCATTCTCATCGAAGCGAATGTAGGTGCCGTCGCGCCGCCGGTACTCCTTGCGGGTGCGCACGATGACCGCCTTCACTACTTTGCCCTTCTTCACCGTGCCGTCCGGCGAAGCTTCCTTCACCGCGGCGGTCACAATGTCGCCCAGGCCTGCCTTCTTGCCCAGTCCGCCGCCCAGCGGCAGAATCACTTGCAGCTTGCGCGCGCCGGAGTTATCGGCCACCGCGAGCATCGTTCTCATTTGTACAGCCATGGGTCCTTCTCCTTACTCGCCCGCGCTTACTTCGCAATAGCAATTTCGTCCGGAAGCTTCGCGTCTTCAATCTGTCCCAGCGTCGACCGCCGCACTATTTCTTCCAGAGACCACCGCTTCAGCTTGCTCAGCGGCCTGGTCTCGCGAATGCGCACCACGTCGCCCATCCGCGCCGAACTCTGCTCGTCGTGGGCATAAAATTTCTTTGTGCTGCGCACGATCCGCTTGTACTTCCCGTGAGCCTTGCGCATCTCAACCTCGACCACAATGGTCTTCTGCATCTTGGTCGAAACCACCTGGCCAACCTTCTCGTTACGCCGCGCACCGACAGCCGCCGGCGCCTGCACTGCTTCTTTAGTCGCCGTCATTTAGCGGGCTCCCTTCTTGCTTTCCGCGTCCGCCTTGGCGTCCACGGCCGCGTCCTTGGCCGCGCCGCGGATACCCAGCTCGCGCTCCTTGGCAACGGTCTTGATTTGCGCGATCTCCCTGCGCAGTTCGCGAAGCTTCTTCACTCCGTCGTTCTGCCCCAGCGAGACCTGGAAGCGAAGCCTGAAAAGCTGCTCGGAGGTCGTCTTCTCCTGATGCATCAGTTCTTCGTCGCTCAAATTCCGAATCTTTTCGAGTTCCATCTCTGTTTCTCTCCAACCAGCTGCTAACCTTCCGGTTCTGGCTTCCAGCTCAATTCCCTTACTTCTTATCCGGCAGCCTTCGCTCCGGCAACATCAAGCGGGTGCCCCATCCATTCCCCGCATTTGCGGAATGGGTGGGAAACCAAACTACTTGGCCGCCGCGGCCACTACCTTTTCCGCTCCCGGCCGTTGCACAAACTTGGTTCTCAACGGCAGCTTGTTCGACGCCAGCCGCATGGCTTCCTGCGCGGTCGCCGGATCCACCCCTTCCATCTCGAAGAGGATCTTGCCCGGCCGCACCACCGCAACCCAATGGTCCAGCGCGCCCTTGCCCGAGCCCATTCTTACTTCGGCCGGCTTCTTGGTAATCGGCTTATCCGGGAACAAGCGCAGCCAGATCTTGCCGCCGCGCTTGATGAAGCGGGTCATGGCGATACGGCTGGCCTCGATCTGACGGTCGGTGATGTAACCGCACTCCATCACTTTCAATCCGTATTCACCGAACGACAGCGTAGAACCGCGCCAGGCCTTGCCGCGCCTCTTGCCCTTCTGCTGCTTCCGGAACTTCACCTTCTTTGGCATCAACATAACGAAACCCTCGAACCGCGGTGGTCAGTGACCACTGCCATTAAAATACTGATGTTCCAACCGGCGGCGTCTGACGGCGCTTCTGCTCGTAGATATCGCCGCGATAAATCCAGGTCTTCACGCCGATCACGCCGTAAGTTGTATGCGCCTCGGTGAAGCCGTAATCGATATCGGCTCTCAGCGTGTGCAACGGCAACCGCCCCTGCAGATACCACTCCGAGCGCGCGATCTCGTTGCCGTTCAACCGGCCGGAGACTCTCACCTTGATTCCCTTGCAGCCGAAGCGCAGCGCCGAGTCCACGCTCTTTCTCATCGCCCGCCGGAAACTCACGCGCTTTTCCAGTTGCAGCGCGATCGCTTCAGAAACCAGTTGCGCGTCCAGCTCCGGCTTGTTCACCTCGATGATGTCAATGAACACGTCGCGGTTGGTGCGCTTTCCCAGCTCCGTCTTGAGCTTTTCGATCTCCGCGCCCTTGCGTCCGATCACAATGCCCGGACGCGCGGTGCGGATTAAAAAGCGCAGCTTGTTGCCCGGCCGCTCAATCTCCACCGAGCTAACGCCCGCAGCCTTCAGCTTTTCGCGCAGCTCAGCCTTGAGCTTCACGTCCTCGACCAGGAGCTTCGAATAGTCGCGCTCTGAGAACCAGCGCGAACGCCACGGCTTGTTCACACCCAGCCGGAATCCGTAAGGATGGACTTTCTGTCCCATGCTTTACCTCTCAAAACCTTTTGAGGCCTACTTACCGGCCTTTTTCTTGGTTGCCTTCGGCGCCGTCTCCGGCCCCTCGGACTTCTTCTTAGTGGCTTTGGCCTTGACCGCTGGCTCCGCCGCTTCAACCTTGGTCTTCTTATGCTTGGCAGATGTTTCCGGCTTCTCGGCCTTCTTCGCCGTCTTGATCTTTTTCGGCGCAGTCTCGGGTTCATCAACCGTCGCCTTGGCCGCCGGGACCGCTTTCACCGCCGTCGGTTCCTCGACCTTGGTCACCAGGCCCGCCCCCGACTCGCGCTCGGCCACCGAAAGCACAATGTGCGTCAGCCTGCGCTGGTAGCGGAATGCCCGGCCCATCGGAGCCGGCCGGATCCGCTTCATCCGCGGTCCGTCATTGGCCAGAGCCGTTTTCACGTAGAGGTTGTCCACGTCCAGATCCGTGCCCTGCTCGCCGGAAACGTACTTCGCGTTGTCCACCGCCGAGGTCAACAACTTGTAGATCACCGGAGCGATGCGCTTCTTGGTGAAGGCCGCCGTCGTCAGCGCCTCTTCCACACCCCGGCCCTTGATCAGATCCAGCACCAGCCGCGCCTTTTGCGGCGATACGCGCTGGAACCTGGCCTCGGCCCTGTATTCCTTTGTCTCGACTGCCATTGCTCTATCCTCAATCTCTTCGCTGACGGTACTCAGTGAACTGACCACTGATCACTGTCCACTATTCACTGCTTTTTCTTACCGCGGCTTAGCCCCGGCTTCGGCAACGGCTGCCTTGCTGCCCCCGGTATGTCCCTTGAACATGCGGGTCGGCGCGAACTCGCCCAGCTTGTGTCCCACCATGTTCTCGGTCACGTAAACCGGAATGAACTTCTTGCCGTTGTGCACCGCAATTGTGTGGCCCACAAATTCGGGAAAAATCGTCGAACGGCGCGACCAGGTCTTCACAACCTTCTTGTCGTTGGCCTGGTTCAACACCTCGATCTTCACCGTAAGGTGCGCATCCACGAACGGACCCTTCTTTGTCGAACGTGCCATAAATCCTCAGCTCCTCTACTTCACCCGGCGGCTGACAATATAGCTGTCGGTCCGCTTGTTGTTGCGTGTCTTGTACCCGCGAGTCGGCTGGCCCCACGGGGTCACCGGATGACGGCCGCCCGAGGTCTTGCCTTCGCCGCCGCCGTGCGGGTGATCCACAGGATTCATAACTACACCGCGGTTGGCCGGGCGAATGCCCTTCCAGCGGTTGCGTCCCGCCTTGCCGATGGACACATTCTCATGATCCGTGTTGCCCACCTGGCCAATCGTCGCCATGCACTCGGCCAGCACCTTGCGAGTCTCGCCCGAGGGCAGCTTGAGCAGCGCGTAATCGCCCTCTTTGGCCACCAGTTGAGCCTGTGTTCCGGCCGAACGCGCCATCTGCGCACCCTTGCCCGGCCGCAACTCGATCGCATGCACTGTGGTGCCGGAAGGAATGTTCTTGAGCGGCAACGCGTTGCCTATCAAAATGTCCGCTTCAGGACCCGAGCTCACCGTCGCTCCCACCTTCAGGCCCACCGGCTGCAGAATGTAGCGCTTCTCGCCGTCCGCATAGTGCACCAGGGCAATGCGGGCTGACCGGTTGGGATCGTACTCAATGGTCGCCACCTTCCCCGGGATTCCATACTTCTCGCGCTTGAAGTCGATCAGGCGCAGCTTCTGTTTATGCCCGCCGCCCTGATGGCGGATGGTCAGGTCGCCCGTGTTGCGGCGGCCGCCCGTGCGCTGCTTCACCGCCAGAAGCGGCTTGTACGGCTTCGACGTCGTCAGGTCGTCGTTCACCAGCGAGGTCTGAAACCGCAGCGTCGGCGTTATCGGTCTGTATGTCTTGATTGCCATCGTCTTTGTCCTGGAGTGCCTGCGCCCTCGTGCTGCGCCTCACTCCCGTTTCTCCGAAGCCTCTCGTATTTCCCGGCTTCGATATTCGTATCTCTCAGCGGCTCTTGAACTAGTCCCTAATCACTAAGTCCCTAGTCCCTGCCTTTACAGATTGCTCACGTACTCAGGCAGCTTCTCGCCTTCCTTTAGCCGGACGTAAGCCTTCTTCCAATCCGGCCGAAAGCCCGTGTACTTGCCGCGGCGGCGTTCCTTGCCAATCACATTTGCGGTGCGAACCGCGGCTACCTTCACCTTGAAGAGAGCCTCCACGGCCTGCTTGACTTCGGTCTTCGTTGCTTCGGGAGCTACGTCAAAGACCAGCGTCTTCTCGGTCTCCTTCACGCCCAGCCCTTTTTCGGTAATCAGCGGGCGGCGAATCACGGTATAAACAGTCGGCATTACGCCACCTCCGTCGCTGCGGCGAGCTTGCGTTTCGACACGTTCTTCTCCAGCATCTCCGTCAACTGCTCCAGTGCGGCCGTCGAAAAGATGGCCCGCTCATAGCGCAGCAGATCGTAGGGATGCACTTCGTTGTTCAGCACCAGCTCCACGCCGGCCAGGTTGCGCGCTCCCAGCAGCAGCGCCTTGCTGAGCGTCTTGCCGTTTTCCACCAGCAGTGCCGTGCGCGTCACGTCCAGCTTGTCCAGCGCCGCCCGGTAGAGTTTGGTCTTGGGTCCGGTCAGCTCGAACGAGTCCACCACCGTCAGCTTGCCGTCCGCCAACTTCGAAGCCAGCGCCGAGCGCAGCGCGCCAAGCAGCTTCTTGCGCGGGAACGCATAATCGTAGCTGCGCGGCTGAGGCCCGTGCACCGTGTAACCATGACGCCACAAAGCAGACCGGACTGACCCGATGCGAGCGCGCCCCGTGCCCTTCTGCTTCCAAAGCTTCTTGCCCGATCCGGCAACTTCGGTGCGGCTCTTGGTTTTAGCAGTGCCCTGGCGAAGGGAAGCGCGGTAGTGCTTTACCGCCTCCCACAGCAGAGCCTCGTTCACCTGGTCGGGCCCGAAAAGCGCGTCGGCCAGCTCGATCGAGCCCACTTTCTCGCCGTTCATATTGACTACATCAACGTTTGCCATCTTCTTCTTCTTCTGCCGGTGATAACGCCGCCGGCCTTCAATCTTTTTTGCGCCCGTCAGGGCGCGTCTGCCGCACCGCAGGTGCCTATTTCCTCTTGCCGCCGGCCTTCTTCGAAGCCTTCAACGGATCCACCGTGCCGGAACCGGCAAAGCCACGGCGTTCGCGCGGCGGATTCTTGGCCTTCGAAATCAGCACATAACCCTCGCGCGATCCGGGCACCGCGCCCTCGACCATCAAAAGGTTCTCTTCCAAATCGATTCCCCGGATGCGCAGATTGCGTACCGTAATCTGTGCCGCTCCCATGTGGCCGGGCATCCGCTGGCCGGGAAAGACCCGCGAAGGATAGCTCGAGGCGCCGATCGAGCCCTGCACCTGGAACATGTGCCCGTGCGACTTCAGTCCGCCTGCGAAATGATGGCGGCGCACAACGCCTGCAAAACCCCGCCCCTTCGAAGTGCCGATCACGTCCACAAACTTCGCTTCCGTGAAGATGTCCACCAGAACCCGGTCGCCTGCCTTGGTCGCCACAACGCCTTCGGCGTCCAGCTCAAGATCCACTTCCTTGATGACCTTCACCGGCGGCGCTTCCGTCTTGGCAAAGTGGCCGGCCTGCGGCTTGGTCACATTCTTTTCCTTGACGAACTCCACCAGCCCGATCTGCGCGGCCTCGTACCCGTCCCTGGCCAGCGTCTTCAACTGCGTAATGACGCACGGACCAGCCTGCAGCACCGTAATCGGGTGCACGTCGCCCTTTTCGTCGAAGACCTGCGTCATGCCGATCTTTTTACCTAATATTCCCGTAACTGCCATCTCATCCTCGCCTCATCATGCGATGTTGAACTCACCGCACTGCCGGGGTCCTTCCGGACCTCTTACAACTTAGCGTCGACTACACAAAGTACCTGCGCCGCAAGGCGCGTCTGCCGCACCGCAGGTGCTTACTTTTCAAACGCCTTGATCTCAACATCCACGCCCGCCGGCAGGTCGAGCTTCATCAGCGCGTCCACCGTCTGCTGGGTCGGTTCCAGAATGTCGATCAGCCGCTTGTGCGTCCGAATCTCGAACGACTCGCGCGACTTCTTGTCCACGTGCGGCGAACGCAGCACGCAATACTTGTTCTTCATCGTCGGCAATGGAATCGGTCCCGCCACCGTTGCCCCGGTGCGCTTGGCCGTCTCCACAATCTCGCCGGTCGAGTTATCCAGCACGCGATAGTCGTATGCCTTCAACCGTATGCGAATCCTCTGTCCTACCATGATTTTCCTTCCAGTAACCAGTGGTCAGGGGCCAGTTTCTTAGTCGTCCTAACCCCTAACCCCTGATCCCTAATCCCTGCTACTTCACAATCTCTGAAACCGTTCCCGCGCCCACCGTGCGTCCGCCTTCGCGGATGGCAAAGCGCAATCCCTTTTCCAAGGCCACCGGCGTAATCAGCTCAACCTCAAGCTGTACGTTGTCGCCCGGCATCACCATCTCCACGCCTTCCGGCAACTGCGCCACCCCCGTCACGTCCGTCGTGCGGAAGTAGAACTGCGGCCTGTAGCCCTTGAAGAACGGTGTGTGCCGTCCGCCTTCTTCCTTGCTCAGCACGTAAACTTCGCCCTTGAAGACCGTGTGCGGCGTAATCGATCCCGGCTTCGCCAGAACCATTCCGCGCTCCACATCCTCTTTCGGAATGCCGCGCAGCAGAATTCCCGCATTGTCGCCCGCCAGACCCTCGTCCAACTGCTTCTTGAACATTTCAACGCCCGTGCAGACCGACTTGCGCGTCTCCCTGAAGCCGACGATCTCAACGTCCTCGCCCACCTTCACCTTGCCGCGCTCAATCCTGCCCGTCACCACCGTGCCGCGGCCGGAGATCGAGAAGATATCTTCAATCGGCATCAGGAAGGGCAGATCGACCGCGCGATCGGGCCGCGGAACATAACTGTCCACCGCGTCCATCAACTCGTCGATCTTCGCTTCCCACTTGGGGTCGCCGTTCAGAGCCAGAAGTGCCGAACCGCGAATCACCGGTGCGTCTTCCGGGAACTGATACTTGCCCAGCAGTTCGCGAACTTCCATCTCCACCAGGTCAATCAACTCCGGATCATCCACCGCGTCGCACTTGTTCAGGAAGACCAGCACAGAGGGCACACCCACCTGGCGAGCCAGCAGAACGTGTTCCTTGGTCTGCGGCATCGGCCCGTCGGTGGCCGCAACCACCAGGATCGCTCCGTCCATCTGCGCCGCGCCCGTGATCATGTTCTTGATGTAGTCGGCGTGCCCAGGGCAGTCGACGTGCGCATAGTGCCGGTTCTTGGTCTCGTACTCCACGTGCGCCGTGGCGATAGTGATGCCGCGCTCCCGCTCTTCCGGCGCGTTGTCAATCGAGTCGAACGAACGGAAGACAATCTTCGGGTTGTGCTTCTGCAAAACCTTGGTGATGGCCGCCGTCAACGTCGTCTTGCCGTGATCGATGTGACCGATTGTTCCTACGTTCACGTGCGGCTTGCTGCGATCAAACTTTTCCTTGCCCATAACCCTTCAGTTCCTTCCGTTAGACTTTTTTCTTGCGTTGCCGGAAATCCGGCTCAAGCTTAAACTTCAGCTTTCAGCGAACAGCCTCAGTAGTACGCATACACCCTGAAATATCTCTGCCGCAGTTCGAGAGGCACCGCCTCGACCAGCCGCAGATACCGTTCCCGCGTCAGCCCTTGATCGGAGACGGGCAGCGCCGCGTAAAGCGCAATCGCTTCCTTGCCCAGCAATCCGCACTTCAGGACGCCCTCATAGTCGCGAATCCTAAGCTTGCGCTTTGTCACGCGATTCAGAAAAACATCCACATCGCGTGCATCGAAGGCCGCATCGATCAGCGCATGAAGCTGCGCAAATCCCTGCTCATTCTGCACCGCGATTGCCGCCTGCTCAAACATCATTCCCTGCCCATCGTGCCGCGTGGCCTGTTCTTCAACCTTGCCGACCCTTCAGCATTCTTTCCAACTATGGAGCGGGAGACGGGGTTCGAACCCGCGACCAACAGCTTGGAAGGCTGTGACTCTACCACTGAGTTACTCCCGCAAAAACCAGTGATTAGTGGCTAGTGGTTAGTGATTAGTGATTGGTTTTCCCGCAAATCGAAGCCGCTTCGCTTCACTGCTGTTGCACTGACTAACCACTATCCACTAACCACTATCCACTGCACTTCTGGAGCTGATGACCAGGATTGAACTGGTGACCTCTCCCTTACCAAGGGAGTGCTCTACCAACTGAGCTACATCAGCCCTCTTCGACTTGCCTCTGAGGCGTCTAATTCCCGCCCTCATCCCCGCCGCGGCGAATCTTATCCGCCTGGCGAGCTAAAACAGTCCTTAAAGCCAGCCCGCCAATAATGATGAGCGGAACCAGTCTTAACTCCACCGGCTTGCCCATGACGAAGACTTTGCCTTCGCCTATGGTCAGCCAAACCAGCACTGCCAAAACAGCATATAGTCCCAGAGCCACCCAGTACTTCCGGTCCAACTCGGCCCCGGAACTGTGCACGCCCTTCGTCTTGCGATCCAGTTCGCGCCCTAAAAACCTCATACCGGCTGCGACCCTTCGCGCATACCACCTTCAATTCGTGGTGCACAGGGGAGGATTCGAACCTCCGTAGCTCCAAGGAGCGGCAGATTTACAGTCTGCTGCCATTAACCGCTCGGCCACCTGTGCTCACCCACCCCGGCAACAAAATTCCATCCCCGGAGGCACCGCCAAAACCCTCACCTGCCCCACCGCAAGTCCCCTGTCGGCGCCATATTAACTTTCAGCGCATCAAACCCCGTCCGGAAAATCTCCGGTTCAGCGGAGCCTGCACCTGAAGTGGGATCGCCGCGGAGAACAGGTCCAGCACGTAAACTCGAGCGCTGGCAAAACCTTCTGCCGTTTCAGGCTTCGTTTACCGGTTCCTTTATATGGAGCTGGCGAAGGGATTTGAACCCCCGACCCTCTGATTACAAATCAGATGCTCTACCAGCTGAGCTACGCCAGCCCTACCCACCCGGAAACCGATTCCGGATACCCAATTCTTCACCGTCCCGGCATCGCACACGGACACACTCCTACTCCGCACACTGAACGGCACAGAAATCAAGGTTAGCACACCGCCGCCCGTGGAGCAAACCGGGAAACCGCGGGGGAAAGGGGCAAGACGATGATGCGGCGATAGATACGCCGGCGGCCGGGGGTTGAACACGCATGAACAGCGGATATCACGTTATCCTGCGCGGATTTTAGACAATCGGGGGAAAACGCACTTGTTAAAAACAAGCTTTCAGTAGATGATCCTGAATGAACTTGAAGCGGTTCTGAAACGCAAGGAGAAACTGTATGCGCAAGAGTCTTATCGCACTTTTATTTCTGACATTTTGCCCTCTGCTTGTGGCTCAGCAGGCACTCAACAACGACTCCATCATCAAGCTGGTCAAGGCCGGCCTGTCGGACGATCTGATTGTCAGCACCATCAACGCTTCGCCCGGAATTTATAACACCTCCACGGATGGGATCATCGCCCTGAAGACCGCGGGTGTCAGTGACAAGGTGATTGCTGCCGTTGTGACCAAGGCCAACGCGCCGATTGCAGCGGCGCCAACCGCAGATGACCCCAACGATCCGGCGTCACCGCACGAGCCGGGTCTCTACATGATGCTCAACGGTCCGGGTGGCAAGCCGAACATGGTGCTTCTTGAGCGGACTGCCTCGACCAATGAACGCGTCGCAATGGGTTTTTTCTCGCGCCCCATCAAGGCCAAGATTCCGGGCCTCCGTGCCACTTTGCGAACGTCAGAGTCCAGGCCCGTCATCTATATGTATTTTCCGGCCGGCTCCGGCTTCAGCCATACCGGCAGTCCTTCCCAGTTTGCCTTGTTGACATTTGACAGCAAGAAGGACCACCGCGAGACCGAGATAGGCAAGCTCAAACCAGTCGCCAACAATACATTGATGGCCGTGATGGGCTTTGACCAATCGAAAATAATCAAAACCACGGCAGAGAAGGTGAGTCCCAATGTCTTCAAGGTGACGCCGGATACAGAATTGCCGCCCGGCGAATACGCCTTTATCGCAGCGTCGGAATTAAGCGAATCTGAACCCGCAACGATCTTTGATTTTGGCGTGGACGCTAAGTAAAGCATCGCGAAAAGGCATGTCAGCATTCCAAACTCTTGCACATCTCGATTCAGGGTACGCTGCGGAGTGATAAGTTATTTCTGACGGCCCATGAACCGACGCACGCGCAGAACGCTCTGGATTGTGGCCGCGGTCCTGCTGGTTTTGGCCGTGGCTATCTTCCTGCGCTCGAAGGCCCCGCCTGAAGCCGCCCGTCTGCTGCCCGAGTCCGACGGCATCATCTATATCCACTTCAAGCCCATCCGTGCCTTCCTCCACAAGGACCTGAAGCCGCCCCAGCACGTCCTTGAGTACCAGCAGTTCATTGACGCGACCGGCATCGACTGGGAGAACGACCTGGACGAGGTGGCCGTCGCGCTGCACCGCATGCCCGATCCGAACGGCCCCAACGGACCCGTCGCCTACTCGATGGTGCTAGTGGGCAAGCTTACCGGCAAGCGGCTCAATACCTGGCTCGAAGCGCACGCAACCAGCAGAGAAACCTACGTGGGGCATACTGTTTACTCGATTCCGTCGGAGGGGCGCACGGTGAGGGTGGCGCAGATCGGCTACGACATGGTGGCCGTCTCCAACACCCCAACTCCGGAGCAGATCCATTCCATGCTGGACCGGCATCGCGCCGCCGCACTTCCATTTGCCGGCTCCACGCTGCTCTCCCGCCACTATCACGATGTGCCGTTGCTTTCGCTGGCCTGGGGCGTGGGGCAGATCGGGTTGCCTTTTTCTGAGAGCGGGGCGATCAAGGTCTTTGGGCTCTCGCTGCCATTGGAGGACGACTCCACCATCATTGCCAGCGTGGCGCCGGCGCTGCCTATGGCCGACTCATTGCGGCTGAAAGTGGAAGAGATTGCACCCACCGAGGAGACGGCTGTCAGCCAGGCAGCCGCTTTGGCTACTCTGATTACGCTGGCGCGCGGCTTTACCGCTCCGCTGGCACAGAACACCGCCAACAACGGCTTGAAAGAGTTGCTCAAGACTGCAGAAGTGACTCAAAAGCACGAACGGGTCGAGGTTACGGCCACGCTTTCACCCGTCTTTCTTGCCGGTCTGGCCTCAGGTGAAGGCTCAGCCCGCGCCGCAGACACCGACGCTCCGGCTCAAAAATAACTCACTTGCCGTCTCAGGCAGATTCCAGCGCCTCAATCTTGCCGCGAACTTCAATAATCAGGTTCTCCAGGTCAGCATGGAAGCGGCTGCGCTCCCTCGAGGGGAGTTCGTCGAGCAATTGCTCATACGGCGTGACCTCGCAACGGGGGAAGGCGGCATAACCGGCTGCATCGGCCAACCTGCAACTGATGTTCATCAATTCATCCATATCCCAGGAAGTGTTTTCCCGCCGGGGAGCGTGATGTTCGCTGACAATCGATTTAAAGTCGATGGGCAGATTCCAATCCGTGATCAGGCGGCGTCCGGCCTGGCAATGATCCAACCCGAAGAGCTCCCGCTCGCCTTCGAGGATGCTCGCGGGCGGCCCGCTTTGCATTCCCAGCAGAACCGCGTACTCCCTGGGCCGGAGGACGGCCAGAGCCAGACGGCCGATATCGTGGATGACTCCGCAGGTGTAAGCGCTGTCTCTGTCCATGAATCCCGCTGGGGCCAACCGTTCCGCGATCAAACCGCACGCCAGATTATGGCGCCATACAGCCCGCATGGAAGGACGGCTCAGCGCTCCATTCAGATAAGTTCTGACGCCGACTGTTACACACAATCCGTGTAGATGGTTGGCGCCAAGCACGGCGATCGCATGTTGAATGCTGGTGACGGGAAAACGCGGGGCATAAAGGAGAGAGTTCGCAATCGTCAGCACTTCACTGGCGAACGCAGGATCGGAGGAGATCAGATCGCTGAGTTGGTGCAATTGCACATTCTCATTCCCTGCCAGTTGCAAAACACGGATTGCAACCTGGGGAAACGAGGACAGATGCAGGTTGGACCAGGGAAGGCCGGTCACGTCGATTTCTTGTTTCTCAATGCCCACCTTCCGAGTCTCCACGATTATTTGAATATTTGATTGCGCCAATCCGGCCGTATCCCTTTGCAGGAAGAACCGGCGAGCCGCTGATTGAGCCCGAATGCTGGTAATAACCCTTTCGGCACAGAGCTGTTTTCCTTTAGAACAGTTCGCTCTAAAAGCAGACAGAGAGCGCAATCTGTCTCCGATTGTGAAATTTTCGCTCGAAGCTGAACCCGGATCGGGTCCGGCTGCATCCAAATGAATGTTAGCGCGCTTCCCCGCCGCTTTAGTCTCCACGGCTGCTTCGAGTGGCAGCCGTCAGGTGGACGGAATCAAACCAAGAGGTCCCATGAATCGTAAATTCCTGCTTCATTTCCTGAAGGCTTCGACCTTCCTTTGCGCCCTCGCGTTCATTTCCGGCTTCACCGCGCAGTCACAAGCTGCGCCGTCGAAATCATCGCCGGTTCTCACCGGCCAGGCTGCCTTTACCGACGCGGCCCACGAATCTCCAGGCATCCGCCGCCACCTGACCGTTGCCGACCTGCCTGCTCCAGCACCCGAGCAGTCAGTGGACAACGGCCCCACACTTGTCCCCCGGACGAACGATAACTGGCCCATCGCGCCCAAGGGCTTCAAGGTGGAGCTTTATGCTTCTGATCTTGACAACCCCCGCCTGCTGCGCACCGCACCCAACGGAGATCTGTTTCTTGCCGAAAGCTCGAGCGGCAAAATCAAAGTCTTTCGCGGCGTAGGCCGGGACGGAACCGCAAAACAAGTCTCGCTCTTTGCGACTGGCCTGCACCAGCCTTTCGGCATCATTTTTTATCCTTCCGGAGCCAATCCAAAGTGGATATATATCGGCAACACCGACGGCATTGTTCGCTTTCCTTATAACAACGGCGATCTTAAGGCGAGCGGACCAGAGGAGCATCTGGCAGATTTGCCCGGCGGCGGACGGCTGCGCGGCGGCGGCCATTGGACCCGCGATTTGGTCTTCTCGCGGGACGGGACCAAGCTCTTCGCCTCGGTGGGATCGCACTCCAATGTCGACGATCCCGACACGCATCCCGAGGAGTTCCACCGCGCCGATGTACTTGAGTTCACTCCCGAGGGAAAGTTCGTCAAGGTCTATGCCAGCGGTCTGCGCAACTGCGTGGGCGAGGCCATCAATCCGACAACGGGCGAACTGTGGTGCTCGACAAACGAGCGAGACGCACTGGGCAACAACCTGGTTCCCGATTACGTAACCCACGTTAAAGAAGGCGGCTTTTACGGATGGCCGTGGTACTACATGGGCGGCGAAAAGGGTGGCGTCCAAGACCCGCGCCACGCAGGTAAGCATCCTGAGCTGCAGTCCAAGGTGATTACACCGGACATCCTCGTGAATCCCCACTTCGCTTCGCTGGAGATGCTTTTTTACGAGGGTTCGCAGTTCCCCGCCGAGTACAAAGACGACGGATTCGCGGCTGAGCACGGTTCGTGGAATCGGGCACAGCGCTCCGGTTATGAGGTAATCCGGCTGCCGATGAAGAACGGCCACGCGACCGGCGAGTACGAGGACTTTCTAACCGGATTCGTCAATCCCGATAGCACGGTCTGGGGCCGGCCGGTAGGAGTGGCCGTAGCAAATGACGGATCGCTGTTCGTCTCCGACGACGGCTCTCGATCCATCTGGCATGTGATTTACAAGGGCAAGTAGCGGGGTTAGCGGAGCTAGCTGGGTTAGCGGGGCTAGCGGAGTTAGCGGCCGTTTGCTAACACCGCTAGCTCCGCTCAATCATTTCCCCAGCCCCAGCGCGCTCACTACGGACTCATCTACCCGCGCAGGCTGGCCGTCTTCCTTCCAAACCACCCCAAACCCTCCCCGATAGTCCCACATCGCCCAGCCGATGCCGTCCTCCTCGAGCGCCGTCCGCACATCGCGAATATAGTTTGCGCGCGAAGCAGGGTCGGAGAGTCCGCGGTAGACTCCAAACTCATTGCAGTTCAGCGGCACATGATTTTCACGCCCCCATGCAGCGGCCTCATCAATCAAGAGGTGGACGCGGTGCGCGTCCCAGTGGTCCAGCCAGTAGCTTTCCAACTGGTAGCGATTGGCGGCATCGGGAACCTGCTTCAAAATTTCCTGCATTGAGCTTTCCGTTGCCGGGTAGGGAACGCCATGGGTATAACTCCACCACGCCGGCCCCCAACTCGCGCCCTGGTGAGTAAATTCAGTGGGATTGTAGAAGTGGAAGGTATAGATCACGTTGCCGTCGCTGAGCGGATGCAGCGTAAGAAGATCTTGAATGCCGGAGTAATTGGCGCCAGTGGCGATGAGGGTATTGCGCGGCGCCGACTCGCGGATAGCTGCAGCGAGGCGCGCCTGAATGCCGGCCCAGCGGTAAGGATCGTTGACCTCCGGCTCATTCAGAATCTCAAAGAAGACGCGCTCCTGGTCGCGCGTGGCATAGTGCGTCGCGAGCCGCCGCCAAAGCAAGGTCAACCGGTCCACGGCATCGTCGTTCGAGAGCAACTGCTGCTTGAAGCCGCTCTCGGGGTGCAGATCGATCTCGACCGCTAGTCCATCAGCCAGCACGGCACCCACCGTGCGGTCGAGGCGGGCGAGAAAGTCGGCGTTCAATCCTTCCCTGCCCAGCGGCAACTGCTCCAGCGGGACGGCGTCGATGCTCAACCGCACATGGTCGAAGCCCAGCCGTGCCATCAGCGCAATATCCTGCGCGTCGGTATAACGGTTGGTGCGGGCAGCCGAATAATCATTGGCCGATTGCGCGAACCATTCCGAAGCATTGATGCCGTGCCTCAGGTGCTGAACGCGGGCAAAGGCGGTTTGCAAACCCGCGGCGCGATCCTGTGCCGCAGCGGACAGGGCCAAGGCGAGCAAGACGGCAAAAATGCATAGGCGAATGGGCAAAGCTGATTCTCCTCAAAGAATTGAACGGCGGGAGCTTTGGAGCAAAGCAATTATAGAACCGCGACAAAAACGGCTCCCATGCGCGGAAGCCGCCTTTGCATCCTGGAAATGATTGCCTATAGGCCCGACGAAGCAAATGAACTGCTATCGAGACTAGCAATCTGATCGTAGGTGGTGCGCAGATACTTGTGCGGATTGACCGGGACGCTGTGGACGCGCACTTCATAGTGCAGGTGCGGTCCGGTGGCGCGCCCTGACTCGCCCACGTAGCCGATGACCTGGCCGCGAACCACATGCTGGCCTGGCAGCACCGCAATCGCCGATAGATGCCCGTAGACCGTGACCAGGTCGTGGCCGTGATTGACCATGACTCCGCGGCCGTAACCGGCGCCCAATTGCTCTCCGCTGACGTCTCCGTCGCCCGCGGCACGGACGGGAGTTCCATAGGGGGCGCATATATCGATGCCGGAGTGGAATGCGCCTTCTCCGTTGAACGGATCAAGCCGCTCTCCAAAACTCGAAGTAACGCGGCCTTCGAGAGGCCAAAGTGAGGGCGCATCGGCCAGCTCCGTCCAGTCGCCAACAAAGCTGGGCGAAAGGCCGCCTTCGAGGGCACGCGAAACCCGCCCGGAAAGCGCCTGATTGCGCAGATCGTAAAACTGATCGACGGTGAGCTTGACCTGCTGCTGGTTTACGTCGTCATTCAGCGCCAGTGTGGAAGGCGTGGGCGCTTCAGCCACGCTCGAAGCAGCCGCGGGCCTCGCTGTGGTGAGTTTGTTCTGCCTGAGACCATAAAGGGCGGTTACTTCGCTGGCCAGCGCGCCCAGCGAGGCTACCTGCACATCGCGGTCGTGCGCGATCTGCGCCATCTGCTTGAAATTTTTACGCAGGTTCTCCCTGTCCTGGCGGACCTGATTGAAGCTCTCTGTTTTGAGGAGCATGCGGGTATAGGATCCGGCGAGCCCGACGATGGTGAATGCGCCCACCAAGGCTGCGGCAACGAATCCATATGCATAGCGAAGAGGGAGCGGAATTTTGCGAATCTGCCCGTCGTCATCCCTTGCAACAAAAAGAATGTAATAGCGTTTGCGTAGCATCTTCCTCGCCTTTCGTCCCCACAATCTGCAGGGCCGCAATTCGCCAATGAACTTATAAAAGCGAAAGGAATAGGGGCATATTCAACTCGTAAGAATTAAGGAATTCCGAAGAATATGTGCCCCGGATTATGCACCAAGCCTATCAAACTACCCAATATCGGGTCAATCCCCCAACGGGGGAACGAAGCCAATGCGAAACAGGAATTTCCTCCATAATACCATCGACTTACGGCCCATTGGCTTTAAACAATGCCGGCGGTTGGCCCGTCCAGGACCAGATTTCGTGCTGTGCGGCACCGGCTTGGGACGTAGGTAGGTTTGCTTTACCCAGCCAGAGCTTTCTTCACAAGTTCGCTGACCACGCGGCCTTCGGCTCTTAGGCCGGCGGCCTGGAGCTTGGCCTGGACAGCTTTGATGACCTGGCCCATCTCCCTGGGAGTGGGCTTCTGGCCGGATCCGGCGGCAACTTCGGCGACGGTTTCCGCTACCAAAGCCTGAAGTCCAGCTTCCTCGAGGGCCTTGGGCAAAAACTCCTCGATGACGACGATCTCGGCGGCTTCAATGGCCGCCAGCTCCGGTCGGTTGCCCTTGGTGAACTGCTCGATGGAGTCGCGGCGCTGTTTGATCATAGTGGCTAGAACCTGCTCGGATTCGGGCTGCGTAAGAGCTTCGCGCTTCTCAATGGTCTTGTTCTTAAGCGCGTTCTTGATTAGCCGCAGCGTGCCGGTGCGGGTTTGCTCGCGGGCCTTCATGGCGATAATGATTTGCTGATTAACCAGGGTTTCGAGTGCGCCTGCTTCGGTCATGATTTCCTTTCCCTTACGTGGCCGTCGGAATTTCAGCGGCCTGGATTCGGGGCTTTTCGGCCCGCCCGCGTCAAAGTTAATTGAGCGTGCCCGCCCATCCTAATGTAACAATTGCGGCCAGTTGCACCGCCAGTCCCAGCATCATCCATCGCCGCTCTTTCCGCCGGTTGAGCTTCCATTCGCCCGGGTTGGACGACGCACGATAGCCCAGAGACGGCTAATTTCCCCTTTTTGTGGGAGATGCTTTCACAGGGCAGAGCATTGCGCTGAAAATAATGCGGTTACAGTGAAATCACGCGGTACCTCACGGAACCGTCCGGGCACGGCCGATCCCATCGGCCACCCGGCGGCTTCGTTCAAATCCGACTTGGGATGGCGATAAATAGTGGGATTTTGAGGGAAGTTGTGTGAATCAGTAAGGAAAGATATTACAATTGTTTCTGTAATTATCAGAAAATTTTCTTTCATGGTACTATTTGGACGTAAATGATCGATCTTAAGAACCTGCACCACCGGTACCGCGAACTACTGCTTGATGACGTCGTACCCTTCTGGTTCCGTCATGGCATCGACCGCACTCATGGTGGCGTGCTCACCTGCATGAACGACGACGGCACCCTGGTGAGCGGGGACAAATTTATCTGGTCGCAGGCGCGCTCGGTGTGGACGTTTTCAGCTCTCTATAATCGCATCGAGAAAAGGCAGGAGTTTTTAGAAGCGGCGGAAAACTCCATCCGATTTTTGCTGGCTCACGGGCGCGACAACAATGGTCGCTGGGTTTATCACACGGACCGTGAAGGCCGAGTGATTGAAGGCCCGACCAGCATTTACAGCGACTGCTTTGCGATCTACGGCTTCAGCGAACACTATCGCGCCACCAAGGATGGGCCCCTGCTCTCCATTGCCCTGGAGACTTTTGAGCGCGTTCGGCGCCGCTTGGAAGAACCGGATTTTTCTGAGACCGCTCCCTACCCGCTACCCCTGGGATGGAAAAATCACGGCATTCCGATGATGCTGACCGAGGTTACGAACGAGCTGGCACAGACGACCGCGGACAGCCGCTTCGACGCGCTGGCGACCGAGTACGCAGGGCGAGTGATGAAGCACTTTGTGCGTCCTGATCGGAATGTGATTCTGGAATTTTTGACTGCTGATTACAAAGAACTACCGCCGCCGGCAGGAACATTTGTGATGCCCGGTCACGCCATCGAGTCCATGTGGTTTGTGATGCACCTGGCTGAGCGGCTAGGCGACAAAGATTTGATCAGCCGCGCCGCTGAAGTGATGCGCCGGCACCTGGAGTTAGGCTGGGACGAAAAGTTTGGCGGGATATTTCTATCGCGGGATATTGAAGGCCATCCGCCGTATCTGCCGCACTCCGAGATGAAGGTGTGGTGGCCACACGTGGAAGCACTCTACGGCACGCTGCTGGCTCATCATCTGACCGGGGAATCATGGTGCCTGGATTGGCATGAGAAGGTTGCAGAATGGACATGGGCGCATTTTCCCGCGCCCGAGTTCGGGGAGTGGCGCCAGCGGCTCAATCGAGAGGGCAAACCGACGACGGATATTGTTGCGCTTCCGGTGAAGGATCCATTTCATTTACCTCGTGGAATAATTTTGATATTGCAGCTGCTGGAAAGGATGCAAGCGGACCAAGCTGAGCTTTCGGGCGTGGGAAGCGCGCATGGAACGGGACGGCAAAAATGAATTCGCGCATCATGACAGGCCGAAATACCAGCAGCGGGCAACCGCTACGCATCACCGTCGAGCAAGGCCGCATTGCGGCCATTGAGCCGGGCGCGGCCGACGAAACCGCGTGGCTTTCGCACGGCTTTATCGATCTCCAGATCAACGGATATTCCGGATGCGATTTTAACGGAGAGCTGGACGATCCCGAGATTGTAATCTCCCTTGCGCACAAGGTGATCGCAACCGGCACGACCACTTTTATTCCTACCGTCATAACCGCGTCGGAAGAAAAAATTATTCACGCCTTGAAGACCATTGCGCAGGCACGCAGAATAAGTCCGCTGGTGGCTTATACCATGCCTTTCGTGCAAATTGAAGGCCCTTTTATCTCCCCTGTGGACGGTGCGGTTGGAGCGCACGACCGAGAGTACGTTCGCCCGCCGAGCCTGGATGAATTTGCACGCTGGCAGGCGGCGAGCGGCCAGCTGGTGGGGATGGTGACGCTATCACCGCACTGGGAGAATGCTCCGGAGTTTATACGTGCGCTTGCAGGCAAGGGAATACGAGTCTCCATTGGCCACACTCATGCCTCGCCGGATCAGATCCACGCGGCCGCCCAGGCCGGCGCCACACTCTCCACGCATCTCGGCAACGGCATAGCTGGGATGATTCCAAGGCACCCGAACCCCATCTGGACGCAACTTGCCGACGACCGGTTGACAGCGACCTTCATTGCTGACGGTCATCATGTGCCGGCGGACGCGCTGAAGGCGATGGTGCGCGCCAAGGGAATCGAACGCAGCATTCTCATTTCGGATGCTGTTGCCGTAGGTGGCATGGAGCCGGGAATTTACGATACAGCCGTTGGCGGCGCGGTGGAGTTGAGCGCGGATGGCCGCGTGGGTTCGGTTGATTCGGGATATTTGGCCGGCGCCGCTCTACCGATTAAGGATGGAATCGCCTGGGTTGCCGCATCGGAAGTCTGCAAACTGGGAGACGCCGTGAGAATGGCAACAGAAAACCCCGGTCGAATCGTTGGGCACAGGGGTGTGCTTCGAGTCGGCGCAAACGCGGACCTTGTCCGCTTTACGATGAACATTGAAAAGAAAAGTATGCAGATAGAAAACGTGCTGGTGGAAGGCGCCGAGATGACAGATCAGCATCAGCATGCCACCATATAAATTAAAGGAACAGGTGCACGAAGATGGAAAATTCAAGCAGCGGAACCGATCGCAGAACCTTTATGAAACAGGCAGCGGGCACCATGCTCGCAGCCGGAATGACCGCTCGCTCCTACGCACGGGTATTGGGGGCCAACGATCGCATCCGGCTGGCTCAGTTGGGATGCGGAGGACGTAGCCACGGTCATGTGCGCATGGCACAGATGGCCTCAAAGGTCACTCCGGTTGAAACCATCGCCGTGTGCGATATCTGGAGCCTTGCCCGCGAGAAGCGCACTGCCCAGGTAAAGAAAGCCTTCAATCTGGACCCAAAATCCTATAAATACTCCGAGGAGATGCTCGCCAACAAGGATATCGACGGCGTGATGATCGCCACCGGCGACTTTCAGCATGCCAAACTGTGCGCGGAAGTTGTGCACGCGGGCAAGGACTGTTACGTTGAGAAGCCGTTCGCCAATGTACTCTCCGAAGCGAAAGAAACCCGCGACCTGGTCAATGCTTCCAAGCAGATGGTGCAGATCGGTTCGCAACACCGCAGCGAGCCCTACCAGATAGCTGTTCGCGATATCGTGCGCTCCGGCCGCATAGGCGCGATCGTCCACATTGAGCAGGAATGGAATGTGAACGAGGAGCGTTGGCGGTTTGTAAATATGGATACCGGCAACTCCGAAGAGATGGAGCAGGATCGCAACATGGAATGGAAGAAGTGGCTCTATGAGAGACCTTCCAAGCTGCGCGAGGAAGACACTGACTGGAAACGCTGGCTGCTGGGCAAGCCCTACCGCCCCTTCGATCCTCATGTGTACCTTGAATTCCGTCTCTTCAAGGATTACTCCTCCGGCATCTTCGACCAATGGCTGAGTCACGGCAGCGACCTGGTGCATTTGTGGACCGATGAAGCCTATCCCGAGAGTGTTGTAGCCAACGGCGGAATCTATGCGTGGAAAGATGGCCGCGAGAATCCGGATACCTGCGTTGCCGCCGTAACTTATCCCAAGGGATTTCTCTACACTTATAAGACCATCTTCGGAAACAGCTTCAGAAGCTTCTCCCGGATCCAGGGACGCGACGGAACTATCGCGAACTATGGGGGCGAAGGCGCTTCGTTGTTTACGATCAGCAAAGAAGGCGGCAGGCACGAAATGGGCGGATGCCCATCAAGCAAGGGCGTTCCCATCACGAGCCCGGCGATTGACCAGGAAGAGATCGTAAAGGTTGCGGGCGCCGAACCGCCAAGCACGGACGGCCCCGACGATGACAGCCTGGTTCATATCATGAACTGGCTGAATTCCATGCGTTCGCGCAAGACGCCCAACGCAAATGTGAATCACGGATTCTCTGCCTCCGTGGTTTGCATAATGGCGGCGCAATCCTACTGGAGCGGCAAGAAGCTCTACTGGAACCCGGCAACAGAAGAGATTCTGGATCACGCGGTTTCGAGCACCAGCTAGCGACCAACCGGAGTTGGGGCAGCGGCTAAGCCGGGGCGCTGCCTCAATTAATAAGTTTTCGCTTTCCTTTCTCAATCCTATTCCGTTGTTTGCAGCAGAGAGCGTTTGCTACACTGTAGGGATGATTTCCACTAGAAGATACTTTGGTTTGGTAATCGTCGTCGCGAGCCTCCTTGCAGGACTAAACACGGCATCCGCTCAGGTAAAGGTATGGGAAGGCACATACAAGATTCCTGTTTATGAAGAAGGTCCTCCCAACCCCAACCCGCCATTCGACCAATATACTCGCAACTCGAACTACCCTTATACGTTGCGCGATCAACTTACGAATCAGCGGAACGACCATGATTTGCGCGCGGTATTCATGGAGAACGAGTACCTGAAGTGTACGGTTCTGCCGGACCTTGGCGGGCACTTGTATACCTGCATCGACAAACTCAGCAACCAGTCAATGTTTTATGCCAATCCTTCTATCAAAAAGGCGGAGATCGGGTACCGGGGCAGTTGGGCCGCGTTTGGATCCGAATTCAACTTCCCCGTCTCGCACAACTGGATTACTCTTTCGCCCATCGATTATTCCTACGCGAAGAATGCCGACGGCAGTGGCTCAATCTTTATTGGAAACACTGACCGCGTCTATGGAATGCAATATCTCGTCGAGATGGTGCTTCGCCCCGGCTCAACGGTTCTGGAAACAAAAGTGACGCTGGCCAATCGCGCCGATGTGCGCCACCGTTATTATTGGTGGAGCAATGCCGGAGTGCAGGTGTGGGACGATTCGCGGATCACATATCCCCAGCGCTTCAGCCAGGCCCACGGCTTTGCGGATATCGATACCTGGCCGGTGGATTCCAGCGGTACCGATATCAGTATTCTGAAGAACCAGATTTACGGCCCGGTTTCGCGGTTCATGTATGGCAGCGCCGAGCCTTTTAACGGAATCTGGCATCCGCATACAAATACCGGCATCGTCCACTATGCGCTGTTCAAAGATTTGCCCGGAAAAAAGATCTGGTCGTTCGCTTCAGACGCCGACGGGCTGGATTGGCGCAAGAATCTCTCTGACAATGACAGCGCCTACATGGAAGTCCAGGGCGGCATATTCCGCAATCAGGAAACCTACGCATTTCTCGAACCGCGTCAGACCATCCACTTCTCTGAGTATTGGATGCCGGCGCGCGATCTGGGCGGCTTTGTTCGCGCAAACCTGAACGGCGTTTTGAATATGAGCCGGAAGGACAATGCGCTCGAACTGGTATTCAATGCAAACCAGGCGTTTCCCGGCGCTACCGTGCGCATATCAGATGGAAGCAACGTGGTGCTGAGCGAGAAGCAGGACCTTGCGCCGGAGCGCACGTGGAAGCATGAAGTCACACCGGCAGACGGCCAAAAGAAATATACAGTGGACATTTTGGACGCAAACGGCGCAGTGCTTTTGCATCATACCGAAGACGAATACGACTGGACTCCGAAGGAGGACGTTCACGTCGGCCCGCAAAAACACTTTCCCATGCCCGCAGCGGCGGAGCGCACTGAAGACGATTGGGTTCAGTTTGGCAAAGATGAAGAGTTGAACGGCGCTCGTTTAAGTGCCCTGAGCAACTACAAGAAGGCGCTGGAGAAGTTTCCCACCAGCTACGAGTTGCAGTTGGCCGCTGGACGGCTCTCGACAGACTTTCTTCATTACGACGAGGCAATCAAATATCTCGCGCCTGTAGAGGCTCGCGAAACCTCGAATCCGGAGCCTTCCTACTACCTCGGAATCGCTTACGACGCCCTGGGCCGCGAACGCGAGGCCAGGCTCTCCTATGGAGAGGCGCTAAGAGTGCCGGAGTTTCACGCCGCCGGCAGTTTGAAGCTCGCTGAGTTGGAAGCACGTCAAGGCCAGCTCCAGGCAGCGGCGGACGACCTGAAAGAAGCGCTCCACAGCGCAGGAGACGATCTGCGCAGCGCGGAAGAGCTAGTGGCTGTTGAGCACGCGCTGAGCCAGAATGAAGCGGCAAATAAGCTGGCCGGTAAATGGCTGGCCCGTTATCCTACGAGCTATTTCCTTCGCGAGGAACTCGGAGAGCCCGACAACGCACACCTGGCAGCGGATTACGAACGCGTCCTGAATATCGCAGCGGAATATATGCGGCTGGGCCTGTATGAGAAAGCATTAGGCGTTCTCTCCAGAACCTATCCCCAGGTTCCCGCCGACCAGGCCGAGCCTGCCAATGTGTTGCCTCAGGACGATCCGGTGGTGTTGTATTACCGCGCCTATTGTGAACAGAAACTGGGCCGCTCCACAACGGATGATTATGCTGCGGCCGCAAAGGCTTCGACGAAATACATTTTCCCGAGCGGAGCCACAAGCTACCAGGTTTTGAAGGCGGCTTTGGCTGCCAATCCCAACGATGCGAATGCCAACTATCTGCTGGGAACTCTTGAGTTCTCAGTCGGCATGATGGATGCGGGTTTGGAAAAGTGGAAGCATGCGCAGCAATTGCATCCGCAGATGCCTGCGTTGGATAGGGATATCGGTCTTGCTCTGTTGCAGATCAAGGGAGATACTGAGGGCGCGATGGCCGCATTCAAGCGCGGTGTGGAGGTCGACGATCCGGATAACCTGGATAATTATTTCGGCATCGACCAGACTCTCAGCCTGCTGAAACATCCGGCGGCGGAGCGCGTAGCAGCATTGGGCCACTACCCTGACCTGGCTAAGATGCCTACGGATCTCTTCTACGAATATGACTTGGCGCTGGCGGAAACAGGCGATTTTGAGCGCGCGGAGTCGCTCTTCCAAAACCGCTTCTTCGTGCGTGCCGAAGGTGGAACGAACGTTCGCCAGGTGTGGGTGGAAGTGCGGTTGATGCATGCAATGGCTCTGGCCAAAGAGGGGCATTGCGATAAGGCGCTCTCGATGGCTTCGCAGTTGGGCGCCGTTGTACCCGGCCTGGACTTTACAAAGGATGGCATGCAGCCGACTCTCGATTCGGCGCGTACCGAATACCTGCTGGGCAATTTAGAGGCGGGTTGCGGGCACTCGGACGAAGCGAAAAAGCACTACGAGAAGGCTGCAGGCTTGAAGGGTGAAGGCGATGCCGCATGGGGCTCAAAGGCAGCAAGGAAACTGGGCAACTATGACGAAGCCAAGTGGCATGCTCAACTGGTGCGTGCGTCCGCTTCGCATGGGGACACAGGGGCAAGCTCTCACTACTATTTCGCCGCCATGGCGGAACTGGAGTTGGGAGATAAAGCAGCAGCCGATGAGGATCTCCACAAGGCATTTATGAAGCCTGACCGCACGCTGGCCTACCACCTGAGCCGGTTGGCGCTAGCCGGAAAGGATAACTAAACAGTGGATCGCCGCTCAGCCGGACCATCCGGCTGAGCGGCACTTATATATAACTGAAAAGTAGATACTCACACCGCAGCATCTTTATCCTTCGATCATTTTGATGCCACAGCTTGCACCACGAGAACATCCCTGCGCGAAATCACAGGATGCGCGCTCTCGTCTTCTGCCATGGCAATTGCCTGCAGTGAATAGTCGCCTAACGCGGACGGCGTTTTCAGAGACACCAGGTAGGACTGCGTTCCCAGGGGCGCAAGCGAAAATGGAGTCTCTTCGGCAGCAGTTTCCTTGCCCGCGTCATCCGTGAATACCAACCGCAGTTTGCCGGCGCGAGGACGGTCTTCATCGTTCACCACGGCGATGGTATAGTCGTGCGGTTCGGCCGCATTCAAGGTCGGATGCCAGAAGTTCAAATACACTCCCAAAGGATTGAAGGCCTGCTCCATGGCTTTTTCGAAATGCGGTTCCAGTTTGAGAGTCTTCAGATCGATGAAGTGATCCGAGGTAAACGCCAGCGGGTCGCTGGCGGTGAGGTAAACAAAATGCAGCACTCCCGCATAGCGCCGGTATGCCCTCCAGAATTCAGTCTCTCCGCTCAGCAGATAAGCCTGCATCGCAAAGCGGTTCTCGGTCGTATCTTTATCACCTAGCAGCCTGGGATAGAGCTTCTGCGTCAGCAGCGTCGGCGTGCCATTGCGATTGAGCCAGAGCCATCCATACTCGTTCAGAATCATTGCGTGGCCTGATTTGCTATTGCAACAACTGGGAGCAGGCCCCTCCATCGACTCGAGATCGGTGATCTGGAATGAATGATTGGGCACCTCGTCCATCGCCAACCCATGAAACAGATATTGATGATCGGGCACCGGATCGTTCGGCCCTGCCGGCGCGTTATAACTGTTCTCCCATGGCCGGTTTGACAGGTCGAGGTTTCGCACCGCGGGAATAATAATACTGGTAAATTGCGGCAGAATGGACTCATTGGTTGCATCCCAGATTGCAACGCTGGGATGATTCCAGTTATCCCGCATCCACTCTTTATATTCGGTGATCATCTCGTTGGTATCGTACTTATTCTGATAAGTACTCCAGGCGGGATTTCCGGTCCAAACAAAATACTGATTCTCAATCAGCAGGCCATTTTCATCGGCAATCTCCAGCCAGCGATCGGGCACGGGGCCGATGCAAAAGCGGAATGCGTTCCAGTGCAACTGCTTCGGTATCTCCACCAGCAGACGGTGCAACCACGCTTCGTCCCAGGGCAGCGTGCCGACATCCGGGTCTTCAAAGAAGCGGTGCAGCGTAATGTTCGACCCACGCAGAAAATATGGCCGCCCATTCAAATAAGCGCGTTGCGTAACCGTATCGAAGCGAAACTCCCGCATTCCGAAGCGCGTGGTTACTTGGTCGCCTGCCGTGTTTGTGGCCACCTCGTAGAGGAATGGATCCTCGGGGCTCCACAGGTGCTCTTTGGGCACAGGAACATTTTGCGTTACGGTTTTTTCGCCGCCCGCGGGAATTTCAACCTGCAGCTCAATTTTTTCCGATGCTGTGGCGCGGGACTTCCACTCGGTAACTTGTTGCGTAACTTCGGTCGTCACGGCGCGATCCGAGTAGTTATGCAACTCCGTCTGCACCAGGATGCTGGGGACCGGATTGCTCGCGCTCGCAATATGCGGAGCCACTTGCACCGTGGCGATGACCGGGTTGTTCATCACCATCAGAGTCACATCGTCGTAAATGCCAGGCGTCCAGCGATTCTTTTCGAAATCTGTCCCCTGTGAAACGTTGGCGGGCAGAACGCCTGGATGCGCGCCGATTCGAATGACTAGCTCGTTAACCGCATTCCAATGGATAGCTTTGGTCATGTCAAACCATGCGGCGGTAAAGCACGGGTCGTGCTCACCGATGAGCACGCCGTTCAGATAAACCACAGTGCCGAACTGCGCCTTGTTCACCTTGAGCAATGCCACTGCGTTCTGAGCTGGCGCTTGAAAGGTCTTCCGATACCAGAAGTAGTTGCGCCGTTGGCGCGAGATGCCGCGCGCGTTGCCCAACTTGTCGTAATCGGATTGGCTAAACCTGCCCTTGCGCGCCAGGACGTTGCCCGCGAGGTTGGAGAGCAGTTGCCCGCTCTGGTACTGATCCACATCAGGAAATGCCGGTACAGCGGAATGCGTCAGGCCGGGCACTGGGGCGGCGTGATGCCAGGTCGCAGGCATATCGCTGGCGCCGATGCTGTCTTCCACATCCCACCGGCCATCCAGGGAGAGCGTGGTGCGACGCGTGGTTTGCGCGCCCGTTGCGAGCGAGCAAATCGCGATGCAGCAGCAAATCAACCGGAGAATTGTTTTCAGAGAAATCATGCACCGCTCCTTGAAGAAGATCCGTACGCCTAAAGGCCTGAATGACAGCCGTAGCCCCGCAGAGCTTCTTCCATTCAGTTTTGTCTTAAGCCACCGATCATAGCTGACACCTGAGTTCGCGTACAAGCCGAAGATGCTCTGTATTCAATCTGTGAGTAAAGCACAACGCGATTATTAAGGCGAATTGACAGCCGACAGCGCATGCAATTCAAATGATGGTCACTGTCAGCCGCCATTGCAGCCAGCCACTTCAGCCCGCAGGAGTTTGCGCAACTTGCCTCCTCAATCCGCCGTTCACACAGGTTACCTCTATCGCATTGCCCTCACCGGCGCGCTTGCCGGCTTGCTCTTCGGCTTTGATACCGCTGTCATCAACGGCGCATTGCTCTCCCTGCGCACGCATTTTGCGCTTTCTGAAATCCAGGTCGAGTTCGCAGCCAGCAGCCTGCTCTATGGCTGCTTTTTCGGAGCCATGGCCGCCGGATCACTCAGTGACCGGTATGGCCGGCGATCCATCCTGCGCCTCAGCGCAGCACTGTTCCTACTTTCCGCCATCTTCGCCGCCGTGCCCACAAGCTTTGCCGAATTCCTCATGGCCCGCTTTCTGGGTGGCCTCGGTATCGGCTTCGCATCCACCATCGCGCCCCTTTATCTCGCGGAAGTATCGCCAAAAGGAAAGCGAGGCAGCATCGTAACACTCAATCAGACCGCAATCGGCATGGGAATGCTGCTCGCTTACTGCACTAACTGGGCGCTCGCCGTTACCGGCGCATCGGCATGGCGCTGGATGTTCGGCTCCGCCGCTGTTCCCGCCTTCGCCTTCATCGTTTGTCTTCGCTTTGTTCCCGAAAGTCCCCGCTGGCTCTTCCAGCAAAATCGCGTTCAGGAGGCAGGCGCAGCTTTTGGCGTCATCGGAGGTGAGGCCAACCGCTCAGAGCGGCTTGAGGAGATTCGCATCGCCATCGCCCAGGAAACTCCCGCCCCAGGCTGGCTGCGCCGCCTTCGCCGCCCGCTTCTGCTTGCCGTCGGCGTCGCAATACTGCAACAGATAACCGGCATCAACACCGTTCTCTATTACGGCACCATGCTTCTTGTCGCGCACGGCAACAGCGGCAGCGACCAGCGCGCCCTCGCCGCCAGCATGCTCATCGGGCTTACCAATGTGGTCTTCACGCTCATTGCGCTTTGTATCATGGATCGCTTCGGCAGGCGCACTTTGCTCACAGGCTCCGCCTCAGTCATGTGTGCGGCGCTGCTGCTACTGGTCTTCCAATTTCATCGCGCTAACGCCGACTTTGCCCTCATTGTCGGCACCATCATGTTCTACACTGCCGCATTCAACATGGGCCTTGGCCCCGGAGCATGGCTTTACATCTCTGAAATCTTTCCCACCAACGTTCGCGGCCGCGCAATGTCAATCGCCACCGCCGTCCTGTGGGCCAGTTGTATACTGGTTTCCAACTCGTTCCTGACTATGGTTCGCGCACTTGGTCCTGCCGGCGCTTTTGGCGTATTCGCGGGCATCTGCGCCTTTGCTGCGTTATTCTTTTCACGACTGCCGGAGACGCGAGGGCGGTCGCTCGAAGAGATCGAACAATCCTGGAAGTCGTGACTGCCGGGCAGTCCCGCTTCATCGATGTCAATTAATCTGTATATCGAGGCGCCATGACAGCTGAAAGCAAGAGCACAAAAAACAATGAGAACGAAGAGCTTCACCTGAGCAGCCGGTTCACCAGCGCGATCGACTATGCGCGGCACATCCACATTGAGCGGCGCAAAGGAACCGGCATTCCTTACATGGCGCACCTGCTGGGGGTTGCAGCCCTGGTAATGGGCGAGTCAGGACACGCCGGATTCCCGGTCACTGAAGATATGGTGATCGCCGCGCTGCTGCACGACGCCGCCGAAGACCATGGCGGATCATTGCGGCTCAGGGACATCGAGCACAACTTTGGCTCGAATGTGGCGCGCATGGTAGAGGGACTGTCAGACAGCCTTGCCGAAGACTCCTCCAGCAAGCAGTCCTGGCAGAAGCGCAAACAGGGATACTTGCAAAGACTGCGCCAGGAGCCGGCTGACGTTCGCCTCATCTCCGCTGCAGACAAACTCTACAACGCGAGAGCGATCCTCGAAGACTATCGAAAGATTGGGCCAAAGGTCTGGGATCGATTCAAGCGCGGCAGGCAGGAGCAAATCTGGTACTTTGATGAGCTGCTGGCAACCTTCAAATCGTCAGCAGCAAACCGAATTGTGGAGGAATTGGAGCGGGTAGTGAACGAACTGAGGCATATAACGGTTGGAGAGATATAATCTGTTTATTTTGAATTGGATATGGTGGGCGCTGCAGGATTTGAACCTGCGACTTCCACCGTGTGAAGGTGGCACTCTACCGCTGAGTTAAGCGCCCCTGAGTGGGCCGGCACAGGCCGCGCCAGCGGAGCATCCCGTAGGGTAGAGTAACACCAGCGGGGCGTTTAAGGCCAATGTCTGCCGCCTAAATCCCGGCAACGCGCGTTCACCGCGACCTGCCTGAAACCTAAGTTGGATGCCTATGCGCTCTGGAGCCAAATCAATCCGCCCAGCAACCGACTTACCCATTGACGGGGGGCGGGCCTCCCGCTCTTTTCCAGGCCTGGGCAGTCTTGAGGTGAGCCCGGCATTGCCGGGAGACGGCCTGGGCGGTTCGGAACTGGCTGGAGCCGGTCTGCCGCGTGTACTGGCCCTGTTTTCCGTCCAATCCAACGGCTCCCGGAACGGCAAGAAACAGAATCGAGCCGCGGGCGGGAATTCCCGCCCTGAAACTGAGCCTGAGGCGCAACCTTCTGCTGGGGATGGGGTTCCAGATGATATGGCGAGCCTTGTTCTTGACAACTCGGCTCTGGGGACGGGCGCGGCAAGGTGGCCGGGTCCGACACCAAATGAAGCGGGCCGGCAGATCGGACTGGATCCGGCTGGAGACGCGGCAATCATGCTGCGCCTGGCCGCGGGCGACGAATCGTGTTTCAACTACCTGGTGGGAAAATACCACCGGGCCATGATTCACTTTCTCTTTCGCATGGTCCACAACCAGGCCGTTGCCGAAGAACTGGCACAGGAGGTTTTTCTGCGCGTTTACCGCTCGCGGGAGAGCTACCGGGCGGAGGCGAAGTTCACCACCTGGCTTTACCGGATCGCGACCAACCTGGCGGTGAACCACGCGCGCGATACCCGGCACGAACGGGCGGCGCAAACCATTTATCTGGACGCCCCGGACGAAGAGACCGGCACGAAGCCGGATGTGGCCGACAATGAACCGTCGGTGGAGCAGCGCCTGATGACCGATGAGCGGATGGCGGCTATTCGCACGCATGTGATGGCCCTGCCGGAGCGGCAACGGATGGCGGTGCTGATGCACAAGTACCAGGGGATGGATTACAGGCAGATCGGTGAGGTGCTCAAGCTTAGCGAGTCGGCGACCAAGTCGCTGCTTTTTCGCGCCTACCAGACGCTGCGGGACAAGCTGAAGGATTTTGTGTAAGGGGAAGCAAGCCGGGCTGGATGCAAACCAGACTTGACCGGCGGGAGTGGGGTGGTGGTTATGAAGACGAATTGTACCGGAATGGAATCGAATCTGGCCGACCTGCTGCTCGATCCCGAGCGAGTTCCTGCCGAGGTGAGCGCACATGTGGAAGCGTGTGAGCACTGCCGCGCGGAGTTCAAGGAGTTGCAGGCTACAATGGCGCTGCTGGATACCTGGAAGGGTCCAGAGCCAAGTCCCTACTTCCTCAGCCGGCTGGATGCCCGGATGCGCGAGCAGCGTGAAGCGGAACCGGCAAGCCGGCCGGCAAGATGGCTTGCTCGCCTGCGCGGCAGCTTTCTGTATGGGCCTCACCCCCACGTTCGTCCGCTGGCAGCCATGGCGCTTACAGTTATGCTTCTTATTGGCGGCGGGACCTATCTAGGCGTCACCAACTGGGACCAAACGGCCAATCCTCCAGAGGCGGCCGTGGTGCACGATTTGCAAACGCTGGATAGCAATGCCCAACTGCTTGACCAGTTGGAGACGCTCTCTAGCAACAACGAAAACGGGGATTAACGAATATTCTTAGCGGCTTGGGACTGGGGCTGGGACCGGGAGATAAGTGTGACCGGGGAACACAATGCGGAATACGCTGGAAAAGCGAGAATGACGGCGCGCGCGGCGGTCGCTGCGCTGACGGTAGTTCTCTGCGTCTCAGCAACCTGGGCTAGCGGCCAGCGCTACACTTCGGCTCCCCGGGTCCTATCCGCGCAGAACCGGCCCGGCGGGCAACCCTATGGGCAGCGTCCGGCTCCCGAATATCCCAGAAACACTCTCCGACCCGGCTATCCGGGTTACCTTGGGCCGGGCTACCCTCGTCCTGCGGTTCCTGGATCCGGCGTTCCCATTTATGCTCCTCCGGGCCACCTCAGCGACTGGCTCAACCAGCACCGCGGCCTGCCAATCCAGCAGCAGGAGCAAATGCTGCGTGCCGACCCCAGTTTTCGTCGACTCAATCCGACAGATCAGCAGAGGCTGATGCGGCAGTTGCACCAGGTGAACCAGATGCCGGAAGAGCAGCGGCAGCGCCGACTGGCCCGCGCCGAGATGATCGAGCATTTGACGCCCCAGGAAAGGATGCAGATCAACATCTCTGCACGCCGCTGGGCATCCCTGCCGCCGGTTCGCCAGGCGCTGATGAAAGGCGCCTTCCAGGACCTCCGCGCGGTTCCGCTTGACCAGCGACAGATCATGCTCAACTCCGGCCGCTACCAGGGCGTTTTTACCCGGGAGGAGCGCGGCATCCTTACCGATTTGCTGCGCGTGGAGCCCTACGAGCCGGCGAGGTAGAGGAGAATTTGCTTCTCCATTAACATTCGGTGAAACCAGGAAACATCCATTGACCGCAAATAGGCCATAGAATACGCTCTTGAGCTATGGACAGCTCAACCCTCGATCAACTGCGCCAATCCTACAAGCAAGCCACCGAAATATGGGTACAGGCCATCCGCGCCGAAGAAGCTTTGGCCACACCCGACCACTCAGAGACCGCGTGGGAGCGTTGGGACGCTGCGGGATTAGCTGAGGAAGATGCCCGAAGCAAGGCCAAACTTGCCCGAGATGAATACAAGGACGGGCTTCGCAAAGCGAATTTGGGATTCTGAAATGTGAGCCGATCATTGCAAGATCATGGCCGGCGAACCTGATCATAGGTGAGGAATCCGCCGCTACGCTACAATGATAGATGGGCTTATGCCCATCTTTTTTGCGTTATAAGCGCAAGCATAGCAAGGAGCTACAAATTCTATGGCGATTCCCGCCACTCAAATGCGTCCCGGAATGATCATCAAGCACAAAGACCAACTCCATCTGGTCTTCAAGGTCGAACATCGCACCCCCGGCAACCTGCGCGCTTTCATCCAGGCCAAGCTTCGTAACCTCAAGTCAGGCGCAATGTTCGAGGAGCGCTTTCGCTCCGCCGACACCATCGAAAAAGTGGTTGTGGACGAAATCTCCATGGAGTTCCTCTATGCCGACGGCGACGACTACTACTTCATGAATCCCATGGACTACGAGCAGACCATGCTCAAGGGCTCCACGCTGGGCGATGCCGTCGAGTACCTCACGCCCAACCTCCAGATCAAGGTCAGCTATCACGACGGCCAGGCGGTGGGCATCGATCTCCCTGCGTCGGTGGAGTTGACGGTAGTGGAGACAGAGCCGGGGCTCAAGTCGGCCACCGCTTCGAGCGTCACCAAGCCCGCCAAGACCGAAACCGGCCTGGTGGTGCAGGTTCCTTCCTTCATCAACGAAGGCGAAAAGATCCGCGTCGATACCAGCGAAGGCACCTACCAAAGCCGCGCTTAAGCAGCTGTTCCGAGAATAAATTCCCATCCTTCGTCCGACCCGGAAAGAGATGGGCATAGGATAAGTGGAAGGCAGTGCGCGGTAGCTCGGCAGTGAGCGACCAAAAGCCGGCAGCTCTCGCGCCTGGCTGGATGGAGAACTGCGTGAAACTACTGCTTTCATTGCTCGCTACCTGCCTCATCTCAATGGCTCCCGCCTGGGCGGCACAGACTCCGGCATCGGCAACTGCTGACCGCGCAGCGGTTGTGGAGGGCAATAACGCCTTCGCCGTTGATCTTTACGGCCAGTTGCGGAGCCGAAGCAGCAATCTCTTTTTTTCGCCTGAGAGCATCTCCACCGCCCTGGCCATGACCTATGGCGGGGCTCGCGGCGACACCGCCGCTGAGATGGCGAAGTCGCTGCATTTCACGCTGCCTCCCGATCGGCTGCATCCTGCGATGGGCGCGTTGCTAGGCGATCTGAACGCGCCGCATAACGGATACCAGCTTCACGTGGCGGACGCTCTCTGGGTGCAACAGGGTTATGCGTTTCTCGATGATTTTCTCAAGCTGACCAAGAACGACTACGGTGCCGGATTCAATCAAGTGGATTTCAAAGGCGCAACCGAAGCGGCGCGGTTAACCATCAACGAATGGGTCGGGCAGAAAACCGAAAATAAGATCAAAGACCTGCTGCAACCGGGCGTGCTCAAACCCACTACCAGGCTGGTACTGACGAACGCGATCTATTTCAAGGGTGATTGGCAAACGCCGTTCGACAAAGATCGAACAGAGGTTGAGGACTTTCACTTGTCCCCTGTGCAGACCGTGAGAGCGCCCCTGATGCATATCCGGAACAGCTTCTACTACCTCAACGGCGGAACGTTTCGGGTCCTGGAGATCCCGTATAAGAACAACGAACTTTCGATGATCGTTTTTCTTCCCAACGATGTAAGCGGCCTGCCTGCTTTTGAAAATTCGCTCACTGAGTCCAGCCTGCGGCAATGGCTGGGCCAATTACAGCCGGCTTCCGATGTGATCCTGACCTTGCCCAAATTCAAAATGACGAGGCAGTTCGAACTTCAGCAGACGCTCGGTCGGATGGGAATGGAGCAGGCATTTGGAAAGAGTGCGGATTTTTCAGGGATTACCGGGGGCCGCGATCTGTTTATTTCATCGGTCATCCATAAAGCTTTTGTCGACGTCAACGAAGAAGGAACCGAAGCAGCGGCGGCTACGGCTGTGATGATGCGAGATATGGCAAAGCAGAACAGGACCCCGCCACCGCCCATTGTCTTCCGAGCAGATTATCCATTCATTTTTCTCATCCGCGATAATCGCTCAGGCGGCATTCTGTTCATGGGCCGCGTGGTTGATCCCACGAATTGAGAAAGACTGATTGTTGAATGTGATTGTAGAAATTGCTCGAACCCGGTTACGGCCCTAATGTGACGAAATCTTCTATACAGACGAAAAACCACCGCTCGTTTTGCGGTGGTTTTTCGTTCTCCGGGCAGAGCTTTGCCTTGCGTAATGAGTTCCCTCAGAACTAGCCGACGGGCAAACTGACAAGCTTCACTTCAAGCAGCGCTTCGATAGATCCCAGCGCTTCCAGCACTTTGTCTGAGACCGGAGCGTCCACCTGCACGACGGCGAGAGCCTTCACCGGCTTGGCTCCGGAGCGATCGCGGCCCAGCGCAAAGTTGGCGATATTCACTTTGTGCTCGCCAAGAATCGTTCCGATTCTGCCGATCACGCCGGGTACGTCGAGATTGCGGCAGACCAGCAGGTGATTTTCAAGCGGCGTCTCAATGTCGATGCCTTCGAAGGAAAGCAGCCGAGGCTGCTCGCCGTGAATCACGGTTGCACTGGCGATGCTTGAACCGGAAGCCGTGTGCAGTTCCAACGTCAGCACGCTGGCCGCGCCGCCGCGATCGCTTTCCTGCTTCTCTTCGTGAACGCGAATGCCCCGCTCCTCGGCCACGGCCGAAGCATTGATCCGGTTCACATTCTCCGAGCCTTTAAGCAGTCCCTCGATCGCCGCGTTGCGCACCAGTTCTGAATTGGCCTCGGCCAGCGAGCCGCTATAGGTGATGTGAATGGACTCGATGCCGCGCGCGCCGGCTTGCGCCATGAACGATCCTAGCCGTCCCGCCAGGCCGATGTAAGGCGCCAGAATCACGTATTCCTCGTGGCTCAGCGAGTGTAGATTTACGGCATTCTGCACCACTCCAAGTTTCAGATACTCGCGCACCTGGCGTGCAATCTGCATCCCCACCGCCTCCTGCGCCTCGGACGTGGAGCCGGCGATGTGCGGAGTAAGAATCACATTATCGAGTGCGGCATAGGGCGAATCCTTCAGCGGCTCGACCGCAAATACGTCCAGCGCAGCTCCACCTACCTGGCCGGACTTGAGAGCCTCCACCAGCGCCGCATCTTCAATCAGTTCTCCGCGCGCGCAGTTGACGATGCGCACGCCCTTCTTCATCGCCGCAATCGATTTGGCGTTGATCACTCCGGCGGTTTGTGGCGTAAGGCCCACATGCAGCGTGATGTAGTCCGAACCGGCAATCAGTTCATCGAGCGTCACCAGCTTGATGCCGTTTTCGCGTGCGACGGCAGCCGAGACAAACGGGTCGCTGCCGATGATCTCCAGGCCAAATCCCTTGGCCCGCTTGGCCACTTCCAAACCGATGCGCCCCAGCCCCAGGATGCCCAGCGTCTTGCCGCGCAATTCCGCTCCCTGCAAATTTTTTTTCTCCCATTGGCCGGCATGCATGGTGGAATTTGCCTTGGGTAATTTGCGAGCCAGCCCCAGCATCAGTGCGATGGTCAACTCGGCCACGGCTACAGCGTTCGCGCCCGGCGTATTCATCACCACAATGCCCCGCCGCGTGGCGGCAGCGGCGTCGATATTATCCACGCCCACCCCCGCACGGCCAATTACTCGCAACCTGGGCGCTTTCGCCATCAGTTCATCGTCTACCTGCACCGCGCTGCGAACCACCAGCGCATCGGCATCGGCCAATGCCGCCGGCAATCCATCCGGCAACTGGTCGTGCGTCAAAACTTCCCATCCCGGCTCGGCCGCAAATACGGACAACGTCGCCGGTGAAACCTTTTCTCCCAAAACAATCTTCATCGTGTCTCCCTTGCCGTTTTGTGCGGCTACATATTCATCAAAGCGGATGCTCTGTTGCTCACACAACAAATCGAAGATCCGCACCACAGCCGCATGCGGCTTGCCCTCGCCCCGCTCGTACTTGGCGATTGAGTTGGGGTGCACGCCCAGCCGCTCGGCCATCTGGTATTGAAAGAGATCAAGCTGCTTCCGCGCGATCAGCAGCTTTTCTCCAAAATTCAGGTCGGCCATGAATACTGCTCCTTGCTTTTAGCCACTAGCTGAAAAACAAAACTGGGTGCCCCAGGTCCGGGGTCCCCACGACAGGTCTTCGTCCGTGGGGTGGAGGTCCCGCGTTTGGGACCTGGGAAACCACAAACCTCATCCGGCGGTCTTATGCCGGGTGCCCCACCCTCGCCGAGTTCTTGTTTTTGCGGCTAGGGTGGGAAACAAAATTATTGCGCCGTCGCTTTGGCATACACTTCCTGCGCCGCCGCAACCGCCTGCCCATACTTCACCGGCAGCTTCAGCGTGTCCTTGGCAATGTGTTCCATCGCGCCCAGAAATGCCACCGTATCCAGGTAGTCGAAGAAGCCCAGATGCGCAACGCGGAAAATCTTGCCCTGCATCTCCCCCTGGCCGTTGGCGGTGACCAGGGCGAAGCGCGACTTGAGTGCCTTCACCACGTCGCCGGAGTTCATTCCCTCCGGCACCGCAACCGCTGTAGCAGCCGCAGCTGGCGAAGTGGGCGCAAACAGCGTGAACCCGAGAGCCACCAGCCCTGCCCGCGTAGCCGCCGCGTTTACCTGCGCATTGTCCACCAGTGCAACGCGGCCTCTTTCCAAGTCCCCACCCGCCTGGCCTGCAATGTAATCCAGCGCGGCGCCCAATCCGGCAACCAGCGCAACCGCGGGCGTATACGCACTTTCGCCCTTGACGGCGTTCTTGCGTTCCTTGCGCAGGTCGAAATAGTAGCGCGGGTTCTTGGAGGTCTCCATCGCCGCCCACGCCTTCTCGCTCACGCTCAGGTAGGCCAGCCCCGGCGGAATCATCACCGCCTTTTGCGACCCGCCGATGAGGATATCGATTCCCCAGCCGTCCACGTCGAGGTGCGATGTGCCGAGCCCCGTGATCCCATCCACGACCAGCAATGCATCGGTTTCTTTCACCAGTTTGGCAATTGCCTCCACGTCGTGGCTAACCGCCGTCGAGGTCTCCGTGGCTTGCATATAAACAGCGCGATGCTCCGGCTTCAGCGCCTGCTTGATTTCAGCCAGGTCGAAGGTCTGTCCATAAGGAGCCTTGACCACATCAACCTCGCAACCGAAAGCCTTGGTCAAATCGGCCCAGCGCTCGCCGAACTTGCCGGCCGTCAGCACCAGCACCCGATCGCCCGGAGAGGTGAGATTCGATACTGAAGCCTCCATTGCCCCCGTTCCCGAACTCGACAGCAGCAACACATCGTTCTTTGTGCCGACAAAGACCTTCAACTGGGCCAGAACCTTCTGGAACAGGGCGCGAAATTCCGGCGTGCGGTGATGAATGTCCGCAGCCGCCATGGCAAACTGGGCAGCCGGCAACAGTGGTGTGGGACCCGGCGTGAATAAGCGTGTTTTGCGAATCATAGGTCTCTCTCCTCGCTATAAACCGAAAAATTGTTGGTTGAAGCGTCACCCACATAATACACATTTATGTTGTTTTTGTGAATTTCTTCCAAAATAGAATTGCCCCGCTGGTCAAAATTGCTCATATTCTTCCCGGAATCGTCTCTATTCTTTTCCGAGCATATCTCTCCGGCACGACAACTTTGGAGCGCAGCTTTGTCTTCAGCCCAGCCCAAAGGCGGCTCGGGCACCCGCCTACGCGGTGTCCATCGTTTCGAGTCGGATGGCCGCGTTTGCGGAATGAGCGTCTAAGGCGATTTAAATCAACCCTGTGACCCGGGTCACAGGGTGGGGTGAATGTGATCACTGCCTGCTCCTGATCGAGAGCGCAGACTCAAAGTTCTAAGGGCACGAAACCAGGGACGCCGCTGGTGCATTTTCCCGAATTTGCGTGGAGCAGAGAGGCCAGTGATTAGCAGCCTTTGATTGAAGCAGATGCCCCTCGACAGGCGCGGCTGAACCTATGGCAATCAGGGAAACACCTCAGGCGCCAGGAGATAACCATGAGTTTTGCTACCGGCATGAAAACCATCGTCGTGGCCACGGATCTGGGCAGCCAGTCCGAAGCAGCCCTCGAGTACGCACGCAAACTGGCGGGAGCCTATGGAGCGCGAATTGTGCTGGCTCACGGCGTTGATCCGCTGGATTATGCGGCATTGGACGACGTGCCGGGGCGCTTACGCAAGCAGTTGACCGATGCCGCGCGAGCAGCGCTCGATAAGCTCTGCGGCGATCTGTTGCTCGAAGGCATTCATAGCCATTCGGAGATTCGCCAGGGCGCGGTGGCCCAGATGCTGGTGGATGTGGCGCGGCAATATGAAGCCGGGCTGATTGTGATTGGTACCAAAGGAATCGAGGGCGCCGGGCCGGTGATTGTAGGCGTCGTCGCTGAACAGTTGGTAAGACTGTCGCCGTGTCCGGTGCTGGCGGTCGCGGCAGATTGGAATGCAGGGGAGTTCCGCCCCACCCCCGGCGGTCCAGTGTTGTTGGCAATGGAACGCAATGAGTCCACGGCAGCCGCGGTGGATACAGCATGCTCTTTGGCGGAGGTTTTTCATCGCACGTTGCTGGTGTTGCACGCGCGCGGACCGGCGGAGGCCTCGGCCTTTTTGAATCCCTGCGCTACGGCGCTGGATGAGTTTGGCATTCCAACGAGTGGGCGCTTTCCGGTGCGCTGTATGGTCAAGGACGGCAATCCGGCAGATGCAATTGCAGAAGCGATCGAGCAAAACCATCCTTGCATACTGGTGGCCGGTGTAAAGCGCACCAGCGATACACCGGGGCCGCACGGCACCGCCTTTGCGCTGCTTGCTCGCTCCCGTGTGCCCGTGCTTTGTGTTCCGCCGGTTGCGGTAGCGGCCGGCGCTGAGCGGCTGGCTTCGACTCCGGTAGCAGCCCAATAGCGCGCGAGATGCGCAGGAGATTGAAGCCTGGCACTAAAGAAGAAATGGGCAGGCGGATGGAGAAATCTCACCAACCCATCTTCACCAACCGCATTATTCGGGCCTGAATCGTTGGGAGCCGTTCCTCACCAATTGTTGTTTGGAGCAGTTAGCCGGATGTGGAGTTAGGACCATGAAATCTGGCACGTCGCAAATCCGCAGTACCGATCGCGCCCGAGAGGCGCCAGTCGGCAGGTGGATCGGAGAAGACCCGCATAGCGGGACCGGATTCCGGGCAGAGACAATGGGAGATGTGACCATGCAGCCTGAAGCACGATCCTGGCGAATGGAAGCCGTACAGGCCCACCCGCTGGCAGAGTTGTTGGAGTGCCCCGCGGAGACCGGAAATCTTCTCAACGGCGCAGCACGGTGTTTCGACTTTGCGGCAGGAGATATTGTTTTTCGCCAGTCTGAGACCTGCCAGGGACTCTACGTGGTGGTTTCAGGACAGTTTCAGCGCAGGGCGGAGCGCATGGAGGCGCGGCTGACGCTTTCCCCGGCCCGCACCGGAGATCTGGTTGAGCTTGCGGCCGCGCTGGGCGACGGCCGCCATACCTATGCCATGAGCGCGTTGACAGCCGGCTCGGTGCTTTTGTTACCAATGGAGGCTCTCAGTCAAGCATTTCAGAACTATCCGGTGCTGCGGATGCGGTTGCTTGAGGAGCTGGCTCGCGAGGTCTCCCGCGCGTATAACGCCTGCTGCCAGAACCGCACAGCGCGGGCGCGGCGGCGAGGGACTGAAGCCTCGCTGGCGTAGAAAAAGATCGTTCGCGGAGTCAAATCTCCGCATTTGGGATCCCGTCGCCCGCAGCGGAAATTGACGGAAATCCCTGCCTTGCCCCCCGGCAAAGTGCGCTATACTTCAATTTGACCCGCGGAATAAGTATGGCTGCTTTCCATTCTCATCACCCCCCGGAAGATTGCATTAATTGTGAGCATCGCCATCTGCGAATGTTCTGCAATCTCACGCCCGAGGCGCTTGAGGATTACGACGGCATCGGGATCATGATGAGCCATGCCCGGGGCGCCAAGCTATTTTCAGAGGGCGACCCCGCGCGCAATGTTTTTGTCATCTGCTTCGGCCAGGTAAAAATCTCTTCCACTTCCCGCGATGGCAAGACCATGATTCTAAAGATCGCCGGCCCCGGAGACGTGATGGGCCTGAGCGCCGTTCTGGCCAACGTTCCCCATGAAGTGACCGCCGAGGCAATTGAACCCTGCCAGGTAAAGACGGTTCGGAAGCAGGAATTTGTCGACTTCCTGGGCCGCCATGGCATTGCCAGCATGCACGCCGCGCAATCGCTCTCCGGCGAATATCTGACCGTCTTTCACGATGCCAAGCGGCTGGCGCTTTCCGGCTCCGCGGCGGGGCGGCTGGCCCGTCTGCTGCTGGACTGGGGACGCGCCTCAGCCAACGGCAAGCCTGAAATTCGTTTCACCATGGCGCTGACTCACGAAGAGATCGCCAATATGGCCGGTACTTCGCGTGAGACTGTCACCCGGCTGCTCAACCAGTTCCGCCGCGACCAGTGGATCACCATCAAGGGCTCCAGCATGACAATCGTCAAGCCCGACCAACTGGAACGCTTGACCGCTTAGCCTCTTCCCTGCCCCGTTCACACAAAGCTCAACGGCGGCAGAATTCCACAATATTGATTCCGAACAGCCTCAGCCAGTTGCATCGATCGCGCCGCATCTTCGAGCGAGCAGGTGGATGGAACTCCCTCTTCCAGAAGACGGAAGAACTTTTCATACTCGCAAATAAAGCCGCCATCGATCAGCGGATCCCCTGAGAGCGCAAGCTCCTTGTTAATCGCCTCTCCGCTCCACTCGCGATACCCCTGATAGCCGAGATCCGAACTGTAAGCCGAGCCGAGCGTGGCCTCTGCCGTCGTCCCGTCGGAGCTGAGATAGTAGGATTCGCGCCGCAGTCCGGTGTTGACCATCAATGAGATTTCAGCCGTGGCCGAGCCAGCGAAGCGCAGACGCACGGCATAGTCGCGGACAGCCGGGTTATCGTGGGGAAGAGATTCAACTTCAACCCGCTCTGGATCGCCCATGAGAAAACGGATCGCGTCAAATACATGTATTCCCGTGCCGGTTACGAATTCAGGTTCCAGGCGATTGGTACGCAGCATCTCCACCCGCGCAAAGCGCACCGGGTGCTCCGTCGCCCAATCGCGCAGTTGAACGATGGACGGAATGGCGCGGCGGTTGAATGCGACAAATGTGAAGGCATCGGCAGCTTTGGACGCCGAGGCCAGAGAGGATGCTTCAGCCAGAGAGACTCCAGGCGGCTTCTCAATAAACAGCGGAATGCGCAGCGGAATCAGGGACCTCACCAACTCCGCGGTGGCTGTGGGCTGCACGGTGCATACAATCGCATCCGGCCTTGCCTCAGCCAGCGCCTCGTGAATTTTGTCCGATGCAAGACGATAATGGAACAGATCGCGGAACGTGCGAGCGCGCTCAATCTGCAGGTCGCATATAAGCTCCAGAGAAACAATCGACTGCTGTGCCAGCCGCTGCAATGCCGGCCCGTGGGCGTAGCGGCTCCATTCGCCGGCTCCAACATGCGCAATTCGATAGGTCAAGCGCGTTCCCTTTCCAACGATTCACAATGAAAAGAAAATAGTACAGACGATGCAAAGCCCTAATCCGTGAGAACGGAAAAGGGCTTTGCGCTGGCTTCAACCAACATAGTATGCAAGAGTTAGGCGTTGGCTTCCGAGGATCTGGAAGCCAACGCAGGCTAGTTAAGTTAGAAGGTGATTCTGCCAATCAGACGGATTACCCGGTTGCCGGCGATTCCTTCCTGAGAATAGCTGACGTTCTTCAGGCCAAAGGCCGGGTTATACACAATTGTGCTTAGGCCCCCGGTACCGTTGCCAACGGAAGTGACGGGTTGGAGCGCCGGCTGCGGAGGCCCTCCCGGTGTACCAACTCCCGGAGCGAGTTGCGTTCCATCTGAAACACCGTCGACGCTCGCCGGCGTCAGCATATTGATGGTTCCTACGTTTCCAAATGTATCAAACGAATTGGGCGATAGCATTGCATGGTTGAATACGTTGTCGGCGTCCGCGCCAATTTTCAATGAAACGCGGTCATTGATGTGAAAGGACTTGTGAAGTCCCAGGTTCACGCCCCAGGTTGACGGGCCGGTAAGAGCGCCGCGCCTGGCTACCGTTGGGTTAGTCCAGTAAGTGGAACCTAGATCTGGCGGTTGGAAGGGAGCGGAAGCTGTGGGGTTTCCAAGACCGTCGGTTGGTTCTGCCGCGAACTGGTAGCGTTTCCCTTGTCCAGCATACGGGTTGTTAACGACATTGGCACGGTAGGATGGTCCTTCATCTCCAGTTGCGTCCTCAGCTCCCGAAGCAATGTTACCCGCCATCACAGGATCGCAGTCTCCGCAGCTCCACGTAGGCGTAAACCCGACACCGGACTTAGCGAACATATTCGTCGTGAGCTGCCATCCGCCGATAATGGCGTCCACCGCCCTGTTTGCGGTTGCGGCATAGTGCTGTCCGTGACCAAAAGGAAGATCGTAGACGGCGTAAGCAACGAACCGGTGCGTGGATACGTAGTAGTCACGCGTATAGTCGTACTTCGGATCGAACGGGTTATAGGCATCCGTTCCAAAGCTCTCTTCACCAGCGTCTCCGGCTGTCGTTTTCTGATCGAGGTAGGTATAGGCAACGCTGTAAGTCAGGTTTTTCGCCTTGCGCTGGGCCTGAACCTGCAATGAATTGGTCATACTCTTGCCGCGATTTATGGTCTTGGAGGCATAATCTCCAAGCACGGGAAATGTTATGCGAGAGTCGTCCGCGTAGGAATAGGCGCAGTCGCCATCAGAGTAGGGATCGCAACTGTAGTAAGGAGTAGTTTGAGGTTGCGGCTGACCCCCGAGGAAGTTCGAATCACCCTGGGTGGTGCCGAAGGGGTTATCGCTGGCCTGGATCATGTCCTGATCGTAGTCCATGACCATACCTTGTTGAGCCGAGCCGATATACGAAACCCGAAGCGTTGTCTGCCACGCCAACTGCTGCTCAAACGTAGCATTCCACTGCATCAGGCGAGGGTTCTTGATGCCGACATCAACAGCCTCGGCGGTTGGATAGTTATTGAAACCAATTAGAGCGCCGCCGGAGATGGGAACGGTGCCCGTCGTATCGGTGGTGCTGCCTGGCCACGGCGAGACTGGACTGGCGCCAGTCGCCTGGAAGGTGTATTCGGCGTTGAATGTGTTGGTAGCGAGAGGATCGCGAACTTGATGCGCCGCCGTGGTCGGATAGAAGAGGCCGAATCCGCCGCGCAGAACCTGTTTGTCGGTGAGGCGATATGCCCATCCGAAACGCGGGCCGAAATCGAACCGGTCGGGCCGGATCAGGCCGCGGCCGATTCCAAGACCGGACTGCGACGCAATGATATAGCCAATTCCGTAGGGAGGATTGTCTTGTTCGCTGGAGATGAGGTATTGCAGCGTCTTGGTCGACGGAATGAGATAGACGCCCTTCTGACCTGTCACAGCATTCGTATAATCGGGATCGAAGTTGGCCATGATGTCGTTCTTATCGACATACGGGGTGTACCTGTCATAGCGGAAGCCCAGGTTCAAGGTGAGCCGCGAGTTTACGCGCACATCATCCTGCGCGTAATAGCCGGTCTCCCAGTTAGAAACATCCATCGGGGGACGGGGTTCATAGACGTAGGTATACTTGTGAGGCGCATTCCCCAGCAGGAAGTTCGTGTACCCGGTAAGATTGGAGCCGGTGCCACTGTATGACATCGTACTCTGCGGAGTGTCGCGCAACGCCCCAAAGCTATCCAGCGCCTCGTTGCGAACAAAGTCCGCGCCGAACTTCAACGAGTGACGGCCCTTCTGCCAGCTAAGTGTATCTCCAAAAGTCGCCAGGTGTTGAGTAAGATCGCGCGAGGAACTCCGGGCGTCATCGCCCAGCGTCGCGACGGAGCCGCCGAAGGTGATGTTGGGATTTCCCAACAAACCCAGAGATGCCGTCCCAATCAAGCCACCATAGGCCGTAATATCGGTGGATGACATACCAATGCTCGAAAGGAAACCGCTGACGGTAGTGTTGTCGCCGTAAGTTGCGTTCTCGATGTTGTAGCCTCCGCGCGCCTCATTGACAAGATTCGGAGTAACGATGCGAGTATAGGAGACCTGAAGCACGGAATTTTTGCGGATGTATTGATTGAGCCCGAGGCCTGTGTAAGGGTACGAGACCGCGTTCGCGGCACTGTCTTCAGCAGAACCGTGGTAGACACCGTAGAGGCGGTTTGAAGCGTTGAAGTCGTGATCGATGCGCAGGTCGCCCAACTGTGTCTTGTCAGATCCCGGCAATGTCTGCGAATAGGAGGTAATGGTGCCGGTTACGGGATTAACGTTGGAGTCGGGAATATTCTGCGGAAAGTAAAGGCTGACTAACTTCGACGTGAGGGGGTTCTGGACGGACGAGGGAACGCCCGTGACCACTGTGGCGCCTGATGAAGCGCATGTCCCCAATGTCAAACCCGCCGGGGCCGCGCCGCCAGGCGAGTCCGCAGCAATCTTAGCCAGCGTTGGATCGTTGCAGAGATTGACTTCGGAAAAGTCTCCAGCCTGCGTCCTGGGGGACAAAACGCCGGTAACATTCGACTCTGGGATGGGAAAGGCATTGTCCCACCACTCATAGGCCATGAAGAAGAAGGTATTCTTCAGCTTGGGAATGGGGCCGCCCCATGATCCGCCGGTCTGAGTGAAGTTGGAATGCGGTTTCGAAGCACCTATCGTACCAAGCATCTGATTAGCTGCCAGGCCCGAGTTCACGTCGTTGTAGAAGAGCGATCCGTGATTCTTAGCTCCGCCGCTCTTGGTATTGACGCGGATGTTGAGAACGCCGGAGTACTCCGCGCTGAAATTATTCGAGAGGACGTTCAGCTCGCCCACCGACTCCAGCGATGGCTCGCTTTTCGTCTGCTCACCAAAGACGCCGCCGCTGTTGCGCTGGCCATCCAGCGAGAAGCTGGCGCCGTAGCTCTGTGTGCCAATGGCCTTGAAGGTGGGAAGGAACTCGGGCGCTCCGCCGTTACCGGAGCCCACCGTGATGCTGGGATCGATGTAGAGGAACTCATTGATGTCGCGGCTGTCACGCGGCAGTTCAATCACCGCCGTGGAGTTGAGCGTCTGGCTGATAGTGGAATTGTCCATATCGATTCCCACCGCTTCAGACGTGACCTGGACGTTGACGGTCTCCGTTGCCGGATGAAGCACGGCATTCTGCTGCGAAACGTCGGAACCGTTCAGAACGATACCCTCGATGACGCTGGTCTCGAATCCCGGGGCCGTAACTGCTGCCTTGTACTTTCCAGGAATCAGATTGGTTGCATCGTATTCGCCGCGTGCATCGGTTTTGTACGAGTAGACTCTCAGATTATCCAGGTTGGTGATCTGAACCTGGGCATTAGGAACGAGCGCGCCGCTGGAATCGGTAACGAGTCCGCGGATTGTGCCGAGATCTGAGCCTTGCGCAAACAGATTCGGAGTGTAGGCTGCGAAACACATGGCTAAGGCTGCAAAAAAGCATAGAAGCCTTCTTGATGTCATAAGGCAATCCTCCCCTGCAATACCTAACATATTTATCCGCATTGCGGGCATTTATGTCGTATTGTGGTTATTGCTAAAATACTACTCCTCAAAAGCACAAATGCAAACAATTAAGCAAGCTAAATTTTTGCCCCTGATCACCCCCGGGGGAAAATGACTTGCCGGTGGATGCATCCTCGAGTCACTCGTTTGTTTTTTCTTGCTGCCCGGATGGAATTCAGGTTGGCAATAAAAAGGGGACGCCATCCATTTCTAGCGATTTCCATCGATCGTGACGGGAAAAGTAAATCTACACTTCGTTTCGTATCTTGGGTGGTACTGTGTTAGCTTGAAATTCCATAAGCACTTGATAGTTTCTTGAAAGAACTACGCGCATCGCCGCAGTCCATATGACAAAAATCACGGGAATCTTCGTAGCCTACACCATTGCAATCTGTATGGCAAGCCAGACCGTCTGCCAGGCCGTACGTACGAGCGAATTTCATGTAGTCGGCCCGGGGGGCGGGGGAGCCATGTTCCACCCCACCATCGACCCCCGCAACACCGACGAGGTGCTGGTCGCCTGCGATATGACCGGCGCCTACATCAGCCATGATGGCGGACACTCCTGGCGCATGTTCAATCTGCGTGGCACGGTGCGGTTCTTCGCCTTCGATCCTCAGCGGCCACACGTGATCTATGCGGCAACCAAAGCTTTGTGGCGCAGCACCAATGATGGCGAAACCTGGGATCTTGTCTGGCCGAAGCCCTCCACAGTGGGCGGGGTCCAAATGAACACCGACCATGCCGACGAGACCATACTCTCTGATTCCAATCCGCTCGGGGACATCGTAGCGCTGGCCATCGATCCCGCCGATTCGCACATTCTGACTGCAGCAGCGGTCAAGGATGGCGCGGCAGCACTTTATCAATCAAAGGATGAGGGCGGCGATTGGGAAAAGCTGACGGCTTTACAGGAGACTCCGCAAAGAATCTGGATCGATCCTAATTCTCCAACTGGTGATCGCGATCTCTACGTTGCGGGGAAAAAGAGCGTCACGGTGCGGCGGCAAAGCACATGGCGGAGCAGGCCTGCTCCTGAAGGCGTTTCCTTCATCGATGCCAGCGCGGGATTTTCCGCTCAGCATGGCATCAGGTTGTATGCGGTTTCTGAAAAGGGAATCTATGTTTCGAACGACGGCGCGGCAAGCTGGACTGCCTCTCCGCTACCAGGCAAGGGCGCGCGCCTCTACGCCGTCGCCACCAGCCTTTATCATCCTGAAACTGCCTACGTCTCCTACGAACATCTTCAACTCGACGGGAAGCCCTGGAGGGGTGTGGCGAAGACAAGCGATGGCGGTCTCTCATGGGCGCTGGTCTGGAAGGAGAATACGAAGGTTGCGCCTAACCTTCATGACGCTTGGCTAGCAGAGCAGTTCGGCCCCGATTGGGGCGCAAATCCGCTCGCGCTGGGCGTGGCTGAGCAGGATCCAAACCTCGCCTACGGCACCGACTATGGCCGCACCATGCAGACGATCGACGGAGGTGCAAACTGGTACGCCGTTTATTCGAGCCATGTGCAGGGCGCGGATTGGACAAGTACCGGTCTCGACGTAACCACTAATTATGGTTATCTCTTTGACCCCTTTGATTCGCACCGGCGTTTTATTCCCACCACCGATATTGGCCTGTTTCGCAGCGAGGATGACGGCCACACCTGGACGCGGTCGATGAACGGCGTTCCCCGGGCGTGGGACAATACTGCCTACTGGGTTGCATTCGATCCTGACGTTCGAGGCAAGATGTGGGGCGTTATGAGCGAAACGCACGACCTGCCACGGCCAAAGATGTGGCGAGCGCGGGGAGTAGCCAATTACAAAGGTGGGGTCTGCGTAAGTGTAGACGGCGGTCGCACGTGGAGGCCCTCGAATCAAGGAATGCCGGAGACGGCTCCGACACACATCCTGATGGACCCATCGAGCCCGGTGGGAAAAAGAGTGCTATGGGTCGCTGCTTTCGGTCGCGGAGTTTATAAGAGCACGGATGACGGCGTCACGTGGACGCTGAAGAACAACGGCATCGTTCAGCATGAGCCATTTGCCTGGCGATTGACTCGCGCTGCCGACGGAACGCTGTACGTGGTCATTGCGCGGCGCAGCGAAGATGGAAGCATCGGCACGGCTGGCGATGGAGCGCTTTACAAATCCACTGACGGGGCGGAGTCGTGGACGCCTGTCAATCTGCCTGCTGGGACCAACGGACCAAACGGTTTGGCCATCGATCCGCAAGATCCCCGGCGCCTGTACCTCGCTGCCTGGACACGCGCAACAACCGGAACGGCAGGCGCCGGCGGCGGAGTCTATCTATCGACCGATGGAGGCAGCACCTGGAAGAACGTCCTCGATCGCGATCAACACATCTATGACGTCACCATCGAGCCGCACGACGCCAATCTACTCTATGCCGCGGGTTTTGAATCTTCCGCGTGGCGCTCAAGCGACCGCGGAGAGCATTGGACGCGCATCCCCGGTTACAACTTCAAGTGGGGCCACCGCGTTATGCCCGATCTTGTGGATCCGAGGATGATCTATATCAGCACTTTTGGCGGCGGTGTGTGGCACGGTCCATCCGCCGGTGCCGAGGGGCATGCGGACATCGCCACTCCCGTATTGCAGCCCGGTCATTAACTGAGAAAGGAGTCTAAAATATGAACCGTCGAGATATATTGAAGTCCGCTGCTTTGATGCCTCTTATACCCAGCATTCATGCGCTTTCACAAGATCCAAAGCATCTATGGCAGGGTTATGATTTCGGCTCGAACTTCGCAGCCAAAGATCGCCTGAGCCAGGGTCCATTCGACATCGACCAGGATGACGGCTGGCAAACCATTTTGTTCACCACGCCATCGGAGAAGCCGCTTCGCAATCCCGGCCTTGGCCTGCTTGGTTATACGTGGGAAGAGGGCGGACCGTCCATCGCTGTGCGCGAGGGCCGCCAGACGCTCGAAGACCATGTGGAGAAGATGGCCAGTCTTCCTTTTGTCGATGTGCTTTATATCCGTTGCGACTGGCGCAACGTGCAGAAGCAGCCCGGCCGGCTCGACCTCGATCCCATCTGGGATCTAACTCTCGCTGCGGCAAAGCGCCACGGAAAGCGCGTCGCCTTCCGTGTTCAAAGTTCGAATACCGCGTTTCAGCCCAAGCAACTCGCGCTGCCCGAGTTCCTCCGGGCAAAAGTCCCCATGGTCTCCATAGGCCATATTGGCATGTACGGCGATGCCGGCGATACCACCAAAGGCGATTATATTGAGCCGCGATACGATCATCCCGAGTATCAGGGAGCTCTGGCTGAATTGAACCGCATGCTCGCCGACCGCTTCGATGGCAACCCGCTCATCGAATTCGTTGACGTAATGCATATCGGCTTCTGGGGAGAAGGCCACTTCAGCGGCTATCCCAGCCCCTTCCCTGATGCAGAGACTGCAAAGCGCACGCTCAGCCAGATGGTTCGCATGCAGCTGGCGACGTGGAAGAAGACTCCACTGGCAATGAACACGCAGCCAGACATCAGCTTTACAGGCAACCGCGAAGCAATCGATATCGCGGTGCGCGGAGGCGCTTGGGTGCGCTCCGACAGCATCATCGTCGAAGAGCCGATTCAAATTGAAGAGCTGGCAAATCGTCCTCCCTGGCTGGCGGCAATTCTTGAAGACGGAACCTTGCGCCAGTACGACGCCCCAAAGCTCAAGGTGGATGCGGCCGGAGTCAACGAGCTGGAAAACTATATGCTCCACGTGCTCGATCTGAAAGCGAACTACTGGTCGCTGTGGACCGAGTCAGAAAATCTTGCCAGCTATAACGAGCGCTACCCCCGCGGCTTCGCGCGACTGCGCGCGAGGATGGGCTATCGCGTGAGGCCTTCGTGGGTGTGGCAGCGCAAACGCTTTGGAACATCGGAGCTGGTTGCCGCCGTCTCAAACAACGGAGTTGCCGGCGTACCCGGCGTGCTTTGGCTGACGGCGAAAAGCCCCGACGGCAAGATCAATCTGCGCGGGTCGCTCGAGCCAGGGCACCCGTACGGCGACGCTCTCCGCCTGGGATCGTTTCTCCTGCCCAAAGGCTATGTGGGAACAATCAACCTGCAGGCAGAAATTGAAATCCGCCCCGATGTGCTGAAGCCCGTAGCATGGGCCTGTGAGCAGCCTCTCAACGCGGACGGTTCTCTATCGCTCGATGTGAAGCCGATGAACGATCCCAACTGGCGCAAAGGCATCTGAGTCAGTTTGCTTATTTGCTGAGCAGCTTGAGCGCATTGACCCGGTAAACTTTTTCGAGCACATCGTCGGGAAGGAAAACTCCGCAGATATTCCAGCGACCCTGGCGCGAAGCGTGCGACGGGTACTCAAAATATTCGTCGTCTGTTTCCAGGAACCGATAGTAAAGGCGATACATTTCGACCTCGGGAAGCAGGTCGGTTCCAAAGATAATACGGTCTGAATATTTTAGGAAAAACTTACGCGCGGTGTAGGGCTGGCGGCCAAGTTCCGCAGTGCGCGAACTGATATCGACTGACAGATTCGGATAGCGGTCCAGCAGACTTCCAACATAAGCCAGGTTTTCACTGCATTCAAAAACATGAGCGGCGACGAACGTCGTCTTTGGGTGTCGCGCAACTACGTGGCTAAGCTGTTCAAGCAACTCGGGCTTGGAGTAGGTGTATTGTGCCCCGTAAAAACTCCAATCTGGATGAGCAGCCAGTTCTTCGTAGCGCTCATTGTTTCGATCGATCGGGGTAAAAAATGCAGCCGGATCACCAGTATGAAACATGGCTGGAATACCCAACTCCGCGAGCTTGTCAAGAATCGGCGCCAGCCTCTCATCATCCACCCGCACCAGCGCGCCGCTTGCATCCCTGACCGTGAGGCCAAGATCCTTCCAAAACTTGAGCCCGCAGATTCCGTGCTCCACCAGGCGTTCCAGGCGATCGATGCTGAGCTGCGTAAAGTCGCTGCGCTCAATGCCGTTCCAATCCATCCATCCAATGGTGGCAAAGCGATCGGGCGCTGCCTTGTGAAAACGGTCGATGACCTCGAGTGCGCCTTCTCCCGTCAGCATGGTGATGTTCACCAGCTTCTCAACGCCAGCGTCATCCATCACGCGGAGCACCTCAAGCGGCGACTGTGCATCGAGATGATTGTGATAGTCGATTACCGGAAATCGTGGCCTCTCAATGACAGAAACTGGAGTCTTAAGCTGCGTTTGTGGCGTGAAGTCGCTGAGGCGAAGATCCACTTCAGCTTTGGCGCTGACCATATCGACAAATTTTTCCTTATCGGTTCCATCGCCGGTTAGCATACTTACCCCTCCCGCAAGTTACTCGAACAATTTCTGTCTCGCCACAAATCAGCGTGCTGTGCCCAGGTACTCGTTGACCAGTCCGGCATCGCGGAATGATTCCGTGCCGCCAGGACGCAACGTTGAGAGCGCTGCCGTGCGATTTCCAAAGGCCGCGCAGTCCTTGGGCGACTCGCCCCGCAAGTAGGCAGCCAGGAATCCGGCATCAAAGCTGTCGCCGGCGCCAATAGTATCGACTGGCGTAACTGGATTCGCGGGAACCTCCCAGCGCTGGCCTCCCTTCTGCACCAGAGCGCCACGCTTGCCACACTTGACCGCAACCAGAGGAACACGCTTTGCGAGAACTTCAATCGCGCTCTCAGGATCCTTCTTTCCACTGATGCGGCAGGCCTCGTCGTCATTGGGCAGGAAGATATCAACCATGCCCAGCAGCTCGTCGAGCGGGTCTCCCCAGCGATCTTCCGGATCGTCATTCGTATCGAGCGAGAGTGTGAGCCCCTTCGATTTAAGTTCCCTAAGTATCCTGGGCAGGTCCGCCTGAAGCGCCTTGTGGAGGAAGAGCGAGGACAGATGAAAATGCCGGGCAGAAGCCAGGTAATCCATATCGAGGTCCGATGCAGCCATCTCGAACATGGTACCGGGATAAGTAAGAATATGACGCTTGCCTTCATGGGTCAGCAGTATGGTGACGCCCGTGGATGTGCCGCCGGAGACGCGCTTGACGTGACTAACATCAACGCCCTTCTCCGCCAGCCGTTCCAGCGCGATACTGCCCAGCGGATCGTCGCCAAGCCTGGTGATGAAGCCGACTGAGATTCCAAGTGCCGCCAGGTTATGGGCGACAATTGCGGATGAACTTCCCAGCGTAAGCCGGAAATCCTTGGCCAGCAGTTCACGTTCCAGCGGCATTACCTCAGGCAGCCCATAGAGAACGAGGTCCAGGTTGATCTCACCGGCAATGGTCACATCGAATCGCTTCTTCATATCGTCCCATCCTCTATTAATTAAGGTTGCTAAGTTAGCGTGGCGTCGTAGCGCCGCATTCTAATCCGGCGCTATTAAGTATGACGGTTAAGGACTGTGCAGCCCCGGTCCGCGCAGACGCATGAAATCACCAGTGTTTGCACGGCTTTGCAGGCTTATCCCGCGGCAACAGAAATCATAGCATATAGGCGGAAAACATAACTGAACAAGGCACTTGTCCGGGGTGATATCATGTCTTAAATCAAAATACCGCGCATGAATTTAGACCCGGCGGTTGGCACACGCCATTATGCCAGTATAGGTAATTTCTCATCTGGAGCTGAGCCTTGACGAACCAGGAAAACAACACTTCTGTTTCCGCGCCTTCCAGCGGTGGAGCACGCCTTCATCGCACGCTTGGCTTATGGAACCTCATTATTATCGGCATGGTCATCGTCCAGCCGACTGCGCCTATGGGCATCTACGGGGTCATCAGCAACAAGGCTCACGGTCATGTTGTCACCACCATTTTCATCGCCATGATCGCCATGCTCTTTACGGCCATCGGTTACGGCCGCATGGCGAGGGTCTATCCCAGCGCCGGCTCAGCCTATACATATGTAGGCCAGGAAATTCACTCCTTCCTCGGTTATGTCGTGGGCTGGGCCACGGTGTTGGCTTACCTCCTCAACCCACTCATCTGTACGGCCTTCTGCGCCAAGGCTGCGATGGGAATCCTGCCCGGCATATTGAATTACATTCCCGGTCTCACGAATATCTCTCCCGACCTCTCCTTCTACGTCTGGATTCTCTTCTTCGCGGCATTTTTCACCTGGACTAACCTGCACGGCATCAAGACCTCGGCAAAGTTGGAAGAGGTATTGTGCGCCGGCATGGTGGTGGTGGTTGTGCTGTTTCTGGCCTGCGTTATCCACACGGTCTGGGGCATGAACCACGATCCCGGCTTTTTTACCCGTCCATTCTATGATCCGGCGACCTTCAAGACTTCCTATCTATTTGCCGGAACCTCAGTCGCCGTGCTCACATATATCGGCTTTGACGCCATCTCCACGCTCTCTGAAGAGGTTGAGAATCCACGCCGCAACATTATGCTGGCTACCGTTCTGGTCTGCATCATTGCCGGTCTTCTCTCCGCGGTAGAGGTCTATGCGGCACAGCTTATCTGGGGATCGACGCCGTTTCCCAGCAATATGGTCGAAACGGCCTTCGCACAGGTCTCGGGTCGGGCCGGCGGTCTGATTCTCTTCCAGGTCGTCAACTTCACGCTGTTGATTGCCAACATGGGCTCCGGGATGGGTTCGCAACTGGCCGCTGGGCGTCTTCTCTATGGAATGGGACGCGGCAATGCCCTTCCCAAGTCGTTCTTTGGCATTATCGAACCAAAGCATCGTATTCCGCGCAACAACATTTTGCTGATCGGAGGCATTGCGCTTGCCGGATCTGGCCTGATGGAAATCTTCTCGGCAAAGCTCGGCGGGGGAGCGTACGAGATCGGCGCTCAGTGCCTCGTATTCGGCACCCTTATCGCCTTCATGGGCGTCAACGCATCTTCGTTCGTTCACCTGTTGCTCCGCCAAAAAAGCAGAAATCCCATCACTCTTGCCATTCCTTTTCTTGGCTTCACCATATGCCTCTTCCTCTGGGGCAATGTCGCATATTCCGCGTTGTCCGCATTTCTGGTGGGACTAATCTGGTTAGTGGTCGGCATCGCCTACGGAGCAGTACGCACCAAAGGCTTCCGCTCTGAACTGGTCAACTTCGATATTCCCCCGGACGTTGACTGAGGAACTCGCATTGCAGATCCTGAAATTGCTATAACGAAGCAGAATTAGTGAAAGGGGATTTCAATCGTGACGACGAACTCCAGCTCTTCAACCGCCGGCGCCTTATCCGCCAATTCTTCATCCAAGCGCGGCTACAATATGTTTCTGCTCGTGATTGCGGGCCTGGGCGGCCTGCTCTACGGGATGGACTACGGCATTGTTGCCAGCGCGCTGCCCTACCTGAAAGACACCTTCGCCGGTACCCCCGCCGAGCTTTCCATCATCGTGGCCGCCATGATGCTGGGCGGCGTCTTCTCCACGCTCTTTGCCGGCCTGCTGGCGGACTGGATGGGACGCAAGCGGCTGATGAACTTCTGCGGCGTCGTTTTTGTCGCCGCCATTCCCTTGATCGCCCTTTCGCACGGCTATGCGCCGCTGTTCTTCGGGCGCCTGCTGGAAGGGATCAGCGCCGGATTGATCGGCGTGGTGATTCCGCTCTATCTGGCCGAGTGTCTGGCGGCCTCGGAGCGGGGCAAGGGCACGGCGGTCTTCCAGTGGCTGCCGGTCTCCTCGATGCTCTTCGCGGCCCTGTGCGGCATCTACTTCAGCTATCACGTGCTGGCGGTAGCCAAGGTCGGCGACCCCGCGGCCTTGTTCGCCTACAAGGATCACGCTTGGCGCAATCTCTTCTGGGTCGCGCTGCCGCCCGGCATCCTGTTTTTACTTTGCAGCCTGATGGTCTCTGAATCGCCCCGCTGGCTCTTCAAACGCGGTAAGAAGGAACAGGCCCTTGCAGCCCTGTTGCGTTCCCGCGCTCCTGAGCAGGCCGCACGCGAATTGCAGGAGATGGAAGAGCAGGCACAAAAAGCCTCAACGATCAGCTCGACCGGCAAGAAGGTTCAGGAGCCGCTGTTGCGCCGCAAGTACGTGGTGCCCTTCGTGCTGGCCTGCCTGGTGCTTTTCTGCACCCAGACAACCGGCGTCAATTCGATCATCGCCTATAACGGCCCCATCCTGCAGCAGGGGGGGCTCTCCGATCTCTACTCCCACTGGGGCCTGGTCATCTTCATGGCGGTAAACTTCCTGATGACATTTGTGGGCATGGTGCTGGTGGATCGCAAGGGACGCAAGTTCCTGCTCACAATCGGCACCAGCGGCATCATCCTTTCGCTGGTGGGCGTGGGCATCCTGTTTCTGCGCACTGAAAAACTCAGCATTGACGCGGGAGCCCGGGTTGAAACCATGGTCACACCGAGCCAGGAGTTGACGCTGCACTTTGATCGCGACGTTGCCGCGAAGCTGCTGGCCTCCCAAGGCGATGCGGGCAAGCAGATTGATGCCGGCCGTGCATCGCTGGCCATCATCTACTCTTACGGCGATTACTCCGCCACCACCAGCTTTGTGCGCTCTGACGACCCCGCCGCGCGGCCCGTTGAGATCACTCGCGCCAGTTGCGTTCCGGCCAACAAGGTAATTGCTTTCTTCAATAATCCACTTGGCAATTTGGATGCCGCGCAAACCGCGCCGCTGAAAATCGAAAAGGCTCTCATCGGCCAGGTTCCTGACGCAAGTCACGGTTGGTGGGTCGCCCTGGGCCTGTTCCTGTTCATGGGCTTCTTCGCTATGGGACCGGGCGTATGCGTATGGCTCGCCCTTTCGGAGTTGATGCCCACCCGCATCCGCTCCAACGGCATGAGCATCGCGCTGGTCCTCAACCAATTGGCCTCAACCACGCTGGCCGGTATCTTTTTACCGTTCGTCAGCAAACATGGCTACTCCTCGATCTTCTTTTTGTTCGCTAGCTTCACGGTTCTCTACTTTATCGTTGCTGCATTCTTCCTGCCTGAGACCAAAGGCAAAACGCTGGAAGAGATTGAAGCTCATTTTGAAGGGCAAGGCTAACGCATTTTTAAGGTTGTTGTGGAGCATGGGGGCCCCATCCTTGACGCGTTTCCGCCGAGACGGACGGCGAGGGAGGGATAGCACGTTGCCCGAATTGCAAAAACATTGAAAATGCTCTAGGGCATTTTCACCAACATTGGAGGATATTCGCAATGAAAACAGCGCGATTGATAATTACATTGCCGCTCATGCTTGCTTTGCAAACAACTTTGCTCTCGAGCGCGGCGCATGGAAAGACGGCTCCCGCTCTTCCCAACTCCATTCACGGCGGAAATCTCGCCGTCCAAGTATTTATTGACGGTTCCTACGCGCTACGCTCAACGGCAATTCAAGGAGACGTTCTGCGCGGCGAGGTAGAGGTTGATACGGCTGCTGGAACGCTGAAGTCCTCGCTTTATCCACGTCATACAACTTCGTTTGCTCCGTTTACCGATGAGTTGGGATCCGGCAACCTGCTGACCGTGACTCATACCGGTCTATCTGGCACTCCCGATCTCATCTGCGAGTTTCGTGTTTATGACAACCAGCCTTGGGGGGACATTCGTGTCAAAGTTGACAATTCAACGAAGTCGCCCATCGAGATTCACGCCATTCGAATACTGAAGAGTAATGCCGGCGATGTTGTGAACCTAAGCGGTCCGCCTTCAGCAGATCGCGTTCTCACCGATAACTACTCTGAAAACCCAGTGCAGCTGATGGATCTCGACGAGCCTGAAAATGGCCTTCACACGGGAGCCGAAAGCCAGCTTATCTACAACCGGAAGAGCGGACAAAGTCTCTTTCTGGGCGCGCTCTCAGCCGACAAGCTTGTTACCATCTTCCATTTGTTAAGCACGAAAGGGCCAGACGCGCATCTGCTTTCCTACGAGGTAACAGACGCCGGAACCAACGAATTCCTGGCAGATCAGAGTCGCAACTACCCGCCCGGAAATGATGTTCCTCTTCGCCTGCAGGCGCCTGCCGGAACAAGCGTGAGCGCCGAGCCGTTGATGTTCGCAATTGGCTCCGACTATCATGCTCAGCTCGAAAACTACGGTCGCGCTATTCGCATTCTTCACAAGGCTCTGGATACCAAATCCACCCCTATCGGTTGGTGGAGCTGGACCGCATACTACTATGGCGTAACGCAAAACACAGTGATTGCCAACGCCGACTGGCTGGCGCAGAATCTTTTGTCTGTTGGATATAACTACTGCTTTGTGGATGAGGGATATCAATATGCACGCGGGGAGTACGCCACTGCGGATGGAAAAGGATTTCCCCATGGAATGGGATATGTAACTCGTCATGCGCAGGACGAGGGATTAACGTTCGGCGTGTGGGTGGCTCCGTTTGAGATGTCGGAGCTTTCCTATGTTTATCAACACCATAAGGATTGGCTGGTGCATAACCTTGCCGGGGAGCCGATAAAGCTGGGCAAAGCGGGCGGCAAGAACACTGATGAGTTGTATGCCCTCGATCCAACCAACCCCGGAGCGCAAGAGTACATCAGGTATACCTACGGCACTCTCGCAAAGGACTGGGGCGTCCGCTTGATCAAGATGGATTTCATGGATTCATCGGCAGTGGAGGGGGTTCACTACCGCCCGAACACCACTGCTCTTGAGGCGCTGCGCATCGGCCTTGAGACCATTCGGTCAGCGGTTGGCGACGACGTGATTCTCGACAAGGACGGCAGCTTTATGCTCACGCCGGTGGGGCTTGTGAATACCGGAAGAATCGGACAGGACACCGGCCACACATTTGGCTCTACACGCGAAGCGGCCCCAGGCATTGCGGCTCGATACTATATGAATCACAATTTCTATCTCTCCGATCCGGATGCGTTTACCGTTTCCAGGCAGGTCGTCAATGACAGAGGTTGGCACGGCAACAAAGTTCCGCTCACGCTTGAAGAAGCAGAAGATTCCATCGCGCTTGCGTCCGTTTCGGGAGGCATGTTCGAGATCGGCGACGATCTGCCCACGCTCGGCGCATCTTCTGACCGCATGGCCCTGGTGAAAAATCCTGATCTGCTCGATATGGCTCGTCTTGCTCGCTCCTCGTTCCCGGTTGACCTGATGACCTACCGGCCGGAGGACAAGCAGCCGAGTATCTTCTTCCTCAAAGAAACTCCACGCCAGCAGATTCTGACCGTATTCAACTGGACCCTGGAATCGCAGAGCCACACGCTTGGCCTGGCCGATCTGGGACTGAAGCCAAGTGCCTCTTATGCGGCAACCGACGTCCTCCGGGGCGGCGCTGTCACCATAGAAAACGGCGCGCTATCGATAACTCTGCCGCCGCATTCGGTTCGCATGATCAAGTTGATCGATGCATCTCTACCCGAGGCCGATCCTGTGTTTGAGGCGCACGCGCCGGCTGCCGGGCAGGCCGGCGATTTGGTGGCTTTCCATTCGACTGCCGGCAGTGCCGATGCGCCGGTGCTTGGGTATCACTGGGAGTTTGGAGACGGCGTGAGCGCAGACGGCGCGGATGTTTCGCACGCTTACACGCACTCCGGGCAATACACAGTGACGGCGACAGCCACGGGCCTGAGCGGGCGCAAAGCACAACAAACTATCGGCATCACAATCACAGGTATGGTGCCAACCACTTACAGGCCCTACGAAAGAACTCGTTTTGCCGGAACAAAGTAGTGAGGACTGCATAGTTAATGTCCGCACCAACACGCCGTGGGCGCAGAGTTGGTTAGCCCTGTGCTTCACCGGGGCCTCCAAGAAACGGCCTTTGTTTCTTGGGATAAAAGCGTGGGTGAGTTTGCACCGCGCGCCGTGGGCGCAATGTTTGTTAGCCCCGCCCTTCAGCGTGGGGAAAGCGGATTCCACAAATTCGTGACGGAGTCCCGTAGGGATGGTGCAGGAACATTATTTATGCGGGAACCACAGATAACTCGGGGCAGATCGAAATCTCGATGACGTTGTCTTCAAAGTATTGAATAGCATAATCACAACAACGGCAAGCCGGAACTTATCCGGCTTGCCGTACCTGTTTACGTCTTAGTTAGCAATAGGAACCGGAGTTACGATAGCCTCGGTGGGTTTCGGTGTGCCCGCCGCAGGTCCATGCCAAACTCCACCACCGTAGGTAGTGATATAGATTTGCGTAGAGTCGTTGGGGTCGAGAATCACGCGATGCCCCCACTTGAAGTCGTATCCCTTGATCCGTTCCCAATGGACCCCGCGATCTGTGGAGCGATAAGCAGCGGCGTCAAAACCGCAAATATAAAGCGTATCGGGATGCTTGGTATCAATCGTCAGATCGTAAACGTGCTGCGACTTGGTGAAGAGCGTCCGCCAAGTCTTGCCGCCGTCGTCAGAGGCATAGACGCCGCCATTCATATCTGCGGAGTCACCCTCCTTCCCCCATGCCGTCAGGTAGAGCCGCCGTGCATCGCGTGGGTCAATCTCCAGACCGGTCGGCCCGGTAACGCCGGCAGGCATATCCATGCGTTGCCAGTGCTCGGCCTTATCTGTTGAGCGATAGAGAGCTCCGGCGCCAGCCGCAGAATAATCCTTTCCCTCGCTGCGGCGTGAGACAACGAGATACAAAGAGCCGTCCTGCGAGAGAGTGATGCGCCACGCGAAAGGTTCGTCGCCGGCGATGCCGTTGTTCTTTTGCGTCCACGATTTCCCGTTGTCGGTCGACTTGTAAACGCCAAGACCGAAGGCGGTAGCATAAAGAGTACGGTTGCCAACCGGACTGGAGGGATCGAGAAGAATGTGAGTAATGGAATGCGCGGGCATTCCGCTGATGCTCGGCTGCCAGTCGTGGCCGCCATCGGTTGAGACGGCAACCCCGCCCATAAAATTTTTAGGGCTGTTGTGACGCCAATCCTTGGGCCGCGGCAGATCGTGCTGTCCGCTGAATGCGCCCCAGATAAGACCGCGATGATCGGGATCAAAGGCCAGCCAATAGGTCGTATTGCGCCAGCCATCGGGAACGCCTTCAGAGGTCGTCTGCCACGATTGGCCGCCGTCCGTGCTCTGAAACAGACCCATATCGGTGTTATCCATATAGATATGCTTTGAATCGAAGGGGTCAAACTGAACGCCGTAGTTAGTTGTCACATCCAAACCGCGTGAGACCCAACTGCCGTCTCCCGCTTGTTTGGAATTCATCTCTTCCCAAGTCTCGCCGCCGTCAAGTGTGCGATAAGTGCGAAAAAGATCGGCTGCATAGGCCACATCGGGATTGCTCGGCGCTACTCCCAGGCTGTAAGGCGAATCGAACCAGATATCGTCGCTGTCCTGCATGGCGCGCTTCTCGATCCAGGTTGCGCTCAGATTGGCGGCAGGCCGATTCGATTCCTTGAAAACAATTTTCCACGTTTTGCTTCCGTCGGTTGTCTTGGCGATGCCGTTGAACAGGTTCTGCTTCCCCGTGCCGATTTGAAGCCCTCTGAAGCCCACATACGCAACCTCAGGATGCAGATCGCTGGCGGCGATGGCTTCAAAATTGCCTGCGCTCTGCCCGAGTGAAGGCGTGACTGGCGAGAAGTGCAAACCGGAATCCTCAGAGAGATAGACCTTTCCGTCTTTACCAGTTGCGTAGATCCACACCGATCCGCCGGAATGAGCCGCGCTGGCTGCCCGAATGCCGGAAGTGATGCCGCCCAATTCGGTGGCGTTGCCATCGGGAGCGATGCGCCAGGCTGCCGTGTCGGAGACAGCAATCAGGCTGGAGTGTTCGATAGCGAGAAGCTGGATGCTCTGCGGCAGATTGGCGAGGCGCTTCCAGGAAACGCCGCCGTCTGCAGAGGAGATGATGACGGCGCCATCGGGATCTATGTGGCCACTGCCGCCAGCATCGACAGCCGAGTGGCCTCTGTGCCGAAAAGCAAGATATAGATGTTCCGGGCTTCCGGGCACGATGGCGATGGCAGTGATATCTCCGCCGGGATAAGCGGGATCGCCGGAGGTAAGGCTGTAGTTGGAGTGATCGCCGATTTGATGCTCGACGGTGTTGCGAGTCGGGCTGGGAAAAAACATCTTCCAGGTTCGGCCCGAGTCGCTGCTCCGCCAGAGCGCCGCATTCCCGGCATAGATGACCTTGGGGTCCGCAGGATCGAAAACGAAAACATTGATTACTCCGCGGAGATTAAACATATGCCAGGACTGGCCATCGTCGCGCGTAACGTACCCGCCCGTCATATCGCAGTGCTCGACCACCAGCTTTGGGTCGTGCGGGCTGATAGTCGGGCCAATCGTGGTGCCGCCGCCGCCGGGGCCAACTATTTTCCAGCCGTTCGCGCCCGTGCCCTGAGCGAGACCGGCCAGCGTGGTAAGAAACAGTAGAATTGCAAGACCTGAAAATTGCGACCAATTTGAATTCGGCTTCATATACACTCCCTCCGTTAACGAGTTCCCTTTTTTGAAATCCGTCAAGTGCCCGACGAAATTTAAATTCACCGCGAAACTGACTTTACCATCACTCTTATTGTGCCGCCTGGGCGATGGGAACCGGAGTCAGAATGGTCGAGGGCGCATTCACAGAGCCTTTCGCCGGACCGTGCCAGACCCCCCCGCCGTATGTGGTGATGTAAATGTCTTTGGGGTCATTGGGGTCGAGAATCACGCGATGGCCCCACTTGAAGTTGTAGCCCTTGATGCGTTCCCAATGCGCGCCGCGATCGGTGGAGCGGAAAGCCGCAGCATCAAAGCCGCAGATGTAAAGCGTGTCGGGATGGCGTGTATCGATGGTCAGGTCGTAAACATGCTGCGACTCCGTAAAGAGCGCGCGCCACGTTTTGCCGCCATCGTCTGAGGCATAGACGCCTCCATTCTTATCGGCATTATCACCTTCCTGCCCCCATGCCGTCAGATAAAGTCGCTGTGCATCGCGTGGGTCTACTTCCAGACCCGTTGGGCCGTTTACTCCTGTAGGCATGTCCATGCGCTGCCAGTGTTCCGCCTTATCCGTCGAGCGGTAAAGCGCTCCGGCAAGAGCAGGATTCAGATCTTTCATCTCACTGCGGCGAGCGACTACCAAATAAAGAGAGCCGTCCTGCGAAGGAGTGATGCGCCACGCGAAAGGCTCGTCGCCGGCGATACCGTCGTTCTTTTGCGTCCAGCTTTTTCCGTTGTCAGTGGACTTGTAAACGCCGCGTCCAAATGCCGTTGCATACAGAGTACGGCTGCCGACTGGGCTCGACGGATCGAGAAGAATATGGGTAATGGAGTCCACTGGGAGCCCCTCGTTGCTCGGCGTCCAATGCAGGCCCCCATCGGTGGAAACGGCCACTCCGCCGCTGAAATGCTTCGTGTCGCGTCCACGCCACATCTTGGGCCGAGGCAGATCGTGAGTGCCGCTAAATGCGCCCCAGATTTGGCCGCGCTGTGCTGGGTCAAAGGCCAGCCAGTAAGTGGTATTGCGCCAGTTCTCGGGAATGCCCTCGCTGCTGCCAATCCAGGAACGACCACCGTCGGTGCTCTGGAATAGACCCATGTCGGTGTTGTCCATAAAAATATGTTGCTTATCGAATGGATCGAACTGCATACCGTAGTTGGTGGTTACATCCAGGCCGCGCGAGATCCAACTGCCGTCTTTAAGTTGTTCTGAGTTCGTCTCCTGCCACGTTGCGCCACCGTCGAGGGTGCGATACGTGCGGAACAGATCGCTTGCATAAGCTACGTCGGGGTCGGTTGGCGCCACACCCAGGCTGTACGGCGAATCGAACCAGATGTTGTGATTGCCCTGCCCCGCGCGTTGCTCTATCCAACTTGCAGTCAGATTGGCGGCAGGCTTATTTGATTCTTTGAAGACGATCTTCCATGTGCTGCCGCCGTCGATTGTTTTTGCAATGCCGTTGAACAGGTTCTCCTTGCCCTCGCCGATTTGCAGACCGCGGAAGCCAACATAGGCAACCTCTGGATGGCGATCGCTGGCGGCAATGGCCTGAAAATTGCCGGCGGTCTGTTCAAGTGCGGGAGTGACCGGCTTGAAGCTCACGCCAGAATCCTGCGAAAGGTAGACCTTTCCATCCCTGCTGGTCGCGTAAACCCAAACTGCATCGCCGGACCGTGCCGCGCTCGCCGCTCGAAATGCAGTCGCAATGCTGCCCAGTTCGGTGGTGGTGCCATCCGGCGCAATACGCCAGGCCGAAGAACCGGAGACCGCAATCAGGCCGGAGTCCTGGGCGGTGAGGAGAACGATGTGCTTGGGCATGGTAGCCAAACGGTTCCAGGTCGCGCCTCCGTCAACTGAGGAGACGATGACTGCGGGCTGGCCTCTCTTCTCAAAGGAAAGATAAAAATGCTCCGGACTTCCCTGGCCATTCTTCGCGCCACTACCAGGCGCGACTGCAATTGCAGCGATATCTCCGCCGGGGTACACGGGATCGCTCGTGGTAAGAACGTAGTCGGAGTGATCGCCGAGTTGATGCTCAACCGTGTCGCGGGCAGGATTGGGAAAGATCATCTTCCAGCTCCGCCCTGAGTCGCTGCTCTTCCACAGAGCTGCGGTCGTGGCATAGATCACCTTCGGGTCCACTGGATCGAACGCAGTATTGGTGACGCCGGCCTGGAGATTGAACATGTGCCATGACTCACCATTGTTGTGCGTAACGTAACCGCCGGTCATGTCGCAGTGTTCAACCACAAACGAAGGATCATGAGGGCTGATCGTCGGACCGATCGTAGTCCCGCCGCCGCCGGGACCAACGATCTTCCAACCGTCTGAATCCGGGCCTTTGGCGAGGCTCGCAAGTGGAGTAAGAATGAGCAGGATTGCAAGTCCCAGCGTTTTAGTAATCTGCATGTTCGATTTCATCGGCACAACTCTCCATTTCTAGCTACTGTTTGACTCGCGAGCATTGATTTGCCTGCTCAATTCACCAATAGAATTATAAGCGTGCACTGGTCATCTAAATGCGCATGAGCATATCGATCGAAGCGTGATGGCCCCGCACTCGAACTCCATCATCATTGCTCCGGAGGCGCTATTGGTACTGGGGTCACGTCCGCCTCGGGTGGATTGTTTACGCCTGTTGCGGGCCCGTGCCAAACCCCGCCGCCGAATGTGTTGATGTAAATCTGGGTTGAGTCGTTGGGATCAAGAATCACGCGGCTCCCCTGCTTGAAGTCGTAGCCCTCGATCCGTGTCCAATGAACGCCGCGGTCGGTCGAGCGGTAGGCGGCAGCGTCAAAGCCGGTGATATAGAGCGTGTCGGGATGGTGCGGATCGATGGTCACGTCGTAGACGTGCTGCATTTGAGAGAAGATATTTTTCCACGTGATGCCGCCGTCGTCGGAGGCATAGACGCCGCCATTTTTATCGGCGGTATCGCCCTCTCGTCCCCATGCCGCCAGGTAGAGGCGCTGCGGATCGCGTGGGTCAACCTCCAGGGCGACAGGGCCATTCACTGCAGGAGGAATCTCCATACGCTGCCAGTGTTCCGCCTTGTCCGTCGAGTGATAGAGCGCTCCTGCACCGACAGGCGAATAATCTTTTTTCTCGCTGCGGCGGGCGACGACGAGATACAGTGATCCGTCCTGCGAGAGTGTCATACGCCATGCAAACGGTTCGTCGCCGGCGATGCCGTTGTTCTTTTGGGCCCAGCTTTTGCCGTTGTCCGTGGACTTATAAACCCCGCGCCCAAAGGCGCAAGCATACAAAGTGCGGTTGCCGGCAGGGCTCGCAGGATCGAGCAGAATGTGCGTTATCGCGTCCGATGGAATGCCGGCATTGATGATCGGCTGCCAGTGAATGCCGCTATCGGTTGTGACGGCGACTCCACCGGTAAATTTTTTAGGGTCATCGTGCCGCCACATCTTCGGATGAGGAAGATCGTGGGTACCGCTGAAAGCGCCCCAGATCAACCCGCGCCGAGCCGGATCGAATGCCAGCCAGTAAGTTGTGTTGCGCCAGTCTTCAGGCACGCCTGCTGATGCGCTCCGCCATGATTGGCCGCCGTTCGCGCTCTGGAAGAGACCCATGTCGGTGTTATCCATATATATGTGTTGCGAATCGAAGGGGTCGAACTGCATGCCGTAGTTGGTAGTCATATCCAGGCCGCGAGAAACCCAGCTCCCGTCGGCGAGTTGTTTTGAGTCCAACTCTTTCCATGTTGCGCCGCCGTCCAATGTGCGATAAGTGCGAAAGAGGTCGCTCGCATACGCTACATCGGAGTTGGTGGGCGAAACGCCGATGCTGGTTGGCGAATCAAACCAGATTGGACCGCCCGACTGCATGGCGCGCTGTTCAATCCATGTTCCATCCAGATTGGCAGCGCCGTGAGTCGATTCCTTGAAGACGATCTTCCAGGTGTGCCCACCGTCCGTCGTCTTCGCGATGCCGTTAAAGAGATTTTCATTCCCCTCGCCAATCTGCAGTCCGCGGAATCCGACATAGGCGACCTCCGGATGGCGCTCGCTTGTAGCAATGGCTTCAAACTTGCCTGCACTCTGCTGGAATTCGGGAGTTACCGCTCTGAAGTGCTGACCGGAATCTTCAGAAAGATAAACTTTTCCGTCCTGGCCGGTTGCATAAATCCAAATCGATTTGCCAGAGCGCGCCGCGCTCGCCGCTCTGAAATTTGTTGCGATACTGCCCAGTTCGGTGGTCGTGCCGTCTGAAGCAACGCGCCAGGCCGCAGGTCCGGAAACCGCGATCAATCCGGAGTCGTGCAGAGTGAGGAGCGGCACATGTTGCGGCAGCGTAGTAAAGCGGCTCCAGGTGAAGCCGCCATCCGCAGAGGAGACGATGACTGTTGGCTGACCTCTCTGCTCAAAGGAAAGAAGAATATGCTCCGCGCTGCCCTGACCGTTTTTCGCGTCGCCTTTTGGCTCGACGACGATGTGGGTGAGATTTCCGCCGGGATAAGCGGGATCGCTGGTGGTCAGGCTATAGTCGGAGTGATCGCCTATCTGATGCTCGACGGTGTTGCGGTCTGGGTTGGGGAAGATCATCTTCCACGTCTGCCCGGAATCGCTGCTGCGCCAAAGAGCGGTAGTCGCAGCATAGATCACCCGCGGGTCCACGGGATCGAAAGCAAATGCATCGGTATGGGCACGCAAATTAAACATGCGCCATGATAGGCCATCGTCGCGAGTGATATATCCGGCGGTCATATCGGAGAACTCTACCACAACCCTGGAATCGTGAGGACTCACCACTGGGTCATACGTGGTGCCGCCGCCGCCGGGGCCGACGATTTTCCAACTGTTCTTGTCCGTGCCTTGAGCCAGGCTGGAAACCATGGTGAAAGATAGAATGATTGCAATAGCTGATATCTGTAGCCTGAATTGATTCAACTTCATCCGCGCTATTCTCCATTTAATCGTTTTTTGGGTGACTTGCAGTCATTTACGCTACGTATATTCGCCAGTTCAATTCACCAAAGGATTATAAATGAGAGCGAATGATCCTGCGTGCTAAGATACTGTTCGAAACGACCCAACAATCCTGTGCGGCTCCGCTCTTTAGAAACAGCTCCGAATGAAAGGTAAACATAATGATGAAACGCTCCTTCTTTGCACTCCTGCTGGTGGCAACGCTCTCAGCAACCTATTCCCCCCTCGCAGCTCAAGTGAAGGTGTGGCAAGGCACACTTGCACTACCCACTTACCAGGAAGGACAGCCCGATCCGAATCCGCCATTCGATATCTATGCAACCAACCGCATCAACTATCCCTATACCATGAGAACCAATCTAACCGGCGTCAAAGCGGATCACACATGGCGCGCCATATTTCTTGAAAATGAATATTTGAAGTGCACGGTGCTCCCGGATTTCGGCGGCCGCCTTTATACCTGCATCGATAAAATCAGCGGCCAGCCGATGTTCTATGCCAACTCTTCCATCAAATTGGCCCAGGTTGGGTATCGTGGCGCATGGGCGGAGTTCGGCGTGGAATTCAACTTCCCCATTTCGCATAACTGGGCATCGGCATCGCCTGTGGACTTCGCCTATGCCGCCCATGATGACGGCGGCGCTTCGGTATGGGTAAGCAATATCGATCGCGTGTACGGCATGCAATGGACTGTTGAACTGGTTTTGAAGCCCGGCTCAACGCTGCTGGAGCAGCGAGTAACACTCTATAACCGTAGCGACCTTCGCCATCGCTACTACTGGTGGAACAACGCCGCAGTGCAGGTGTGGGATGATTCCCGCATCGAATACCCGATGCGCTTTGTAGCTTCGCACGGATTCACTGACATCTACCCCTGGCCTATCGATGCGCAAGGCCGTGACCTGAGTTTAATCAAAGACGAAACCAACGGGCCGGTTTCGCTCTTTGTGCATGGAAGCCACGAGCCATTCATGGGAGTCTGGAATCCGAAGACGCAGACGGGAACCGCCCACTTCGCGGAGTATCGGGATCTGCCGGGAAAGAAAACCTGGTCGTGGGGTGCCGACGCTGCCGGCCTTGAATGGCGCAAGGCTCTTTCCGACGACAACACAGCGTGCGTTGAAGTGCAGGGCGGGCTCTTCCGCAATCAGGAAACATTCGCCTTTCTCGAGCCTGGACACTCCATCCACTTCAGCGAGTACTGGATGCCAGTACGCGGAACGGGCGGAATTTCCCGTGCAAACAAAGTTGGCGTGGTTTATTTCGATACTCGCGGCTCTCAGGTATCAGTCGCTTTGAATGTGAACGAGCATCTAGCAGGCGCGCAGATTTCTCTGTCGGAGAATGGAACTGCTCTCTGGAGCGGCGCCGCCGATCTTGCTCCCGAGAAAACCTGGTCGAAAACGGTCCCTCCGAAAGATGCTGGCAAGGTGACCTTCGAATTGAGAGATAATGCAGGCCGCTCACTGCTAAACCAGACTGATGGCGATTACGATTGGGACCCGGAATCGTCGATCAAAGTAGGGCATCAGCAACCGGCGCAAATTCCTGAACCGGCGAAACGATCGGAAGACGATTGGCTGCAGTTGGGAAAGAATCTGGAGTTGAACGGAAAAGTTCTGCTTGCGCTTGGAGCCTATGAAACTGCGTTGGAGAAATTCCCCCAGAGTCAATCGCTCCAGATTGCCGCGGGCAGATTGGCTGTATCGCTCCAGCGGTATGAAGAAGCAGACCGCTTGCTCAATCTTGCGCATAAACGCGACACTCCCAACTCAGAGATTGCCTATTATCTGGGAATTGCAAAAGAAAATCTGAATCACACTCGCGACGCGGAAACGTTCTATGAGGTTGCTTACCGCCAGGCTGATCTGCGTTCGCCGGCTGCGATCAAGCTGGGCGAACTGAGTGCGAGAGAGGGCAAGCTGCAGGATGCTACTTCCTACTTGAAAGTTGCAGTGACCGCTGAGCCGGCGAATCTTCGTGCGCAGGAAGAGTTGGAAGCGGTAACGCGCGCGCTGGGCGAGAACTCTGAAGCAGACCGCCTGGCAAACCTCGGACTGACGGCCGACCCAACGAGTGACTTTCTGGAAGAAGACACAGGTAAGCCGGACCTGCAACATTTAGCCGCGGACCCTTACCGCGTACTGCGCGTGGCTGCCGAGTATATGCGGCTCGGACTCTATCGCAATGCTTTGGACGTTTTGGATCGAACCTATTTGCCCGTAGCCGCTGACCAGAGTGAACCTGGCTCGGTTTTGCCGCAAAATCATCCGCTGGTTCGTTATTACTCTGCCTACTGCAAACAAAAACTCGGCTCCGATGCACCCCAGAACTGGCAAGTGGCGAACCTGTCTCCCGACCTCGTTTTTCCATCGTCCGATACCGATAGGGTTGTACTACAGGCAGCGCTCGCGGCAAATGGAAAAAACGCTATCGCTCATTACCTGTTAGGAACGCTGCTTTTTTCCAAGGGATTGAGCAACGAAGGAATAGCCCACTGGGCAGCGGCAAAGGAACTTGCGCCGCGTATGCCCGTGGTTGATGTCGATATGGGGAATGCATTGCTGAAGGTGAATCGCGACCCGCAGCGCGCGCTGGAGTCCTTCCGTGAGGGCATGCGGAACGATCCCAACAACGCTGCGGTATACATCGGCCTGGATGCGGCAATAAGCCTCACAGGTGCGCCGGCTACGGAACGCGCGGCAATGTTATCCAAATATCCTTCAGCCGATGCTCCAAATTCGAAGATGCCTGCAAGCCTCGTCTACCAACTCGCATTGACGCTTGCCGAGGCAAAACAATATCAGCAGGCACTGGCGCTCTTCAAAGATCGCTTCTTCCCAAGTGAAGAATTAGGGACCACGTCGGAAGAAGTGCTGTTGGAGATCGGGCTGATGCAGGCTGATGCGTGGGCCAAAGAGAGCAGCTGCAAGCAGGCTGAAGATTTCCTCAAAGAAGAGCAACTGAGAACCAACATGCATAGGGCGTCGTCGCGAGAGTATGTCAAGCTGGCCGATATTGCGCGAAGCTGCGGGCAGGTAAAAGAGTCTGATGATCTTTTGCATAAAGCTGCCGCAGGTACCGATCCCGCTGACCAGGTGTGGGCGATCCAGGCGGAAAAAGCTCTGGGCACTTATGATTCAGTGACGTCGGACAGGCAGCTGACAGAATCGTTAGCCGCTGCGGAAAACCATATTGAGACCAGCACCTATACAGGCCCATGGTGGTATGCCGCCGGCATGCTGCAGGCTGCCCTCAACCAAAAGGAGCAGGCGAGAGAATCATTCAGAAATTCTCTCCTACTCCCCGACACTCATATGTCTCACCATCTTGTCCGAGAAGCTCTAGCCTCACAGGACAGCAAATAAGAAATCGCACCGTTCATCCCAGCTCTTGCCGAAGATGAACGGTGCGATCCTTCACTACACATTCGCTGTTCTTAATCCACCTGCAAACTCGTCTCCGCCGTAGCCAGCGAGCTTCCTCCGACCCAGATCTTATAGGTAGTCGGTTCGACCGTCCGCTTGACCTCGACATTATAAAAGTTCAGTTCGTCAAAGCCCAGCGGAAGCTCCACGTGCTTCTGCTCGCCGGGAGCGAGAGTGATGCGCGCAAAGCCCTTCAGTTCCCTGACCGGTTGCTCCACACTGGCCGCCGTATTGCGGATATAGAGCTGAACCACCTCAGTCCCGGCCACGCTGCCAGTATTTCTAACGTCCACGCCCACCGTAACCACCGGACTATGTCCTGAAGCAACCACCTCCCGCGCAGGCACCTCCGCGCGGCTGACGGTGGGCTGCGAGTAACTGAACCGCGTGTAACTCAATCCCCACCCAAAGGGATACAGCGCTGAATTTTCCTCGTCTACATACCGCGACATAAATCTGTCGTCATGACCGCTCGGCATCCGGCTAAGGTCCCCATGCGCCGGCCTTCCGGTGGGAAGTTGCGCGTAATAAAGCGGCTCCTGTCCCACAGCGCGGGGCAGACTTGCGGGAAGTTTGCCCGAGGGGTTCACGTCACCGAAGAGCACATCGGCCACGGCGTGCCCGGCTTCGATGCCTGGACTCCAGGCTTCAAGCATTGCGGGCACATGATTGGCGGCCCACTTCATCTCCAGGGGACGGGCAGCCAGCACCACCAGGATCACGGGCTTACCGGTGGCCACCACTGCCTCCAACAGTTGTTCCTGTGCGCCAGTAAAGCCCAGGTGAACCCGGCTTGCGGCTTCGCCTTCCATGAAAATTGTGTCTTCGCCCAACGCAAGGATGGCAATGTCGGCCTTCTTAGCCGTCTCCACCGCCTCGGCGATGGTGCGATCATCGTCCGGAATCGGCAGTTCGCCACCCGCCCGGCCGTTTGCGAGCTCTTCGAGGTCCCTCGCATCTTCTCCTGAGAGCAAACCGCAGCCCTGTGCGTAGAGCAGCCGATCGCCCAACCGCTCTTCGAGAGCCTGCCTGAGCGTAATTACATATTTGGGATCCCCGGCAACGGCCCAGGCGCCCAGCATTTCCTTCTTGTTGTCGGCCAGCGGCCCGATCAAGGCGACTTTTTTCACCTTTGCGGAGAGCGGCAGCAACGTACCCAAACCCTCTACCGGATCGTTCTTGAGCAGGACAAAAGTCTCATCGGCAACTTTGCGAGCCGCGGCACGGCGTTCCGGCGTAGCATCGTATGCCGGCCCCAACGGAGTATAAGGCCGATCGAAGAGACCCAACGCAAATTTAACCCGAAGTATGCGCCGCACCGCCTCGTCCACCACGCTCTCAGGAATCTTCCCCGATCGCACCTGGGACACGATAAGCGTTCCGTAGAGAATGCCCTTCATCTCCATATCCACGCCGGCTTCCAGCGCCTTGCGCACCACGGTTTCGTTGTCCGCGCCAATGGAGTGGTCGCGCAGTTCGCCCACTGCATCCCAGTCGGAGACCACAAAGCCCTCAAAGCCCCACTCCTTGCGCAGAATCTCGGTCAGCGTAAAAGGATTGGCTGAAGCGGGAACGCCGTTGATCGAGTTGAACGCGCTCATCAGCGTAGCCGCGCCGGCCTCCACCGCCGCGCGATATGGCTCAAGGTAAACCTGCCGCAACGTGATCTCGCTCATATCCACTGCGTTGTAGTCGCGCCCCGCGATGGGAGCGCCGTATGCGGCAAAATGCTTCACGCTCACGGCGACGGAGTCAGGTTTAGATAGATCGTCCTGCTGGTAGCCCTTCACCCACGCGCGAGCCATCGCCGAACCCAGATAAGGATCTTCGCCGGCTGACTCGACGATGCGCCCCCACCGCGGGTCGCGGGCAATATCCACCATGGGAGAAAAAACCCAGGCCAACCCATCCGCCCGAGCCTCTGTTGCGCCAAATCGCGCCACAGTTTCCACCGCCGAAGGGTCAAAACTCGCCGCCAGCGCTAGCGGCACCGGGAATGTGGTTCGGTGCCCGTGAATCACGTCGCGCCCGAAGATGAGGGGAATATGCAGCCGCGATTTTTCCACCGCGATGTGCTGATAGCGATTGGTCGCCTCCGCATCGTTCAGGCCCATCAGCGAGCCCACCTTCCCTTTGGCCACCATTTCCTCGTAGTTCGTGCCTGTACCGCCAGGTCCTTCGCCTACCCCCACCACATACTGCGTCAACTGCCCAACCTTCTCGTCCAGCGTCATCTTTTTCAGCAACGCCTCGACGCGGGCATTCACTTCTTTCGACGCCAGTTGAGGGTTGGGAACGGGGCTGGTCTGGGCCGCTGCTGAAAACCAGCTAGGACCGCATAGCAACACCAGCGGCAGAATTGCGTTGTGAGCGCGAATTGAAAAGATTTTCATAGCTCGATAATGATAAATCGTTTGCGAAATAAACGTCAGAAGCCCCCGCGGCGACCCTGCCGATCTCTTCGCACCTCATTTGATCTTTCACACCCGCCTTGCGTTACTGTTTTTTAAACTCGAAAGCGAAGAAACGTAGCCGCAAGCCCCGCAAATGATCTACTCTTGCCTTTGACACGAATGAATCAATTTTTTCTTTATCTGCGGAAAGTCCTGTGGCATGCCTTTGACGACGACGTGATCAACACGTCCAAAGCCGTGGCCTACTCTGGAATGCTGATGTTGTTCCCCGCGCTCATGGTGATTGCCACTCTGCTGGCCCAAAGTCCGGAAGGGCCCAATCTGGTGGGTGAGTTCCGCTCCGTCCTTGCACAGTTCTTACCCGCCGACTCAATGGACATGTTCCAATACACGCTTCATACGCATCGAACCCTCTCCTTGCAACTGGTCTTGTCCGGCAGCCTGCTCAGCGTCTTTGCGGCCCTGGGTGCGGTGCTGTCGATGATGGAGGGCTTTCGCCGCGCATACCGGCTCTCCCGCGACGCATGGGGCTTTTGGGAGCGGCGGGCGCGCGCTCTGGTTCTCATCTTCATCGCTTTGGTCCCCATGGCGCTGGCCACTCTGGTCATCATCTTCGGTCGCCAGATCGAGTCCTGGATGATTGACAACGCACGTCATGAGTTGCGCCACATCGTGCTCTTCCTGTGGCGAATGGCGCGTTGGGCTGTGGCCCTGGTCACCAGCACAACTGTACTCACTGCCATTTACCACTTCGGCACTAGAACTAAGGAGCATTGGTCCACGGTGCTTCCCGGCGCAATTGCCTCGGCGCTCGCCTGGTTTATCACCACGCTGGCCTTTGGAATTTACGTCACGCGAATCGCCAACTATTCCATGTTCTATGGCTCATTCGGGGCCGGCATCGCAACCCTGGTCTGGCTTTACATCACCTCATTCAGCGCGCTGCTGGGCGCGGAACTGAATGGCGTCCTTTTCCGTGAGCGCCAGGAGCAGGTTGACATTCCCGCAGAATCTGACAGCACCACCAGAACGCTGCCATCCTGAGCAAAGCGCAGCGGAGTCGAAGGACAAAAGTGCGTGCCCCGGGTCTCTTTTTTGACCTCTGGGAAACCACAACCCCACATATGTCAGTCTTCATGAATGCGTTGCGGTGGTGTCGAGTGATACGCGCATTTGCACCTGTCTCATTATGTTTTAACCATGATGAAAACATCGTCATAAGCAATTCATAATGACCGTGGGATTACACTCAAGCCACCATATACAATAAAGAAGGTCGCCCATTTTCCAACTTTATCCCTCAACCGAAGTTTTTCTTTGGAGGCTTCCCCATGCAAATTTCTGAACCAAGCCACACCGGTTCTGCCTCTCAACGCCGCGCAAAGATCGTCGCAACTCTCGGTCCGGCCTCGAACACCGAGCCTGTATTCCGCGACCTGGTCCGCGCCGGCGTCGATGTCGTTCGCCTGAATTTCTCCCATGGTACGCACGAGGAAAAACTTGCGATGATCCAATTGATCCGCAAAGTGAGCCAAGAGGAGAAGAAATCCCTCTGCATTCTGGCCGATCTCCAGGGACCCAAGATCCGCACGTCCGAGTTGAAGGATCACAAGCCAGTGCTGCTCATCGCCGGCCAGATACTCACCATTACTCCACGCGAAGTTCCGGGCACGGCAGCCCTGGTGGGCACCACTTTCAAAACTCTGGCGGAAAACGTCGATCAAGGCTCCTGCATTCTGCTCTCCGACGGCCTTATCGAGTTGCGCGTTCAAAAAGTGAAGGGCGGAGACGTGGTCTGCGAGATCGTCAACGGCGGCCTGCTAGGGGAGCACAAAGGCATTAATCTTCCCGGCATTCCGGTGCTCGTTCCCTCTCTGACTGAAAAAGATTCTGATGATCTCGAGTTCGCGCTCAAGAACGGCGTCGATGCAATCGCCGTCTCCTTCGTCCGCACCGCTGAAGACGTAAGCCTGGTGCGCAACCGCGTCTCCGCATACGGCTTTGAAACCTGGATCATCGCCAAGCTCGAAAAGCCCCAGGCCATCGAGCACCTCGATGCAATCCTAACCGTTGCAGACGGCATCATGGTGGCCCGCGGCGATCTCGGTGTCGAGATTCCGCCCGAGCAGGTTCCCGCCATTCAAAAGCACGTCATTCGCCGCGCCGCCGAGTTCCGCAGGCCGGTCATCACTGCCACGCAAATGCTCGAATCGATGATTGAGAACCCTCGGCCCACACGCGCCGAGGTCTCCGACGTTGCCAACGCCGTTTACGACGGTACTGACGCTGTGATGCTCTCCGGCGAATCGGCCATCGGCAAATACCCGGTTGAAACGGTCTCCATGATGGCCCGCATTGTCGCTGAAGCAGAATTTCACATCCGGGAAGAGAGCCGCTCTGATGCCCGCGAACGCAGGCGCCATCTCTCCATCGCGGAGACCATCTGCGAAGCTACGGCCCACGCCGCCGACGACCTTGACCTGCGCGCCATCGCGCTCTTCACTGAGTCGGGATCGACCGCCCGCCTGCTCTCGAAGTACCACCCCACCAAGCCGCTCTATGCGCTCAGCCCCATCGAAGTCACCATCAATCGTCTCAACCTGCTATGGGGCGCAACTCCCATTCTTTGCCCCAAGGTTTATACCACCGAGGAACTGGTCGAACTGGCGGAGAAGATGCTCGAGCAGGGCGGCTTCGTCCGCAACCGCGAGGTGATTGCCATCGTAGCCGGCACCCGCACCAAGTCAGGTTCCACCAATTTCCTCCGCCTCCACGTCCTGGGCGAAAAGAGAGAAAGCGAGCGCTTCTTTTCCCCGCGCGCTGAGAACCTATCCTCGGAGTCAGGCCATCATTCCTGAAGCCGGTTGCCCAATCTAACCGCCGGGATTATGCCAGCCGCCGTCCGCTGCGATCAATGCATCGGCCTGCTTCGGCCCCCAGGTATCGCGCCTGTAGGGGCGAACTCGTGGATGGTGTTTCAGTACCTGATCGACCACCTTCCATGCGGCTTCCACAGCGTCTTCGCGAGTGAAGAGCCCCCTGTCACCTTTCATGGCGTCGCTCAGTAGCCGCTCGTAAGGCGCCTCTTCTCCCGCTTGTTCTTCCTGCAAATATAGCTCTCGCTGTTCACCGATAAACTCTTCCCCTGCAAGCTTGACGCGTGCGGCGAGTGCGATCGCTGCGTTGGGAGAGAGCCGAAAGCGAAGATAATCGCCTTGGGCCCCGGGCGCCGCTGCATCCGCGAAGAGCTTTTCTGGCGGCGGCTTCAGCTCCACCACAACCTCGGTCGCCGTATCGGGAAGATACTTGCCCGAGCGCAGATACCACGGCACGCCATCCCAACGCCATGAGTCGATAAATAGCCGGAGCGCGCAATACGTCTCCACATCGGAGTTCTTTGCTACGTCCTTCTCCTGCCGGTACCCCGCGTATTGGCCGCGCACCATGTCAGCGGATTTCAAAGGACGCATAGCCTTGAGTACCGTTGCCTTTTCAGTTTGCACTGCTCCAAAATTCCGGCCTGCAGGCGGTTCCATGGCGAGCAGCGCGACAATCTGAAAGAGATGGTTCTCGATAACGTCCCGCAAGCAGCCCGCGGACTCGTAAAACTTGCCACGCTTCCCGACCCCGAAGCTCTCTGACAAAGTGATCTGCACGCTGGAGACGTAGTTGCGGTTCCAGATGGGTTCGAGAAATGAATTAGCGAAGCGGAAGTAAAGGATATTCATGATCGCTTCCTTCCCCAGGAAGTGATCAATGCGAAAGATCGCCTCTTCAGGGAAAACCGACCGCGCCATTCGGTTCAGCGCGCGAGCCGAAGCCAAGTCTCGTCCAAACGGCTTCTCGACAATGACCCGCGCATTCTCGGCCAACTTCGCTGCTCCCAGCCCTTCGATGACGGTCTCAAAGAGCGAGGGCGGGATCGCAAGGTAATGTGCGGGGCGGCGCGCTCTCCCCAGCGATTGCTTGATCGACGCGAATGTATCGCTGTCGTTATAATCCCCACTTACATATTTGAGCAGCGATAGAAGATGATGAAAGGCCCGTTTATTATCGATTCCGCCTGATTGCTCGATGCTGTGCGTCACTCGTTTCTGCAGGCGCTCCAGTGTCCACTTCGGAAACGCGACGCCGACAACTGCAATGTTGAGGGCGCCGCGTTTCACCATCGCATAGAGTGCGGGAAAGATCATCTTGTGAGCGAGATCGCCTGTCACGCCATAAACCACAAGAGCATCTGAATTAGAGGCCGACATCCGGAACTCTCCTTCTGGTTCGCCGTCGGTTCGTGACAGCCGCCAAATTCGGATCGCACTTTTGATGATGGCTTGCTTGCGTTGGATTCAACCCACACGAGCAGCAGATCGCGGATTCTCGAGTCAAGGCCGGATGACCGGCAAACCGAAGATTTCTTGCAGCCAGGTACGGGATCCCAACTACTTCGCCGCCAACTGCCGCAGCACATACTGCAAGATCCCGCCGTGCTTGTAGTACTCAATCTCCTGCGGAGTATCGATGCGTATCTCGGCTTCGAACTTCTTTTTCTTCCCGTCCGCGGAGGTTGCAACCACCGCAACCGTGCGCCCGTTCTCAAATTTCGAATTCAGCCGATCACAAAATCCGAGAATATCATAAGTCTCTTCTCCGGTAAGCCCGAGCGACTCCGCGTTTTCTCCCTCCTCATACTGCAACGGCAAAATCCCCATGCCAACCAAATTCGACCGGTGAATGCGTTCATAGCTCTCTGCAATCACCGCAAGCACGCCCAGCAGCTTCGGCCCCTTCGCCGCCCAGTCCCGCGAAGAACCGGAGCCATACTCCTTGCCCGCCAAAATAATCAGCGGCACGCCGCGCTCGGCATACTTCGTGCTGGCGTCGAAGATCGACATTGGCTCGCCCTCCGGCAGCAGCCGCGTTACGCCGCCCTCGGTTCCCGGCGCAAGTTTGTTGCGCAGCCGCACATTGGCAAAGGTGCCGCGCACCATTACCTCATGATTCCCGCGTCGCGACCCATAGGAGTTAAACTCCGCCTGCTTCACTCCATGCTCCGCCAGATACTTACCTGCCGGACCATTCGCCTTGATCGATCCCGCCGGAGAAATGTGATCGGTGGTCACCGAGTCGCCCAGCACCGCCAGCACGCGCGCTCCAGCGATATCCGTAACCGCCGCGGGAGTCGGGCTAATCCCCTCAAAATAAGGCGCCTTGCGGATATAAGTCGAATCCGGCTCCCACTGGTAAACGTCGCCGGTAGGAAACTTCAGTCCCTGCCAATTCGCGTCGCCCGAACTCACCGTTGCGTACTCTTTGCGAAAGCTCTCGCTAGACAAACCCTTTTCAATCGCCGCTGCCACCTCACCCTGCGTGGGCCAAATATCCTTGAGATAAACTGGCTTTCCCGCCTCGTCGTTGCCCAGCGGATCCGTCTCGAAGTTGTGTCCAATCCGCCCAGCCAGCGCGTAGGCAACCACCAACGGCGGACTCATCAAATAATTAGCCCGCACGTCAACATTCACGCGCCCTTCAAAGTTGCGATTGCCGCTCAACACGCTCACCGCAACCAGCCCATGCTCATCGATGCTCTTTGAAACGTCGGTGGGCAGCGGTCCGGAGTTGCCGATACAAGTGGTGCAGCCATAACCAACCACGTTGAAGCGCAGCTTTTCAAGATACGGCAGCAGTCCGGCCTTGGCGTAGTAATCGGTAACCACCCGCGATCCCGGCGCCAACGAAGTCTTCACCCACGGCGGAACAGTCAGTCCTTTTTCCACCGCCTTCTTCGCCAGAATCCCCGCCGCCACCATCACCGATGGGTTCGAAGTATTCGTACAACTCGTGATCGCCGCAATCACCACTGATCCGTGATCGAGATACTTATCCGGATCCACCCCAAACCGCTCCTTCACGGTAGTGGTCAAATGCACCGGTACCTTCTCCGCAACACAGGCATCGGTCACATTCCCACGCTTCCACTCATCCGCTGTCCGCGAGCCCAGCGGCTCAGCCGTAGGCGCCAGCAAAGCCGGCAACTGCTGCTTGAAGCTTTCCGCCGCATCCTTCAGCAGCACGCGATCCTGCGGACGCTTCGGTCCGGCAACACTGGCTTCCACCTCGCCCAAATCCAGCTCAAGCGTTTGCGTATACTCAGCCTCCCGCGAGCCGGCAGTATGGAACAGCCCCTGCTCCTTGTAATAAGACTCCACCAGTGCAATCCGCTCCTCGCTCCGCCCTGTCAGCCGCAGATAGCGCAGCGTCTCCGCGTCCACCGGGAAAATGCCGCACGTAGCCCCGTATTCAGGCGCCATATTGCTGATCGTCGCCCGATCCGCCAAAGGTAGCTCCGCTACTCCTGGCCCAAAAAATTCTACGAACTTGCCAACAACTCCCAGCTTGCGCAGCGCCTGGGTCACCGTCAGCACCAAATCTGTCGCCGTCGCTCCTTCGCGCAATTTGCCGATCAGCTTGTAACCCACCACCTGCGGCACCAGCATGCTCACAGCCTGCCCCAGCATCGCCGCCTCGGCCTCAATCCCGCCCACTCCCCAACCCAGCACGCCCAGCCCGTTGATCATTGTGGTGTGCGAGTCAGTTCCCACCACCGTATCGGGATAAGCAAACCACTCCCCATCAATCTCTGCGGTGAACGCCACGCGCGCCAGGTATTCAAGATTCACCTGGTGACAAATTCCCATCCCCGGCGGAACGGCCGAAAAATTCCGAAAAGCCGTTTGTCCCCACTTCAAAAATGCATACCGCTCCCGATTTCTTTGGAATTCCAACAAAGTATTGGCCGCAAGAGCGCCCACGGCGCCAAACTCGTCCACTTGTACGGAGTGATCGATCACCAACTCTGCCGGGACCAGCGGATTCACCCGCTCCGGATCGCCGCCCAGAGTCTTGATGGCGTCGCGCATCGCGGCCAGATCCACCACCGCGGGCACGCCGGTAAAGTCCTGCATCAGCACCCGCGCCGGCATATAGGCGATCTCCCGGCTAGGCTCGGCCTTTGCGTCCCAATGAGCCAGAAACTCAATATCCCCAGCGGTCACGTTCACGCCATCTTCGCGGCGCAGCAGATTTTCCAACAGAATCTTCAGGCTAAAGGGCAGCCGGCTCAGATTGAAGCCGCGCGCCTTCAATGCCGGCAGGCGATAAATCGTATAGTCGCGATCACCGGAACGGAGCGTCGCCTTGCTATCAAAGCTGTTCATCTCGGGATGTGCCTTTCTATCCGCGCACGGGCGGAAGGAACTCTGTAAGTCAACGTCAGGAGTCCGCCGCGCGAAGAAGGCCGGCAGCTGGACGCCATGAATCCCAGAGTCTGCCCACCGCAGCGGGAGACTCGGAACCACAAATCAACCAAATCAGATTACTCAGTGGGAAGAAAGCCGTCCACGGTCACGCCGTCCGCGGCGAAATCGCCTGAGCATAGGCATGCCGGAAATGGCAGGGTGACTGCGCATAGAACTCAAATAAATTTTAACGCGGATCTCCCGTTCCGGGGAAAAACTGAACGGGGCCGGCACTGCCTTCAAAAAAAGCCGGCCCTAAAATCACTGGATTCCGTCCACTCTATATGTTTGTTCGCTTGCCCTTTACAGCCTGCTGATGGACCTGTATCACCAATGGTGAGTCGGCGGCGGCGTTAGTCCGGTAAAGTCGCCGATCTGTTTTGCGTCGTAAGGGCCGTTGAGTTGGTTGAAGCCATCGCCGCCCACGTTGATCATGCCTTGCTGAAAGACGATCTTGCCGCCCCGAGTCACCTGAAGCACGCGGTTGTTATACTGGTCGCTGATCAGCGTGTCGCCGTTTGCCAGGCGAATTCCGCGCGACGGCAGCGGATTTGGATTGCTGCCCGCACCCGTGTTGGTCGCATACTGCCACACAACATTGTCGTTGCTGTCCACCTCCACAATCCGATTATTGTTCCCGTCGGTAATTAGCGTATCTCCATTCGGCAACCGGCTTGCAAAGGCCGCCCCGCTGATGGTGCCTTGTGCGGTGAACGTCTTCACAATGTTGCCTTCCACCGTAATCTCGATGACTCTATTGTTGTTCTCATCCGCAATGAGGATGTGGCCGTTCTCCAGGACTTCGGCGCTGTTGGGGTTATTGAGTTGATTGGGCCCAGCCCCAGACACACCGGTCGTACCGTATTGCCACACAATATTCCCATTCTTGCTCACCAGAATGATGCGCTGATTTCCCTGGTCGGTGATGAGCACGTGGAGCCCGGGATGCCACGGGAAACAGTCAAGAATCAAAGACTGCACCGGCGTATTCAGTTCGTTGGGACCAAACCCGGTGACGCCCGCCTGGCCGTATTGCCAAACGACATTGCCTTCCCGGTCCACAATGAACACGCGGTTATCAGGGCAGCCGTCCACAGAGTCCGAACAGCCTGGCAGCGGCGGACTGCTCGGTGGAATGCCCGTGCCGGAGATCAGTGTGTAGTCGCCGAACCTCTCCGAATCGTTGACGCCCACGACGCTGTGAGGCCCGGGAACGTCAGAGCCGTCTCCAAACCTCCAAAGAACCCGGTGCGTAAATCTATCCACCTCGATGACCCGATTGTTGTATTGGTCTGATATGAGCACGGGGCCAAAGTCAACAAATGCTGGGGGGAATTGTGCAGCCGCCCTCGACGGAGCAAATGCGCCTGCCAGGACCAGTGCCGCAAACATGCCTGAAGCGATTTTCAAGCAAAAGTATCCTCTTGATTGATTCATGTTCATGGGGGCTCCTTATGCGCCGCCGTTGAGGATTGGGGGAATAAGGGAAGCCTGGGCGGCGCCGTCTGTGTTGAGTTTAGACCCAGATCAATGCCATTTTGCAGTTCTCACATCACTGAATTGTCATTAGATTGTAACGATTAGACGACGATTAACCAGGCTCTGTTCTTGCCGGCTTATTCAGGTTTGATGTTGTACATAAACAGCGCGCGCAGCTCCAGATAAGGCCCATGGAAATCGTGTGGTAGCGGCGGATAATTCGAGCCGACCAGCGCGCCCCAGGCCGCTCGATCCAGAGCCGTATCGCCTGAGCTCCCTTCCAGCACCATGCTGCCGTCCATAATCCGTCCGTTCGGCTGCACCTTGAAACGGATTTGAAGTTGCCCCTGTTTCATGATCGGCGCATTCACCTCATCCGGAATCAACGGATCCCAGGTGCGCATCGTCTCCCAATGCCAGCGCTGCAGCCATGAACTGAAATCCACGCCCTGCGTATCGGACAAAATCTGAATACCGCCCGAGCCGGCCCCGGGATGACGGGAAAGTCCTCCCGAACCCAGGTTGCCCACGCCGCCCGAGCCGGGGGTGCGCGATGCATTCTTCATCGCATCCCGCAACTGGTCGGCCGGATTGAGCGAGCCCATGGCGAAGTTGGGCCTCGCCGGCACAGCCGCAGGGTGCGGCGCTTCAATCGTCGGCTGGCTGTTGGACAGAGGCGGTGGAGGCGGCGCAGGTGCAGGCGCAGAGGGCTGCGGTGCGGGAGCGGCAGGAGTTGTCGCCCGGTTCATCGCCTCCAAAGTCTGCTTGTCGATCACAGGCTGCTTTACCGGAACCGGCTTGATGACCACCCTGGGCGGCGTCTTCAGAAATGCCTCAGGCGGCGAATCCAGGTAGGTGAAATCCTTGTGCTGCCTGAGTGCGTCGTTCTTGTCCACCACCTGCGGCACTTTCAGAATGTACTTCGGAATCCACGTGACCGCGGAGAGCAGCGCCAGGTGCAACAGAATTGCGATCCAGATGCCTTCGCGCAGCCGCGCCCAGCGCCGCTCGTCCTCCATCTCGCTGATCATGGTCAGCAGTTCGTGCGTATCGTAGTCCACCCAACGCGACCCGCCGACAGTAGGGGGCGGCGTAGGGCGCGGCTCCTGATCCGGATCCGGGCTGCCGGTGTCCTGGCTGGTGTCGTCCGGCCTCTTGGGTTCGTTGATTTGAGTATCGCTGGAGGGCATTCGTTCCCGTGGAGCTTGGGCACACTCGCCGCCTGTAGGCTCCGTTTGAGTCCTTCCTATCTATTCTCTCATCCCAGCGAATGTTCGTGGGCAGAGTTCGGCTCGTACAATGGTTCCTGATCATAAGACGGATGAACTGCCGGAAGGGGACACTTTTTGAAGTCGTTTCTAGCTAGAATCATGGCCAAATGGAAGTTTGTGCTGCTTCCGGCACTGGCTAAGCTGGGCTTTTGGGGCGTAGGGGCCGTTGCGCTGCTTGATTCCTCCTCCATTCCCGTCCCCATGGATGCGATCCTGGCCGTCTACATCTGGAACGACAAAAGCCATTTCTGGCTCTATTGCCTGCTGGCCGCCGCGGGGTCGGCCATTGGCGGGCTGCTTCCTTACGGCCTGGGCCGTGCCGGCGGCGAGCTCTTCCTGCTCAAGCGCATCAACCGCGAGCGCTTCGAGCAGTTGCGCACCCGATTCGAGCGCCAGGAGTTCCTGGCCGTCATGATTCCTTCCATGCTCCCGCCGCCCGCTCCCTGGAAGGTCTTCGTTTTCGCCTCGGGCGTCTTTGAGATGCGAGTCCTCCCTTTCATGCTCGCCGTCTTTGCCGGCCGCATGTTCCGCTGGCTGATCCTCTCGCTCCTGGTGCTCAAGCTGGGACCTGGCGCAGTCGACCTTGTGGCGCACCACTCCCTCAAGCTGATGGCCATCGTGGGCATCCTGGCGGTGGTTGGCTTTGTCTGGTGGTTGATAAGAAAAAAACGAGCGGGCAAGCTTCTGGTCGATTAGTGCTCCGCACGCACAACGCAAGCCGCAGGCATCCCACGAAACCCGCCAACTTGCTATCTTGCTAACTCCGCTGACACCGCGTAGCGGTGCTAACCCCGCTAACCCCGC
>Ga0187875_10000057_pt1 | contig 97491 bp, 83 predicted proteins | sample June2016WEW_17_1_2_FD_132978 | JGI IMG/M metagenome (GOLD analysis project Ga0187875, IMG submission 132978) | Peatland microbial communities from SPRUCE experiment site at the Marcell Experimental Forest, Minnesota, USA - June2016WEW_17_10 | ecosystem: Environmental > Terrestrial > Soil >... | reverse complement strand
GCACATTGGGCGGCAACAAATACGCCTGATCTGGGCTGTACGGTAGAAATCGGCTCATGCTTCTTTACTGCACTATTTCCTTTTCAAACTCAAGCTGGTTCTCACGCACACTCGTAGGGGCGGCACAAACGGAACGCAATCCCCGAGGCCCCAATCGCCTCGCCCCGCGCCCGTCATCCCGAGGAGTCCTCGACGAGGGATCTCTCCGCCGCTTTGCCCGATTTTCGCGTCGCCCTCGTCCACCATAACGGACACCAATCCGAAAAGCCCTGTACGGCGACACAGCCTTTCACCCGCCGCCGCGCCGACGTGAGACAATTGCTCATGCCGATGCGAAGTGTCAGCATGCTTGCGAGCGTGATTGTCTTTGTGGCAGGGCTACTGATGGCCTCATCTGAACCACCACTCGAAACTGCCCGCCACGTCGATCTAAATCGATACGTCGGCCGGTGGTACGAAATCGCGCGCTATTCCAATAGCTTCGAGCGAAAATGCGATCGCGACGTAACCGCTGAATATTCCATTAAACAAAATGGCCGGATTCGCGTCGTAAACGCATGCACGAACCGCGCCGGCTCGATTGAGCAATCCGAAGGCACCGCGAAAATTGTGGACCCATCCACGAACGCGAAATTGAAGGTAACGTTCTTCTGGCCCTTCTACGGCGACTACTGGATCATTGAGCTCGGCAACGACTACGAATACGCCGTCGTCGGAGAACCCTCGCGCCATTACCTCTGGATTCTTAGCCGCACGCCCGCGCTGCCGGACTCGGTCTATCAAAACATCACCCAGCAATTGCCCGCGAAGGGTTATGACCTGCAAAAGCTGGTGAAAACCACCCAAACCGCAGCCGTGAAACCATGAGCGTCGCCGAGAGTAGTCGCAAGTGATTCTCGCAGCCCTGTAGCGTGTGCGTGAGAACCCAGTTTTTGCATGTCGTGACCACAATATGTTGCGAATCAACGCCTGGCCCCACACAATTCCTGGCCACGACTCGTAGTTCTCACGCACACACGTAGGGGCGGCACAATCCGTAATATCGCGCGGAAGTTTCAAGCAGAGAAAACCTCATCCTTGACCCAGTGCAAGCAAATGACGGAAGGCTTCGCCCCGTCCTCGAAGTGGCACCTTACCGCGTCGCGCACCATCTTCCGGAGTTCTTCAAGGGTGTCAGCCTGAGTGAAAATGGAATACCCCAGAGCGCGGGCTTCGTACCCGCCCTCCGCAGATTCGTTCACCGAAAAGACGATTTCAATCTCGCTCATACAGGAATCCGTTCGCGCGGTAACCTCGCTTGACCGTCGCTCATACCACCGATTGGTGCTCCGCGCTACATCCGGGGGCCGTTCTAATCCCGGAGCCTTGGGGCACATCGCGAGTACTTCCCGGGATGGTACACTCCATCCGCCTGAGCATCACTAAGCGACCCGCAGAAACAATCAGGCGTCCGCGCGCTCCGGCGCCTGAGCGAAAGGAAGAAGTGAAGTGAACGGAGACGCAAATCGGATTGAGATTCAACTTATCCCTCTCGAGCGAATAAGGGAGCCGGTCTTCGACGTGTCCCAATTACCCTTTGACATAACGACGGGAGTTGAAGTCGCCGACGTTTCGTCACTCCTCCCCCCGTCCGACTTCGAACACATGAAAACCGACGTAGGGTTACATCAACTCCGCTATTTTACGTCCAAAACAAAACATGGCATCGTCCATCGATATTACCTACCATTTCCACACGACGACCCCGAGAGCAAGAATAAGGAGGAATTGTTAAATAATACATTCTGCTTACTGAGACTGATCCGGCCGCATCGAAGGTGCGGCAGTGTCCGGAGAAATCTTGAAGGCGGCGTCATTGGCGCCACCGGATTAACGACCTTCCCTCACGACACGATAGACGTCCCGGAAGCTCTTAAACTGTTTGCGGTCCGCAACAGAGATCTAGAAGAACTGCGAAGACTGTTGCCCATCTTCCTCAACGCTATGCAGGGCCCCTATTGGCCATTCAGAATGGCAACCCAATATTATTATATGGGATACGAAGTCAACGACTGGAAAGGGCGGTACCTCTACTGGGGCTCCGCGGCGCTTCATGCCCTGTATTCCCACAGAGCGAAAGAGTTGGTCCCGCGGGTGAAAGCCTTCCTAGGCGAGAACACCCTTTATATACGATCCGGACGAGCAGCCCGACGTTGAGTTCATCGAACCAAACCGTCTAACCATCAAAGACGTCCTTGACGACGTGAATATCGTGCGGAACTGCATAGCTCATGGTGACCGGATTCCCGACAAGTATTTCGGGGCGGAAGGCGGGAGACAAGGCCTGGCCGGACCTGTGAATTTCATCACTGTCCTTGATGATTCGCTTTCATTTATCGTGAGAAAAACTCTCCTACGGATAGTCCGAGACGACCTCGTGGAAAACTTCAAGAGCAAGCGCGAAAGTTCCCGGTTCTGGAAAAAAATGGGCGTCTAGAAGTGATGCGCACCGCCCGCCATAGGGCGCGAGGAAGCCGGGGGGGGCACTGTTCAAGTTTGTCCCTCCCTGTTTCCCTCCATTCGAATGAATTTCCACAACTTTCGTATTCGAATACCTTGTAGATATCTTGACATGTGAGTACCTGTCGTGCTAAGATGACGCATGAATCGCAAACGCACACTCTCGCCACTCATCGTGGCGGCAACCCGCACCGCCCCACGCGCTCGCCGGTGCAAAATTGTCCCGTCCAAGCAGCGTTCGTGTGTACAAAACCATCCCTTCAACGTGTCTGTTTTCACTCGAATGCAGCGGCCTGTACAACTCACTGAAATTAATCATTTTCAACTCCCTTCTATTCACACTCATGCGCACTCTTTCCCTGGAAGTCCCGCGTTTTGAATAAACTAACAAAAACATACCGGGGGTGTGGGTACCCCACCGCATATTGTCAACCGGCCGGCGCCCGCAATCGGCCTCGCACGGCCAGTCCCGTCGGCGGCGCGAGCATTCGCCGATCAGCGCGTGATCGTGCGGCGCCGTCTGCATCGGCGCGTTGCGAACTTGTCCCGCAAAGGCGCACTCGAAACGCGCGATGGAAACTAAACGCTGCACCCTTGCCCCCTCCTGCCGCGCCATGTGCTAGAGTAGCCGGCGAATCGACCCTTATGGCGCTGAAATCCGCTCCGCAAGCAACGCCGCTGCCGCCCGATCAACTTCGCTGGCGCTGCGATCCTGCGCGCATTCCCTTTGAGACCACGGCCACCGCGCCGCAGATCGAAGGCATGATCGGCCAGGATCGCGCCCTGCGCGCGCTGAAGCTCGGCGTGCAACTCGATGCGCGCGGCTACAACATGTTCGTCTGCGGCATGGCCGGCACCAGCCGCGGCGGAATGATCGAACGCATGATCAAAGAACTCGATCCGCCTCGTAAAACGTCGCTGGATCGCTGCTACGTAAACAATTTCAAAAATCCTGATCGCCCGCGGCTGATCACGCTTCCGCCGGGTTTCGCCACCAGTTTCCGCAAGGACGTGCAATCCGGCATCGAGTTTCTGCGCCGGCGCATTCCGCAGGTTTTTGAGGGCGAACCGTTCCAGCGGCAAAAGAACCGCATCGTGGAGCGCTTCACGATCCGCGAAAAAGAGTTGATGGACGATTTCACGCGGCGCATCGCGCGCGATCAATTCGCTTTGGGCCACATGCAAGTGGGCGCCGTGGCGCTGCCGGAAATTTTCCCCGTGCTCGAAGGGCAAATGGTCCCCATCGAGGACATGCCCAAGCTTGTGAACGAAGGAAAACTCGAGACCGCGACGGCCGAAGACCTCGAACGCAAGTACGAGCAGTTCCGCCAGGAATTCACGGTGGTATATCGCCGCACGCTCACGCTCTCGCGCGAACTCGCCAGCGAACTCAGCTACCTCGAGCAGGAAGCTGCCTCCGTGCTGGTGGATGGCGTGATCGAAGAGCTGAAAGAAAAATATCCCGGCGCGCATGTGGCCGAATATCTTGAAGAAGTTCGCCACAACATCCTGGACAATCTCGATCCTTTCAAGGAGCGCGAAGGCGAAGAGCCCGAGCCCGGCAGCCCGCCGCAAACCGACGGCTCTCCACGATGGCAAACGCCCGACCGCGATCCGTTCCGCGTTTACAGCGTAAACATTTTGCTGGCGCACGACGATCTGAATGGCTCGACCGTGATTTTTGAAACCACGCCGACCTACGCCAATCTTTTCGGCACGATTCAGCGATCCTACGATTCGCGCGGCGGCTGGACATCCGATTTCATGGACTTGCGCGCCGGCTCCATTCTGCGCGCCGACGGCGGATATTTGATTCTCTACGCGCTCGATGCCCTGGCCGAGGCCGGCGTGTGGCGCACGCTCAAGCGCACGCTGAACCACGGCCGCGTCGATAGCCAGCCCCTCGATCTTTTCTTCCCGTTCGGCGCATCGGCGCTGAAGCCCGAGCCCGTCGAGATCAACGTGAAGATCATCTTGATCGGCGATCCGGATATGTACGAGCTGCTCTACGAAAACGACGAAGACTTCCGGAAGATTTTCAAAGTGCGCGTCGAGTTCGACGAAGAAATGGGATTGAACGACACGGTGATCCGCCAGTACGGCGGCCGTCTGCGCAAACTTTCAGAGAAAGAGAATCTGCTCGCCTTCGATCGCAGCGCTGTCGCCGCCATGCTCGAATTCGGCGTGCGCCTGGCGGGGCGGCGCAACAAAGTCACCGCGCGCTTCGCCGATCTGGCCGATCTGGCGCGCGAAGCGTGCTACGCCGCGCGCGAAGCCGGCAAAACGCTGGTGACTGCGGAGCACGTGCGCACGGCTCGCGAAGCGCGCATCGAGCGTCACAACCTGATCGAAACCAAAATCCGCGAAATGATCGAAGAAGGCACGCTGCTGATGGATGTCTCCGGCACGCGCGTCGGCCAGGTGAACGGCTTGACGGTCGCGGAAATCGGCGGCTATTCGTTCGGCAAGCCGATTCGCATCACGGCCTCCGCTTCGCTCGGCAAAGCCGGCCTGATCAATATCGAGCGCGAGGCGCGCATGAGCGGCCGCTTGCACGATAAAGGCATGCAGATCATCGCCGGCTTTCTCCGCTCGCGATTCGCGCAGGATAAGCCGCTCTCGCTGGCCGCCAGCTTGTGTTTCGAGCAATCCTACTCCGGCGTCGAAGGCGATAGCGCCAGCTCCACCGAAGTGTTCGCGCTGCTTTCCGCGCTCTCGGGCCTGCCGATTCGCCAGGAAATCGCCGTCACGGGTTCGGTGAATCAGCAGGGCGATATTCAGCCAATCGGCGGCGTGAATCAGAAGATCGAAGGATTTTTTGACGTTTGCCGCGTGCTCGGCTTCACCGGCAAACAGGGCGTGATCATTCCCGCGGAAAACATCGAAGACTTAATGCTGCGCGACGATACCATCGAAGCCGTGGCCCGCGGCCAATTCCACATCCTGCCCATATCCACGGTTGAACAAGGAATCGAAATTCTCACCGGAGTGAAAGCCGGCGCGCGAGACGCCAAAGGCGCCTTCGAGCCCGATACCGTTTTCGCGTTGGCGGATCGCAGGTTGCGCGAGTGGGCTCAGGCGCTTAAGGATTTCGACTGAGCCCCGTCGCACAAAAAACTCGGCGTGAAGAATTTAGCGGAAATTATTTCTGCGTGGACGTTGCCGGTGTCGCTGGCGCCGCACCAGACGTGCCGCCTTCTTTCGGCGTCGATAGATATCCGGCGATGTGATCCTTGCTCACGTCGAAGACCACGATTTCGTACGGCTGCGTGGCGCCCTTGACGTAAAACTGAACCGGCTCCTCCGCGGTCTTATCTTTCTTCTCGGTCGCGCGGTCGTCGGCGGTCACCATGATCGTATATTTGTTGCGCTTCGGGTCCATGCTTTCGAGTTTCACTTGAATCGGTCCGACGCGCGTGGGATCTTTGGTCTTCTTGATATTGAACTGGAAAATGTTGCGCTGATTCAAGCGCTGCAATTCCTGCACCTCGCCCTCATTGTGCGCGATCAGCCCGCTCTGCACGCCCAGGTCGCCGATCGTACTCGTAAGCTGCGCCTTGGTCGCCGCCAGATCTTGCTTCGTGGCTGAGAGGTCGGTCTTGGTGCCGGAAAGATCGGTCGAAACAGCGCCGATCTGCTGAGCGGTTTGCGTCTGCACTTGCCCGATCTGCGCCGCGAGCTGCGCGTCGCTGTCCTTCTGCTCCTGCTTAATGGATTCGGCCAGCGTGCGCGCGCGCGCCAATTCGTCTTCCGTCAAGCCGAGTTTTTGCGACGTCACTTCGAGCTTCGCACGCATATCGGCGACGCGCGAATTCGATTGATCGATTTCGGCCGCCAGCACCGCTTCTTGATTGGTCGCCGCCGTTAACGCGGTTTGCAACTTATCGCGCTGCGTGTAGCCAGCGTAGAAAAGGTAGGCGACCAGAAGCGCCAAAGCGATCAGCGCCGCGTAAATCCAGCGCGGGATTGGCGCCGCTTCGTAAACCAGGTGCTCGTGAGTTTCGGGCCCAGTTGGAATCGTGCTCATACTGCCTTCCTCCTTGGAGATTGGCGTGCCAGGACAGCAAACCGCAGCAACGAATCGTAGCAGCGATTAGATTATCTCGAAGCCTGTCCGGGTTGTCTCTCTTTTTCTATGCGCGTCAGCTGCGGGCGGTTCGCGCGCGCTGCGATGAGCGCGGCCAGCGCGCTTCCACCGAAGTGGTCAATCCGCCGCGCGGCGTAAAGTCTCCGCGCACCACACACCATACAGGATGGGCCGCTTCTACGATGTCCCGAAGAACACAGTTTACGGCGTTTTCGTAAAAGATGCCCAGGTTGCGATACGCGAGCATGTACGTCTTCAGGGACTTCAGTTCGAGGCATCGCCGGCGCGGCTCGTATTCGATCATGATCGAGCCGAAATCCGGCATGCCCGTCTTCGGGCAGATCGAGGTGTATTCCGGAAAACGGGTGACGATAGTGTAGCCGGGAAATTGATTCGGCCAAGTTTCGAGTTTCGGCAGCCGGGCGCGAATACCAGCGCGAGCGTGCTCATCCGTGTAGCCTGCCATGCGGGATCACCTCCCCACTATTGTACACGGCGAGGCGCCGGGCACGGGGTGGCGTGGGCGCCGGGCCAGGCGGCGCTTCCCAGAGCGGACGCGGTTGTGTTATAAGCAACGCTCTATCGGTCTGCGACCGAACTCCCATTGCTCGATACCAACGCAAACGCGGGAGTGAAATCGGGGCCGAATGCGGGGCAGGCGAACGCGCGGGAGCAGGCGCGTTACCGCGAAGAGGCGGCGGCGAGCTTCTGCCCTTCTTGCTCGGCGAGGCTTGAGCCACATAAGTGCAAGATGATCTGCACGCGGTGCGGGTATTATATGTCGTGTTCTGATTTCTACTGATTTCTACTGAGCCCATCGAGCGGGGCATTGGCCGGCGCCCCGCGGGTGGGAAGAGGAAGAGGAGGACGCAAGGTGGCACTGAAAATTACGGACCGGGAAGAAAGCGGTATTTCGATTTTGACTCTCGATGGCCGCATCGTGCTGGGCGAAGAGAGCAACGCGTTGCGCGAGCGCGTGAAGGCTCTGCTTGCAGCCGGCAAGAAGAAAATAGTTCTGAACATGGCGAATGTGACCTACATCGACAGCGCGGGGCTTGGCACGCTGGTGGCGTCGCACCACAGCGCGCGCACACAGGGCGCTTCGCTGCGCCTATCCAACCTTGGGCAGAAGTTCCAGGAGATTTTGCAGGTCACGAAATTGTTGACCGTCTTCGACGTGCACGATTCAGAAGCCGCGGCCATCGCAAGTTTCTCTAAGTAGCGGTTTCGAGCTTCGATCCGCAGACCGGGCCAAGCCGCAGCGGCCTCGGTCTGCGGACCATTCCTTCTCGCTAATTTGTTGGCCCGCATCTTCGCGTTCGCGCGCAAAATTGCGCGAATCGTTCCCGGCGTCCGCAGATTGTTGCAATTATTCCAAACGATAGAGCGTCAATCCACTGAGGAGCTTCGGGTAGAAATCGGTGGATTTTTGCGGCAGCACTTCGCCCGCGAAGGCGATGCGCGCGACCTGGTCCGCGGAAATTGAATTCAGCAAAAAGCACAGTTGCGCTTGGCCGTTATCGACCGCGTCGATCGCGGCTTCCATTTCCCGTTCGTACGTAAGATTGTGCTCGCCCGTTACCGCCTCCGAGGTAACGTCCAATCCGCGCTCGAGCAACAGCCGATGGAGAAGCACGACGTCCAGGCGGCGCTGCGTGGCGGAAACGTCCGGCAGCAGCGTTTCTAAATTTGCATCGGCGCGCAGAGTGAAGAGATGAAATGCGTTGCCACCGGCATAGACGCCGATGCCGGGCCGCTCGCCTTTCGATTTCTCGAGATCGCCGCGGAACTTGCTGAACGCCGCGGCTCGCGCAGTGGAATCGGCGAACGCGTAGGACTTGCAATCGAATTGGCCGGCGACGCGCTCGCGGAAGCGCTCAAATGAAAAGCCGCTCAAGCGCGAAACCACGCGATGCGTGGGCAGAACGATCAAGCCTTCGCCCGCGGTATTGAAAAGCGTAATCATCACGCGCTCGTACGGGACGCGCAGATCGATTTTGCCCATGCGCGCGCGGCATTCATCGCGATAGGCGAGCGCGGTTTCATAACGGTGATGGCCATCGGCAATGGCCAGCTTTTTATCGGCGAGTTCGTTCTGGATGGATTGAATCACCGCGGGATCGTTGACCGCCCAGAGTTGGTGCAGAACGCCGAAATCGTCGCGAGCTTCGGCGGTGGGCGCGGCCTGGGAAAATGTGTCCAGCATCGCGTCCACGCGGCGCGCCGGGTCGGTGTAAAGCATGAAGAGTTGGCCGGTGTGCGTTTTTGTGTGGCGCAGCAATTCCAGGCGATCGGCTTTGGGACCGGACAGGGTCTGCTCGTGCCGAAAAATCACGCCCGCGGAATAATCCTCAATCTGGCCGACCGCAATCAGACCTTTGCGCGTGCGCACGAAGGATTCGCCCAGCGCCGTATATTTCTGAGTGTAGGCGTAAACACAGCGAGGCGAGTCGCGCAGCAAAACGCTTGCGCCGATCCATTCTTCGAGCGCCCGGGCCGCGCGCGTGTAGACATTATCGGCAGGCGAATCGTCCACGTGCGCCTTGCCCTTCTCGACGGAAATTAAATTGTATGGATTCGCGGCGTAATACCGCTCCTGCATGGCAGGCGTGATCTTGTCGTAAGGCTGCGTGACGACCTCAGCCAGCTTTACACGCGCCGGATTGTAGCGATAAGCCTGGAACGGAAAAACTCGCGCCATCAGCCGCCTCAACGAAAGATTGGAATTTTAGATTGTAGCAGTTGCGGCGAGAGCGGCCAACGAAGGGGATTATTTCTAGAAGAGGAGCTTCGCGCCCAACTGCACAAGGCGGGGCGGATCTGCGCTGACGACTTGGCCGAAGGTGGAGCTGGCGATATTGCCGTCAACGGATTGCGGACGGAAGAACTGCGCGTGATTGAAAATGTTGAACGCTTCGATGCGAAACTGGAAAGATTTCGATTCGGTTAGGCGCAGATTCTTTAGCAGCGCCATATCGTAATTGTCCATCCCCGGGCCGTAGAAGAAGCGTCGCGCAGCGTTGCCCGGCGTGCCCAAGGCGTTCTGGGTGAAAGCGGCGGTGTTGAAATAGGGCTCTCCATTCTGGGGATTGCGATTCAAATCGATCGGACCGCCGGTGTAGTCCGGCTCGTCGACGCCGTAGTTGTTGACGCCATTCGGTTCCGTGCCCAACAGAGAATTGTCGCCGTAGTTGACGAGCGTAACGGGAAGGCCCGTGCTGAAATGCGTGATTCCGGAAAGCTCCCAGCCTTCCGTCCAACGGTTGGTGGCCCGAAACAATCGATCGATCGGAATTTCGTAGCTGTAGCTGACTACAAAATTATGCGTCACATCGAATCCGGACAAAGCTTTGCTGAGCGCCGGATCGAGCGGATTGACCTCTTCACCTGCGTTTGAAGCGTCGTCTTCCGATTTGCTAAAGGTGTATCCGGCCAGCACATTCACGCGTTTGCTGGTATGGCGCAGTGTGATTTGCAGGGCGTTGTAATCGGAATTGCCGATCGTAGCCTGGTTGGCATCGCTGCCGAAGTTCGATCCCAACGGGCCGCGAGTGCCGTTATAGACCACGCCTGTGTGCGTCTCATAAGAGCTGTCTTCGGCGAAGGGACCGCAGGAAGTTTGTCCTGGCGCGAGATTCGCGGGATTGCTCAAGAACAGGCAGAGGGCTGGGTTGCCGGGATTGGCTTCCTCGAGAACCAAGAGTCGACGGCCCTCGGTACCTACGTAATTGACGCTGAGCACGGTGTTGGCGCCAAATCCGCGCTCAATCGAGAGCATGTATTCCTCGGTGTACAGAATGCGATTCGTCGTCGAGTAATTTGGAAGACCCGTGATTGGCTCAAACTGCGACCAGGTAATGCTGGAGTCGGGATTGCTCGCGCTGGTGTTGAGCGGCGCAAGCGTGACGGGAAAATATTGGCCGAGATTCTGGCCGCTCGCAGCCGTCACAAACGGTGTGGCAAACAGCGGCGGCGCGGGGCTGGTGTAGGTGGTGCCATAGGGCGCGTTGGCGCTCATCACGCCAATCGTGAGCGCCTCGATGGCGGTGTAAAACATGCCATAGCTGGCGCGGATGCTGGTCTTGCCTGGACCGCCGAGCAACTTGGCGGGCACGCCGTCGCCGTATGCGTTGGGCGAATACGCCAGGCCGATGCGTGGCGCGAAATCGCGATTTCCCGGAGGCGCCAACGTCCGCGGCACTCCCGGATCGCCGGGATAAAGGATCCCGGCAGGGGCTCCGGGGAAAACGACGGACTGCTCGCCAGGAACAAATGTGGCGATCTGATTGTATTTTTCATACCACGGCTCGATGCGGTCACATCGCAAACCGTAATTCAGCGTGAGGCTGCGCGTGGCGCGCCAACTATCCTGCGCATAAAGACCAACGTACTTATTCCGGCCGTAGAAAGGCTGTAACTGGCTCTGATTGTATTGGCTGGGAATTCCCAGCAGGAAATCGGCGAAGTCCGAACCGGTCTCAGTGCCAAAAAACAGGAAGCTGCCATTGAACTGCGCGGTGGGGTTGACATTGACCTGATCGTAGTGGAATTCACCGCCAATCTTGATCGTGTGCGTTCCAAACGCCTTGGCGAAGTTATCGAGCCACTGAAATGTGTTGTTGACCTGCTTCAGTTGATTGGTGTTCGTGCCAATCGTGAAGCTATTGAAGGCCACGCTTTCCACGCCCTCGGTTTGCGGCGATAGCGGCACGATGCCGGGCGTGCCCGGGCCCACAACGAACCCTTGCGATGCCAGGCTGACGCCGACACCGCCGGCCGGTTTGCCGAGGTCGTTCGCATCGCGCATAAAGCTGAAGTGAAATTCATTTACAGCCGTCGGGTCGAGCGTTTTGGTGTCGCCGAGATCGATCAATTGCGCGCGGCCGGTGTAGAGCGCGTTGAAACCTGGAACATTCGCGCCGCCCTGTGCAACCGGATACGGATTGTTCTGCGACCATCCATCCAGCGAATAATAAGCAGACAGCAGTCCCCAGCGCGTGTTGGCATCGAGGCGGTAGGCCCCTTTATCGTCCGTCAAGCGCTCGTTGTATGCCGAGGTGGAAAATGTGCCGTTGGCATTGGTCGGCGCGGGGATATATTTCAGCAAATTAATCGCCGGCACGGACCACGCGCTCCGCGGAATCACGGCGCCGGGAAAAACGCACTGGGCTGGGCCGCTGCATCCCGGCGTGTAGTAAGGCTCGCCCGCCATAACCGTGTAACCGAGTTTTTGCGAAAGCAGGCTGGCCCAATAGGGTCCGCTCACCGTAGTCGGCGCGGGATTTCCATTTTGATCGACCGTCACGAATGAGCCAGCGATATCGGACAGATTGCCGGCGTGATCCTGGGCGGAAGGAACGGAGATTTGGCCGGTGTCGACGCCCTGGGTCAATCGCGTGCCTTGATAATCAGCGAACGAAAAAACTTTATTGCTGCGAATCGGCCCGCCGAGGGTTCCGCCGAACTGATTCTGATCGAATGCGCCGCGCACGGGAGAAAAGAAATTGCGAGCGTCGAGAACCGTGTTGCGCAAAAACTCGAAGGCGTCTCCATGAAACTGATTCGTGCCCGATTTCGTGACGACGTTGATTTGGCCGCCGCTGAACTCGCCATATTCCGCGTCAAAATTACTGGTGAGGATCCGAAACTCGGCGATGGAGTCCAGCGTGGGAATGATGGCTGCGCCCATATTCACGTCTTCTTCCACGTCGCTGCCATTTACGATGAAAGCGTTGGCGAATTCCCGCTGACCGTTAATGGAAATGGTGCCGGGATTCAAATCACCGGAAGGAGATAGCGCACTCGCGCCGACATCCTGAACCGTATCCGAAGTGATGGTGGTGGCGGGCGCGACGCCAGGCTGAAGGGCTAGCAAATCGGTGAAGCTTCGGCCATTGAGAGGCACGCCGGCCATTTGCGATCCGGTGATGACTTCTCCCATCTGCGTGCTGGAGGTTTCGACGTGGACCTGCGTGTCGGTGACCGTCACGGCTTCGCTTCTTTCGCCGACTTCTAGAACCGCATCGACGACAAGCGCAGCGTTCGCATCGACGACGACACCGGTGCGACGATATGGCGCGAGACCTGTGCCGGTGAACTCGAGATCGTAACTTCCGATCGGGAGGTTCGGGAATGAATAAAGGCCTTTGTCGTCCGTCGCAATCGCCGCGTGGAAACCAGTGCCGGAGTCCGTGGCCGTGACGCCCGCGTTCGGAATCGCAGCGCCGCTGGTATCTTTCACGGTGCCGGAGATACTACCTCCGACGCCGGCCCACGCAGCGGTGGCGAGCCCGAAAATCAACACCGATAGAACGAGCGATCGATGCGCGAAACGAATACGGCGCGCAATTGCGGATCGAACTCCGGCCACTCGATTATTCCCCCGACATTCGCTTTTTAGATGCAACCCATTTGCAATTGAAGCGCGCACTGCACTGTCTACGGGTGTTCTAGTTGCAGCTCTAGTTGCAACTGATTTACAAGTGAAACGTCATTGAACGTGATTTACGGTCTACTGTCAAGCCAAACCTGCCTGATAGAAGCGCTGCGCGCGCAAGAGTATGGCTGGAGCGTTGCGTGGCCGCCACACCGTAGCGGCTGCCGCGCATTCGCAGCGGCGCGAGGCCGGCGTTTGCAAACATCGCCGACAAAACAACAATCACTGATTCGTGGAATTAGTGGGAACCGATGGCGGGCGATACGGCGGGCTTTTCGGGGTACAAGCGCTCGAACTCCGGCTCGCCATGAATCAGGGCGAGGTCCGGATCGCGGCGGGCCCACGATGCGTCCTTGAATCCCGCTTCCCAGGCGCTGCGCAGAGCTTCGAGTGCTTCCGTTTTCTTCTTTAAGCGGCAGTAAGTGCACGCCGCGTTGTACAAGATCGAAGCTTCGTTGGCTCGCAACGTGACGGCCATGTTCAGTTCGCGCACGGCGTCGTCCGGCCGATTCAAATCGGCGTAGTTGCCGCCGAGCAGGACGCGCGCACGCGCATCTTCGGGAACTTGTTTTAAATGATTCTCGAGCGCGAGTGTGAATCTGTGGCTGAGTGCGACATTTTCTTCGGTTTTGCCCATCGCGCCGAGAGAATTCAGGATGGGCACGTAGACGTTGTAGTCTTCGCCGCTCGCTGTGATGGCGGCTTCCGCGACATCCACAACTTCCTGGTAGCGCCCCGCGGCGAATAGCGCGCGGCAGAGCATGTAGTAGGCGCCCTCGCAATCGCTCCGACGCTCGATGGCTTTGCGAACCATGCGCACGGCTTCATCGTGCAAATCGGCGGCGTAAAGCACCCAAGCCTGGCTGACGTGCACTTCGGGCAAATCCCAGCGCAGCGCCACAGCTTTGCCGCTCGCGTCGCGCGCGCGCTCCACCCACACCTGATCGCGGCTGTAATTGCAGTAGAACATCGCGCAGGCGTTGGCACACGCGGCGTGGGCCAGGGCGAAATTGGAATCCATGGCCACGGCGTTTTCAAACATCTGCAGCGCGAATTCCAAGTCTTGGCGCGTTTGCCGCCGCGCGTATCGCTTTCCGCGCAGATAGAGATCGTAGGCCTGCAGGTTTTCCGTGGGCTTCACGGCCAGGGCTTCGAGTTCTTGCGGAGAGAGCGTGACGCGCAAGGCGTCGGCGATTTTGCGCGCCATTTCATCCTGGATCTCGAAGACGTCTTTCATTTCGCGATCGAAGCGCTCGGACCACAGCGGAAAGTCGGTGTGCGTGTCCACAAGCTGCGCGTTGATGCGCAGGCGTGCGCCGGAGCGGCGCAACGTTCCCGTGAGCGCATACGCCGCGCCGAGCTGCTGGCCGATTTGCGCCGGCGTCACCGCTTTATCGCGATACGCTAGGACGGTGGGACGCGAAAACGTGTTCAGTCCGCGAATCTTGGAAAGCTCGGTGATGACGTCCTCAGTGATGCCGTCGCGCAAATATTCGTCTTCTTTGGCGCCACTGAGATTTTCAAAATAGAGCACGGCTACCGATTTATCGGTGACCGGCGCGGCCGGGGCCGCTACATGCGCTGCCGACGACGCGGCCTTTTCAGCCGGCGAACTGCGGCTGGAATCGATGTCGCGCTTGATGCGCTTCAGATCGGCGCGAAGTTCGGCGGCGGTTTGATAGCGCAGATCGGTATCTTTTTCGAGTGCTTTACCGAAGACATTTTCAAAGGCCGCGGGCAATCGGGCATTCAGCTTCGTCGGCGCGGCCGGCGTGGAATGCAGGATGCCATCGAAAATCAACGCGGAAGTGGCACCGGAAAACGGCAGCGTACCCGTGGCCATCTCATAGAGTACGACGCCGAGCGAAAATAGATCGGAGCGCGCGTCCAACTCTTCGCCGCGGGCCTGCTCCGGCGACATGTACGCGACGGTGCCAATCGAGCTGCCGGGGCTTGTCAATTGGTCGAAAGCCACGTTGGTGACGGTGCGCATGGAGCCGACCATGGTTTCCGCGGCCTTGGGCACGACGGGCGCGAGTTTCGCCAAACCGAAGTCCAAAATTTTTGCCTGTCCCGGTTCCACCAGGAAAATATTCGCGGGCTTGATATCGCGGTGGACGATTCCCTTGGCGTGCGCGGCGTCCAGGCCGTTGGCGATCTGAATGCCGATCTCCAGCAACTCCGCGACTTCGATGGGCTTCGCGCCGATGCGATGCTTCAGGGTTTGGCCCTCAAGCAACTCCATGGCGATGAACGGCCGGCCTTCGTATTCGCCGATATCGTAAATCGTGCAGATGTTCGGATGATTCAGCGATGAAGCGGCGCGAGCTTCGCGGCGGAATCGCTCGGAGGCTTGCGCGTCCTGGGAAATGTCGTCAGGAAGAAATTTCAGCGCGACGTTGCGGCCGAGGCGCGTGTCCTTGGCTTTATAGACGACGCCCATTCCCCCGCCGCCGAGTTTTTCCCCGACGGTGTAATGGGAAATAGTGCGACCGGTGATGGATTGAGCGTCCGGCACAGGCCGTGCATTTTACGCCAGTGCTTCAGTGCAGGCAAACGCGCACGCAACGCGTGGCAAGACTGTGCGTGTCAGCGTTACTTCGGGGTCTCGAAGGGCTCGGGCATGAAGAGGCCGGCGTCTTGAGGCAAGCCGGCGCGCTCGAGTTGCACGGTGACGTGCGAGATGTGGAATTCGGAGTCGAGTTGGTGGCAGATGGCGGTGACAATTCTTTCGCTCTCGTCCATGTGCATATCGGGGACGCGCACGTGGCAGGAGAGGGCGTGCATGTCTGTGCCGAGCGTCCAGATATGGATATCGTGCACTTCGCGCACGCCGGGGACTTTCAGGATCGAGCGAGCCACGCTTTCGACCGCAAGGCCCGCGGGCAAGCCTTCGAGCAGAATATTGCCCGATTCGCGCAGGATGCCGATCGTGGACCACAGCACGAAAAGACCGATGATCGCGCCGAGGGCTGGATCGATCCACGTGGCGCCCGTGGCGCGCAGAATGAACGCGCCGATCAAAACGCCGACGTTTGAAAACGAATCGCCCAAATTGTGGATGAACATTCCGCGAATATTCAGATCGCGGCGGCCACGAGCCAGCGCCAGCGTGATACCGCCATTCACCGCGAGCGCCACAATCGAAACGCCGATCATCCAGCCGGTGCCGACGACCTGGGGATGCCGAAAACGCTGATACACTTCGTAGAGCAGTCCCGCGGCGACCAGCACGAGCAAAATTCCATTGGTGAAGGCGCCCAGAATTCCCGCGCGGCGATAGCCGAAGGTGCGTTGCGAATCCGCCGGCCGCTCCGCCAGACGCGCGGCGACCCACGAGATCAGCAGCATGGGCACATCGGTGAGGTTGTGAACGGCATCGCTGATCAGCGCGATGGAATGGCCCAGCGTGCCGCCGATGACCTCAAGCACGATCAGGGCGAGCGTCGTCGTCATCGCGCCGACGAGCAGCGTGCTGCTCATCAAAGACGCATCATGAGCGTGGACGTGGCTGTGCCCGTGGGCGTGCCCTTCACCCGGCGCGTGAACGTGCATGCGCACATTCTAGCGAGGTGCGCGCGGAAGTGCACGAACCAGGTGGCCGCGGGCGTGATTCGTAGGCGGCAATGCGCGTTGCGCACGCGAATTCGCAAACACAATTGACTTCACTTCGGGCGCTGCTTAGGATGCCAAAGGTGCCTGTTTTCGGCCCTGAAGCCGAGCCTGAGTGCGTATGCGCCGGCCCAAAACGGGTTTCCGCCCAACGCCATGCCTAAGTCCGCAGCAACGCTAAGCTTCTGGGGAGTGCGCGGTTCCACTCCGACGGTGGATCGCGACACCTGGCGCTACGGCGGCAACACGCCGTGCCTGGAATTCACCGCGCCCAACGGCGCGCGATTCATTCTGGATTGCGGCACCGGGCTGCGGATGCTGGGCAAGCAGTGGTCCAGCGCGGAAGGCGCGATTCGCGCGAACATTTTCGTCACGCACTATCACTGGGATCACATTCAGGGGTTGCCATTTTTTTCGCCGCTGTATGCGCCGCAGAATCAATTTCACTTTTACAGTTTCCGCTCGGAATTTTTGGGGCGCGATAGCTTGAAGCGCGTCTTTGAAGCGCAGATGGCGCATCCGTATTTCCCCGTGGATTTAAGCGCCATGTCCGCCGGGCGCGAATTCACGGAAGTAAGCGGCGGAGAGCGCTTCGACGTCGACGGCACGCACGTGACGGCCTGCTGGCTGAATCATCCGCAGGGCTGCCTGGGATTTCGATTTGAGACTCCGGTGGGGACGATCGTCTACGCAACCGACAACGAGCCGGGCAACGCTGAGTTCGACCGCAATCTCCGCGCGCTGGCCGCCGGCGCCGATGTGTTCGTCAACGACGCGCAGTTCACACCGGAGCAATTGGCGACGACGCGTAAGGGATGGGGTCATTCGAGCTGGCTGGAAGGCGTGCGCATCGCTGAAGAGGCCGGAGTGCGCAACTTGGTGCTGTTCCACCACGATCCGGATTCCTCCGACAAAGCCATCGACGCGATTTTGCGCACCGCGCGCGGAAGTTTCGCGAATGTGTGGGCGGCGACGGAAGGAATGGTGCTCACGGTTGGCGAAAAAGAATTCGGCGTGGTGATTCCGAACGTGGCCGAAGGTTTGCGCCGCGAAGCGCATTTCCGCGCGCGCGTCACCGGCTTCACCGGCGAAGGGAAAGCGTTCGAGGAAGAAACCGTGATTCGCGACCTCAGCCTGCATGGCGCGCTGGTGAATTTGGCGCACAGCCCCAAGCTGCAATCGGAATTGAATGTACTGATCGATAGCCCCGGCGACGAATCCGGAAATGCGCCGATGCGCTTGCGCGGCACGGTTGTGCGCATCGAGCCGGCGCGCGCCAAGGACCAAACCGCAGTCGGCATCGTCTTCACGGATTGAGGCGCCGGAGATTTCCGGCGAATGAATGAAGGCAACACTCTTCGAGTTTCGGAACCGCCGCTGGTTCATCATCTCAATTTTCTTTCTGGCCTTCGCATTTGACGGAATTGATCACCAACAATCGGGCGGTGCGATTGCGCAGTGGCCTGCGTTGCACTGCCATGAAGGAAGCGCGCTGGCGTGGACGCGCGGCGTTTTCATTTTCGCGGCAGTGATGCTGGTGCTGTCCGCGGCGCTGCGCAATTGGGGCACGTCGTATTTGAAAACCGCGGTGATGCAATCGCGGCAGGTGCACACCGAACGCTTGTTGGGCGATGGGCCTTTCCGCCACGTGCGCAATCCGCTCTACCTGGGAAATTTGCTGATGGCTGTCGGCGTCGGGCTGGTGACCAGCCGCATTGGCTTCATTTTCCTGCTCGTCGCGATGACTGTGTTTCATTACCGATTGATTTTTCGCGAAGAGGCGGAATTATCCGCGACGCAGGGAGAAAGTTATCGCGCTTACTGCGCCCGCGTGCCGCGCCTTTGGTTTTCGCTCGTGCCGCGCATTCCCTCCGCAGGAAACCAGCCGCATTGGCTGAACGGGATCTCGGGAGAACTATTTCACTGGGCGATCGCCGTGGGTGGAATCCTCTACGCTATCACGCTCAATGGCAGAATCTATTGGGAGGCTTTCCTTGTGAGCCTTCTTCCGGGAATTTGGTATCGCTTCCGCGAAGCGCACAACCGGCCGCAACCCCGGTCCTGATCGAGCCTCCTTCAGAATGGGGCGGAATGCCCTCAGCGGCTAAAGCCGCACAATCGCCAAGCCGCGTGCGGCACGGCTGAAGCCGTGCCCTTACGCAAAGCGTCTCCCTCCTGACAGACCGCGCGACTTCTTCCCTTTTCCTGTTTGTGATTCGTCAACCGCGCGATCGCGTGCGGCAAAGGCAGGGCCGGCTGCGCTAGAATAAAGGTTTCATCTATACGCGATGCCCGACACCGTCACATCGAATCCTGCCAAGCAACAGCACTGGAGTGTTGCGACTTTCCGCTCGCTCCGCCACCGAAATTTCCAGCTTTTCTTCAGCGGCCAATTCATTTCGCTGATCGGCACGTGGATGCAGACGATCGCGCAGTCGTGGCTGGTGTACCGGCTGACGGGATCGTCGCTGCTGCTCGGCGTGGTGGGCTTTTCGAGCCAGATTCCGGTGTTTCTGCTGGCGCCGCTGGGCGGTTTGGTGGCCGACCGCTGGCCGCGGCAAAAGGTGGTGATCGCCACGCAAACCGCTTCGATGATCCTGGCATTCATGTTGGCGGGCTTGGCGCTCGCGCATCGCCTGACGGTGTGGGAAATCATGGTGCTCGCGGGGCTTCTGGGCGTAGTGAACGCGTTCGACATTCCGGCGCGGCAGGCGTTCCTGATCGAAATGGTGTCGCGCGAGGACCTGATGAACGCCATCGCGCTGAATTCTTCGATGTTCAACGGCGCGCGTGTTGCCGGCCCGGCAGTTGCCGGCATTCTGGTGGCGGCGTTGGGCGTGGGCTGGTGCTTTTTCGCGAATGCGGTGAGCTATATCGCGGTGATCATCGGCCTGCTGCTGATGCGCATCAAGCGGCCGGCCGAACTCGAGAGAAACGATTCCGCGCTCGAAAATGTAATCGAAGGATTTCGATTTGCGCGGCGCACGGGTCCGGTGTGGACCCTGCTGCTGTTGGTCGGCCTCGTAAACTTCGTGGCCATGCCGGTGACGGTGCTGATGCCGATCTTCGCAGACAGAATTCTGCATGGTGGCGTCCAAGGGCTCGGGTGGCTGATGGGCGCCATCGGCGTTGGCGCGTTGCTGGGCGCGCTGGCGCTGGCGACGCGCACCGATGTGCGGGGCTTGGGGCGCTGGGTGGCAGTGTCGGCGGGCGCGTTCGGAGTATCGCTCGTGCTGTTCGGATTCTCACACTGGATGTGGATTTCGATTGCCGTGCTGGTGCCATCAGGATTTTTCATGATGGTGGAAATGGCGGCGACCAACACGCTGGTGCAAGCGATGTCTCCCGATCGCCTGCGCGGGCGGGTGATGGCGATCTACTCGATGATGACCGGCGGCATGGCGCCGCTCGGCTCACTGACGGCCGGAGCCGCGGCTGACCGGATTGGCGCGCCAGCGGCTGTCGCGGTGGGCGGCGTGTGGTGCGTGGTTGGCGCGTTTTGGTTCTGGCGGCACTGGCCGCGAGTGCGCGGCTCAGCGCGCGAGCTGCTGGTGGCGGCGGGAATGATGACCGCCGGGCCAGTGAAACAAATGAACGCTCCGGGCGATTGACGCCGCATCGCGACTCCGGCGACACTGGATTAGCTTCCAATGCAAACTGGACTTAAAAACCTGTTCAACGACGCGCCCGATAATTTGCGCGGCAAAGTGCTCGGCATTTACGGCATCTTGCTGGCGTTCAATGTTGGCGCATGGATTTGGGCGGCGATCGCGCTGCACCATTACCCGGTACTGCTGGGTACGGCGCTTCTGGCGTACAGCTTTGGGCTGCGCCACGCGGTGGATGCGGATCATATCGCGGCGATCGACAACGTGACGCGCAAGCTGATGCAGCAAGGCAAGCGGCCCGTCGCCGTCGGCTTCATGTTTTCGCTGGGGCATTCGACAATCGTGGTGCTCGGCGCGGCGTTGATCGCCGGGGCGGCGCTGGGGCTGCAACACCATCTGGATGGCGTGCGAAATATCGGCGGCGTGGTCGGCACATTGGTTTCGGCATTTTTCTTGTTCGCCATCGCCATCGTGAATCTGATTATTCTGCGCTCGATTTTTCGCGCGTTCATCAAAGTGCGGCGCGGCGAGCCCTACGTCGAGGAAGATTTCGATTATCTGCTGGGCAATCGCGGATTTCTGGCGCGGATATTCCGGCCGCTCTTCGGGATGATCAACAGCAGTTGGCACATGTATCCGCTGGGCGTTTTGTTTGGCTTGGGATTCGATACGGCCACGGAAATCGGTGTGCTAGGAATTTCCGCCGCGGAAGCGTCCAAAGGATTGTCGATCTGGATGATTCTGATATTCCCGGTGCTGTTCGCCGCGGGGATGTCGCTGATCGATTCCACGGACAATATATTGATGCTGGGCGCGTACGGTTGGGCGTACGTAAAGCCGATTCGCAAGTTGTACTACAACATGACGATCACGTGCATTTCGGTAATTGTCGCGCTGGCGGTCGGCGGGATCGAAGCGTTGGGATTGTCCGCCGTGCACATGCACCCCAAAGGAAAATTCTGGGTTGTCGTCACGCGGCTCAACGACAACTTCAGCACGCTCGGCTATTTCATCGTGGGACTGTTTGCCTTGAGCTGGATCGTCTCGATCGCGGTTTACAAGTGGCGGCGATTCGACGATCTGGAACTGAACGCCTGAAGCAGACCGATTCGCAAATGCCGCGATCAACCGCGCAGAGAAACCTTCTCTACGTGACGTCGCACCAGATCGCGGAAAGCACTGATGTCATCTTCATTCGCAAAGGCGCGCTTCGGCAGAGGTTGCGCCAAGCGCTTTTGTGTATACAGCAGGAACCAACCTCGAGTTTCCCGCACTTTGAAATAGGCGGTCTACAGAACCTCGGCACGGCCCGTGGCCGACTTCTGGACAATACCGCTGTCGGAAAACGAATACTGAATCGCGCAGCGAAGACTTGGGCTAGTCTTGTAAGCAGTTCTCGCCGCAAACTACGGCGCCAAGCAGCAACCGACCACCGCTGCGAAAGGAACAAGCAGAAACAGTGGCAAAAAATTCGCCGCAGCCGACTCCACGGACCCCGTGGCCCTAACCTTCGCCACCTCGCTCAAAAGCGCCAGGACGAGGCTAATCCAAAATACAACCCGAAACTTTCCAAAGTTGGCGATCGTCATTGCCACGGTTGCCCTGTAAAGTTCGCGGAAACTAAGCTGAAAGTTAACTCTGATATCGGCGGGTTGTGGATCGCTCATTGCAACGCGGAGAATAACACGAGGCCGGTTCGAAAAAGAACAAATCGCGAGATTGGTTAGCGGACGACGACTACGTGCGTCTCATAGGGCTTCAACGACAGATTGATTTTCACTGAACCCTTCGCTTTCGTGGCGGCTATCGGCTGCACCGCGCCAGTTTGCGGGTCCCACACTTCCGCCTTCGTGCCTTTACCCATTAGCGTGACGGAATGCGAGATGGCGTGATCACTTTCGTTGAAGAAGAGATAGACGAATGCGTCCGGAAGCTGGCGCTTCATGCAGCGCAGCGCGGTGTCGGGCGCGTCCAGCGTGAGGTCGGGCGCGGAGACGGCGTCGCGCACGGCCTGCAGGATCGCAGCCGGAACCACTTGCGGCGTTGGCGGCGCGGCGGGAGCCTGCGCGGGCGGCGTCGGCGTGGCGGCAAGCTGCGCGGAGATTTCAACTGTGGCCCAATCGAAATCGGCGCCGGTGGCTGCGCGCGCGTCGCGAATGGTGCGTCCTGCGATCAGGCTCGGCGTGTGATCGAGAAACAGAACGTGGCCGCCGGACTTGGCGAACGCGTGCAGGCGATCCAGCGCGGATTGCGACAGCAGATCTTCGCCGGGAAGAATAATTGTGCGATAGCGATTTCCGCTGAGCGTCTCAAACGTGCCCTTACCGAGCGTGAGTCCTTCCGCCAGCGCGTTTTCATCCACGATATCGAAATCGATTTGATGCTCGGAGAGCAGCCGCTCCGTCGAAACGAACGCGCGATCCGCGGAAGCATCGTTCAGCCACATGGAACTTGAAGGAATGTAGAGCCCGACGGATGCGCCGGGCCTGCCCATTGACGTCAGATAGCTGAGCCGCCGCACGTACTGCATCAGATCAGGGAAACCCGGCTGGCTCATCAGCGCCGTTGGCGGCGCGGGCATGCCCGAACTGGTCGCGGGAAAATACATCACCTCGATTTGATTGACGCCGCGCACCATTTGCTCATTCAGGATGTAGCGCGCCTGATCGACATCCGGCATCGGCCGGTATGCCGCGAACGTTTCCGTGAATGCGCGCGCCCTGCCGTAGAGATGCGCCGCCGAAGACGCGAGGCGCGGATAATCCGAGATCGTATCCGTCCAGATTTGGTGCCAGATCGCGTCGATGCCGGGGACTTGCACGCCACGCATATCGCGGAAGAAATCGCCCTCGGACCGAGTCAACTCCATTTCCATCTCTTCATGATTGATGTGCACTTGATACGCAAGGCCATTCGCCGCGCACCAATCGCCCAACTGCTTGAAATATCCTTCCGCGAACATTAGCGAAAAGACGTCCCAGTAGTCGGCCTTCACGCGCTTTTGCTCGTCGGTCATGTTCGGCGCAAAGAAGCTGGCGAGGTAGGGATGGACGTCGTAGCCCTTGATTTCCTGGAAGCGATCGAAAAACGCGGGCGTCCAAGGAAGATTGTTCCCGATCGTGTAGTCCGGCTCATCCCCGCGGAAGCCAATGATCGTTTTGCCGAACTCATCGCCGACATATCTTTTGTACTGTTCGTGTGTGAACGCGATGTCCTGCAGCGTCGCCGCCGGATTCATGTAATCTTCGAGCGACTGCGAGCCGTCCTTGGGATGTTTCGGATCCGGATTTGTGTCCGAGCGAGTCGGCGACGTCTGGAAACGGTGCTCCACAATCAGCACCGACCAATTTCCCGGCGGGGCTGTCCAATTGATCGCGCCATTCGCGATCGGAATAGGCTGCGACGTGCCGTCGCTATTCACCGCCGACGCGGCGACAGTTGCAGCAGAGACCGGCTGCGACAGCTTCGCGCCGCCGGCCACAGGAATTTTCGTCGCCGCCAGAACCTGCATGCGCAGTTCAGGCGTCTCTTGCGTGAACTTGCCGCCCGCGAATCCGCTGGGATATCCGGCGTCGTCCACGATCCAGACGCGCATATCGCGCTGCTTGGCTTCGTTCAGAAATACGCGAAAGAGTTTGAAGTAGGCCTCGGATAGATACGGCTGCGACATGTCGCGTCCGCCGGCCTGCACCGTGATCGCTTGGAAGCCCAACGCCTTCATGCGATCCAGGTCGCGGCGAATCACCGTTTCATTCATCGCTCCGTTGAACCCGTAGTAGGGCTCGGGGCCGTATTCCGGCGGCGGAGTCTTCCAGGCGCTGGCGACCTGGGCCGCGGTTGGCATCTGGAGTTCGAGCCAAGGTTGTTGTGCGTGGACCGCGATTTGAGCTGTCGATGCGATGACGGCTGTGAGTAGAGCGTTGCGCAGAAAGTGTCGCATAGTGTGTTCAACACTATGACTCACGCGAGGCGAAAATCGTTTCAAGTACGGATGGGAAATATCTGCGGCGCTGATGGCTGAACGTCGCGGGGCTTCTGAAATATGAGTAGAAACTCGTGCACCTCATTGATCCGAAACGCGTGGGGATAACCGGCAGCGCCGAGGTTTTCGTATTCTTGCCGCCGATCCCAAATGATGATGCCGTCGTGAACAAAACCAATTTCGATCAAGCGCTTCGCCAAATCCAAATGGAGGGGGAAAAACTTGGGCCCTTTCCGCAGGTCCATTACGTCGATCACGCAATATTTGCCGGGCCGGAGAACGGTGTAGACTCCCGCGAATACCTGGCGCAAGTCATCCAGAAATCGATCGTAATCTTCCACCAGACCGAGATCTCTCTGGTCGTCATAATTCCGAGTTTCCTTCTGATCCGCACTCCGCCTCTGCGCCAAGACGTCCCAATACGGCGGCGAGGTGAAGCAGAAGTCAACCGAGCTGGCGTCGACGAATTTGGTGATTTGGCGGGCATCGGCTTTGTGGATGGTAATCTGGGAGCCGGGCGCGGGAAACAAACTCGGCTGACTCAACCGGCTGTGCGCGAGTTTGATGTAGTCGTCATACACTTCAAAACCGATCCCGCTCCTGCCCATGTTCTTCGCGACGGCGAGTGTCGATCCACTCCCAAGAAACGGGTCAAGGAACACGCGGTCAGAGTCCTTCGTGTAGCAGCGGACCAGACGCTCGACGAGCATCATCGGAAACATCGCCGGATGGCGTAGCTGACGTTCCCCTTCTGTGAACCGGATGTCGCTCCAGACGCTGATCGAGGAGCGCGTCCAGTCGGCGATTGAAAGCTCGTTGGCGCGGTTTTCAGGTGCGCCCATCTCACCCGCAGGGAGCGCGCCGCCGTCATTTTCGATTTTCGGTTCCGGCATCGTGTGGTTCCCCATTGTCGCCCGGGTAGTTGGAGCGTGCAATCCGATGCGCCGCATGCAGGTCGAAATATTGCGATAAGATTGGCGTCCTTGAATCGGTGACGCGGGTACTACCAGCAAGAATGATTCGGCCTTGATTGCAATCGCCGTTCTCTCCGGCTTCGATTGTTGCGCGGCATGCTCATAAACCGATATAAAATCAAACGGTTACTCCGGTGGGGCCCGTAGCTCAGCCGGTTAGAGCAGCGGACTCATAATCCGTCGGTCCTAGGTTCGAATCCTAGCGGGCCCACCATTTGTTTCCAGTGAGTTAGCTTCCGCGGGTGTTTGCTCGCTCGCGTCACTATGCCCGATTCTTCGCCCTGTCTCCTCAAAAAGTGACGTGCTCGACTGCTCTTCGAGACAGCGGATTGCGGCCTGTTTCGCTTGCGAGCGAATACCCGATTCGCGAGAAAATGATGTGGATTTGCGAGAGGTCAAGACACGCCACCGACCACCGTTTGGGTCCCATTTGGTCCGCGCGCCCGGCGCGCGCGAGAATCTATTCCGCTCGGCGGACCAACTCGCTCAGTCTCATGCCCAATGAACGCGCGAGCCCTTTGGCGACTTCGAGCCCGACACTTACCTTCCCGCCACGAGCCCTCTCCCGCCGTTTGACACGCGCCGCGCCGCCGCATAGCCTTCTGTAGTCTCTATTCCTTCCGCGAGGCTGCGATGCAAAAAAGAATTCCCCACGTCTGCGTGATTGCGCTCGCCGCGGCAACATGCCTCTGCGCACGCCCGCCTGCAACGCTCCCGAAACCAAAACCCGCGCCCGCATTTGAGATGGGCCCGTTGAATGGCGTCTCGGACGTGTCCTTCAGCGCTGACGGCCGCACGATCTTCGCCGTCGGCTACGCCAAGCCCGCATATTTCACCTACGCGCTCTGGGACATCGCCACCGGAAAATCGCGCCGCCTGATCACCAGCCCCGGGAACACGCAACTCTACGCTCCCACCTTCAGTCCCGATCGGCGAATCCTCGCCACAGGACTCGGTCCCGGCCCAACGGAAGGCGCGTACACCTATTGGGTCACGCTTTGGGACGCCGCCACCGGCAAGACGATCCACAAGCTCGCTGGCCACGAGAATGCAATTCTCGGCATTGCATTCAGCGCCGACGGCCACGCAATAGCCGCAGGCGGGCAGGATGATCTGCTCTTTGCGTGGGACGTTGCCACAGGGAAGCAGCTCTACGAACATTCCGACAACTGCTATATCGAGAGCCTCGCCTTCAGCCCCGACGGCAAAACCCTCGCCTCGATATGTTCCGCCGATCCTTCGTCGTCCAGCACATCTGCGCCGAACGGAACCGACATTATCGAATTTCGCGACGCGGGCACCGGCACCGTGCTCCGCTCCCTGCCGCGTCAGTCAAACGAGTATGTCGACATCGCCTACAGCCCCGACGGCAACACGTTCGTCTACACAAGTCAGGACAACACCATCACGCTGTCGGACGCATCCACCGGCCAGGTGATTCACACGATCGTCGGCGCAGCGCCGACCGGCGACACTGCATTCATCGGCCCCATCGTCTTCAGCCCCGACGGCCAAACACTCGCCGCCGGCAGCGATTCCTACAACATCAAGCTGTGGAGCGTCTCCACCGGTCAGCTCCTGCAGACCCTTTCCGGTCACTCCTCCTCTATCCAAGGCATCGCCTTCAGCGCCGACGGCAAGACCCTTGTCTCCGGCAGCGACGACAACACAATCAAATTGTGGGATGTCTCGACCGGCAAACTCCAAAAATCCTTCGGCACCGTAAACCCCGCATCCGCCTACGGCCCCCAACCGTAGGCGAACTATCGTGTACCGCATACCCAACACATACCCGATCAATGTTGCGACTGGCCTGGCCTTTCCGGGATGCCGGGGTCGTCTAGGATCTGAACGGCGGTCGCAGGTCCGAAATTCGCCCAGTCCCACAGAACCCAGACGACCTTCTTGTCCGGAGTCACTTCGACGAGTTGCGGGCCTTTTCCATCACCGCCGCGCGAGCAGATGATCGTATTGCCGTTGGCCAGCCGAGTCGCGCTTTGTGTGTTGATGTACCGAAAGGCCTCCGGTAGGTCGCTCGGCCGGAGTTCCCAGACCGTCTCCTTCTCGGGGTTCACTTCGCGAGTGAGAATGTCATGCTCGTCGGTAATCAGAGTGTTGCCATTCTTGAGGCGGACGGCGGCCCAGGGGCTCTGGATTTCGTACTTCCAGATCTCCTTGAAATGCTTGTCGTATTCGACTACCTGGTTCATCTCTAGGAAAGAAGCGAGGTAGGTTCCCTGTGCGGTGTAGCGCACCCGGCGGAACTGCCCGTGGATGGTCTTTGTGTCGGTCAGGCTCGGCGCGGGAAGGTCGTGATGAACCTCGACCTTGTTGGTCCTGATGTTGACCACGATCAGTTTGGGCGGCAGACCATTCAGGACGAACAGAACCTTGTTCAAGCCGATTGGCTGGCATGTGTGGATTTCGGTTCCTGCCGGGGCGTCGTAACGCCACACTACCTGCTTGTTCGGCGTCACCTCCGCGACATATTGCATGCGAGTGAAGAGAATGTTGCCGTTGGAAAGCATCCACACGTCGTCGTATTCCCAACCGGTCCCCGTCGAATAGGTCCAGACGATTTTGCCTTCGTTGACGAGGAGTATTTTGTTATAGCCCTCGCCAACATAAAGCATCGGGTGCTGGGCCATTCCGTTACCAGGCAAACCGGGCGGGATCGGTTGGTCCCAGTTGCGGGGGGCAACGTCGGTCTCGGCGGGGCCGATGGCCGGCACGTCGGCGGCGGTGAAGCGGCCAATCAGGGCCATCAGCGGGGACGGCTTGGCTTTGGGTGTGGGTTGGCCGAAGGTCGCTAAACGCGCGGCGAACATCGCAAGGCTGACCACAAAGATGGCCAATCGGAGCGGTTTTCCGAAACACATGTCAAATCTCCGTTCTTCATATGAATACATTCTTTCAGGATCGGATTCGCATGAATTGTACTGATCGTGGATCGTTTGTCCAGATGGGCGCCTGTGACGCCACAGTGACCCGAGAACGCACAAAGCGAGAGGTGAGCAGGGTAATTCGGAGTAGTGCCATATTTCGGAACCCGCGACGGACGCACTCAGGAGCAATATAGAGTAGTTAATAGTATTTATAGAACTGAGCTCATAATCCGTCGGTCCTAGGCTCGAATCCTAGCGGGCCCACCAACCCTGCGCGCCGCCGGCGGGGAAACTAGCAGCCGATTGCCGGTTTACAGCGAACGACGCAAAATGCTGGGGTGACGCATACATTCGACGTCTTGATCTTGGGTGCCGGAGCGGCTGGCCTGATGTGCGCGGTTGAGGCGGGCAAGCGCGGGCGGAGCATCGCCATCATCGAGCGTTCCGAGCGCGCCGGCAAGAAAATCCTGATCTCGGGCGGCGGGCGCTGCAATTTCACCAACGTCCATTGCCAGCCGGATCATTTCATCTCGGCAAATCCACACTTCCACAAATCAGCGCTGGCTCGATATACGGCTTCGGATTTCATCGCTCTGGTGGAAAAACATCGAATCCCCTACCACGAAAAAACTTTAGGACAGCTGTTCTGCGACCGCTCGGCAAGCGATATCACAAACATGCTCGCATCGGAATGCGCTACGGTAGGTGTCAAAACATTCGTCAATAGCCGAATCCATGAGGTGCGGCGCCCCGCGGAGTTCGTCGTGCGCACGGAACGGGATGAGTTTCACGCACCTGCGCTTGTCGTTGCAACCGGCGGCCTTTCCATCCCTAAAATGGGAGCCACTGCGTTCGGCTACGACCTTGCGCGGCAATTCGGGCTAAACATTCAATCCACGCGACCGGCGCTCGCACCACTGGTGCTGGGATCAAGGGAGCGAACCCAGTATTGCGATTTGGCTGGCGTGTCAATGGAGGTGGTCGCCGCTACGGGCCATCACTCGTTTAGAGAGAAAATGCTGATCACGCATCGCGGGTTGAGCGGACCAGCCATTCTTCAGATCTCTTCCTATTGGCAACCGGGCGAGCCGATCCGCATCGACCTGGCGCCGGATCGCGATGTAACGGCGGCGGTTCGCGGCGCCAAGGTTCGTGACGTGGCAACCGGCCGGTCGGCCTTCCAACGAATTCTGCCGAAGCGTTTCGCTACGCGCTGGTTTGATTTGCACACCCCGCCCAATTGGACCAACCAAGCGTTGGCGGAGCTTGGGCGCCAGACGCACGAGTGGAATTTCACACCTGCGGAAACGGAAGGCTACGAAAAAGCTGAGGTGACGGTGGGCGGCGTGGATACGGATGAGCTATCGAGTAAGACGATGGAAAGCCGCAAAGTGCGGGGACTATTTCTTGTGGGCGAGGTTGTTGACGTCACTGGCCAGCTAGGCGGCCACAATTTCCAATGGGCTTGGGCCTGTGGCGCCGCAGCGGGGAGAGCGCTGTGAACGTGGCGCGGTTGCACGTCGCGGCTTTCCAATTCGGCGTTCAGCGGTAGATACTACGGCGGTGAACTCGCCCACGGCCACCGTCATCGATTCCCAAGCTCTCGGTCCCCCGGATATAGAGCGCAAGGTCGGACTCACCGGCGGCCACATTTTTCAGGGCGAATGCTTGCCCGCGTGCATGTGGCCGAAGCGCCTTTCTGCGCGCACGCCCCTGCCCGGCGTCTATTTGTGCGGAGCGTGCACCCATCCGGGCGGCAGCGTGATCGGCATCAACGGCCGCAATGCCGCAATGGCCGTCCTCAAAGATACTGCCTAGCTTCCCAGCCATCGGCCAGACGCTCAGGGTCCCCTGTACCGCCAGCCAGCTATCGGTTTCGCAACGCCGAACATGCATCGGAACCCGAAACATCGCGTTTGCATCTAAATTTAGTGGAGCAACATGCGACCGGAGTTCACGAACCATGAGGCGACGCCATGCCTGAAACTTCGTTTCCCGTAAAGCGAGCGATTCCGCGCTTTTCTTTTGTCGCAGAGGCTGAAATGGTGAAGCTGCGCGACGGCATTCGCACCGTCGGACGCATCGCGCAGTTGAGTTCGCTCGGCTGTTATGTCGATACGGCCGATCCGCTTCCGGTTGGCACCGCGTTGCGCCTGCGGATTCGCTATGGCTGCAGCACATGCGAGGTCACTGGAAAAACCATATACACGCACGCCGGCTGGGGCATGGGCGTGCTGTTTGCGGACGTCGCGGCCCAGCAGAGATCGACTATAGAGACTTGGCTTAGCGAACTCGCACGAAAATCGGCCTAATCTACTCCGTCATTCGCGTTAGCACGATCCCGCATTCGCAGACCTTCCCCACGCCCGGCACCAACTTCAAGCGCCAGCAGCATCTAATAAGCGGACCGCGATGCGCGTCAGCGGCGACGCCGAGATTCGAGTCAGGCGCGATGATGCGGGTGTAGGATGCTGCAATGTTGAGAGATCGAATCGAAAATGTCCGCTGATTAGCCAAATGCCGCCAACCGTAATCCAACACGTTCTTTCGCGCCTAAAAGCGCTGGGCGTTACCGACGTGTTCGGCGTGCCCGGCGACTACGCTTTTCCGATCGACGACGCCGTTTCCGAAGCGCAGGGTTTGAACTGGATTGGAAACTGCAATGAGCTGAACGCCGCTTATGCCGCCGACGGCTACGCGCGCATCAAGGGCATCGCAGCGGTCAGCACCACGTTTGGCGCGGGTGAATTGAGCGCCATCAACGGGATTGCCGGCGCGTATGCCGAGCATCTTTCCGTCTTCCATTTGGTCGGCATGCCCCGGACCCAAATTCAGCAGGCCCGATTGGCCGTGCACCATTCCCTCGGCGACGGAGTATTTGACAGTTTCTACAAAATGACGGAACCGGTGGTTTGCGCTCAGGCCATCATGTCGCCCGAGAACTGCGCGAGCGAAACAGAGCGGCTGATCGCCGCCGCACAATATCATCGCCGACCCGTGTACATGGGCTTTCCGGAGAATTACGCGCACATGCCCGTTGCAGGCACCGCGGTCCCGGAAGCGGCCGCGCAGAGCGATCCGAGTCGGCTACAGGCAGCGGTGCGCGCAATCACCCAGGCGATCTCGCGTTCCAAGACGGCGTGCATCCTGCCGGGCATCCGGGTCGCGCGCTGGGGCCTGCGCGAGGACGCGCTTGCTCTCCTGAGTGCATGCGGGCTGCCCTACGCGACGATGCTCATGGACAAGACCGTTTTCGACGAGACGCACCCCGCGTACATCGGCATGTACGACGGTCATCTGATGAATCCCGAAGTTCAGGCCTTCGTCGAAAATTGCGATTGCGTGCTCAATCTCGGCACGCTGCAAAGCGACGTCAACACCGGTGTGTTCACCGCGCGGATTGACGCGGCAAAGAGCATCGGCGTGAATCACCACGACGTGCGCGTGGGCTCCTCCGTATTCGAGAACGTCGAGATGAAAGATGTGTTGCGCGCCCTCACCGAATCTTTGCCGCGGCGCACAGACATTCGCGGCCCGAGCGCGCAGGGGTTGGGAGAACCGCTCGGAAAACCGAACGATCCAATCACAGTCGAGTATTTGTTCCCGCGGTGGTCGCAATACTTCAAACGCGATGACATCGTGGTAGCGGACACCGGCACCGCCTCGATGGGCCTTGCGTTCGCGCGAATGCCGGAAGGCGTGAACTTCTTGAGTCAAACGCTGTGGGGCTCGATCGGCTGGGCCACGCCCGCGGTCTTCGGCGCCGCAGTGGCAGCCTCGAGCAGGCGCGCAGTCTTGATCACCGGGGAAGGCGCTCATCAGCTCACCGCGCAGGAGATCAGCCAGTTTCCGCGCCGCGGGCTCAAGCCGGTGATTTTCGTGGTCAATAACAACGGATACCTGACAGAGCGGCTCTTCTGCGCTGACGGGAACAGCGCGTATAACGAGATCGCGCAGTGGAACTACACGGCGTTGCCTGAGGCGCTCGGATGCAAGGACTGGTTCACCGCCAAAGTCACGACGTGCGGAGAGCTTGACGAGGCGATGACTCGCGCTCAAGACTGCACCACGGGCGTCTACATCGAAGTGGTTACAGACACGCTCGCGGCTCCCCCCTTGCCCAAACAGATGCGCAAATACCTCGCAAAGATGGGCTCCACGTAGAATCAGTTTTGGCGCGCTCTGCAAGCCGCACTTTTGAAGCACTGCGCGCGCCGCTTATGGTGTAATGGCCTGCGCGCCGAGCGTACGCCGATGAACAACGATACGATTCTGATGCTGGCCGATCCGCACGAGCCGCAGATTGCCAGGCTGAAGCAACGCCTCGCCGTGGCAAATGCAAACATTGTCGCGGGAAATTCCACGGAAGGATTTCAGGGCGCGGCCGCTCAAGCTACCGTGCTGCTGAATTGGTCAGGCTCGCCGGCGCTTCTTAAAAGCGTGTTTGCAATGTGCCCCAATCTGCGTTGGGTACATTCGCGTTCGGTAGGACTCGATAAAACGCTGTTCCCGGAAATTATCGAAAGTTCCGTGCCGCTCACAAATAGCAGCGGCGTCTTTAGCCCATCGTTAGGTGAGTTTACGATTGCCGCGATCCTATATTTCGCGAAGGATTTCCGCCGGATGATCCGCAGTCAAATGGCTGGCGTGTGGGATCCGTTTGACGTCACGATTGTTGCAGGCCAGACCGCAGGAATCATCGGCTACGGCGATATCGGCCGCGCCATCGCCGCCAGAGTGCGTCCGCTCGGGATGAGCGTCCTCGCCGTGAAACGTCATCCGTCGTCTGAGCGCGGCGCGGACCCGTTAGTCGAGCAAACATACAGCCCTGACCATCGCATCGAGATGATTTCGCGCAGCGATTATGTGGTGGTGGCCGCGCCGCTGACTGCGGAAACTCGCGGAATGATTGGCGAGCCGGAATTTGCGGCGATGAAACCCACCGCCGTCGTGATCAACGTCGGCCGCGGCCCGATCATCGACGAAAAGGCGCTGCTCAACGCGCTGCGCACCGGCCGGATTAAGGGCGCGGCGCTAGACGTGTTCGATTACGAGCCATTGCCGCCGGAACATCCCTTCTACAAAATGGAGAACGTCCTGCTATCACCGCACTGCGCAGACCACACGCCCGTCTGGCACGACGAGGCCATGGACCGATTCATCGCGCAATATGAGCGGTTCCAAAAGGGCGAGCCGCTGCTAAATGTCGTGAACAAAAAGCGGGGATACTGAACCAATCGCCCTGGCTGGCCAGAACGGCGCTTTACAACGGGTGCGGTTCGCCCAAGATGCAGCGGACGGTATCGCGTGCGATCAGCAATTCCTCGTCGGTAGGGATGGCGTAGGCGGCCAGACGCGCGCCTTCGCGGCTGATCACGCCCTCGCGGCCGACCAGCTCCTTATTCCTGGCTTCGTCGATCTCCAAGCCCGCCCACTCCAGCCCCTCGCAGATGTGCGCGCGGATTTCGGGCGAGTTTTCTCCGATTCCTCCGGTGAACACGACGGCATCCGCTCCACCCATCGCCGCCAGGTACGCGCCAATATATTTTCGCGCGCGATAGCAGAAGATTTCGATGGCCAGGCGCGCGCGCCGATCGTTGTTCTCGCGCACTTCACCAAGCAGCACACGCATATCGTTGGTCATGCCGGAAATGCCGAGCAAGCCGGACTGCTTATTGAGCAGAGATTCGACCTCGTGCGTAGACAATCCTTCTTTCGAAGCGATCAGGTTCACAACCGCCGGATCGATATCGCCGGAACGCGTTCCCATCACCAGACCCTCGAGCGGCGTCATGCCCATGGACGTGTCAATGGGATGACCGGCGCGAATCGCCGCGGCGGAACAGCCATTGCCCAGGTGCAGCGTGATGATGTTGGTTTGCTCGCGCGTCAAGCCGCGCAGCAGGCGATAGCGATAGGCCACGTAGCGGTGCGATGTGCCGTGAAAGCCGTAACGCCGGATGCGATGGCGGCGATAGAGATGGTAAGGGATCGCGTACATATAAGCGTATTCGGGCAAGAAGTGGTGGAATGCCGTGTCGAACACGGCCACTTGCGGCATGCTCTCGCCCAGCACTTCGCGCACGGCAAGAATTCCTTTGATGTTGCTCGGGTTGTGCAGTGGAGCAAGGTCGATGCAGCTCTGGATGCCTTTCAGCACTTCGTCGGTGATCAGCGCCGATTCATGAAACAGCTCGCCGCCATGAACCACGCGGTGGCCCACGGCGTGGATATCGGCCGAGCTGCGAATTTGCGGCATGCCGGATTTATCGGACACAGCCCAGCGAATCACGTAATCGAGCGCCGCGGAAGTATCGCGCAAGGATGCCGTCAATTTCTGCGCGGGACCGTTGGCGGTCTGCAGCGAAAGGACGGCTTCGCCGCCGATGTGCTCCACTTCGCCGCGCATCAATCGCTCATCGGCGTTTTTCTTGATGCGTTCGGGATCGGTCGCGATCACCTGAAACTTCAGACTGGAACTTCCCGCGTTCAGAACAAGGACGTTCATACCATTTCCTTTCACTCTGCGATCGCTCATGGCCGAACCGGAGAGATGAAGCCGAGCGCCGGAGCGCCGAGGCACACTTCGGCGGCAAATGGAGACTTCGCGACGCGCCAACTTGCGATCATGCTGTCTTCCTTGGAATACATATCAGTGTACAGGCAGGAATGGGTCTTTTGCGAGCAAAGACAAAATTTCTGTGCGTAAAAGGAATGGCCTTGTGCAAAACGCATCTGCAAACGCGGGCGCCCGCCGGGCGACGGGCGCCATCAATCGAATTTCAGAGAAGCCCGGATCGGATAAATAACGATCGAAGAAATCCTGATGCGAAAAAACAAGAATCAGAGCGTGAGGAATATCCCGCCGTCTTCGACCGTCAGCTCGACGCCGGCGGCCTTGGCGGCTTCTTGCAACGCCGCGTCCAGCATGATCACTGGATCGGGGCTCACATCGAGCCTGCGCATCAATCCTTCGCCCTTCTTGCCGCCCGCGGAAAACGTGATCTTCAATCCGCGGCGCTTGCATTTCACGGGTGTGCCGTCTTCCAGCTTTATGTTCATCGGCTTGATGTACGCGTCCACGTAGTGAACGCCGATGCCCGATTTATCGTCCATCGTCGGCGGAAGTTTTTCCTTGGCGGCCGCGTTCACATCGCAGAGTTTGGTTTTCACGATCGGCTCCCGGTCGATTGCGTTTCCTTCGATCTTAGAAATTCGTCCATCTTGATTCGGAATGCGGCGATATGCTCCGGCGTGCTGCCGCAACAGGCGCCCACGATATTGGCTCCCGCCTCAAGCAGCGGGATGACGCCCTTCATCATTTGCTCCGGCGTTTCGTCGTAAACGATTTTCCCGTTCACCCACTTCGGCTGTCCCGCATTCGGCGCGACCATCACCGGCAAGTTCGTCACGCTCTTGTAGCGGCCGACGGCCTCTCTCGCGCGCGCCATGTCCATGCCGGTGCCGCAGTTCAGCGCGACGATATGCGCGCCGTTTTCTTCCATGAACTCCGCGGCGCGCTCCGGCTCCACGCCCATCATCGTGCGAAACGTCGAGCCATCGAGCGTCACGTCATAGGCCATCGATCCGATGATGCATGGCGCGCCCGCCAACTGCGCCGCGCGAATGCCCAGCAGCAATTCTTCAAACGAAGTTTGCGTCTCGATGATGATGGCGTCCGCCCCGCCATCCACCAGCGCCGCGGCCTGCTCCTCGAACGCGCTGCGCACTTGCGATTCCGTGAAATCGCCGTAGGGCTCCATCAAGCCGCCAAACGGCCCGATGTCGCCGATCACGTAGCCGTCCTTGCCGTTCACCTTGAACGCCTCGCGAACGATCGACACTCCCGCCTTGTTGATTTCCGCGACGTTATCCGCTTTGGAATGGCGATTCAGCATGATGCGCGAGCCGCCGAACGTATTCGTCAAAATGCAATCCGAGCCGGCGTGCGCGTACCGGCTCTGGATGGCAAGCACTTTTCCCGGATGGATCAGATTCCATTCCTCGCCGCAATTGCCTTGTTCCAGTCCGGCCCACATGAGCTGCGTGCCCATGGCGCCGTCGGCGAGCTTGGGGCGTTCGAGTATCGCGTCCTGCAAAAGTTTCTTCATGATTGTTCGGCGTCCTGCGCCAGTTCCCTTTGTACCAGCGCGTAGTGAATCGTTTCAAGCACCAGACCCCATTTGTGATCGCGGCTTTCGGCCTCGCAATAGCAGCCTGCGGCGCTGACTTCACGCCGCCATGACAATACAGCGTTCAATCGCTGCCCGTTCAGTGGCTTTTCACGATCGATGGCGCGCGTCAGGCCGTCCGCGTTCTCGATGTATTTGCACATATACATGTGGCCCGAATCGCCCTCGGCCGGCGCGCATCGCTGCTCGCGTATTGGATACCCTTCGGCGTGCGGCCCCAGTTTCACATTGTAGAGATACGTCAGCGGCCGGCCCATGTTGGTGCAGGTTGTTCCGTCGTAGCGGAACACCGCGTCGATCGATCCATCCTCGCGCGTCTTGAGCGTAAGACGTACCTCTGCCCATCGTTTCAAAGCTTTGGTGTTCACGCTGTACGCGGCTTTGTGATCCAGCACCGCGATGCGCGCCGGCCGCGCCGGCCGCTCCTGCCCGATCGCTCGCGCAGCCATCCGCCTGTACGGCGCGCGCCGATACTGGCATGGCGCGAAGGAACAATTCTCGCAAGGAACCAAATCTGTGAGCCGGCGCAACCGGTCCGTGTGCCGCGTCAATCCGAAAACCGCCAGCAACGTTTTCTTCGGCCGCAGCATGCCGGACTGCAGCACGTCAACCCCGGAGGGCAGCGGCTGCTTTCGCGTGCGCTTCATTAGCGCGAGCAACTGCGGTTGTTCCGCGACGTCCCACTCGGGGTAGCCCGGACTGTAGTGCGGCAGCACGGCCATCTCCTGGCGCTCCGCCCAATCGCAGAGGTTGGCGCCAGTCACGGTAGTCAAATGCTCGACCACCGCGGAGCTGAACATCTCAAGGAAAAAATATTCGTCGGGCTTGTCGTCTTCCCAGCGCCGGCCCGCTTCCTGTTCGGCCTCCGGCCCCGCGCCGACGGCCACAAGAATCACGCTGTGCGCGCCCGCCTGCTGCAGCGTGCTCTGCAGGCGTTTGCTTGTGAACGGCACTCCATCGATGCGAATGGAATCGTTTGCGATTTCCAGGCTTTCCGCTTGCCGCGCATAGAGCCACGGCCGTCCATGCTTCGCGTACCAGCCGCGCGCCCATTCCGCCAATTCCGCGGAGCGCCCTTCCAACACCCAGTCGCGCGGAAAACCGAGCAGCCGTGCATACTCTGCCGGCGCGACGTTCACGTCCGGCCGCGTGCTCGCCAGCTCCATCATCTCGGCTACTTGGCGCATGGAATCGGCTCCACAGGTTTGAACTGGCAGCCCTCCACAAAAAAATCGAAAAAGCGCGGATGCGTTTCGAGGCGACAGTGCTCCACCTTCTTGACCAGGTCCTCAAGTTCCTGGCGTTTCGATTTGGAAAGCAAAGCGATCGTGGCGCCTTCGATCGCGGTGTTGCCGGCCTGCACGATCTTCGCGGACGGCAAATCCGGCACAAGACCGATGCGCTTCGACGCTTCCACTTTCAGATGCCGGCCGAATCCCCCCGCCAAATAGAAAACGTCGATATCGTCGAAATCAATTCCGTAACTGCTGAAAACCACGTGCAGACCGGCCACGTTGGCGCCCTTGGCCTGCGCCAGTTCATTCACATCGCTTTCGAGCAAATAAATATCGTGCTCCTTATCGAGCGTGATGCGGCCGTGGTGATCGTCCGTGAAGCGTCCCATCTCATTCATTCGCCCGGTACGCAGCAACTCGCTGAGCACATCGACGAGGCCCGATCCGCAAATGCCCTCAGGCGCGACATCGCCGATCACGACAACGCGAAACTTCCCGTCATCGCCAATCGCAACTTCCTCGATCGCTCCATCCAACGCCGGCATGCCGCATGCGATGGCTCCGCCCTCAAACGCCGGCCCCGCCGGGCAAGACGCCGCGAGAATCCGATTTTTATTGCCGAGAATCAATTCCGTGTTTGTCCCGATATCCATCACCGCAACGAGCCGCTCTTCATGCGCAATATCAACCGCCAGCACGCAGGCAGCGGCATCCGCGCCCACGTGACCGCTGATGATCGGCGCGCCGTAGACGCGCGCTTTCGGGTGAATCGGCAGCAACGCTCTGCGCCCCGTCTCGACCAGGCTCGTCGTCGTTCGCTTGCCCGCCGCCATTTCGATTTCCGTGATCGAGCGGTACGGATTCTGCCCAATCGAATAAACGCTCTGCCGGAAAAATAGATCGCGCATTGTGGAGTTGCCCACGACCACCATCTCGTAAATCGTTTTCGGATCGACCGGAAATTTTTCGATCGCGTGGCTCAGATATCCCGCAAGTGTGCGCATCAGCAGCCTGCCCGGATGATCGCCATCGTAGCTGATGCGCGCCATCACGTCGGACCCGCCAAAGCGCTGCGGATTTTCAAACGAAGAATCCGCGATCAGTTCGCCGCTTTCAAGATCGACGAGGCGCAGCACAATCGTCGTCGTCCCAAGATCCATGGCAATTCCATGAATTGGTCCTGTCGAGCGCTCCACTTCGATTCCGTCGATCAGAATGCGATCGCCATCGCGCGTGACCGCCGGATCGAGTTTCATCGGCGCGCCGCTGCCCGGCAAACCGAGCGCCTGCCGCTCGATTCGCATGTGCCCGCGGCGCATCGTATGACAGCGAATCACACCGTTCTCACCGGTCACATACGTTTGACACGACAGCCGAAAATTTCCCTTCAAATGTTTTTCGGGATCGGTGTTCGCCGAAAGCAGCTCCATCCCCTCGACGACCTCCACCATGCACTCCCTGCACTTGCCTTGCTTCCGGCAGGAAGTGGGCACGTCGATCCCCAAAAATTCCGCCTGATCGAACAGCGATCGATCGCGGTCTGCTTCGATGGTTTTCCCGTTGATTGTGAGGGTAACGGCCATTACCGCAGGGATCCTACCAGCCCTTTGCTTCGAGCTCGGCCTTCAACGCTTCCGCAACTTCGCGCGCGGATCCTTCCCGCTCTTCTTCCTCGCTCCATTTCCATTGAGCAAGGTAGTCGTCCGCGCTCGTCAGCCCGCGTTGCGCGGCCACTCGATCGATATGTTCCATGAACTTTCCATCGAGCGGCACAGTGACGTCTTCCGTGTCATCCTCGGCTTTGATCTGCGAGGGAATGTCCTGCCAATAGAGAATTTTGTAAGTCGCCACGGTCTGTCAATCCTTCGTCGAAAGCCGCAAAAATAAATCCACCGCCGCGGAAGCGTTCGCCCCGTATCCATCGGCGCCAATTTCGTCGGCAAACATTTGGCTGATCGGCGCGCCGCCGACGGCCATGCGAATTTCGGTGAGGCCGGCGGCGTCAAATCCTTCGATTACGGTCTTCATGTACATCATCGTGGTGGTCAGCAGCGCGCTCATGCCGATAATCGTCGGCTTGCATTTTTCCGCCGCGGCCATGAATTTCTCCACGCTCTGGTCCACGCCAATGTCGTGCACTTCAAATCCCGCGCCCTCGGCCATCATGCCCACCAAATTCTTGCCGATATCGTGCAAATCGCCGCGCACCGTGCCCATCAGCAACACGCCCTTGGGCTTGGTGGTGCTGTCCTTTGCGCTCAACAGCGGTTTCAACACTGCCATGCCCGCCTTCATCGCCCGCGCAGCGATCAGCACTTCCGGAACGTAGAGCACGTTGTGTTTGAAGTCCTCTCCCACCACGCTCATGCCCGCGATTAGCCCCTCGTTCAACACTTCCTGCACCGACCGCCCCGCAGCAAGAGCCTCCTTCGTAAGCCGGTCTATCTCGCTGGCGTTGCCTTCGTACAGAAGTTGGTTCATCTGGGCATAATCGGGCATCACGCGCTCCTTTATTCCCTATCGGCGGCTGGATACGCCGCTTGCGGCGCGCCGTCCATTGAATTCATTCAGGGCCTCTAGCATCGCCAGAATATTCTCGCGCGGCATCCCCGGACTTGTGCCGCCGCCCACGGACAGAATCACGCCCTCGCCGCCGGATGCCTCCAACACTTCAAGCGTTTCGTCTTTCACTTCGTCGGGCGTCCCACGCACGCCAATCTCCAGCGGATTCACATTGCCCATCAGGCACATCCGGTCTCCCACTCGACGCTTCACCTCGGACATGTGTTTCTGCTTTCCCCAATTCAACACGTTGAATCCCGTGTCCGGCAGATGGTCCAGGCACGCGTCCACTTCCGCGTCGTTGTGATAAAGCTTCACCCAATCTTTCGGGAAAGCGTCGCAGATGCGCTTCAGATAAGGATGCGCATACTCCATGTAATGCTCTTCGTTTACGAATCCAACGATGTCGTCGAGGATGAAAATTCCTTCCACCGTATCGCCCATCACTTTGTGCTGCGCTTTCAGCCAGTCGATGATCACGCGCGTGCACAAATCGATCAGCTTGTGCGAGCCCTTGGGATCTTCCACCAGATCGATCATGAAATGCGTGGTGCCGCGCACAAATCCCGCGGTGCACAGCGGACCGCGCGAAGTGATCATCGGCAGGATGTAGCCCGCATCCAGGATGCGCTGCTTGTGCATGCCGATGCGATGCAGCGTCAGGCCCGCAAACGCGTCGCACTCCACCTCGTACTCCGGGAAATTGTCGATGTCCTCCAGGCGTTGCAGCGTGTGATATTCGCTCGGCGTGTTGTCCTGCCAAAATTTAATTTTCGAGCCAAGCACCGAAGGCTCCGCCGCCATCCCATACTCCATCCACCACGACGGAATGAAAATCACATCGGGAAACTCGCGCAGGATCTTCAGGTTGGATTGAAACCACAGCTCGGGATCCAGGAAATAGTCCATGTGTTTGATTCCCAGATACCCGGGAATCCATGGGCTGTCGATGATCAGCGCCATCGGAACTTTATCCATCTTCTCGCGGCGCACCGCGCGCTTGAACGTATCCCATTGTTCCGGCAGCATTTTTCTCCTCCTGGTTGCGCCGAGGCGGCGCGCAACTATAGCCCGAAACGCCTCGGCTGAAACATCCAACATCGCCCGCGCATTGCACCGAACCGACCGCCTGCCCAGCTCTTGGCGCTCGGCGGAATACCCTAGAATTGGCCCGCCCAGCAGCCATACGGGCCGTGCCGGCGGCTGCCAAGGGTATATTGTTGTACCACAAAACAAATTCGTTTTTAACTGCCCGCTAACGATTTTTGCCGGGGCCGTGGGGTACGCTGCGGTGCCGCTGCAACTGCTGGTTTCAAAGGTGCTTAGGTGGGTGCCGAAGATAAGCCCTCGCGAAAATGAAGGCTGGCGCCGCGCCTCCCGAAGCGGGAAAACGGTAACCCCGCGGCAAGCCCCTAGCGTCGGCGGGCCTGCGGCGTTAGAGTGTCCGTGCGTTCCCGGCCCGGTCGCGCGCCGCAGCATCTCGCCCGGCACATCATCGGCTCTCGCAGGATGTCGAGCGAAAATCCGCCACGAGCGCCGCGCTCTGGCAAGACGCCGTCGCGCGGAAAAAATATCAGTGGAGCCCGCCGCCGGGCGCGGTCAAAAGGAGGGCCCATTCCTTGTTGGAAAACGCCCTAACGGTTCATCGTCTGCAGTTCGCCTTCACCGTCACATTCCACTACATCTTCCCGCAACTCACGATGGGGCTTGCGCTGCTGATCCTGATCATGAAAACGGCGGCGCTGCGCACCGGCGATCCGTGTTGGAATCGCGCCGGGCGTTTTTGGGCCAAGATTTTCGGAATCAGCTTCGCGCTGGGCGTGGTCACGGGTATTCCGATGGAATTTCAGTTCGGCACCAACTGGGCCGAGTTTTCAAAAACCGCCGGCGCCGTGATTGGTCAAACGCTGGCGATGGAAGGCGTGTTTTCGTTTTTCCTGGAATCCAGTTTCCTCGGCCTATTTCTCTTCGGAGAAAAGCGCCTGGGTCCGCGCGGCCACTGGTTTTCCGCACTGGCCATGTTTCTCGGCTCGTGGCTCTCCGGATATTTGATCGTCGCCACGGACGCGTGGATGCAGCATCCGGTCGGCTACGCCATCGCGGCCGATGGGCGCATGGGACTCTCTAGCTTTTGGGCGCTGCTGCTGAATCGCTGGGCGCTCTGGCAATACGCGCACACCATGCTGGGCGCGGTGCAGACCGGCTGCTTCGTGATGGCCTCCATTGGTGCGTTTTATCTGCTCTCGAAACAGCATCAGGCATCCGCGAAATTGTTCGTGCGCACGGCCGTGATTGTCGGCGTGTGCGCGGCGTTGCTGCAGCTCTGGCCCACCGGCGATGGCCAGGGCCGCATGATCGCGCAGTATCAACCGCCGGCGCTCGCGGCCATGGAGGGCCTGTTCCACACCGAGCGCGGCGCTCCCGTCGCGATTCTCGGCCAGCCCGACGTCAACAAGAAGACGCTCGACAATCCGCTGTTCGTTCCGCGCGCGCTCAGCTTTTTAACCTATCGTTCCTGGGCAGCCGAGGTGCGCGGACTCGATAGCTTCAACCCCGGCGATTGGCCCGATCAAATTCCGCTGGTCTATTTCAGCTATCACATCATGGTTGGCTTGGGCACGATCTTCATCGCCATCGAACTGCTCGCGGCGTGGAAATTGTGGCGCGGCAAACTCTTCGATTCGCGCGCCATGCTCTGGATTCTGATGCTCGCGCTGCCGCTGCCCTTCATCGCCAATACCGCCGGCTGGATCACCGCCGAATCGGCGCGCCAACCGTGGGTAATCTACGGCCTGATGCACACGCAGCAAGGCATCTCCACGCAAGTGCCCGCCGGCGACGCATGGTTCACGCTGTTGGGTTTTCTGGGATTGGATGCCTTACTCGCGATTCTTTTCCTCTACTTGATTTACAACGCGATCGATCGCGGCCCGGAGGAAGACGCTCCCGCGGCGCCGTCCTCCGCGGCAACACCGATCTCCAGGACTGCCTGAGGAGCGCGCCATGGGAACACTCTGGTTCTGCATTGTGGCTGTGATGCTCGCGTTCTACGTCGTCCTCGACGGCTTCGATCTTGGCGCGGGCATCGTGCATCTTTTCGTGGCGCGCACCGATTCTGAGCGGCACACAGTGCTCGCCTCGATTGGCCCCGTCTGGGACGGCAACGAAGTTTGGCTGCTCGCCGGAGGCGGTGTTCTGTATTTCGCTTTCCCCGCGCTCTACGCGTCCAGCTTTAGCGGCTTCTATCTGCCGCTGATCATTGTTCTGTGGCTGCTCACGCTGCGCGGGGTCTCGGTGGAATTCCGCAGCCACACCCGCGGCGCGGTTTGGTCTCCGTTCTGGGATGTCGTCTTCTCGGGCGCCAGCTTGCTGCTTGCAGTTTTCTACGGCGCGGCGCTCGGCAACGTCGTGCGCGGCGTGCCGCTCGATCAAAACGGGCGATTCTTCGAGTCACTATGGACGAATTTCCGCCCCGGGCCAAATGCGGGCGTCCTCGATTGGTATACGATTCTGATTGGCGTCGCGGCGCTCGCGGCGCTGCTGCTTCACGGCGCGCTGTGGGTCGCATTCAAGACGGAAGGAGATGTTGCGCTGCGCGCTCGCCGCCTCGCAAAATGGACCGTGTGGATCGTCGCCGCGCTCACCGCGGCGATCACCGCCGCCAGCTTCTGGGTGCAGCCGTCTCTTGCGGCGCATTTCTCGGGGCACGCCTGGGGCGCCGCGTTTCCCGGCGTCGCGGTACTCGGCCTGGCTGGAATTATCTGGTTTTCGTGGCGCGGCCACGAGCGCAACGCGTTCCTCAGCTCCTGCGCTTACTTGCTCGGCATGTTGACGAGCGCCGCGTTCAGCCTCTATCCCTACGTCCTGCCATCCTCCACCGATCCCGCCTTCGGCCTAACAGTCCACAACGCAATGGCTCCCGTGTACGGCCTGCGCGTTGGCCTGATTTGGTGGGTGATTGGAATGACGCTCGCGACCAGCTACACGGTGTATGCATATCGCAGCTTTGCGGGCAAAGTGAAATCCGGAGCGCACGGCGAAGGCTACTAGGCTCGTCGCGCCCTCACTTAATTACCGGAAAGCAATTTCGCTTACGTCTTATCGGCGCTCAGCGATCCCGGCCCAAACGCCGCGATCAGCAGCAAACCGCCCAGGATGGCAACGTTCTTCATGAAGTGGATCTCGTTGTCCAAGCGCGCCGCGCCCGTATACGTCCAAAAATTGTGGGCCGTGAACGTGACGGGAATCAGATAAAGGAACATCAGCCACGCCCACAGCCGCGCCTTGAATCCAACTGCCAGGCAAATTCCGCCCAGCACCTCAATGATGATCACGATCACGAGGGCGATCGTCGGCTTCGGAACCTTCATCGCCGCTAGTAGCCCCGCGTAGAAGTGAAATTGTGCGATTTTCATTTCGCCGAACACCAAAAATGGAACCGCCACCAGAATTCTGCCCAGCAGCGCTACCACACGATTCGAGCCCATCGGTTTCTCCTCTCGCGATGTAAAGTGTCAAATTCCCAAAGTGAGTTCTCGTTCTCCCAAGGATGAATTCCTGTTGACGCCGTCCACAGCCACAAAATTCAATGCATCTATTCGCCGGCCTTCGCGCCAGCGCCTGCTGGTCGCGCCGGCCCGCCACCAGCTTCAGTCTGTTCGATGGCGCGCGCAATTTCATTTAGATCGCTAGACGTTAGCTCCAGATGCCCGGCGGCGATCCAGCCGTCGACTTGTTCCGGCGAGCGCGCGCCGACGATTGCTCCCGTCACCCCCGGCCAAGCCAGCGTCCACGCCACCGCAATCGCCGAGACGCTCACGCCGTGCCGCGCCGCGATCGGCCGCAGCGCGTCGCGCAGCCGAAGATTGCGCCCTAGATTCGGCTCCTGAAAAAACGGCGACCCTCGCCGCCAATCGTCTTCGCCCAGCGTCGCGATGCGCTCTGCGCTAAAGCTATCCGTCAGCAATCCCGATTGCATCGGGCTGTATACGATCACGCCTGTGCCGTGCGCCGCGCACCACGGAATCACGTCCTCTGCAGCCTGGCGCCGAATCATCGAAAATGGCGGCTGCAACGAATCCACATGACGTATACGCTCGCACCTCTCGAGCAGCGCCACATCGAAATTCGATACGCCCCCCGCGAGCACTTTCCCTTCCTCGATCAGGCGCACCATCTCGCCCCACGAATCCTCAATCGGCACTCCCGTATGATCGGGCCAGTGAAATTGGTACAGGTCGATCCGCTCGATTCCGAGGCGCTTGAGCGACGCTTCGATCTCGCGCCGCACTGAATCCGGTCGAATCGTACGGATTGCAGGCGCGTAGGGATGCTCGGGATCGAGCTGCACTCCGCATTTTGTAAAAACCATCGGCCGTTGCGCCGCGGGAATCTCGCGCAGCGCGCGGCCAACCACTTCCTCCGAATGCCCGATCCCGTACACCGCCGCCGTATCGATCCAATTCACGCCGTGATCGACCGCGCGCCGTATCGCCGCGACGGAAACCGCATCGTCCTGCGCGCCCCAAGAATAAATCCACCCCGCGCCGCCCGCCGCCCATGCGCCAAAGCCGACGACCGTAATCTCGATGCCACTCGATCCCAGCGGCCGCTTCTTCAATTTCGTCGTGTTCGCCATTCCCGCACTAACCTTTCCGTCGCTTGATCGCCTTATATGATTCGGTTGCCGCAGAGTTCGGTACGGCCGCCGGATTCTTTCGCGCCTGCACAGGATACTCCACTCAGGCACCTTCGATCACGGCGCGCCGGCAGAAGGTCCACCGCCCCCGGCCGGTTCCGTCGCGGAAACTTGCCGCGCGGCGCCTAACCCGCCGATCAGCACCAGCAAATTCGTCAGCAAAATCACGGCAAACGCCAGAGGCGGCAAAAACGACATCGCGCTTCCCCGCGCTTCCACCACCGCCAGCGCCAGCACGATCGTGATCAACCCGCGCGGCAGCATCCACAGCACGACCTTGCGATCCTCGGCCGTGCACTCGCGCCACGACCACGCGGTTGATTGCACTCCAACCCAACGCGCCAGCCAGATCGCACCCATCACGCCCAGCAGCAACAACCAAATCGCGCGCAGCCCGCTCAATTTCACCACCACGCCGATCATCACGAAGAAAAACGTGCGCACCAGAAACGATAGCTCGGAATGAAAACTCAAAATTTGCTGGTGCTGTGTGGCCTGTGGCATGGCCCATTGGAACATCGCCGCCATTTCCGGCCGCGCTCCCGGCAAATTGGAAAGCGCCAATCCAAATCCGAGCACAGCGAGCAAACCGCTGCCCTTCGCCGCCTCCGTCCCCGCGTACAGAAGCAACACCATCGAAAACGTCAGCACTTGCCAGAAGCGCTGCTCGGAAAGAAGCGGCAGGAGTTTCGACCACAAAAATCCGATCGCCAGCGCCGCCAGCAAAGAAATCGTCACTTGCAAAGCCAGCCGCGAAGCCAAACCCGTCACCGCGGATCCTTGCGCTGGATCGAAATCCAGCAAAAACTGCGTCGTCAGCACCGCCAAGATGTCCCCCAGCGTCGATTCCACCAGCAGCGTGACGCGCACCACCTCGCGCGCCTTCCATTGCTGCAGAATCGGCAGCACGATCGTGCTGCTGGTGCAACCCATGATCGCGCCGACGGCCATCGCGTCGCGCAAAGGCAATCCAAGGTTTCGCCAGACAAGTCCGCCGACTGCCAACGTCGTCACCGCATACGTCGCAAAACCCAGCAGCACTCCGCCCGGAAAATGCCGCAGCGTATTCCGCAGATCGAGATCGAGTCCGGCCTCAAACAAAATCAAAATCAGCGCCAGAGATCCGAATGCGCGCGCCACACCTTCCAGCGAGGCGGCGTGCACCCATCCGAACACCGGCCCGATCAGTAGCCCGGTGGCCATCAACACCACCACGTCCGGCACGCGCGTCCACTGAAACAGCCGGTTGGCCACGAACGCCAGCACCAGCAAGCCGCCCAGCAGCGCAAATAATGCGGTCAGGCTCATCGGGCGCCATTGTATCAACTATGTGCGCGCCGCCAAGAAAATGGACGTGCCGCGCGCGAGGGTTCGCTACAATTCTCGCCTTGGGGTTTCCGGCGTTGCCCGCCGGTACCCAAACGAATCGCTCATGCCCAATATGCCCAGCCCTTTCATGCAGCGCGCCATCGCCCTGGCCGTCCAGAACGTCCAGTCCGGTGCGGGCGGCCCGTTTGGCGCCGTGGTCCTCAAGGACGGCCGCATCGTCGCCGAAGGCGTCAATCGCGTCACGCAGACCAACGATCCTTCGGCTCACGCCGAAGTTGTCGCCATTCGCGAAGCCTGCCGCGCGCTCGGCACGTTCCAACTTCACGGCTGCGAAATCTACACCAGTTGCGAGCCTTGCCCGATGTGCCTCGGCGCGATCTACTGGGCGCGTCCCGATCGCGTCTTTTTCGCCGCCACAGCCGCAGACGCCGCCGCCGCCGGTTTCGACGACGGCTTCATCTACGAAGAGTTGCGCCGCGAGCCCGCGCGCCGCAAAATCCCGATGACGCCGATCATGCGTGAGGAAGCGCTGGCCGCATTTCGCGCCTGGCGCGAACAACCGGGCCGCACCGAATACTAAGTCGCCGCGATCGCCACGCGAGTGAGGGACCGAGCGCCATAACTTCAATGCCTTCGCCGAAACAGAAACTCCTGGGAAGCTCCGTGCCGCGGAAAGAAGGCCGCGAAAAAGTCACCGGACGCGCGCGCTACACCGACGACCTCACCTTCCCCGATCTGCTCTACGGCGTCACCGTGCGCAGCGAAGTCCCGCGCGGCCGCATCCGCAAAATCGAATTCGGCCCCGGCATTCCTTGGGACGAATTCACCGTCGTCACCGCGCGCAACATTCCCGGCGAAAATTGCGTTTTCCTGATCGAGCACGATCAGCCACTGCTCGCCGACGCCGTCGTCAATCATCCCGAGGAAGCCATCGTTCTCCTCGCGCACCCCGATCCGTATCTGTTGGAAGAAGCGCGCCGCGCCGTGCGCATCCAAATCGAGCCGCTGCCGGCGATTTTCACGCTCGAAGATTCTCTCTCGCGCAAACAAGTCATCTGGGGCGTGGACAACGTTTTCAAAACTTACGACGTGCACAAAGGCGACGTTGACGCCGCCTTCGCCCGCGCCGATTGCGTCATCGTCGAAGCCGAATACCGCACCGGCGCGCAAGAGCAACTCTACATCGAGCCGAACGCCATGATCGCCGTCGCCAATCCACACGACGGCGTCACCGTATGGGGCTCGCTGCAGTGTCCCTTCTACGTTCACAAAGCTCTCGTCGCGATGTTCGGCTTGCCCGTGGAAAAAATTCGCGTCGTACAAGCGGAAACCGGCGGCGGCTTCGGCGGCAAGGAAGAATATCCATCGATGATCGCCGGCCACGCCGCGCTGCTCGCGTGGAAATCCGGCCGCCCGGTTAAAATCGTCTACGATCGCGCCGAAGATATGGCCGCTACCACCAAGCGCCATCCCTCGCGCACGCGCCATCGCACCGCCGTCACGCGCGACGGCAAACTCGTCGCCATGGACATCGACTTCGCCCTCGATGGCGGCGCGTACGCTACGCTCTCTTCCGTCGTGCTCTCGCGCGGCACACTGCACGCCGCCGGTCCCTACTTTTGCCCCAACGTGCGCATCCAATCGCGCGTCGTCGCGACGAACGCCCCGCCGCACGGCGCCTTTCGCGGATTCGGCGCGCCGCAAAGTATTTTCGCCCTCGAGCGTCACATGGATCGCGTCGCGCAAGCCGTCGGCCTTTCTCCTCAGGAATTCCGCCGCCGCAATTTCATCTCCCAGGGCCACACGCTTGCCACCGGCCAGGTAATCCGCGAAGCCGTGGATATGGCCCGCCTGCTCGATCGCGCGCTTCGCGAAAGCGACTACGCCGCGAAACGCCAGCGCTTCGCTCTCGAAAATCCCACGCAGCGACTGAAAAAAGGCATCGGCTTCGCCACATTCTTTCACGGCGCGGGCTTCACCGGTTCCGGCGAAACGACTCTCGCTTCGATCGTCGAAGCCGAAGCCACGCCCGCGGGTCGCGTGCGCATCCTCACCGCCAACACCGAGATGGGCCAAGGCACCAACACAATTTTCGGGCAAATCGCTGCGGACGCTCTCGGTATCGACTACGACCAAATCGAAATCGCGCAACCCGACACCGCCGCCGTTCCCAATAGCGGCCCCACCGTCGCCTCGCGCACCGCCATGGTCGTCGGCAAGCTCGTCGAAACCGCTGCGCTCGGCCTCAAGCACGAACTCACGTCCGCGGGCTTTCTTGCGGCGGATTATTCCTCTGACGATTTCGCGCGCGCCTGCAGTCGTTTCATCGAAGCGCGCGGCCCGCTCCGCTCGCGCAGCCAATATCAAACGCCGCCGGGCTTGCACTGGGACGACGCAACATATTCCGGCGACGCCTACCGCGCCTACGCCTGGGCCGCATACGTCGCCGAAGTCACGGTGGACACCGCGACATTTGAAACGCACGTCGATGAGTTCGTCGCCGTGCAGGAAGTCGGCAAAGTGATTCACCCCGTGCTCGCCGCCGGGCAAATCGAAGGCGGCATCGCGCAGGGCATCGGTTTCGCGCTCACTGAAAATGTTGTGTGGCAGAACGGCCGCATGGCCAACGGCCAGATGACCAATTACATCATGCCCACCTCGGCCGATCTGCCGCGCATCCGCGTCTTCTTCGAGGAGACGCCGTACGAGTTTGGACCCGGCGGCGCCAAAGGCATCGGCGAACTTCCGCTCGACGGCGCGGCGCCCGCGATTCTGAACGCCATCGAGAATGCCCTGAACATTTCGCTCCGCGAAATTCCGGCGACGGCTGACCGCTTGATGGAAGCGTTCGAGAAAGCCGACGCCGCGAAATCCACCGAGCCTGCGAGGCCGCGTGCCTGACGCCGCCGCCAAAATCGAAATCGCCTGCACGGTGAATGGCGAGCCGCGCCGCTTCCGCGCGTGGCCGATGGAGCGTCTGCTCGACGTGTTGCGCCGCGAACTCGCGCTCACTGGCACGAAGGAAGGCTGCGGAGAAGGTGAATGCGGCGCCTGCTCGGTCCTGCTTGACGGCGCGCTGGTCAATAGTTGTCTCCTGCCCGTCGCGCAAGTCGCCGGCTGCGAAATCCGCACGATCGAAGGCTTGGCTGACAACAGCGAGCAACTCGCCGCGATTCAGGACGCGTTCATCGCCTGTGGCGGCGCGCAGTGCGGCATCTGCACACCCGGCATGATCTTGGCCGCGTACTCGCTGCTCGAACGGCATCCGCAGCCCACCGACGCCGAAATTCGCGCCGACCTCTCCGGAAATCTCTGCCGCTGCACCGGTTACACGAAAATTTTCGAATCCGTCGTCCGCGCCTGCCAATCCAGGAGCGCCGCACCGTGAGGGCCTACATTCCCGCGTACGAGATGCGCACGCCAAGCGACTTGGCCGAAACATTGGCGATGCTCGCCCTCGAACCCGGCGTCTGGCGCCCCTTCGCCGGCGGCACCGATCTGATGGTGCTGCTCGGAGCAGGAAAACTCACACATCGCCGCTTTCTAAATATCTGGAATCTGCCGGAATTGCGCAGCATCACGGTCGCGGAAGACAGCGTCACCATTGGTGCGCTCACCACCTACACGGAAATCCAGAATCACGCGGTCCTCGCCGCTGGATTTCCGTTGCTTTGTCGCGCCGCCGCTGAAACCGGCAGCGTCGCCACGCAGAATCGCGGCACGCTCGGCGGCAATATTGCCAATGCCTCGCCCGCGGCCGATTCCCCGCCGGCGCTCTTGGTTTACGATGCCGCGATCGAACTCGTCTCCGCCGCCGGAGAACGCTGGGTGCCCTACGACAAATTCCACACCGGCTACAAGAATATGTTGTTGCGTCCGGATGAATTGATCTCCCGAATCCGCATGCCGCGCGACAAGGAAAATTGGATTCAGCACTACGCCAAAGTCGGCACGCGTAAAGCCCAAGCGATCTCAAAGGTGTGTCTGGCCGCTGCCGCGCAAATGCAGGACGGAACGATTCGCGATATTCGCGCCGCTTTCGGCAGCGTGGCTCCCACGGTCGTGCGCGCCTTGTCGACCGAAGCTGCTCTGCGCGGCCAGACGCCCGATGCCGGCGCGATTGCCGCGGCGCGCGCCGCGCTGGCGCACGAGATTTCGCCGATTGACGATATTCGCTCCACGGCCCGCTACCGACTGCGCATCGCGCAGAATCTCCTGGAAGAATTTGTGAAGTCGCTACCAAGATGAAATTGGATTTAGCGGTTCGCAGCGAGCGCGTCGTCACTCCGCAAGGCGTGCGCCGCGCCGCCGTGCACATCCGCCGCGGCCGCATCGCAGCCGTCGCCGCGTGGGAATCCGTTCCCTCCGGCTGCCCGCTTTACGATGCAGGCCGCTCCGTAGTGATGGCCGGCCTCGTCGATACGCACGTTCACATCAATGAACCCGGCCGCACTTCCTGGGAAGGTTTCGCATCGGCTACGCGCGCTGCCGCTGCCGGCGGCGTCACCACGCTCGTCGATATGCCGCTCAACAATATTCCCGCGACCACCACGCTCGCCGCGCTCCAAGCCAAACGCCGTGCCGCGCGCGGACGTTGCCGCGTTGACGTCGGTTTCTGGGGCGGCGTCGTGCCCGGCAACGCCGCCGCGCTTCGCCCGATGCACGAAGCCGGCGTCTTCGGCTTCAAATGTTTCCTCGTGCCGTCGGGCGTGCCGGAATTCGCGCACGTCACAGAGCGCGATCTCCGCGCCGCTCTGCCCACGCTTGCACGTCTCAGTTCTCCGTTGCTCGTGCACGCCGAATTGCCCGGCCCGATCGGCGCCGCCACCGCGCGCCTGGCGCGGGCAAACCCCAAACGCTATAGCACGTGGCTCGCATCGCGCCCGCCAGAATCCGAATGCGACGCAATCGCGTTGATGATTGGCCTCGCCCGCGAATTCCGTGCGCGCGTCCATATCGTGCATCTCTCCGCGGCGTCCGCGCTGCCGCTGCTCCGCCGTGCGCGCCGCGCGCGTGTGCCGCTCAGCGTCGAAACTTGCCCGCACTATCTTTTCTTTCGCAGCGGCGCGATTCCCGATGGCGCCGTGCGCTTCAAATGCGCCCCGCCGATTCGCGAAGCGGCGAATCGTGAAAAGCTCTGGCGCGCGCTCGCACAAAATGAAATCGACTTCATCGTCTCCGATCATTCCCCTTGCCCGCCGCGCATGAAAACCGGCGCGCGCGGCAATTGGTTTCGCGCCTGGGGCGGCATCGCTTCGCTCGAACTCCGGTTGCCCGTGGTTTGGACCGAAGCGCGCCGGCGCGGCCACAGCTTCGAGCACGTCGCCCGCTGGCTCGCGGAAGGTCCCGCGCAGCTTCTTGGTCTCGACGGGCACAAAGGAATTCTGGCGCAAGGAGCGGATGCGGACCTGGTCGTCTGGAATCCAGAGAAAATGTTTCACGTGAAACCCTCCCAAATGCATCAACGACACACACTTACGCCCTACGCTGGCGAAGCGCTGGCCGGCGTGGTACAAGCGACATTCTTGGGAGGCCGCCGCATTTTTGAGGGCGGAAAGTTTTTCGGGCGGCCCGCGGGTTCGCTGCTCGAACGGGAAGCGCGCTGATGGAATTCACTGAACTTGTCGATCTGGCATCGGAACGCTTCGGGGGCCGCGTGCTTGCGGCCAACGACGATTTTTTCGCGCCCAAAGAAAATCTTCTAAAATCCGCCGCGCCCATTTTTCTCGCTGACAAATTCACCGATCGCGGCAAATGGATGGACGGCTGGGAAACGCGCCGCCGTCGCACGCCCGGTTACGATTGGTGCGTCATTCAACTCGGCCTGGCGGGCCGAATTCGCGGCGTCGTAGTGGACACAAGCTTCTTCAAGGGCAATTTTCCTGCGCGCGCTTCGCTCGAAGCCTGCGCCGCCCACGGAACGCCTCCGATCGAAACTCTTCTCGCGCCCGCCGTGCGCTGGACGGAAATTCTGCCGGAAACCACTCTCATCGGCGGCACTCGAAATCGCTTTCACATCACCGCGCCCGATCGCTTCACGCATCTTCGCTTCAAGATCTTTCCCGACGGCGGCGTCGCTCGGCTGCGCGTGCACGGCGACGTTCTGCCAGATTGGGATGCGACCGAACGCGCGGGCGCCGAACTGGATCTCGCCGCGGTGGAATACGGCGGGATCATCCTCGCTTCGAGCGATATGTTTTTCAGCGCGCCATCGAACTTAATTCTGCCCGGTGCGTCGCTCGGAATGTTTGACGGTTGGGAGACGCGCCGCCGCCGCGGTCCCGGCCACGATTGGGCAATCGTCCGCCTAGGCGCGCGAGGAAATATCCGCCGCGTCGTCGTGGAAACAACGCACTTCAAAGGCAATTTCCCGGAGAGCTGCTCGCTCGATGCCTGCCGCGCCGCGCACGACGTTCCCGTCAATCAACTCGATTGGAAGGATATTCTGCCGCGCTCGCCGCTCGAAGCCGATGCGCGCCGCGAATTCCAAACGGACCTGCACGCAGCCGCAGACGTTACGCACGTTCGCTTCAACATTTATCCCGATGGCGGCGTAGCGCGCCTGCGCGTTTTCGGCCAGCGCACGAAGCACAGCGCATGACGCCAAGCCTCGAACGATGGAACGCTCTGCCGCCCGCGGAAGCCGAGCGCGAAGTGATCGCCTGCTGCGGTTCGCAGCGTTGGGCGGCGGAAATTTCGGCGCGGCGCCCATTCACGCACGTCGCCTGGCTCAGCGAAACCGCCGACGACATTTGGTGGACGCTCGACGCCGCAGACTGGCTCGAAGCTTTCGCCGCGCATCCGAAAATCGGCGAGCGCGCCGCCAGCGGCCCTGAAACTTCGCAACGATGGTCCGCGCAGGAACAATCCGCGGCCGACGCCGCTAATGAAGACATCGGCGCGCGCCTCGCCGAAGCCAATCGCGCCTATCTCGCGAAATTCGCATTCATTTTCATCGTCGATGCTTCCGGGAAATCGCGTGCCGATATACTTGCGCTTCTCGAGCGGCGCCTCCAAAATGATTCGCAGCAGGAATTGCACGAGGCTGCCGAGCAGCAACGGCGGATCATGCATCGTCGCATCGAGAAACTCTTCGCCGGCGACGACGGCGGAACGGAAACCAAGTGAGTGGCATCACGACACATGTGCTGGATACTTCGCGGGGGCAGCCGGCTGCGAGCCTCGGCGTCACGCTCGAATTGCACTCCGCGGGAGCGGCGGGAGAATGGCTGCGAATCGGCAGCGGCGTCACCGCCGCAGATGGCCGCGCGGCCGATCTTGTACCGCCAACCGCAACGTTGACTACTGGAACCTATCGCCTCGTGTTCGATTCCGGCGCGTACTTCAATGCGCTTGGCATCGCGGCGTTCTATCCGCAGATCGTCGTAATATTTGCGGTGCGCGATACGGCCGAGCATTATCACGTGCCGCTGCTGCTGAGTCCTTTCGGCTATTCCACATATCGAGGGAGCTGAGCGCCGCAATGAAACTCGCCTGGAATAGTTACGGGAAATCGTTCGTCAAGCTGCTGCGCCTGGAGCGCAAGGGCGAAACGCACGAGATCAAGGACATTTCGGTGTGCATTCAGCTCGAAGGCGATTTCGCCGCCGCGCACGCCGCGGGCGACAACACAGACATCACCGCGACCGACACGATGAAGAACACTGTCTACGCGCTCGCGAGCGGAGGAACCGGTGAGATCGAAGAGTTCGCCGCGCGCCTTGTGTCTCACTTTCTGCGTATCAATCCCGCGGTGTCGAAAGCTACGGTGGACGTGTGGGAAAGTCCGTGGGGAAGGATTTCAGTCGGAGGCAAACCGCACGGTTCTGCATTTGTGCGCAGCGGAAGCGAGAAGCGCACCACCGTCGTCAGCGGCACGCGCGAAGAAACCAGCGTGCGCGCGGGAATCGAAGATTTGGTCGTGCTGAAGAGCAGCCATTCGGGATTTGAGGGTTTTCGCAACGATCTTTACACCACGCTGAAGGAAACGAGCGACCGTATTTTCGCCACCGCGATCCAGGCGAATTGGCTGTATACGCGAAAGCCGCTTGCGTATGGTGCGTTGTGGCAAGGCGTGCGACAAACAATCCTGGAAACATTCGCGCAGCACGATAGCCGCTCGGTGCAGCACACAATGCACGCGATGGGCGAAGCCGTGCTTGCTTCCTTCGACGACGTCGCCGAAATCCATTTCTCGCTGCCAAACAAGCATCATCTGCTCGTGGACCTCGGTCCATTCGGCCTGAACAACAATAATGAGATTTTCCTGCCGACAGTTGAACCTTACGGATTGATCGAAGCGACGTTCCGAAGATAAGCGCGCTGCCAATAGCTGCGCGGCGATAGGTTTGAAGCGCGGCGTGGTCAACGCCCGCGATTTTTCAGAATTTTCAGGAACGATGCGGCGCGAATTTCCTCCGCCGTCACGCCTGTGCGGCGTTCGGCTTCGGCTTCGCTGATGGCGCCGCAATTCACGGCGCGCAAAAAGAAATTCAGAAGCCCTTGGCCGGTGGCCGCGTCGTCGAAAATATCTCCGATCAACGTGGCCTTCGCGGCTTTCTCGACGAAATGCTTCAGCCGATCCGCAGCGAGGTCGAGACCCTCCAGGAAGAAGGCGTAGACGGCGGCGAATCGCGTGGGCAATTGCGCCGGATGCAAATCCCACCCCTGGTAGAAGCCACCTTCGAGAGAATGGCGAATGTGTTCGGCGTGCAGGCGCCACGCGCGATGCACTACGGCAGCGTTTTGCTTGCGCTGCTGTGGCGTCAATTTCTTGCCGGGATGCGCGCGATGCGGTGGCGCGGGCATGATATTTGTGGCGCCATCGGAAATCCAAACTCCGGTGCCGACAAACGCCACCTGCATCATGTGCTTCGCGAAATCGCACGCGGGGTGCGTCATCGTCTGATACGCGGCGGTGATGCTGCAACTTGCGGTGTAGTCGTAAGTGCCGAAATGCGCGGCGGCCAGCCGGCCGGCCGATGCATCCAGAAAACGTGGCAGATTCGATTCGCCGCGCTCATTCATGATCGATTGCGGCGTTTCGATCATCAGCTCGATGCGCAGCGCGCCGTGCTCGAGATTCGTCGCGCGCTCGAAAGCCTCGAGCAGCGCAGCGAGCGCTGCGGCCTGGTCCGGCACCACAATCTTCGGCAGCGTCACCACGAAATTCTGCGGCAATCGCCCGCGCGTGGCGTCCAGCAAAGTCGTCAGGAAAATATCGAGCGTGCGAATGCTGCGCCCGCGCAGCTCCGGCGAAAGTGGCTTGATGCGAATGCCGAGAAACGGCGGCAAAGAGCCCGCCGCCATGCCTCGGGCCATTTCCTCGGCTACCAGGTGCGCGTGGCGATCCTCTTCCTCGTCGGGACGATTGCCGTAACCATCCTCGAAGTCGACGCGGAAATCCTCCACCGGTTCGCGCTCGAGCTTCTCGCGCACGCGCGCGTGCACCGTCAGGGCGAGCCACGCGGCGACGTTCTCCTGCCGCAACTTCTCAGGATCGGCGGCGAAACGCCGCGCGAGCGCCGCAGCTTGCGCGGCGGAAACCGGCAATGCAGCGGCGCCGGGCAAGTTGATGGCGCGGGCGAACGCGATGGGCTCGGCGCCGTACTCTTCGAGCGTGCGCCGCGCAACTTCCCCGAGCTTCACGGCGGTATCGGCGCGGAACAATTGCGCGCCGCCGTAAACCACGTGAACCGGTTGCCGCCGGCCGCTTTCGCCCGGATAGCGGCGCGCGAACGAAGCGCTGGATTCATCGAGGCGCGATTCGATCTGCTGTATGGCGGATTGGGCGAGCGACGTCTTCATCTATCTATCACGAAGTCTGGCTCAAGAATCCTGTTCGCTCCACGAACTGAAGACACAATTTCAATTAAACGCTCAATAATGCTAGCAGGTGCCGCAGAATATCGCACCAGGTGGCGCGAGGTGAAACAGAAAAAACCTGTGGATGCGCTACATACACATTACCGCAGACCGCGCCGGGCGGTTCGCAGCGTTGGCCGAAGTTCCGAAGCCCAGAGAGACGGTCAGGCGGTCGCGCCGCTACCGAGAGATCGCCGCTGCTGGAAGCATTCCCGGCAATACACGGGACGCCCTTGCGTCGGGCGGAAGGGCACGGTGGTTTCCTTGCCGCACTGCGAGCAGGTCGTCTTGGTTTCCGATCGCTGCTGACTTCCCTGACCCATGCCCTGAGCGCGCTTGGCTTTGCAGTTTTTGCAGCGCTTGGGCTCGTTCTTGAAGCCTTTGTCGGCGAAAAACATTTGCTCGCCGGCAGTGAAAACAAACTCCGCTCCGCACTCACCGCACTTCAGGACCTTATCGTGGTATTCCATGTGGTGCTCCCGGGGCCCCGAGAATTACAGAACCCGCAGATTCCCCACCCAGACACGAAAGTGCTGGGATTCGCCGGGGTCACCTGCGGGTCCCGTTCGCGGAGAGGTGGGGAGCTGCGCTGAACTACCCAAGGGTTCGGCCGCCTTCTTAATCCAGTTCGCGACGCTGCTTTTTGCGAAGCCGCTTGCGCGACAGCGCCTGTTTGGCCCGGCGCTTTTCACCGGGCTTCATGTAGTAACTGTGCTTCTTGATCTCCTTGATGACGTCTTCCTGCTGCACGCGGCGCTTGAAACGGCGCAGCGCGTTCTCCAAGGATTCGCCTTCCTGAATGCTCACTTCAGCCACTCGAATATCACCGCCCTTTCGGCTTTAAAGTCGATCTCGTATTTCGTTCGGAATTGCCGCACTTCGCCCGGAGTGCGTCTCGAATGAAAAATGGCTTAGGAATAGTTCCTTATGGTACCTCCTTCTATAGAAGCGTGGCCCCACAAGTCAAGCAATGTTTTCCGCGGCGCGCCGGGCCACGCGCCGGGGCAAGGACTGGCTCGCGGGCCGCGGGAGCAAGCCTGCCTGCGGCAGGCAAGCTCGCCTCCGGCGGACAAGCATCGAAAAAACCGATGCGTGAGGGGGTTCATGCATCAGAGGGGGTACCCCCCTCCCTGTTTTTTGGAAGTGTTGATTCTAGGAGACTTTGAGTGCAAATTCTCGGAAGTGTTGATTCTGGAAGGGTTGAACTCGTTTGCAATGAAGGCGATGCAAAATGTGCGCAAATTCTTGGAAGTGTTGATTCCAAAGGGACTTAAGTGGCACATAAGTCTTCTATAATCAACACTTCTGGGAAATTTGTGCAGTTGCAACTTGTTGCAACTGGCGGGTCGGGGAGCGCGCTGGTGCGGGCTGCGGCGCGATGCAGTGGGAAGGCGACGGAAGGCGGCGGAACTCACTCCGAAGAAAAAGATAACGCGGAGGCGCTGAGACTCCCGCCACGGCGGGCAGGCGCAGTGGTTCGCGGAGGAAGACATACTCCCGGAAGATACGGCGGACGCGAACTGTTCTTTGAAGCTCATGCGAGAGGATAACACGCCTTTAGCTTATATGTCGATGATAATACGAGAGTTATTCGAATAGAAGCTGTGGAAATTCATTCGAAATGTGGGAAACGCGGGGGCGAGCGGTCTGGGGCGAGCCTGCATCGCGTGCGCAACTTCAGAACAATATTGGGCGTTCAGCGGGCGGGCTGCGCTGCGAACAGGTTTAGCTGGTACGCCTTCGTGAGCTTCGGAAACAATTTGCCAAGAACGCTAAAGCTGGTCCGTAGCGGCAAGGAAAGTCGCGACCCCAAAGGTTCCGGGATGTCCCCGATGGCGCGGGATTCCACCAGGTGGAGCCCGATATTCCAGCCCTCAATCTCCTTCGGGTCGTTGCAGGCCCATGCGAAGCGCGCCGCCAATTTCTGGCGCGCGTGGTCCTTGTTCCCGCCCTCTACGGCTCTGCGGCTGAGGGTATCGAAGGCGATGTTCAGGCTGGGAAAGTTCTGCGCAATCTGCGCCAGCGCCGTCTTGACCTCCTGCTCTTGCAGGTAAACCAAGACGGTTTCCGCGACGAAGAAGTAAGGTGCAGGGCTTGGGCGCACACTGGCCATCCAATCCGAATCGAGAACCGACGCGGCCAGCGTGGTGCGCCGCTCGGAATCCGTGAAGAATTTCCGCCGCAGTTCGATCACCTCTGGAAGATCAAGGTCGAACCAACGCAGGCGGCCGTTATCGAGCCGCTCAAAGCGTGTGTTGAGTCCACAGCCGATTTCTACGACGGTGCCTTCCGGATGGGTTCGTAGAAAGTCCTTGACCAACTCATCGAACATAGCGGTGCGCAAAGTGCAGCCAATGACGCGCAGCCGTTGGTTGAATCTTTGGAAATCCCAGTCGATGGATTCCACCATTTCGACGGCCCTGGAATCATCGAGGATGGGGTGCTTTCTGCGGCTTTCTACAGCGCGGGCGTAGAGCGGAACCAGTAGCGTCTCCGGCACGGTGCCGAGGCTGACGGATTGTTTCGAGACCATGTTCAGCGAATCGTGAGATTAACGATACCTCCGATGAACCGGAATTTCGGTTTTGGACTTCCCGGTCGGATTCAGTATAGGCCTAGTCGGAGGCTATCGAGGAATTATCAGCGGCTCGTCAAAACGGAAATGCGGGCTAAGGTGTGCCGCCATTCGGTTCGTACATCTTTTCGCCAGCCTGGATTTTCACGCGCAGGCGATCTTCGGGCGGCGGCACGGGGCACGTGGTGTACGGGTTGTAAGCACAGGGAGGATTGTACGCTTCGTTGAAATCGAGGACGACTTTGCCATCCTTTGGCGGCGGTGCATCCAGGAATCGCGCGGCGGGATCGGTTTCTTCGCCGCCGGTTAGATCACGGAAGACGAAAGAGAGTCCCTTCGCCGGATCACCCTCTGCATCGAGGCGGCATTGCTGCCCGCCCACGGAAAACGTGACATATCCGACGAACGATGCCGTGCCGGTATCGCCCATGATATTTTGCATCGTAATTTGCTTGGGTGGATCGTAGGGCACGAAGTTCGCGACGATGCGGTACGACGGATCCACAGGGAACCAGCGCAGGCCCTTGAAGTCCCGGAGAATTTTGCTGTTCTTATCCTGCAGACGAATGGCGTATCGCGCTCCGCTGGCGTGGACGTACAAAGTTAGAGTGCCAATCGTGAGTTGATCGGAGCTGGAATCGGAGTGGAGTTGCGCCAATTCCACCGGTTTGCCACGCATCAGGATGGGCACGCCTGGATTCACGTGCACCCACGTGTTGCCATTGTGGAAGTCAAAATATCCCGCGGAGGCGGGCATTAAGCCGGCCGGCAACACAATATCGTTCAAGGGATCGGAGCCGAAGGAGTTCTTGCCTTCGTGCAGCCAGAAGAGTCCCGCGACGCTGAGCCAGCCGTCGTCGGAGCGGAGACTCGCTTCATAGTCGTGGCGCCACTGGGCGACGGATTGCTCGTACGTCAAAGCGGCTCCAGACGCGAGCAGGCCACATGCGAACAACACGAGGCACGCCGCGATTGCTTGCGCGATTCCTTGGTGGACTGATCTCCTAACGCTCATTGAGTTCCCTTTCCCGCTGCGGACCAAGGGCCATGTTAACATCGGACGCCTTATGATTTGTCCTCGATGCGAAATCGAATATATCGACGGCGTTACGCGCTGCTCCGAGTGTGACGTGAATTTGGTGGAGAGCCTGGCGGAACCGGGCGGGGACGCGCTTGGGCTGGCGTCCGACGCAGAGTTGCGGAGTGTTTGGGATGGCGACGATCAAGAGGAGTGCGCATTGATTGGCGCGCGACTCAAACAAGCTGAAATTCCCTACCGCGTCGATCAACGCGGTAGGGAGTGGCTTACGGGGTTGGGGCAACACTTTGAGATCGGGGTACCGCCGGAATATTGCGAGCAGGCCAAAGAGATAGTCGATGGAACGCGCTTGGTTCCTACGGACGGGGCGGATGACCTATCCAGCTTGGAGTTACCGGCGGAGGATGACGGCGCGGAGCACGTAGTGACGGATGAAGGATGGGATCCGGAGAATTGGCATCCGGAGGACGCGGACCGGGAAATCTGGAACGGCGGGACGCAAGAGCAGGCAGTGATGATCGAGGCGTCTCTGCGGGAGAACAATATTCATGCGCGGGTGGACGATCTGGATGATGGGCCGCGGAATATATTTGTGATGCGGGAAGATGAAGCGCGGGCGAAAGAGATTGTGCGGGAGATTGAAGAGGCTGCGCCGCCGAAGTGAAGTGCTCCGGATTGCCCCGGGTGAGATGGGGTGACGGGTGGGAAGAGCTAAAGGGCGCCTCTGGTCCAAACGATCTTACTTCTTTGATTTCCTCTTTGCCGACCTCGGGTGGTGGTGCGTTGCATCGTCGGAGCGGCGAATGGGTCCGAGTCGGCGCCGGCGCCGACCGTACCAGTTGCTGTCCTTCGTGAAATAAATCACATCAAAATAGCGGTAGAGGAAATCGTGGTCGGTTGTTTGCTCATATTTTCCTTCGTCATTCACGAGCCATACGCAATCCAGACCGTCCATACGGCTGTGGTAGCCTATACGGAAGGTGCGGCCGATATCTGCACGCCACCCGGGCGTTTTCTTACCGGAGTGCGCGAGCCGGACCACAGACTGAGGCGGGATCGGGACGGGCCTCTCTAGCACAGTCCAGGGCGGGTTGAAATGCTCCGTTCGATCCGTCGCGCGGCGGGGCTTCTTTGCAGGCTTTGTTTTATCGACTGGCACGTAAGGATGATAGCACTGAGGGTTTGCACCGAGTAGAACGCGCGTAACCGGGAAAACTGTGTCGCACCTACACGGCTCTCATCGGACTACGGGTTGTACTATGTAGATCCCACGTTCGCCCCACAAAACGGGGCGAACATGGGGCACCCCAAACTTTCGGCACTCACGCGGTCTCTACGGGGCTGGGGCTCGAATGCGCGGGTAGCGTGTGCTTTTGCGTGGCTTACGAAGATAGAATGGGGGCGTCTGATTCGGGGATGGGGTGTGCACGGGAAAGGGTGGGGTGAGATGAAGATGAGCGGATTGAGGATGCGAATTGTCGTTCTTATGGGCACGGCGGCGGTGGTGGTGGCGCTGACGCTGGGATTGAGCGTGGCGCCGGAGGCTCGCGCGCAGAATTCGACTGCGGCGGCACAGGCAGCCAGCGCGCCGACGGGGCGCGCCCACCAAACTGATGGCGGGCAGGCGTTTGGGCCGTCGAATCCATTTTATGCGGCGAGCACGCTGCCGTTTCAGGCACCGCCATTCGACAAGATTAAGGATGCGGATTATCAGCCGGCGATTGAGGCGGGGATCGCCCAGCAGGAGAAAGAGGTGCAGGAGATCGCGGACAATCCGGCGGCGGCGACGTTTGAGAACACTATTGTGGCGCTGGAAAAAAGCGGACAACTGATCACTCGCGTGTCGCTGGTGTTCAACGGCGTGACCGGCGCGAATACCGACGACGAGCTGCAAAAGGTGCAGGAGATCGAAGCGCCGAAGCTGGCCGCGCTGCAAGACGCGATCTATCTGAACGCGAAGCTATTCGCGCGGGTGAAAGCGGTGTACGACAAGCGCGCCACGCTGAATCTGGATCCGGAATCGCTGCGATTGGTGGAATACGACTACCAGGAATTTATGCACGCGGGCGCGAATCTATCCGCGGACGATCGGGCCAAACTTGAAAAGATGGATGAAGAGGAATCGACGCTTTCCAACGACTTCATGACCAAGCTGCTGGCCGCGGCGAAGGCGGGCGCGTTTGTGACGCCAGACAAGAGCGCGCTGGCGGGATTGAGCGATGCGCAGATTGCGGCCGCGGCGCAGGCAGCGGCGGATCGTAAAATGACGGGCTGGGTGATTCCGCTGCAAAACACGACGCAGCAGCCGGATCTGGAGTTGCTGAGCAATCGCGACGCGAGGCACACGCTCTACGCGGATGCCTGGAATCGCGCGGAGAAGGGCGACGCCAACGACACCCGGGCGACGATCGCGCGCCTGGCGCAACTGCGCGCGCAGAAGGCCGCGCTGCTGGGCTATCCAAACTTCGCGGCGTGGGATTTGGAAGATCAAATGGCCAAGACTCCCGAGGCGGTGCTGAAGTTCATGGATGCGCTGGTGCCGGCGTCCACGGCGAACGCGGCGAGCGAAGCGCGCGATATTCAGGCGCTGATCGACGCGCAGGGCGGCGGATTCCAATTGCAGCCGTGGGATTGGAATTTTTACTCCGAGCAAGTGCGCAAGGCGAAATACGATTTGGATGAGGAGCAGATCAAGCCTTACTTCGAGCTGAACAACGTGCTGCAGAACGGCGTGTTCTACGCGGCGAATCAACTCTATGGGCTGACCTTTCAGGAGCGGCACGACATTCCCGTGTGGAATCCGGACGTGCGCGTATTTGAAGTGTTTGACGCGGACGGCAAGCCGCTGGCGCTGTGGTATTGCGATTATTTCAAGCGCGACAATAAAAACGGCGGCGCGTGGATGGACGTTTTCATGAACGAATCAAAGCTGCTGGGGACGCTCCCGGTGGTTTACAACGTGGCGAATTTCGCGAAGCCGGTGGCCGGGCAGCCGGCGCTGCTGAGCTTCGACGACGTGACCACGATGTTTCACGAATTCGGGCACGGGCTGCACGCGATGTTTTCGACCGCGAATTATCCCAGCTTATCGGGCACACAAGTGCCGCGCGATTTCGTGGAGTTCCCTTCGCAGTTCAACGAGCACTGGGCGAGCAATCCGCAAGTCTTCAGCCACTACGCGAAACGCTACGACACGGGCGAGGCGATGCCGGCGGAGTTGGTGGCCAAAATCAGGAAATCAAAAACTTTCAATCAGGGATACGACTTTACCGAGATCCTGGCCGCGGCGGAATTGGACATGCAATGGCACACGCTGCCGGCTTCCACGGCGCCGCTGGAGGATCCGGACGCGTTTGAAAAGCAGGCGCTGGACAACACTCATCTAGCGATTCCGACGGTGCCGCCGCGGTACCGCTCGAGTTATTTCCTGCACATTTGGGCGGAAGGATATGACGCCGGCTACTACGCTTACATCTGGAGCGAGATGCTGGACGACGACGCATATCAGTGGTTCGAGGATCACGGCGGATTGACGCGCGCGAATGGCGATCGATTCCGGCAGATGGTGCTGTCGCGCGGAAACACGGAATACGTCGGCGACATTTTCAAAGCGTGGTATGGCGGTGAGCCAACCATCCAACCGCTGCTGGTGCAGCGCGGGCTGGCGGAGGCTCCGGCCACAAAGTGGTCTGCGCCGAGACCGCGCGGCGCGGATCATTCCTTGTGCGGCGAGTTGAGGTCGCGCGACAGGATCAACTTCAGGGTGAGTTTGTCGGACGCGGCGGTCATGCCGAAACCGATGCCGCCTTCGACGTCCAATACTTTGCTGGTGTGATCGAAGACGGCGTAGAGCTGATGCGATTGCTCGCTGGCGGAATAGAAATGGCGCAGCGGGCCGATATCGTCGTACTCCTCGGCAGCGATGGCCCACGAACGGTGGAAATTGTAGGCGACGCGGGATTCGGGCGCGAAATCGAGACTCTTGGGGCCGCCGCGCCAGGAATTATCGAGAATGGGATTGATGATGATGTCCCAAGGATGCAGATGCCAGCCGAAGATGGGCCGAATCTCAGACGTGGTGCGATTGGAATCCCAATATTTCGCGTTGTAACTGAATTCGAAATTTGCGCCGAAGAAAAATTTGCGGTCGTCGGCATGTGGGCTGACAAACAGCATGCGAAGTTTGAAACCGTTTAGCGTTGAGCCGCGATCTTTCGAGACGCTATACAGCGGTAGATAAAGGCCCGCCTCAAACCAATCGGTGACGCCAAGCGCCCATTCGGGCACGCCGTTTAGAGAATGATTCGGAATGATGCCGCCGGGAAAAGCGGGCGCGGTGCGGCCGTCAGGCGTGAAATTATTATGCCAGGTGATATTGAATACGCCGGGCGCGGCGATGGAGGCGTCGTAAACTTGGATTTCGTCGGTTTGGGCGCGCGAGGCGGAACATGCGGCGAATACGATCGCCAGCGCGGCGATGGAGCGTAAGACGAAAGTTTGAAGAGACGTCATCGACCGGATTCCTGGGGAGCGAGCACCATACAATCGACCGCCGCGAAATGCAAGATTGTCGCCGACGGCGCCGCCGCGCGCTGCGAGAAACGGCGAGCGGGGGCGCCGCTCGCAAAACGCAGGGCAACCGAATTAGAATGGCAAGTTGCGGTTCGCGTGGGCACGCCGCGGGTGTGGGCGCTCGGCGCAGAGGGGTGGCGATGTCGCTGATGCGAGACGCGCTCGGGATCATCCTGGCCGGGGGCCAGGGCGAGCGGTTGTGGCCACTGACGCGCGACCGCGCCAAGCCGGCCGTGCCGTTCGGCGGAATCTACCGCATCATTGACATCACGCTTTCCAATTGCATCAACAGCGATCTGCGGCGCGTTTACGTCCTCACGCAATATAAAGCGCTCAGCTTGAACCGGCACGTGCGGCGCGGCTGGTCGGATTTGGTGGGACTGGGCGACTTCATCGAAATTTTGCCGCCGCAGATGCGCGTCTCCACGCATTGGTATCTGGGCACGGCCGACGCGATTTATCAGAATATTTATTCGATCGGCAGCGATCGCTCGAATTACATCATCGTGCTGTCCGGCGATCACATTTACAAAATGAACTACGGAAAAATGCTGCAGCAGCACGTGGACACCGGGGCCGAAGCGACCGTCTGCACAATCGAAGTGGATCCTAAAGAAGCCGCCGGGAGTTTCGGCGTGATCGAAACGGACGCGAATTGGCGCGTGATCGGCTTCCAGGAAAAACCGGCGCAGCCGAAGCGTTCGCGGCACAATCCCGAAAAATGCAACGCTTCGATGGGCGTGTACATTTTCAACACGCAGTTTCTGCTGCCCCTCTTGATCGCCGACGCGGAACAGCCCGGCTCGACGCACGATTTCGGCAAGGATATTCTGCCGCGCATCCTTTCGAAATACCGCGTGTTCGCTTACAACTTTGAAGATGAGAACACGCCGCCGGCGAATTACTGGCGCGACGTCGGCACGCTGGACGCCTACTACGAGGCGAACATGGACTTGGTCTCCGTGTCGCCGGTGTTCAACTTGTACGACAAGAACTGGCCGCTGCGCACCTGGCAGCAGCAATATCCGCCGGCGAAATTCGTGTTCGGCGATCCGGACCGCATCGGCGTGGCGGTGGATTCGATCGTGGCGCCGGGCAGCATCCTATCGGGCGGGCGGGTAAAGGGTTCCGTGCTGGGCTACGACGTGCGCATCAATAGTTACAGTAAAGTGGAAGACTCGATCGTGTTCAATCACGTCAACGTCGGGCGGCATTGCCGCATCCGCAACGCCATCGTGGACCGGCACGTGAATCTGCCGGAGCGCACAGTGATCGGCTACGATCCCGAAGAAGACCGCAAGAAATATCACGTCACGGAAAAGGGAGTGGTCGTGGTGATCCGCGACGAATCCATGCTCGAAGAACCGGAATAGACACTTCGCGCCAGATATGCAGCTTTCCGCAACCTTTTCGAACTTCTGTACGTCAATCGTTTGCAATGGACAATCCCTGGTGCTACCGTTCGCCCAGATAAGCACGCAGGGCATATAGCGTAAGAGATACCTTATCCCATCACGTGAGACAGCTAGGAGGCGTGAAATGCGATATTTTCTGCCCGCCCTTCTCGTTTTAGCTCTGGCCGGCGCAGTTTTGGCTCAAGTCAGCGTCGGCGGTCCAACTCAGAACCCGGACCCGAACTATCCGCTGCGGGTGCAGATTTTGGGAAGGAATACGGAGCGCGGATATTACTCGGGCTGGCACGTGTGGGGCCGCGCTGATCTGTTTACCGGGCAACAAGAACAGGGATTCGATTACGACTCTCAGTGTGGTCAGCTATTCATGGTGTCGTACGGCGACGAGCGATATAGCGCGCGCTGGAAAAAACCGGATGAGGAATTGGAAATACTGGTCAGCAAGATCGGAACCGGCAAAGCGGACAAGTGCGTGCTGAAGGCAGACCTAAAACCGTATATCTATGAGTACGATCCCGGCTCGAACGGACGCGTGATTACGAAACCGTTGGCGAACCCGGATGCAGCAGCTCCCGCGCCAACTTCGCCAGGACACTGAAAGCGCCTCGCACGATCACCAGCTGCAGAATCGGAGATTTGAAATGCGATACCTACTGCCATTCTTTCTCGTTGTAGCGCAAGCCGGACTGATCTTGGCTCAAAACACCGCTGTTGGCGGACCGACCCAGACTCAGGATCCCAACTACCCGCTGCGGGTATTGATCCTGGGAAGAAACACGCAACGATTGTCGTATGGCGTGAACGGGCCGTACTACTTTCACGTGTGGGGCCGCGGCGACATTTTCATCGGCCCGCAGGAGCAGGGCTTCGATTACGACTGCAAATGCGAGCAGCTATTCATGGTGTCCTTCGGCGACGAACGATATAGCGCGCGATGGAAGAAATCGAACGAGGAGTTGGAAATGCTCGTCAGCCAAATCGGGACGGGCAAATCGAACAAGTGCGTGCTGAAGACGGATCTGAAGCCGTACATCTACGAGTACGATCCCGGCTCGAACGGACGCGTGATTACGAAACCGCTCACGAGCATGAGTCCCGCAGCTTCAGCGACTCCAGCGGCTGCTCCTCCAGCCTCGCCGGGGCAATGACGGCGGGCGCGGCGAAGCGAAATCTTGAATGCGCGTTTCGAGGCGCGGAGCACACCGACAACGAATCGCGCGCTCGTGCGCTCGTGCCGTCTTCCCTCCTATTTGGTCTCTTGCCGGCGTGCGAGGACACCGCGGAGACGCGCTTCCACGAAGCGGCTAGCGGCGCTAAGATGTGTGTGCTGGTCCATTCTTAATTCCTGATCTGGTGTTATCTCCTGACCGGACAGAAGGGGTGAGTGATGTCCACACGGATTACGCGGGTAAGTGCGAGAGAAATTATCGATTCGCGAGGCAATCCTACGGTTGAAGCCGATGTTGTGCTGGATGGCGGGATTATGGGGCGCGCGGCGGTGCCGTCGGGCGCATCCACGGGCGAGCACGAGGCCATCGAACTGCGCGACGGCGACAAATCGCGATATTTGGGCAAGGGCGTGCTCCATGCCGTAGCCAACGTGAATGGGCCGCTGGCGAAGGCCGTGATCGGCCTGGATCCCACGGACCAGAAGGCGCTCGACCGGAAAATGATCGAAGCCGACGGCACGCCGACGAAAGCGAAGCTGGGCGCGAACGCGATTCTGGCCGTCTCCATGGCGGCGGCGCGCGCGGCGGCCAGCTCCGAACATTTGCCGCTGTACAAATATCTGGCGCGATTTTCGAGCGATCACAGCGCGAACATTCTGCCGGTGCCGATGATGAATATTCTGAACGGCGGGGCGCACGCGGACAACTCCGTGGATTTTCAGGAGTTCATGGCCATGCCGATCGGCGCGAAAACTTTCAGCGAAGCGCTGCGCATGGGCGTGGAAACGTTTCACAACTTGAAGGCTGTGCTGAAAAAGCGCGGCTACTCGACGGCGGTGGGCGATGAAGGCGGCTTCGCGCCGAATTTGAAATCGAATGAAGAGGCGGTGGAAGTGATTCTGGAAGCTATCACTGCCGCAGGCTACACGCCGGGCAAACAGGTGGCGCTTTCGATCGATCCGGCGGCCAGCGAATTCTACGACGCGGCCAGCGGAAAATACGTGTTCAAGAAATCAGATAAATCCACGAAGACGCCGGAGCAAATGGTGGCGCTGTGGGAGAGCTGGATCCGGCAGTATCCGATCGTGAACCTCGAGGACGGAATGTCCGAGGAAGATTGGCCGGGGTGGAAACATCTGACGGCTTCCTGCGGCAAGCTGGTGCAACTGGTGGGCGACGACATTTTCGTGACCAACCCATCGATCTTCCAGCGTGGAATCGCGGAAAAGATCGGCAACGCGATTTTGATCAAGCTGAATCAGATCGGCACAGTGACCGAGACGGTCGAGGCCATCGAGATGGGGCGGCGCGCGGGGTATCGCTCCGTGGTGTCGCATCGTTCCGGAGAAACCGAGGATACGTTCATCGCCGATTTCGTGGTGGCCATGGGCACGGGGCAAATCAAGACGGGCTCGGCGTCGCGCAGCGAACGCGTCGCGAAATACAATCAATTGCTGCGCATTGAAGAGGAGTTGGGATCCTCGGCCGTGTTCCCGGGCCGCGCCGCGCTGGCGCACGCGTAACGATCGGCGTGCCGAGCGCACGCGAATAGATGTGATAGACTCCGCGCAAAGAAAAGATAACGCCCGCCACGGCGGGCAGCACGAGTTTCGCGGAGACTGCGATGAGTGATACGGCAGATCGTGCGGGGCCCGTGTCCGCCGAGGTTGAGCCGACCGAGGACGAGCGGAACTTTGCGATGCTCGCCCACTTGTTGCAGTTTTTCGCGGGATTCATTCCGCCGCTCGTAATTTTCCTGGTCAAACGCAAGTCACGTTTCGTAGCGTTTCACGCGCTTCAAGCTCTGCTGTGGCAAATCGCGTATTTCGTGATCATTATGCTGGGGATGATAGCTATATTCGCCTCGGTGTTTGGCATGATTCTGCACCAGCAACATGCGGGCGGGACGAACAACGCTCCGCCGATGGCTTTTTTCGTTGGATTCGGTTCGTTCTGGCTGTTATTCATGATCGGCTGGTTTGGGAACATTTTTCTGGCGATCTTCTATTCCATCAAAGCGCACGAAGGCAAGTGGACGAATTATCCGATTTTTGGCCGGTTGGCGCGGAGGATTTTGCACACTTAGCGCACCAATCGCGAGGAGGATTTGTGAAGCAGAAACTTTGGAATGTTGCGGCGCTGGCAATGGCAATCTCGATTGTGGCGTTCGCATCGAATGGAGGAGCGCGCCCCGCGCGGGCCGCGGCTCAGACGCCTGACGCGAAGGCCGCCGCCAGCGTGTCCACAGCTGCGACCGGCGAATGGCACGGCATGTGGACTGCGCCGGGCGGATGGCTCTACGAAGCGGACATGCAGATCAGCGCGGGCCTAGCCGACAACATCACGGCTGACATTCATTGGACGCTGCGCGCCGCGCCGACCGCGCAAACCGCCTACCAAGGAAAAATCGGCATGACCGGCGTCGAGCACACGAAGGGCGTGTTTCTTCCCGGAGATGGCGTGGTGAAAATGGAAGGCGTCTCGCTGGACGATCCCAACTCGATTCTGGGCATGGATAAATATCGGCTGATTATGTCGGACGATGGCAGCACTCTGGGCGGGATCACGTGGGATCAAGGCGCGTGGGACGCGCTATTCATGGCCAAGCGCGTGGTGAAGTAAGCGAACCGGCGCGCGACATGCCGAAGAGATGGCCAACGCAGACTGATCACCTGCCGATCGCAAGCTAATCGGGAATATTTGATTTCGGCGCGATATACCCCTGCCGCGCGTACACGTAGAATTTAACCTTCTTGCCCTTTTGATCGAGGACGGTGAGCGGTCCGCCGTCGGGCGCCACCAGATCGATTCTGATCTTGCGATATTTTCCGTCGAGCGCTTTGTTCGAGGGAACGTAGGACAATGTGTACTGGCTGCGCAGGCTGGCGGCCACGTCCTTGAAGATATCCGGAATCTCGCCTTCGAAATTCGGGAACCACGCGCGCCCGCCCGTCAATTTGGCGAAGGTGTTCAGTTCATTCTGCGCCTGCAGGAATGTCATGCCTGTCGGCTGTCCCCCGAAGGTGTTCGCTCCCGCCGTGCTGACAAAGTAGACAGAGACGTCGGTTTCCTTCAGCAGTGTATAGGTTTTATCCAGCGTCAATTTGCTGAAGGTGTCGATTCCGGTGCCGAGCAACAAGATGGCCTTCTTGCCCTTAACGTCCCGCAGCCGATCGATGGTTTCGGCGATGGCGTCAAACATATTGGCTTCGTGGAACGGCGGAAAGATCATGGTGCTGAGGTATTGCATGACTTCGTCCCGATTGTGCGTGAAGTCCACGTCAACGTGGGTTTGCATCGAATAATCTTCAAGCGCCACCCAATCCGTGGGCTTGAGCAGGCCCAGAAATTCGGCGGCCCAATTCCTGCCGTTGTAAAAGAAGAAGCCGCCGCCGAGCGTGCTGAATTCCACCAGCAGGACGATCGTGATGGGCGCCTCCGTGGGCGCGAAACTCGTCAGCGTCTGCGGCACATTGTCTTCGTACACGCGGAAATTTTCTCTCTTGAGCCCCGGCAAATAAGTGCCGTTGTTATCGGTCACCACCACGTCGACGTTCACTTCCGGCACCGTCACCGAAATCGCATATCCGCCGGCAGGCGCTTGCTGTCCGGCCGGCGTTTGTTGCGCGGGCGCGGCCGGCGGCGGAGGAGGCGGAGTTTCCGCTGGCGACTGCGTTTGCGGCTGCTGGGCCGGCGGCGCGGACTCCGGCGGAGGCTGCACGGGGCCGGATTGCTGCGCGCGCGCGGGCAAATCGGCGGCAGGGATGAGGAACGAACAAATGAGCAAGCCCAAAAATACGCTGCGTAAGATCGATGCCATCGGCGGTGTCTCCCTCATGCGTTACACATGCCGCGTTGAACGATGAGATGCTGCCACGAATCGCCGGGATGTTCAATTGTAGCCGCCCGCGCGATGATCGGGAGCGAGAGGCGTTGCAGTCGTGTTAGGATTAATTGCTCCGCGTAGAGCCCGCAAGAATCCCGTAACAGGAGAGCGCATGAATTGTCGTACCTGGTTTTCGGCGGCATTGGCTTTGATTCTGCTGCACGCATCCGCATTGCTGGCGCAGCAGAAGCCTGTTTCGCCGCTCCCCGCGCCGCCTGCCGCTTCATCGCCGGTGGATTTGGATACGTTGGCCCTGGCGGCCACCGGCTGGGTGACGGATTTGATTCGCATCAACACGACGAATCCGCCGGGCAACGAAATGGCCGCTGCGAAATACATCGCCGGCGTGCTGGAAAAAGAAGGCATCACGTCGGAAGTGATTGAGGTGGCGCCGGGACGAGGCGTGGTGGTCGCGCGGTTGCAAGCGGGGCCGATGGCGGACTCTTCGCGCGCGCTGCTGCTGCTGGGGCATTTGGATGTGGTCGGCGTGGACGCAAGCAAGTGGAGCGTGGATCCGTTCGCCGGCGTGACGCGCGACGGCTATCTCTACGGCCGCGGCGCGATCGACGACAAGGGCATGGTGGCCGCGAACCTGGCGGTATTTATCGCGCTGAAGCGATCGGGAGCGAGCCTGAGCCGCGACGTCGTGTTCGTGGCCGACGACGACGAGGAACAGGGCGGAGCGGCGAGCATCAAACCGTTCATTGCGAAGTATTGGGACAAAATCGCCTGCGCGTACGCACTGAATGAAGGCGGCTCGGTGCGGCTGGAGAATGGCAAAGTGCTGTATGTATCCGTGCAAGCCAGCGAAAAAGTTCCGTACAACGTCACGGTGACCGCGCGCGGCACTTCGGGGCACGCATCGAAACCGCTTGCGGATAACGCCGTGGTGCATCTTTCCGCCGCGATCGCAAAAATCGGCGCGTTCGAGCCGCCGGCCGAGCCGACGGCGATCGCGCAGCGCTACTTCGAGGAACTCGCGCCGGTGGAAGACGATGAAACCGCGCGATGGATGCGCGCCGTGAATCAGCCGGAGCGCTTGGATCTGGCCGTGCACCATTTGGGCGACGAGAATCCAGCGTGGAGTGCGATGCTGCGCGATACGATCGTGCCGACGATGCTTCAGGCCGGCGTGCGCCTGAACGTGATCCCTTCCGAGGCCAGCGCCAACCTGAACATCCGGCTGATGGCCGGCGATTCGATCAACGACACGATCGCTCAGCTCGCGAAGCTGGCGGCCGATCCGCAGATTCGATTTGAGCTGGCGCCGAACCCCGGCGAAAACGCGCCGTCATCTTCTGTGGATTCGCCGCTCTATCAAACGATCGCGCGCGCCGGTGCGCAGGATTTTCCGGGAGCGGTGGTGGTGCCGGAGCTTTCGCCGTGGGCCACCGATTCGGCGCAGCTTCGGCTGCACAATGTGCAGGCCTACGGTTTGCTGCCGTTTCCATTGACCGAAGCGGACGAATCGAAGATGCATGGCGACGACGAGCGCATCCCGATTGCCAGCATCCGGCCAGGCGTCGCGTTTCTGTATCACGTAGTGAGTTCATTCGTCGAGGCGCAGTAGACGGCCGCGGCCGATCGACGGCTTGCGGCCTAGGAGGCCCATGAAGTTCCGGCACGCAAAGATTGTTTGCACGCTCGGTCCGGCCAGCGATTCGCTGGAGATGATCGAGCGCCTGATGCGCATGGGGATGGACGTCGCGCGCTTGAATTTTTCGCACGGTACGCACGAAGGGCACGCCGAAGTGATCGCGCGGCTGCGCCAGGTCTCCGGCAAACTGCAAAAGCCGATCGCGCTGGTGGCCGATCTGCAAGGCCCCAAGATCCGCACGGGTCCGCTGGAAGGCGGCAAGCCCGTGCTGCTGAAAGCGGGGCAACGTTTCACGATCTGCACCGACGGCTCAAAAGGCACATGCGACGGCGTTTCCACGACGTTTCGCCGCTTGCCGCAGGAGGTGAAACGCGGCGACCGAATTTTGCTGGCCGATGGATTGATCGAACTGCGCGTGAAGTCCTCCGGCCGAACCGCAATTACGTGTGAAGTTTCAAACGGCGGCGAACTCGGCGAGCACAAGGGCATCAATCTGCCGGGCGTGCATTTGCGCGTGCCCGCGTTGACCGCAAAGGACCGCGAAGATCTGATATTCGCTCTGGGCCACACCGCCAATTACATCGCCGTCAGCTTCGTGCGCACCGGAGACGATGTGCGCACGGTTCGCGCGGCCATCAAGCGCGCGGGCTCGAAGACGCCGATCATCGTGAAACTCGAAAAGCCTGAAGCCATCGAGAATCTGGATGCGATCCTGGAACTGGCGGACGGCGTGATGGTGGCGCGCGGCGATTTGGGCGTGGAGATGAGCCCGGAACGCGTGCCCGTCGTGCAGAAGCATGTGATCTCGCGCGCGCTGGACGCGCGGCGGCCCGTGATCACGGCGACGCAGATGCTCGAATCGATGATCGATCATCCGCGACCCACGCGCGCGGAAGCATCTGACGTGGCCAACGCCGTCTTCGACGGCACCGACGCGCTGATGCTTTCCGCGGAAACCGCCTCGGGCCACTATCCGATCGAGTCCGTGCAGATGATGGACCGCATCATCTCCGAAGCGGAAGCCAATATCGAACAATTCCAGCGACCCAAACCGCGCGGGCTTGACGTCGCGGAGACGACCTCCGAATTGATCTGCCACGCATCCGAAGAGCTGCAGATGAAAGTGATCGCCGTGTTCACAGAAGCCGGATCGACGGCGCGTCTGGTTTCAAAGCACCGGCCCCGGCCGCCCGTGGTGGCTTTTTCTCCGGAGCAGGTGACGCGGCGCATGATGTCGCTCTATTGGGGAGTCGTGCCGAAAACGATCGGCTCGATCCGAAATCTCGAAGACCTCGAGGCAATGGCCGAGCGCCGCTTGATCGAAGAAGGCTTGGTGCGCAAGGGAGATGTGATTGGGATCGTCGCAGGGACGCCGTTCAACGTCGGCGGCACGACCAACTTTATGAAATTCCACGTGGTCGGTACACCGGTCGCGCCGGAAGTGTTAAGCAACGGCGTCACACCGGTGGGCGAAAAGCCGCGGTGACATAACTGCGGCGCGTCGTGCGCTAAACGTGCGACAAAAAACCTACGCCACCCTCTAATTGAGCCAGTTGTCGGGCCGCGAGGGCGGTTCGTCGCGGTGATCGCGCGCGTAGACCTCAAATTTGCGGCGCGCGCGCTTGCGTTTCCAATCGAGATAGCCATTGCGCGCGCGATACATAAACGAACCGCGCCGCAGATAGATGTAGCCGATCGCAATCCCGCCCAGATGCGTCACGTGGCTGACGTTGTCGCCACCGGCTCCTAGCGTCAGGAAAAATTCAATGGCTACAGCGGCGAGCACATAAATTTTCATCGGAATGTGCACGGGAAACGGAATCAGCCACACCTCCCGGTCGGGGAACATGATTGCCGCGGCCACCAGGACGGCGTAGATCGCACCCGAGGCACCGATGGTGGGCGGCCCGAGCGAAGTTCCTATGCCGTGCGGATCGAGTGCCGTTTTCACCAAGATATTCACCAACCCGGCGCCAATCCCCGTCACCAGAAAATAGTTCCAGAAGCGGCGCGTTCCCCAGGCTCGTTCGAGATCCACTCCGAACATCCAGAGGAAAAGCATGTTGATGAGCAAATGCCAAATGTCCGCATGGAGGAAAATGTAGGTGAGCGGTTGCCAAAACCTAAGGCCGTGGGTCACCGCACGCGGCACCAAACCCAAATAGTAATTCAGAAAAATGGTATCGTCCGACGGCAGGAACAACTTCACCAACGTCTGCACCAGAAAAACGCCCGTGCAAATCAAAACGATCGTCTTGACCGCGGGCGTGACGAATCCCTTCCAATTTGTGCGGAAACCGTACGAGCGCCCGTAAGAACTCATCGCTCTTCAAGTCTAAGGGCCGGGGCCCGTAGGAGTCAAAGCGCGCGGCGCGTCAATTCATTTTCTTGCGCGCGAAGTAATATTGCGCGGACATCAGTACGCCGAACATGCAAAGTGCAAATATGTGGCTATTCGCAAGAAAACCCGTGATCCCGGGCCCGATCTGAAACAGGCCCGGCCGGAATATGTGGTATTTGAATTCCGGATCTTCCAGCAGCGTGACGACGATTCCGAAAAGTCCGAAGATGCCGCCGCCGGCGATCAAGCCGCTGGCGAAAAGCGGGCCGGGTCCGGTTTCGCTGTCGCTCGCTTTCCTGCCGCGCTCCACCAGCCAGCGAACCATGCCGCCGGCGAAAATCGCCGATGTGGTAGCGATCGAAATGTACGAGCCCACGGCAAACGGCAACGAGCGCACTCCGAGCAACTCTACTGCGATCACCAGGAATACGCCCAGTAGCACCAAGCGCCAAGGCAATTGGTGATTCAAAATTCCGTTGATCACCGTAGCCATCAAGCGCGCTTGTGGCGCCGCGGCGCGAGCGCTGCCGATTCCCTGCACCCACTGAATTTCAATCTCGTGCGTTGCCGGATCGTAAAGATATTTTCCGTCAGGCACCTCATGCGATCCGAGCGCGTTGATCAGCACGTACGATTTTCCGTGGAAGACGTAATTCTGGTTTTCCACCTGCGCGCCCTCGGGCAAATTGGCGACATTCACCGCGATCTGGATCGGCTTGTATTCGGCAAGGCCCACGTTCATCAACTTCAATGTGCCGCCGATGGCGAAAACAGAGGCCATGGCTCCGATGATCAATGCGATTTGCTGCTTTGACGGCGTGGCGCCCACCAAGTAGCCGGTTTTTAGATCTTGCGAAGTGCCGCCGCCATTGGCGGAAGCTATGCAAACGACGCCGCCAATTGTGAGCGCCAACACGGCGTAATTTCCGCCCGTCCACCCCGCCACCAAGAACATCGCGCACGTGGCCATCAGCGTGGCGATGGCCATGCCGCTGATCGGATTGGAACTGGTGCCGATGAGTCCGCAGATGCGCGACGACACGGTGACGAACAGAAACCCGAAGACGACGACGAACAGTGCGGCAGCAAGATTTCCGATCAGCGACGTTTGCGCGCCGGGGATCGGCCGGAAAGTCAAAAGCGCCCACATCATCACCAGGATCGCGATTGAACCGATGATCACGACCTTCATCGAAAGATCGCGATCGGTGCGGCTGACTGCGGCGGCTCGCTGCGCTGCCGTGCCGCCGGCGCGCACATCCTTAAGACCCTGGCGCAACGCGCTCCAAATTGTCGGCAAAGTTTTCGCCAGCGTGATCACGCCGGCTGCGGCGACAGCGCCCGCACCCATCGGCCGAATGTAGCTGGCCCAAAGCATGTCGGATGACATTTGCGGAATCGGCACTGTGCTCGGGTAGAGCGCCATCGTCGGCGCAAGCGAGCCGAAGAATCTGATCGCCGGCATCAGCACGAGCCAGGAAAAAACGCCGCCCGAAAGCAGCACTCCCGCGATGCGCGGACCGATGATGTAGCCCACACCCAAATATTCCGGCGTGATGTTCGAGCGCAGCGACGCGCCCGGCAGCCATTTCGGTTCGTACGTCGGCGTGTCTCGCCACGCCCCCAGCGTGTTCATCAGCACGGAGTACGCGCCGCCGAGACCCAAGCCCCAAAACACGCGGCTGGCAAACGAGCCGCCACGATCGCCGGCCACCAGCACATCGGCACACGCCGTGCCTTCGGGATACAAAAGATTCCCGTGCTCCTTGACGATCAATTGCCGCCGCAGCGGAATCATGAAAAGCACGCCCAGCCAGCCGCCGATCAGCGCCAGGAAAAAAACGCTCCAGTATTGCAGCGGATACCCCAGGAAAATCAGTGCGGGCAGCGTGAAGATGACGCCGCCGGCGATCGATTCGCCGGCCGAGCCCGTCGTCTGCACGATATTGTTTTCGAGGATGCTGACTTTGCCGAGGCCGCGCAGGATGCTGATGGAAAGCACCGCGATGGGAATCGAAGCCGACACCGTGAGGCCGGCACGCAATCCGACATACACCGTGACCGCGCCGAAAAACAATCCCGCGAGAATTCCCAGAAGGATCGCGCGGAGCGTGAACTCCGGCAGATTCTGCTCCGCCGCAATGTACGGCCGAAATTCAGCGGCCGGCGCCGTCGAACTCCACTCCTTGCTTGCCACGCCTCACCCCCAGCGATCATCCCCGAAGAATTCCTCCGGGTGCCGGGCATTATGGCTTAAATCGCGGCGCGCGAACACTGGATTAGCGGAATAACTTGCCAAAAAACTGAACGCGCGAGACGAATGTTCATCCGTCACATTTCGTGATTGGCTGTTGAAATAAATGTTGAAACGATTGTTGACAGGAACGGTAAGAGGGGCTATGTTCCCCGCATTCGAGCTGTAAATCCCATGGGTGTGGGACATGAAAGTCGGCCCTAGAAGGTCCGCACGGCTAACTCCGCAGGAACCGGAATTCCATTATGAGGCGTAGGCGATTTGCGCTGCTTTGCGCCTTGGCGGGAGGACTCTCCCTGACCGCACGCGTATCGGCGCGCGATTCGACTGGTGAATGGCAGCCGATCGACCCCGCCGATTTGGCGATGAAATCGGAACCATTGGATCCCGGCGCGGTGGCGATCTTTCTTTATCGTGAGATCGTGTCCGACGACAACGCCGGCACAGCCGACTACTATTTCCGCATCAAGATTTTGACGGATGCAGGCAAGAAATGGGCCACGGTAGAAATCCCCTACATCGGTGGAGCCGACAAAGTCAGCATGATTCGCGCCCGTACGATTCAGCCCGACGGCACGATCGTTCCCTGGCAAGGCAAGGCGCTTGACCAAACCGTTGTGAAGGCGCACGGATTGAAGGTCCTGGAATCGACATTCAGCATTCCCGATGCTCAGGTCGGAAGCATTATCGAGTACAAGTACCGAATCAGTTGGGATTCCGATCTGGTCTATCGAACGACGTGGCACGTCACGGAAGACCTGTTTACACGCCAACTGCATTGCACAATGAAACCTGCGGAGACGATCGGGCTGATGCACATGCAAACGGAGCGCGTGCCGGTAAGCGACACTCCGTCGAAGGGTAAGGACAAATTGTGGCATTTCGATGCGCAAGACGTTCCTGGCGTCGCAGAGGAAGATTTCATGCCCCCGAAAGACGCCGTAGAATCGAAAATCGATTTCTACTACACCTTTTCGCAAACCACGGACCCGGACACGTTTTGGAAGGAAACTGGCGAAATCTGGTTCCAGGAAGACCAACAGTTCATCGGGCACAGTTCCGCCATTCGCGACGAAGCCGAGAAAGTAGCCCCTGAGAGCGATCCGCCAGAACTCCGGCTGCGAAAACTCTATCTCCGGGCTCAGCAGGTTCGCGATCTATCCCACGAATTGGAAAAAACGGCGAACGAAGAAAAGTCGGAGAAGATCAAGGACATCAATTCCACCGAGGACGTGCTAAAGAAGGGCTACGCCTACGACACCGACGTCAATCTGTTCTTCATCGCCTTGGCCCGAGCGGCTGGCTTCGATGCCAGTCCCGTCAAGGTCTCGGAGCGGTCCCAATACTTTTTCAATGCGAACATTCTAGATGGGAAGCAGATGGATACCGACATGGTCTTGGTGAAGCTGAATGGCCAGGATCTGTTTCTCGATCCCTCTAGCGCGCACTGCGGCTTCGGCGAATTGCCATGGGCGGAGACGGGCGTGACAGGCCTCAAACTGGACAGTGACGGCGGAACTTTTGTGACCACCACGCGGCCAAAGAGTTCCGATGCCGTCATACAACGAACGGCCACGCTCCAAATGGGAGAAGACGGCTGGCTCGAAGGCAGATTGATCGTCATGTATTCCGGCATGGAGGCCGTAGAAGTGCGCCAGGGCGCGGACCTTCAAGACGACGCCGACCGCACGAAAAGTCTGACTGACCAAGTGAGCACATGGCTGTCGTCAGGGGCCACACTCAAACTCACGAACCAGCCCGATTGGACCGGTTCGGAGGCTCCGTTTCGAGCCGAGTTCGACGTGCGCACGCGCGCCGGCGGCGCAACCACGGGACATTACGTGCTGTTGCCAGAATGCGTGTTTGTCGATGCGGACTTGCCGCGCTTCGTCCATCCGCAACGGGTGTATCCAGTGTATTTCGACCGGCCCTGGGAATACCATGACGACGTCACGCTCACACTGCCCCCAGCTCTCGATGCCGGGGAGCTGCCCACGCCGGTGAATCGCCCGACAGGGATCGGCACATATCAAATTTCTTGCACGAAGCAGCCCGGCGCACTGCGTTGCCAACGCGTGGTGACGGTCAACGGCTTCTTCTACGGCATTCAGTATTACGGCCCGTTGCGGGATTATTTCGAGGCGGCGCGAAACGCGGATCAGCAACAGGTGATGCTCCGCGTGACCGCAACGCAGGGAGCGCCGGCACACCCGTGAATTCCGGGCGATCGGCGCGAGGGTTTGCCGAAGAGAGACGCGCGCGACCTGTAAGAATTTTGTTGCTGATGCGACTGTTGACGCGCTGAAGGCGCAAGTGACGATAAGTACTATGTTCGCGGCAATGGCGTTGTGAAACCCTGTAGGCAAGAAACATGAAAGTCGGCTCTAGAAGCTCCGAACGGCAACTCCCCTGGTGGAAAGGACCCCTACCATGACAGGCAAAAGTATTGCCCAGTGCTGCGCCCTGGCGGCTGCCCTTGCGCTGCTGGCGTACGCTCCCGCACGCGCGGCCAGCGATTCGTGGCAGCCAATCGATCCCGCGGATTTGGCGATGAAGTCGGAGCCGCTAGCCCCCGGCGCCTCTGCGATTTATCTTTACCGCGAGGTCGAAGTGGACGACACGCAGGGTTATACCGACTACTACTATCGCGTCAAGATTCTGACGGATGCGGGCAAGGACGCCGCCACCGTGCATATCCCCCAGATCACATTCGGCGAACTCTCCGAAACCGTTTCCAACGTTCGCGGGCGCACCATCCATCCCGACGGGACGATCATTCCCTGGCAAGGCCAGATCATCCAGCAATCCGTCGCGCGCGCGCGCGGCATTAAAGAGATGGCCAAGACCTTCAGCCTGCCCGATGTTCAAACCGGGAGCATCATCGAGTACAGGTTCCGGATCGGCTGGGATAGAACCTGGCTGTTTGAAACCGAGTTTGTCGCCAACGCGGACCTGTTTACGCGTCAGTTGCACTGCACCTTGAAGCGCTACGAAGAAGATTATTATTTGGCGTGGCAGACCGAACACATGCCGGGAAACCAAGTGCCGGTGCAAGACAATCACGACCTCTTGTGGCATTTTGATGCGCAAAACCTGCCCGGTATTCAAGACGAAGAGTTCATGCCGCCGAAGGAAGCTATAGAAGGCAAGGTCATTTTTTACTACACAGACCAAAAATTCAAGGATGCTAACGCCTATTGGACAAACGTCGGCAAGGGTTGGAACGACCCCGTCGAACATTTCGTCGGGCACAACTCCGCCATTCGAGACGAAGCCAACAGAGTAGCTCCGGCAAGCGATCCGCCGGAAACTCGGCTTCGCAAGCTTTATGCTCGAACCCAGCAGATTCGCAATCTATCCGCCGGGACGGGCAAAACCGAGCAAGAGATCAAGGCGGAAAAGCTCAAAGACAATAAATCCGCTGAAGACGTTCTGAAGAACGGGTATGGCTACGGTTCCGACATTAATTTGTTTTTCATTGCCTTGGCGCGGGCGGCTGGCTTCGACGCCAGTCAAGTCCAGATCGCCAACCGCGACATGTACTTCTTCAATCCGGCGATTCTCGACGACGCCCAACTCCGGTACGCCGAAGTGACGATGGTGAAATTGAACGGACAGAATCTTTTTCTGGACCCTGCCACGCCGCACGCCGGATTCGGCCAGTTGCCATGGGAGGAAACCGACGTGCAGGGCATCGCGCTTGACAACAAGGGCGGCACGTTCGTGACCACAACGCCGCCGCAGAGCTCCGACGCGGTCGTCGAACGGACCGCCACGCTCAAATTGGGCGACGACGGCTGGCTTCAGGGCAAGCTGGCCGTCACGTTCATTGGGCAGGAAGCCTTGCTCCGCCGCCTGACCGCGGACAGTCAAGACGACGCTGACCGAAAAAAAGACCTGACCGACAAAGTGAGCGCATGGCTGCCTGCCGGCGCCACGCTGACGTTGACCAATGAGCCCGATTGGAAGGGTTCGGACGATCCGCTCCGCGCCGAATTCGATGTTCGGATGCGGCCGATGGGCGCATCGTCGGGGCATATGGCGTTGTTGTCGGAAAGCTTCTTCTCCGACGCCGACTTGCCGCAATTCCAGCATCCGGAGCGAACTTATGCGCTTTATTTCGCCTATCCTTGGGAAGTTCACGACGACGTGACGCTCACGCTGCCTCTCACCCTCCAGGCAGGCGATCTTCCAACGCCGATCAACCGCCCGTCGGGATTCGGCGTCTACCAACTTTCGTGCACCAAACAACCGGGCGCACTGCATTTCCAACGCTCGGTTACGCTGCACGGGTTTTACTACGACATGCAGTATTACGGACAAATCCGAAACTATTTTGACGAGGCGCGAAATGCGGACAAACAACAGGTCATCCTGCGATTTTCCGGAACGCCGGCGGCGCAAATCCACTAGCGCCATTCTAACGGCCGGATGTGTGCTTGCGGCGTTTGCCGCAATCCACGCTCCAGCAGCCCGCGCCGGCGATGCGCCCGATTGGTTGCGTGCCGCCGCAGCGGCGCCGTTGCCGAAGTATCCGGACGACACGAAAGCCATCGTACTGCTCGACGATGAAACTGTGACCATTCAGGCCAATGGTGAAGACGTCATCCACGAACGCATCGCCTACAAAATTGTGCGATCTTCCGGACGCGACCGGGGAGTGTTGAGTGTGCCATTCACTAACCCCGGATCGAAAGTCACGAGCGTCAAAGGCTGGTGCATTCCGGCCACTGGCAAAGAGATGTCCGTGAACGAAAAGGACTCTGTCGTGCGCGGTAAATTCGAGGACGAAGGAGGCCCTAGTGACGAACAGGTGCTCTTCCTACGAGCCCCTGCCCCCGATCCCGGCAATGTCGTCGGCTTCGAGTACGAGGTCCGCACGCGGCCGGACCTTCTGCAGGAGGAATGGGATTTTCAGGGCCACGATCCCATTCACCTGGCGCACTTCACGCTTCAGGTTCCGTCTGGCTGGGAATACAAGATTCGCTGGGTCAATCACCCGCAGGTTTCCGCGCAACAGGACGGCCCCAACCAATGGCACTGGGAGGTTCAGGACGTCCCCGCGATTGACGACGAGGACGCTGCACCGCCCGAGGAGACCGTGGAAGGCCGCGCGATGGTGGATTTTTTTCCAACTGACGCGGCGGTCCGCCAGAAAACGTTCGATTCCTGGAAGGATTTCGGGCTGTGGCAAAGCGGTCTCGCCGCGGGGCGGCGTAACGATACACCCGAGATCGAAGCCAAGGTGAAAGAGCTTACGGCAAACGCCACCACACCGCTCGACAAGATGCGCGCCATCACCCTGTGGGTGCAAAGCCAAATCCGCTACTACGCCGTCGAGATAGGCATCGGTGGCTGGCAGCCGCACGCGGCCGCTCAGGTGTTTGCAAATCGCTACGGCGATTGCAAGGACATGACTACGTTGCTGAGCACCATGCTGAAGGATGTCGGCATTGACTCCTACTACGTTTTCATTTCCAGTGAGCGCGGCCTGGTTCGCCCTGACGACCCTCCTGCGGCGGAATTCGACCACGCGATCCTCGCGATTAAGTTGCCCGCCGGCGTGCCCACGGTAGATCTTTATGCCCTCTACCAGCATCCACGGCTCGGCACGCTGCTATTCTTTGATTCGACCGACAATTTGGATCCACTAGGTTATATTCCGCCGGAACTCCAGGCCAATTACGCCATGTTGGTCACAGATCAAGGCGGCGAGCTTGTGGAGTTGCCGCTGCTCGCGCCAGGCACGAACCGCATGCTGCGATATTCGCAGTTTTCACTGGATAGCTTTGGCTCGCTTCAAGGCTCGGTGCGGGAGATCCGTTGGGGAGAACCCGCAACCGACAGCCGCGCGCAGATTCACGCGGCCGAGGCCAAGGATCCCGGAGCCGACGTACTCGAAACTTTCCTGGCGCATTTTGTTCCAGGCGCGGAGCTGACCCACGCCAACGCGGAGAATCTGGACGACATTGGAAAATCGTTGGTATTGAACTACCAGTTTGTCGCGCAGAACTACGCGCAGCCCTCGGGCGATCTGATTTTGCTGCGGCCGCGGGTAGTCGGCGAGTGGAGCAGCGCACTGCTCGAAAACACCGCCAAACCGCGGCTATATCCCGTCGATCTAGGCGCCACGAGCCTCTGGTCGGACATTGTCGAAATCTCGCCGCCGCCCGGCTACGTTGTGGACGATCTGCCGTCGCCGACTAAACTGGACTATCCCTTCGCGAGTTACACCAGCAAGGTGGAATGGGACGGCAAGGTGCTGCGCTACACACGGACAATGCAAGTGAAATCCGTGCTCGTTCCCAACGAACAGCTGGGCGATTTGAAGAAATTCTACGAACAGATCAACGAGGACGAAAGCACCAGCGCCATTCTGAAGCGCGCCGCAAATTAAGTGCATGCGGCGGCGCGGGACGCCGCGCGTCGGGTTGCCTCAATTCCCGTTGGAATCGCTCGCGCTTCGTCGCGGGCACACCAGCAGAATACGCCGCGCGTCTGCCAGCGCGCGCGCAAAATGGCGCAGCGATCGCGGCGCCAGGCGTTCTGCCTGCGCGGAAAGCTGCGCCGCCTCCGCAAGCGTGAGTTCGAGACGATACACGTCGGCGCGCCGCGCGTAGGAATATCCGTGATATGCGGGCGCCACGCTCGCCGCAGTCGCCAGCAAAAGCTGCCAAATATTTCCGCGATGCAGCCATCGCCGCGCTAAACCGGCGCTGCGGCCGATCTCCGCAATTTCACGTGCCGCTACGCCGCCCGATTCCAGCACAACCAGCGTGCATTCGCCGGCGGAAAACGGGCGCGCGGGATCGGCGTCGGGAAAACCGGCCAAGGCTTCGCGCAGATCTGCATCGGTCAGCTCAAACCCGGTCCACCAGTAGCGATAAGAACGGAACGCGATTGTGCCCGCGCGCAAAATCTGGCGAACGCGCGCGGCGTCTTTGCCCGTCACGGAGAGAATCATGTCAACCAATTCATTCAGCGTAAAGGTTTGGCGGACCACCGGGCGAAAACTTATGTATCCGGCTTCGTCTTCCGAATAGCGGACCGGGATGGATTCTATCGGCAGCGTCACAGCTTCAGGATACCGCTCTTGCTCACGTGACGCGATACGGCAGTGTCGCGCGACGGCGTCAGTCTCACCGCGAAGCAGAACAAATTGAAGTTGCGTCGCAACTTGAAGTTGGGTAGCGGCGTCGGCCGCCGCGATTCAGGCAGGCTTGTTCAAGCGATCGCGCACGCGATCGGACAGCACTTTGCCATCCACCGTCTTGCCTTCCAGATGCGCACGCGCCGCCTTGATCACGGCGCCCATCTGCTTCGGTGAGTTCGCGCCGGTTTCCGCGATGGCCGCGGCGATGGCGGCGTCCATTTCGGCTTCGCTCGCGCCCGCCGGCAAGTAAGTCTCGATGATGGCGATCTCTTTCGTTTCTTTTTCGACTAAATCCTGGCGCCCGCCTTTTCCAAACATTTCCACCGATTCGCGCCGCTGCTTCACCAGCGTATTCAACACTTGCAGCGCCTCGGCGTCGTCCAGCGGCCGGATTTTTTCGATTTCTTTGTTCTTCAGCGCGCTTTTCATCATGCGCAGCACGCTCAGCCGCAACTCATCTTTGGCCTTCATGGCCTGGGTCAAGTCGCTCTGGATGCGTTCGGTCAGCGTCATGGCGTCTTGCAAAACTATAGCACACGCGTGCCGCCTGCCCGCCCAGCGGCATCCTACCGCGACTTTCTGGATGCGGGCCGCGCCGCGGCAGGCGATGTCGAGGCAAGCCGCCGAGTGGCCCGGCAATTGCTCCTTCCAGGCAAGTTCGCGCAATCGCCGGAGGCGCGCAATCTATGCCAAAGAGCCTGCTAAAAGGCGTTCTGCACCACGCCGTCAACGTCCATCCGCGTTTCCGCCTTTTCCTTTTGCAACTATTCTTCCCAGATCGGGATGTGCAAGTCGAACTATTCGGCGCGCGCCTATGTGTGAACGCCCGTCAAGAAGTCGGCTACGTGGCGGCGCAGAAACTCGCCCGCATGAGCACTCCTCTCGACGGCGACGCCGGAATTCTGACCACGCTGTCGCTGCTTATCGAACCGGGCGACACGTTCCTGGACATCGGGGCCAATGTCGGTTTGTATTCCGCGGTGATGGCGCGCGTGGCCGGAATTTTTCCCCGCATGAAGTTCTATGCGTTTGAACCGAATCCCGGAACGGCGAAACGCCTGCGCAACACGCTCGAAGGCCGCCGCGTCGAAATTCGCGAATGCGCGCTTTCCGATCGCACCGGAGATATCGAATTCCGCGAAGGGGGTGGGTCGTGCTCGTTCGGCGTGGTCGATTCCCGCAATCCTTTTCAAATTGCGGGCCCGGCAGTGCGAATTCGCGCCCAGCGTCTAGACAACGTGCCAATCGAAGGCGATTCCATCGTCATGAAGATTGACGTCGAAAACCACGAAGCGGAAGTCCTGCGGGGCGCCGAACGCCTGCTCGGCTCCGGCCGCGTGAAAGCAGTGTATATCGATGGCTACGCCGACGCGGCTATTCCCGGCTTTCTGCGCAAATTGGATTTCGTTCTCTTCGATGGCAATACGCTCGGCCCCACAACGCCCGATCGCAAGCTGCTCGCCATTTCTCGCACGCACCTTGCGCGTTGGGAGCGCCGCAGCCTTTCCTCAGTCTTTGCCGCGCGCGCCTAAGGCGCGCCACGATCGTTCGTCAAGCACACAACAGCCACACAGATTTGACACGCCGGTCCGCGCCGAATACGCTGGTGTCACTATGCGAATCATCGTTGCCGATCCCATCAGTGAACGAGGAATTGAGTTATTGAAAGCATCGGGCTGGGAAGTGATCCGCCCCACGAAGGAAACTCTGGACGCTGAGCTGCCTACGGCCGATGCGCTGGTCGTGCGCAGCGCCACGCGCGTCACCGCTGCCGTGCTGGAGCGCGCGACGAAACTGCGCGTCATCGGGCGCGCCGGCGTCGGCGTGGACAACGTGGATCTGAACGCGGCCACGCGCCGCGGCGTGCTCGTGATGAACACGCCCGGCGGCAACGCCCCCAGCGTCGCGGAGCACACTCTGGCTTTTCTTCTGGCGCTCGCGCGCAAAATTCCGGCGCTCGACGCTGCAATGCACGCCGGCCGCTGGGAAAAATCCAAGGGCCAGGGCACGGAGCTGCGCGGAAAAACCCTCGGCCTCGTAGGACTCGGCCGCGTGGGCGCGGAAGTGGCGCGCCGCGCGCGAGCGCTGGAGATGCGCGTGCTGGCTTGCGATCCATATCTCACTGACGACGCCGCGCGCGAAGCCGGCGTCGTCTTGGTGCCGCTCGATCAGTTGCTCGCCGAATCGGATTTCCTTTCACTGCACACGGCGCTTGTGCCGGAAACCAGTGGCATGATCAACGCTGCGAACTTGGCGAAGACCAAGCGTGGCGCGTACCTGGTAAACACGGCGCGCGGCGAATTGGTGGATGAAGCGGCGCTGGCCGATGCGCTGAAATCAGGCCAACTCGCCGGCGCGGCGCTGGACGTCTTTGCCAACGAGCCGCTGAAAGATTCGCCGCTGATGGCCTTGCCAAATCTGATCGCCACGCCGCACGTCGCGGGCTCCACTGCCGAGGCGCAGGAAGAAGTCGGCACGCTGATCGCACAGCAGGTGCGCGATTTTCTGGCCGATGGCGTGGTGCGCAATGCCGTGAATCTTCCTTCACTTTCCGCCGAACAATATCGCCGCGTGCAGCCTTATTTGACGTTGGCTGAACGATTGGGCTCGATGGTCGCGCAGGTTGTCGCGGGCCGCGGCGCACGGCTCGGGCGCGTGCGCATCGCGTTCGCGGGCGAGCCGGCAGAAGTCGGCACGCGCGTGCTGCGCAGCGCCGTTTTGTCCGGCGTGCTGAACGCCGCGCTGGCGGAAAAAGCGAACTTGGTCAACGCCGAAGCCCTTGCTTCAGCGCGCGGCTTAGCCGTCGAAGAACGCGGCGGCCGGCGCGAGCATGGCTTCCCGGACACCATCGAAGTCTCCGGCGAATCCGCCGCGACCAGCGAATCTCCGGCGACCGCGTTTTCCGTCGAAGGCACTGCGCTTGCCAACACTCCGCCGCGCCTGCTGCGCGTGGATGGGATGTCGCTGGAAGCTCCGCTCGAAGGCACGCTTTTGCTGATTCGCAATCGCGATGTGCCGGGCGCAATCGGAATGATCGGCACGCTGCTCGGCGCCGAAAATCTGAATATCGCCACCTACGCCCTGGGCCGGCGCGAAGCCGTGCGCGGCGCCGAAGCGATTTCCGTGGTGCGCCTGGATGGCGACGTGAAGGATTCGCTTCTTCCGCCGCTGCGCGAGCTTGCCGCAATCACGGAAGCGCGTCTGATCCGGTTGCCGGCGTAGCGCTCTAGCGACAATTCGATGCCGATCTACGAATATATTTGTGAGGAGTGCAGCGAGCGCTACGAGCATCTTGCGCTGCGCTCCGGTGACAACGCCGCTTGCCCCAAGTGCGGTTCGCATCGGCACACGCTGCAATTTTCCGTATTTGCGCCCGGCGCCAACGGCGAGAGCAAATCGTTATCATCGGCGGCGCCGGACGGGCCCTCGTCGTCGTGCTGCGGCGGGTCTTGCGGCTGCGGCCGCCGTTAGCGCAGTCCGTGGATTTGTGTGATCGCGATCCAGGAGTACTGAGATGAGTCAAAAGAGCGCGATCTTCTCCGGCGGCACAGTCCGTTTCTTCCAAGCGCTCGCGCAAAATAATTCCACGGCCTGGATGGAAGAAAACCGCGAATGGTATCGATCTTCAGTGGTCGAGCCGTTCCGCGCGATGCTCGACGCGTTGTCACCCACCGTGCTGCGTCTCGATCCGGATTTCGACATCAACTACCGCACGGGAACGAATTTTTCGCGCATCAATCGCGACATCCGTTTCGCGCGCGATAAGACTCCGTATCACACGCATATGTATCTTCGTGTCGCAGCGGGCGCCACCCACGGCGGCGAACTTTATCTAGGCATTTCGCCGGATTTCGCCACTGCCGGATTCCGCATTTATTCCGAGTCGAAGGACAAAACCTCCGCGATTGCGACGCTCGCTCGTCCTCGCGTCGCCGCGCGGCCGCAATGGGTCGCGCAACAAAAACGCCGCCTCGGCCGTCGCTACAACAGCTATTGGTACTCGATGGAAAAGCGCGAATGGACGAAGCACGAAGGTTGGCCGGTCGGTCCCGCCGATTGGAAAAATCTGCTCGGCTGGATCGTGCGCAGAAAAATGACGGTCACCGCGGCATTGCGCCCCGGTTTCACTGAAGAAGTCGCCAAGATTTTCCGTGAAGTCTTTCCTCTATACCAGTTCACGTCTTTCCCCGACGCCAAGCGCCGCCGCTAGGCGCGTCTCTGACGTCCGCCGGCGACTTGCGCTCATTCCGCCACTCGGTGCTAAAATCTTTTCACTATGACCCAACCCAAACGCATTGGCATTCTCACTGGCGGCGGCGACGTTCCGGGCCTCAACGCGGTGATCAAGAGCGTCGTATATCAAACCACCAGCGAAGGCTGCGAAGTGATCGGCATTCGCCGTGGCTGGGAAGGCTTGACGCACCTGAAACCCGGCCCCGAACCCGATCCAGACTACATCCTGCCGCTCAATCGAGAGAACACGCGAAACGTGGATCGCGACGGCGGAACATTTCTCCACACCTCGCGAACCAACGCGCTGAAGATGAAGCGCTCCAATTTGCCTCCGCACATTTCGGCCGAGCGGCTGAAGGCCATGGCGACCGGTCCGGACACTTTCAATTTCACGCCGGTCGTCATTGAAAATATCGAGCGGCTGGGACTTCATTGCCTGGTGGCCATCGGTGGCGACGACACACTAAGCTTCGCGAAAACGCTGGAGACCAACGGCGTGCGCGTGCTCGGAATTCCAAAGACGATGGATAACGACGTGCGCGGTACCGAATATTGCGTAGGATTTTCCACCGCGATCACGCGCGCCAATGAAATCATCACGCGCCAGCGCACCTCGCTCGGGTCGCACGAGCGCATCGGCGTGTTTCGCATGTTCGGGCGCGATGCCGGATACACGGCGCTTTTTAGCGCATACGTCACGGGTGGGCGCTGCGTGATTCCGGAGGTGGAATTCGATCTCGAAGGCCTCGTGCAGACCGTCGCCGAGGATAAACAGAAGAATCCAAGCCGCTATTCGTTCGTCATCGCGTCGGAAGGCGCGGTGTGGAAGGGCCACTCTATAAGCGAATACGGCGAAGCCGACGCTTTTGGCCACAAGAAGAAAGTCGATATCGGCCAAGCCCTCGGCGAGGAAATTCGCAAACGCACGGGAAATGAAATTATGGTGGCCGATCTAACCTACGAACTCCGCAGCGGCGATCCCGATTCCACAGACCACATCGTGGCCATCACATTCGGCAATGTCGCCGCCGATTTGATCCGCGAAGGAATCTTCGGCCGGCTCGTCGCCCTACAAGGCGGAAAATACACGCACGTACCGATACCCGATCCGAAGCTGGGCCCGCGGAAGCTCGACGTCGAAAAGTTGTACAACGTCGCGCGATTCCGTCCGCACTATTCGGGAAAACTCGGCTCGTCCATGCTGATCAATACCGAGATATCGTAGCGCGCGCGCAAACTGAAATCGGGCCGTGCTTCCGGCAAGTCTCAGCGCTCAAAAATCTTCGTCGTCCTCGGATTTTTTCAGGCGCGTCGTTTTCATCGAAAGCTTGAAGCCGCGGGCACGCGTGTCGTTCAAAATCGCTTGCCGAATTTCGGCCGGCAAATCGCCCGGGGCGTGCACGCCCGGCAATTCGCGTGGGAAATATTTGACGAATAGCGCGGCGATCGAAGCCGTGGCGTAAGCGATCGGCGTCGCATGCAAGCCGCGCACACGAAGCTGATAGAGCGTAGGAAATCCCGCGTCCCAGCGAATTTCGAGCGGCCGGTCGTTCTTCACTCCGCGAATCACAAGCGCCGCTGCGAATCGCGCGTTGTGCAGAACGCCGCGCCGAATAAAGCGCGCCACCTGCCTCGGCGTTGGCGTTTTCGGAAAACGCGAAGCCACGATTCCGCGGGAGCGCCGCAACTTTCCTTGCCGGTACCAACGCCGCATGCGATCCATTTCGTTGCCGCCGATTTTCGCGTCCATCTCGCGCAGCTTCACGGTGCGCGGCACAATGCAAACTTCATCCTGCGCCGCCAGCACCACGCGCGTTTCGCCGATGGGCTGCGGAAAGCGGAATGTTTCGGGTTCGCCGAAACGCTTGCCAAATCGAAAGCGCCCTTCGCGCACGATCGGCGGACGCGAGACCGCTTCATCGAAAGACACTTCGGCAGACCACTGCGAAACCGGATCGTCGCTTTCCGTGCTCTCGTACAGTCGCAGGCGAATCGATTCCACGGAATCGAGAAGTTCCGCGGCGCGCGCGGCCAGAAGATTGGTCAGTCCCGGCGAAGCCCCCGCGGCAAGAACCGCGGCGCGGCCTTTCAATTGAAATTTGCGATTGTAGCGGAGCTGCTCGGGGCGAAAGGGATCGCTCACCAGATGCGTGGCGAGATCGAGATAGTGGGCGCGCAATCGCAGCGCCGCGCGCAACGCGATTTCGTTGAACACAGCGGCCGACGCGTTCACCAAAAGATGCGAACCGCGCGCCGCGCGGACGATTCCCCACAAATTGCGCGCGTTTACAGCGACAACGGGAATCGTGCTGCGCTTGCCCAGAAAACGGCGCGCGCGTTCGGGATCGCGATCGCCGCACGTGACGCGGTGGCCTTGCCGTTCGAGGAGCTGGGCCAGCAGCGAGCCCGTCGCTCCGGTGCCCAGAACGAAGATACGCATCGGTTGGCAACTCTACCATAAACGCCGGAGGCCTCGCGGCTGCGCGCCGGCATCGCTCGGCCTGCTGGCAAACATCGCGCCGTTGAGCGAAAATCGAATCATGGCCGATGATGCGCATGAAGCGCAGGAACCGCGGATTTTCACGTTGAAATCGGCCGAGCGCGCCCGCCGCGAACTCGAGCCGACGCTGGCCGAAGCCGTCGAGTGCAAGCATAAATTGACCGAGCTAGACGAGGAACTGGCGGACGTGGCGCAGCGCATCCTGATGATGGGCGGCATCACGCTGCCACACGAAAGCTTGGGGCGCGTGCGCATCGAGCGCGACCAATTGGAATCCGTTGTGCGCGCCGCAATCGGTCGCATCCAAGGCGCCGGCTGCATCATCAAAGACCTCGACATCGGCTTGGTGGATTTCCCTTCGCGATTGAACGGCGAAGAGATTCTGCTGTGCTGGCAGCTGGGCGAGGACCGCATACGTTTCTGGCATCGCCCGGATGAAGGATTTGCCGGCCGCAAGCCGATCGATCCGAACGACGCGGGCGCGAAAGACCTCATCCAATAATCGCGCCGAAAAAATCTAGGAACGCCGCAACAGCGAAAGGACATTTCGTGCCCGATTCTCCCGCGCAACGACTGGCTCGCTCGGCGAGCCCTTATCTTCGCTCCGCCGCGCATCAGCCGGTGGCGTGGTACGACTGGGGCGACGAGGCGTTTGCGCGCGCACGCGCCGAAGATCGTCCGATCCTGCTCGATATCGGCGCGGTGTGGTGCCACTGGTGCCACGTGATCGACCGCGAGAGCTACGAGAATCCGGAACTCGCCGCGCTGATCAATATGTTTTTCGTCGCCGTGAAAGTCGATCGCGACGAGCGGCCCGACGTGGACGCGCGCTATCAGACCGCGATCAGCGCCGTTTCCGGACAAGGCGGCTGGCCGCTTACCGGATTTCTGCTGCCGGATGGGCGGCCATTTTTCGGCGGCACATATTTTCCACCCGACGATATGGGCGGACGGCCCGGTTTTCGCCGCGTGCTCGCGACGATGGCGCAGGCGTTTCGCGAGCGGCGCAAAGAAGTCGAAGAGGCAGCCGACGCTTTGTCACAAGCCGTGACGCGGGCGGAAAGTTTCGACGGCGCGGCGGGATCCTTCGACGCTGGCATCGTCGATCGCATCGTGGAATCGATTATCGATCGCTACGATCCGCAGAACGGCGGCTTCAGCCGTGCGCCGAAATTTCCGCATCCTTCGGCGCTCGATCTGATTCTCGATCGCTGCCAAGCCGCAGGCGCCGCGGCGAATATCAAGACCGTGGCGCAATCCACGCTGGAGCACATGGCGCGCGGCGGCGTTTACGATCAATTGGCCGGCGGCTTTCACCGTTATTCGGTGGACGAGCGCTGGCGCGTGCCGCACTTCGAGAAAATGTCCTACGACAATTCCGAACTGCTGAAAAACTACCTGCACGGCTACCAGGTGACGCGCGAGCCGCTGTTCCGCGAAGTGGCCGAATCGATTATCGGCTGGGTTGAGACCACACTTTCGGATCAGGAGCGCGGCGGCTTTTATGCCAGCCAAGATGCCGATCAAACGCTGGACGATGACGGCGATTACTTCACGTGGACGCTCGGCGAATTGCGCGCGGCGCTGGATGCCGACGAGGCGCGCGTGGCGGAAATGTTCTACGGCGTCGAGCCCATCGGGCAAATGCACCACAATCACGAGAAAAATACGCTGTGCCGGGCGGCTGAGCCGGCGGACATCGCGCGCGAACTGAACCTTGACGAAGCACGGGTGACGGAATTGCTGGCGTCTGCGAAACAGAAATTGCTTGCGGTTCGCGTGAAGCGGGCGACTCCGTTCATCGACACGACGCACTACGTTTCGTGGAACGCTATGTTCTGCTCGGCGTTTATCGAGGCCGCGCGTGTGCTCGACAACGATTGCGGGCGCCGCGCCGGCGCGTTCGCATTGCGCACGCTCGATCGCATGCTCGAGGAGACTTGGGATGCGGAGCGCGGCTTCGCGCATCGCTTCGGCGGCGGCCCGCGCCTGGATGGCTCGCTTGACGATCAGGTGTTCACCGCGGCGGCCCTGCTCGACGCGTATGAATTCACGCTGATTCCCCACTATTTCGAGGCGGCTCGCCGCGCCGCGGATTTGATGATCGCGCAATTTGGCGATCCGGCCGGCGGCGGATTTTTCGACCGTCCGGCCAGCGCGGCGCCGCTCGGCGGCCTGGACGTGCGCAGAAAACCGTTTCAGGATTCGCCCACGCCCAGCGGAAATTCCGCGGCGGCGATCCTGCTCGATCGGATGTACGAATTCACGGGCGACGCCCGCTATCGCGAGCGCGCCACGGCGACGCTCGATTGCTTCGCCAAAATCGCGCCCGAATACGGATTGCACGCCGCGACCTACGGATTGGCCGCGCTGCTGCACGCGCGCGGCGCAATGCAAATCGTGATCACGGGTCCGGACGGACATCAGACGGCGCAGCAACTCGAGCGCGTGGCCAACGCTTCGTATCGTTTCGGCAAAATTGTGCTTCGCTTGTTCCCTGGCAGCGCAGCTACGCTGCCGCCCACGCTCGCCGAAACTTTGCCCCACGTGAACGCGGAACTTACGCAAGCCCTCGTTTGCATCGGCACGACTTGCCAGCCGCCCGTCAGCGATGCCGATGAATTGAAGGCGCTTCTGGCTCGGATGGCCTAAGTCGACAGCGAACCCAGCGATCGCGAGATCCGAAGCTCGCCGGCATTCCGCCGAAATGGACACCGTCGATTCGGGGCTAAAGCCCCCATTTTTTGGGCCGCGTAACGTGGGAGCTGAAGCTCCCACCTCCTAAAGAGCGGTGCCGCGACGGTTTCGCCGTCGGCGAGAAACTTCTCGCCCATCTTTTCACCCAGGGGAAGCAACGGCGGGTTGATGAGTAGCGGCGAGCGGTTGCCTCGTGATCCAAGATGCCGCGCTCTCAGCGCACGATTGGCCTTCGGCAAGAGTTTTTTCTGCGCTCTCAGGTTGACAATATCCGGCGGGGGTACACCACCCCCGGTATGTTTTGCGTAAGAGTGGCAAATACGGGACTTACGGGAGAAGAGTGCGCATGAGTGTGAAAACAAAGGGACTTGATCGTGCTTGTTTTCAATAAGTTGTACAGGGTGTTGCAATTTATTGAAAGCATGCGAGTTGGAGACGCGGTTTTGCGCACGAAAGTGCAAATTGGACGAGCTGTATCGATTAAGTTTTGTAGGACGGGTGCAGTGGAGTGGTCGTCGCGACCTAAGACGCCGGGAAGCGAGGTGCGCGCTCACGATCTGCGCGCCGGCCGGGGCGCGAGGCGAGGAGCAATTCGAAAAGTCTTGCGCGAACATAGAGAACGTTAGCACAAGTGTGCACGTATGTCAATTACTAAGTGAGTATTCGAATAGATTTTCTTGCCGGAGAGCGTGGGTGACTGCGTGAATCTAAATCGCGACCGCTTGGCCGGGCGCGTCAGCCTTGAGTCGGCGTCTTAGCCGCCACTGTGCGATCCGGGCACAGACAGTCACGGCTCCCAGTAAAGTCCACAAAGCGAAGCCAGTGAAGGCGGCCTTCCAAGGGAAGATGATTATCGTGCGCATGGTCAAGTCCCTGAAAAACGAGACGCACAATATCCCAGAAAGGATCGCTACCAGCGAAGCGATGGCTGTCTCAATCCAGGTGATCGCAGGAAATGCGACGCGAGAGCGAAGCGCCAGCAACGCGTCAATGCCGCGCCCGGCGATCCACCAGAAGATGAGGCCAACAAACGGCCACGTGAGTGCGCGCCAGAATTCTGGAATGAATCCCCTAGGAACAGTGTCCCACCGTGCCAATCCGGTAAAAACGAGCGGGATATTGAGCAGCTCAGGCGCGATCAGGCGCAGATTGGTTAATTCTCGTGCTCCTATTTCTTCCGAATTCATAGGCGCTGGCGAGAAGCGAAAATAGAACTCTGGGCTTTTCACGCCTGCAGGCATATGGGAGTGCACCATCACTCGAAATTGAACGTCGTACGCAAGCCTCCACGGCCAGAGCAGCGCTGCACAAAGCAGGAGCTGGGCGACCGGTAGCACCCACGAGAATCGAAACCGAAACGTTCGTTGCATGGAAATTGCCGGTAGTGTAAACCGCCGTCGAAGCTCGGGCAATGTAGATTCGGGGAGCTCAACCCTTCGGGAATCGTGACACCCTAGACCAAGTCAGCGAGCTAATCGCTGCGCTTTGTGCCGTGGACGAGCAGAGCGCCGAATTCGCGGAAGGCGCGGAGGTGGGCGGCGTCGCGGAACCAGCGGCCGGAATAGGTGTCGGGCGCGGGGGTGGGATCGGGGATGAAGGCGTGGGAGACGCCGGTGAAGCAGGCGGCGCGGAACAATGCCGACCACTCTTCGGCAGAGTGCAAATGCGCGGGCGTGGCGAAGTGCGCGGACCATTGGTGGCAATGGGGATTATCGCGGTAATAGTTGATGAGGATCCAGGCGCGGCCGCCTTCGTGCAGCACGCGGTGAATTTCTTTTAGGCCGCGGGCGGGATCGGGCCAATAGTAGGCGGACTCCACGGAAATGGCGTGGGAGAAGAAATTCGGGTCCCACGGGATTTCATCGGCGCCGGCAACGACGAATAGGGCATTTTCAATTTCCGCGAGATTCTGGCGCGCGCGGCGAATCATTTCGTCGGAAACGTCGAGGCCGACGACGCGGCCATCGGGAACGCGCTCGGCGAGCAGGCGCGCGAGCCAGCCTGAGCCGCAACCGACATCGAGGATGTTGTCCTCAGCACGGATATTCATGCGGTCGAGGACGGGGAGGGTGATGGGGAGATGGTGCTCCTCCATTTCCTCGCCGCGGCCGGCTTCGGCCCAGCGGTTGAATTCGGCGCGAAGGAGGTCGTTGTTCATTTTATTTAGTGGACGCAAAATCGGCGAATCGATGAGGGCCCACCCTTGTCCGCCGCGGCGGACAAGGATGGGCCACCCAGAGACAAACCTGGAGGCCTAAAGGCCTCCGCTACGAAATTCAAAAGCGGCGAGCACGAACACCGTACGCACGCGCGAACAATCTACGAAGGCTGCTCGTCGGCCGAGGGGCCGTAAATGCCGGGCACGGGAACACCGGTCAGCCGGAGATAGACGCCCAATTGCGCGCGGTGATGAATTGAATGGTTCAGGATCATGCTGCGCACGACGGCGACGCGCGGCATAGTGAAGAGCGGCTTGCCATTCTGCAGCAGGGACCACGTCTTCATCAGTTGCTCGTCGGACGCAGCGGCCAGTGCGGCGCGCGCGGTGGCGACATTCTTATCGAATATGGCCAGCGCTTCTTTGGCGTTCGCGGCCTTGGGCGCTTCGATCATTTTTCCGCCGGGCGCGAAGTCGAAGGTCTCGCTCGTCAAAACGTCCGCGCCCCAGCCGGGCAGGTTGGCCAGGTGCGTGACAAGCGAGCCCATTGAGCTCGATTTCTCGTGCGGCTTCCAGGTCCATTTGGCGTCGGGGGCGCGCTCGATGGATTTTCGGGTGTTGGCCATTTCGTGATCGAATTCGGGGAGTAAGGGTTGGTTCAAAGGCATTGTGTTGCTCCTAGATTGAGATTTGGTACGAAGAAATTTTCGCGCGGGGCGTGGGGCCCGACGCGGCGTGTATATTCGCTTTTTGTTCGCTTTGTGTCAAGGCGATTTTTCAGGGCCTTGCGTTTGATTGCGCGCTGGATTCATCGTTCAAGCTTGTGTCGCCCCTACGAGTGTGCGTGAGAACAAGCTCACGGCAGGAGATCGAAGGGGTGCGCGATTTGTTGGCGGCTTCTCCGCGAGAATCGGGCGGAGGTTAGTTCGTCTGGTGGTAGAG